>UMGD01001822.1_pt1 | contig 433197 bp, 398 predicted proteins | sample 1965201 | NCBI WGS metagenome assembly UMGD01 (sample SAMEA4836066, study PRJEB28245) | human gut metagenome | biome: gut microbiome; material: fecal sample | place: Denmark | collected 2008 | reverse complement strand
AAAGTGAAGGCTGTTAAAACCCTCACTTATATATTACGAATTAGAATTTATGGAGGCGAGAATAATGAGCAAAGAGTATATAATACCAGCGTGTTCGGGAATAAAAATTGATGTTCAGCAAGGACAAAATATTACAGTGGTTGACATTGAGGGCGGTCAAGTGGTTGACTTTTTTGCAGAAGTGACAGATAAACCGAATGAATTTCTTTCAACCGGAGTAACGATTGACTGTAATGAATCTTTAAAATTAAAAATTGGGGACACTATTTATACAAACTTATATACTCCTATGATGGAAGTTCTTTCTGATGATGTTGGCGAACATGATTTATTACACCCATGTTGCCGACCAGAAATGTATGATTATTTCTACCATAATGGTAAAGGACATCGAAACTGTTTCGATAATATCAATAATGCCCTTAAAGAACAACGGCCAATTATTACACCTGTCAATCTGTTTATGCATACGAAAATCAATACTAACGGAAATATCTCAGTAGAAAAGCCTATTTCTGAAGCGGGAGATCAAATCATATTAAAAGCATTGTTGAATATCACATTGGGAATTGCCGCTTGCAGTGTTTCTGAAAGCCAATGCAATAGTGGCGAATGTTCATCTGTTAAAGTAATCATTGACTAATGTAAATTTCAGCTTGGCGAATTATTTTAAATACACACGTTCTTGGAAAAAGGCAGTTTTAGTGGTTAAAGTGTACTTAACAGAGCGTAAGATGAAATTTGAAGGATAATATAAATAATAAAGTTAACTTCACATTGTATTCAAGCGTAGCAGAGAATCCCATAGTGATCGGATTTTCTGCTACTTTAATATTAGAAATACAGTAGAAAAGTAATATCCAATTTCTTTTTAAATACAGAGATTTTAATACTATATTAGTAGTACTTAATTTTTGCAGATGAATATTTGGTAATTTCTATGAATGTATTACTAAAGATAATCGTATATAGTGTGATACAACATATGTTTATCGATGAATCAGGAATTAGATAGTTAGAAGGCTTAATCCCTATCTCTGCCGTCAATCAGGTAATCATAGGATACACCGAAAATTTCACTGAGGGCTTTCAGTTCCAAATCCGTAACATACCTTTTATTTGTTTCAATTCTGGTAATTACATTTTTGTCCATATCATAGCCTGCTAACTGTAGTTTTTCAGCTAAATCCCTCTGTGAAAGACCCTTCTCCCTGCGGAGCTCAATCAGACGCTGGCTGATCAGATTCTTTTCACCCGTTTTTGTACGTGGTTTTGGCATAATCAATCCTTTCCTGCAATATTCTCCAAAATTCTTGTCTCACTTTTTGTACTTTTCTATTGATTTTACACGGAAAAGATTGTAGAATCGGTTGTAAAAGTGAGACAAAAAGCTAAGCAGGAGAAAAATAACGGATGAAGGAAGTTGAAGATATGAGATATGGTGAACAAGCCTAATAGATAAATGGAGAAGAGTTATGGGGATAATATTGTGACAGAGGTGAGAACACAAATAATTTTCAAAATGATCTTTTATATTATGGGCAATGAGGATGTAATTAATACCCATAGAAGTGCTACGTCAAAAGAGATATAAATATAAAGAATGGTAACAGTCGACTGGTATAAAATGTGCAGTCACTGCAGCAAGCAGACAAATATCATCTGCAGTCAAAGTGTTGAGTTAAGTTTTTTATAGCAGACCACGGAAGAATGCATTAATGTCGGTATCAAAAATTTTGGAAAGAGCGACTAGCTCGCTGACTTTGATATTCATGCGATTTGTTTCCAACTTTGCATATGTACTTTTTGAAATCTCGATTCCCATTACGCCCAGTTTTGCGATTACATCATCTTGTGTCAGTTTACACTGGTAACGTATGGCTTGGATATTTTGTCCGATATCCATATCCGGTCTTATTTTCTGCATAATATAACCCCTTTATAAGAAAAATGTTTCGTAATAAGGAAACTTTAATATTGATTTTACTGGTTTTATTTTCTATAATGTTTCGTAATAACGAATTATCTACAGCAGGGAGGAAAAATATGCAGCAAGTGGATATGGAACGGTTTGCATTTCTGTATTTATGTGGTTATAAAGATGAAGCAATCTTAACAGAAAATGAGAGGATGACTTTCATGGACTTTGACAGACTGACGTATCTGACGGACTTCCTGGGCTTTACTTATTACAACCTGGAAATCTGGAATAAATATGTAGGTCAGTTCCAAGAGCAATTTAATGCATTAATACAACTCATCCATGAGGATTATTCTGATGAACTGAAAAGCCCTGATCAAGATCCCGGGTACAGGCTGCATGACATGTGGCTTCATGATTTCTGTAACAACGCACCAACGAAAGAGTTGCAGGAATGGCTGACACATTATGTGAAAGAAATCTGTGAAGAAAATGGATTGGAATACGAGGAAGAAGACTCTGAAGACTGATAAATGTAAGTAGTGAAACAGGCAGGCACATGGTTAGAAACCAAGTGTGATGCCTGTTTTTTGTTGGGGATTCGAGAGGAGGTGATAAATCTGAAGGAGATGGAGATTAGTGTATACGAATTGCTGGCGACCGCCAGGGAAGCACAGGGAGTGAACTATGTGAAAGGAGATGGAATACTCTGTCAAAAACGGTTTCGGGAAGACACAGCTCATATGGTCGAGTTTCTTATTATAGAGGATCAGCCTGCTCTGGGAAGAAAAGGTGAGTACCATAGACGGTTCCTGACAGAGGAGGAATACCAAAACATGTTAAGGCTGAATAAACATAGAAGTATTCAAATCAAGAAACATGCAGAGAGATGTGGGGAGTTTCTCCACTATTTACCTGTTCCAGGCTCATAATGCATCGAACCAGCATTTACAAGACCCTACCAACTGGGGAAAAAGAAAAAGCCTCCCCCAACACGAAATTTACTAAAAGGCAATAGGAACTGGGGAGTGATTTGAGAAGAGAGGGAAATTCTTCCAAACCTAAAATGACAGAAAGGATGTGATCACAATTATTATTGGAATAGATCATGGATATTATGCCATGAAGAGCTCCCACGTGTGTTTCCCAACGGGGCTTACCGCTTATGATTATGAGCCGTATACGATGCAGAATGTCCTGCAGTATCAGGGAACATATTATGTCTGTGGTACGGGACGGCAGACGCTAATGAAAGATAAAACAGCCAATGACAATTATTACCTGCTGACTATGGCAGCAATCGCAAAGGAGATCCGGTACCGGAAAGCAGAAAAGAAGACCAGAGTTGTCCTCGCAGCCGGTCTTCCGCTTGCCGGCTTCGGCAGGGAGAAACAGCCGTTCCGGGAGTATCTGTTCCGCAAAGAACAGCCACTGTGTTTCCGTTATGAAAATGAAGGCTATGAAATTCAGATTGAAGATGTAAAACTGTTCCCCCAGGGATATTCTGCCCTGGCACTGCATTCGGAATTTATAAATGGAGAGCCTTCTGTGCTTTTGATCGATGTAGGGGGATGGACGGTGGATCTGATGCGGCTGGATAACGCTGTTCCCAATGCGGGCACATGCCGCAGCCTGGAACTGGGTGTCATACGGTGCATTGACGAGATCATGGAGCAGGTACGAAGAAGAACAGGACTGTCTGTAACGGATGTTCAGATTGAACGTGTTCTGGGAGGGAACCCCTGCAGCATGGAGAAGGAGGCAAAAGAAATTATCCTGCGCTCTGGCAGGCTGTATACGGAACGGATCCTGTCTTCCGTGATGGAGGCAGGATTTGACTTAAAAGCGATTCCCTCTGTATTTATGGGAGGAGGTTCAGCCATCATAAAACGCCACGTGACACCGCAGGATGGCCTGTGTCGGCAGATTTTCCTGACAGACATCCATGCCAACGCTTCCGGGTATGAACGCATTGTAGGACAGATGTGGGCGAAGTGAAACGCCCCGTTTTTTCCTTTCGTCCCAACATGGATATCGCGGAGCACAGGCAGGCGTGGGAGGTTCTGTCACATGTTCCGGAGGGGCAGAAAAACCAGTATCTGGTCCAGGCTATTCTAAAAGTACAGGAGAGCGAATATCTGGAGAAGGTGATCCGGGAAACTGTTCGGGAAGAACTGAAAAGCGGCGGGATGACACGTTCTGAAGTTCCGGTGGCAGATACAATCCCGGATCAGATGTTGGATTTTTTATTAAAACTGGATGACAGTGTTTAAAGGAGGTGGTGCCGATTGAGGGGATAATTGCGTCCTATTTGGCAGACTCAGTCCCATACGGATACATTATTGCATATGCTTCGTTTCCGGGGCTTTCAATGGCTGATCTTTGTTGGGTATTGTGAATAGCTTTCCATGCATCTTTGGAGTATGTTGTGTATAACAAAACGAAAGGAGAGACGCATATGCCAGAGATGAAAAACATATGTGGAAAAATCCCGCTGGACCTGCATGAGAAGGTCAGGCAGGAGATTGAAGAGACGGAGAGCAGCACACAGAAATTTATACTTCAGGTCATTGAAGAACACTTCAGCAAAGGAGAGATGAGCATGGAAATGAGGACAGTAGCAGTACAGGTGACTGAGGAACTATTTGGGAGGCTGAAAGCAGTCATAATGAAAAAAGGATGTAAACAGAAAGATTTCCTGCTTGCCATTATCCAACAGGCGATTGAAGCCGAAGAAGCGAAATACAGGCAGGAAGAAGAAAACGAGCTGGGGGACGCAGAAGTGCCGGAAGAAACAGCGGAAAGCTCGGCAGAGCCGGAGGAAGGGGATGTCAGAGAACAAGAGGATGATGGGTTAGAAACTGAGGAATCAGAACCAGAAGAATCAGAATCTGTGGGATCAAATGATGAGGGAACAGAGCTGGATGAACAGCCAGAGGAGTCAGCAGAAGAAATTGTGAGTGAAGAGACTCAGGTAGACTTAGAGGAAGCAATATAACAAATGAATCGATAAAAGAGCAGAAACGGTGTGGAGGAATCCATGCCGTTTCTTTCGTAAGCTTACAAAATAAAGGAGGGGGTATATGCAATCATAAGATTTTTTGATTTGTTTTGCGGCATTGGAGACTACATGAAAGGTAGTGACAGCCTATCGATTTAAAAGAACAATACTTTGGTACAGAGATTGAGATGACTGGACTTACCAGAGAGCAGGCAGCCAGATCAGTCGCAGAGATGTTCGGTACGACACCCTACTATATCGGCACTTATTATGACACTTGGGGAGCCAAAGATCAGGAAGGAAAGGAATGGAGATTTACCTATGACAGCAGTATTCACGCCCAAAGACGGGAAGGGAACCGCTATATCTATGCAGGGGATGATTATAAAACAGAAATGGTCAGCCCAAAGTTGGAATACTGTGAAATGGAAAAGCTGCAGAGTGTTGTGAGATGTCTGCGTAATCAAGGGGGAAAGTGAACTCATCCTGTGGGATGCATGTCCATGTGGATGCGTCGAACCACACCCCGAGGAGCCTCAAGAATGCCCTGACTATCATGTATGCAAAAGAGGATATTTTCTTCAAGGCATTGAAAGTCAACCCTACCAGAGTGGACCAGTGGTGCAAAAAAGTGCGGGAAGATGTGCTGGCCGATATCCGCAGGATGCCGTCAAACAACATGTCTATGGAAAAGTTCCGGCAGCTATGGTATGAAGAGCGGAGAAATGGAGGCTATTCCCACAGCCACTACGACCAGACAAGATATTATGCCCTGAACCTCCATGCGGTGTTTGACAAAGGAACAGTTGAATGGCGGTGTTTTAACAGCACGTTACATGCGGGGAAGGTGAGGGCAAACATTACGCTTGCCCTTGCCATTTCTGCACAGGCCATCAACCAGAAATGTGCCCACATGAGAAAAACCGAGATCACGGAGAATCCCTGTTTTACCTTCCGGACATTTCTGCTTCGTCTGGGGCTGATCGGACCGGAATACAAGAATGTCCGGGAACATCTGTTTGCAAATCTGGAGGGTGACAGGGCATGGCGGTATGATAAAAGCAATTATGCGTGTCTGAGAAAAAATGAAGAGACACGGTAGGAGGTGTTTAAAATAGAAGAGAAATATTATTTTGCCTATGGCAGCAACATGAATTTAGAACAGATGGACTTCCGTTGCCCTGATGCCTCAGTTGTTGAGAATGTCCGTCTGGAAGGCTACCGCCTGGCATTTTGTGGAAGGAATCCGGGAAATGGAGTGGCAACAATCCTTCCAGAGGAGGGAAGCCACGTAGACGGTGTGCTTTGGCGGATCACTCCACGCTGTGAAGAAAGCCTGGATCGTTATGAAGGGTATCCGCACCTGTATGGAAAAGAGACGGTCCGCGTTCGTAATACAGGGGGTATGCATCAAAATGTTACAGTTTATGTCATGAATGCCCCTTATAAGGACTGCCCGGCCAAACCTTCAGATTTTTATTTGAAGGGGATTCTGGAAGGATGCAGGCAGAACCAGCTGCCCTTAGAACCTGTCATGGAGGCTGTGAAACGCACGAAAAAGGAGCTGGGACAACAAAAAAGGAATAGCAGCAGGAGCCGTACCGAAAATGGACGGAGCAGATGACCGCAGGGAACAGGTATCCCTGCGGTTTTGCAGTATAAAAGGGCACCTGCGTAAGCGAGTGGAAAGGAGCATGATATGAAAACTAAGAAAATGAAAACGAGGGCAGTGGCATTGGGACTTGCCATGCTGATGGGTATGAGTACACTTGGAAGTACTGTGATCTATGCAGCCGAAACCAGTGAAACATCTGAAAATGCCGGTGAGCCAGCAGCGGCCGAATTGGCAGATGCAGAACCGGCAGTGACAGAAGAAAAAGCAGCGGTTGTGGCAGAAGATATCACAAAGGATGTGTCGGATGACACATTTCTGGTAGAAAGCTGCATGGAAGGGATCACTTATAATACCAGTCAGGAAGAAGTGACACTTGCAGAGATTGAATCAGAGGATGGAAGTGCATACCATCCTGATCAGGCAGGAACTTATATTGCCAAATACATGGTGGTTCCTAAAGACAAAAGAGATCCTTATTTTGTTACCCGTAAGGTTATTCTGACTGATACAGAAGGGCAGGCCCATGCAGAAGATAACGGCGGCAGGAAACAGAAAGAGGACACCAAGTCTGAGGAAGACTCGGAGGAGGATGCTGACTCACAGCCGGAGGTTCAGGTGATCAGTACCGATAAAGAAGATACAGGAGAAGCACTTCAACAGCTGGAGGAGGATATTGCATCCGGGAATGTCATGGTATTTTCCAGCGCAGATAATCGTTTTTCCGCGAGGGCAGGCGTTACCCTGGAAAAGGGAGAAACCATTTACTATCCAAGTTATATTGGCGATTATCTGACCTGCTGGTTTCGGGTAAATGGGAAGATCGCATATTGTCTGGAATCCCATAAGTCAAGTATTTTTATATCCGCGACATGGAAAGTATGGATATCGCTGAACTTCCCACTCAATATCTGACGCATAAAACAAGAGCCAAACGGTCGCCCAATACAGTCCGGCGGTCAGCATTTGCAATTTTATACTATCTGGAATACCTTCTGGAAAAAGAGATGGAGATTACAGATGTTTACACCCTGGCTTACGATGAGCAGACAAAGCATTTTGTGGATTTTCTCTACTGGCTAAAGGAAGGAAACCACCGGAGCGAAAATAAGAATAAACTTCCCAATAATGGAACCTGTAACGCATACTTAAAAGATGTGTTCAGGTTCTATCTTTTTATCGAGCAGGAATATGAGCAGTACGGAAGCCTAAAAGCACTTTCGTACAATCAGATTGTAGCGGTCAATGAAGTTGGGGTAAAGCGTGTTCTTAGAAACCATTCCTTTAAAGGATATCTGAAAGCGGAGGAAAGCCGGGGGAAAACTGCAAAACAAAATGAGATTGTTACCATTCTGCAGGCATGCACCAACCGGAGAGATCAGCTGCTCCTGCTCTTATTGGCAGAGACTGGATACCGCATCGGTGAAATCCTGGGCATTCATTATGTGAAGGATATTGACTACCGGAACCGCATGATAAAGGTGTATTTTCGGGATGACAATGAAAATGATGCCAGGGCGAAAAATGCAGAATACCGCAAAGCCAAGATCAGTGAAGACACCTTCGCCTTTCTAATGGACTACATTGCAGAATACGGAAAACAGCTGCAGCACCAGAGTTACCTGTTTATCAATATCATGGGAGAGGGTATTGGGAAACCATTAAAGGTTGGAAGTGTCTACGATATGCTGAACCGGATGGAGAAAAAAACAGGAATCAAGATCACACCGCACAGGCTTCGGCATTATTTCGCAAATGCAAGGTTGCAGGCAGGATGGCGGCTGGAGATGATCAGTCAGGCTCTTGGACACAAGCATTTAGATACAACCATTCAGTACCTGGATTTGGTGGATGACCAGTTGATTGAAGCCAGCAATGAATTTTATGAAAAACATACCGCTATCTTTGGGGCTGAAAAACTGTTGGAGTAGGAGGTGGCAATCATGCCTGTGTATTTCATGCAACAGGCAGAAATCAGGGATTATCCTAACCAAGAAAATGAAGAACAAAAAAGCCGGGTTACAGAAGAACTGGGAGCTTGTAACCAATTTGACAAGAGGACAGTTAAAAAACTGGAAAAATTTTTATTGGCGAGCGGAGTACAGCATCTCGCGGAAATGGATTATCCCTTGAGACAGGAATATGAATATTATCTCCAGAATACAGGATATACCTATGGGGCTATAAGGCTATTTATCAAGACATATGATGCAGTAAAGCAATATGAAATTGCGAAGCAGATGGAGACCCTTTCCGGAAGACAGAATTGTCAGTGGCGGTATAGGAATGCAATCTTGTTTCTCCCTTACCATTCGAACCGCGAAATTGCAGAAGAATTTATGACAACGAGACAGCGGGACATTTTAGTATGGGATTTTGAACAAAGATGTTCAGAAGTTCTTAAAAGACAGATTTTCGATACCCTTAACCATGTGATTGAGACTAATAAAAATCAAATCCTCAGAAAAAATAAGTTATTGGCATTACAGGAATTCTACCGTTTCTGTATACAGCAACAAATTGAGAATGTAGAACAGCTGGAACAGGAACACATAAACATGTTTCAGCAACGGTTGGAAGGGCTGGGTCATCAGGCTAGACAATGTTATATGCCAATTATTCGTATCTGCCAAAAACATGTTTTTGTAAGTGCAGAAAAAATTCATTGGCAGGCAAACGTCTGGTATCTGGAACGTTTCCATATCGGAAAGGATCGGCTCAACGAAAGCAGTTCTTTAGAAAGTATCTCATTTTTAGAAATAAAGAGAGAGGACCATAGAGTAATTGCACAGGCATACATGAAATATGAGTTAGGTGTAACGGGTCAGTCATTAAGTACCATCACACGAAGGTATATGGCAATACGGAATTTTCTGCAATATCTGGAGAATGAAAACGCGTGTGTAACAAACTGTACAGCTGTACATATCGAGGGATATGTTAAGAAGCTGCTAGAAAGAAAAATCGTACCAAAAGGATTTAATGAACGCCTGTCTGGAATTGGCCACTTTTTCCGATTCATGGAAGTGAGAAATTACATTAGCAAAGTGCCTTTCCGAATGGAATACTATATGCAGAAAGTAGTAAATTTTCACCATGACAGGAGCGTTGAATATGAGGCGTACATGGAAATCCTGCAGAAACTTTATAAATTTCCGGAACATCTGCGCTGCATGTTCCTGCACTTATGGTGTCTGGGCTTACGGGCGAGCGAAATATGTATGCTGAAAGGAAATGCGTATGAGCAGTGTGGAAGAGACAGATGGATCCAGATCTATCAGGTGAAGATGAAAACCTATAAACGGATTCCTATTCCCGATGGTTTATACGAAATCATGCAGGTATATTTGAAAAAGCATGGGATACAGCCAGAGGATTACATTTTTCAGAACCAAAAAGGCGGTGCATTTTTATATCAGACATTTCGTATTCAAATGCTGAAAGCCTGTGCAGAGAATCGGATTCAAAATGGAGATTATATCTTTCAATCCCATGATTATCGGCATACAGTGGCAACTATGTTTTATGACAACAAAGTTTCCATACAGAGCATACGGGATTATCTGGGACATACTTATGAAGAGATGACAAGACAGTACATTGATTACATGCCGCAGAAAATAGCAGAAGCCAATGAGCAGTATTTTAGTAATCCGGGCAACAGCCTTGCAGCCTGCCTGAAGAAGGGAGAATCGGATGGAAGAGAATAGGGTCTATTATAAAGAATTGGCATGTTATGAAAAAGAATTAAAAAAACAGATAAAGATAAAATGTCAGGATGGATATTTTGATTTGATGGAGCTTCCGACTAATATCATGCGGGAAGAAATGCGGAGTTATATTTTTGAGAGAGGAAAAACAGTTTCTTACAGCACAATCTGTCATGATAAAACATATTACAAGCAAGTATGCTCCTTCCTATGCCAGAAAAACTTACAAAATGTAAACAGCTTCCTGGACATTCCACAAGAAAAATGGATACAGCTTCTGAAAGGATGGATGTTACAAACGGGAAAGCCCTTAACATATGAGAAACCAAACGTTTTTGGCACCAAAAATGTGATTACAGCTTACCTGATTCAATATTTTAAGCAATTTCTAATATTCCTGCAGCCAGAAGACGAACAGGATGAAATCACAAAAGATATCTGGCGGCTAGATACACTGGGTATTGAGGTTAAAAAGAATCCGATATACAACGTAGTTACCTTAAATTTTAGCAAAATAGTCCAACCGGATATCCGGGAAGAAGTTAAAAGGGCAATTTTTATGAATCTCCATTACGAGGCGGTTGGAACTGTACAGCGTGAACTATCCGCTATACGCAAGTTCTCGGGATATTTAAAAAAAGAACATCCAGAGATAAACTCCTGTATAGATATTGACCGGGTTATACTGGAAGGATTTCTAATTCACCAGAACACAGAAAACAGTTCTCATAAGAGCAATAGTGACAATGTTATAAAACTGAGAAACGTTCTGGAGGGAATAGGAAAATTATATGGGTATTCCAATCTGGATTCCCTGTTTTTAAATACCGATGTTCCTCCTGAGATACAGCCAGAATTTAAAAATTATTCAGATGCGGAAATAAAACGGCTGAATGCCAAGATTACTGAGTTGGATGAGCAGATTGCAAGGTGCCTGGTTATCCATCAGATGCTCGGAACCAGAATTTCCGATACACTGACCTTGGAATGTGACTGTTTATACATGGAAAATGAACAGAATATGATACGAATCCATCAGGTAAAGACGAAGACATTTGAAAAACCAATCAGTGCTGAACTATCGAAATTGATTCAAATGGCACTTGATTATACAAGAAGTAAATACGGGGAAACCAAATACATATTTGTGGATGAAGAAAATAGCAGCCGGCCCATGCAATACACCACCATAGTGCATAAAATCAGAGGGATGATCCTTAAAGAGAATCTGCTGGATGATGCAGGAAATCTATTCAAATTCAGCACCCACCTATTCCGCCACTATTATGGAGTAAAACTGACCGAGATGCATCTGGATGACTGGACAATCGCGCGGCTGTTAGGGCATAAGCGGTTGGGAAGTGTACAGCATTACAGAAAAATGAGCAATCAGAAAATGGCAGATGAAACCAGAGATATCCGAAATATGATGACAGAGATTTTATATAAGACTTTGGATGGATGGGGTGAAGAGTATGAGCAAATACGACAAAATGATTGAGGAAAACAGAAAGAAAAGCAGGGAAAAAATAGAGTCCGCAAGAAGGGCAATCTACGAACTGCTGGAGGAAAACGAACGGGTGTCCGTCCCTAAACTAATGAAACTGACTGGATTATCCAGAGGCTTCTTTTATAAAAATCCAGAAGTCCGGCAGGAGATAGACAAGGCAATAGAACGACAGGCAGGAATGGTTGATCCCAGAAGAGAAATCCTGAATATGGCAATGGAAAAGCAGATAGCACTTCTGCAGCAACAGATTATCCACTTGAAGAAGGAAAAAGAAGAGTTGGAAAAAGAGAATGAGAAATTGCAAAAAGCGTTGAAAAAGAAGGATTTGAGTTTTATCAAGAATTTATGAAATTGAATATAACCGGTCTGAGAAAGGTGTGCTGACAGCATGCCTTTTGATCGTTTGAATAATAAATAAAATATACACATAGAGATAAATGCTTCAGAAGAAGATTATCAGCTTGAGGAAAGCAAATGTCGATATGAGAAACTGTGGAAAGGACTCAGCACCCTAAAAACTTTAAAGTGAAGAATTAGATAGAGTCTAACAGCATATATACTCTAGCGCAGATTTGTTCTCTTGATTGCATACATTATTGTCGTAATTATGTCTTGGTTTTTTGGATTGACGTGGGATTGAGAAAGTGCTAGACTAAGCTTAGTAGCACTCTGATTAAATGAGTGCTAATGGTTCGTGAAAATAATAAAAAGAAAGGACGCACGCTATGAGTTTACAAAAATATTTTAAGGATTTTGATAAAGCTATAAAGATGGATTATGATGTAAAGTCAGAACTTGCAAGCAAAAGAGATATTTTATTAAAAAAATTGAGAGATAGTAATGAATTGCCAGGCTTTACAGAATTAAATCAAGGAAGCTATATTATGTATACAGGTGTTGAACCGTTAGATAAGGAATATGATATAGACGTTGGCTTAAGATTTAATGTCAATAAAGACGATTATGAACATCCTACGGAACTAAAAAATAAAATATATGATATTTTACAGAATCATACAGAATATGGTGCAAAAGTAAAAAAACCGTGTGTAACTGTTACATATAAGAAAAATGGTGAGACAGCCTATCATGTTGACTTAGTTGTTTATACTTACGAGGATAAAGATGATACGGAAAGTCAATTGTATTTGGCACGGGGGAAAGATAGTATACCCGAAGAAATATGTTGGGAAAAATCAGATCCGAAAGGGCTGATTGACTACATTAATAATAAATATGATGCCGATAGCAAAGACAGAGAGCAGTATAGACGTGTAATTCGATATATGAAGAGATGGAAGAATTTAAAATTTAGCAGTTTAGGAAATGCGGAGCCTCCCAGTATTGGCATTACATTAATTGCTGCTGATAAATTTGAAGTGTCAAAAAGTTATGATTATTTGGAAGAAGAGTGGAAATATGATGATTTAGAAGCGCTTATAGGGGTTGCTAAAGAAATTCAGAGCCTTTTTAACTATCAGGGAATTTCTGATAATGGACGAGTGTTATATCGTATCGAATACCCTCTACCCTACACTTTGAATTTCGAAAACGATTCAGATGTTTTTAAGAAAATGACAGATAATTATATGACAGATTTTAAAGATAAAGTGGATAAACTAGTAACTGATTTGGAAGCAGTAAAAGAAGAGGCAGATGAGGTAGAGCAGTGCACGCTACTGAATAAAATTTTTGGTGATGACTTTAAGATTCCAGAAAAAAAGAATGCATCTAAAAAGCAGTTGAATTGTATACCCGTTTCAAGTTCTTCAGGAGTATAATTCTTATGAGTTTTGATGTCATTGAAAAAGCATTATACGCCAGTTTAGATGTTGTTAATATTGTTTTTACAGATAAAACAATATTTAAAGGATGTAATTATCAAAGGATAATAGAATGCGATTTAGTAGTTGGAGAAAATGCGATACCAATTGTAATTGCTATACCGCAAAATTGGCAAAGAATATTGGTTGATGTCTACATTAAACAGAATATGGAATTCCCTTTTATACCGCATGTAGATGTGCAGGGGAAAATATGTCTATTTGATACGGAAGGTATTTTAATTGACCCAAATTTGTGTGGGATAATATTACAGTCAATTAGAAGGGCAAAGGAAATTATTAGAGAGGGGCTTGCAGGCACCAATAAGGCAGATTTTATAGATGAATTTGATTCATATTGGATACAACTACCATCAGTTCGATCTGCAAAAGTTGATGTATCATGTATACAAAATGTTAGTGTTGTAAAGTATTTCGTAAAAACAGTAAAAAGACATAAAAAAGAGTCATATGCAAGATTTTTACAGAGAACAAAAGCAGGTATAATTTATGTTTGTCAAGACCCTCAAAAGTTGAAACATTACTGTACGGAAGAGGAAAAAGTCAGTATAAGAAATGCAATTTATATAAAAATAAAAGTAGATGACTTTTTATTGCCACCGGACGCGCGCAGTACGATTTTAGAAAAATATTTCCAAAAAGTATTGAAATATGTAAATGTGAAAGAACTTCAAGCAATTATATCTAAAGTTAGTAGTGACAAACTAATGATTTTTGAAGTACAACAACCTAATGGCATGATTACATTTTTGGGAGCTATCTTTGAAAAATCTATAATCTCTTTTGAGAATGGTTTGTGTTATTTAAAATCAGTGGAGGAAATCATTCCGGTTACAGTTAACAGAATAGATAAACGGTATTTAATGACTCGTTCGAATCAAGTAACCAATATACTAACAGACAAAAAGGTTTTATTAATAGGGTGTGGGTCTGTGGGTGGTTATATTGCCAATGAGTTAGTGAAAGCTGGAACAGAAAAGCTGATGCTGATTGATGCAGATCATTTATATGAAGTTAATATTTTTAGGCATTTACTTGGGCTAGAATATATAGGACAATATAAATGTGTGGCCCTACAAAATTATCTTGAAAATAATATTCCTGATCTGCAGATTTTATCTCTGGCAGATGAAATAGAAGACGCAGTTCAAGAAGGAAGTATTGATTTTAGTGAATATGATTTAATTATATCTGCTACAGGTAGTCATAATGTTAATAGATGGATTAATCATTATATGTTCTTGAATAAATTGGCTACACCAATTGTTTATGCATGGAATGAGGTATTAGGAATTGGTAGTCATGTAGCATATATAAAGTATGGAAATGTAGGGTGTTATGAATGTCTTATTGGGAGAAATGAAGATACTGAGGAATTATATGACCGAACATCTTATTGCCAGCCTGGACAAAATATTGTTCAGAAGGTTGCAGGGTGTGGAAGTTCCTTTATACCTTATGGCTCTACAATTTCTATCAAAACGGCAAGTATGTGCATTGAAACTGTAAAAAAAATATTTGAAGGTAGATGTGTTGATAATGTAATTATTTCAGCAAAAGGTGATGATTATCATTTTAAAAGAGCTGGCCTACAAGTTTCGAACAGATATTTGAAACAAAGAGGCAATGTTGTAGAATGCAGTGGTCAAATGTTTGCTGATTCGGCTTGTGAAATTTGTGGGGAAAAGCATGGTAATTGAATATGATAACAGAAAGATAAAGTTCTGTGATAATATATTACAAATTATGCAGAAGTATATACAGGTTGCACGTAAGTGTTCGGAAGCTGGTGGTATATTAATAGGACGAGAGAATTGTGGTAATTCAAATTTAATTATCGAGTTTATCACTGAACCAATGTCCTTAGATAAAAGAAGTAGATATAGATTTTTGCGTAAGGATACAGGACACTTAGATTTTTTCGAAAAATTATATGAGGAGAATGCAGGGGTTTATGGCTATATGGGTGAATGGCATACACATCCAGAAAATGTACCTCAATATTCATCAATAGATTCTGACAACTGGAGAAAAATTGGGAAAGAGATAAAAGGAAGAACTCAATATCATGTTATTGCCGGGATTCAAGAAATGGGGATTTGGGAATATAATGCGGATACAAATAAAATCACTCAAATAGATAGTATAGATTGGAAAAGGATACTGAAAGAAAATGAAACCTCTATTTAAAAAAATAAAAGAAAGTTCTCGTTCTATTATAGAAATTATTGTGCTTGTGGTTGCAGTATTTATACCGCCTATAATCAATATTACAAGTTTTATTGAATTATGTTTTAAAAATGTTCCAGTAGACTTTAATAATATAAAGTATTTCTTTTTATTAAAAGCAGGTAATTGGGTTATTGGCATATTATTAATGCTTTTCCTCTTATCAAAAATCAGAAAATATAATAAAGAGAAAATGTTTAATACTCAAAATGTATACCATGACTATCCGTATTTGTGGTATTGGATTTGTGCAAAAATCTTGGGGTATGAAAAATGTAATTTAAAATTGGTTCCCATTTATACTCAATTTAAATTAGCATTGAATGATACTTTCCCGGAATACTATGCTGGGTCGGATGATGATTATCCAGTTATAGAAAATGAGCATATAGACATTAAGAAAAAGAACTATGGTCAAGTATCAGAAGAAGTAAATTTGGTTTTGGCAGATACATATCCAATAGATGACAGACAAATACCCGTCGGAAAAAGAAGATTATCAACGATTGCTATTGAGCGTAGACGACCAAATATGAGTCGGTACTATAGTCCACTATTTGTAGCAAAGATAGTAGATGAGGCAAGAAATTTACCGAGTAACGTAAAGAGTATCAATGTATATGCAACGACCAATCCCAAACATACATTAAAAATTTCAAGGGATGCATTTAAATTGGCAGAACGAGGAAATATTAAAAAATTGATTGTTTTTCAACAAGAGAGAGATGGAAATAGAAAATTTAAGAAAAAAGGGAAAATCATTTATAATAATAAAGGGTAAATAGAAATCCAAATAGAGTCAGCAGGTATGGTTAAGATTCCTGCTGGCTCTTGTCTGTTATAATGGTTTTTAGCAAGAAATAAGAGAAAAAAGTAATGACTCTGAGAGAAGTCTAAAGCGTATGCATAATGCAGAAAGTAACAATACGTTATAGGCATAGTTTAAAATACAATATAGGTATTTGTAGGAGAGTGGGAGTGACAGTACAATGTAGGTGGCTGTAGATCATGCCCAAGAGTTATACAAAAATAGAACACATTACACAGTTTTGTATGCCGTTTGAGCCAGTGTTTTCAACGCATAACAGAGACAGGCTACATTTTACTGTCCAAATTTTTGCAATGATAATTGTTTTGCAAGCCGGAGGGTTTATTTCCTTGTGGTTGTCTTTTAAGGTTACTAAATATATTTGTTTCTTCTTTGCCGCTTACCTATCTTTGAATACTATTATGAACATTATTTCAAAAAGTAGGAAAGAAAAATATGTGATGACTCCGCTTTCACTTATAGCCGGAATATGTTTTTGGATAACGGCATTTCAGATGTAGTATGTAAAATGAGGATAATCTACAGTGCGTCAAATTCCAGTTTGCCAAACTGAAAAAATCGCAGTTTTGAAAGGAGAAAGTATGGAAAAGAGTATTGCATTTTGTGGTTTGGTGTGTTCGCAATGTCCTATATACATTGCAACCAAGACGAATCATGAAGAACTAAAAGAGAAATTAGCAATCGAATATTCTACAGACACATTTGAGTTTGTAAAAGAAGATATGAATTGTACGGGGTGTCACTCAGTAGTTGGAGTAAATGAGAAAATGCGTAAAGAATGTCTTATGAGAAAGTGCGGTATGCACAAAAGCATTTCTCATTGTGCAGAATGTAATGAGTACCCATGCCAGTACATAAACAGTTATGTGCCAACTGGAAGTGATAATCGCAAAATGTTAGACTGAATATTACGGTGCGGCGGAGCCGCCAGTCCGGAGTGGCGAGAGCCACCTGTCCGGACTAACGGAGCCACTTCATTTCATTACTTAGCTTGTGCCGGATCCAGACCATATACTTCTCTCATTGAGAGGTCTTTACTTGGATCAATGCTTTCAATATCGATTTTATATGAATCATAGGAAATGCGATCCATAATGGCATCTGCAAGTGTACTTTCACCGCTGCAGATCTGCTGATACCATTCACTTTCGCGAAACTGTGAACAAAAGATGGTAGAAGATTTTTTACGTCTTTTATGTATCAGTTCAAACAAGTTTCTGGCTTCAGTTTCTGTCAATTTCAATAACAGCCATTCATCTATAACCAACAGTACTGGCTTGGTGTATTTTTTGAGAGTTGCAGCAAATGTGTTGTTATCTCTTGCAGCCTGTAAGTCCAGTGATAAATCTGGAAGGCGAACATATTTTACAGAATAATGATGTTTGCATGCTTCCATTCCAAAGGCACATGCCATGTAAGTTTTACCGCTTCCGGTGGCACCGGTAATAAAAATATTTCGGTATTCTGTGATATATTCACAAGTCGCCAACCTGCTGATAAGCTCCTTATTCAGTTTTCTGCCGGATTGATAATCAATTGCAGCAATACTGGCATCAGGTTGTTCCAACTCTGCTGAACGGATCAATCTTTTCAGACGGTTGTTTTTACGGTTGCTGTATTCAACATCTACCAGCATACCAAAACGGTCTTCAAAAGGAACTTCCTTCATGCTGCTGTCATCCATCTGGATACGGAATGCATCTGCCATTGATGTGAGACGCATTTCAATAAGTTTATCGAGTGTACTTTGATTTGTCATGATTAGTTACCTCCATAGTATCTAGCACCTCTGGTAATGCCATGTGATCTTGTTGCTGTCTCGGATGCGGAGGAATGATCTGACGCGCAATCAGGTTCATTCTTCATAGCAGCGAGCAGGTTATTTATACTTTTGTAGCTGGGTTTTCCGGAATAGGTTAGTGCTTTCATACACGCCTGTTCTAGTTTGGTTGGTGAATGTTTTTCAGCCAGCCTTAACAGTCCCATACAGCTTCTGTAGGACTGTTGTTCAACCCTGCCGGAGGTAAGAAGCCCATCGACAACTTTACGTGTGTTAATTCCAATCGAATCTGCCCATTTACGGAAACGGTCTCCGTTCCACTCCAGATATTTCTGGTGATCTTGCGGCATATGTTCCGTAACGGTGGAATACTGACCACCTCGACCATAGCGCCTGCGGTGGGAAGCGATTCTTTTGTGATTATAAAAAATTTCAATCGTTGTATCTGTTATACGCACATCAACCTTATTTTTGATATACTGATAAGGTACAGAGTAGAACATCTTCTCTGTAGCAATGTGATAATTGAACTGTACAGTGGCTTGTTTCCACTCTGCAAGTTCAAAAGGTGTAGCAGGCAGCGAAGCCAGTAATGGCATTTCTTCCCCAAGAAATAAACTGAGCCTGCTACATTCCTTTTTCTGGAATTTACGAGCATTATAGGCTTCCAGTTTTTCTCTAATTGCATCATTTAATTCCGACAGCGAGAAAAACTGTTCATTTCGAAGGGCTGCTGTGATCCATGTGGATATTTTTCCGACAGATCCTTCTACATTTGGTTTATCCTTGGGTTTCCGAACTCTCGCCGGAATGATGGCAAGATTATAATGTTCTGCCATTTCGTGATAAGTGGTATTCAAGGCAGTCGTGTACCAATCGCTTTTTGAATGATTAACAGCTGTTGTGCAGTTATCAGAAACAAGCATTGGTGTAACACCACCGAAGAAATCAAACATCTGAACATGAGCTTTGATCCAGTTGTTTGTTTTTTCATCCATGTATGCTTTTACAAACGCATACTGGCTGTAGGTCATGACTCCTACAAAGAGCCATGCATCTGTGATTTCACCAGTATCCGGATCAATGATATGAGCCGGATCTCCCGCCCAGTCAACTTCAATCTGTTGTCCTGGTTTTCTTGGGATATGCATGGTTGCTCTGCGTTTTTCTTCTTCCTTTTGGATGTAATAGCAGAATTGAGAATACATGAGTGGATCTTCGCCGTTTAGACGACATTCCTCGCAGTATTCCACCCAGAGAAGTTTTTTGTTGACTCCATTCCGTAAAAGTTCTTTACGGATGTAATCGAAATCAGGCATCCGCCGGTTGGTGGCAGATTTACTTTTAGGAAACAATAGTTCCGCAAGTGCACTGTCGGTCATGTCAAAATCCAATGGCCAGGAAAGATTCATTTCCATTGCTTTCTGGGTAACTTTTGCAACAGTGTTTCGGGACACGCCACAGCTGTGTGCAATGTTCCGTTCACTAAATCCTAAGCTTTTTAAGCGAAGGATTTCACGATATTTGGTCATAATGGTGACCCTCCTTTATCTGTATTCACACCAAAAGTGTGTATCTACAGTATAAAGGAAATATATGTAATAGAGCCTGGAATGGCTCTGAATTACCGGAATACATGGCTCCCATTCTCCGGAATGGTGGCTCTCAAAGTCCGGACAGATGGCTCAATGAGCCCCGGAATAATCAGTTAGACGAACTGGAAAAGAAATAAAATCCAGTTTGATGAGGTGAGAAAATGATAACAGGATACTATTGTACTAATATTTTTTTTGATGAAGAACTGCGCAGTAATTTCTCGGATTTTCGTAATTTGGGATATCTATTCTGCCGGGAAAACGGGGTCGTACCATAGGAGCTTCGCAGGACCTGCTTTTAAACGGCTTCTTAAGTCATGCGGATTTGAAGATATGCAGTGGCGTTTCTTAAGGAACACATATGCAACAGTCTTAGCAGAATACGAGATTAGTATAAAAGCCATAGATGTCTGGGGCATTATTCTCCGGTATTTGCGAATGACACTTATGTAGATACAACAAAAATCGTGTATGATGTTGCTGTAGAGATTACAGATTTTGCAATGTATGTCCTGCCGGGGCGGAAAACGGACTGGATATTGACATTGATCGTACATATCTACTTGAAGTTATTCCTCAAAATGTATATAATATCTAAGATTGCATTAATAAAGGATTTACAGAAAATCATCTTTCTGTATCAGACTATGTTGCATAATGCTGTATGATTATGCGTAGTAGCGCAGATTTGAAAAAAGTGCTATTTGTGACCTGACCTCTATTTTTAACCCATTATGCATTGAAGTGTATAAAAATACAGTGCAGATAAGGACTTAAAATGCATATAAAAAGAGAGGAATTTCATCTTCACAAGGCAACTTCAAATTTGTGATTTAGTAACAAAAAATGAGAGGAAAAATATGAGAAAACTAGCTTTAAGTGATGAAATATTACTGAAAATCGAGAAGCCAGCACGCTACATTGGCAATGAGGTAAATTCGGTAAATAAGGACGCAAGTAAGGTGGACGTGCGGTTTGCCATGTGTTTCCCGGATGTCTACGAAATCGGAATGTCACATCTGGGAATTCAGATATTATATGATATGTTTAATAAAAGGGAGGATGTATGGTGTGAACGCGTCTATTCCCCTTGGCCGGATTTGGACGCTGTCATGCGGGAAAAGGAAATCCCTCTCTTTGCTCTGGAATCCCAGGATCCCATAAAAGATTTTGATTTTCTTGGTATAACCATCCAATACGAGATGTGTTATACGAATATCCTGCAAATCCTGGATTTAAGCCGGATACCCCTACGTTCCAAAGACAGAGGAGAAGAATATCCGATCGTTATGGGCGGAGGCCCATGTACCTATAATCCCGAGCCGCTGGCAGAATTCTTTGATGTTTTTTATATTGGTGAAGGGGAAACGGTTTTCGATGAATTCCTTAATATATATAAGGAATTCAAAAATGCGGGAAAAAGCAAAAAAGAATTTTTAGAGCGCGCGGCAGAGATACCGGGCATCTATGTTCCTGCATTTTATGACGCAGCGTACAACGAGGATGGAACACTGGCATCCTTTACTCCGAATAATCCCCATGCAAAAGAGAAAATAGAAAAACAGGTGGTTATGGATCTCTCAGATGTCTGTTATCCGGAAAAACCTGTTGTACCATTTATCAAGGCCACACAGGACCGCGTTACCCTGGAAATCCAGCGGGGATGTATCCGTGGCTGCCGTTTCTGCCAGGCTGGTATGATTTACAGGCCTACCAGGGAACGGGATGTGGAGTTCCTGAAAAAAACGGCTCAGGCTATGCTTGAAAGTACCGGACATGAGGAGATTTCACTGAGTTCCTTAAGCTCCAGCGATTATTCCAAACTGCCGGAGCTGATCGATCATCTGATCAGCGAGTGCTCTGCAAGAAATGTAAATATCTCTCTGCCCTCCCTGCGTATTGATGCCTTTTCTCTGGATGTCATGAGTAAAGTCCAGGATATCAAGAAGAGCAGTCTGACCTTTGCTCCGGAAGCGGGAACGCAGCGTATGCGTGATGTCATTAATAAAGGACTGACAGAGGAAGTGATCCTTAACGGCGCGGCCGAAGCTTTTGCCGGAGGCTGGACCAGAGTAAAGCTGTATTTTATGTTGGGACTTCCCACAGAGACGGAGGAGGATATGAAAGGTATCGCCCATCTCGCCGAAGAGGTTGCAAAGAAATACTATGAAATTCCGAAAGAACAGCGCCGGGGCAGATGTCAGATCGTAGCAAGTACCTCCTTTTTCGTGCCGAAACCTTTCACTCCTTTCCAGTGGGCTTCCATGTGCCGCAAAGAGGAGTATCTGGCAAAGGCGAAAGTGGTAAAAGATGAAATCCGTGCGCAGTTAAATCAAAAGAGTATTAAATACAACTATCACGAGGCAGACGTCACGGTGCTGGAGGGGATTTTGGCGCGGGGTGACAGACGGATCTGTGATGTTTTGGAGCTGGCCTACAAAAACGGAGCTATTTTTGACGCGTGGTCTGAATATTTCCGATATGATATCTGGATGAAGGCTTTTGAAGAACTGGGCATTGATCCGGAATTCTATACGCTCCGTGAGCGTCCGGCTGATGAATTGTTCCCTTGGGATTTCATACATGCAGGAGTGACGAAAAAATTCCTTTTAAAGGAATGGGAGAGAGCGAAAGAGGGAGTTGTGACGCCGAACTGTCGGGAAAAATGTTCCGGCTGCGGCGCAGCTTCTTACAAAGGAGGTGTCTGCATTGAAGGTTAGAGTGAAATTTGCGAAAGAGGGAGCAATGAAATTTATCGGCCATCTGGATATTATGCGGTACTTCCAGAAAGCTGTAAAGCGCGCAGGGCTGAACGCTTCATTTTCTGAGGGATACAGCCCTCATATGATCATGTCTTTTGCGTCTCCTTTAGGAGTTGGAATAACCAGCACAGGCGAATACTTTGATCTGGAGCTGAAAAGCGTATTTTCCTCAAAAGAAATGGTCAAAAAGCTGAATGATGCTATGGTGGATGGAATGCGTATATTAAGTATCCGCCAGGTGGAAGACGGAAAAGCGGGAAAGGCCATGTCTCTTGTGGCTGCCGCTGATTACGTGCTGACATTTCGTGAGGGAAAAGAACCATCAGAGGATTGGAAAAATAAGATTTTGGAGTTCACAGAACAACCGTCTATTCTGATCATGAAAAAAACAAAGAAAAGCGAAAAAGAAGTGGATATCCGTCCGTTTATTTATCATATGGAAGAAAAAGAAGGGCATATTTATCTGACTTTGGCTGCCGGAAGCTCTAATAATACAAAGCCGGAGCTTGTCATGGAAGCTTTTTGCCAGTTTTTAGGCGTGCCTTACGATGAATGGGCTTTTATGGTGCATAGAAGTGAACTTTATGCCGATACCGGCACGGAGGAGGAGCGGCATCTCGTGCCGCTGGAAGCTTTGGGTGAGGAAATTGAGTAAGCTGATCCTGACACCTATGGATATTTCCGGCAGGAAACGGCTGACAGCGGCTCTGATACAGGACAGGAAGGTCTGTCAGCTTGACATATGCCGGTTTGAGCATAAGAGTATTCTGGGCAACATTTATGTGGGAAAAGTAAAAAATATCGCTGAAAATATTCGTGCGGCCTTTATAGAGATTGCTGACGGTATCATGTGTTATTATTCAATGGATGAAAAGTCAGTTCCTCTTTATACAAACAGGAAAAAAAGCGGAAAGCTGAAGCCGGGCGATGAGCTTTTGGTGCAGGTGTGCAGGGAACCTATCAGGGGAAAACTCCCCTGTGTAACCTGCGATCTGAATTTTCCGGGAAGATATTTGGTAGTTACCGCTGTCTGGGCAATGCCTGGTTTTTCAGGAAAATTAAACGCGGAGGAGAAAAAAAGACTGAAAGAAACATTGCAGCCTGTTCTTCCGAAGGATGCCGGAGTGATCGTTCGTACCAACAGCAGAAATGCGGCAGAGGAAGAGCTTCTCTCTGAACTTGATCGGCTTTTGGAATGTTTGCGCCAAGTGAAAGAAAAAGCTTTGACCAGAACCTGTTTTTCCCTGATCTATGAAAACCAGCCGGAATATTTGCAGGTTTTGCAGAATGTATATGAGCAGGACCTGGAAGAGATCGTTACAGACAACAGGGAACTTTACGAGCAGGTTGCCCGTTATCTGGAGTATTACGGAATGCCGGCAGAGAAGCTGCGTCTGTATGAGGACAAGCTTTTGCCCCTGTCACGTTTATATTCACTGGAAACGGTTCTGAAGGAAGCCCTGTCTGAGAAAGTATGGTTGAAATCAGGAGCTTTTCTGGTCATCCAGCAGACGGAGGCATTTGTCTCCATAGACGTGAATACCGGAAAATATACCGGTAAAAAAGATATGCAGGAGACTTTCCGAAAAATCAATCTGGAGGCGGCAAAGGAGATTGCCAGACAACTGCGTCTCCGCAATCTGTCCGGTATGATTTTAATAGATTTTATCAATCTGAAAGAGCAGAAAGACAAAGATGAGCTGCTGCAGACTCTGCAGAGATACCTGAACCAGGATCCTGTAAAGGGGAATGTGGTGGACATTACAAAACTGAATATTGTGGAAGTGACCCGCAAAAAAATAAGAAAATCCCTGGCAGAAGAGCTTCGGGAAGAATATCAGGAAAGTGTAAGGTAATCATAGTTATGAAAGTAAAATCCATGCTTACAACGCTGTGTTATATTGAGAAAGGCGACAGCTATCTGATGCTGCACCGGATCAAAAAGGAGTCTGATGTAAATAAGGACAAATGGATCGGTGTCGGCGGACATTTTGAGGAAGATGAAAGTCCGGAAGATTGTCTTTTACGGGAAGTGAAAGAGGAGACCGGACTGACCCTGACCTCTTATAAATTCAGAGGCATTGTCACATTTATTTTCAAACCCCTGGCAGGGGAGCCGGACACGGAATATATGTGTCTGTACACAGCAGATGGATATGAAGGTACTTTATGTGCCTGCAATGAGGGCATTCTGGAATGGGTGCAGAAAAAAGAAGTGCTGAATCTGAACCTTTGGGAGGGGGATAAGATATTCTTCAAGCTTTTGGAGGAGGACCATCCGTTCTTCTCCCTGAAGTTAATGTATCAGGGTGATACCTTGCGGGAGGCGGTGCTAGATGGAGAGAAAATACGATGATTTTATGAACCATCAAAAGAAGCGGCTGAGACCGGTGCATGGAATTCTTCTTTTTGTGCTGGTTATGGTGTCTTATTATACAATTATTGCATGGATGCAGATGAAATTTGGAATGTACGGGCTGGCTATGACAGAGCTGTATCTCCTTTTACTGTCAGTGGGGATCACAGCACTTTGCGGCGCAGATTTCGCAGAGGTTTTTCCAGTGAGAAAACCGTCATGGAGTAAAATTTTCGGTACACTGCTGCTCTGGGCAGGAGTATACGCATTGGTGTTGCCGGTGACTATGGTGATCGCATGGCTGTTTCCTGAGCAGATGTTTGGGACAAGCAGCGCACTGAACGATATAATTGCGAGTGTGCCGCTGCTGATCTCCATTTTTATCACTGCCGTAATGCCTGCTGTCTGTGAAGAGGCCATGCACAGAGGCGTCATTCTTCACAGCCTGAAAAGCCTGAAACGAGAATGGCTGATCGTGCTGATCATGGGACTTTTGTTTGGTTTGTTTCATGGGAGCGTATGGCGTTTTATGCCCACTGCGCTTTTGGGCGGGGCGTTGTCCTGGCTGATGCTTAGAACTGAGAATATGGTTTATCCGGCCCTGTTCCATTTTGCCAACAATTTTCTGCCCACGCTTCTCTCCTTTGGCCAGACTGAGAGTGATACAGCGGCCAGTGCAGAATATCTGATGGAGTTTGGTATTCCTGTAGCGGCTCTTGGTATCTATGTGGCAATTGGCTGCGTGGCACCATTTGCCATCTATACCGCAGGTTATCTCCTGCGGAGAGAAAAGGGCAGAAAGGTACCTTATTTTCCGAAAGAGCATCAGACATTTTGGATCGTATTTCTTACAGTCTCTTCAGTCATACCGGCTATGATAGGCGGAGTATTGTTTTTATACGGAATTTTCTTCGACGATTCCCTGTGGCAAATGATAAGACAAAGTCCGGTGGAGAATTTTACCGTTTTCTTACGGCTGCTGTAGTTAAGAAGCAGATTTACTGAAGGTAAACAGATTAAACAAATTTTTTGTAAAATTTTCAAGATTATATTGACGAACAAACATTCCTGTGCTATTATAAGCGAGTATGCCGCACAAAGAGGTTTGAAGCGCTGTGAAATAGTCAGCCACCATATTTTGGCGAGTAATGATAATAGGAGGTGCCATATGTACGCAATTATTGCAACAGGTGGTAAACAGTACAAAGTAGCCGAAGGCGATGTTATCAGAGTAGAAAAACTTGGAGCAGAAGCTGGAGAAACTGTTACATTTGACCAGGTCCTTGCCGTAAACAATGATGGGTTAAAAGTTGGTGACGACGTAGCAAGCGCTACTGTAACCGCGTCTGTAGTTGGAAACGGTAAAGCAAAAAAGGTTATCGTTTACAAATATAAACCGAAAACCGGATACCACAAGAAAAACGGTCACAGACAGCAGTACACCAAAGTTAAGATTGAAAAAATCAACGCTTAATTATGACGTACATTACGTTTTATCAGAACAGTGACGGCGTTGTGACAGGCTTTGATACCAGTGGACATGCCGGGTATGCCAGACAGGGCGAGGATATCGTCTGTGCGGCTATTTCCGCTCTTGTCATCAATGCGGTAAATTCTATTGAACAGTTCACAGATGATGCTTTTAAAGTGGATGTGGACAGGGAAAATGGCGGTATCGTATTCAGGCTGGAGGAAAAACCTTCCAAAGAGGCTGCATTGTTGCTGAATTCCCTCATTCTCGGATTGCAGAGAATGGAAGACGAAGAAGAAAACAGACAATATATTGATGTCATATTCGAGGAGGTGTAAGGACATGTTAAGAATGGACCTTCAGTTTTTCGCTCATAAAAAAGGTGTGGGTTCTACCAAGAACGGTAGAGATTCCGAATCTAAAAGACTGGGCGCAAAGAGAGCAGACGGACAGTTTGTAAAAGCCGGAAACATCCTTTACAGACAGCGCGGAACAAAAATTCATCCGGGTGTGAATGTAGGACGCGGCGGCGACGATACTTTATTTGCATTAGTAGATGGTGTTGTTCGTTTTGAGAGAAAAGGCAGAGACAAAAAACAGGTTTCTGTAGTACCGGTAACAGCAGAGTAACAATAGAATCTGCGCTTGGCGGATTTTCTATTGTCATGAATTAAGGGGGGCTTCAAATCGTTCTGGTTTGAAGCCGCTTTTTTTAGCAATATATCTGCCAAGGCAGATTTAGAAAGTCAGAGGTTTTTATGTTTGCAGACAGAGCAAAAATCGCGATCCGTTCCGGAAAAGGCGGTGACGGCCATGTGAGCTTCCGAAGAGAATTATACGTTCCCAACGGCGGTCCTGACGGCGGCAATGGCGGCAGAGGCGGAGATGTTATCTTTGAAGTGGATAAAGGTCTGAATGCCTTAACCGATTATCGGCATAAACGAAAATATGCGGCAGAGAACGGACAGGACGGCGGCAAGAAAAGATGTCATGGCGCCGACGGCAATGATATTATCCTCAAAGTTCCGGAGGGGACTGTGATCAAGGAAGCCGCTTCCGGAAAGGTCATTGCTGATATGTCCGGAGAAAACAAAAGACAAATCGTGTTAAGGGGTGGAAAAGGCGGCAAAGGAAACATGAACTATGCCACAGCTACCATGCAGGTGCCAAAATACGCGCAGCCGGGACAGCCGGCACAGGAGCTTGAGGTTATGCTGGAGCTGAAGGTGATAGCAGATGTAGGTCTGATCGGATTCCCAAATGTAGGAAAGTCAACTTTGCTTACAAGAGTGAGCAATGCCAGACCGCAGATCGCCAATTATCACTTTACAACCATCAATCCTCATCTTGGAGTTGTGGATCTGGAAGGCTGTGATGGATTTGTCATTGCGGATATTCCGGGTCTGATCGAAGGGGCATCGGAAGGTATCGGTCTTGGCCACCAATTCCTGCGCCATATAGAGAGAACCCGTGTACTGATTCATCTGGTGGACGCTGCGTCTACAGAGGGAAGAGATCCCATAGATGATATCTATAAAATCAACAAAGAACTGGAAGCTTATGATCCGAAGCTCATGGAACGTCCCCAGGTCATCGCGGCCAATAAGACAGATATGATTTACAGTGAGGACGAAGATCCTGTTGAGTGTATCCGGCAGGAGTTTGAGCCTCAGGGAATCAAAGTGTTCTCAATTTCTGCGGCTACAGGAAAAGGCCTGAAAGAGCTGCTTTATTATGTAAAGAGTCTTCTGGATAAGATTGATAAGGAACCAGTTATTTTTGAACAGGAATTTTTCCCGGAAGATGTACTGATCACAGAAAATCTGCCTTATACCGTAAAACAGGATGAAGAGGATGAGCACCTGTTCTATATTGAGGGACCGAAAATTGAAAAGATGCTGGGTTATACCAATCTGGATTCAGAGAAAGGATTTTCTTTCTTCCAGAGATTCCTGAAAGAAAGTGGTATTCTGGCAGATTTGGAAGAAGCCGGTATTGAAGAGGGTGACACAGTACGGATGTACGGCTTTGATTTTGATTATTACAAATAGGAGATAACATGACAAGTAAACAGAGGGCTTATTTGAAAAGTCTTGCTATGACTATGGATCCTGTCCTGCAGATTGGAAAATCCAGTCTGACACCGGAGAATACAGCGTCGGTAGCTGAAGCATTGGAAGCCAGAGAGCTGATCAAGATAAATGTACTTCAGAATTGTATGGATGATCCCAAGCAGATCGCGGAGGTGCTTGCCGAGAGGACAAAATCCCAGGTGGTGCAGGTGATTGGCAAGAAAATAGTTTTATATAAAGAAGGCAAAAAGGAAAAGAAGAAAATATTTCTTCCATAATAGGATATCCTGATAAGAGGTACAGTCATGTGCGAGAAAAGAAAACGAGTGGGCATCATGGGCGGGACGTTTGATCCCATCCATATTGGACATCTGATTTTGGGCGAGACAGCCTATGAGCAGTTTGACTTAGACCAGGTACTTTTTATGCCTGCAGGAAATCCTCCCCATAAGAGAAGGCGCCTTCACAGAGCAACAGATGAACAGCGCAGTGAAATGGTGAAAAGAGCCATCGCCTCAAATCCACATTTCTCTCTTTCTTTGGAGGAGATGAACGAGGACGGATTTACCTACACCTACAGAACTCTGGAGCGTCTAAAGGCAGAGCACCCGGATACAGACTATTTCTTTATTCTGGGGGCTGATTCTCTCTTTGACTTTGATAAGTGGAGGGAGCCGGGCAGAATATGCAGAGCATGTACGGTGGTTGCAGCTACGCGGAACCATACCAGTCAGGAACGTCTGGATGAAGCAATCCGTTTCCTGGAGGAAAAATACAGCGGAACTTTCCGCAAACTGAATTCCCTGAATATTGATATTTCATCTGCAATGCTCCGCTCCTGGATAGCAGGGCAGAGGACCATAAAATATTATGTGCCTGATAATGTCATTGCTTATATCAGGGAGAACCATATTTATGAGGAATGTGATACAGATGAATTATGATTTGAGAGCCTTTTCAAAAAAATTGAAAAAACATCTCGATGAAGAGCGTTATGTACACACTCTTGGAGTGATGTATACAGCGGCAGCTTTGGCTATGGCCCATGGCGGTGATTTGGAAAAGGCACAGACAGCAGGACTGCTTCATGACTGTGCGAAATGTATACCAAATGATAAGAAACTGAAGCTGTGTGAAAAAAAGAATATTCCAGTTTCTGAGATAGAAGAAAAAGCACCGTTTCTTCTTCACTCAAAATTAGGGGTTTATATAGCCAGAAAAAAGTATGATGTTGAGGATAAGGAGATTCTGTCTGCTGTCCGTTGGCATACCACAGGCAAACCGGAGATGACTCAGCTTGAAAAGATCATCTACCTGGCAGACTATATTGAACCAGGCAGGGACAAGGCGCCCAATCTAGCGAGAGTGCGCAGACTGGCCTTTGAGGACCTAGATGAATGCATGTATGAGGTGCTGAGGGATACTCTTGATTATCTCGGAAGCAATCCGAAAACTCTGGATCCTGCTACAAAAGAAGCATTTGTTTATTACGAAGAGATTCATAACAATAAAATAAAGAAGGAGGCGAGTATATGAACAGTAAGGAAATCGCACGGATGGCGTGTGAAGCATTGGAAGACAAAAAGGCGCTGGAAGTAAAAATCATCAATATTGAAAAGGTATCCACTTTGGCAGACTATTTCATTATTGCCAGCGGCAGTAACCGGAATCAGGTACAGGCCATGGCAGATAACGTAGAAGAAATCCTTGGGAAAGCACAGATAGAGCCAAAGCAGATCGAAGGCTACCAGAATGCAAATTGGATCCTGATGGATTACAGGGACGTGGTAATTCATATTTTTGATGAGGAGAACCGCCTTTTCTATGATTTGGAGAGAATCTGGAGAGATGGCTCCCTGATTGAAAAAGAAGAGCTGGATAAATAGAGTTTATTTGACAATATTTTAGATTTACAAAGCTGCCGTACAGAAAATATTTTCTGTACGGCGTTTTTTTCTGATGCAGGAATTTTCCGACAAGGTGTGATGAACAGCTTGTGAAAACAATATTTGATCAAACTCCGGGCTGATCCCATTCAGACGGATAGTATTGATTTGTTCTGCTATTTCATAAAGCGAAAAACTCCAATTACTTTGCCGAGTACCTGGAACTGCTGTTCCGGATGTATCACAATGGGATCCATATAATCATTCTCCGGCTGCAGGCGGATATGATCTTTTTCTTTGTAGAAAGTTTTGATCGTTGCGGAATCTTCTACCAGAGCGACGATTTTGTCTCCGTTTTCGGCATTCTCCTGCTTTTCAACCACTACATAATCACCGCTGAAGATACCGGCATTGACCATACTGTCGCCCTGTACCACCAACATAAAAGTCTGCTTGTTGGGCATGTATTCGGAAGGAATGGGAAAATATCCTTCCACATTCTGCACTGCAAGGAGGGGCTCTCCGGCGGCAACTTTTCCGATGATCGGTACATTTACAGTCTCTCTTCTGACAAGATTAAAATTGTCATCCACAATTTCGATCGCGCGCGGTTTGGTTGGGTCTCTTCTTATGTATCCGTTTTTTTCCAGTGTCTCAAGATGCGAATGGACAGATGAGGTGGATTTCAAGCTGACTGCCTCACAGATTTCACGTACAGATGGCGGAAAGCCGCGATTCAGGATTTCGTTTTTCATATATTCTAAAATTTCGGATTGTTTTTTGCTGATTTTTCCATATGACATAAGTAATACCTCCGGTTCTGTTCTGAGTGGGGTTCATTTTGGAGTGTTATTGCTTGTTACTCTCACAGTTATTTAAAAATATAATAACATATTTTGACATGAAATGCAAACAGATATTCGGAATATTTGTTCGATTTCTATTGACAAACATGTGTTCTTGTATTATGATGAGTTATATAAAAAGAACGCATGTTCTCGAACATATATTTGCATGTACGGAGGAGAAAACTATGAGGGAAATCAGGAGAAGGGCAAGAAGACAGAGGGCAAACAGAGTAAAGCTTTTAGGGATTGGTTTTTTAGCTTTGGTGATAACATTGATTTTTTCGGTACGGGCAGCAGCCACAGCCAATGCAGGGACTTCTGACAGCAGCAGGACTAAATATTATACAAGTATTCAGATTGAGAAAGGCGCCAGTTTATGGGAAATCGCCGAAGACTATATGACAGAGGAGTATGCCTCCGAGCAGGAATACATAGAAGAAGTTATGCGGATGAACCATCTGAATAACGACGTAATATATGAAGGAGCTTATCTCTGTGTTCCGTATTATTCCTCCGAACAATAGCGAAGAATACACTTGGGGAAGAGGGGAGTGAAATGATCTTATGAAAAGAGCGCTAGGCATTGCAAGATGTGGACTGGCATGTTGTCTATGTTCGGAAAATGTAAATTGTGCAGGCTGTCATTCGGAAGAGAGCGGATGTAAAGATAAAGATTGGTGTGAAAATAGAAAATGTTCCATTGATAAAAATATCAGTTACTGCTTTAACTGCAACGAGGAATGTAGAAAAGGCTTACTGGCAAAGACGAAGCCGTATGCATTCACTCTGTTTCTGAAAAGATATGGAGAAAAGTATTTACTGGACTGCCTTGAACAGAATGAAATAAATGGTATTGTCTATCATCGCGAAGGTATATATGGTGACTATGATGATTTTGATGATGCAGAAGAATTAATAAAATTTATAAAGACAGGAAAAAGATAGGTTCTAGTGCTCCATCCAGTCAGAAACCATAGTAACAGTGCTGAATATTTTGTCAGCCTGCAAGGCGGAGGAGGGAAGCGGAGTGGTTCCTCCACTGATTGACGACAACGCGGCAGATGTCAAAATAGGCAGTGCTGATACTATGGTTTCTGGTCGGATGGAGCATTAGATTGTTTTAGAATACTCATATCAAGCAGATGATCGGACAAGGGTATGAGATGATCTGTATTTTATGAATTTTATGTATTGTATGGTAGATTATGAAAAGAGATGGGGTCTTTATAATGCGTATAGCTGATCCTTATTGTTTACAGTTTACAGCTACAGTTCCGCGAGGTGTTTCTTTGCGTTTGTGCATGTAACTCACGGTATATCCGATCAAATATAAAGCGGAATGCTCTGTATGCGTGATTGTGAAGTATATTACCATTCGCAGAACTGTTTTTTAGGGTTGTGAATAGTAATTGTTTCTGAATAAATAACAGCCGGTTTTCATATGCTTCTGGTCACGTATGCTTTTTTGTGATAAGATAAAAATCAAAGTATAAAGAAACAACTGCTGCAAAATTTACCGGCAGTTCTTCTGCAATTGTTAGCAGAAACAATGCAGAATACAGAAGATACAGAATGCGGAAAATATAGAATGTAGAAATTATAGAACGCAGAAAAAGCACAATGAAAAACAGCGATACAGAACGATCACAATACAAACAGAGCTGATGAGTACAGAGGAAAGTTTATGAATCGAAAGAAAGTGACATCAACAGATGTGGCAAAGAGAGCAGGGGTTTCCCAGGCCACAGTATCAATGGTACTAAATCAAAAATATAATGTTTCTTTTTCCAGAGATACGATAAAAAAAGTTGAACAAGCAGCAAAAGAACTGGGATATACTAACGAGAAAAAACCACGTGTGTCCAGAATACGTATGCGTGGTACGATATTTGTGGTCTGTCCGAATTTCACGAATCCATACTATTTTTCCCTGATACAGGGAATAGAAAAGACGGCACAGAAGAATAAATTTGATGTTTTTCTATGTAATACTAGAAGGGACTATCAGACTGAAGAAAAATATTTAAAGAAGATAGAAAAACTAAATCCATCAGGGGTTATATACACCTTTGCCCCCACCTTCCCGGAATCTTTGCAAAATGTGGCAAAGAAGATACCGGTTGTTCTGATCGGTGAAAAGGATGTGGTTTCAGGGATAGATACAGTAGAGCTGAACAGCGAAAAAATGGGATGTATGCTTGCTGAGTATTTGTTGGAGTTGGGCCACCGAAAGGTCGGATTTATCTCTACACCTCTGACAGAGCGGCAGTCTGCCAGGAGGGCAAGGATTAAGGGGTTCTGTGATACATTTGCAGCTGCGGGCTGTTCGGACGGAGTATATGTCAGAAGTCTTCCAAAAGAGATGGATATTATGTTTCAGGAAATTGACATGGAATACAGAACAGGATATGAACTGACCTTAGAGTTGATCCAGCAAGTTCCTCAGATTACAGCCATTGCGGGGACCAACGACATGGTTGCGCTGGGAATCAGGGATGCGCTGCTGAGAGAAAAATACAGGATCCCGGAAGATATTTCAGTTATTGGGTGTGACAATCTTCTTTTTTCCGGCCTTAGAGGCATTGATTTGACTACAGTGGAGCATTATGTTTCAAAGAAAGGGGAAGATGCCTGCGAGATTCTTATTCAGGAAATGGGGGAGCAGAAAACAAAAAACAGCAGCAGCGGGGAAAATATGATCCATCACATTGAATACGAACCACGTCTTGTGGTCAGAGGCAGCAGTTCCTATCCAAAAATAAAATAGATGATAAGACAAGAAGTTATTCTTTAATATATTTTGTGGTAACTATTTTACAGATCTGTACATTTACTGTGCTGAGCGCAAGAAGTTATTTATCAACCGGGCAGACATCCTTATAACTGACGGTGATTTTGCGCGGATTTAGTCTGTAGCTGTTCAATATCCTTACAGTTACAAGTCTTAAATTAATAAAATTAACTTGTATATAAGAGCATTTTTCAAACCGGTTATTTTACACTGTACTGTGTGAGTGTGATATGTCCGATTTGGAAGATGCTTTTTATTTGTTTTTGTGTTTAGACAATGCGTTTTAATGACGATTGTTCCGTATGGAAGTAACAGTTCAGCCTTCCACTGTCCCGCGAGGTGTTGCCTTGCATTTGCAAGACAATCTCGAGGCAGCCACGCGCCAGATTGCGGTTTTTGCAGTCTGTGTGCATGCTTTTGTTGCTATGAAGCCGAAAGGCTGAATAGTAACGTTTGGAATTGTGCAAGGGTGATGAGAACCGACGGGTGTACGGTGAGAGAAGTTCATTTAATGATTGATACAAGAAAAGAACAAAAGTAGGAGATAGTTTGAGACAGATTATAAGAATGCATAAAAGTAAATGAATTCTTGTTTGAACTTGAAAAAAATTAATGGAAAGCGTAATATATAATTATCTGTAAGTGATAGTACGCATTGAATGATGAAGATAAAGATAAATGAGAATAAATAAGAACAAAATGGGTGAATGCATGCACAAAAAATACGCAAAATAAGTATAAACAAATAAGAATAAACATAAATAAGAATAAGAATGAGGACAAAAATTAGAAAACAAGTAAAATGAGAATTGATCAAATTTTTAAGGTGTAAAGTAGTGTTAAGGTACTATTCGCTTTATGTCAAAGTATATAAAGAATTTAAAGAACAAAAGTCTAAAGAATTAAAAAATCATAAAACTTAAAAAGCCATAAAATTTAAAAAGCCAAAAACCCATTAAATTAAAAAAAGTTATTCACAGCTAATAAACTAATATTCTATAAAAAATTTCAGGTACCTGCTTATAAAAATATGAAAATTTTATTATAGTGATACGGAAAGGAGAAAGAAGTCATGTTTATGGAAGAACGGCAAAAGATGATCGTGGATATGGTAAATGCATCGGGTCATATAACAGTGAATGAAATACAAGAGCATTTTAAAGTCTCTTCTGATTGTGTCAGAAGAGATCTGCGTTCTCTGGAGAGCAGAGGGCTTTTAAAGAGGACACACGGGGGTGCGATCAGTACAGGCCCCATAGGTAAGGTGCCGGAGAAGCTGTATAATCCCAAAGAAAATACAAATATTGACCAGCGATGCCTTGCGGCGGCAAAAAAGGCAGTGGAATATATTTTGGAAAATGATGTGATATATTTGACTACTTCCGCGGCCGGTTATTATATGGCGAAACACCTGCCTGCTGATTTTGCTTTTACAGTAGTGACCAATTCCGTGACAGTGGCTGACGAGCTGAGAAAACACCTGAATGTCTCGGCTATATTACTTGGGGGAGAGATGTCACACCGGGGCCACTGCCACGATTTCTATACGATACAGATGATGAAAAATATAAGTCTGGACAAAGCATTTCTGTCACACACAGCTCTGTCCGTTGAAAATGGTGCATCCCTCCACAGCAGTGCAGGAGTGGAGCTGGGAAGGCTGATCATGAAAAACAGTTCTATGAATATAGGTGTATATCCCTCTGAGAAACTGGGAAGAAAGTCGATCCATTCGGTCTGTCCGATCACCGCCTATGACCTTCTGATCACCGATGACCAGGTTTCTGAAGATTTTGTTCTCCAGGCGGAAAAGCGAAAGGTGAAGGTGGATATTGCGGTTGTGTAGAGGAGGAGAGCTATGTACGGTATCTTAGTGACAGGCATTCCGGCATCCGGCAAAAGCACTATGGCAGAGTATCTGTCTGAGGCGCTGCATATTCCGGTCATATCAAAAGACAAAATTAAAGAAATTTTATTTGATACAGTTGGATTTCATTCGAGGACAGAAAAAGTCAGTCTTGGAACAGGTGCTATGGAAATCATGTATTATTTTGCCGAACAGATGATGAAGATGGGACAGCCTTTTATATTGGAAAATAATTTCGAGAATGTTTCAAAACCAGGTATCCGGTCACTGCTTGGAATATATGGTTATCAGGCAGTGACAGTGCGGCTTACCGGTGATCCCCATGTGCTTTTTCAAAGAATGACAGAGAGAAACAATTCTTCTGACAGACATAGAGGCCATGTTGTCAATGATCATTATCCGGAAATAAAAGAGAAAGCAGAGATGAATGCACAGCCGGTTCTTGGGCAGGAAGATTTTATCCGAGGGATTACGGAGAGGGGGATGGCAGATTTTCAGATTCCGGGACCGGTTTTGGAGATTGATACCACGGATTTTTCAAAAGTGGATTTACAACGTATAACAGAGGAATTGCAGGGAATTCTCTCGAATATTTAGACGGTGATTGACTAAATGATTAATTTGGCAAAAGCCCTGATGGATGATTTAGCAAAAGCCCTGTGAATAATTTAGCAAATGTCCTAATGAATGATTTGGCAAAAGTCCTGTGAATGATCTGACAATAGATCTAATGATTAAACTGCCAATTGATCCGTGTATATTGATTGGACAATTGATCCTGCGAAGAACACCGGCAAAAAAAGCATGTAAACTAGTTAATAATTTAAAATATTAATAATACTATAAATTAATAATTTGAATACAAATTTGACATTCAAAAAGAATCTGCTATAGTTAAGAACAGATATCAAGAGGCTTATGTCTCGGCTTGTCTCGGCTTATGTCTTAAAAATCAAGAGATAAAGCCTCATGGCCTGTGGCTGATTTTTTATTTGTACCAGAGTGTGCTTATAAGAAATCGCGATCAAGATTCCGGCCGCACACAGCAGGCTGCAAAGAACAGATACTGACGGAAAGGATTAGAACAAAATTATGGAAAAGACAAACTGGAAAGAATACCTGGAAAAACCCTATCACTGTTCCTGTGGAAGGACCCATGTATGCAGCATTGAGGATATTATCATTGAGGGGAACGCAATTGAGCGTCTGCCTGAAATTCTTAAAAAACACGACTATAAAAAGCTCTGTGTTGTCAGTGATATCAATACGCAGAAAGTCGCAGGTGAAAAGGTATGCGCAGTGCTTGAAAAAGCGGAGTATACATACCAGACGATCATATTCCAGGACAAGGAACTGGTACCGGATGAGGATGCCGTTACCTATTTCCTTACAGAGATTGACAGAGACTGTGATCTGATCATTGGAGTGGGTTCCGGTACGATCAATGATCTGTGCCGTTTCATCAGTTTTAAGATGAATCTGGATTATTATATTGTGGGAACAGCACCGTCTATGGATGGCTATGCCTCCAATGTATCCCCCCTGATTATAAAACACCTGAAAACCACATATGAAGCGCATACGGCCAAAGTCATAATCGGAGATTTGGATATTCTGGCTCAGGCGCCTTTGTCTATGATCGCAGCAGGTGCAGGTGATATTCTGGGAAAATATGTCTGCCTGACAGACTGGCAGCTTGCCCATATTATTAATGGGGAATATTACTGCCCGGAAATGGCGGATATGGTGAGAGAATCCATCCAGAAGGTAGTGGACAATGCTAAAAGAGCTGCACAAAGGGATAAAGAGGCAGTGGCAGCTATTATGGAAGGCCTTGTACTGAGCGGTATTGTCATGAGCTATATCGGTAATTCCAGACCGGCCTCAGGAAGTGAGCATCACATGTCCCACTATTGGGAGATGATGTTTTTACTTGATCAGCAGCCGGATCCTCTTCACGGCACAAAAGTAGGGATTGGAACCGTGGCAGCCATTAAGATGTACGAAAAATTGAGAACTCTTGGGAAAGAGGCAGTGCCCGGCAGTCTGCCGCATTTTGACTATAGTGCCTGGAGCGGTGAAATTGAGGCAGCCTATGGACCGGCGGCGCCGGGTGTGCTGAAGCTGGAGCAGTCTATCGGCAAAAATAAGGATGAGGAAGTAACAAGAAGAAGAGAGGCTTATCTGCAGAATCTGGATAAGATCCAGGCGCTCATTGATGATCTGCCGAAGGCAGAGACGATTATTGATATCCTGAAATCCATGGAGGCACCGTATGCTCCGGATCAGATTCAGGTGACAGAGGATGTTTTGAAACGGAGCATTTACTATGCAAAGGATCTGAGAAACCGTTTTGGACTTCTGCAGCTTTTGTTTGACTTGAATCTTCAGGAAGAATTCAGCAGTGAGCTGATCGAGGAAATATATAAAGCATAATTGACATTGCGCCGGCCGGCTTGTCTGTGATAAACTGTAAGCAACGAACAAAAAAGGAGCTTAGAGTCATGAGACAGGTTTTGGAGAATGAATATTTAAAAGTATCCGTGGAGGATCATGGAGCTGAACTAGTCAGTGTATATGATAAGGAAAATGAGAGAGAAGAGCTGTGGCAGGCAAAGCCCCCCTATTGGAACCGTCATGCGCCTGTTCTCTTTCCGAATGTAGGAAAGCATCATAACGATACATACCGCCTTGACGGAAAAGAATACCACACCAGCCAGCATGGATTTGCCAGGGACAGAGTATTTGACTGTATCAGCAAAACGGAATCGGTGCTTATTCACAGGCTGGTTTCAGATAAGGATACGAAAAGTTATTTTCCTTTTGACTTTGAACTGTATATTACCCACCGCCTGGAAGCAAGACAGCTTACAGTGGAATGGAACGTGGTGAATAAAAGCGGAGAGACCATGTATTTTACCATTGGAGGCCATCCGGGATTCAATGTCCCTATACTGCAGGACAGCAAACAGACGGATTATTATCTTTTGTTTAAAAAGGGACCGGCACTTAGTTATAAATTAGTGTACGGGGACAGTGGTACAGCAGAGTCAAAGAAAGAGTATGCCCTGGACCTGGAAGAGGCGGATGGATATTACAGATGCCGCATCACGGAGCACATGTTCGACAGAGATGCCTTGATCTTTGATGATACCCAGGTTGAATGGGTGGGGATCGGGTATCCTAACGGAACACCTTATGTGGCTATGGAGTGTGAAGGCTTTACAAATTTTGGAATCTGGACAATGCCCGGAGGACCTTATATCTGTCTGGAGCCATGGATGGGGCGCTGTGATGACTACGGGTTTGAGGGGGATATTACTGAAAAAGAGGATATCATTGCTCTGGAAAAAGGGAAAACTTTTGAAAAAAGCTACCGCCTGACTTTTTACAAATAGGCGGAAATCTGGCTGAAACCTATAAAATATAATTTAAGTATACTGCAGAAAGAGCTGCCGGGCAGAAATGTCCGGCGGCTTTTTTGGATGGCACAAATTCTTTTTTTGATTTGTAGGGATTTTATAGAGAAGTTTTTGCTATCCTGGTTTATAATATGGATGATACTGCTCCCGGATAACGATCCGTGTATCCTCAAAAGTGTATCCGCAGGGCAGAACAGGAGGAAAAATGGCTGAAAAAATATTGATCGTAGATGATGAAAAGGATATCCGTAATATGCTGAGAGACTATTTTGAGCTGCAGGGATATGAAATCTATACAGCGGCAGGTGGGGAAGAAGCCCTGGAAAAAATGAAGATACAGCCGGATATGATCCTTCTTGATATCAATATGCCGGATATGGACGGCTATGAGGTGTGCAGAAGGATCAGGGATCATGTGAGCTGTCCCATTTTGTTTCTCACCGCAAGGGTGGAGGAACAGGACAGGATCAATGGGCTGATGATCGGCGGAGATGATTACATTATGAAGCCATTCAGCATGGATGAACTGGATGCCAGGATCCTGGCTCATCTGAGGCGTGAGAAACGGCTGGCATCCAGAGAACAACTGCAATTTCAGGGAAAACTGGTTATCAATTATTCACAGAGAAAAGTATTTTATGACAGTGTACAGATTCCTTTTACCAGGATGGAATTTGATCTCATAGAATTTCTGTCCATGCACAAGAAGCAGGTCTTCAGCAAAGAACGCATATATGAAGCGGTCCGCGGCTATGACGGGGATGGGGACAGCAGTATTATCATGGAGCATATCAGAAGGATCAGGCAGAAACTGAAAAAATATACAAAGCATGACTATATAGAAACTGTTTGGGGAGTGGGATATCAATGGATTGGATAGAGGGATATCTGGAGAATCTGGGAAAGAAGATCAGGAATCTGAACCTGAAAAAATCTCTGCGCCTTTACATTTTTGTGGCGGTATTGGCAATCTGTCTGGCCTCTGCCATGACCATACAGACCTGCAATGGCTGGAAACGAATCATTGAGACGCCATACATGCATAAGGAGTCTAAGAATGTATTGGATAAGGATAAGAATAGTGTTTTCACTCTTGAATATTATGTGCCGGAAAAAGAGCTGACAAAGACAGACATCATTCTTCTGGAAGTCATCAATATTCTGCAGTATGGTTGTGTTCTGCTGTACTCTGTTCTGGCAATCGCGTTTGTATCCATACTGTATTACAGAAATAAGTTGAAGATTCCCATTGATATTATGACAGACGCAGCCCGGCACATTTCCGGAAACGATATGGGATATTCCTGCAGGTACGAGAGTGCGGACGAAATGGGACAACTCTGCAGGTGCCTGGATGATATGCGGCTGAAGCTCATCGCCTATCAGGAGAACCTCTGGAAGCAGACAGAGGACCAGAGGACTCTGAATGCGGCATTTGCCCACGATCTGCGCACTCCGCTTACGGTTATGCAGGGGTATGTGGATCTGTTGCTGCGTTTTTACCCGGATGGCCGTCTGCAGGAGGAGAAGGTTATGGAAATTCTTCATACCATGCAGGAACAACTGGGCCGGCTGGAGAACTTTGGCGGTACTATGAAAGAAATCCACAGTATGGAAGAACGAATACCCAAAAAGAAAAGTATTACTCTGGCACTCCTTTGCGATAAGATCCGGGAGACAGCAGTACCTTTACAGGAGACAGAGGGTATGGAGATCCAAGTGAAGCTAATGGGAAATCCGGAGACAAAGCTGCTGGCAGATGATTCTTTTGTGATGGAAGTGGCGGGGAATCTTCTTTCAAATGCACTTCGCTATGCGCAGAAGAAGGTGGAAGTGCTCCTGGAAGCCCAGCGTGAGGAAGGCCCCTTGCGCCTGTATGTAAAAGATGATGGAAGAGGATTTTCAAAAGAAGAGCTGACAAAAGCGGTATCCCCTTATTACAGGGATAAGGAAGGGGACAGCAGTCATTTCGGAATCGGGTTGTCCATCAGTGCCCTGCTCTGCAAAAAGCATGGGGGAGAGCTGGAGCTTGCCAACAGCATTTGCGGAGGTGCCATTGTCTGTGCAGTTTTTTCCTGTACGTAGGGAAAGTATAGAGATTTTTCTTTTATGATAGGACTCAGACAAGAAGAAAGGAAATAGGGGATATAATATGGATACGAAGATAGTGATTAAAAATCTGAGTAAAACTTATGGAAAAAAGCAGGCTCTGAAACATGTGGATCTGACCATCCACAAGGGTATGTTCGGCCTTTTGGGACCAAATGGCGCCGGCAAGACAACACTTATGAAGATCATTGCCACTCTGCTGCAGAAAACAGAAGGGGACATTCATGTGTGTGGGATCAATATTGATAATGACAGGGAGATTCGGAAGATCATCGGTTATCTGCCCCAGGATTTTTCCATGTATGGGAATATGTCTGTATATGAGGCCATGGATTATCTCGGAGTATTGTCTGGGCTGTCCAAGCCGGCAAGAAAGGAACGGATCCCGTCACTGCTGGAGCAGGTAAACCTGACGGATGATGTAAAAACAAAAGTGCGCGCCATGTCAGGAGGAATGCGCAGGAGGTTGGGAATTGCTCAGGCTCTGCTCCATGACCCTAAAGTGCTGATTGTGGATGAACCCACTGCAGGGCTTGATCCGGAAGAGAGGGTACGTTTTCGCAACCTGCTCAGTGAGACGGCAAAGGACAGGATCGTCATACTCTCCACACATATTGTGGGGGATGTGGAGGCTACCTGTGAGGATATAGCGGTTTTGAACCGTGGCTGTGTGCTCTTTCAGGGGACTGTCACAGAACTTCTGGAGGAAGCTGCCGGCAGGATATACAGTGCCCAGGTGTCCAGGATGGAACTGGAGAGTATCAGGGATCATTACACGGTTACCAGTATGATGATGCAGGGGAATCATGCCTCTGTCCGTCTGATCTCGGATGAAAAACCTTTCAGCGATGCGCAGATATGTGAGGCCAATGTGGAGGATGCCTATATGTATCTGATGCAGGAGGAGAGGAGGGGGAAATAATGTTTTTTAAACTGTTTGCCAAAGAATGCGGGCAGATGCTCAAAAGTCTGATCTATTACCTGTTTCTGGCTGCACTGATTTTTTTCTACGTAAGCCAGGTGGGAAGCTTTACCCCGTATTCAGAACCCTTAAAAGGACAGGAAGAGAGCTACGGAGTCAAAGCAAGCTCTGATAAGCAGCAGATCATGGGGGCAACCCTTGCCATACTTGCAGGAGAATATGAGGAAAACAGTTATACCGCTTACCCTATGGGCTTTTATAAAAATGTGGTCCTGAACAAGGAAAAGCAGGAGAAGATCCATCAGATCCTAATTGACTGTACCGGAATGGAGGAGGGATACACAGAGGCCATTTATGTGCCGGATCTTAAAAATCAGACAGATGACAGTGCAGTCATACAGATAACAGGAGTCAATCCGCCGGTTCTTTCACCGGCAGAGAGCCTGCCGTATGACAAGTTTTTGAGATATATGAAAAAGGCAGATGAAATCATTGGCGGAGGCACCAGCTATGATGTAGAGAATGTAAAAAACAATGCAATGACCTATGCCACATACGAGGACGCTAAAAAAACCTATGATGCCAGTCTGTATACGGACCGGATTTCCAGAGGAAAAGCCAGACTGTTCTGTGATTACATGGGGATCATTCTGGGACTTCTTCCGGTATTCCTGGCAGTTACCAGAACACTTAGGGACAGACGTTCCATGGCACAGGAAGTGATCTATGCCAGAAGAGCGTCCTCTGTTACCATCATTGCGGCCCGTTATTTTTCCATGGTATTTTTGATCTTAGTGCCGCTGTTTTTGTTGTCTGTCATGCCTACGCTGCAGTGTGTTTATTATGGGCATCAGATGGGCGTGTCAGTGGATGTGCTGGCCTACGGAAAATATATACTGGGATGGATCCTTCCGGAAACAGCCTTTGTACTGGCATTAGGGTTCTTCCTGGCGGAACTATTTGGGGGGCCGGCCGCCATTTTGGTGCAGGTAGTGGTCTGGATCGTAAATATCAGCGCAGGGGGAACAAAGCTGACAGGTACGGTGGGATGGAACCTGATCCCCAGGTTTAACAATGACCAGGCTACAGAGGTATGGCTGTCCGTGTTCGGGCAGATGGTTAAGAACAGACTTCTGTACACCGGGCTGGCCGTGCTCCTCATGACAGGTACTGTGCTCATATATCACATGAAACGGAAAGGGGTGCTGGGAGGCCGTGGAAAGAATTTTATCCATAGAAAAGGAACACTTTAAAAACCATTATGTCGGACATTTGGCGGCTGCTCTGCTGTTTTGTCTTCTCGCTCCGGTGATCGTGGGGATGGAAGCGCTGAACCGGTATCAGGCAGGACAGGTTTTAGACATGTATTTTTCATTGCTGGGAATTGTGCTTCTGACACCGCTTTTTATGCCGGAGCAGAATAAGGATATTCGGGATCTGCTGGCAAGCAAGGAGTATCCGGTGAGAAATGTCCAGCTATTGCGGCTGCTGCAGGCGGGTTTGGGTTTGGCATTGATGAATTTGTTTATTTTATTTCGGATGAAACTAGGGGAGTGTACATTCCCCTTTGGAACCTATTTTTTATGTGCGATGGCAAGCTGTATTTTTCTTGGGGGCCTTGGGATTTTTGCTTATGGGATCACAGATAATCTGGCTATCGCCTATATGATACCGGTGTTTTATTATATCTGCTGCTATGGGGCAGGAGGGAAGTATCTTGGAAAATTTTTTCTGTTCTCCCTCATGCAGGGAAAAACGGAAAATAAAATATGGCTGGGGGCAGCAGGCATTTTGCTGACTGCAGCTGGGATTGTGATAAGAAACAGAAAGAAATAGGGAAGAGGGCCGCTTTTGGCAGGTTAATCCTGCCGGAGAGCGGTCCTCTCCTTAGTCAGCTCAGGGACATCCATGCATCCCACATAGCGACCCACCCGCCGGTATTGGTGATAATCTGTAATGGGAATGTCATCAATGGTTCCGTTCAGTGATTTCAGGACGATCCTCTCATGGTTTTTATAAAATCTTCCGATAAACAGCAGTCCGTAATGAAGTACCATCCATATTTCGCCGTTTTTGGGACGCAGGCCGTCATTGCGGTGAAAACCCAGAACAGAATTTTTGAAAAATTTTGGCTCCAGTAAATCGGTGCGCACCCATACCAGAAAGGTACAGCTTTCCGTCAGAGGATTTTTATCTATGGTTACATTGTGGGTTTTTACACTGTCAAATTCGGCCCAGCCGTCAACAATGCTGGTAAACTCATAACATCTCAGGGACATGGTTTCATCGGTCTTCATATGTACCATGCGGTCGTATTCCAGATCGATCACATATTTGATGTATTCCTTCTGGCAGGAGGGCAGCAGTTTGAAACGGCGGAGATATTCTTCATAGTCATAAGGAATAGCGACAGAACGCCCTGAAAATTCATCCAGAGAGCAGTTGAGTGCTTTTGCTATGGCTGACATAGTTTCGTATCTGGGGTTGGCAGTGATCCCGCTTATGATCTTGGAAAGTGTTCCCACGGGAATATTGCTGATCAGGGACAGCATCTCTATGGTATAGCCCTGTGCCTTCATGATTTCTTTGATTTTTTTATGGTTCATTGTATGTTCCTTCCAAATATGGAATAATATGGCAGCGTGCTGCGTTGACAAGTATATAGGGGTTTTTTATAATAGACACATTCGTGTCTTACAAAATTACTGAGAAATAGTCTGTTTGGGAGGAAATATACCATGAATAATGAAAATTTTCAAGAAATGCTGTCGGATGGAAGGATATTGGAAATAGCTCTTCAATATGTGCTGCAGGCAGGGATAACCAAAAAAAAGGACGGGAACACAGAAAATATGACCGGTTATTTACAGGAGCTATTGGTGGATATGGACACGGGGGCGCGTACAGGGATCCTGCTGAACAGGCTGGGGATCACGCCGAATTTAAAGGGGCATATGTATCTGAGAAAAGCCATTGAACTGGAGGTGGACGGGAACAGCAGTATGAATGGAATGATGAAGTGCCTGTATCCCCAGGTGGCATCTCTCTGTGATGCGTCTCCTTCCGGTGTGGAGCGGAATATCCGTCATGCGATCGAGGTGATGTGGGAGCGCGGCAACCGGGAGCTGTATCAGGAGATCACTAACCATTATGTCCAGAAACGTCCAAGCAATGGACAGTTTATCACTTCGATCGCTGCGTATTTCAGGGATAGAAATATTCTTATGCACTGAAATACAAAAACTTATGATAAAATTAATAAATTCTTAGTGATTTCCTGGTATGATAGATGCGTGAAGGAGGAAGCGAAACAATGGCAGAAGAGATACTGGTAGTAGATGATGAGAAAGAGATCGCGGATCTGGTAGCCCTGTACCTGGAAAATGAGAATTATCAGGTTTATAAATATTATACGGCAGAGGAAGCCCTTGCCTGCATCCAAAGGGAAAAGATCGATCTGGCTTTACTGGATATTATGCTTCCCGGTATGAGCGGCCTGGAGATATGCAGGAAGATAAGGGAAAAATATACATTTCCTGTGATCATGCTGACAGCAAAAGGGGAAGAGCTGGATAAGATAACGGGGCTGAGTCTTGGGGCAGATGATTATATCACAAAACCGTTTCGACCTCTGGAGCTGGTGGCGAGAGTAAAAGCCCAGCTTCGCAGATATAAGAGATATAATTCCGGTTATGAAGCGGATAAGGACATTCTGGAACATTCAGGACTTGTGCTGAATATCAGGACCCATGAGTGTACACTGGATGAGAAAATACTCTCCCTGACCCCTACAGAGTTTTCCATTCTCCAGATCCTCTGTCGGGAGAAGGGAAAGGTGGTGAGCGCGGAGGAACTCTTCCATGAGATTTGGGGAGACGAATACTTCAGCAAGAGCAATAATACCATAACGGTGCACATCCGCCATCTGAGGGAAAAAATGAATGATTCTTTTGAAAATCCAAGATATATTAAGACGGTCTGGGGGTATGGATATAAAATTGAAGGGTAGAATACTGTTTCTGTTAAAAATTATTATGGGTATTTATGGAATCCTTATTGTCTGTTACGGTATTTTTTATTTGGTGGATACATTTGGAAACGGTCTGTTTTTGGACTGGTTTGCCAACAAATTTGTGATCAATACGTCTCATGGCAATACAGAGACGGGGGATTTGTTTTACAGCCAGGAGATATCCTGGTCAGTGCTCAAAGATTTTCTGCTCAAATGTTTTTGCGCCATAGTTCTGTTCATGGCAGCAGTCATCAGCCTTGTGATCCATTTCTATACAAAGCACAAGGTGGCGGACGCCAGGAAAGAAGCGGGAAAGCTGATCCGTATGTATATGGATACGGAAAATGCCGATGCGGAGGCGTTATTTACCAGCCGGTATGAAGAGATTGGAACAGAGATGGAGCGTGTAAAAAACACCATGCAGCGCCATGAACAGATATTAAAGGAGGAATCCAGGCGCAAGAGTGATCTGCTGACATATCTGGCCCATGACCTGAAGACACCCCTTACCTCTGTGATGGGATACCTGAGTCTCTTAAGGGAGGCACCGGATATGCCGGAGGAACAGAAGGAAAGATATGTAGGGATCGCTTTTGATAAGGCATGCCGTCTGGAAAGTCTGCTGAATGAGTTTTTTGAGATCACCCGCTATAATCTTCAGGAGATCCCCCTGGAAAAAGAGACCATTGACCTGTATTATATGCTGGTTCAGATGATGGATGAGTTTTATCCGATCCTCTCTGCCCATGGAAACACGGCAATTCTGCATGCGGATGAAAACTTAAGGCTGTATGGAGACCCGGAAAAGCTGGCAAGGGTGTTCAATAACATTTTGAAAAACGCAGTGGCATACAGTTATCCGGACACTGCCATTGAGATCACTGCCAGGGAGACAGACGAGGCGGTAGAGATTTCTTTTGCAAATAAGGGAAAAACCATACCTAAACAGAAGCTGGAATCCATATTTGAAAAGTTTTTCCGGTTGGATGAAGCACGCGGCAGCAATACAGGCGGCGCAGGACTGGGGCTGGCGATCGCAAAAGAGATCGTAGAGCAGCACGGGGGATGTCTCCGGGCTGAGAGTAAGGAGGAACTGACTGTATTCTGCGTGTCACTTCCACTGCACTGATTCTGAGAAATAACCACATCTTAGGATTTTCTTAGGAAAATATCAACTGAATATTAAAGGAAAGAACTCCCCGAAAAGATATAATGTCTTTGAGAACAGGGGAGTTCTTTATATATACAGAGAGGATGTGCAGGCAGAATGGAAAAAAGAGAAAGAACAGGAAAAACAGGCAGGAGGATGACCATAAGGCAGCGAAGAAGACAGCGAAGGAGGAGACGCATGTTGGCGGCAGTTATGCTGTCTGTGGTCCTGCTGAGTTTTACCGCGTATTTTGTTTTGGGGCAGGATAAAGGGGAGAGGGAAAGCTTGAGCGGACTGAACAGTCCGAATGCCATTTTGGTAGAGCTGGAAACAGGGAAAGTCCTGGGGGAGAAAAAAGCAGATGAAAAAATATATCCGGCTTCCCTTACAAAAATCATGACAGCAGTTCTCGCTGTTGAGAATATCGGAGATCTGCAGGAAAGAATTACCGTTCCAGAAGAAATTTTCCCAAAGCTTTATGAGGAGGGGGCATCCATGGCAGGGTTTTGCCCCGGTGAAGAGGCTGTGGGGCTGGATCTGCTCTATGGGGTGCTGCTTCCATCCGGTGCAGAGTGTTGTCTGACCTTTGCTGATAGGATCGCCGGCTCAGAAGAGGATTTTGTGGACATGATGAATGAAAAAGCAAAGGAGCTTGGAATGGAACATACCCATTTTACGAATTCTACAGGTCTTCAGGATGAGGATCATTACTCCACAGTCAGGGATATCTCCGTACTTCTTCGGTATGCATTGGCCGGCGACACCTTCCGCCAGGTGTTTACCAGCAGCAGCTACAGCACAAATCCATCTGCATGTCATCCTGAGGGATTCACATTTGCCAGCACCATGTTCCAAGAGATGAACAGCGCGGCTGTGACAGACGGGGAGATCCTGGGAGGAAAAACAGGGTACACGAAAGAGGCAGGACTCTGTCTTGCCAGTCTGGCGGTGATCGGCCAAAAAGAGTACATTCTTGTTACCGCCCATGCCAGGGGAGACCATGAGACAAGGCAGTATCATGTGGAGGATGCAGTGAAGGTATATACGCAGTTGGGAAAACAGCTTCCGGGATAGTAACCAGATACGGGAAGTGGGAGAAAAAATACTTGAAATGCAATTCCGATTGTGGTATGCTGTCTTCAGAATATTTGAGAGAGGTGCTACGATGAGAAAATAATCTATTTTTTGAAAACATGCGGAACTGTAAGAACGATACCAGGAGGTATCGGATGTTTGTCATGTTATCAGAAGATAGGTTATATTCATGGGAGGCCTCTTTTTTTGTGTCAAGTGGCTTTATTTTTGCGTGGATATAAAAATCGTCTGGTAACAGGCGATTTTTTTCATGGCGCCAGAAAGGTAACCGTTACGTTTTTGCGCCTGTTGGGAGAGTGATTTACTATGGCAAAAATAAGCGTTTCAGGATTGACTTTTTGTTATGACGGAAGTTATGATGATGTATTTTGTGATGTCTCTTTTATGATTGACACAAATTGGAAATTGGGACTTATCGGAAGGAACGGCAAGGGAAAGACTACACTGCTCAAGCTGCTTTTGGGGCAGTATTCCTACAGGGGAAGTATCAGCAGCTCTGTTTTATTTGACTATTTTCCTTTCCGGATCAGGGAGGAGGAGATGGAACGTGATACCATTGAGGTGATTGAACGTGTACAGCCTGAATATGAGCTGTGGAGAATCTGCCGGGAACTGGATCTGCTGCAAATGGAGGCGGACATTCTCTATCGTCCCTATCAGACTCTGAGCCACGGGGAACGCACAAAGGTCATGCTGGCTGTACTCTTCTCCAGGGAGAATTATTTTTTGCTCATTGATGAGCCAACCAATCACCTTGATATGGAGACAAGAAAACTGCTGTGTGATTATCTGAAGAGTAAAAAGGGATTTATCCTGGTGTCTCACGACAAATGGCTGTTGGACTCCTGCATTGACCACGTACTGGCTCTGGAGCGGAACCAGATTGAGGTGGAGAAGGGAAACTTCAGTTCATGGTGGGAAAATAAAAAAAGGAGAGACCAGTTTGAAATATCTGAGAATGAAAAGCTGAAGCAGGAAATAAAGAAAATGGAGGAATCTGCTAGAAAAGCCTCGGCCTGGGCAGATAAAGCGGAGCAGACGAAAATCGGCTTCGATCCTGTAAAAGAGCACGATCGGTCTATGGGCACAAGGGCATATATTGGGGAAAAGGCCAGGCGGATGCAGCAGAGAAGAAAAAACCTGGAACGCAGGCAGCAGACAGCAGTCAGGGAAAAAGAACATCTGTTGAAAAATCTGGAACAGCCGGCTCAACTTCGGCTTACACCTCTCACCCATCATAAGGAGACTTACATCAGAGTAAAGGATGCCGCTGTCTCTTATGACGGTTATCAGGTGATCGAAAATTTCAGTATGGAATTAAAACAGGGAGACCGCATTTTACTGCAGGGAAAAAACGGCTGCGGAAAGTCCAGCATACTGAAAATGATCCTGCAGGACGCCGGCATGGCCCTTTCCGGTTCAGAGGGTCTGGAGGTTTCTGGGCTGCACGAGCTGGCAGCAGGGCTTAAAATCTCATATATCAATCAGGATACTTCCTTTTTACAGGGGAGTCTGGATGCGTATATTGAGCGGGAATCCATAGACAGCAGCCTTTTTCGGGCTGTACTGCGCAAGCTGGATTTTGAGAGAATCCAATTTGAAAAGCGTATGGAGGAGTATTCAGAAGGCCAGAAAAAGAAGGTTCTCATAGCATCCAGCCTCCTGAAACCTGCGCATCTCTACATTTGGGATGAGCCAATGAACTATATTGACATTTTTTCCAGGATGCAGATTGAGAATCTGATCCTGGAGTATGAACCCACCATGCTTTTGGTAGAGCACGATAAGGATTTCGCAGACCGCTGTGCCACTCAGGTGATCACAGTTTAGAGTCCGGATCGTAATGGCGGCTTAATTGGGAGAATTTTTCCGTGAGCATTCCTGTGGCCCAGTCATACATCTGGGTGGTATCATACTGTCTGTAAGCGCATTCCTGGGCTGCCAGCATTGTCACATAGATATCATACCAGAGGGCACGAAGCTGCTCCTCAAAAGATAATGCTTCTATGCCGTAACCAAGGAGGAAATCAGGCTCCTGTCTGTAGGTACGGAAACCCACCTCCATAAGAGGATCAGCCCACATACTGCGCTCCCAGTCAATGAGTCCGGTGATCCTGCCGTTTTTGATGAATATGTTGCCATCCCATAAGTCCCAGTGTACCAGGCAGGGGATGGTAACCTGCTCAAACAGAGCTTTGCTTTTCTCAAGATATCCTTTGAGCTTTGGAACAGGGATTTTTAAATCCACGGACATGGCTTCTGCGTCTGTCAAGGCCATGTCCATCATACAGCAAAAAACCGTGTACCAGTTTTTGTTCTGCATTTGAGGCAGGCCCATATATCCGAACTGTTCTCCGGTAATGCTGTTGATCTTCCGGTTCAGTATCCCGGTATCCTTTCGGATCTCTTTTATGTCAGATTCCGGCAGGGAATCCGCCAGGGAGGAGAGGCTTTCTCCTTCCAGCTTTTCCATGAAAAAGTAGGGGGAGCTGCACAGCGTGATGCTGTCATCAAAAAAGAGGATTTCCGCCACAGGCACATCTGTCTTCTGAGCGGCTAATCTCATGGCGGTTATTTCACTGTACATGATATTTTTTTCGTAGGACATGATCCGCGCGTCTTTGGGCGGGGCGATTTTCAAGACACTTTCCCGTCCGCTGTCAAAACGCAGAAGATAGGCCACATTGAAATATCCCTCGGTCAGTTCCAGGATCTCCGTGCAGGCTTCACGGGGAAAGGCTTTTTGTGCCATTTGTTTCAGGGTTTCTGTGGACTGTGTGTTTTTTGTCATGCTTATCATATGGATACCTCACATCGCTTTTTCTGTATATCCGGATCGTCCGGATCACTATTATTTTAAATGCATTTCAAAAAGAGCTGCGTATGGAATCAGTATACAGAAAAACATTTGAAATTACTATAGTTTAAAGCAAAAATCCCATTGCCAAAGGCAATTTGCTTGGATTATTGCTCATAACTGTAAGGGCACGGAACAATTACAAAATAAGGTGACTGTGGGGTACAGCGCCGTTACAAAACAGGAGGAATTTATGGATACGATCAAAATTACAGGTGCTCATGAGGGCTGCCTGAAAAATATCTCTCTGGAAATACCCAAAAATAAACTTGTTGTATTTACCGGATTATCAGGTTCCGGAAAGTCCACACTGCTGATCGATGTCTTGTTCAATGAGTGTCAAAGACAATATCTGGAAGCCATGGCCTTACAGGGGATCAGCAAGCCAAAGGTGGAGCGCATACAGGGGGCATCACCTGCCATTGCAATCCTTCAGACTGCCGCAAACCGCAGTCCCCGGTCTACTGTGGGGACTATGACAGATGTCTATACAGATCTAAGGATGATATATGAAAAACTGGGAGTCAGGACCTGTCCTCACTGCGGCGGGATAATCTCTTCTGCTGAGTGCAGGGAGGAGACAGAGAAAAAGGGAAATGATTTTTATGTCTATATGTACTGCAGCAGGTGCGGCAGGAGAATGGATAAAATTACACGCACCTTTTTTTCTTTCAATACTAAAGAAGGCGCATGCCCGGTATGTGAGGGGCTTGGAAGGATACATACCATAAAAAAAGAGCGGGTTACAGACGAGACGCTGTCTTTGGAGGAGGGAGCCGTGCGCTTTTTTGAAAAGCAATACGGAAAGTACCAGTGCTCTATACTGCAAAAAGCCTTTGTTCATTTTAGCCTGGATCCGGATCTTAGTATCCCTTTACAACAGTTTAGCAGGGAGCAAAAGGCGATTCTCTATGAAGGGGCAGACAGCAGTGCCGTAAAAGCGTTGTTTCCGGATCGGGAACCGCCCAAAAGTGTTTCCGGGGGCAGATTTGAAGGGATATATCCCATCCTGTGGAGACGCCTGGCGGAAAAAAATGGGGATACAAAGCAGCTTGGGGAGTATTTTGATGTAGTGGAGTGTCCAAAGTGCGGCGGAGAGAGGCTTGGAGAGATCAGCCGAGGGGTGACGGTAAGGGGCGTCCGCCTTCCCGAGCTTTCCCTTTTTTTCCTTGAAAAGCTATATGGGTGGATACAGGAACTGAGGGCGGATCTGACAGATCGGGAAAGAGAATTTACGGAAGTCTATCTATTGGATATAGAGACAAAGCTTAACCGATTTATGAAGGTGGGGCTTGGATATCTCTCCCTGGACAGGCAGATCATAACTCTGTCCGGAGGGGAGATGCAGCGTCTTTGTCTGGCTGCCGCACTGGATTCTGAGCTTTCCGGTATTATATACATTCTGGATGAGCCAACGGCAGGGCTGCATCCCAAGGACACAAAAGGGCTGATGGCAATCCTCAGAAAGCTCCGCGATCTGGGAAATACGGTGCTTGTCATTGAACACGATGTGGATGTTATGGCAGATGCTGACTATGTAGTTGATATGGGACCCGGTTCCGGAAAGTACGGAGGAGAGGTGATCGCAGCAGGCACCCTGGACGAGATCATGAAGCAGAGCGCCTCGGTGACCGGAAGATACCTGCAGGAACCGCAGACAGGGAAGAGAAATTTTAGGGTCCCCGATGGTGTGGTGCACATTGAAAATGCGGATATTTATAACTTAAAGCATGTGTCCTTGGATATTCCCACAGGGTGCCTTGTCTCCGTCACCGGTCCCTCCGGTTCGGGAAAATCCACACTTATCTTCGAGGTACTTGCAAAGGGAAGGAAAGACACGGAACAGAACCGCGTCACAGGGCTTGAGAGATTTCACAAGATTGTAGAGATTGACCAGTCTGCAGCGGCCAGAATGAAGAGATCCAATGTGGCCACATTTTCCGAAGCTTATACGGAGATCAGGGCCGTCTTTGCCCGTACGGAGGCCGCAAAAAAGGCAGGTCTTTCGGCAGGACACTTTTCCTTTAACAGTCCGGGAGGCAGGTGTGAAAATTGTGAGGGACTTGGATATGTGGACAATAACATGCTGTTTTTTGCCAACACAGAGGTGGTGTGCCCTGTGTGTAAGGGAAACCGGTTTGACAGAGAAGTACTGGCTGTAACATACAGAGGCTGTTCGATCAGGGATATTCTGGATATGTCTGTGGATGAGGCGGCTGAAGTCTTTAAAGACCATAAAAAGCTCATAAGGATTTTAACTCTTTTGCAGGACGTGGGACTCGGTTACCTGCAGCTTGGGCAGTCTCTGACCACCTTATCCGGCGGTGAGGGACAGCGGCTGAAGCTGGCAAAGGAGCTGATCGGGAACCGAAGCAAAAAACAGTGTCTGTATTTAATGGATGAACCGACTACGGGCCTTCATCCAAGAGACATCCAACATTTTCTTGCACTTCTGGAGCGGTTGACAGATGCGAAAAATACGGTGGTTGTTGTGGAGCATAACCAACAGATCATCAGAGACAGTGACTGGGTGATCGACCTTGGCCCCGAGGGCGGGGAAGAGGGCGGAACTGTTATATTCGAGGGAACACCGGAAGAGATGAAAGCCTGCGCTGCCAGCATTACAGCAAAATATCTGTAATAAAATCCCCCAAAAGCCGGAAACTACAGCCGGCTTTTGGGGGATACAATATATCAGAATTCAGCTTTTTTAAAGATACCAAAGCTTATCCTGTACATTGCCGCAGTCCATAGAAGGAGTACAACAGGAGAAATGCAGGTAAGCGTTAGGATAACAGTATCTGTGAGTGCGACACCGAGATTCTTCATCAGATAGTACACACCCAGACAGAGCAGTACGGGAATCAAAAAAGCGGCCAGCATTAACGCGCGGGCTTTTTCTGCTCCGAATTTAAAGAGCAGAGGAATGACAATACTGCCAAGAAAAAAGGAGATGGCCATTCCTGCCAAACAGACGGCCAGAAGCTCCTGCCATTCGGACAGAGAAAGAATATGGAACCTGCCCATAACACTGCCGCCTGCCACACCAAGGACTCCGCCGAATACCATGCCAAAGAGACAGAAAAGAAGAAGGACCGCAAATTTGCTCAATACTAAATCCTTTCTGGAGATTGGCATGATCATGGCATATTTTTCCCATTTTGCATTTTCATCAAAATTAAAAGTAGTGACTACCATCATGGCACACAGGATACAGCATGTGATGACATAAGCCTCTGCACCGCCCTGGGGAACCGTGATAAACAGAAACACAAAGAGCATCAGGAGCAGAGATTTCATATTGTGTATCATATTATACATATCTTTTAAGATCAGACTTTTCATGATAGGACATCCCCCTTAACATATAAAAGAAGTATATCGTCTATTGCAGCATTGTCGATGACAAGATCCTTATATCTGCGGGCCATTTTTTCCCTGTCAGATACCAATACATCCCACTGGTAATCCTTCTTTCTGCAGGCCAGAATATCTTTTTTATCCAGCATTTCAAACTGGGAAGAGCTGCAGCGGATAATACCGTAGTTATAGATCAGTTCGTCTTTTTCCTTTCGGAAGATCAACTTTCCCTGGTGTATAAACGCAATATAATCGGCAACTTTTTCCAAATCCGTAGTGATATGGGATGACATGAGAATGGAATGGTTCTCATCCTGGACAAAATCCATGAATACATCCAGAAGGTCATCCCGCATAACCGGGTCAAGGCCGCTTGTAGCCTCATCCAGAATGAGAAGCTTCGGATCATGGGAGAGAGCAGCGGCAATGCCGAGCTTCATTTTCATGCCCTTTGAAAAGGTTTTGATCTCCTTATCTGCGGGGAGGGAAAACTGTTCCAGGTAGCCGCGGTATGTCTGAGAATTCCACTGTCTATAGGCCGCTGCGGAGATTTTTTCAATCTTAGCCGGTGTGAGGGTTTCGTGGAAATGTATTCCGTCAAATACCACTCCGATATTCTCTTTCATGTCTTTTCTGTCTTCTGTCAGCTCTTCCCCGAAGAAGCGTACCGTTCCGTCATCTTTGCGGATCAAATCCAGAATGGCTTTCAGTGTCGTGCTCTTGCCTGCGCCGTTTTCTCCGATGAGACCAACGATCGTACCCCTGGGAACTGAGAATGATACGTGGTCCAGCATAAAATCAGGATACTGCTTTGTCAGATCCTTTACTTGTAAGATTGGCTCCATAGTTATTCCTCCTCCTGATAAAAGATAGATAAAAGCTCGATCAGCTTATCCAGGGATATGCCGCTTGTGCGTCCGATATCAGCGGCAGCCTGTAAGTGTTCCTCTGCCTGGCGCTGCTGTTCTTCCTGATAAAAATCTTTGTTTTGGGCTGCTACAAAGCTTCCTCTGCCTACGGTTGTCTCAATGAATCCGTCTCTCTGTAGATCTTCGTATGCTTTCTGAACGGTAATGACGCTGACATGCAGAGATTTTGCCAAAGCCCGCATGGAGGGGATCGGCTCCCCGGTCTCCAATTCCCCGCTCATGATCAGAGCCTTTATCTGGGATGTGATCTGTTCGTAGATGGGCTTGCTTGTATTGCTGCTGATAATGATCTCCATGTATCAGGTCCTTTCTGTTTTATAGTGTACTTATTGTATAAGTACATTATAGGCATATGGTGACATATTGTCAAGTGGTTATTGTTCATAGGCTGCTATTTAGGCAGGCTTTTTCTATACCGGGGCAATACAGGATAGAAGCGCATGCAGCGGCGCGGACAGGAATTTATCTCTGTGCCATACCGCAAACAGTTCATTTTCCAGGGAAAGTCCTTTTATATTAAGGGGGATCAGAGCACCCTTTTCAAGTTCATCCTTCAGCAGAAGGTCTGGAAGAACCGTAATACCAAGCCCGGCCTTTGCCGCTTCCATGAGGGCGGGGGAATTGACGCTTACCCACAGAGGGCAGACCGAGTGGCCTGACAAGAGAAGTGTGCTGTCCAGCACGTCGCGGATGGCGCTGCCTTTTTCCCGCAGAAGAAGCTTCTCGGAACAGAAGGTATCCAGGTCCATAGAAGTGTGGGAACATGGATATTGGGGAGAACAGGCTGCCAGAAGAGGATATTTGTCAAAGGAGGCGTGGAAAAAAGGGCCCTGGGGAACAGAGCCTTCCAGGAGTGCCAGATCCGCTTTTTTGCTTTTTAGGGTTTCCAGGGCATTGGCAGCGCTCACAACCTCCACCTGAACCGTCACACCGGGCCACTGTTTCCGGAAACCTACAAGGATATTCGGGAGCCAGTGGATCGCTATGGTGATGCTGGATACTACATGGATAGGGGCCTGTTTTTCCAGACCCTTTATGCGTTTGTCCAGGCTTTCACAGGCAGCCAGGACAGGCAGGATCTCTTCCAGGAGAAGTTCTCCGCTTCTGGTGAGCTGCACCCGCTTGGAAAGCCGGTCAAACAGCGCGGTCTGGGCGTATTCCTCCAATTCCCGGATAGCATGGGAGACCGCTGACTGGGTGATGTATAATTTCTCTGCCGCTTTTGTAAAGTTGTTCGTCTCGGTGACCGTTTTAAAGATATAGAGATGGCGCAGTGTCATCATAGTGTATTCCTCCCTATTTTACCATGAATAAAATTTATGATTATCACAATATTATATCGTTTTACAGATGGATACACAAGGGATATACTGTCTCTTTAGGGAGGATTACAGTATGAAAGAAAAAATAAAATTATGCCTGTGGCTGGCGTATATCAATCTGTTTATCAGTGCCTTTACCTTTGGGGGCGGCTATGTGGTCGTGCCCATGATACGGAAATATTTCGTGGAGAAAAAGCATTTGTTTGATGAGGAGGAGCTGATCCGTATAGCGGCCATTGCCCAGTCCACACCGGGAGCCATTGCCGTAAACATGGCGTCTCTTGCGGGCTGGCAGGCGGCTGGTATGGCAGGCCTTGTCATCAGCGGCGTCTGTTCCGTCATTCCGCCGCTGGTCATTCTGGCAGTTATCTCAAAATGGTATGCAGCGGTGGCTGCCAATACCGTCATAGCTGCTGTGCTGAAAGGGATGCAGGCAGGGGCGGCCGCTCTGATCGTGGATTTTGTTGTGGATATGACACGGGCTGTTCTGAGAGAACGCTCACCTCTTCTGACCACCATGACCGTTTCGGTGTTCGCCATAAGTTTTCTGACAGATGCCAACATCGCGGCAATACTTCTGGTGTGCTGCGGTCTCTGCGCAGGGCGGGTATGGTTCAGGAAGAGAGGTGAGATATATGGGTAAGCTTCTTCGGCTTGCAGTGACATTTTTCCAGATCGGGCTTTTCAGTATCGGAGGCGGGTATGCCATTATTCCACTGATACAGGAACAGGTGGTGGAGCGCTTTGCGTGGGTATCACAGAAGACATTTACGGATATTATCACCATATCCCAGATGACACCGGGGCCTCTGGCGGTAAACACCTCTACCTTTATCGGCATACAGATAGCGGGAATACCGGGAGCGGTTCTGGCCACCTTTGGGTGTGTGATCTCCGGTATCAGCATCTCGGCTTTTTTATACAGGCTGTTTCAGCATTACCAGAAGTCAGAGTATATCATAGAGCTGCTGAACGGTCTGAAGGCGGCTTCCCTTGGGCTTATCATCTCTGCGGCTTTTACGATCCTTTTGCTGTCCTTTACAGGGACATCAGTGGTATCTGAGATAAAGACAGCGGACTGGACAGCGGTTCTGGTCTTTTTGGCTTCGCTTTTTATGCTGCGCAGATGGAGGGTAAATCCAGTGGCGGTGATGATCGGTACGGGGATCGTAGGAGGCTTGGTCTATACGTTTTTCTGATACTGCCCGTATGTTGGAAGAATTTTCAGGCACATGGCGGCGCAAGTATGTTATAATGACAGCAGCGGACCAGATGACAGCTTGTACGATATAAGGGAGGCAGTAAAATGGATAATAAATACGATGTGATCATTATCGGTGCAGGTCCTTCGGGAATTTTCTGTGCCTATGAATTAAAACGCCAAAATCCCCGGTTAAAGGTTCTGATGATCGAAAAGGGAAGATGCATAGAGAAACGCCGTTGTCCAAAGCGGACAACCAATGTCTGCGCCGGCTGTAAGCCTTGCTCCATCACAACAGGGTTTGCGGGGGCGGGAGCTTTTTCAGACGGAAAGCTTTCCCTGTCACCGGATGTGGGAGGCACGCTCCCCGAAATCCTTGGCTATGAAAAGGCGGAAAAGCTGATCCATGAAGCGGATGAGATCTATCTGAAATTCGGGGCTGACAAAAAGGTATACGGAATTGACGACCAGGCGGCCATATGGGATATCCGTACAAAGGCCATCCGCGCCAATTTAAAGCTCATTGAGTGTCCTATCCGTCATCTGGGTACAGAGGAGGGCTATAAGATCTATACACGCCTGCAGGAGCATCTTCTGGCGGAAGGTGTGGAGATCCTGTTTATGACCATGGTGGAGGATATCCTCATTGAGGACGGAAAAGTAAAAGGTGTGGTGACGGACAAACAGGAAACTTTTTACGCGCCGCAGATCGCGGCCGGTGTGGGCCGGGAAGGCTCGGAGTGGTTTGCAGGAGTTTGCAACGGACATCACATAGAGACAAAGAACGGTACTGTGGACGTGGGTGTCCGTGTGGAAGTCCGTGACGAGATCATGAAGGAATTAAACGAAAAGCTGTATGAGGCGAAGCTGGTGTACTATACCCCTACCTTTGATGATAAAGTGAGGGTTTTCTGTACAAATCCTTCCGGTGAAGTCTCCGCGGAATATTATGAGAACGGCCTTGCCGTGGTGAACGGCCATGCGTACAAATCCAAAGACAAAAAGACGAACAACACAAACTTTGCCCTGCTGGTATCCAAAAACTTTACAGAGCCTTTCCGTTCTCCCATTGAGTATGGCAAGCATATTGCCCAGCTTGGCAACATGCTAAGTGACGGAAAGATCCTGCTGCAGAGGTACGGGGATTTTAAGAGAGGCAGAAGAACTACTGCTGAACGGCTTACAAGGAATAATATCATACCTACGCTTAAGGACGCGGTTCCCGGGGATCTGTCCCTGGTATTTCCCCACCGGATCATGGTGGCTGTGGTGGAGATGATCGAAGCCCTTGACAAGGTTACACCGGGGATCGCAAGTGATGAGACTCTGCTCTATGGGGTGGAGGTTAAATTCTATTCCAATAAGGTATTGGTCAATACAGAATTCGAGACAAATATAAAAGGGCTGCGCTCCATGGGAGACGGCGCATCGATCACCAGAGGACTCATGCAGGCTTCGGCAAACGGCCTGTGTACAGCGCGCGCTATTTTGAAGACATTTGGGGAGCAGCAGGGAGGAGATACCGCAGATGATGAGGCTACTGGCAGCAGAAGATGACCAGGTTCTCAGAAGAGAGCTTTCCAGGGATCTGGAAAACCATGGATATGAGGTGGTGGTGCCTGAGAACTTTGAGGATGCGGAGGACATTGTGAGAAGAGGGGAAGTGCATCTTGTGCTTCTGGATGTCACGCTTCCGGGAAGAGACGGATATGAGATATGCAGGAGCATCCGGCGCTTTTCAAAAATTCCCATTATCTTTTTGACCAGCAGAGACACCGATATGGATGAGCTGTATGGCATGACTATGGGCGGGGATGACTTTGTGCGTAAGCCTTATAAAATGCCCATACTGCTTGCCAGGATTGAGGCTCTGCTCCGGCGCAGCTACCCGGATGTGGAGGCAGAGAGGGAAATCATATGGCAGGATTTCTGCCTTCTGCCCGCCAAGGGAAAGCTGCGCAGGGGAGACAGGGAGATTTTTTTGACCAGGCAGGAGACCCTTCTCTTAGCCTGCCTTTTCTCCCGCCCGAAAGAGGTGATCCGAAGAGTGGATCTTATTGAGGAGCTGTGGGATGATCAGGTCTATATTGATGACAATACCCTAAGCGTCCATATGACCCGTCTCAGAGGCAAATTAAAGGAACTGGATGCGGGGGATCTGATCCGGACCCGGTATGGGCAGGGGTATTCCATATGAGTGGGAGAATGTATTGGCGGCAGCAGGCGGTACCTGTACTTTTGCAGGTGCTCTGTCTGTGTGCTGCCTCTTTGTATCTGCGGGCCTTGGGTCTTACATGGTTTCAGATCCTGCCCCTTGGGATGGTTTATATGGGCGGTCTTGTGCTGTGGAATCTGATTTGTTTTCTCAAAAAAAGGAAGTATTTTCATAAAATGGCTGTTCTTATGGAGAGTCTGGATAAAAAGTATCTCTTTCCACAGGTGTGGAAAGGCGCAGATACCTGGGAGGAGGCAGGATATTACTGTCTGATGAAGGAGTGCACCAGATCCATGCTGGAGGAGACCGAGGAAGCGGGAAGACTGCAGCGGGAATACCGGGAACTTCTGGAAAGCTATGTACATGATATGAAGCAGCCTATTTCCGTCATCTCTCTCATTGCGGGAAGAGAAAAGACGCAGGATAACAGAGCCGTTCTTCTGGAACTTGAAAAAATGAACCATCTCTCAGAACAGATCCTGTATTTTGGACGAAGCGAAAGCCCCCACTCGGACTTTCTGATGCAGAAGGTAAATACAGGGAATGTTATCAGGGAATGTCTTTCTATGAATAAGCAGCTCCTGATACAAAATCAGGTTGCCCTGGATATTCCGGAGACTATACCCGGAGTTTATGCGGATGAGAAAGCACTTTTGTTCGTTTTGAACCAGATCATTTACAATGCGGTCACCTACAAAAGAGTGGGAGTGACTCCCAAAATAACCTTTTTCTGGCAGACTCCGGGGGAAGATAAGCTGCTGCTTCACATTCAGGATAATGGTCGCGGCATCTCTTCGGAGGATCTGCCAAGGGTTTTCGAGAAGGGTTTTACAGGAAAAAACGGCAGGGAAAACCACCGTTCTACCGGCATGGGTCTGTACCTGTGCAAGAAAATATGTGACAGGCTCGGGACTGATCTGTGGGTCTGCTCTGAGGAGGGCGTTTATACCCGGTTCACCATCTGCCTGCAGATTCTTACGGAAAAGTAAGATTTTTGCAAGAATGTGAGATACATTGAAAAGAGCAGATATGATACCCTGTACCCGAGGTGATAAGTATGGAACCATTACTGAGTATTGAACATGTCTCCAAATATTATGGAGAGAACGCAAATGTGACAAAGGCATTGGACGATGTCTGTTTTACTGTGGAGTCCGGCGAGTTCGTGGGTATCATGGGTGCCAGCGGTTCCGGCAAAACCACAATGCTCCAGTGTATCTCCACACTGGATGAGCCAACCGGCGGACGGATCCTGTTGGACAAAAAAGATATCACAAAGCTGTCAGAGCGGGAGATCGCGCATTTCAGAAGTGAAAACCTGGGATTTGTATTCCAGGAATATAATCTTTTGGATACCCTGACTTTGGGGGAGAATATAGAACTGGCTCTGACCATACGCCGGGCACCGAAGGAGGAGATCCGAAAGAAAGTAAAGGCTGTTGCCGGCAGACTGGGAATCCTGGATCAATTGAATAAATTTCCGTTAGAGGTTTCCGGGGGACAGAAACAGCGCTGTGCCTGTGCCAGAGCTTTGGTCAATGAGCCGCGCCTGCTGCTGGCGGATGAACCCACCGGAGCTTTGGATTCCGCGTCCAGCGCCAGGCTTTTGGAAACCATGGATGACCTGAACCGGGAAATGGGGATCACCATCCTGATGGTTACCCACGATGCCTTTACAGCCAGTCACTGCAGCAGGATCCTTTTCCTTCGGGACGGGCGTATTTTTACGGAGATGCGGAAAGGGAAAAAAGAAAGAAAAACATTCTTCCAGGAGATTCTGGATGTGATGTCCATGTTAGGCGGTGATGTTGCCCATGTACGCTAAGCTGGCTTTACGAAATGTAAAACGGAGTATGGGGGATTACGCCGTCTATGTGCTGACCCTTGTCCTGAGTATTACCATGATCTTCGCCTACAACTCCCTGCTGTTTTCCGATGCCATCAATTCCTTCAGCAAGCTGATGCGGCCTATGATGTCCATCCTCATATGTGTGACAGTTATGGTGGTATTGATCCTGGGATGGCTGATCTCTTATATCACACATTTTATCTTTGAACAGAGGAGTCGGGAATTTGCCTGCTATATGACCATGGGAATGGAGCGGCCGGCCATGAGCCGTCTGTTTCTTATTGAACAGCTCATCATCGGAAGTGCGGCACTGGCAGCAGGGATTTTGCTGGGAAACGTCTTTTATCTGGCGCTCAGCCAGGTGATCTTTAAAATGTTTGACAAGGCCTATTATATGGATCTGTCTTTTCAGGTCCCAGCCATTTTTCTGACGGTTCTGTGCTTTTTCTTTATGTTTGCATTCAGCCTGTTCAGGCAGAACCGGATCCTTAAAAAAGTGAAGATCAGGGAACTGATGGATTACAGCAGGCAAAATGAAACCGGGGCTTCAAAAAGCCAGAAAAATATCACATTAAAAATGGCAGGAGCCGTTCTTTTGGGCATACTGGGACTTCTCTGCCTGTATGTGGCGCTGACGGTGAGGATTGATGCATTCGCAGGATTTGCCAACATGCTTCTCATGGCAGCAGGTGTTATTCTACAGGGAGTAAGCCTTATGCTTTTTTACAGGCAGCTTGCCCAAGGGATACTGAAGCATTATAAAAAGAGCAGAAGGAGACTGCATCATCTCAACATCTTCTTTTACCGCCAGCTCACCGCCCGTCTGAATACCAACGGCAGACAGATGGGGGTCATATCCATTCTGCTTCTGCTTACCTTCATGGGACTCGGAGGCGCGTCTTTTATGGCAAATGCCTATGAGGATGCACTGCAGAAAAAAGTCCCCTTTGATGTGGAAGTCTCACAGCATTACGGCAGACTGGACGCAGAGGCATGCCGGAGTTTTGTGGAGAAACACAGCAAGATCAAAGAAGATCTGGCCTATGATATTTATCAGCTTGAGGACAGCACCATCCTGGTGGAAATGCTTGACCGCAAGCAGGAGGAAGTGGAGGGATTTGAGGACTGGGCAGCAGAGAGCAATATGGACCTCTGTATGAAAGTATCAGATTACAATAAACTGAGAGGTTTTCTGGGAAAAGCGCCGATTTCCCTATCGGATGACGAGTACGCTGTTCAGACCCAGGAGGCCTATTACAGAAAGAAGCTGGAGAAAGGGAAGCGTGCCCTTGTCACAGGGGGCAGAACATACCGCCTGAGTAAAGTGCTGGAAGGGCCTTTTGCGCAGGATAGTATGAACGAGAGCGGATTCGGCACGAAAACCATCCTTGTTCTGCCGGATGCCGCATGTGCTTTGCTGACACAGGGACGGGGATGTTACGCAGCTATGGTAAAAGACCGGGAGAATACGGATTATCAGGAAGCGCTTCGGAAAACCATAGAGAAGACGGCAGGTCCCGACGGTCCCAGTTTTGTTCTGGCGTATACCTATAAGGGACAGAAGCAGGAGCTGCAGTCCATCTATATGATGACAGCTTTTATCTGCTGCTACGCTGCATTTATCTGTATCTTCATCTGTGCTGCGATCCTGGCAGTGCAGCTTTTGAGCAGCAGTAAAAAATACCGCTCCCAGTATGACCAGCTCAGAAGGATGGGAACTACAGACAGTGAGATCAGAAGGCTTACCGCAAGACAGAGCGCGGTATACTTCTTTCTGCCCATGGTACTTCCCCTGTTTTTTCTGTTTCTTTATATGGCCGGTATCGGCATCGCCTTTCCGATACAGCGCCGTATGTTGTTTGGTTCATTCGGCGCAGCAGCAGCGGCCTTTTTGGCAGTGTACGGGTGCTACCTGCTCATCACCTGCCTGCAGTACCAGAAGAATGTCCTGAAAGGCACCAGGCAGTATCATCTGCGTGACTTTATGCGAAAAGACAAAAAATAGATAAGAAAAACCGGCAGGCTGCCAAGGTCATAAAAGAAAAGATTGTAATGTAAACAGGAAAAAGTTATAATAAAACAGTAGTATGTTAAATTAAAGACAAACAGGAGGTATGAGAGATATGGCAAAAATATTAAGCAGCCCCGGAAAATATGTGCAGGGTGCCGGAGAACTGAAAAAGCTTGGCACGTATGCGGAAGGTCTTGGAAAAAATGCGCTGGTATTGATCAGCAAGGGTGGCTATAAAAGAATCGGTGCAGAAATCGAAAAGAGTTTTGCAGAAACTGGCTGTACCCTGCATTTCGACTATTTTAATGGGGAATGTTCTAAGAATGAGATCAACCGTCTGAAAGATATCATGAAAGAAAAGGGTTGTGACCTGGTTATCGGCATCGGCGGAGGAAAAATATTCGATACTGCCAAAGCTGCTGCATATTATGAGGATACACCGGTTATCATTTGTCCGACCATTGCCTCCACAGATGCGCCATGCAGTGCACTGTCGGTTATCTATACCGATGAAGGCGTTTTTGAAGAATACCTGTTTTTGCCCAGGAACCCAGACATGGTGTTGATGGATACAGAGGTCATCACGAAATCCCCGGTACGACTGACAGTGGCCGGCATGGGAGATGCCTTGGCTACATATTTTGAGGCCCGTGCCTGTGCGGCAAGCGATGCGCAGACATGTGTAAACGGTAAATCCACCAGCGCGGCTATGGCCCTTGCAAAATTATGCTTTGATACCCTGATGGAGGAAGGTGTAAAGGCTAAAATCGCTCTGGAGGCAGGTGCCTGCACAGAGGCAGTGGAAAAAGTCATTGAGGCCAATACGCTGCTGTCCGGTATTGGTTTTGAGAGCGGCGGACTTGCAGGTGCACATGCCATTCACAATGGATTTACGGTATTGGAGGAATGCCACTCCATGTATCACGGAGAGAAGGTGGCTTTTGGAACCATCACTCAGCTTGTTCTGGAAAATATACCTGCAGAGGAGCTGGAGACGATCATTGATTTCTGTATCGAAGTAGGTCTGCCGGTTACCCTGAAAGAGCTGGGGGTCAAAGAGATTACCCCGGAAAAGGTTATGGCAGTGGCAAAAGCAGCCTGTGCAGAGAATGATACGCTCCACAACATGCCTTTTGAGGTGACGCCTGAGACGGTTTCCTCTGCCATTTTGGCGGCAGATGCCTATGGCCGCTATTTTCTGGGAGAATAAATGGATCACGGTGTAAACTGCCGGATACCGTAGGTATTCCGATATTCGCTGAGGGTGTAACCGGTCAGCTTTTTAAACTGCTTTCCCAGATGACTCTGAGAGGAAAAACCCAGATACGCGGCAATTTCGATATAGGAATATCCGGAATAGGTCAGCATATTTTTAGCCAGGCCGATCTTCTCGCGCAGGATAAAATTTTTGATAGAGATTCCCTCACATTGATGAAATAACTCAGAGAGATAGCTGGCGTTCATACCAAGAAAGCCGGCTATTTCCTGTGTGGTGATCCTGTCGTGAAGATGGGAAAAAATATAATCCTTACAGCGCCGGACATGGGGATTCTTTTCTCTGTGACCCATGCCCCTTTGCTGTTCCTTCTGTTCTCTCACCATATTGGTGTACTGGTATTCAGCCTGCCGCAGCAGATGGGTGATAGATGCCAGATCAGAGGCCTCCTCCACTTTATTGATATAAATGTCACTGAGGGAAAAAGAAATCTCCGGAAGGATACCGCCCCGTATCGCTGCACGGCTTGCCAGGGTAATGACTACGATTCCCACGTTTTTCCAACTGCGGAGCCTGTCCTTTGCCAGAACACCGATATTTCCCGTATAGTCCTCTGCCCAGCTTTTCTCCAACTGTTTTACGTCCCCGTTTTCAATACTGGAGAATTCCCGCAGCTCCTGGTCATAAGGGTTATGTCCAAGAGAGGCCTCCTGATTCTCAAACAGCAAATCTGAAAAATGTCTCTGGATCTCCATATCCAGTGATCTGTCTATACAGTTAAATAAGATCAAATCCCTTTCATTCAAAGTCTGTTCCCAGAAAAGATTATGCATAAGAAGAAGATTCCCCGCCAAATCTGAAAAATCGCAGAATGGCACAGTATCTAAAAAGTTGTCATCAAAACCAGGCTGTTTTTGACAGTGAAGCAGCCGCACCGGCGTCTTGAATTTTACCGGGCCGATGATAAATAGGTGCTTTGGAACCGTAACCACGGCATAGACCAGCTTATCCCCCGCAGACAGAAGAAATGGCAGGGTTTCCCCAGACTGCGCAAGCAGGGATTCCTCCAGATTCCCGTGAAAAAAGCTGCTGTCTGTAAAGTCAGGCCGCCCGCAGAAATTCTCCTGAAGCTGCCTGGTTTCTCCGTAATCCCGTACGATCGTGTGCAGACTGTATGAGACATGCTGCAAAAGATAACTGACATTCATCCACATATACCTCCCGGAAATGATTTAAGTACAGTATAACAGATAATCTGGTAAAAGTGATAAAAAACTGGAAAAAGTGATATATAATCCGCTTGTTTTGTCATAAAATCAAGGAAAATAAAGTCCGAAAAGGAGAATGGATCATGTATGTAAAAGGTGTAAATCTGGGAAACTGGCTGGTGCTGGAAAAATGGATGAGCCCGGCGCTTTTTGAAGGGACCACAGCGGAGGATGAATACTATCTGCCAAGACAGCTCTCCAAAGAGGTATATGAGGCGAGGATAAGCATCCACCGCGCGGAGTATATCACGGAGAGAGATTTTACCAGGATCAAATCTATGGGAATGGATGCTGTCAGGATCCCGGTGCCCTACTTTATATTTGGAGACAGAGAGCCGTTCATCGGCTGTATCAGGGAACTGGATAAAGCGTTTAACTGGGCAGAAAAGTACGGTCTGCAGATATTGATCGATCTGCACACAGCGCCGGACAGCCAGAACGGATTTGATAACGGTGGGATCTCCGGAGTCTGCAAATGGTCCCAGGAGCCGGATGAGGTGGAATTTGAGCTTAGTGTTTTGGAACGTCTGGCAAAACGCTATGGAACCAGGCAGGGACTGTGGGGCATTGAAATCCTCAATGAGCCGATTCTGGAGGATATGTGGAAGACCATGGATGTGCCTAACCGCTACAAGCCTGCTGATCCGAAAAAAGCAGAGGGAACCAGGCCGAATACCATGGAATTCATACGTGGTTTTTACCTGGAGGCTTATGACAGGATCAGGAAATATATGCCGGATGAGAAATATGTGGTATTCCATGACGCCTTTGAACTGAAGGCATGGAAAGAATTCATGCGCGGAGAAAAATATAAAAATGTTGTACTGGATACCCATCAGTATCTGATGGTTGCGGAAGCTCTTGGCTGTGAGCAGACAGTGGAATCCTATACAGCTTACATCCGTGAGACGCTGGCAAAGGACATTGAGGAGATGCAGCAGTATTTCCCGGTCATCTGCGGGGAATGGTGCCTGTTTAACTCCCTTGCCTGCGGATGCGATACAAAGGGCGGACAGAGCGTTTTAAACGGTGTGGAAGGCTCTGGGGATGAGATTGTCAGCCCAGAGGAGAAAAGGCGCATCTACAGCACCCTTGCAGAGGAACAGCTAAAGGCCTGGAAAAAGGGTTCCGGATATTTTTACTGGAGCTATAAGCTTCTGGTGGATACTGTCAATGACGCCGGATGGATCGGATGGGACAGTTGGGATTTCGGAAGATGCGCGGATCTCGGATGGTTTCCCAAGGAAGGGGAATAAAAAGCAGCAGGGAAAGGTGAAAAGGAGAAAAACAGATTATGAAGACAGATATGAATCCTAATGCAAAGTTGTCATTTGTGGAGAGGTTTGGATATGGCGTGGGGGATTATGCAGGAAACCTGGTATACTCGGCGATCAGTGCCTTTCTGCTTGTGTACTATACAAATGTAGTGGGGGCAAATGCCGCCGCTGCCGCTTCTATCATAGCCATATCAAAAATTTTTGACGGAATTTCGGATCTGGTCATGGGCTACATCATTGACCACACCCACAGCAAATGGGGGAAAGCGCGTCCCTGGATCGCAAGACTCTGTATCCCTCTGGCTGTCTGCACGGTTCTTATGTTCAGCGTGCCCTCCTCCTTTGTGGGAAAGGCACAGCTTGCCTACATGTTTCTGACTTATAATCTGGTCTCCACCATATTTTATACAGGAATCAATGTGCCCTATGCTACCATGAACGGCCTTATGACCACAAATCAGTATGAAAGGGGGCTTCTGGGCAATTTCAGGATGCTGCTGGCTACGGCGGGGACCATGACCATCAACACAGTGGTACTGAAACTGACTACAGCCTTTGGCGGGGGCGATGCCTACAGCCAGAAGGGATGGACGCTGACCTTTGTGCTTTTGATGCTTGTATTTGTGGGACTCAATCTTTTTATGTTTGCCGTCTGCAAAGAGCGTGTTGTGGAACAGAAAGAGAAAGTGGATACCAAAGAGGATCAGATTTCTTTTGTCAAAGGACTTACGGGGCTTGTGAAGAACAAATACTGGGTTTTGCTGGTCATTGCCCTGTTCGCCATGTATTTTATGATGTCAAGCTTTTTCGGCTCTGCGGTGTACTTTGCCAAATATAATATGGGGGATGAGAGCTATTATGCGCCAATCTCCAACTGTCTGTCCATAGCCCAGATCGCAACCATGTTTGTAACGCCATTTATCATGAAAAAGACAGGGAAAAGAAATGTATTTCTCATGGGCATGCTCATTTCCATGGCAGGCTTTCTGCTGACCGGATTTACTGCTGATCTAACTCTGGTGTGTGTGCTTTCTGTTGTCAAGGGAATCGGTTTTGGTTTTGGCGCGGCAACCATGTTCGGCGCTCTTCAGGATGCCATCACGTACGGGGAATGGTTAAACGGCTATGGAACTGCAGGTATGGGAAACGCGGCATCTTCTTTCTGTATGAAGGTGGGGTCAGGATTCGGAACGGCGGTCCTTGGCTGGGTGCTGAACGCAGGGGGATTTAAAGCAGAGGCAGCAGTACAGTCAGCAGCATCTCAATCTGCCATCACCTGGTCCTTTGTGTGGATTCCTGCAGTATCTGTTCTCATTGCGGCTGTCTGCCTGTGTTTCTTTGACCTGGATAAAAAGTACGAAAAAGCAGTGACAGACCTGGAAAAAGGAATCCATAAAAGTGATCATGAAAATTAAGGAGAGTAACGATTATGATACAGAATCCCATATTACCCGGGTTCCATCCCGACCCCTGCATCTGCAGAAAGGGAGATGATTATTATCTTGCGGTTTCCACCTTTGAGTGGTTTCCCGGAATTCCCGTATATCATTCAAAGGATTTGAAGCATTGGGAACTGCTCACCCATGTGCTGACAGATGATGAGAAAGTGGATCTGAAAAAACTGCCTTCTGCAAAAGGGATCTGGGCACCATGCCTTACTTACTGTGAGGCGGAGGATATGTTTTACGTGGTTTACGGAGTTATGAACTCCATGAATGCCCGTTATTTTGATGTGGATAATTATCTCATCTGCTCCAAAAACATAGAAGGCCCTTGGAGCGAACCGGTCTATCTGCATTCCGCCGGTTTTGACGCCTCTCTGCTTCACGATGAGGACGGAAGAAAGTGGATCGTCTCCCTGGAGTGGGAGACCAGGGAGGGCTATGAAAAGCCCGGCGCTATATGCCTGGCGGAATATTCTTCGGAGAAAAAGGAGATCATTGGATATCCAAAGCGCATCTGGAGCGGCGGAACAGACCGGGGATGTATTGAAGCGCCCCATCTTACTAGAAAAAACGGATGGTACTATATTATGTGCGCAGAGGGCGGAACAGGATATAATCACTGCGTGACCATGGGAAGATCAAAGAAAATCTGGGGTCCCTATGAAAAAGATCCGGAAAATCCCATTGTGACCTCTGCTCCCGGCATATCAAACGAGCGCCATGATCCGGATCATTTAAAGCCGCAGTATTACAATCCTGATTCACTTCTGCAAAAATCAGGGCATGGAAGCTATGTGGAGACACAATATGGGGAGGTGTATCTGGTGCATCTCACATCCAGGCCGTTTGTGCCGGAGCTTTGCTGTACTTTAGGCAGGGAGACTGCTATACAGAAAATGACGTGGACAAAGGACGGCTGGCTTCGCATGGCAGACGGCAGCAGGCTGGCCAAGATCCAAGTTCCGCAGAGCAATCTTCCTGTGTGTGAGATGCCTGGAATACCGGATCATGATGACTTCGACACACAAGTGCTTGGAAACTGGTATTATGCACCCAGGATTATGCCACAGTCCTTTGCGGACGTGACAGCCAGGCCCGGGTATGTGCGGCTTATAGGGCAGGAATCCAGAACCTCGTTAAACCGTGTTAGTATCCTAGCAAGAAAACTCACCTCACTTCATGTGCGCATCACAACGAAAATGGAGTTTCAGCCTGAGATCTATCAGCACAGCGCAGGTCTGATCCTCTATTATGACAATATGAATTATATCAATCTGAGAAAGTATTACAGCCAGACCCTGGGACAGAGTGCTCTGTCTGTGGTAAGTCTGGAAAATGGAGTGAAGACGGAATACGTGGATACCAGAACCCCTGTGGAGGATGTGCCGGTCTACCTGCGGCTGTACGTGGATGGGAGGGAATCCTGGTTTGAATGGAGTTATGACGGTACCGCGTATCAGAAAATCGGCAGGATATTCCATACTGCCCACTTTTCTGATGAATACTGTAAGTACGGGGAATTTACCGGAACCATGGCGGGACTGACCTGCGCGGACAGAATGTTCCACAGACATTACGCGGACTTTGATTTCTTTGAATATAAAGAAGTTTTTGAACGGTGATCTGCAGGGGCCCTTTTTCGTCACATGAGGAAGTTATCCATTGTAATTACAGAATAAGTATATTATAATGATATCATGTTTTTTTGTAATGCACACAGAAAAGAAGGATGATATCGGAGGATGGATATGGGGGCGAAGGCAGTTGTCAACAGCAATAATATAAGCGGTCTGATCGAACGGACATTAAACTATGTAGACCCAAGATTGGTGGACCACGGAAAAAGGGTGGCATCCCTTGTCTATGGAATGCTGGAAGTACAGAAAAAGTATTCTGCGAAGGAGGTCCAAGATATCTGTATCCTCGCCATGCTGCATGATATCGGTGCTTATAAGACAGAGGAGATCAACAGGATGGCTCAGTTTGAATCAGAGGATATCTGGGAGCACTCGATCTATGGGTATCTCTTTCTTGCTGATCTGTCTCCGTTAAAAGAGTGGGCCAGGGCCGTTATGTTTCATCATGTGGCAGCAGTCCATCTGCCGGATACTCTGGAAGAGAGGATCCGGGAAGCTGCCCAGATGATATGTCTTGCTGACAGGATTGACATATACCTTCAGGAAAATAAAGACCCTGAAAAACTGTTCCTATATCTAGACAGAGTAAGGGGAAGCAAATTCGACAGCAGTATTCTTGATTTGTTTTACAAGGCGGAAGAGCAGTTTTCCATGCTTGCGTGTCTGGAAGAGGAGAAGGATTTTCATACGATCCTTCCCAATGTCCGGTTGTCTGAGCAGGAATGTGAAGATTATCTGAGGATGATGATTTTTGCCATTGATTTCAGGAGCCAGCATACAGTGACCCATACGATCACCACCACCCGTATTAGCTGCTGCGCGGCCAGGCATATGGGGCTTTCCGGTGAACAGATACATAATATTTATTATGGTGCGCTTCTTCATGATCTGGGGAAGATTGGGATTCCGGTAGAAATCCTGGAGTATCCGGGAAGACTAAGCAGTCAGGCTATGGCGATCATGCGTACACATGTGGACCTGACAGAAAAGATTCTAGGAGGCACTATAGAAGAAAAGATCATGCGGATCGCGCTTCGGCATCATGAAAAGTTGGACGGAAGCGGATATCCCAGAGGACTTAGCGGGGAGGAGCTTACCATAGAGGAACGGATCGTGGCTGTGTCTGACATTGTCAGCGCTCTGTTGGGCACCCGCAGCTATAAAGAGGCATTCTCAAGGGAGAGGACCTTATCTATTATAGAGGAGCAGGCCGGGGAAGGAAAAATAGACAGAAGTGTGGTGGAAGTTTTAAAAGAGAACTTTGATACTATTTTAGAGGAAGTGGAAGAAGGCTGCAGGCCTGTTCTGGACACATATTATGGTCTGCGTAAGGACTATCAGTATCTGCTGGGCAAATACTTGTATAACGGCGCAGAATCCGCAGTGGATGTGAAAAAGGAATCATAACGGATCAGGACAGGGCATAGAATATAGTATTCAGAGAGAAGGAGGCACTGCCCATGTCCGTAAATTATAAAGTTTCTTATTTTCTTGACCGCTTTGATTTTCCGGTTCCCCAGCAGCTTGTAGAAAAATATTACCGGTATAAACTGGGACATCCATGTTTTCTGATGAAGCAGAACGGAAGATGGACGATTGTGTCGGTTCAGCAGTGACAGTGGGCGTGCAGAGGTGAAAGATACTGAGAAAGGCAGAGATACTTTTCTCGGTATCTTTTTCTATGTATCAACTTTCGTATATAGCAGCTATATCATGTATTCTACGTCTCATTTCTGCCCGGATATGTGCCGGCTCCAAACACTCACATTTATTTCCGAAACTCAAAAGAATATCGTAGTGGTATTCATTCTCTATAAAAGGAAAGTTGATAAGATAATATTCATCATCATCTGGGGAAAAATCTTCATAAGTGCAATAGTCAAGGACCCTGTCCATGATGGATTTATGAATACGGATTTTGATTTTTGTCTGCATAGTTTCCAAAATTTCAGCAAAGTCTAAAATTGGTTTTTGGTAATCCCGCGCTGTAAAAGTTTCCTCCTGCATTTGCAGGTTTGACATACGGGATAGTCTGAATAGGCGATAATCATTTCTTTTATGGCAATACCCCTGCAAATACCAATGACTGTTTTTTAATACAAGCTGATACGGCTCGACTGTTCGTGCGCCCTTATTTCCGTGGTGTGCTATATATTCAAAGGTCAGCAGTCTGTTTTCCTGCAAAGCTGCTTTGATCATTTCAAAATAGGGTTGTATGCTGCTGTTTCCCGTCCATGGGCTTAAATCTATACATATTTGATTTACCTTTAATTCAATATCGTTTGCTCTGTCGGCGGGGATGAAGCTTTTTACTTTTGCAAGAGCGTGTACCAGTTCCTCACCTCGTATCACATTGGAAAGGCTGGTAAGTCCCATCAAGAGAGCGGAAAGATCCGCAGTCGAAAAAACCTTTTTATCTACCTTATATTCCTGCATGATTTCAAAACCGCCGCCCACTCCCGATGCTCCACGAACAGGAATCCCTGCCATATTGATGGCGTCTATGTCACGGTAAATTGTGCGGGGTGATACTTCAAACATATCTGCCAGCTCCTGGGCGCCTATACGCTTTTTGTCAAGAAGTATCATAATAATGCTGACAAGCCTGTCTACTTTCATTTGTTCACCGCCATTCAATATTTTGATCGCTGTCATATTATTGTTTTTTATTGCTGCCATACTGTTGTCAGTGATTATATGGTACTATAAAAATGCTAGCAAAGCAATAATAGGATCACGGAACAAGAAATCAAAAAGAGAAATCAGAAAGTTGAGGAGAAGAAATGAAAAAACAAGCCTTAGTTATTATTGACATTCAAAATGATATTACAAAGAACTACAAGGAAATTATCGGCAACATTAACAAAGCCATTGCATGGGCAGTTGGCAGTAATATCCATGTGATTTATATAAAACACAACAATTTGTCTGCGGGGACGAGAACCTTTAAGCCGGGTACGCCGGGTACTGAGTTGGTCTCCGACATGGATATTGTATCCCGTAATATCTTTACAAAATCAAAGGGAAACGCATTGACAAGTGAGGCTTTTGCTGATTTCATTAAGAAGAACGAGATTGGCGAATTTTTCATAGCCGGTGCTGATGCAATAGCCTGTGTAAAATCCACCTGTTACAACATGGCTAAGTCAGGATATACGGTCCATGTTTTGTCTGACTGTATTACCAGCTATGATAAGCGCAAGATTGATGAGATGCTTCAGTATTATGAGAGCAAAGGGTGCAGCGTTGAAAAACTGAGTGAGATAATCGGAAGCACTATAAACCCTGAATGTTAATTTGCGTTGCTTGCAGCAACGGGCAGTTTCTCATACAATAGTGGTAATCATCAAAAGAAAGGAGGTTATCTCGAATGTTAAACGAAAACATGAAAGCGATCAGAAAATCAAAAGGTCTTTCACAAGAAGAACTTGCTGTCAAGCTGAATGTGGTGCGGCAAACAATCTCTAAATGGGAGCAAGGATTGTCAGTTCCTGATTCTGACATGTTGATCTCCATATCAGAAGTTCTTGAAACACCCGTAAGCACTTTACTTGGAGAAACTGTGATGGAGTCGAAAGTTGATGACTTAAAAGTGATTTCCGAAAAACTGGAGATCATAAACTTACAGCTTGCACAAAGAAAGACTATGAGACGGAAAATGTTTCATTGGCTGTTTATCTCGCTATGTCTGGTCATAATAGCATTTTCTGCGGCCTTAATTGTATTAAACAGTCCTTACTTAGGTTGGAATTATAATGACCCTGAAACCGCCGTTGCCGGAGCAGCTCTGCACGCATTTGAATGGTTGTTTGTCAGATTAGCGCCTGTTATCCTTATGGGTGCAGTCGTTGGAATTTTCTTGACACGCAAGCAGGCATAAAATGGTCTGCTAATCCGTTGGAATGCGTATCTGCAGCTTGACGAAAGGAAACGGTGCAGCCCACTTTTGAGGTTACACCGTTTCCTTACATAAAATACGTTCTTATTATGCGTGCCTGTTGGGCCGCCTCCTTTATTTTTCGTGGTTGGATCTCTGTGCTAAAAGCTCCTGGAGATTCTCTATTTCCCGGTCGCTCAACTGATCCTTCTCGATGAAATTGGCCAGCATTGTAGAGAGACTTCCGTTATAGAACCGTTTTAAAAAGGAGCTGCTTTCATGATCCAGATATTCGTCCTTCTGAACCAGCGGTGTATAAACAAATACACGCCCTTCTTTTACATAACTGAGTGCCTCTTTCTGGACTAGTCTTTTGATCAGAGTCTGGATGGTTTTGGGACTCCAGCTTGTAGTCTTTAAGAGTAGCTCTGTGATCTCATTGGTGTTAATGGGAGCATGCTTCCATACAACCTTCATAACTTCATATTCGGCCTCAGATATCTGGGGTAAGTGTTTCATGATACAGCCTCCTGGATTTATAAAGAGATTATAAAACATTATATTCTTGCAGCCTGGGCTTGTCAATCGCAGGCTTGTGTTCCGGGACTTCCCGCGGGATTTCAGTGGATCTTATCTCTGTTCTGGCATCAGATTCATTTGGGCCAGGACATCAAGGGCAATCTGGCTGGCCGCTGTGCCGTCTGCATGGTCTTCTCCCTGAATATTCACTGCGAAGAAACTGGGAACGCCGAGAGTTTCTACATAACCGGTAAACCAGCCGTTTACATCCTTTCCCTCAAGATTGCCCGTGCCTGTCTTGCCGTAGAGTGCATATCCATCTTCCTTTGTGATACACATGGAATCCTTGACCGCCTGTACGGAGGAATCCCGAAACCCGAAGGTATTGTTATAGAAATCAGCCATCAGTCTGACCTGTTCAATAGGAGAAATCTTCAGAGATGATTCCATCCAGAAGGTGTCCGGTCCGCCGGATATATTTTTATTTCCATAGTCTATCTGATTTAAAAAGTCCTGTATAGAGGAAAGCCCGGCTTTTCTGTCCAGTTCCTGAAAGTACCAGTTTACTGAATTTTTCATGGCAGAGTCTAAATCCTGGTCCTGATTCCAGCTCTCAAAAGGATATGCTTTTTCATCCCAGGGGAGGAGAGAGGCATCAGGCGTGATGGTTCCTTTTTCCAGGGCCAGCAGCGCGCTGTATATTTTATACGTGGAATTGGGAGATACGCGCATACGGCTTTTTTCTTCGCCCCAGATACTCCATGTATCCAAAGAGGGCTGATAAAGAACAAAACTACCTGTATAGTCATCAAAGAAGGCGCCAAGTTCCAATGTTCTGGTCCTGCCGTCAGGGGATGATGAGGAGGAGGCTCCCAGTGCAGCAACGGACAGAAACGGGGAGCTTCCCAGTACAAGAACGGCAGATAAAAACAGAAAAGCAGTGTTTTTCATCCGAGTGCTTTTGGTTTCTCTATGGTACGTGACGATTCCCAGAATCCTTTTCTTCATCTGTTTTCCATTTCCAGCAAATCCGGTGGTCATGGAATATGGAGGATGGGAAATTTTTAATGCGTGTTTTAAGAGAGCAGAGCCGTATTCACGGTAACAGTCTTCCCGCAGAATTCCCAGTACGGATGCGTCGCAGGCAAGTTCCCTGTCCTGGCGCATCTTCTTCCAGGCATACCATACTGCCGGATTGAACCAGTAAACGATGCAGAACAGATTCATGATCAAGTTAATGGTGTGGTCACGACGCCTGCAGTGCTGTATCTCATGCAGCAGGATGTATTTTAGTTCTTTCCGGTCATTCTCTGACAGAAGCTCTGTGGGGAGAATGACGCAGGGACAAAAGACACCGAATGAAACCGGAGTCCGGATAAAAGCGCTTGCCATAAGCCGAATCTCTCTCTTTGTGCCGCATTGCGTTAGACATTTTTCGTAAAGGGAGCATACATCCTCATTTTGTACGGGAAGTGCGGATTTGAACAGACAGTGCAGCTTTTGGGCCGAGCGGATGATATACCAGAGCATAATGCACGCGCCCAGGACCCATACAGCAGATAAAAGAAACGCAAGGGCATCCAGACCGGCTTTTTCTGCTTCCATGGCATAATCCTGTATCTGCATATTATTTACTGCAGGCGCGGCGGCAGCAGAAAGAGTACCTGCAGCTCTGTCTGTATTGGAAGAAAGAATTCCCAGAAGGCCTGTCAGAGAAAAAAGCCGGTTCCTGACAGGTAAAAAGGGGATTGTGAGCATAAAAAGGTATAAGATCCATATCTGATATTGTCCGCCCGCAGAAATCTGCTTTCTGACAATCCCTTTAAAAAGTAAAAGCATGAAGGTGATCAGGACAATGACGGTATTACTGAACAGAAAACGTAAAATAAGCTCTTGGGATATCACCATAGCTGTGCTCCTTTAGTGGTGCCCATAAATGGGACACCACATTTTATTACACTTGTAATAGTTATCTTGCTCTTATTATAGTATATTTGCCGGAAAAGTCAAACAGTTTCCGTTACTTAAAACATTTAAAAATTTTAAAGCAGACAGAGATAGCAAGGACCAGAGCGCCTGAAGCTGCAAGGAGATACTGCACTGGGATATAGTCTGCCAAGGGACCGAAAAATGCCATGCCCAGAGGCAGTGCGCAGGAAGTGGAAATCTGCATGAAGCTGAAGATCCTGCCGTGCATCTGCGGTGCGGCTTTTTCCTGGATGGTTACATTGATGGGCGTATTGTAGCAGGGAGAGGTCACTCCTATCATGGTATTAAAAAGTAAATATACCAGAAATACCGGTGCCGTTCCCAGTCCTATCATAATCGCCCCATATACACTGCCGGCCAGGAGAGTGGTGTGGAGATGGTTTTTAAATCCACCCCAGGAGGCAATCAGGATTCCGCCTAATACCATGCCGAGACTGTAGGTCATTTCGCTCATGGTGAGCCGCCATACCTGGGCCCCAAAGGTTCTGCTCACCATAAGAGGAGTCAGAAAGGCGGAGGGGCTTATGAGAAACAAGATGAGGATCTGATATACCAACAGCCTTTTAATGAAAGGATTCTCCTTTATATAGGAAATACCTTCTGCTATTTTATGAAAATTGGACTCCTCCTTTACATCCGATGGGGCATAGGGCGGTATTTTAATGGCGAAGGTGATGCTGATGCCTATGACAGCCGTGACCACGTCAATAAAAAGCGCTGCTTCCAAAGGTGCCGCGGAGAGAATGGCCCCGCCGGCAGCAGGAGATAAGAACATCATGAAGGAGGAGAGGGTACTGTTCAGCCCATTCATTCTCATGAGATGTTCTTTGGGAACAAGCTGGGGAAAAATAGCATTTACTGCAGGGGTCTGGATTCCAGTTCCGGCTGAACGAATGATGAGCACGGCAAACAGAAACCAGATATTTTTATAGCCTGACAAAAAGACCAGGGCCAGAAGCAGTGTGGAAAATGCGATTACGCCGTCTGAGAGCATGATCAACCGTTTCCTATCATAACGGTCGATCCATACCCCTGCAAAAAGTGAAATCAAAATCTGGGGCAGGAATCCGCAGAGGGTGGAAATGGTCAGCATTTTTCCAGATGATGTTGTCAGTGTGATATACCAGACGATCGCGTACTGTACCAGGGAAGAACCGAACAGGGATATGGTCTGGGCTGTTAAAAATCGAAAGGTTTTGCCTTTCCATGTATTTAGATTCATAAGTTGTTACCTCTTTCTTGGAAATAATAATGTAAAACAACACTGTTTAAGGCACAATATAATATTCATTAAACAGCAAAAAGGCAGAGGACATGATCCGCCCTCTGCCTGTCAGTCAAAACAAAAGGCTGCGGCGAGTACACCGCCGCAGCCGGATACAGAACAAGACCGGATTCACCGGAAAACAGGTACACAAATAAACGCATCAGAAAATCGGATACGCACGGTAACTGTTTTCCGGTGAATGCAGCAGCTCTGCTATGATCTGGACTCCGCACAATGTCTCACCGGAAACTTTATTTGTACGGAGATGATTCGTCTTCTCAGTTTATCAGTTAAGATAAAATTCATAAATGCCACCTCATTAGGTAAATTCCTGTATCTTACTGATAATATAGCATGGGGGAAAGTTCTTTGTCAATGAGGAGTTAGACAGGTCTGTCTGGGGGTGGTGGATGTGTTATAATAAGAATGGCTGATGTTTGATGTCAGTTTTACCGGTTTACCGGGGAACAAATGAGGACCAATTCTTTGCGGCAAAAGTGCCCGAAGGTGTCATATCATTCAAGAATTCTTTTTGCTGGGGTGTTACAATAGTAAAAAGAAAAGGAGGAGGACAGGAAATGCATACGGAACAAGAACAAAGGCATGTGTATTATGACCATGACCTTGAAATAGAAGCATATAATCTGAGCGGGATCGTACAGAAATTCCCAAATCATTTTCATGATTATTACGTGATCGGGTTTGTGGAGGGAGGGAAGAGGCATCTCTGGTGCAAAGGATTGGAATATGATCTGACTGCCGGAGATTTGATCCTATTTAATCCCAGAGACAATCATTTCTGTGCGCCTATCAACGGGGAAATTTTAGATTACCGTGCAGTCAATATCAATATGGATGTGATGCAGAGCGCAGTCAGGGAGATCACGGGGAAGGATTTTGTCCCGCATTTTACCAGAAATGTGGTGTATCAAAGCGATATCACACAGTCTATCGGTGATTTGTATGATGCCATTCTCACACACGCGCCGAAGCTGAAAAAAGAAGAGGCATTTTTCTTCCTTCTGGAACAGATCCTGCAGGAACACGCGGCTCCTTTTGATGAAATAGATATCTCAGAACCGAATCAGCAGATCAAGACCCTCTGTGTATATATGGAAGAACATTTTTCGGAAAATATCACCCTGGATGATCTGCTTTCCATGACTAGCTTCGGCAAATCGTATCTGCTGCGTTCTTTTACAAAGCAGGTAGGTGTTTCCCCGTACCGCTATCTGCAGACTGTACGCCTGGAAAAAGCAAAAAAGTTTCTGGAGCAGGGTGTGGCTCCTATTGACGCGGCAGATATGGCGGGATTTGCGGATCAGAGTCATTTTACTAACTTTTTCAAAGAATTTATCGGATTGACGCCAAAACAGTATCAGAAAATCTTTACAGATAAACCGCTGCCAGTCACTCCGGCAAAGGAGTGGCCAAATGAATAAGACATTACATGGGCATATTGCTGCCTTTCTCACAATTTTGATCTGGGGGACCACCTTTATTTCCACAAAGGTACTTCTCAGAACCTTTGAACCGGTGGAAATTCTGTTTATCCGTTTTATGATCGGATATTTTGCCCTTTGGTGTGTCTGCCCGCGCAGGTTAAAGATCAGCCATAAGAGGCAGGAATGGTACTTTGCGGCCGCCGGACTTTGCGGTGTGACCTTGTATTACCTGTTTGAAAATATTGCGCTGACTTATACGCTGGCATCCAATGTGGGGGTTATTATTTCCATCGCGCCATTTTTTACGGTTATCTTTTCCTGCCTGTTTCTGCACGACAGGCGGCCAAATATCCGGTTTTTCGTCGGCTTCCTCATAGCGCTGACGGGTATATTTCTGATCAGTTTTGGAGGGGAAAAGAATTTGCAGCTAAATCCTTTAGGGGATTTGCTGGCTGTGACAGCGGCAGTGATATGGGCTGCGTTTTCCACGATCACGAAAAAAATCAGCGGCTTTGGATATAACACCATTCAGACCACAAGGCGGACGTTCTTCTATGGGCTTATATTTATGGTCCCGGCTCTGCTTCTGATGGATTTCCATATTGAGCTTCAGCAGTTCGCCAGCCTTAAAAATATGCTGAATCTGCTGTTTCTGGGGTTTGGGGCGTCTGCCCTGTGTTTTGTGACGTGGAATCTTGCTGTGAAGATCCTAGGCTCTGTGAAAACCAGTGTTTATATCTATATGGTTCCCGTCATCACAGCAGTTACGTCAGCACTTATTTTACATGAGAAATTAACACTGACCATTGTCTCGGGTATCGTTTTGACATTGATCGGCCTGTTCTTATCGGAAGACAGAAGGACAGAGAAAAATACAACAAAGGAGTATAAGGTATATGCAGGCACAAAATGATAAATGTGTAATGGTATTGGATCAAGATCTGCCCCTTGGCTTTCTGGCAAATACTGCCGGGATCATGGGGATCACACTAGGAAAACACATTCCGGAGACGGTAGGGCCGGATGTTCTTGACAAGAGCGGGAAAAAGCATCTTGGTATCATCGAAATGCCGGTTCCTGTGCTGAAGGCGGACCAGGAAAAAATCAGAGCTATCAGGGAACAGCTCTATCAGCCGGAATTCGCTGATCTGATCGTAGTTGATTTTTCAGATGTTGCACAGAGCTGTAATGTCTATGAGGAATATATAAAAAAGGCGGCAGGTGTGGAAGAAAAGGAAATGATGTATTTTGGCATCGGAATCTGTGGTGCCAAAAAGCTGGTCAATAAACTGACTGGCAGCTTGCCGCTGCTGAGATAGAAAAGTAGAGATAGAAGAGATAGAAGAGGAGAGATAGTAGAGCCGGTCCGATTTGCGAGGATCGGCTCATTTGCTGTGGAAAATTAGAAGATTTTGAATAAAACCAGAATTTTTCATTTTTTTCTGCTATAATATAGGCATAGAGAGGGCAGGACAGATATTCTGCTGTTATCAGATGATAAAAGGAAAGAAAATAGAACGGGGGTGCCGGGAATGATTGGAATTTTGATTTTTGGTATTATGCTTGTAGTATGGGGAATGTGGGCTGTAGTGAAAGGAAAACTGCCGTTTATAAGCCGGTATCATAATGTAGAAAAAGTTTCCGGCCATGCCCGTGTTGAAGGAGGGGCTGTATTGTGCGTTGGTATTGCCATAGCAGCTCAATATTTTATAGCTATGCAGCCGGTTACTGTTGTAGTGATCATTTTCATGATTTGTATCATTGCGCTTGTTCTTGAAATAGCATTAAAGGTATTATAGGGGTATCAGAGGACGGAATGCTTATTCCTTAAGTCGTAACGTTAACATTAATTATATCTGACAGGCAAGCAAAAGGTAATATGAGTCTGCGTATTCAGGTTTTATCAGGACAGATAAGAATAGATAATAAAATGTCTCCGCTATGCAATGGATATGGCGTTCTTTGTTGTAAAAGGCCTGAATATTATCCGTATGAATTTTTCTATCTTATAATAAAAAAGAAAATCTGATTTTTATTATGAGATAGAAAGGGAATGAATCTGTTTTACAATATGTGAAATGGATACTGCGGTTAGTTATAAATGAGAGTAATCAAATATAGTAAGAAAAAGATGATTTATGTGGTTGTTTGAGGTATAGCGAGCAGGTTATAACTATTCGCGAAATGTCCATTTTACGAATAGTTATGGACATTTTTGTCCGGATGGGCTATAATCAGGCTAAACCATTGTTGTATTAATGAATTATATTGAGGTGCAAATTCATGGAGAAAAAAAACATCAGCTATCACGAGAAAAAATATATTGATAACAATATCCGTCTCAGGAATATTTTAGCGGAGCTTCCTCCGTATGTACAGGATTTCTGCAGGGGCCGCCAGACAACTTTGAGTATGCAGACTCAGATTGCATATTGTTACGATTTAAAGATATTCTTTCAGTTCCTTACAACTGCGAATCCCACGTTGAAAAACTCGCCCCTTTGTGACATTTCCCTTGATGTTATGGAAAATCTTCGTCCCACGGATATTGAAGAATTTCAGAATTATCTGAAAGTTTACGAAAGTCAAAATACAGGCGAGGCAATGACCAACGGTGAAATCGGCATTTCCAGAAAGATTTCTGCTCTCAGGAGCCTTTTTGACTATCTGTACAAGCATGAAATGGTAAAAAATAACCCTACCCGCATTGTAGATGTCCCCAAAATCCACGAAAAAGCCATTATTCAGCTTGATCCTGATGAAATTGCCATGATCTTGGATTCCATGGAGGAATTCAGTGATAATCTGACCCCCCATCAAAAAGGTTATTATTTGAAGACAAAAACACGTGATATTGCCATTATAACACTCTTTCTCGGAACTGGGCTGCGTGTGTCCGAATGTGTGGGTCTGGACATCTCTGACGTCAACTTTAAAAACAGCGGCCTTCGCGTGATACGAAAAGGCGGGAATGAAAAAATCGTCTATTTCGGCGAGGAGGTGGAAATCGCTCTGCTAAATTATCTCGAAGAAAGAGAAAACATGGAGACAAAGCCGGGTCATGAAACTGCACTCTTCCTCTCCCTCCAGGGAACACGGCTGAGTGTCCGGGCAACAGAGAAAATGGTAAAGAAATACACACAGCCTATCATCACAAATAAAAGAATCACTCCCCATAAGCTTCGCTCCACTTATGGCACTGCTCTCTACGAAGAGACAGGTGATATCTATCTTGTCGCAGACGTCCTGGGACATAAAAGTGTCTCTACGACACAGAAACATTATGCAAAGCTTAAAGATTCCAGAAGGCGTGCGGCGGCAAGCGCTGTACGGTTGAGAGAAAAAGAAAGCGAATGACGCGTTTACTTGACAAATTTATTGTTTAAGCCTAGCATCCGACCAGAAACCATAGTATCAGCACTGTTACTATGGTTTCTGACTGGATGGAGCACTAGAGTGAATAATCATATATTAAAAAATTAAAATTTTATTTATAAGGAGATTTTATGAATCCATATATCAAAGATCTAAACCGTATAGAAGTCCTTATTACTCTTGCCTGTACCGGTCAGTGCAGTCATTGTTCTGAGGGTGACCACTTAACGTGCAGCGAACATATAGATGGGGACGGGATGGCTGATCTTGTCCGCAAAGTGTGCCGCAGATTTCAAATAGAATCTCTGATGACGTTTGGCGGAGAGCCATTACTTTATCCGGAGGCGGTTTATAAAATACATAGCGCTGCAAAGAAAATGAATATTAAGAAAAGACAGCTTATCACAAACGGTTTTTTCAGCAGAGATACAAATAAGATCCAATACACGGCTGAGAGACTTGCCGAGTGCGGAGTAAATGATATTCTGCTGTCTGCAGATGCCTTTCATCAGGAAACGATACCGCTTGAAACGGTAAAGCTTTTTGCAAAAGCGGTCAGTGCCGAAGGAATTCCCCTGCGGGTACACCCTGCATGGCTTGTAAGCGATGAGGATGAAAATCCATACAATCAGAGAACCAAGGAGATACTGAAAGAATTTGAACAGATGGGAATCGGATATTCCCACGGAAACATTATTTTCCCCAGTGGTAATGCAAAGAAATATCTGAGTGAATATTTTGATGGTCAGCAGCCTGATAATCCCTATGAGGAAAATCCGGAAGATGTCCGTACAGTCACAATCTCTCCAAACGGGGATACACTGGGAAGTAATGTATATCATACAGATATCATAGATATTATTGAAAATTATAAACCAATAAAAAAATTATAAAGCCGCCCCTTGGTTCCAAATAAAAAACAAAGTAAAGTAAGGAACCAAGGGGCAAATTAAATATCGGAAGGCTCAAAACTTATGATACCTATGATACCTGTTATTTATGTACGTCTGACGTTTTCTGAAGGGAATAAATCGACTTATTCAGGTTAAACAAATAGGCAAACGCGCATACCAGGAAAAAATGGGGAAGGTAAGCAGATCCAAACACCTCTGTGCCGATCAGTACCGGGGCCAGAAATGTATTTGTTGCGCTTCCAAACACACCTGCATAGCCAAGCGCTGCCGCAATCTCTGAGGGAACGCCAAGGATTGGGCCTGCTACTACTCCAAGGCTGGCTCCGATAGAAAACAGAGGTGTTACTTCCCCACCCTGAAATCCCGCAGCCAGAGTTAATACGGTAAGAAGAAATTTTAAAATCCAGTCATAGCTGAGAATCTCCTCTCCATAAAAACTGGCATGGATGAGGTTTGTTCCCAGACCTGCATACCTGCCCTTGTATAAAAGGAGCAGCAAGACACTTAAGATAAGTCCCATGATAAAAATTCTGATAACAGGCTGCTTCCAATGGGAGGCAAGTATGTTTTTCATATATTTTAATGTCCATGCAAAAGCACCGCCCACAACTCCGAACAGGATTCCCAACAAAAGGAACCTCCACATATCAGAAAAAGCAAGATCCATTTTTCCTGTAAGCGCAAATGTGAATTTTTCCAGTCCCAGAAATTGTGCTGCTGCGTTGGCTGTGAAAGCGGCTGTGACTGCCGGCAGTAATGCCTGATATTCCAAGGCTCCGGCTGTCAGTACCTCCATTGCAAAGAAAACCGCAGCAATAGGTGTTCCAAAAAGTCCGGCAAACCCGGCGGCCATACCTGTTACAAGAAAAATATGGGAACTATTTTTTAATGGTATTTTTCTTCCTATCCAATGGGAAAATGTGGCGCCAATCTGTACAGCCACCCCTTCTCTTCCGGCACTGCCTCCAAATAAATGTGTGATCCATGTTCCGGATATGATAAACGGGATCAGCCTTAAAGGGATCACTTCCTCTTCCCCATGTCCCACTTCAAAGATCAGGTTCATGCCTTTACTGCTTTTTCCTCCGAATTTTAAATAAGCAAAGGCAATCAATGCTCCGGCGAAAGCTAAAAATGGAATTAACTGCATGGGATGTCCGTTCCGGAAATCCGTGATCGCCAGCAATACCCTTCCAAATACGGCATCGATCCCCCCGACCACCAGGCCGATAGGGATTCCCAGCAGTCCCAGGATAAACAGATCCTTATAAGCTTGAAATATTTTTACTGCTCTGTCATGCATACTTTTTTCTCCCCTTCTTTTTTATCTCTGGTGATTCAGCCTCTCTCCTCTCCCATTGCTGGCAAACAGACGGCTAAACCGGAGTGTATCTCCCAGCATAATTTCAAACAAAAAAGCTGATAACCCTGTCGTTAAACAGAAGTCATCAGCAAAAATGCGCTTTTGGAATATATCCACGGGAGAACCTCATTCCCTTAAATTTCTACCTTAAAATCATATCATGTGTAATTTGGCTTGTCAATGTGCTGTTTCCAGATTGTTTAGAAAAATACACGGGCTGCATGGTTGCATATTTCCCGCAAAAGAAATATAATGAAATTTCAGAGAGGCTGTAGTGAAGATATACTTACCGCTTCTGCTTTTGGAAGCAGTATGAACTACAGACAATAGATAAAGACACGTAAAGGATGTTAAAAATAGATGAAGCAGATATTTCTAGTTGAAGATGATAAGGAAATTGCCAAGAATCTTGTGCTTTTGTTGCGCTCAGAGGGATTTGCAGTTACCCGCGCTGCCACGCAGAGGGAGGCTGTGTCTTTGCTCACAGAAAATAAGTTTGATTTAGCTCTTGTAGATATTTCCCTGCCGGATGGAAACGGTTTTGCAGTCTGCACAGAGATCAAACAGACCCAGAATATCCCCGTAATCTTTCTGACAGCCTCCGGTGACGAAGCAAGTGTTGTCACAGGGCTGAATATGGGGGCTGACGATTATATCACAAAACCATTCCGTCCCCGTGAACTGATCGCACGGATCGGGACAGCACTGCGGAAATTCGGATGTTCACCTTCTGCTTTTGAAATGTGCGGACTTCATGTGGACACAGCCAGCGGTATTGTAAAAAAAGACGGCAGGGAAATTTTTCTTTCCGCATTGGAATACCGTTTGCTGCTGATATTTATCAATAATCCCAAAATCATTCTTACACGGGACAGGCTGTTAGAGGAATTGTGGGATGCGGCAGGCGAGTTTGTGAATAATAACACTTTAACGGTTTACATCAAACGGCTGAGGGAAAAAATTGAGAATGATCCTGCGAATCCCCAGATCATTTTGACAGTGCGGGGAATGGGATACCGACTGGGAGGAAGCTATGTTTCGGAATAAAGAGATTCGGCAGTTTGCGGTCTTGTTTGCCGCGATAACCTTCATCGCTGCGGCCGTGGGATTTGTGATCCATCCGGCTGCCGGAATATTGGCGCTGGTTTCTTCTGCTGCCTTCGGAGCGGCATTTTTTATATTTACCAGAAATCGTTATCAAAATATTGCACAGATTTCAGAGCAGATCGATCTTGTGCTTCATAACGCGGACTATCTGTTTATCAGTGAATCAGACGAGGGGGAGCTTTCTATCCTGCAAAGTGAGATAACAAAAATGACGCTTCGTATTCGGGAGCAAAATGAAGCCCTGAAAAAGGAAAAACAGCATCTCGCCGATTCTCTTGCCGACATTGCCCACCAGCTCCGCACTCCTCTTACATCTGCGAATCTGATCTTGTCACTGCTGAAAAAGTCCTCTGATGAGAAGGAGCGGAAAACCCTGCTTCGGGAAACAGAAGAATTATTTGTACAGATGGATTGGCTGGTCACCTCCCTGCTGAAATTGTCACGTTTAGACGCAGGGATCGTGGTGTTCCAAAAGGAACGGATAGATGTGGAGAATGTGGTCAGGACTGCTTTGCGGCCGTTCCTGATCTCAATGGATCTGCATAATGTTGCCTTAGAGACAGACATACCTCATGGGGTATGTCTTCAGGGGGATGCCGGCTGGCTTTCAGAAGCCATCCAAAATGTAGTGAAAAATTGTATAGAAAGTGCCGGAGATAATGGAAGGATTGAAATTGCCTGTCAGGACACTCCGCTGTTTACTGAGATAACCTTCCATGACAGCGGAGTGGGTTTTAAAAGAGAAGATCTGCCCTGTCTGTTTGACAGGTTCTATCGGGGAAAAAATACAGACACTGCAGGGTACGGAATCGGATTAGCTCTCTGCAAGACGATCATTACCCGGCTGGGCGGAACCGTCACCGCAAAAAATCATCCACGGGGCGGCGCGTTATTTATAATTCGTTTTCCAAAATAGTGTAGGACATTTATTCCTCCATAATGCCATCCTTGAGATGTACAATGCGTTTACCTGCCTTAGCTACATTGATATCGTGACTGATCTGTATTATGGTATTTCCCATTGCGTTTAATTCTTTGAACATCTCGAGTATTTCTTTTCCGGTATTAGAATCTAGTGCCCCTGTTGGTTCATCTGCCAGTAAGATGGAAGGCTTTGTGATCAATGCCCTTGCAATTGCCACCCGCTGCTGCTGTCCGCCTGATAACTCGCTTGGAAGATGCCCGCGGCGTTCCCATAATCCTGTCATACGGATTACCTCCTCAGCCTGCAAAAATGCCTCTTTCCTGCTCTTGCCTCGTATCAAAAGAGGCATCAACACATTTTGTAGTACATTGTACTGTGGGATCAGATGGTACTTCTGAAAAATAAATCCGATTTTTTGGTTTCGGATCACTGCCAGCTTTGCGTCATTGCATTCATGAACCGGTATCTCATCCAACTGATAGGTCCCGCTGTCCATAGTGTCCATACATCCGATAATATGCATCAGTGTACTTTTTCCTGATCCGGACGCACCCAGGATTGTAATAAACTCCCCGTCCGTAACTGACAAATTAACATCTTTCAGCACGTGAAGTATATTTTCACCCATGATATAAGATTTATTGACATCTGTAAGTTTGATCATAATTACTCTAATATCTCACATGAAATGACTGCATTATCTTTTTTATTTACCGTTATCATCAATACGTTCATTTTATTTAAGTCAGATATATTTGCACTTCCCCCTGTCATATTTGTAAGCTGGACCCCAGCCGGAATGACAAAAGATTTGTTCTCCCCGGTATATTCAAGCATAGATGCCAGCGATCTTTTGTCACCCTCTACCTGATCCGGGGCAGTATCTGATCTGTCCTTTCCTTCCGGGATATCTGTAATACCGCCAACATAGTTTTCCCCCTCACCGGATACGCCGTTACCATTCTCCTTCCCATTGTTGCTTTCTCCAGCCGCACCCGGTTTTAATTCTTCCGGAATCTTGGCAAGCGCCAATTCTATTTCATTTCCCGCAATACTTTGAATTGTTCCTAAATAAAGAGCCTGCTCGTTGGATGATGAGGAATTATCAGCCGGTGACTTTGAATCTGTTCCTTTCGTCGGTGTATTGGATGTTTTTTTATCATCCGTGCCTCCTGTGCACGCAGCCAGTGAAGCTATCATCAATACTCCCAATATAACTAACATCAATTTTTTCATTCTAATGAACCTCCTGTTATTCTACATTTAATGCATCTACTGGAATCAGCTTAGAAGCCTTGTATGCCGGATAGAATCCAAATAAAGTTCCTGTAACTACAGCAAATATAAAAGCGGCTGCAATCCCCTGAAAAGATGGGGATACCGGAATATCCGTATATTTTTCTATCAGCGGAATTGCTCCGAAACTTAAAACTGCTCCTGCAGCTCCGCCAAATACTCCGATTGCCACAGACTCTAACAAAAACTGCAGCAGTATATCCGCCCTTTTCATTCCAAGTGCTTTTAGGATACCGATTTCTTTTGTGCGCTCCCTAATAGTAGCAAAGAGTACATTCATGATTCCAATGCCTCCAACAGCAAACACAATAGCTGCCACAGAGATCAAAAGTAATTTCATTGTCTTTGCGGATTCCGTTGCAGCCTCAATACGGCTTCCTGCGTCTTCTACTAAATATTTGTCTCCGTCATTCATATAATAATTGACGGTACTCTTTATCTCGGCCATTGCCAATTGGACTGATTTGACTCCGTCTGCCTTTCCGACCGCTTCCGGATAGTCATCCTTCGACGCAAGATTTTTTGCCTCAAAGGTCTGGTAGGGCAAAAATATGGAACGGTCCGGTGAGAGACCCTGAAGCCCGTCACCACTTCTTGCCAGGACCCCGATCACTTTATACCTTTTTTGGTCCACTAAAATTGTTTGGTCAATAGCATCTGCAGGTCCTTTAAAGTAAGTATTGGCCAGTTCATATCCTATCACTGCCGCACTGGCAGCCTTTTCATAATATTCATCCGGAAAATCCCATCCGGCAGAAAAGGAAAAATTGGAGATCTCAGCAAATCCCTTTGTTACCCCGACCACCTCAATATTGGTCTTTTCTTTTCCGAATTTGACTTCTGTATAGGTACTTTCCCTTAGATACATACCCACAAGCGCATTGGATTCCTCCAGGATCTGCTTTATATTTTCAATAGACAGACGTTCTATTTTCCGCCTTTTTTCTGATAGTATGGCACTTTGATCAGGTTTAAGGTAAATCGTGTCTGCGGATAGGCCGGAAAATTGTTTTGCAGCCTCATTCTCCCCGCCCTGCCCAATGGCAATAACAAGGATAATGGTCAGTGTACCGGCAATGATTCCCAATGAGTTCAATATAACCTTACTTCTGTTTTGTTTTACATTGATCCATATGACACGCAGCAGTTCTGACAGTCTCATAGCTTATTCCTTTACAATTACCACATCATTTTCTGAAAGTCCGCTCAACACTTCTGTCACACGTCCATCTGAAAAACCGGTGGTGATCTCTACTTCTTTCAATGTGTACGCCCCGGGCTCATTCTCCTTGGCATTCTTATCTTCAATACGAAGATTTACATATTGTTTTCCGTCTTTTAAAGTGATGGCTTTATTAGACAATATGAGAACATTTTCTTTTTGTTTGGAAATAATTGTAGCGCTTGCCGCCATACCCTCTAAAAGACCAAGTTCATTTGGCTCCAGTTCTATAGAAGCCGAGTACATACCTTCATTTGGTGTCAGCGTTTTGGAAATTATCTTTCCCTTTACTTCCTGATTCGGGAAGATTTCAGCCACAACGCGGACATCCTGCCCTGCCTCTACTTCATTGATATCTGCCGGTTCAATCTCTGCTTTTAACAGCATTTTTGTCAAGTCTCCGATTTCTGCGACAGCTTTATCCGGAACGATTTTTTCACCTTTTAGATAAGGGGCTGCCAATATCACTCCATCCATCTCTGCATAAAGAACCGGTTCCTCCAATAAGGCTTTGGTCTGATCCAGTTTTTTCTTTGTTGTATCATAAAGGCTTTGAGCCTTATCAATGGCTGCCTGAAGCGATTTAAGTTGTATAGAATTTACCTGGCCTTGTAAGTTTGCGCTTTCCTGTTCTGTCTGTATTTCTTTTTCTCTTGCACTGTTCAGTGCTTCCATTGACTTAATCACCTCATTCAACTGCTCGCGAATACCCTTTGCACTTTCCACCGCTTCACGAATACGGGCAGCTTCCCCGCTTGCAGCGGCAGCTTCGTCTCTGATTCCCTGCAGATGGCTGACTTCTGTTCTGGCTTTGTCTACTTCTGCCTGTAATGCATTAAACTGTTCGGAATCATCTCCGGTATACTGGTTTTTTGCAGCGACAGCAGCCTCCAGATCAGAATTTGCAGCCGACAGATCCCTTTCTGCCGCTTCCAGTGCTGCCGCTGCGTTATCTGCGTTGAGTCTTGCCTCTTCCGGTGTGATATCAGGAGCATTTAACTCTGTCAACTTTTCTTCCAGTGACGAAGCCTGATCACTATACTGACGATAACTGCTCTCATACGCGTTTTGGCTTGCGCTGCTTCTTTCTTTTTGCTCTTTTTCTGTCTGCAGTGTCTGGAGTGTTTTTGCATTGATGGCTTCCTGCAGTGCGGCATAGGCGTTGTCTGCTTCTGACTGCAGTTCTTCAATGACCTTTAAAACGCCTTCTTTTGAAATCTCAGCAATGGCATCCCCTTTTTTTACCATGTCCCCGGCATTGACATTGTATTTTTCAAAAATCAGGTCACTTGTAAATGTCTGGGGAGTTCGTTTGGCTTCCAGTTTACCACTGCCCTCCACACCTACTGTGATATTCCCGCGTGTGACAATGTACTCTCTTTCTCTGGATAGAAGTACTGCCTCATCTTTTCCGGGTCTTCCCAGCAAATATACAGCCAAAATAACCCCGCCCACTGTCATTCCGACGATTGGTATGATCCATTTTTTCTTGGTTTTGATGATTTCCGTGAAATTAGCAAACAAGGTTTTTATATTACCCATGTCTCATCCTCTCTTTCCTGATTTCTCATTTAGAATACCAAATGCCAGGTTAAGATGAGGTTAAGAGTAAAAAAGTAAGGAAAAATTATTCTGCTTTAGGAAGCGTGATCATAAAGCAGCTCCCTCCAGTGTCACAAGCCTGATAACAGATCGTTCCCCCATGTTGTTCCACAATATCCTTCGTGATCGCAAGTCCAAGCCCTGCGCCTCCAATCTCACGGGAGCGGGATGTATCAACGCGATAAAAAGGTTCAAAAATGTGTACGGCTTTCTCCGGCGGAATTCCTATCCCAGAATCACGGACTATGATCTGGCATTGGTCTGATCTGTTTTTTACCTGAACCTTGATAAATCCGCCGTTCTTATTATATTTGATAGCATTTTCAATCAGATTCGATATGGCCTGCTTCAAAATGACCGCGTTTGCCAGTACAAGACACTCCTGTGTGTCCACAGTAAGGGTCAAGGCTTTTTCATCCAGAAAGATATCCAGTTCCTGTGCTGTTTCCCGAACCAGTCCGCTTATCTCTATCACATCCTCCACCTTGTATCGGTTCATGGATGACATGGCAAAAAGGTCTTCTACAAGGGCAGTCATTCGATTTGCCTGCTTTTTTATGACTGCCAGTGTGTTTTGATACTGTTCCTTCGTTGGGTCTGCATTCATATAAAAGACATCCAGGTTGGTGTTGATCACGGTAAGCGGAGTTTTCAGTTCATGGGCTGCATCGGAGGTGAATCTTTTTTCCCTTTGAAAAGCAGCCTCCAAACGTTTCAGCATGAGATTAAAAGACTCTGACAACGTTTGGAGTTCATCGTTGGTCTCCAACTTGGGCAGTTGTGTGGACAGCTCTTTTTCTGTGATCTTTTCAATCCGCATACTTAACTCTTTGATTGGGCGGAGTGCATAACCCGATAAGAAATATACAAGGAGAGACCCCGCCAGAACAGCAATGGCCATGGAGAAATAGCTGGCTGCCGTAAATCCGTCCGCTCCATTTTTAAGGGTCACATCAGGCATTGTTTGCTCCATTCCTGAGTTATAAGCATAATTTGGTGAATCCACCCCAAAATCCTGTACGCCCGGAATAGTCATATCGCGGTAGGTATCAAGAACAGGGCCAACGATATATCTGTTGGCATTATATACAGATGAAAAAGTAAGCACCATACAAAAAGCAGATAAAATGAATGCTGTGATCAATGTCACCCGCAAACGCAGTGAAATTTTTCTGATCATAAGCCGGATGTCCCCTCCTTTCCGATGATATAGCCGCTTCCGCGTACTGTCGTGATCATTTCCATACCACAGTTTTCTGTTAATTTCTTACGAAGGTTGCTCATATGTACCTTCACAGAGGATGTAAAGTAATTGGCATCACTGTGCCATACATGCTCGATCAACTCTTCCGAACTGATGACTTTTCCCATATGCATCATTAAATACTCTAAGATCAAATACTCTTTTGGTGCCAATTCCAGTTTTTCATCACCGGCTGTTACACTTTTGGCTCTCGTATCCACTGTTAAAATATCATACTTTAAACTCGTATCCCTCTGGATAAAACTTCGCCTTAAAAGAGACCGGACACGCGCTTCAAGCTCTGCAAAGGCAAATGGTTTTGAAAGGTAGTCATTTGCTCCAAAATCCAGTCCCGTTACTTTATCCTCCACAGAAGAGCGGGCAGAAAGAATAAGAATACGCTGCTCCTTATCTTCCGCTCTTATTGCTTTTAATATCTCAATCCCATCCATTGACGGAAGGTTTAAATCCAAAATGATCAGATCATATTTATTGATACAGGCCAGTTCGTATCCCTCGCTTCCGTCTGTCGCATATTCTGTTATATATCCAAGCTGAGAAAACCCCGCCGCCAGGGTACTCACCAAATCCGGTTCATCTTCAATGATCAGTAGTTTCATAGTTCATCACCTCATTTTCATAATTATTATAACTATAACATACAGAAGGTTAAGTTATGGTAAAAGTTTCTGCGGTATGAAATCCTTTCATGCAGTGTAATTCTTCTGTAAATAAATAACAGACTGTATTCTTTTTACGGAATACAATCTGTTGTTTATTTGCAGAATACTAAAAGACCAAGATGTTCCAATAAGATTTTTATTCCCATAATAACCAGGATAATGCCGCCCGCCAATTCCGCTTTACTTCTATACTTTTCGCCGAACCGGTTGCCCAGCCATACACCCATGGCAGAAAGAAGGAATGTGATAGAACCGATCAGCAGAACCGCAGGGAGGATAGAAACCTCCAAAAATGCAAAGGTAATACCTGCGGCCAGGGCATCAATACTGTCTGCTATGGCAAGCGGGAGCATTACCTTGGCAGAGAAAGAGTTATTCATGGGTTTACATTGTTCCCTGGATTCTCTTATCATACTAAATCCAATGATACACAGCAATGCAAACGAAATCCAATGGTCAATCTGTTCAATCCAGAATCGGAAACCCGTGCCCAGCACATAGCCAAGCAGCGGCATCAATGCCTGCGCACCGCCAAACCAAAGACCAACGATCACCAGATGCTTTTTCTCCAGTTTCTCTACGGACAGACCTTTGCAGATCGCAATAGCAAAAGCGTCCATGGAAAGCCCTACCGAGATGACAAACAATTCCCACAGTTCCATACATATACCTCCATTAAGCTGATTTTATGCTTGGCTGCAGGTATAAAAAAAGACAAGCCTTACCCGCCCAAGCAGATAAGTCTCGTCAATTAAGGCGATACCAGGAACATGTCCAGTATGTTGGCATCTCCGCGTCAATGCGCTGACTACTCCCTTATTTCTTATATACTTTATCAGAAGTTCTGCCAAATTTCAACAGAAATTTAAGAAATTTTGTTTTGAGCCATAACTCCCACCAGATTGTGGGGAGAATAAGCTTCTTCCAGATATCTTATCTCCTCTTCCTTAAGTCCGATGTCCACGGCTGCTGCTGCTCCTTCAATATGAGAAAATCTGGTTGCGCCAACTACCGGTGATGTTACTTTTGTCAGAAGCCACGCCAGTGAGACTTCTGTCATGGATATACCGTATTTTTCGGCAAGCTCAGACACCCGGTTTATGATAACCTCATCCTGCTCTTTTGAGGCATCATATTTCAACCGCGCATAGTTATCCTCTTTTAGTCTCTTAGAAGTCTCATCAGTACGTTTGGAGAGTCTTCCTCCCGCCAGGGCACTGTAAGGAGTCAGCGCGATATTTTCTTCCCTGCAGTAAGGGATCATTTCCCGTTCTTCTTCGCGGAAAATCAGATTATAATGTCCCTGAACAGAAATAAATTTTGCAAAGCCTTCTCTCTCTGCCAGCGCGTTAGCCTTGGCGAGCTGCCATGCAAAGCAGTTGGAGATTCCAATATAACGTGCTTTTCCTGCCTTCACAACGCGGTTCAGACCGTCCATGATCTCATAGAGAGGTGTCTGATGATCCCACATATGGTAAATATAAAGATCTACATGATCTGTTCCTAAGTTGGTAAGACTGAGGTTTATCATGTTTTCGATGTACTGTTGTCCGGTAATACCTGCTGCAGCCGTCTCCTTTGGTCTGGGAAGAAATTTAGTGGCGATCACTACATCCTCTCTTTTGGCAAAATCCCGTAAAGCTTTTCCCACATACTGTTCACTTGTTCCACTCTGATAAGCAATGGCAGTATCGAAGAAATTCACTCCCAGCTCCAATCCTCTCTTTATGATCTCTTTGGAATGTTCTTCGTCCAGGGTCCAGGAATGTTGTCCCCTTTTGGCATCCCCAAATCCCATACATCCCATACAGATACGGGATACCTGTAAATCAGAGTTTCCTAATTTTGTATATTTCATATAAACACTTCCTTTGCCAATGATTTTAATGCAGGGCTTACACGCGGAAAATACTTTTTTCGGCATACAAAACTGTAGTTTATGTATACGTTATTTTATAATTCTAGCATCTTTCAGTCATCCGGTGAATATCTCTTTAGTTCAGTATGTATGAACTCAGAGTTAATACTATTTTATAAACAAGGAAACAGCAGCACTAACCGGAACTGCTTTTCCTCTTCTTGAACAATAGATTTTCCACCCATTTTCTTCATCATATTATTTATATTCTGTATTCCGATCCCAGTGCTTTCTGGCTTTTTTTCTGACCTCAGAATACTGTTTTTGACAGAAAAACCGACCATATGCTCTTCCTGAACGGAAGAAATCTCGACCGGTGCTGACGGATCGGCATACTTCACAATATTAGAAGTCACATTGTCTAAAATCCGCATCACATAATCGGTTGAAATCTGTACAACACTATCCACCCAGTCCACATGGAATACAACCTGAAAACCTTTCTGCTCAAGAAAGCTGCATGTCTCTGAAAACAAATCGTAAAACAAAACTTCATACTGCTCCGGTTCTTCCAGTTCTATCTCGCCCTCTCCTGCGATCAAAGAGTATTCAAAAAGATGGTCTGTCAACTGCTTCATGCGATGAGCTTTCAGGTCAATCTTATCCAGATATTCTTTAAACTGTACCTCACTCTTATACTTCCCCTTCTTCAAAATTTCCGTATAAAGCATAATAGAGGTTACTGGAGTCCGCAGGTCATGGGACATCTCCGTAACAATTCTCTGATTTTTCCGCACCATCTCGGCTTCCTGCTGTATCAGGCTGATAAAAGAAAGACGCATGCTGTCCAGTCCTTCTGCCAGTTCAGATAATTCGTCCTTTCCCTTTACCGTAATCTTATAATCCAAACTACCGCTCTCTAAAATTTCAATCTCATCTCTTAGTTTTCTAATATAATCCATTTTCCGACGAACGCCTAAAAGGACAAACAGAAGAAACAGGACAAAAGAAAGTATTATCTCGCCTATCATAACATAATTATAAAACTGATAGATATATGCGCCTGTTATGATGACTTCCGCCGTACCATCAGAAAATTGTACCATATAGGAGTCCTCCCATGCATAGTCTTCCGCTTCAATCTCTTCCTCCCATATTTCCTGCCCCGGATATTCTGAATTGAATACCTGTATTCCATCTTTATACACTCGGATGAATAATAACTGCTGCTCTTTTACCCACGCATTCAGCTTACTGGTATCTCTGGTTGAGAGTTCTTGTTGCTGAACATATTCCTGAAGCTTTACCACATATCTTTGATTCTTCTTTTCAACGTAATTTGTCTCTTCCACATAGTAGTCAGTTAAGTATTGTCCCACAATATCCAGAATACAAAAAATGGCCAGTGCTGCAACTGCTGATACGATCAAAAGACGCAGTAACTGTGTATAAATGGAATTTCTTCTACTCATTTTCTGCGTCAAACTTATACCCCTTTCCCCATATGGTTTTGATGTATTTCGGGTATTTTGGATCCTTCTCTATTTTTACCCGGAGTTTCCGGATATGCACCATGACTGTGCTGTTGCAGGAATAAAAATAGGGTTCTTCCCACACACTTTCATAGAGGTTCTGTGCAGAAAATATTTTTCTCGGATGCTGCATCATTAGCAAGAGGATATGGTATTCAATATCCGACATTTCTTTTTCCATACCATCGACATACACCTCATTAAAAATCTCATGTATTTTAATACCGCCATTTTCCAAATATGGCTCTTCTTTACTCGTTTCCGGTGCTTTTCTTCCCATATATACATTGTACCGGCGCAGTAATGCTTTTACCCTTCCCAGAAGCTCCGCATATGAAAAAGGCTTCGGCAGATAATCATCGCCCCCCGCCATCAGTCCTATTAATTTATCAGACTCCTGCGCTTTTGCGGTAAGAAAGAGTACCGGAACATTAGAAAACCTCCTGATTTCTTCGCAGGTCCGCAGTCCTGACAAACCAGGCATCATTACGTCAAGAATAACCAAATCCGTATTTTCATCTAAAAGTTCCAGCCCCTGTCTGCCATTCTCCGCTTCTGTAACGTTATAATTTTCGCTTTCTAATAAAATACGGACGCCTTCCCGGATATCCGCATCATCTTCCACAAGCAGTACACATTCTTTACTCATATACCGTACTTCCTCTCCTACTATAAAAGTGCTCCATTACCATCTGGATTATATGTCCTAAAAAGTCAGATTCTATTTTCACGTATTCCCGGCAGTTTTTTATAAAACCGGGAATCCCTTTTCACAGACACACCGTATCCCTCTGATCCCAGCCCCAATAACAGGATAACAAATTCTGCCACTCCCGTAAATATAATTAATGGACCGCACGTTTCCATGTGGCCCATTATGCTTAATTATTCTTTTTGTCTTTTGTTGTCGAACCAGTTTCATTGGATTTCTGTACTGTGTTGTTTTTCTTTGTTGAATTCTTTGTGTCAGAATTTTTATCTGTTCCATCTGGCACCTTTGTATCATCTGTCTTATTCTGATCCGCTTCCGTCTTATTCTGTGGTTTTTCAATGTCTGCATCATCCTTTTTCTCTGTCTGGGAAGATGATTTCTCATTTGTATTTTTATTTGTAGACTGCTCAGTTTGTGTTTTCGGCGCTTTTGTATCTGATTTCTTATCCTTTCCACCACAGGCTACCAGACCTATTGCCATTACGCCAATCATACAAAATACAAGTCCTTTCTTTAAAAATCCTTTCCATGTCTTATTGTGAATATTATTCATGGCTAGACTCCTCTCTAAATTGTGGCAAATAGATTACTCGCCATCATGATTTTCCCTATTGGGATTCTACTATGTACTACCTTTTTCTGTCGGTAATTTCTCTGCCAGACAAACAAATTCACTGGCGTTCTCCTTTTATCTCCTTTCCGCAAATTTCAAAAGCTGTTCCTTTTGATAAGTTCATTATTGCAGTAATATCTTATCTGTTTCTAAATGAATTCTAAACAAATCTAAACACTCCTCTTTGTGATTATGGTAACAAGCAGGTTTTTACATAAAATACCCCCAAGTAAGTGTTTATTTTCTTACTTGAGGGTACGCTCATTTTGGTTTACTTTACCTGTTCAAAAGTTTATATCCCGGCAGCGCCGCTATTTTTTGCTACTCCTGCTTATAATAGTAGTTTATCGCTAAGACACAATCCAGCGTAACTCTACCTTGATCACCTATGTCCAAAATCAGCAACTTTTATCATAAATATTCATGCGACTCTCTGTTTTTTTCGCCCCAAATACATAGTTGATCTAAAACATCCATCAAAGATTTCCCTCTGTCACTCAGGCTATATTCAACTTTTGGCGGTATCTGAGGATATTCTTTTCTGATAATGAGTCTGTCTGATTCAAGCTCTTTCAGATGATTACTGAGTGTTTTATCCGTCACATTTTTTAAATACCGTTTTAATTCATTGAACCTTACAATTTCAAACTCCATTAGACAGTAGAGGATAACCATCTTATACTTTCCAGATATGAGTGACAGAGTATAGCTGAATCCTGTTTCTTCAAAATTTGCATTCTCAATATAATTCTTTATCATTTTATACTTTCCTTTTAGATAGTACCTATCTTTCAAGATGGTACTTGTACTTTTTCTACTGCATGCTACAATCATATATAAGAACATAATATATGTCAATCCTATACAAGAAATGAGGTAATAACAATGAGAAAAAAGCTTAATATAACAGAAGGTATTTTCCCTATGCCGGTTTTGATGGTGGCAACTTACAATGAAGATGGCAGCGTGAATGTTATGAATGCTGCATGGGGCACTATGCAGGAAAGGGGCAATGTGGTTCTCAATTTGACAGAGACGCACAAAACAGTAAAAAACATCAAGGCAAGAGGTGCTTTTACAGTAAGCATTGCAGATGCTGCCCATGTGGTTGAGGCAGATTATTTTGGTGTTGAGTCAGGGAACAAAGTTTTAAGAAAATTTGAAAACAGTGGTCTTACTGCAAGCAGATCTGAGAAACTGGATGCGCCGGTTATCAATGAATTCCCAATCTGTTTGGAATGTAAGTTTATCGAGTATCAGAACGGAAAATACGGATGCGGTGTTATCGGTAAAGTGGTTAACGTAACAGCAGATGAAAGGGTCATAGTTGATGATAAGATTGACATGTCCTTAGTGAACGCTATCGCATTTGACCCATATACCCATGGGTACTATAAGGTGAAGGAAAGAGTTGGCGAAGCCTTCAAAGACGGTTTACAGCTCAAAAAGTAAAATTCCTGCAGTCAAGCCAACGCAGAAGATTACCTGAGCGGGAACTGCGGATACACATAAATTTGCAGAGGCTCCAGTCATTCCCGCTACGGGTAAAGGCTGCCACAGGCGCAATAGCTGCATTATATACATTATTCTATTTTTTGATAAAATGAAGCATGGCAGTATCTCCATGAGATTTTGCTTCAATGAGTTCTCCATTTGCTGATAGGTTCGCTACTAATTGCACCTTTATAGCTTTGTCTCCTTTTCATATCAAATACTCATTTTATCCTATTCTTTGTTTTTTCCCGACCCTCGCTGGTAAGCATGGCCTTTCTCGCATTATTTATAAATTCTCCATATTTCTGCCCATTTGATTTCACGATAATAGCCTGCAGACCAAATAACGGAATCAGGAGAAAAATAAATGCGTAAAGCCAATAAATCCCTTTCACCATCTGATTAGTAAATAAATAGTAAAATCCATAGACGGCTACAGGAAACTGTACAATAACAGCAGTCAGCATTCCGGGAGAATAGAACTTCTTTGGATTGACTCTTGCTGCAGCTAAATGAGCAAAAATCTCAATAATACCAATAAACATCGTTGCCATAACGGGCCAGACATATCCGCTGATAAAGGCCGGAATAATGGTTGCGTATAAAGTAAACATCAGCAAGCCCAATTTGGCAAGCCCCAATTTCTTCAGCTTCAGCCCCGTCATGGCCGTCACCAGTTCCACAAAACCACCTGGGAACTTTAGCTCCTCTATTTCATGGACAGCCAATGCTGCGATATAAATAATTGGGAGCTTTCTTAACATATCCATGTCATTCCATCCTATGACCAGCCACATCACTGCTATAACTCCCAGTAACGACGTAAGCAAAAAGCTGTATTTTTTCATAAACTTATCCATAAGTACCTCCACTTGACAATTTATTTATCTGCGTGTATAGTATATCCGACACGTTGTTGTATTTTGATTCTACAATATAAAATATGATTTATCAACCGACAATGTTTAAGTCATTTGTCGGGTTTGGAGGTGTTTATGAATAAAAAGCCAATAAAGAAGCAACAGACAAAAGAAAAGATTTTTCAGGCATTCTTTTGTGAATATAAACAGAAACCTTTACGGAAAATAACAGTCAGCACAATAGCAGAAAATGCTGGTATCAACCGCTGTACTTTTTATGAATACTTCCAGGATGTCTATGACCTTCTGGAACAGGCTCAGGAAACACTGATCCACGAAATACTTGCATGCCTTGAACAGATCAAAGAACAGGACAATCCGCATAAGTTCGATTTGTTCTCTTCTTTTGGACAAAATATCCTATATAAATACGGGGAACAGATGGCCATTCTTCTTAGTCATGGAGATACCGGCTTCCAGAAAAAACTGCTGAATGCTATGAAACCTTTCTTATCAGAAATGCTTGGGATTGATGAGAATGATACAAAAACTAATCTTGTTATTTCCTATGCATTGTTTGGTATAACGGGTTACATTACCACATTATACGGTTCAGATATATTTATTACTAATCAGGAGGCTGTCCGAACATTGCAGAAATTGATGGTAACATCCCTTTCGCAGCTGCCGGATGCAAGCCTTCCAATATAACCAGTATATTTTCTTTCCTATTTTTCATAAATAAATAATCTGCAACATACAAAGCATTGCGGTCAAACAAGTAAAGAACCTCATTGTGCATCTGGAAGGATTGAAAATTCCAGATGCACAATGAGGTTCGATATATATTTCTTTTTATCCATTACATGCCTGGCAGATCTTGTGTCAGTGCTGTTTTATTTATCTGACGCGATATAAGTTTTTCCGGTCTTCCAGATACTGTTTCTTCTCTTGTATCGCCTTTTGCAGTTCCTCTATCTCTTCTTTGTCCGCAGTATCCTCTTCCAGACGTAAAATCAGTTGGTCTTGTTTGTCTATAATTTCCTCTTGTATTTGGGAAGGTGTTACTTTCATCAACTCAAAACTATAGGTTACCTCCTGCTTAATACGATCCAGGTTATTGGCAGTTTCTTGCTGAATTCGTTCCATCTCCTCTTTGATCTCCCGCATTCTCTGATTGATACGGTCAGTTCGGTAAATGACATCCGGATATGCATCTGCAATTCGCCTGTAAAGAATCGATTTATTACTCATGAGAAGCTTGATTTCTTTGCTTATGCTCTCTGTATTATCAGCTTCACTATTTTCTACGCTGCTTTTAACAAACTTCATGACAAAATGTGATGTCAGATAATCTGCGGACATAACAAATACAATCAAACTTGAAAGTGCATAGAGACTTCTCTCTGGAATTCGATCGAACAAGGAATACATGATCGGATTAATTACCTCGATCACCAATGTACCTCCGATTCCAAACAGGAATAAATTTCCGATCCAAATACGTCCATGAAGATTCATTGGTTTTGTACTATAATCCCACCATCTGGCATGAAACTTCTTTTCCAGATAATAACTGACTGCATATTCCAAAATCCCGCAGCCAATAAAGGAAATACTGAAGGTTGTTCCAACAGACGACTCCATACCGGATAATATACTTACCATTACCGTGATGAATACGATACCGGAACCATAAATTGGACAATAGGGACCTATCAAAAATCCTCGATTTATAAAATGATGGTATTGTATGTACTTAAGAAATACTTCCATACACCAACCTAATACTGAAAATACAAAAAATAATAAAACTAAGTAACAGATTTGCTGCAAATATAAATGACCCATTATCAAGCTTCTCCTTCTCTTTTAATGTATGGCAGGTGTTTGCGAACAGTCAGATTGAATACATTATATCACATTTGATGGGAGAAGAGAGTATTTTTTCAGCAAGCTTACTGCGATGTGTCCATCATACTTTGCATGACAGCAGGGATATCTATTTTCTGAGGACAGTGTTCCATGCATCGGCCACATTGCAGGCAGTCTTTTGGGCCATGCTGCAGATTAGAAATCTCCGCAATTCTCCAAAGCTCCCCGCTGACTTTTTGTTCATTATATCCTTTTATCAAAAGCGGAATATCAAGTTTGGCCGGACAGTATTCACAGCAATACCGGCATCCGGAACATGGAACACCTAAATCATCCATAAACACGGCTTTTGCTGATCTTAATATATTATATTCTTTCTCATTCAGTGGATCACAGTGTCCAAACGTCTTTACATTATCCTGTACTTGAGTGATCGAGGCCATGCCGCTTAATACTGTCTGGACATTGGGAAGTCCCATCAGAAAACGAAATGCCCACGAAGAAAGTGAACGGTCCGGCGCTGCTTTTTTTAATATGTCTGCGGCTTTTTGATTAAGAGTTGATAATCGTCCACCTTTTAAAGGTTCCATAACCCATATGGGGATATGATGCTCTGTCAAGATCTCGTACTGCATTTTGGCGTCCAACAGATCCCAGTCCAGATAATTCAGTTGGATCAGCGCCATATCAAATTTATCATGCCATGTCAGAAATCTGGTGAGAGTTTCAGGAGCGGCATGGGAGGAAAAACCATAATACCGAATCCGCCCGGCCTTTTTCTGCTTTTCCAGGAAGCCGATATAATCTCTTCCTTTGTCCATGAAAGCGTCAATAGAATTTTCATCCACACCATGCAGGAGATAAAAATCCAAATAGTCAGTTTTAAGCCTCTTTAATTGTTCTTCAAATACACATTCAATGTCAGGATTTGCGGCTACATAAAATTTTGAGGCGAGATAATAACTGTCTCTTGGATATTTTTCTAAAGCCTCTCCGAGAAAGCGTTCAGAATCTCCATTATGATAGGTGTAAGCTGTGTCAATATAGTTGATTCCGCATTCCAGCGCGTGATCGAGCACCTTCTGTGCCTTTTGTCGATCGATGATGTTCGGTTCATTGCATTTTGCAGGTAATCTTAATGAGCCGATTCCCAGGGCAGATATCTCATATTTATGAAATTTTTTATAATACATAAGATACTCCTTTCCTTGTGGAAATTCATAAAGTCCAGGTCACATCTTTCTTTAATGATATTATATTTCTTTTTCTTATCAATATCAAATCCCCACTTTTTCCGCTTATGCAGGGATTGTCTTTATCACTTTGGCTGGCACACCTCCTGCGACTGTATTTTCCGGTACATCTTTGGTCACGACTGCGCCGGCTGCAATGACTGCGCCGTCACCAATGACAACACCCGGCAGGATCACTGCATTGGCTCCGATCCAGACATTTCTGCCGATATGGATGGGGGCAGGAATGAGATCCTGCCTATGTGCAGGATCCAGATTGTGATTCAAAGTGGCAAGGACTACATTGTGACCAATCTGCGCACCGTCTCCTATGGTGATTCCTCCCTGATCCTGAAATTTACATCCGGAATTGAGGAATACATGTTTTCCTATTGTAAGGTTTTTTCCACAGTCTGTATAAAAAGGCGGAAACAGACAGAATGTCTCATCTATGGGTTTACCGGTCAGCTTTTCCATAAGCCCCCGGATTTCCTCCGGGGTATGATAGCCGCCATTTAATTCTGACGTCAGCCGTAATGCCTCCTGGGAAAGCATATGCATACATTCACGTGCTTCTGCAACAGTGGTTATGAGCTGCCCGCTTTTCATTGCTTCTATAAATTCATTTATTTCCATCCTTATACTTCTTTCTTTAATTGTTTTTTTATCTGGTATACTAAATAATCCAGACAATAAATCTTCATCTCTTCCTTATGCACAACCTCTATTAATTCTTTTCTGTGTTTTTCCAACAATGCAAGCTGTTCCTTTTTCCTGTTTCCATCAAAGTATAAAAGAAAATCTTTAATGGTATCCGGACTGCACCCCGCATCTTTTAAGTTTTGTACTACTGCTTCTCTGGATTCCAAATACATCATTTACTTCACGGCATCCTCCTGTATTCTTTTGTTCTTCCCACATTTATAACTTTCGGCATGGGCAGGCTGCGCATGGTCATTAAGCACTTATTGGATTTTCATTTCGTTTATCTGCGTTTTTATCTTCTATGATACTTCCCTTTGCGTCTTTATCATCCATGATCATACTGCCTACAGACGGAACACGGATAGATCCGGAACGCGGGTTTTTAATACTGTCAACTGGTGTTAAGATTGTTGCCTCTACATCAGATTTCTCAAAAGCCAGGTCAGTATCTGTCATTTCGCAGTCGATCAGTCTCAGATTCCGGCAGTAACAGAACGGCTGTGTGCCAGTGATCTTGCAGTTTATCAGTGTCAGGTCATCTGAGTACCATGCAAGGTATTCCCCTTTTATGACACTGTCCTTTACCGTTACATTTTTCGCATGCCAGAAGGCATCCTTTGTATCAAATCGGCATCGGTCAAAAAATGCATCTTCAATATACTGGAAGGAATATTTTCCTTTTAATGTCACCTGTGAAAAATCCAGATTTTGAGCGCGCATGAAAAAATACTCGCCTTCCGCGCTGCTTTTACGCATTACTGTACTTTTTGCAGACCAGCCAAATTCCGGGGAAATAATATGGCATCCTTTTATGGAAACATCGCTGCATTCTCTGAGTGCTTTTATACCGTGCAGTTTAGAATCTGTGATTGTAATATGATCGGAATACCACAGGGCTGCTCTGGAAAGCTCTGTCAGTTCGGTATGGTCGATTTTTAGTCCGTGATCATGCCAGAATGGATACCGCAGATTCCAGAAACAATTTTCTACTTTAATGTTGCTGCATTCTTTTAATGCACTTTCCCCATCTTCCGGTCCATCGAAGTTACAATTCCTTACCAGAATATCATTACTTCCATAAAGCGCCCGTTCCATATCAAATGTCTGGTTTTCAATCACTTTCATCATCATTTTCTCCTATCCTTTTTATTTGCTTATTTGCAGGCCTTTTACATACTTTCTTACAGGATACAAATACATCGTTTCCCTTTAAAAACAGTATAAATCCAGATATCAAAAATAACAAATACTTATATTTGATTCGTTTGTATAATTGAAACCTATTGTATTTTGTGATAAACTACAGTTAAATAATTTCTAAACATGGATCCATTGAACTGTAAATGTCCAATAGATATAGATATGAGTTCTATCCAAGGAGGTATCCAAATGGAATTACGAGTTCTCCAATATTTTCTTGCGGTCGCAAGAGAACAAAGTATCATACGTGCCGCGGAATCCCTTCATCTTTCACAGCCCACACTTTCCACCCAGATCAAGAATATGGAGGAAGAACTGGGCAAACAGTTATTGATCCGAGGTACTAAAGGATCGCGGAAGGTTACGCTGACAGAAGAAGGAATGATTTTACGGAAGCGTGCGGAAGAGATTCTTGATTTGGTAAAGAAAGCAGAAAAGGAAATCACATTTGCCAATGATATTGTAATGGGAGATATTTATATCGGAACCGGAGAGACTGATGCAGTGCACATTCTGGCAAAAGCGGCAAAAAGTCTGCAGAACACCTGTCCCGGAATCCGTTATCATATTTCCAGCGGGAATTCCACCTTCGTAAAGGAACGTCTGGATAAAGGTCTGCTGGATTTTGGTATTGTGTTCGGCTCCGTAGATCTGACAAAATATAACGCGCTGAAAATACCCGTTAAGGATGTATGGGGTGTTCTGATGCGGAAGGATTCGCCGCTTGCGGCAAAAGAGAAGATTTCTCCGGAAGACTTATGGGACAAGCCTCTTATCATATCCCAACAGGAAGACAAAGGCGGTGCGCTGACTCAATGGCTGAAGCGTCAGGTATCGGATCTGAACGTAGCTGCAACCTATAACCTGATTTTTAATGCTTCGCTGTTGGTAGAGGAAGGCCTGGGATATGCCATTGGTTTTGACAAGATCATCAATACAACCGGAACCAGCAGTCTCTGTTTCAGACCGCTGGTTCCGAAGCTGGAAGAAGAAATAAGTATTATCTGGAAAAAATACCAGATGTTTTCTAAACCCGCTGAAAAATTTATTGAGATATTGAAGGAAAATTTATTTCCTGAATATGTCGATGGCATGACTGGTAATGCCCAATAAATCTTGGCGTTCACAAGTAGCCAAGTGATATTTCAAATATAGTTCAAAGGTGCTGCTGTCCATTGCGTCCACTGCCTCACGCAAAAATAAGGCGCAGCCATCTGCGGCAACGTAATGCAGTCGCGTTACGGGGAAAACTGACATTAAATCATCAATATCTTCTTTGCGCACAAGCTCAAATAGATCCCTTGGCTCAGATTTGGCAGCAAAGGTCACAGAATCAAGCAGGCCCTTTTTTATATATTCAGCAACACAGATATTGCCGCGTTTGAAGCCTTCGTTAAGGAGACAACCATCAGATATAACATACGCAGCAAAAATTACACCGCCCTGTTTTGTTACACGAATTGCCTCACGCAATGCCCGGCGTTTATCTTCTATGCTGTAGAGGTGGTATAACGGCCCCAGCAGCAGCGTTATGTCATACGTGTTATCAGGAAATGCAGATAAATCTAACGCGTTGCCCTGGGTAATGGTTATCTTTTCATCTGCTTGTATATTTTTACGGAAAATCTCTATATTGTGTTCTACTAATTCCAGCGCGTCAACGGTGTATCCCTGACGCGCCAGTGCATGTGAATAACGGCCCGTACCGGCACCGGCTTCAAACACACGGTCGCCGGGTTTTATATACTTTTCTATGTAATGCATAGTGGTAAGAAACTCAACAGATCCGTGCCTTAATGCCAGCCGTCTGTCCTCATCATAATTATTATAAAAATCGATCAAATATTGATTTGTTTTCATATTCTACCTCATACATGGATCCCAATCAGGTTTTTCTTGTCTTATCAAAGCAGATAATGTATTCATCACCATTTTTTCAGCAGTATTTCTATTGAACGTTAATTTTTTTGTTACTGTCAGGACTGCTATGCCATGGGTATAGAGAAATAGATCGAGAAATATTTTTTTTGCGTGCTCTAACTCTATACCTATGGTCTCTGAAAATAATACTGCTCTTCTTTCATTATCAATCTCTTTATAAAAATCATTTGCCTCTGTCATTTTTAAGTCCATATCATTTACAAATAGTAATTTGAATAAATAGGTTTCTTTTTGAGCAAATGCAATGTACGAAAGAGGAAGGATCAAATAAGGACTGACATCTTCAGAATTACTATAATCGGTGACAAACTGTTCGTAGAATTTATATGCGACAGCAAGAAATTCATTTTTTAATTCGTCCATGTTTGCATAACAAGTAAAAATCGGCCGGGTTGAACACTGTAATTTATGCGCAATACTCCGGGCATTTACAGTTTCAAATCCTGTTTCTCTTGTGATTTCCAGGACAGTGCTTAAAATCATTTCTTTAGTTATTTTTGGCTTAGGCGGCATATAAAGCTATCACTTCCTTTAAAAAAATATTAGGTTACATACGTTATGTAACTATTGTTGCATATTAAATCTAGTGTGTCAAGTTCTTTATTTCCCGTATAAGCTATATTTTCGTAATTTTTATAAATACTTTCATGGTCTGCCGCCGCTTTTGCCAATCCCTCTCCATTGGATCCGTTAAGAAATCTGCCTGTATGATTCCCCGCCCCGGATAAAAAAATATGACATTCGCACCAGTATATAGATCATAAGTGCAGATGTCATATTTCTTTCAGATTTTCTTGTCCGGGCAAAAGGTTTTAAGCTGTTGGACTTAAGCTGAGGTCCAACAAAATGGTAAAGGCAGCCCCTTTTCCCGGTTCACTTTCTGTTTTAATCTCCCCTTTATGTTTCTCTGTGATCATTTTAACCACTGCCAGACCCAGCCCGGAACCAGGGATTTTCTGGGATCTGGACTGGTCTGCCCTGTAGAATGGTTCGTAGATATGCGGCAGTGCATCCGCCTCGATGCCAATTCCATTATCTTTAATTCGGATACACGCTTTTCCATTTTCTTTTTTCAGAGTGATCAGGACTTTTCCACCTGGAAGGTTATATTTGACCGCGTTTTCTATCAGATTATAGAAGGCGCGGTAAAGAAGATCCGGGCTGCCCTTTGTAAACATGGGGGTGTCATTTTGAAAATGCACTTCCACTTCTGCAGCGCTGGCCTTAAGCGACAGCTCCTGTACAGCCTGTTCCAATAAAGAAGATAATTCCACCTCTTGTTGCACAGGAACTTCAGCCAGATTTGCAAGTGCCAAAAGACCCTCCACTGTTTTTATAATACGGTTCAGGGATTTGTCTGTGTCGTCCATGAACTCCCGGTAATCCTCAACCTTAGGGGCAGGCATCATCTCAAGTACCTGGAGAGATGATTTTATGACCGCAAGGGGTGTCTTTAATTCATGCGCGGCGTTTGCGGCAAAACTCTTCTGGATTAGGAATGCCTCCTCTAAGCGCTCCAGCATATCATTATAAGCTTCATTCAGAACCAAAACCTCGCCCTGTGCGCCCGTGGAGTCTACTCTGTGATCCAGATTATAATCATCGGTGGTCTGGACCGAATGGATCAGCCGCTTTAACGGGCGGAGCATCTTTCCCACTGCCCAATATGTGGCGGCCAGTGCGAATAATACGATCACTGCCATGAACACAACAGACTGGCGCGAAAACCTTGAAGACACATCCTGGTATGTCATGTCTGGATCGTATCCCATATCAGCGCTGTATTCAGAGTCTGAGCCGTATTGGGGGTCTGACGCGGAATACGGGTCTGAGCTGTAACCCGGGTTTGTGCCGGATTCCATATCTGAGTCATGCGTTATATCAGAATCATATGCCACAGGTGGTGTGGTGTCAGAAACATAAGTTTCACGTTCTATAAGCCCTGCTTCCAACAGGGAATCATAATAGTTATGGGCAGAGAACAGGGAATTGGCAGTCAGAAGAAGGCATGCGGTCAGTAAGATCAGGCCTACAATGCCTGTGATCTGCAGTTGGAGCGTGTTTTTTTTCCGTATGGTCACTTTTTTCATCAGACACTATCCTCTCTGCTCTGCAGACGGTATCCCAGTCCCCGCTGGGTTACGATATATCCCTCTGCTCCTGCGGCGTCCAGCTTTTTCCGAAGGGAATGGATATGGAAACGGAAGGAATTGGAGAACAGGTCTGCCTCGCTGTCCCATGCATGCTCGATCAGCTCTTCAGCACTTGTCATTTTATCTCTGTGTACGAACAGATATTCCAGCAATGCATATTCCTTTCGGGTAAGTTCCACCTCTTTATCACTGCACCATACCTGTTTTGCCGCGGTATCCATCTTGAGGCATCCGCAGTTTTGAATGCTGCTTCTTGTGGTAAAGTTCCGCCTTAAAAGGCAGCGTATACGTGCTTCCAGCTCTTTGAATTCAAAAGGTTTGGTGAGATAATCATTGCTTCCGCTGTCCAGGCCGCTGATCTTATCTTCCAGAGAATTCCGGGCTGACAGGATCAGCACACGGAATTCCTCATCTTTTTTTCTTATCTGCCGGAGAACTTCCATTCCATCCAGCTTTGGGAGGTTTAAATCCAGAACCATGAGATCATATTCATTCAGCTCATAAAGATACAGTGCCTCCTCTCCATCATAGGCGCAGTCAACGGCATAACCCAGTATCTCAAGACCTTTTGCTATGGATTTTGAGAGCATTTCCTCGTCTTCCACTACTAATAATTTCATCTCTATACACCTCCTGTCTGTTTATCAGTGTATCGAATTCACATCGCACTGTCAACAGCACAGACGTTTTGCTTTGATCACCAGATTTGTATGCGGTCTTCCGGCGCTGTATACATGCCGTCTCCTTCACTGATCCCATAGGTGTCATAAAATTCCTGAAAGTTGGAGAGCACAAGATTACAGCGCAGTTTGTTGGGGGCATGGGTATCTGTCTGGGCCAATTCCGCCAGTGTATCGTAGTCTGCCACCTTTGCCCACTGATTGGCAAAGCTGCGGAAAAACGCGTCGTAATCGGGATTCTCCATAGTGGAAAGGATTTCGAGACCGCAGGCGATCCCTCCGATATCTGCAATATTTTCGCTCAGATTTTCTTTGCTGTCTGCCACAGCTCCCGGCACGGCTTCGTGTCCTTCATAGAAATCTTCTGCTTTTTTACAAAGCTTTTGAAAATGACTGTAATCCTCCTTTGTCCACCAGTCTCTTAAATTTCCTCTGGCATCGTACTGGGCTCCGCCGTCATCAAACATATGGGTGATTTCATGGGCAATGGTGCTGCCAATGGCCCCGAGATTTTGTTCAAAAGATGCATTCTTGTCGTAAAAGGGGGCCTGCAGGATACCTGCCGGAAATATAAGTGTATTTGTATTCCGATTAGCTGCCGCGTTCACTGTGTATGCAGCCAGGGCGAATCTGCGGGGATCTGCGGGCTGTTCCAGCTTTTTAAGCTGCTGTTTCCACTTGTCTGCTTCAGATGCCGCCACATTTTTAAAATAACTGCCGCCCTTGTCCGGCCCTACGATCTCTGCCATATTAAACTCCCATTCATCGGGATAACCAATCAATACAGTGAGGGAATCCAATTTTTTCAGCGCTTCCTTTTTGGTTTCCTCTGACATCCAATCCAGACGTTTTACACGGTTTTTAAAGGTTTCAATCATCAGTGCTGTCATCTCTTGGATTTCTGTTTTGGATTCGGCGTTAAAGAAGCGATCCGTATATAACTTTCCAAGCTCTTCCGAAAGGAAATTTTGTATAGCAGTGTCTGCGGTTCCTGCATCCATATTATTCCCGAATTTTTCTGCCAGATCCGTGCTGAGATAAGAACTGTATCCGCTGATCAGAGCAATCTTTTCCAAGGATTTCAGTAACGCCAAATTCTCTTCGGTAAACCATTTCAAATACTCTTCAAACTGCAGTTCATCAAATACTGCCATTTTTATATTCGGTTTTATGCCCATTGCAGTCAATAATTCAGCAGCCTTTGCCTGAGGCTCTTTTTTGCTCAGCATATCCGTTGTATAGTAATTCTGCGCTTTTATCTTTCCTGAGTCATCCGGCTCATCCATATGAGCGGCCAGATTTTTTTCCAATTCCATTATACTTTCCGCATGACGCTTGGCATCTGTCTGACTCTCACCGGCGGCCAGCAGATGTTCCGTAAGTGTGTTCCGATATTCCTTATAGGCGTCTGATTCCGGATCTTTATAATCTTCTTTTTGCAGTCCCGCCATTGGCGTCATTAGCTGCAGGATCATTTTCGTGCTGTCTTTCATATCTGTGACTGGAAATCCGGAAAACAGTCCATTAGCAAAAATTCCAAGTTCATCTACAGCCCGGCCGATCGCCGCGTTTAATTCAGAAATGGATTTTGCGTTCTCCACCTGATCCAGATATTTTATGAGGGGATTTATCCCTTCCTGCTCCCGTGTTTCTTTATCTTCGTAACTCTGATAAAAGTCACGTATCTTCTGCTGGTGACTTCCCTGAGGATATTCCTCCCCGCTGTTCACAATCTCCATGATCAGATCTTTTAGCTGTTTATCCGTATTTGCCGAGACGGTTGCTGAACCTCCTGCCGATTCCTGGTCCTTTGGTATCTCCAGCGTATTTAACAGATTTTGGTTTACAGCAGTATAGAAATCATCTTTCAGATCACTGCCGAAAAATGTGTAGAATCTGGCGGCGATCATCCGAGCATCTTTCATGGAAACAGGATGATCTCTGTTTTCCAGGTCGGAGGCTGTCAGGATTCCTCCTCCGATCAGATTTTCCAGTGCATTTTTCGCCCACTGGGGAGCACCTGAGATATCGGGAGCCGGTGGCGCCGTTAATTTGACGTATCTGCCGGGTTCTGGCAGTGTGCCGAAGGCCCGGCTTGCCATAACAAGCATCTGGAGTCTTGTGGCTTTTTCTGACTCTTTGAAGCCGTTTATGATATTAACCCGATTTACAGAATCGTGATAATCTTCTGCCGCCTTTAAAAAATAATCTGCAAGCGCTCCTGCTGTGGCACTCCCCGTCTGACTGCTGTCTTTGGATTTTTCTGTCTGTGTCTTCCGGTCTGTATAACTGCCGCCGGCCGGGGCGCTGCATCCGCCCAGTATTGCTGCCGCTGTAAGGATTGCCATAATCTGCTTAAATTTTATGTTTTTCATAATATGATATTCTCCTTTATCAAGTACCCGGTTTTGCGTTACGACCGGTTTCTGGAGTTATCATATCATTTCGTATGTTAGATTATTGTTAGTTTTTCTGCTGCTGCCTTACATTTGTGTTTCATGTCCGCTTTATTCTGATACATGGCATCGTCTGCTCGTTTAAATACATTGGAAAAGACCAGATCAGTCCCGCTGTTGTAGACAGCGATCCCTCTTGCAATAGAAAGCGGATGATTCTGCTGATTGTTTTTGTTATATTCCGCGATGGAGGACTGTAAATTTTCCAGCAGATGCATGTAATTATCATAGTCAGAGCCTTCCAGGATCACTGCAAATTCATCACCTCCGATTCGGTATACCGGACTGTGTGAGAAACTCTTGCAGATCAGCCTGCAGGCGTCAATGATCAGCATATCACCGAAGTCATGGCCAAAGTTGTCGTTGACACATTTGAGGTCATTGATATCTAAGACAACAACCGCAAATTCCGGATGCCCCTGCCGCATCTGATCTTCCAGTCGCCGTTCTGCTTCCTGGTAGGCAGCTTTGTTCTTTACCCCTGTCAAGGCATCACGGTAGGCCATACTGTTGATATAATTGATATATTTCTGAAGATGGTGGACTGTCTGCTGAAAGCTGTCCGCCAGTGTGCCCACCTCATCCTTTGTCTGTTTTGTCAGGGAAATGCTCAGGTCACCTTCGGCAATTTTCTTTGCCGCTGTGTTCAGTTCCTTGAGAGGCCTGATGATCCGGCGGGTGATAAGCACGGTTACCAGTACAGAAAGAGGCGCGATGATCAAGAAAGAGATCAAAATCTGTAAAAGCAGCCGGTTCTTGCTTTGATCGATTTCCGAAAGCGGAGCAGTTACTGCCAGACGCATTCCGTTTCTAAGAGTGCGGAATGCCATCTTTTTCTCTACATCGTTGTTTGCATAGGAAAACAGACTGCTTCCGCTGGTACCGTTTTCCAATTCAGTGACCAGGGGGAGCAGACTTTCATCCACGCTGCCCACCGGAACTCCGAAGGGATAGGTCTTATGACACATGACATTTGCCTTGTCATCCGTTAAAAAGGCATATCCGCTCTTATAAATCCTCACTTCGTTTACCATGTCTTTTAAAACATTAAAATCAATGTCCATTCCCACAACACCCACCGTCTCATTTCCTTTATAGATGGGGATAACGTAGGAAATCATCTGTACATTGATATTTTCATTGGAATAAGGGGCAAGCCATGTGGCCTTTCCGTTTTTTACAGGGATATAGTACCAGCCAACACGTTCTGTGTCCGACGGACTGTACTTTGAAAAGTCCGTAGGTGTAAGCTGCTGGAAATTTCCGTTCAGATCAGTTTTGCTCCAAAAAAGCCCGGAGGTGGGCGGCGTGAAGTCAGGGTTAAAGCGTACATACACGGCCACTGCGCCTTCTGTATTGTTCGCTGCGTTCACTGCCACAGACTCCAACTGCTGCGTAAATTCCTCCAGATAAGTATCATCACTTTTCAGGCGCTCCACGCTCTCCAGATGTTCGTCGGTAAAAGCGGTCAGAGTTTTGACTGACAGTTCAATGTGTGAGAGGATAGCATTCATCTCACATGCCAGTTCACTGCAGCGGTAATTCATCAATTGCGCCGCATCTTCATCCACTACCCTCTCGGCATTGATAATACCAGCACCGCCGATGGCTGTGGAACAGATCAATATACAGCTTAAGATCAATAAAATAAATTTAGTCTGTATGGATTTCATAACTTCACCCCTGCTTTGGAATATAGTTTTGCCAGCCGGCCGGATCTGCTTTTTGACGATGTTATTTTCATTGTTATCTTTCCCCCCTGATTCTGATGCTGTACAGATTTTTGCTCTTAATTTTTGCTCTTAAATGTGAAAGCATTGAACAATTACGTACATTGACGTACATTGCCATGCATTGTTATACCATAAAAATAGCCCATATTTTTTATTTTGTGGTGAATAGCACATATCACGTGGTAAATAGCTGCCGGAAAATGGCATGTGCTGTCGAAGCGAGTTGACAATGATTAATGCTACAGACTAAAATAAAGAAAACAAAAAGTGACTGTTAAGAAATAAAACAGTTACAAGAAAAAATGGAAAAGAGGATGTGGACACGGATGAGTATTAAAATTGCTGTGTGTGAAGACAGTCAAAAGGATGCCAAGCAGCTATGTGATCAAATATCCAGGTACTGTTATGAAAATAGTCTGCCGCCTTACGAGACAGATGTCTATTCAGATGGATCTGCGTTTTACAGACATTGTGTTCCGGGAGCGTATGACATGGTATTTATGGATATTTATCTGGAAAAAGAGAATGGAATGCAGGTGGTGCGCAATCTGAGAAAGTTAGACAGAGAATGCCCGATTGTCTTTTTTACCAGAAGTACGGACCATGCTGTGGAAGCCTTTGAAGTAAACGCTGCCCATTATCTGACAAAGCCGCTGGAGTACAGCAGACTGGCTGAGGCACTGGACCGCTGTCAAAAGCTTCATGAAAGGCAGTCAAAATTCATCTTGCTGCCTGTGGGAAAGGCCCTGCGAAAGGTATGTATTGCTGAGATCGTATTTATAGAGGTTTTTGACAATATCAGCATTGTACATTTGGAAAAGGAGGATATTTCTGTCCGGGCACCTTTAAAACACTTGGAGGAAGATATCAGACGGGCTGATGAACATGCTGATTTTCTGCGCTGTCACAGAAGCTATCTCGTTAATATGAATTGGATCACAGCACTGCGCAGTGATTTCTTTTTGATGTATACAGGGATTCCTGTCCCCATCTCAAAATACACAAAAAAGAAAGTGGTCCAGGCATACGAGGAATTTGCCCTGAAACAGGTACGGGATACGTGTATATCGCAGCCGGTGCCGGGAAGGGAACCTTGAGTATGCGGGCGTATTTTTTTCTGTTTCTCCTTTCAGGTCTTCTGCTGTACGGAAGCCTCTGCACCACTGAGGTAAAGGCAGAAGAGAATTTAACCATAACGGAACAGGAGGATTTATGCCAGGAAACGACAACTGTGACCACTGCCGAAGAGCTTGCCCGTTGGTTGGCCGCTCTTGACGGGAATGGCGGCCAAGTGACCCTGGGGGCAGCGATCACTATTGAGGACAGTATCTTTGCCTATGAGGATCAAGCAAATCCTATTCGGATCTGTACCGGTTCCTTTGGACTTATTTACGATGGAGGGAGCATCAGCACATTGGGAGTTGAACTGATCGGTGAGGGTGTGGATATGCCGGTACTGGAAATCAGGGGCATTGAGGACAAGTATGGATGGTTCCAGGTTCCGGATTGGAACAAAATCCTCAGTGATATGGATGTGACAGCTACCGGACGAGACGGTTTGGGCGGTGTGGCTGTTCTGGTTACCGAAGACAAGGTAAAACGTTCATCAACTGCCAGTTATGAGATAAGAGGCCGGATCCATTCTTATGGAGAAGAGGCAGTGGGTCTCATGCTGACATTGGACCACCCTGTGGATATATATTTCCTGGATATTGATGTTGAGGGGACAAATGCATGTGCTGTGACTGCTCCCAGTGGAGCCGATGTGTTTGGATGCAGTCTGTCTGCCCTTGGGAAGGGCGCTGTCACTGCAGCAGGAAACGGAATTGTTCTGGATACCTGCCTATTGTCATCTGAGCCGGAGGATGCCAAAGTAATCAGTCGTACCATAGAAAGGATTGTAGGGCTGGAGCCTCAAATTAAGCAAAATATTGATTACCGCAGCATAAATTTGAGATTATATGAGGCAAAGCGCTACCTTCTGACCGGCGGCAGATATCTGGATATCTGTCTGGAATACGATCCGGATATATTTGAGGATTTGGATACCAGTGTTCTGGGAGAAATGAAGATTCCGGTTTCCCTGCCCCCTTGTTTACAGGGACTGGGTTTGGAGAATGAAGAGCCTTTCACCTTCCACATCCGGATTCAGGCGCCTGACCTGCCTATCATAGATTATATTAGTCAAAAGGAGGATATTTTGACTTTTTTAACCTGGGACGATGCAGCCTGGGAATCGGGATGGATTCTCTGGTGCTCTGAGGATGAAGGTGCCACATGGACAAATATCACCGGATGGGAAAAGGTTATGTGGTGTGAGGATCCTTTTTCCGGAACAATTTTTCAAATGGATGTCCAAGGGCTTGAACAGCCGATTTTACTCGTATTGGAGAACAGCGCTGGATGGGGCAATGTAGTGTCCCTGATTCCGGGAGAAAATGGTGTCATCAGCATGGGGCCGGGCGGTGACCGGGATGGCGGTGACCGGGAAGAACTGCCAGGCAGTGATGGCGGAGAACACAACAGTGATAATACAGGAGGCGCTGCAGAGGATGATTCTAAGGAAAATGGTCCAAGGGAAGACGGATCTGAAGAGAATGGTTCTAAAGAGGATGGATCTAAAGAGGACGAATCTAAAGAGGATGGATCTAAAAAGGATGGGTCTGAAGAGGATGAATCTAAAGGGGATGGGACTAAAGAGAATAGTCATATAGAGAGTCCTGCTGTTAAAGATGTTTTGATGGGAAATCATTCCATAAATAATATTTCTGTAGAAGGTCCTCCCTCAGATGAGATAACCGGCGGATTTCCCGGCAGCAGTTTAACTGGTGATACATACAGCCATGGAAGTTCCAAAAAGGCAGTATCCAATACTTCTCCTGTGGACACAAACGGTATAGGGGAACCTGCCAAAACGCCTGTCTCAGAACAGGATACAGAAAAAAAGACGGACAACACAGTCTCATCTGCAAATCACCAGGCGGCTGACGGCACAGAATTGCTTCTCTCTGTACTTGTGCTTTGTACTGCAGGCGTTATAAGTGTTTTTGCCACATTCCGTAAGAAAACGGGGGAACGCAGATGCAGACACAAACGATAAAAGCAATGCCCCTGAAACGAAGAGATATAAAACCGGGTTATCTGCTGCTTCTTCTGCTGATCTGTATCCTCACATCCTCATTTTGTTTCTTTCTGTATTGGCATGACAATAAGTATACAGCACCAGGACCGGATGCCTCATACGGGAATATGGAACTGGACGATGCAGTTTTGGAAAAACAGGGACTTGTTTGGATGACAGACGGCTGGGAGTTTTACGGGGGAAAGCTTCTGAAACCTGCGTACTTTCTTTCCGGCGGCCAAAGACCGGACCGGTATGTGTTTGTCGGACAGTTTGGCGGCTTTGAAAATGTAGACGGACAGCCATACGGAAGTGCAAGCTACCGGATAACTGTAAAACTGCCGGATAAAACAAATGTATATGCGCTTTATCTGCCTGAAATTTTTTCATCCTGCTGTCTTTATATAAATGGAGTGGAGCGGCTTTCTCTGGGGCAGACATCCCCGGAGGATTATAGGGCTGAGACCGCTGAAAAAATCGTTTCATTTGAGGCTTCAGGCCATGTGGAGCTGCTGCTGGCTGTCACTGATTTTTCCGGTATCTACAGCGGACTCACACATCCTCCCGCCCTGGGCACACCGGATTCCATCCGAAATATGACAGAACGCAGACTTAATCTCCGCACAGCGCTGCTTACTATGACGCTGCTGATCGGTATTATATCTCTGCTCATGGGCGCTGCTGTCCGAAGAGATCCCCTTCCCTTTTTATACGCGCTGTTTTGTCTGCTTTTTCTCGGATTTACCTGCTATCCGGTGGTCAAAACACTCTTTCCTTCTTTTGGAGGATTGTATGTTACAGAGAACTTGTCTTTCTGCGGAATGATCCTTCTGGTTTTTATTTTACAGAGAAAAATCTTTTCCTTCAAATCTTTCCTGAATACGTTCGGAATCGCATTTGGCGGAATGGTATGTCTGGTCTGTGCTGTGTACCATTTGCTTCTGCCACGGGCAGACATTGGGATGATGCTCTCCTATTCCCATCTGATTCTGCTGTATAAGTGGCTGAGTGCTGCTTTGCTGACGGTAAGTACCATACAGGTACTGAGAAATACCGAAGACACCGCCCCCTTTGCAAAAACACTTCTGTGCGGCATGGTGATCTTCGACTGTACACTTATTATGGACCGGGTGCTTCCCCTCTATGAGCCTATCTATTCCGGGTGGTTTCTGGAGATTTCAAGCCTGTGCCTTGTATTGCTGATCGGAGCTGTTATACTGGGAGAAATCTATAACCGCTTTGTCACAAATCTGGTATTGGAGGAGAGTATCCGGCTTACAAAGCAGAATCTGGCCATGCAGGAAGAACAGCACAAAGCTGTGATGGATGCCATTGCATCTGAGCGGACTTTCCGGCACGACCTCCGGCACCACATTTCTGTTCTGCATGAATTTGCTGATGATAATGACATAGATGCCCTGAAAACTTATTTTTCCAAAATGGAGCGTGAAGTGCCTGTAAAGTCTGCGGGGACGTTCTGTGAAAATGCGGCGGTGGACGCTGTCCTCCGTCATTATGAGGCCGGAGCAAAGGCAGAAGGAATTGAATTTACTTCAGCGGTGCAGATAGGCCGGAACGTAGGGATCAGTGATGTGGACTTATGTGTTGTTTTTGGAAATTGTTTGGAAAATGCGTTGGAAGCCTGCAAAAGGCAGAAACATAATAAGAAATATGTCAGGATAAACGCAGGTATCTCTATAGGCGTGCTGGCGGTCACAGTCGAAAATAGCTTTGACGGGGTTATACAGTACAGCGGCAGTGGTTTTCTTTCAAGCAAAAGGCATCAGACAGGAATAGGAACGCTTTCTGTGCGGACCATTGCCAAAAAATATGGGGGCAGAGTTTCTCATGAAACATCCGGGGGCGTGTTTCGGGTTTCTGTCTTTATGCACTTATGACTGTGTAAGTGCTTATGATAGATGTAAACGGCAGTCAGAGTCATATGCCCTGCATATCTCTGACTGCCGTTTGTGCTTTATAGTCTGTTAAATTTAACGACTTTTAAATCTTCGCTTCTTATTTCCGGCCAAAAGAAGCATTGCGCTTCCAAGGCACACTGCCAGCCAGAATCCCACAGAAGACTCATCCCCTGTTTTGGGTGATTTGGCAGTGTCTTTTTTGGCAGTAGTTTTACCCGGTTCCGCAGACTTTTTCTCCAGACCCTTAATGGCATTTTCTATTGCCTCAGCCATCCGGTCTACTTTTTCCTGCTGTGTGATATCAAGCCCTTCCACTACGCTGTCCAGAGCTTTCTGCAGCTCGTCAACAGATTTTTTTGTATAAAGACTCAGATCATTTGGAACCTTTTTCCTGGCTTCCTCCACCTTGGTGTAATCCGCAGCTTTGAGCTTCAGACCATCCACAGCTTTGTTGAGGTTTTCAGCCAGAGTATGTATTTCATCATTTCTAGAGATATCCCACTTTTCCGCTGCGGGCTGTCTGGACGCATCAAGTGCTTCTTGTAATGCCTTGACAGATTCCGGGGTATAGATACTTAAATCCTTTGGTACTCTGCTCTGGGCTTTCTCCAGCTCAGTATAATCTCCGGGAATAAAACGGAGGCTGTCCACAGCCTTGTTCAAGTTATCGGCAAGTGCCTGCATTTCGTCTCGTTTTGACATATTCCACTGTTCATCTATGGGCTGTTTGGACGCTTCAAGTGCTTCCTGCAATGCTTTGACAGATTCCGGGGTATAGAGGCTTAAATCCTTGGGCACCCGGTTCTGTGCCTCTATAAGTTCTGTATAATCTCCATCTCTGTATTCTAAATTATCCAGGGCTATGATAAGGGTTCTTACATAATCATCTACCCAAGACTGGTTATTTTGTGTCACTGTTTTCATATTAGGAACTAAAGAGAGGACCTTGTCGACTTCAGACCAACTGTCATCCGTGTAGATGGTAAAATCATTGGGAACTTTAGTACTTAACAATTCGTTCAGATAGGTAAAGTCTGCAAGTATCATATCTATATCAGCCAGGACCGTTAAGTCTTCATTTACATTGATTTTTATCGGGCTTCCATCCGGTGAAGTCCCTGCAGTCTGACTCTTTCCTTCTGCCCGAAAAGCGGTAACTTTAGAGGTACCGATCACGTTCTGGTTTGACTCAACCTTTAGTTCTACTTCACTTCCCTTTTCGTAATAGGAAATATCATTCTTAGTGACTACTTTTGATGGATCTGAAGGTGTTACTGTAACCTTGAGCTTAAGAATATCATGAGATATTGTATGCCAGTTACCCTGCCTCAGCTTCACGGAAGTGATCTCACATTCTCCGTCAGGCAGTGTAAAGCTGACTTCATAATTATTGCCGTCATATTTTTCAAGTGACGGTTCACCCTGCGAAAGCAAATTTCTAGTGGTACTGGTAAACGATCCACTAGAAAAATATGTTGTCGCTTTTACCAAGATTTCTTCCACAAACGTCAGCTCCGAAAATTTCATCTTAAGCGTTACGGTACTGCCTGCATTTGCACTGGACGGAATCTCGATCATATTCTTGATATCATTGGGAAGGCTGTCTGCGACTTTTATACTGCGGGTAACAGGGTCCAGGATCGTGAAAGTTGTAGAATTATATGAGGCTGAATATTCATCCGTAGCTCCGTACCGAACATCGTACTTACCTGCCTTCAAGCCTGTGATCTCCGCTGAACCGGCAGGAACTTCTATCCATTGCTGGGTTCCATTGAGCTTGTACTCATAAGTTCTTTCCGTATCCAGGCCTGCAAATTTTCCGTCAGCTTCACCTGCTGTACTGGGCGAAACAATGACCAGGAATTTTGGCCAGTCACCCTGCTGCTTTTTTGTACGGTCAGCTTCTATTCGGTAGTGTACCGTTGCTGACTTATCTGAGGAGACAACGGTCAGATCAATGGTGTTTGCGCCAAAGGAAAGGGGTTCTGTATAGGTATGGACCTGGCCATTGATCGTGGCAAACTCGTCAGTAGTCTGCGCAATAAAGGTATCCTTGCTGCTGCTGGATTTTGTACTATAGTAAAATGGATCCGATTCGGTACCTGTACCGGACCAGGTGAAAGTGTAAGCTAAGTTTATCTGTATGTTGGTGTTTGAAGTCACCGGATAGGAGGCTGCAGCCTGAACTGCGGGAACCGCGGCTGTTGCCGTTTCAGGAGCCGGCTGTTCCTTTTTCTCCTCTGTGTTTTCAGGACTGCTGACAGCCGGGGAAGGACTGGTTATCTGTTCCTCAGATTTTCTTGGGGGGGGTAATTTCATTTGTGTTTGAAATGTCGTTCCCCACAGCCGTTGTCTCGTCCTCACCGGTGCTTACATCTTCTTTTCCTGCAGACGGGTCTTCGGAATCCTTGTCCTCCGGGTTTTCTGTCTCATCCGTCTTTGTGTCGGTGGCAGGAGTTTCTGTAATATCCTCTTTGGGTGTCAGATCGTCTTTTCCCTGATCCCCAGACTTTTGAGTCTCTTCGGATGGTGCTGTCTTTTCGTCCAGCACTATTTGTTCGTCTGCCAAAACTGTCATGACAGAGCTCACACACAAAAGCAGCGCCAGAAAAATAGATGTAACACGTCTCCTTACTCTCTTTCTTTTTTGTTCCATACCTATATTCCTCCTTTTTTTCTATATGGGTAAATTCCCCAAATATAGTTACAGCATAGCACAAGAAAAGACCAATAAAAACGCTTTCTGCGCAAAACTCGTTTTTGTATACCGAAATGCAGGTTTAACAAGTATCATCAGAAAAAAACAGGAGCAAATATGTCAGTCCGGAAGCAAAGAATCCCAAATCCCTTCTGGTAAAACAGCCTCTGTAATGATAAAATGGAAATAACACTATCACATGGAGGTAACGAACGGTTGCGAAGTGAACAACAATTTTCAAATCTTGTCTATGAATATTTCCTTGAAAGAATTCAATTTCGATATTATAAATACGGGGACTATCTTCCCTCCATTGACACGCTCTGCCGGGAATTCAGCGTTTCTGCCCTGACAGTAAAGATAGCTCTGCAGCGTCTGCGTGCAGAAGGCTATATTGATATGCGAAACGGCAGATCTACAAAAGTTATTTTTCAGCAAACCCCGGAAGAAGCCCGTGTACGTGCCGACCGGTATTATTCTTTGAGAATCAAAAGCTTTCAGGACCTCTATCAGACAACCAAAGTGATCATAATGCCGCTTCTGCTGGAATGCTTTCGCAGAATGGATGACGAAGATTTGTCTTATCTCCGCCGCCTTTCAGACGGAGATAACGCGGATGATATCCTACAGTTTTTTTGTTTTGTTTTTCAAAAGATGGATAATCCGCTTGTCATGAATCTGTATTGGGAGACTTCTGTTTTCTGGGGACCGCTGTTTGTGAAGCAGGAGGAAGATACATATTTAAGTGATATGAACTTGCTGCACAGAGAAATGAAAAAATGTATTTTACTGGCAAAGGAAAAGAACTGGACACTTCTGGCAGAAGAAACGAAAAGGTTCCGGCTGGATTCCGTGGGAAGTGCAGTCAGCCATTTAGAACAAATTGTCTCACCGGCAAAAAAGGAGCGGCAAATCCCGTTTGTATGGCGGATATACCGCGACCGCCCTCAGATCTGCTACAGTCTGGTATCCCTGCTTTTGCATGAGATATACATGGGCAGATACCGGGGGAAGGATTTTCTTCCGTCCTATGATAAGATGGCGGAGGAATACCAGGTATCGGTCAGTACAGTTCGCCGTACGATCAAACTACTCAATCAGATGGGAGCCGTGCGTACGATAAATGGAAAGGGAACAAAGGTTTTAGGGTTGGGAGAGCCTTGCAATATACTGAATCTTGACAATCCTGCGATCCGTCGTAACCTGGCGTTTTTTGTCCAGTCCTTTGAACTGCTGCTCTATTCCTGTGACACAGTTATGGGCGATTATCTGGCTGTGATCACATCTGAGGAAAAAAGGGAGCTGATCCGGCAGTTGGAAGATAATCTGGAGAAGGAACGCTGTGAGCTTTCTCTGTGGTGCTGTCTGCTGTCCATCACCAGACACAGTCCGTTACAGGGTATTCGTGAGATTTACGGACGCATTTACAGTCTGTTTTTATGGGGATACCACCTGAAGACATCCCACGAAGAGAATGCGGAGCTAAACCAGGCAATTCACTGTTTTACAACCGCAATGATTGAAAGGCTTAAGAAAAATGATATTGCCGGCTGCGCTGAGTCCATGAAAGCACTGGTTACCAGGCAGTTTCCGGCAGCAGAACAATTCCTGCACAAATGTGGATTTCAGCCTGAGGAACTGAGACTGACGCCTTCTATCCGTCTTTTTGTTACAGGAGAAGGATGCTAGTGCTCCATCCGGCCAGAAACCATAGTATCAGCACTGCCTATTTTGACGGGATGGAGCACTAGTTATCCCATAAAAAACAGCGCGGAACTCTCTTTCCGGCGCTGTTTTTTGGGTATCACAGATCACAAACCTAATATTTTCAGTAGTTCCAAATGAGGATGACCGGTATCTGACTGAAACACATCCACGTGATCCAAATCTGCGCTTCTGTCTGAAAAAGCAGGGAAAAGGAATCCGCACTCCGGTCTGCCGGGTTCGTAATCTCCTTCTAAGGGACAAATGGCGCAGATGATATATTCAAATACTTCTTCCGATTCCCACAGCCTTTCGTGGTCTGCTGCTTTTACAGGAACATCGTATCGGTCATGGAAAATAAGGACTGCATAGTCACCCTTTGATCTGTAGGACTCAGCGATCAGATCATAGAAGGTTTCCATCAGTACGTCATTTTTTAGACCACAGGACTTCATGCCCATCAGAAGCTGTCTCATGCTTCCCGCTTTCATGGAATCCTTGGGGAATTTAAACCTTTTTAGATTTTCATTTGTGCCGGAGAAAGGAATCGCCTTTGCAATGGCCAGATTTTTGGATTTATCCCGGGATGACAATTTCAGGAAATTGGTATTAAAAGTGCCGTCTATCTCTCCGTCTGCATCCATATAACTTCCTGCAAGCCTTGTCATGGAAGTTCTTGCCGGTGTCATGCGTCTGGTCAGTTCCAGCATATCTTTTCTGTTTATCATGTTGGTCTCCTTGTGAAGATTTTCTTACATTTCTTTCGGTCAGCACAGTAAATGCACAAACCTGCTGAATATTCACCATATCATAATATAGGTATGTCTACAAGATAATTTTGAGGATTCTTTTTCTTCAGAGGTTCTAAATTTGTTGTTCCCTGTCTCCGGGAGGCAGACCCGGTATCTTTTTGATACTATAATACTTTTTGGTGCCTCCTTGTATTTCCAGGAAGGCGGTATATAATAAAAATGTAAGTTTATTTTTAGCTATACATATTTTTTAATACTGTAATGTGTGTGAAAATTGCAGGAATAGATTTTTCACACACTCTTACGCTCTAAGGAGGCATTTTCATGAACCAGGAAAAAAGAATACCGGATTGTCCGGTAGAGATGACACTGCAGCTTATCGGGGATAAATGGAAAGTGCTCATTATCCGGGATCTGCTGACAGGAACGAAAAGATTCAATGAGCTGATGCGTTCCGTATCAGGAATCACCCAGAAAGTGCTGACCAGCCATCTGCGTAATATGGAGGCAGACGGTCTTCTCACCAGGAAAGTATACCCGGAAGTTCCCCCGAAAGTGGAGTATACACTCACAGAAACCGGATACAGCCTGAAGCCAATCCTGGATTCTATGGTTGCATGGGGAACAAATTATAAAAACAGTCTGCCTTAAGCGGCAGACTGCAAAAAGGTTATTTAAAATTCATAGGGCGGGTTGCCGGAAAAGTCCGCGATCATGCCGTGGGGATCCTCCAGATAAAATACTACAAAAATAGGATTGTCCGCTGTGCTGTACTGCCCCTTTACGATGGGGTTTTCCATGCAGGCCTCTTTTATCTCCATGTTGTCCTCAAAAACGGCCTTTCCGTGCAGGCGGATCCAGGCATAAGATGCGTCGGACACGCTGACCTCTATCTCCGGATTTACCTGCATGTCTTTGTACACCTCTTTTGTGTTGTTGGTGCAGAACCAGAGTTTTCCGTTTTTTTCTAAGCAGAACATGAACGGGCGGCATTTTGCCTTGCCGTCTCTGCCTACGGTTGCCAGATACTGGACAGGGTTTGCCTGCAAAAATTCTACTATTTTCTTCATGAAATTCCATCCTCTCTCAAAAGCTGTATTTGCAAAATTCATAACAAATTGTCAGGAAGCGGCCGCTTCTTATATAGGTATCATAATACAGCCATAAGCCTCTGCAAAGTATGCACTTTAAAGTGGGATAGGAACCTGGGAGTGCCATAGTATCCCTATCTGTATAACACATAGTCCATCATTTCCCGGCTAAAGCCCGCTTCTTTCAGGAAATCTCCTGCCTCTTCAGGATATTCTTTTACGAGAAGCCGCTTTTTGTCAGGAAAAACCGCTTTTTCCCGGAATGCGCGGACAAATTCTTTCAGCACGGCGCTGGCATCTGTATCCTTAATCACTCTCAGAACCTTTCCCTGCCGTTCCAATACCATGACGGGAATCCCTCCCCGCAGTGCCACGGCAGTGCCGGGAACATTCAGAAAAGAACGCCCCTCCAAATGTTCCAGTGTTTTCCCCCAAAGCTGCATGGGGTCTGCTGCATTGAGCCAGATAACCTGATCTTCCGGCTGTGCCAGTGCCTGTAGGATTCCCTTATAATCCTGTTTTCGTATAAACTGTGCACCGGAAAGACCCCGCACAAAATACCCTCTTCTCACACGGCCTGTAAATTCCCAGATCCGCAGTACCTCCAGTGCCTGTTTCCAGTCAGGGTTGGATTCCCCCTCTCCGCTTATATGCAGTGAGAGGGAGTGCCGGAAGGTTTCCCGGCACAGAATGATATTCTCCCGGAAAAAGGTTTCCAGAAGTGCTTCCATAGATGAGGATTTCAGAGGGTGAATGATATCCCACCGTCCAGCAGAAAGGGCGGTGATCCTGGCATTGACACGCTGTCTTGCCGCTGATTTCCTGATCTTATCCCTGTTCTGCCACTGTCTTATAGGAATAAAGCTGTCTGCGCTTACCATTCCCTTTTCTGCCAGTTCCATAAGCAGGCTGCGCACATCTCCTGATACAGGGATATTCGTCAGTGCTTTCAAAAAACTGGCTCCGCGGCGGCACAGTTCCCGGTAAAGGATCTCCTCTTCTGTCCTTTTTGTCTCTTCAACAGAAATCTCCTCGGCCGGCGGGGTATCCCAGTCAATGTCCTCATATCGAAGAAAACAGAGCATGCCGCCGGGCAGCATTTTCCAGAAATAATCTCCTTCTGTCAGCACCCGGTCGAGAAGTCCTTGGCTGTATCTTAAGATCCTTCTGGCAAAGATGATATTCTCCCAGAAGGTGACCGGAAATCCCTGGCCGCAGAAGCTCTCTATAGTATGCTTCAATTGTTCTTCCGGTGAGGCATTCATCAGGATGCGTGAAGCCATCAATGCGGCGTAGTGCTCCGGCGGCTGTGTGACTGCTTCCATGCGCATTTCCCGGATCGTTGCATTTCTGGCCCGATCGTATAGTTTGGCGTGGTAATAAAGGCCGTTGTCCTCCACAAGCTCCTTTTGGTCGCAAAGGGTTTTCAGCCATTGGAGGATACAGTCCTCATTGGGCAGATAACGTTCCCGGATCTGTTTTGCAGTCCCAGGTCCACGGTAATACAACATCCTCCGTATGATATGCATTCCTTCCGCATCCTGTCTGTCAAGGAGAGCGCTCTTATAATCTTCCAGGTGTTCTGCCGCGATCCAAAGCCCCGGTTCCATATACTCTGCCAATTCCCGGGCAGCCAGCTCCTCCAGCCAGTCCGGTATCCTGTCAAGTTCGGGAAGGCCTGCATACAGATCGTGCAGTTCGGGTCCTGTCACATCCCCTTCCATCATCAGAAACGTGTGCAGCTCTGCCGCATCCCCGGGCAGCTTTCTGCGCTCCTGTACCTTTTTGAGGGCCTCTGCCGACGGCTTGAGCTTTTCTAAATAGTTTAACTCATCATAGACAGCCTGCCGGATTCCCGGTGTGGTTGGAGAATACTCGTACATTTCTGCGGCCTCCACACGCCACTGCATGGGAAGAGACATGGGGGACGGGGTGTCCAGGTATACTTCTCTGACGGTGATCTGTCCGCACTGCACTGCATGGAGAATGCTGAGCACACCTTCTATATCCCACTGGTCTTCCAGACATTCTCTTCGCGTCTCACGTATCAGAGGATGGTCTTTTTCCTGTATCAGGGATTCCAGCATTTCCGTGCTGCGAAGGCGCTGCATCCACAGGGGTTGTCTTCCGTTTCTCCTCATGCCCATCATCAAAGCCCTGGATGCGTTATAGCGAAAGGTCATATTAAAGACAGGGGTTGCTGGAAGCATGGCCTCCAGGATCTCTCTGGCCTTATCTGTATCTATGGAGAACAAAATGCCTTCGGGAAGAACATTTTCTCCGTAGGGATACAGAAGTATTCCGTCTTCCTCCTCCACACAGCCTGCCGGGTTTCCCGTTAATTTTTGGGCTGCATCCTGCAGAAGAAGAGAAAGAGGGGTATTGACCCTTTTTCCGAAGAGTGCATGCAGCATGATCTGGCAGCTCCCTGTGGAATCCCTGAAGTGCTCCACAACAATGGTCTTGTCATCGGGCAGGATACCCGTCGCCTCTAACTGCCGCTCTAAAAATCCCGATGTATTCTCACAGGCAGCCCGGTCAAGTCCCAGGCTTTCCAGCTCTTCCATGAGCCTGCCGCTGCGTTCTGCCGCGGACAGGGTTCTCATGACTTTTCCGAAGGCCAGGCTGGTTCCCAGACTTCGCCCCTTGATCTCCCCTTTCCAGAAGGGAAGTCTTGCCCCTTCCGCATTGGTCTGGGTAACCACCACGGTATCCTTATCCTGGTGCACGATCTTCCATGCAAAGGCACCCAGCAGAAACCTGTCTCCAAGCTGGGATTCGTAGACAAATTCCTCATCCAGCTCTCCTACTTTTACGCCGTCCTCCGTCTTAGCGGTGTACATGCCTTTATCCGGTATGGTTCCCCCCGCTGCCACTGCCAGCATTCTGCTGTAGGTATCTGCAAAAACATGCCCGTGCAGTCTGTCATAGAGAATACGGGGGCGCACAGGGATTTCCCTCTTATGTTCGTAATCCCCTGCCAGCATGGCAAGGACGGCCTTTACATCTTCCCTGGTGACTAAACGGAAGGTATAGGTACGGGCAAGAATTTCCATTACATCGTCCACTGTGTACGCCGTACAGGGAATTCCGCCGGAACCTTTGCCCGGTTCCTGATCTTTGGCTGTGGCAGCCATGGATACCAGATGCTGTGCCAGTACATCCAGACACATGACAGGGGGATCAGCCTGTTCGATACCGCCCTGCCTGGCTGTCTGGGCTGTCAGACCGCAGTATAGGGTTTCAGAAGCGGTACGGGGGTACATATACATGACGCTGACCCGTCCGGGATTGTGTCCGGCCCGGCCAAGACGCTGCATGGTACTGGATATGGAGCGCGGACAGCCGATCTGCAGCACCTGGTCAATGTCGCCTACGTCAATTCCCAGTTCCATAGATGAAGTTGCGCACAAAAGACGCAGCTTTCCTTTCCGCAGGGAATCCTCTGCCTCCGCCCGCTGCTCTTTTGACAGACTGCCATGGTGTACCCGGGCAAAATCTTCACCGCCAAGCTGATTGACATAGTAGGCCAATTTTTCTGCGTATCTGCGTCCCTCGGAAAAGGCAATGACACTGCGGCACTGCATACATCTGCTGTACACCTTTTCTGCCAGCTCTTCCCAGACCGGGTCTTTCCTTCTTCCGGGCGCCTGGGTAATGCCGTTTATTTCGATCCGCACCTCCTTTTCCATGTGGGGCGCGACGATATGTGCCGGTTCGGGAGAAAGGTAATCGGCTGCTGTCTGAAGCGGCTCTATGGTGGCCGATAATCCAATCCTCTGCAGCGGGAAACCGCAGAGACTGTCCAATCTGGCAGCGGACAGCATCAGGTGGGCACCACGTTTTGTATCGATCAGCGCGTGAAGCTCGTCAATGACCAGTGCATGAGCTGTCTTAAGAACAGTCTGCCCGGTGCGGCTTGTCAGCATCAAATACAGGGATTCCGGTGTGGTGATCAGTATATGGGGCGGGTGTTTCACCATACGCTGCCGTTCCTTTTGGGGCGTATCTCCGGTCCGTATGCCCACACAGATCCTGCCTGCGCCCTCACCGCCTTCTGCAGCCCCTATGCCATTCAGCGGCCTGTTCAGATTCTCTCTGATATCGCCTGCCAGAGATTTTAAAGGAGAGACATAGATCAGATAAAGTTCTTCTTTCAATTCCCCTTTTTTTGCCAGTTCCTGCAGACAGTCGATAAATACCAGAAAAGCAGACAAAGTTTTTCCGGTTCCGGTAGGTGCGCTGATCAGTACAGGTTTTCCGCTTTTTATGGCAGGCCAGGCTTCCCTTTGGACTTTTGTGGGCTGTCCGAATGCCTGTCTGAACCAGGAAGCTGTTGGCTGTGTAAATATATCCAGGCTGTCTTGCGTCATGTCTTTCATCTGTTTATCCTCTTTCATCCCTTTTATAAATGTTCTGTTACGATTGTACACCAAAAGGGGGTACAGGTGTAGGGTCTGCTTGAAAATTGTTGTCAAATCCTGCTGTTTTGTTGGCTTTTTCCTATGGTTTTGATATATAATACCCATGTAGAAAATATGGTAAGGAGAATAGAATTGAAAGAAGGATATTATTTGATCGGTGAAGTAAGTAAAATTACAGGAATATCAAAAGACACCCTGCATTTTTATAATAAAATCGGACTGTTGGTACCTGATCATATAGATGAAAAAAATCAATACCGCTATTACTCCCGCTGGAATCTGTGGCAGCTTGATATCATAACCACATGCCGCAAACTGAGTGTTCCTTTGGATAAGGTAAAACAGATTCTGGATTTTCATGATAACAGTAAGATCACGCAGCTTTTGCTGGATTATAGAAATGAAGCCCTCCGGCTGAGCCGCTATTATCAGCAGGTAGCAGAGGATATTTTGTGGTACGATGAGGAAAATAAAAGAGTTTCTGCGGCGATCCATTCTGACAGGATAAAAAAGAAATGGCTGAAGGAAGAAACCGTGATCGCGGGGATCATGACAAAGGACGGTACCTCCTATCATGCTAATCTCCAGGCAGCCGCCAAGGATGAACTGCGGTATGCGGATACCATACAGCGAAAATATGGATACATACTGGATATTGAAAAAATGAAACAGGGAAATATCTACAAATGCAGCGAATATCTGAAGATAGCGGACAGCAGTTATTTGCATGTCAGCCCCGAAAATCTGCATGTTATGCCCTCTGGGGAATATGCGGTCTGTATGATCCGTATTATCCGGGAGTCCGCTGACTTCGGCCCGCTTTTTTCCTGGATGGAAGAAAACGGATACATAACAGACGCCGTATATGCAGACGAATTGGGACTGCAGCTTTTTGACTATATAGATGACTATTATTGTGAAATAAAAGCGCATTTGAAAAAAATATAAGATAACGCTTGACTGTGTAGTAACTCCATCCTTTATTCTTTTTTCGTTGAGAAAGGATGGTTAAATATGAAACAGACACCTGTATGGAAACTATTGCTTAAACTGTCACCCCCGGTCATGCTTGCCCTGCTGATCCAGTCCGTCTACAACATTGTGGACAGCTATTTTGTGGCAAAATATTCGGCGGACGACCTGACTGCCCTGTCCATTATCTTCCCCATTCAGCTCTTGATGACTGCTGTGGCAACTGGAACGGGAACTGGCATCAACATTTTGATCTCACGCATGGACGGAGCGGATGCGTCCGGGTCCCAGAATGATGTTATAAAGAGCGGATTGTTTCTGGGAATCATGAATTTTGCTGTGTTTACGGCGCTGGGACTGCTGGGACTGAACACTTACTGTCAGTTTTCCTCTGACCAGCCCATGGTACGGGCAGAGGGGATGCAGTATGGGGTTATTATCTTTCTTTTTTCCCTGGGCATGTTTGTGGAGGCAAACTGCACAAAAATACTGCAGGCCAGAGGGAATATGGTGCTTCCCATGTGCGCACAGATAATAGGGGCATTGATAAACATAGTGCTGGACCCGATTCTGATCTTCGGAAAGCTTGGTTTTCCACTTATGGGAATCCGGGGAGCTGCCATTGCTACTGTTATCGGTCAATGGAGTGCAATGGCGGTGGTCTTTCTCTCTGTACTGCGACACTGCCCGCTAAACGGCAGGTTAAGGCTCAAAAGCTGTGTCCAGATCTATAAAACAGGGATGCCTGCCATCATTATGCAGTCTCTCTATACCCTGTATATGGTAGGTCTGAACCTGATACTAAAACAGTTTACAGAGGATGCGGTGACCGTGCTGGGCATTTATTACAAACTGCAGACGTTCTTTTTTATTCCCCTTATGGGGCTGCAGCAGGTGATCCTGCCGGTCATGAGCTTTAACTATGGGGCAGGTGACTGCCGGCGTGTAAAAGAGACACTGAAATGTTCCATTGCGGTCTCAGCAGTTGTGATGGTCTTAGGTTTTGGAATCTTCATGGCAGTCCCGGGAGATCTGCTTTCTGTCTTCTCCAAAAAGAAAGAGATTCTGGAGATTGGATGCACGGCGCTCCGCATTATTTCCGCAAGCTTTATCCCTGCTGCTTTTGTGATCATGCTGACTGTTTATTTCCAGGGGGTAAACCTGGGAAAAGCCAGTATCAGTATTACGATTTTAAGGCAGATCATTCTTCTGGTACCTCTGGCATGGGTTTTCCATTTCAAGGGACTCTCCTATGTATGGCTGACTTTTCCGGTCACAGAGGTGGTCGCACTTCTGTTCTGCATCTATCTATACAAGAAAAAAAGATTCGAGGATGCAGGGGAAGGGAAAAAACTGGCCGATACATATGGCTGTAAAGCAGACATAGCGTCAGGCTTCTGATATCTGGCTCCTGAAAATCTTACCAAACAGGAATCTGGTAAGAGGGCCGGCGGCAAACAGATTCCAGAGTAAAGCCATGGGAAAATTCTTGATCAAAGTGCCGGCCCATATGGCGGGAAGCTGGCTTATGGGGGCATGGGCCAGAATGAGGTTAAAAAGTATGGCAGCCACCATACTCATGGTGGGGCACATGATAAATACCGTACAGCAGGATATGATGACCGTGATGAAAAACGGATTGTCTGTACCGGGACGGATGATGCGCTCTGCCAGTCTGTGCCCAATCTTATTGCCCCATAGATTAGAAAATAGAAATACAAAGATCCACATGTAAGCCGCTTCTATGAGCGCATCCAGAAAAACCTGGTTGGTCATGCTGCTGAATCCGCCAGCCATTGTGTTACAGCCCATTTTAATGGCAACATTGTAGACCTCCATGCCATAGGCCATGGTCATGGACATGATAATTCCGAAGATAACTCCCTGAAACTTTGTTTTTGGCATATTAATAAGTCCTCCTTTTTTGTGGAAACAGTCCGGTCTGCCGGACAGTAAAAGGCGTAATCACTGAGGTTACCTCATAGACTACGCCTTGCAGACTTATTTCTATTGATACCGTAAACCATGGACCGGTCTGGAACATGGCAGATTACAGCCGTTTTTTGTTGTCAGCAGTTATTTTATCAGAATTCCCAATCTCTGTCAAAGGATTTTTCCGTTATGCGGTGGTCTCCTCAGGGTCTTTCTCTTCCTCCTCATCCATTGCTTTTAAATGGTCTGTGATATAGAAGATCAATGCATCCTCAGGGGTCGTAAGCTCTACGTCTTTCTTTCCCGTCAGCTCCAAATCTTTTACATACATATTCTTAGTATCCCTGTCCAGCTTGGACAGATCTATTTCTATAGTATCAAGAAGATTGGCAGGGTCGGCTTTGTAATGGATCTCTGTCAGTTCCTGTCCCACAAATCCCTGGATGCTGCCTTCATTTAAAAGCTTGATCTGTACGGTTGTGGATATCTTTTCACCATTGACAAGAGCCTGGAGATCAAGAGCGAGGATCTGGCGTTTCATGGGGTCATAATCAATATTTTTGACAATGGCATCCACTTGATCTTCTCCCATATCCAATGTAACCTGTGCGCCTTCTTTGTTTGCCTTCACAAAGCGCAGAGCTTCTGTCTCTTCAAACTGCAGCGGGATAGATTCTTTCATTTCTTTTCCGAATAATACGCCGGTGGCAAATCCTTCACGCCTTAATTTTTTTGCTTTGATCTCCGGGTTCCTTTTTTTTGCTTTTAATGTACTCATAGCTGATACCTCCTGCAAAACGGTTAAAAAGTTCAAGCGCATGCCCAATGCAAAAAGCTCCCTTCTACATAATATGGTGTAGATGAGAGCTTTTGTATGATAAAAAGTTCTGTATGCACTATATTTATTATAACATATCTGTCAAGTCCTGCACTCTACGCCGTATGACTATTCTGAAAAACGGATACGCTCAATCATACTCTGTTTTCTGAAATTCTTCATGATAAGGTATGTCAAAAGGATCTGTATAGTCAATATAACGGCAATCAGCACAGCCGTTTGTACCGTGGGATAATGATAGCCCAGGATGCCGAACATCCGGCGGCTTTTGGCATATAGAAAGGTGACATAGCCCAATAAGCTGCCAATCCCAAGGGAGAAGAATAGAGTTCCGGCAGTGTAAAAAATCCCCTCTAGCTGCAACATGCGTACTAGCTGCTTTTCGGAAAGACCGATAGCCTGCATGATGCCCAGCTCTCTTCTTCTCACATAAATGCTGTTGACCATGGTGTTAATTAAGTTCATAATACCCACTCCGCCCAGAACGATCATAAATATATAGCAGAGCTGGGCCATGAAGCTGGTGTTCTTTTTATTATACGCAACTTCTTCCTCATAGCTTTTCATTTCCAACAGGTCATTTTCTTCCAGGAGTGTCTGGAGCTGTTGCTCTGCGCTGTGCAGCTCTTTATGATTGACTTCCACAGACCAGTAGTAATCCATATCAAGCTCTGTCAATTGACGGATGACAGAATTTGGAAGTGCCAGAAATGTATAATGGCTCAGACCATATGGCATATCCGCAACGGCTGCGATTTCAAATTCTTTTTCCTCCAGACGGTTCCCTGATTGGATAACCACCCGGAGAGTGTCGCCGATTTCAACATCCGGCATAAAATACTGCATATTTTGGTCAATGAGAATCTTATCCCCCTGCTGCAGATCTTCATAAGTACAGGAACCTTGTATGATAGATTTCTCCATCCTGCCTGCATATTCCTCTGGAATTCCGATGATACTTGCCTTCCACGTCTCGTCTCCGTCCATGTGGTCCGGAAGCTCCACCTCCATAAGACTTGTCCTTGTAACCTTTTCCACACCCGGGATATCCAATACCTGTTTTTCAAAATCCTCATTCAGAGGATTGTCTTTGCACAGAACAGACCATTCCAGTTCAGGATGCATTTTGTCTCCGCTGCTGCTGTCCACGGATATTTGAAAATCGTCAAATATGGTGTCCCTGGCGATTTCTTCCGGTTCTGCGCAGGACAACAGGGTGGAAATCACCATAAACAGGATTCCTGTCAGGCTCAGTGTCACGATGGTCATTACCGTACGCTTTTTGTTTCTTGAAAGATTGGCCCCGGTCAAACGGAAGAGATTCATTTCCGAATGGCCTTTTCGCTGTTTTTTCTTTGATTTCATACTGCCGTCATATCGCATGGCCTCCACCGGGGAAATTTTAGCGGCAATCCGCATGGGACGCAGCAGGGCAAAAACTACGGTAAGCAGTGCCACCGCTGCTGCCATTACATACATCCAGGGTTTCAGAAGACTGACCTCATGATTTTTGATCATTTCCATAATAACAGGGGTTATGGGGTTATCAGCACCGTATGCTGATGTCAGAAAACGGTATCCTATGCTGGCTGCAATGCTCCCCGCGATCAGGCCTGCAGGGATTGCCATAAGAGCAACCAGAATCCCCTCCCGAAAGACGATCTGGCGGATCTGCCGTTTGGTGGCTCCCAGGACTTTGATCTTGCCAAATTCCTGTACTTTATATACCATAGTTATATAGTAAAGGCTGTATATGGTCATGATACCTGCAAGTACAACAACGAGCAGAATGCCTGCGATCCCTGTGTATAGGGCGGGATCAATGTAGTTGGCTGCAAGGTAAGTCTGGTTATCCACTACATTTGTCTCAGAAATCCCTGCTTCCTTGGCTATCCTATTGTATGTCTCTTCGATTTGTACCGTATTCATGGAATCCGCATTGGCAATACGCAGCAAGACCCTGTATCTGCGCATAGTTTCAGGCTGTTCCTGTTCCATAAAGTCTTTGGAAACTATTGCGGAATAGACTTTTGAATCCTCACTGCCGGCAGTTGTGGGGAGCAGGCCGGTGATGACAAAATCTTGCTTTTTCTCATATCCGATTCCATCCGGCTCAACAGGCTGATAGGAAAGTTCAATCGTGTCACCGATGCTGCCTGTGATCCCCAGAGCTTTTAAAAGATTATCCGATACGACAATCTCGTTTCTTTTTTGGGGGAAGGTGCCTTCATCCAGCTCCATTTTATTGAGCTTCAGGGCTGTTTCATCCATATACACCATCCATCCCGTTCCATCCTGGACTGGAATCTGGGCCGGGTCCTGGCGGAGACCGATGGATTCCACCTCTGCCCGGTGGGAAAGCTCCTCCGCTGTGGCGGCGCTGACATCACGATACATGACATGAAAGGTAGGATATATCTTGTTGGCGGCAGCCATCTCCAAATCCACGGCCCCAAGGCCGATGACAGGAATGACAAAAACCAGGATCGTAGTCAGGAAAATGGCGATGCCTGCCATAATGTTTCTTCCCTTATTCTGCCGCAGGTTGGAGAGCGCGGTTCTGTTTATTGTATTCATTGGCTCACCACCTTACCATCCTCAATGACAAGGATCCTGTCAGCCATCTGGGCAATGGTCTCGTCATGAGTGATCATGATCAGTGTCTGACCGTATTCATTTACACAGGCTTTCAGAAGAGAAATGACTTCCAGCTCTGTCTTGGAATCCAAATTGCCGGTGGGTTCATCTGCCAGTATGATGGCAGGTTTGGATGCCAGGGCACGGGCAATGGCAACTCTCTGCTGCTGTCCTCCTGAGAGGGTGTTGGGAAGAGATTTCAGTTTGTCAGCTATTCCGATGCGCTCTGTCAGGTCCCTGACAAATTTCCGGTCCACTTTCTTTTTGTCTAACCCCATGGGAAGCACAATATTTTCCCAGACATTGAGGGAGGGGATCAGATTATAGTTCTGAAAGATAAAACCAATCTTTCTTCTTCGGAAGACCGCCAGTTCCTCATCTTTTAAGTCAAATACGTTCTTTCCCTCTATCCATACACTGCCTTTATCCGGGCGGTCCAGGGCACCGAGCATATGGAGCAGCGTACTCTTCCCCGAACCGGAACGGCCCACAATGGCAGTGAATTCTCCTCTCTGTATGGTCATGGTGGTATGGTCTATAGCCTTTACTAAATTCTCCCCGCTGCCGTAATATTTACATAAGTCTTTTGTTTCCAATAGCATTGCATTCATAGGGGTTCTCCTTATCTTATCTGTCATTTTAAAGAGCTGTTCAGCAGGCCGGCAAAAATTCCATTGCAAAAGATGTACTGAACAGTTCCTGTTTCACTCTTATATTACACGTGTATCCTTACAAAAGCATTTCAAACAGGATAACAGTTTTGTAAGAAACCGAAAGGGTGACAGGAATGCAGAAGGCTGCCCAAAAGGACAGCCTGTGTTTGTCTCTAATTTTGCTGTATGCCGTATCCGGTTTTGGGATATACGATCTGAAACAGACATCCCCTTCTGCCGCTTTTTACACATATGCTTCCACCCTGCTCTTCCAGTATTTTTCTGGTGAGATACAGTCCTACGCCTGAGCCGTCAGTTTCCTGGACAGCGGAGGATTTACCCCTGTAAAAGCGTTTGAAGATTTGGTTCCTCTCCTCTTTTGGAATCCCCATGCCCTGGTCTTCTATCTCAATGAGAAAATAGCTGACCATAGGTTCCACCCGGATCTCTACAGCAGACTGAGGGGAGGAGTATTTTACTGCATTGTCGAGTATATTCACCAGTGCCTCCTGGGTCCAGCGGGGATCCTGCATGACTTCCTCATCCTGGAATTCATTTACGGAGAGTGTTATATTTTTCTGAAACGCTTTCATATAAACACTGTTGACAGCACTTTGAAGCGTTTTTTTTAAGCTGGCTTTTACAGGTTCCAGAAGGATCATGTTTGTCTCCAGCCGGGATAACTGGATCAGGGATTTTGTCAGATTTTCCAGCTTGATCACTTCATTTTTTCCCTGCATGAGAAAGGACTGCTGTTCTTCTTTTGTAAAATTGCTGGTGTCTGCAATCTCATAACACATTTTGAGGGAGGCAAGGGGGGTCTTTAACTGGTGGGAAATATCTGTGACCAGTGTTTTTGTCTCCGCCGTTTCCCGCTCTATCCGGGATTGCAGAAGGCGGTTCTCCTGCGTAAGCTGCGCCGCCTGGTCCTCAAGACGGAAGATCCTAAACTCTGCCTGGCTTTGAAGCTTTTTCTGGTATAAGATCAGAAAGGACAGAAGAAGAGCGAAAAATAAGGCACTCAGCAGCAAAACAGGCAGAAAGGAGGCAATAGAGGGCGAAGCGGCTGCATATCTGCCCGAGTAACCATATTCAGCTTTGGCTGCCCGGCCGGCAGCCAGTGCCTCACTAATGTCAAACTCTGATCTTCCCTCTACAGCACTGACATACTCCCCTTTTGTTTCAGGTTTTTCAAGGATCAGTCTTCCCAGAAGCATGTCGTTTTCCATGTGTACGGTGTTGATCCACTGAAAAGCGGTGTATAGTGTACCAAACAAAAGGAGTGCCAGTAGACCTATAAAAACAGCTATTCTTTTGTTACGTCCTTTGTCCATATGTATCCCATTCCTCTCACGTTTTGTACAGCGTCCCACTCCAGTTTAGCTTTGAGGCGGCTGATATTGACAGGTACGGTATTGTCATCTACGAACTGACCGTCAATATCCCATACAGCCTCAGCAATCTGCTCCTTTGAAAAAATCTGCTGTGGATTTTCCAGAAAAAAGATCAAAAGCTGCAGCTCTTTTTTACTGAGGGATAGAGGCTCCTCATTTTTCCACACCTTCATTTCATGGAGGAACACACGGATATCACCGCATTTCAGAACAGAGGGTTTTGACGTTTCCACTCTTTTCATGAGCGCGTGTACTTTTGATACGAGTATCATCAGGCTGAAGGGCTTTGTAATGTAATCATCTGCCCCTATGTCATAGCCGGCTACAATGTCAGTCTCCTGGTCAAGAGCTGTCAGGAAAATAATATAGACACTGCTTTTTTCTCTTATCCTGCGGCAGAAGTCCATGCCGCTGCCTTCCCTCAGATTAATGTCACTGATGATCAGGTGGACTTCATTTTTTTCAAACAGCTCCTCAGCTTCAAAGGCTGTAAATGCAGACAGGACATGATACCCTTCTTTTTCCAGACGCATGGATATTCCCCGGTTCAGATTTTCGTCATCTTCCAATAATAATATAGTCTTTTTCAATGGGGGTCTCCTTTTCTTTTGATAGCTTGATTATAGTGTATCTATTATAAAATTGTCAAATCACATACTGCTGCCAAAAGAGAGAAGCCGCGGCACATTCTGAAATGCACTGCGGCTTCTTCTTAAATATTCTATTTCACAATAGGGATCCATACCTCATACTGGGCATTTTGGGGATCCGGGTTTAGGTAGACTTCGATATCCGGCTTGTCTGCGTATTCATATCCGGATGTGGGAAGCCATTCTGTGACGATCCGCTGTTCCAGCTCCTGAATGGATAAATTGGTGCCGGAACCGGAGAAAATTGCCCAGGTGGAAGCAGGAACCTCATATTCCTCCAAATCCTCTGTGGCAGGCAGACTGCTGGAAACGGCAATAAAATATTTCCATTCTTCCTTGTCGTTGCAGGCACTGACACCTAAAAGTCCCATGGGCTGCCGGTCCATCATGGCAGCCAGCTTCGGTATGGTACCGTCGGCTGCCGCCTTGCCCCACATCTGTGGAACGATCTCAAAGTTCTTCTCCACTTCCTTGTGCATGGGCTGTGAAATACCCACAATACGGAAGGCTTCTTTTTCCTCAATTCTGTAATTCATCTCTTCGACTCCTTTTATCATGATCTTGAAACTGATAGGAGGATAAGATTTTATGGAAGTACCTGCTTTCTTTGCTGCGGAAGGTGTGATTTTGTGTACACTTTGAAAGGCACGGTTGAATGCGGTAGGTGAAGTATAGCCGTATTTCAAGGCAATATCCACTATTTTTGCATCACTGCGCTGCAGGTCCGCAGCCGCCAGGGACATGCGTCTGCGGCGGATATATTCCGAAAGCGGAATTCCTGCCATATAGGTAAACATTCTTTGAAAGTGATAGGTGGAACAGCAGGCTATTTTTGCTGTCTGTTCTAGATCAATATCCTCTCGGATATGTTCTTCCAGATAGTTGATGGCTTTATTGAGACGTTCTATCCAATCCATTTTTATCGGCTCCTTTTATTCTTTGATTTTAGCGTATTTTCATTTGGAATTCCTCTCTTTTCGTGCACCAAAAAGAGAGGTGATTTCAGTATAATGGAAAACTCGGTTTAGAACAATAGGAGCTGCCATGAAAATACTATGGATGTTTCTTCCAAAACGGGACATCATCCAACTGCGTATCCAGATATTTAAGCAGCAGACAGAATGGAAAAAACAGCCAGAGGATCCGTTCCTGTACAAGAAGGCTGCTGTCCAGTCTGTGCAGAATACAAAAAGAAAAGGAAAGCAGCAGAAAAAAAACGGTCATGACCAGGAGGGAGGAAAGCTTTTTGATCCTGAGACTGCGCAGAAAGAGAAGGCCCGGCAAAACAGAACAAAGGCTGAAAAATACTGAGGTTAAAGAAGATGTAAACTGATCATATTCCATCTTACTTTTTTCTATTTTAAAAAGCAGGGCCGCTTCGCCGGCTTTCTGCCTTGCCGACTCTGACCAGAAATCAAAATCAGACCATTTGGAAGGAAGCATATCTCCTGTGACCCTGATGTTTATATCTAAAACCCATATACATGCAGCGGCGCTTAATAATCCTGCGGCAAGGAAGAATATGACAGTGTATTTACGGCTGCGCACCTTTATCTTTCTGAATATGCCAATCAGAAGAAAAAGCAGAAAAAACGAGGCAGTAACACGAATCAGAGCGTCTGAAAAAGCTTTATACAGGTACAGTGGGATCAAGTTTCCCTGTATCCCTGTACTGCCCGAGAAACGACGGATGGTTTCCTGCTGGTTTTCCTTTTCGGGAATTTTGAGAGATACACGATCGATCACAGTTCCTGTATCCTTTTCTGCCGGTATAAGGGCAATGCCTCTGTGGCCGTAGAGAATTCCCAGGATTTTATATTTTCTGCCCTCTATCAGAAGGGTCTCCCCGCATATTTCAGAACTTCCAAAGAGATCCACAGACAATTTTTCATCGATCAGACAGCCCCCGGTATCTGTATTTTCGAGAGTACGGGTGCCGGGCAGGACCAGACCGGAGCTGCCTGCTGTTGTGATGAGGCTGGCATTTGTTTTCCTGTTCAGACTGGGTGCCACAACCAATATATTTTCGGACTCTCCCCAGAGGGTAAAATGCAAATCCGTATCCCGGCTGCCTCGAATCAGGGACAGGGCCTGGTATCCGTCCATTTGGTCACCACTCTGTATGACACAGGTATTTTTATCCGTATGGGTTTCCCCGCAGGAAAGAGCCTGGGCAAGACATATGAAGCATATGACTCCAAAAAGGAGCTGCATCACATGCCCCGCTGCCCGCCTCATTCTTCCTTCAGGCGTATGCGGTCGCCTGCTTTTACAGTCTTTTGGGAGGCGAGAATGATCTGGCTGCTTCCGTTTAAAGCATCGTCTTTTAAGGCTGCCATAGTATTATTTTTTTCAAGAACCGTCACATCGGTGCGGACGGCTGTGAGTTCCTTTCCCAGTATAGTTTCCGTCTCCTGGACTGTGAGAACAAAATATTGCTTATCTTCCATACGGAGCGCCTCCAGGGGAACCACACAGGAATAGGTCACAGACTGCTTTTTGATCTCAAGTGATGCGTGTTCATCTATGTCAAATTCTCTGTTTTTGATATCTACTGCAATATCAGTCAAATCAGGATTGTCTTTGTTTTCGTTTATGGAATTTATGGTAAGCTCTTCTGATACTTTTTTTCCGTCAGCGGATTTTAACTTGACGGTTACATCCTCTGCGATCATTTCAGCCTGTTCCTTAGGAATGGAGGCTGTATATCTGGAACCGGAAGACAGATCCGCCAGGGTGACAGAACTGCTCTCTGCTGTCGCGCTGCCGGCTTCCACTTGGACCTTTCGGACAATCCCTTCTGCGGGGGAAAGAATCTGCCCATTATTTTTTTGAAGTGCAGTATATTTATCCAGTTCCATCTGCAGAGCTTCTATTTCCATCTCTGTGGTTTTCGGTGTACTGTCCGGTGCTGTTCGTTTCCGGGTATCCTCGATTTTTCTCTGCGCGCCTGTCAGTCCTTCCTCTCTCTGCCTCAGAGCGTCCTCATAGGCGTTTTGAGCCTGCATACAGGCATCTGCAAGTATCTGGCGCTGTGTCTCTGAAAATTGGTCTTCCAGGGCTTCTCTCGCCGCCTGCCAGGACTCCAGGGCCTGATCTGCTGACAAAGAGGCTTCTTTGGCTGACTGCATCGCTTTTTGGGACTCCTCTGTATCCTTTTCCAGCTCCGCCAGAATATCCTGTGGTTTATTATCTGTCTTGGCCTGCTCTAAAAGTTCTTTTTTTAGTTCCAGATCCGTCTCAGCCTGCTCCAAAAGAAGAAGCTTTTCTTCGCTGGTCTTTTGCAGTTCTTCTCCCACAGAATCAGGACTGCTCTCCTGAGCGTCTGCCTTTTGAATGTCAAATTGTTCTAAACGGCTCTGGGCTTCTGCAAGGACTTCAGAGGCATTCTGCACCTGTGCGTCCAGGCTTTCTTCTGTTCTTTGGTAATCCTCGTCGGCCCTGCTCTGTTCCAGGCTTTTATTCTGCTGCTCCAGCCTGCTTTTTTCTCTGCTGTCACTTAATCCAAGCTTTAACTTTTCGATTTCCTGGTTCTTTAACAGGATTTTTTCTTCCAGATCTTCCATATCCAGTTCAAATAGTATGTCTTGTTCGGAAACGCGGTCCCCCTCACTGACAAGAACCTTTTTTACACGGATGCCGGGAACGGTGTTGACTGCCTGCTGCTGCTTTTCCTTCACGATCCCTGATGCGGTAATCTCATACTCCAGGGCAGCCTTTTGCGGTACAATACATACGACGGTTGGGGTTATTATGTTTGCTGCGGCCCGTGACAGAATTGTGAGAAAAGCCATAACTGCCAGAAATACGGCAAGAGCCTGACCGGCTTTTTTCTGAATATCGGGTAATTGTTTTTTATTATGTATCATAATGTACATCCTCTCTATTCTTTGACCGCTGCTGCCACGATCCCCTGTTCCAGATAATCCTGTCCGCACAGGAAAACAAAAAGAGCGGGAAGCAGAGTTATAACAGAGGCGGCAAAGGAGATTCCGGCCCTTTCCGGACTGATATTTGGTAAGTACAGAGAAAGCGGCCAGAGATTTTTACTTTTTAAAAAGGTCAGCGGCTGTTCTATCAGATTCCAGGATTCCAGAAATCCCAGTACGACAGCTGATACAATGCCTGAGGAACCAAGGGGGATACCTATATGCCAAAAGATGGCCAACTCACCGGCTCCGTCTATTTTTGCCGCATCCGTGATCGCCTGGGGAATTCCGCAGAAAAAACGGTACATGATAAAAACGGGAAAGGTGGAGAAAGCACACGGAAGAATAACTGCCCGGAGTGTGTCTGTGAGCTGCATTTTGGACAGTACCAGATAGCTGGAAAGCATAGTCACCTGGAACGGCATCATCATGAGCAGTATGTATAAGGTAAATAGCAGCTTTTTTAAGGGAAACTCATATTTTGCAAATCCCCAGGCAGCGGGAACTCCAACTAGTAACTGTCCGGCCAGAATACCGGCGGAAAGTGCTGTGGAGTTCCAGAACATATGGAAAAACTCCGGGGTGTCCAAGAGAAGTTCTACATAATGCCTGAGGGTAGGGGTAAGGGGAAGAAGGCTCCATGACACGGTGCCTTCCCCAAGTCCGTGTACTGCACCCAAATGATATTTTAATTCACCGGTTCCCATGAGGGAGCCGATAAAAAGGAAGAAAACCGGGTAACAGACAGCCGCTCCCAGGAGAAGCAGCAGAAATCCTGTTATTTTTTTGCTCATTTTATTCACTCCTCAAGGTCCCAGGAACGTTTCAGTATGGATATAAGTCCGAAGATAACAAAAACCATCAATACAGCCGCTGCTGCCAGCTTATCAAAATCCATTTCCCGGAACCAGTTATTGAACAGATGCTGCAGAAGATACATACTCTCGTCCGGATAATCCCCTGCGGCCAGGTATCCCTCCCGAAACACCTTAAAAGAGTTAAGAAGGGACAGGACCGTGATGGTATAGAGTACCGGCTTTAAACCGGGAAGTGTGATCTTCCGAAAACAAGCCCACTCCCCTGCACCGTCAATTCTGGCGGCCTCATACAGATGATAGGGAATACCGGACAGCCCCGCAGTCCAAAGTACAATATTATACCCCAGGTTCTTCCATATATAGCTGAACACCAATACCCAGAAGGCATATCCGGTATTCATCCAGTCTGCTGCCGCATGGCCTGTATGAACGGCCAGGAGGCTGAGAAATCCGTCTGCGTGAAAGGTCACTCTCCAAAGCAGGACAACAGAAGCCACCGGAACAGCCATGGGAAGTAGGAATGCTGATTTTAAAAGGCTTCTTAACCTTTTCTGCCGCTGCAGAAAAACACTGATGAAAAGTGACACGCAGATGAGAATAGGAATACAGATGCCGGTGAAGCGCAAGGTATTCCTTGCTGCCAGCCGGAAAGCCGGGGTTTGGAACAAAACACGGTAATTGTCCAAACCCACCCATGACCTTGTGACTGCATTCTGGAAGGAACGAAGTGTTACATCCAGAAAAGGGATGAGGACAAAGACAGAGACTCCGGCAAGGCTTGGTAGTAGAAATAAAATTCCTGTCAGGGCATGTTTTTTTCGCTCCATAGATAAGATCACTCCGCCAGATAGAGATTCACTTTTTTCAGAATGGCATCCACCGTATCGGAAACGGAAGTCTCTTGGGAAAGACATTTTAGCCCTTCTGTCATAACAGTCCTGTTTATGATATCATCTGTGACAGCCGGGGTTGTCAGGGTTCCGATCATATCCTGCAGGGCGTCATAATCCTCTTTGGCAGGCGGAATGATCTCTAAATCGAACCCGCTCCCATCCACATCGCTTTCCATGTGGGTCATTCCCACCGGGAAATTAGAGGGAAGTTCCTGTCTGCCGGCAAAAGCTGTGCGGTTTACCGGCCAGGAAGATATGGAAGAACTGTGCTGCCCCTCTGTTAAAAGATAACTTACGAATTCTCCGGCTGTTTCCTCATTGTCGGTTTTTGAACTGATTCCCACAGGTGACAATGGGATAAATACATGTTCAGATTGACCCGGTGTGCTTTTATATCCTCCGCCTCCAAGATATTTTGCCATGGAAAGGATATGTGACAGGCCTTCCGCACTCATAAGGTTGCTGATGGTCATATAGGAATTTGTATACCCCATCTCTAAGGTGTTGAGATGTGCGCTTGTCATAAAGGGAGACAACTCCAGCGGCTGTGATTCTGTGTCAGAGTATTCCATATTGTCCGGGGCATTTTGTGCAGCGGCAATTCTTTTCGCATTTTCAAAGAAATCGGTCAGTGCTTTTTTGTCCAGAGTTCCCTCCTCTGTCACCCAGGATGGGGAGGAGGAAGAAATCAGCGTCAGCAAAAGGGTGGAATTGGTCATGCTGCCAAGTATATGGCTGTTTTCAGGGCTGTTTTCCCTGTCCTTTTCCGCTGCCAATGCCAGTTCCTCCAGACTGTTGATCTCTTCCAGGGCGGACTGCCTGCCTATGAGAACCGGTATGGAAAAACTAGTTGGCACTGCAAGGAGTGAGCCGTCTGTTTTATAGGCATTGACGATATTGCCAAAGAGTCCCTCCGCCTTGTCGGCTTCTTCCACCAGATCCCCAATATCCATGAGAAGGCCTTTTTCTATATAAGAAGAGATGGGCAGGCCGTCCAGTATTAAGACATCCGGTCCCTCACCGGCCATAATATTCGTATTCAAAGTTTTCAGTGCATCGGATCTTGTTACGGCATCTTCGCCTGTCATACCCGTTTCGTATTCCACCATCACATCAGAATGCTGACTCTGAAATTCTGTAATGAGCTTACGGATATTCAGGTTATCATAGAGAGAATACACAGTGATCGTATGCTCCGGCCGAAGTGAAGCCTCGGGATCAAAGCTGTAACAAAACAGGCGCTCCTGCTCATTTATATGATACGGAATAAAAATAGTTCCATCTGTCAACACAGTGGCTTTGTTCGCAAAGAAGGTATTACTGTTCATCTGCCCCATAGAGCCGTTGAAAATCTTCTCCACTGCGGTTCCGTCTGTCATATAGCGGTAAATACCGGACTGGCTGATAAAATACAGGGATTTTCCATCGGCACCTGACAGCACAGAAGAATTCAGAAATTCATCCTGGAGAAAATTATTGAGGGCCACCTGCTCTTTTGCAGATTCCTGGGTCTTCAGATCATATGAGACAGCCTTTATATTTTCATATTTGATAGAACCGTCATCCGTAACACGGATATCACTGCTGAATTCAAAGAGTCTGTCACCGGCGCAGGCGTACATGGCCATACCCTGAACATCCTGCCCCTCGGCTGTTTCCTGGCCGTAGGTGTGCTTCAGGGAAAGGGATACACCGTCCAGCAGATAGATATTATTTTCATCCTGGCACAGAATATCGCCAGAATCTGTAAATACGGCATATCTCACTGAATTTACCATACCGGATCCCTCTGTGTCCTTTGGTGGGAGCTCAGGATTGACAGCGCGGATACTTCCGTCTGCCTCAACCATTTTATATTCTCCTCCTGCGGCATAAAAAAGCGTTCCTTTGCCCGATATGGCAATAAACTCGATACCCTCTTCGGAAATCAGATCATCTGTCAATTCCTGTGGGATTCCAGCCCAGGGCTTCCAGCTTCCTCCTTTGTCAGAGGAGTCAAAGATTCCTGTTCTGGCAGCAATTCTCAATGTTCCGTCATCCAGCCCCTTCATGGCCAAAAGAATCTCACTTGATATACGTGAGTCGGCGTTGCCGCTGCCCTGGTTAGCCGGCTTTAAAATATCCGTGTCGTTAAAGTTTATTTCCTGTTCTGTGTAGCGGCCTTTTGCTGTGCTTTTACTGCCTGTATCCTTCTCTTTATTTACCTGCTCTTTTCCACATGAGATAAGAGTAAGTATGAGGCTCATAATGAGTACAGCTAAAAACCCCTGTTTCCATCTCTTCTTTCTGTTCATTTTCATCTATCCTTTCTCTCAATACTCCCTGTAAGACCGGTCTTTTTACAAAAATCAGTATAACACGGCAAACCTCTATGTTACATCTATTCAATCTCTAATTTACCTCTAATTCTCAGAAAACGGTTTTTTACAGTGATGTAAAATGGTATACTTAGCATAGTTTCAGCATTACCAGCGTTCACTGCAGCGCGAAAACTGGCTGGATACGAAAGGGGAAATATGAGCTATGAGGATTCTGATCATAGAGGATGATACACAACTCTGCCGGACACTTGCCTATCGGCTGAAAAAAGAGGGAATCTGTGCGGACTGCTGCCATGACGGCAGAGACGGCCTGGCAATTGCAAGAGAAAACGCACACGATCTGATCTTGCTGGATCGTATGCTTCCGTCCCTGTCCGGAACAGAGGTCTTAAGCCAGCTTCGGAAAGAGGGTTACAGCACACCGGTGATCCTGGTCACTGCCCTGGGGGAAGTTATGGAGCGGGTGCAGGGTCTAGACTGCGGTGCAGACGACTATCTGGTAAAACCGATCGCTTTCGAGGAACTGATGGCGAGAATACGCAGTATTGGCCGCAGGCCAAGAAAAATAGACCCTGGACAGGAACTGCAATACGGTGATTTATTCTTTAATGTCCAGTCAAAGGAACTCTCCTGTAAAGAGGCCGCCTGCAGACTGTCACGGACAGAAGGAGATCTGATGGAAGTCTTCTTAAAAAATCCGGGGCAGGTACTGGCAAGGAAGAGCATTGTCACTAAAGTATGGGGGATTGATACGGAAATTGAGGACGGCAATCTGGATAACTTTATCCATTTTTTGAGAAGGCGGCTGAAATCTGTGGGAAGTGCACTGTCTATCCGCACCATACGCGGTGTAGGCTACAGCCTGGAGGAATAAATGTATAGAAAGCTTCGAGTAAAAATGACTCTGTTCTGTACTGCGGTAACCGGAATCATCCTCTTGTTCATGACACTGGCCGGACTTTTGGCATTTAAAAACCTTCTGGACACCAATGACAGGACTTCTTATGAAAAAGATGTGGACTCTGTGCTGGCTTATCTGGAAAATGAAGAGGTTATCGACTATGAAAAAATCTCAGCAGCAGCCAATCCGCGTTTTTATACCATCAATTTATATGAAAACAAAATATGCTATTCCTACGATCCGGAAAAAGAAAAACAGGAGCTCATGGAAGAGATCTGCCGGAAAGCTAAGGAGATCTATGGGTTTGATGTCAGTGCTCTGTCTGCGGCAAAAGGGATTTCAAAGCTGTTGGAATTTTCTATGAAATATAAGGGCACGGATCATCTGGTGACCTTTGCTGCAGTCCCGCATCAATTTGGGACTTTTTGTACGGTTATCTCTTATTCCAGGGAGACACTGAAGCGGCAGTTTTTGTATCTTTATGTGGTATTTGCAGTAATTGACGGAGCGGCTCTGCTGCTGCTGTTTTTGTTTTCCTGGGTGTACACGGGTAAAATGCTGTATCCTATAGAGAAGAACCGTGCACAGCAGATGCAGTTTGTAGCTGCGGCTTCCCATGAACTCCGCTCCCCCCTGGCTGTACTTTTATCAGGCGCCGATGCGCTTGCGGTGGCGGATGAGGAGGACAGGCCTGGATTTCAGGAGATGATACAGGCAGAGGGACAGCGCATGTCACGGCTGATCCAGGATATGCTCACCCTTGCCGGCGCAGATAACCAGTCCTGGTCCGTGCACTATGAAAAGATTTCACTGGACACCATGATTCCTGAGGTATATGAGAAATATCATATATTGGCGGAGAAGAAAGGCCTGCACCTGCAGATCAGTCTTCCGCCATGCGAAGAGGAATCAGAAGTTTTCTGTGATGGACAGCGGCTGGAACAGGTGTTGGGAATCCTTCTTGACAATGCTGTCAGTTACACACCGGAAGGCGGAACTATTTTTCTGGGTTACGCAAGGGAAGGAAGCAAATGGAAACTTTGGGTAGGCGACACCGGTCCCGGAATTCCGGATCCCTGGAAAGAGCGGGTTTTTGAACGATTTTTCAGAGGTGATGCGTCCAGAAAAGAGAAAAAGCATTTCGGGCTGGGGCTTAGCATTGCAGGGGAGATTGTACGGCTCCATAAAGGGAAAATCTGGGTGGAGGACAGGGATGGAGGCGGAACAGTCTTCTATTTTACAATTCCGGGCTGTTGAGGGGATGTGTGATATAAAAATCATGCGGTTAATTTATATGGGGATTGTGATAAAGAACGTAGTTGACTATAATTATCTTATGTAAACTACAACTCCGTTAAAAAACACATCGAAGAGAATTAAAATCTTCGATGTGTTTTTTATGTCATCACATACCATCCGGTCTGCGGATATAATCCCACGGATTTTTGTAAACACCGTTTACACTGACGCCAAAATGCAGATGATATCCCGTGGCGGCACCTGTCATACCCACATAGCCAATCACCTGACTTGCCTTGACAGTCTGGCCTTTTTTGACAACCGGGTTTGAAATCATATGCATATAGATCGTGTGAAGGCCGTTGCCGTGGTCGATCTCCACGTAATTGCCCTCTCCGCCCCAGCCGTAACCTGCATTGACTACAGTACCTCCGGCGGCGGCAAGAACCCTGGAATTGGCCGGTGCAGCAAGATCCACACCCTTGTGGTTGGTGGACCCAATTCCCCCCGGACTGTCACGGTTTCCAAATTCACTGGATACATATGTTATACTCGGACACGGAAAGCACCACTGGCCGTTTGTATTTGCCACTTCTGTGCGGACACCGTTGGAATCCAGGTAATAGCCATCCATGTAGGTGTTAACAGCCATGGCGCCGTTTGATTTGAAATAGTAATAATTATCACCGATCTTCTGCCATCCTGTCTGCATGACACCATTTTTGTTCAGATAATATTTACTGCCTCCCACGGTGATGGAACCGGTCTGCATAACGCCGCTGCTATTAAAATAATACCATTTTCCACTGATTTGCTGCCACCCGGTCAGTGTGACCCCGCTGCTGTTGAGATAATATTTCTTTTCTTTAATGGTCAGCCAGCCGGAGGACATAGCTCCGTTTGAGGGATTAAAGTAATAAGAACAGCCGCCGATCTTCTGCCATCCGGTCAGCATGGCTCCGCTGCCGTTGAGATAATACCAGGTGTTTCCAATTCCAAGCCATCCTGTCTGCATAGCACCGCTGCCGTTGGAGTAATACCAGGTTTTGCCTACCTGGTACCAGCCTGTACGCATTGCGCCATTGGACGGATTGAGATAATACCAGATACTTCCCAATTTCAGCCAACCGGTCTGCATAGCACCACTGCCGTTGAGGTAATACCAGGTGCCGTTTAAATTCAGCCATCCGGTCTGCATGACACCGCTGCCATTGGAGTAATACCAGGTTTTGCCCACCTTATACCAACCGGTCTGCATGGCACCGCCAGAGGGATTCAGATAATACCAGGTGCCTCCCAGATTCAGCCATCCCGTTGCCATGGAGCCGTTGCCATTGAGATAATACCAGGTACCATTTAAATTCAGCCAACCGGTCTGCATAGCACCGCTGCCATTGGAGTAATACCAGGTTTTGCCCACCTTATACCATCCTGTCTGCATGGCACCGCCGGAGGGATTCAGATAATACCAGGTGCCTCCCAGATTCAGCCATCCCGCTGCCATGGAACCATTGCCATTGAGATAATACCAGGTACCGTTTAAATTCAGCCAACCGGTCTGCATGGCACCGCTGCCATTGGAATAATACCAGGTTTTGCCCACCTTATACCAGCCTGTTTTCATGACGCCGTCAGACGGATTGAGATAATACCAGGTGCGATTCAGATTGAGCCATCCGACAGCCGCAGCGCCATTTCCCTGCAGGTAATACCAATGTTTATTGATATATCGCCATCCTCCCGCTTCCATGGCTCCGCTGCCGTTGAAATAATACAAACCGCCGCCGATCTTCTGCCATCCTGTGAGCATAACCCCGTTCTTATTGAGGTAATACCAGGTGCCGTTTAAATTCAGCCAGTTGTTTGTATGCAGAGAACCGTTGGGATATATGTAGTACCAATGCTTGTCATACTGTGTCCAGCCATTGCCGGACAGCATGGCACCATTGGATTTTAAGAGATATTTTTTGCCGTCTGTACTTAAAAGACCTGTTTTCATCTTTCCGTCAGAGGCGAGATAATACCAGGTACCATTTAAATTCAGCCAGCCTTTGTTGTAAAGGGTTTGATTTTTATTTACATAGTAGTAAGTCTTGTCACTTTTCAGCCAGCCGGCTTTTGTATATAAACTTCCGTCCTCTGATATATAGTAAAGTTTATCGGAAAGCTTCAGTATGGTCTTCTGATACATAAGGCCATCTTCCTGAAAGTAATATTTCTTTCCTTCTATGGTCTTCCAGCCGGTGGTTTTCAGTCCCTGCTCATCCAGATAATAGGTACCTTCCTCCAATGTCAGCCATCCCGTGGCCAGGGTACCGTCTTCTTTGTAATAATGTGTACCGTCTTCCTCCTCTACCCATCCTGTTTTTATAGGAATGGACTGATTGCTCTCATCTGCAGGCTGGTCAGATACCATTCCGTCAGAGGGAGCATTTGGATCCTCTGCACTATTTTCTTCTGTGTCATCTGTTTTTTCATCCGGATTCCCGGCTCCAGGAGAACTTGGATCGGAGTTGGAATCCTGGGGCTGATTTTCATTTGCTGCTGCATTTTGCTCCGTATCGGATTCAGAAATATTTTGTGAAGCTTCATTTTTTTTTGCCTCAGAACTTAATGCACTGCCTTCCTGGGCTGCGTTTATATTCTGCTGGCTCACCATCAAAGAAGCACTCAGAATGGCTCCGCAAACTGCTGTTTTGACTAATCTCTTATTCCTCATATTCTCCCCCTTACGCAAATGTACTTTCATCCAATATAATGGTAAAAGGTCCCTCATTGACAAGAGATACCTGCATCAGCGCGCCGAATCTTCCTGTTTTTACTACAGGGACGTTTTCCTTTGTCTTCTCTATGATATATTCATAAAGCGATTCGGCCATCTGTGGCTCTCCGGCGTTGAAAAAGCTGGGCCGGTTGCCTTTTTTGCAGTTGGCATACAGTGTAAACTGGGAGATCAGGAGAATTTCTCCGCCCACATCAGCCAGGGACAGATTTGTCTTCCCCTCCGAATCCGTAAAAATCCGGAGATTGATCATTTTCTTGATATACTGGTCAGCAATCTCTTTTGTGTCCTCTTTGCCGATTCCCACAAAGACCAGAAATCCCCGGTTGATCCTGCCTATGCACTCCCCTTCCACATGGACAGACGCTTCACTGACTTTTTGAATTACAAATTTCATTTATTCCAAAAACTCCTTTTTTTCTTTTCGCTCTCTTCTTTCTCTTCCTCAGATTTCATTTTCACAGGTTCCAATGTATCCGGATTGAAAAAATCTATTTCCTGATACAGTTTATCATCTGTGGGCAGTTCCTTCTTTTTCAGCCAGGAATTCCGCAGATACTTCAGTCCTGCCACAATGACAGCCCACACAGGTACACCAATGATCATACCTGGTATACCAAACAGACCGCCGAACAGTAAGATGGCTACAATGACCATAAAACTGGACAGACCTGTGGAACCGCCCAGAATCTTTGGCCCCAGGATATTGCCGTCAAACTGCTGAAGCAGAAGGATGGTGATCAGGAAATACAGACACTGCATGGGATTGACCAACAGTATGATAAAAGCACTGGGTATAGCTCCAAGGTACGGGCCGAAAAACGGGATCACATTGGTGACACCCACGATCACACTGACCAAAATGGCATATGGAGTCCCTATGATCGAGGTGAGGATATAACACAAAACACCAATGATAGCGGAATCCACGATTTTACCGTTTACAAAGCCGCCGAAGGTCTTATTTACAAAACGGCATCCTCTGATGATATCATTCGCTCTCTCCGCATCAAAGACAGCATAAATAAACATTTTGCCCTGCGTCAAAAATCCCTCTTTATCTGCCATCAGATAGACAGAAATAATGGCACCGATCAAAAAGTTTTTGATAAATACCAACGCGCCAAACACGCCTGTGGTAAACTGCTGCAGAACTTCTTTGAGCTGGGGCAGAAGCTGGACATTCATCCAGGTTTCCACTTTAGAGGAATAGCTGTTGAAAAAATCAATGGCTGTGGAGCGAAGCTCCGGATTATTCTTTAAAATGGAATTCAGCCAGTGCCCTACGTTCTGTACATATCTGGGCATGTCATTAATAATACTGATAATACTCTCCACAATAGACGGCACGATCATAGCCATCAGGGAATAGATGATCAGCAGCGCAAACATCAATGCAAAAAACACACTGATATAGCGGACTGCCTTTTTTTTCTTTTTGTTAATATCAATTTTCTTTCTCTTCATCAAAGGAAAGAAGAATTTCTTTTCCAGAAAATTCACCACAGGAGTCAGCAGATAGGCAATAACCACTCCGAAAATCACCGGCATCATAACATTGCTCAGTATACGGAATCCCCGTATCAGAACATCCATATGAAAAATGCCAAAATAAAAGAGCATACTGGCACAAATAACTGCTAATGCTGTAACGCCCCAATACAAATATTTTTTATCCCAACGAAACTTCATGTTAAGCCTCCGATTATGCATAAACTGGAATCATTATAACATGAAATTTATTATTTGTGTCATAATTCTGTAAAAAAGTTATTTATTTTTTTGATTTTCTGTGATATATTCAATTATGCTACGGAGGATAATAAAATGAAATTACAGAAATTACTGAGTCTTACCAGAAAAGCGGTGGACGAGTTCTCGCTCATAGAGGACGGGGATAAGATCGCTGTAGGCGTATCAGGAGGAAAAGACAGCCTGACTATGCTCTATGCGCTCCATGGACTGATGCGTTTTTACCCTCATCCCTTTTCTATAGAAGTGATCACTGTGGACCTTGGGCATCCGGGGTTTCATGTGGAGAAAATAAAAGAGCTGTGTGATTCCCTTGGCCTGGGGTTCACAGTGGTGAAGACAGATATCGCGCAGATCATCTTTGATGAGCGAAAAGAGAGCAATCCCTGTTCCCTTTGTGCCAAGATGAGAAAAGGTGCCCTCAATGAGGAGGCCAAGAAGCTGGGATGCAATAAGGTGGCATACGCTCATCATAAAGATGACGTGGTGGAGACCATGTTGCTCTCTCTTATTTTTGAAGGCCGGTTTCACACGTTCTCGCCCAAGACCTATCTGGACCGTATGGATCTGACGGTTATCCGTCCTCTGCTCTATGTAGAGGAGGCAGATGTCATTGGGTTTAAAAACAAATATGACCTGCCGGTGGAGAAAAGCCCCTGCCCGGTGGACGGATACACAAAAAGGCAGTATGCCAAGGAACTGCTTAGGGATCTGACAAAAGAACATCCCGGAACAAAAGAGCGCATGTTTACTGCTATCTTAAACAGCAGCATAAGCGGCTGGGATAAAAGAATACCTAAATAAAAGATATATGCAAAAATCTCCGCAGAACTTAATAATTCTGCGGAGATTTTCTAAATCAAAAATAACTGTTCAGTACCTATACAGCTTCATGACTGTCAGCCTTTTTTCGCTCTCTTTTCATCTCGGATCTCAATGGCCTTTTTGATCATTTCCACACAGCCGTCAATGCCCAGAATAGCGCTGTTCAGACATAAGTCATAGCTGGTAGCCTCTCCCCATTTTTTGCTGGTATAGTAATTATAGTAGCTGGCTCTTCTCTTGTCTGTTTTCTGGATCCTGTCTTTGGCCGCGGAGTCTGTCAGCTCATGTTTTCTGGCGATCCTCTTGATCCTCTTATCCAGATCAGCATGTATAAATACACTGATCGCTCCCTCATAATCAGAAAGCGCGTAATCTGCACAGCGTCCAACTATAACGCAGGGAGCCTCAGACGCCAGCTTTTTGATCGTGTCAAACTGTGCAAGGAACACTTTGTGGTTGATGGGCATATCGGTAAATGCCGCAGAGGAATAGCCAAAGGAATATGTATCCATAACCAGGGAATACAAAAAACTGTTGGTTGGCTTTTCATCATTGTTCTCGAATAATTCCTGGCATAAACCACTGTCCTTGGCTGCCCTGTCAAGAAGCTCCTTATCATAACATTTGATTCCCAGTTCTTCAGCCAGACGCAGGCCAATTTCTTTTCCGCCGCTTCCGTACTGTCTTCCAATTGTTATTACCGTATTTGCTGCCATAATCAAACACTCCTCTCTATTCGATAATCCCTCTCTGAAACTGTTGTAGCAATACAACAGACAAATATGGAATTATTATCTTACTATAATTATTATAATCTATTTTATCCAATCTGTATATAAAATTTATATTATTTTATCGGAATTTTATGAGAAGTTTTTCAAAATAATCCGGAAGAGGCGCAGAAAACTCCATATACTCTTTTGTGGCCGGATGGATAAAACCTAAAACCATTGCATGAAGTGTCTGCCCTTCCAGACCGGATATGGGACATTTTTTCGGGCCGTATACCATATCGCCAAGAAGAGGGTGTCCGATGCTGCTCATGTGTACGCGGATCTGATGGGTGCGCCCGGTTTCAAGGCGGCATTCGATATAAGTGTAACTCCCAAAACGTTCCAGGACCTTGTAATGAGTCACAGCGGGTTTTCCATTTTGGAGGTTCACTGCCATTTTCTTTCGCTCTGTGGGGTGCCGGCCAATGGGACCTTCCACAATTCCTTCGTCATCTGTCAGATTCCCATGTACAATGGCTCGGTAGCGCCTGGTGATGCTGTGGTCCTTGAGCTGTTCTGCCAGATCCCGGTGTGCCAGATCTGTCTTACAGACAAGAAGTGCGCCGGTCGTGTCTTTGTCAATGCGGTGTACAATGCCGGGACGGAGCACGCCGTTGATACCGGATAAATCTCCCCGGCAGTGATACAGAAGGGCATTCACTAAGGTACCGCTGTAATGGCCTGCGCTTGGATGCACCACCATTCCCTTTGGCTTATCCACCACGAGAAGATGCCCGTCCTCATACAAAATGGACAGCGGGATATCTTCGGGCAGAATATCCGGCTCCTTGTTGTCTGGTATCAAAACACAGATTTCGTCGTCTTCTGAAAGCTGATAACTGGATTTGACCGGCTTATCTCCCACTGTGACGTTACCCTCCTTTAACTGTTTTTGAAGGAAAGAACGGGAATAGCCGTCAAGTTCCAGGGCCAGATATTTGTCAATACGCTCTCCTGTCTGGGAGGCGTCTGCTGACAGGCATATTTTTTTCATTTTTTGATTCCTTTCCCTGATAAAAACGCAAAATCTTCCTCTTTGTAGAAAAACAAAAAGGATATCAGGAATAATGCCATGGAGACTACTACATAGATATCCGCCACATTAAAGACAGGAAAATTAATGGGTGAGAAGTAGATAAAATCCACAACATAATTCAGCCGGACACGGTCAATAAAGTTGCCTATCGCTCCGGCACAGATGATAAAACAGATGATACGAAGTAACAGGTATTTCTTTTCTGAGGGCATGCGCCAGAGTACATAGAGTACGGCACACAAAATGAGGACTGTCATGATCCCAAAGAAAATAAACTGGTTCTGAAAAAGTCCGAAAGCAGCGCCTCTATTTTCCAGATAATGCAGATAGAGCACATTGGGGATCAGGGGAATGTCCGCCTGGTCCTTCAGATGCTGCACAGCCAGATATTTTGTCCACTGGTCCAGTCCTGTCAAAAAAGCCACACTGATGATAAACTGCACCAGTACAGTGATTTTTTTTGTTTTCTGATTCATGTTTGTCTCCATGGGGTTACTCCAGTATTTCCCGGATGGCTGTGAGCAGCTCTTCATCTGTCACGGTCTTATCCACTACTGCGTATCCTGGCTCTTTCATAAGAATAAATTTAATCTTTCCCTGCTCCATCTTTTTATCGGATTTTGTCACGCTCAATACTTCCTCTGCGCGCAGACCGTCTGTGGAGACAGGCAGACCGAAAGCTTCCAGGAGCCTCTTTACATTTTCATACTCTTCCACTGTGATCATGCCGCGTCTCATGGATAAATACGCGGAGGCCACCGTACCTACAGCCACACATTGTCCGTGAAGCAGACGGAAATCCTTTAATTTTTCAACAGCATGACCAACCGTATGTCCCATATTCAAAACTGCCCGCTCGCCCTGCTCCGTGGGGTCATTTTCAACCACAGTTTTTTTTATGACACAGCTTCTGCAGATCATTTCCGACAGGGTGTCCGTGTCAAGTGCCAGGATCTTTGCACGGTTCTCATAGAGCCACTGGGAATAGGACTGGTCGCGGATAAATCCGTGCTTTACAACCTCCCCCATACCGCAGGAAAACTGTTCCAGGGGCAGAGTGCACAGGGTACTCACATTCATATATACCATGCGCGGCTGATGGAAAGCGCCCACCATATTTTTGTATTTTAAGAAATCCACTCCCGTCTTGCCGCCGATGCTGCTGTCCACCTGAGCCAGAAGTGTGGTGGGAACCTGAAGAAAATCAATCCCGCGCAGATAAGTAGCTGCCGCAAACCCCGTCATATCTCCAACAACACCGCCGCCCAGAGCCACCAGAAAATCTTTCCGGTCAAAGTGCATTTCGATCAAGTGCTGATAGATTCCCTGTATCTGTTCCAGGGTCTTATTCTCCTCCCCTGCCGGAAGTACATAGGAAGTAACAAAAAACGCGCACCTCTCCAGTTCCTTTTTTACTGTATTTAGATACAGCGGGGCAACCGTGCTGTCAGTTACAATACAGAACTTTCTCTTTGTAAGTCCCAGCCTTTTAAGCTGTGCGGATAAATCCGAAAAATCCTTGCGGAATATAATGGGATAGGAAAAATCCCCGTCTCTTCTTACCTGTAATATGTCTGCTGTCATTCTTTTCACTCCTGTCTTAACAATATCTGGCCAGGCTTATATGGTACCTGTTTTTCTTCGTGATGCTGCCCACTTCCTCAAAGCGGAATTTGCCTTTGCTGCGCACAGAGACAATATCTCCCTCTTTCAGATTATATCCGTTGGACAGAATGTTTTTTCCGTTCACAAATACCTTCCCCCCTTCGATCAGAGAAATGATGCTGCTTCGGGAGGTGGAAAAGGCCAGCGCGATGACGCTGTCCAGTCTCACAGAGGAGACAGTGCCGGTGACCTTTTCTGTTTTCAGGGAAGGCAGTTCCTCCAGTGTGTTCAGAAGCCGGGGTACTACATTGGTGTGACGGATACGGCACAGCTCCTGCATGAGAAACGGCGCCATATTCTCGTGGCAGAACACATAGGCTGTCTTTCCATCCACCAGGATATCTCCTATTTTGCTTCTCTCAATTCCAAGATTCAGTATGGCTCCCAGATAGTCCCTGTGAGTCAGGCTTTCTGCAAATTTTTCCGCTGTAGGACGGATGCAGATGCAGGAAATAGGGTAGCTCTGCTGAAAGAAAAGAGCATCAGGGATGAATGCTGCCATCTGACGCTCTGCCAATGCATAGCCCCCGAAGGTCTCCACATGGACCCCTGATTCATTCTTTGGCAGGCTGTGCAACATATGCAATTCATTTAAGTCCAGAAAATCAGAGAAAGCAAGAACACCCCGATAATAGGCATTCTTACTTAACTCTTTCATACGTTTTTCAAATAAAGCTTCTTTTTCCATAGTTTGTCCACTCTGTCATTCATAGTTATGGGATCGCGGTGTGTGAACAGGAAGCATTAATATTCAGTCCGTATGGACGGGATATCAAAAGCACCGTTTAAAATCTGCTGATAGTCTCCTGTAATGTCCACACTGGCCGGTGTCAGAATAAATATGTAGCTGGACACCTTCTGCAGGCTTCCGCCTATAGAATAGCAGGAACCGGATGTAAAATCAATGATCCTCTGCGCAACTTCCATATCCAGACCTTCCAGGTTCAGAATAACGGTACAGTTGGCGATCAGTGTATCTGCAATCTCTCTGGTATCTTCCATATTGGTAGGCTTGATCACACAAACTTCCATTGCGCTGCCTGTCCTTTTTACCTGACGCATCGGGGTAACCTTGGAGGAGGAAGCTGCTGCTGAAGACGCAGACTTGGAAACCTTCTGCTGTTTGGCAGGCTTGGCAGCCTTGGGAGCAGGCTGTTTTTCTGCTTTTTTATAGCTGCGCGGTTCATAATCGTCTAAATCGTCATCATCGTCCTCTAATTTTTTGAAGAAACGTCTCTTGGGTTTTTCGTCATCGAAGTCGTCATCGAACTCGTCATCCAGAAATTCGTCGTCGTCGTAATCGTCGTTCACTTTGATCGCATCTAAAAACTTATCTAAAACACCCATGATAAAATCTCCAATCTTATTTGCTATAATCTCTTTCTCCGAAGATGCCTGTTCCTACACGGACCATGGTGGCACCCTCTTCAATGGCAACCTCATAATCACCAGTCATGCCCATGCTGAGCACGGCCATAGTAACATTATTAAATTTTTTCTCTTCAATGTCAACACTTAATTTTCTTAAATTTCTAAAAACTTCCCTGTTTTCTTCAGCATTTTCTACAAACGGGGCAATGGTCATCAAACCTTTTACCGCAATATTGGGAAGCTTTGAGATGGCCTCTGCCAGTGCTGCGGTCTCCTCCGGGGCGACGCCGAATTTGCTGTCCTCACCGGCTACATTGACCTCAATAAGGATATTGGCAGTCACGCCCTTCTTTACGGCTTCCTGGCTGACTGCCTCTGCCAGGCGAAGGGAATCTACCGAATGGATCAGATATGCCTTATCCACAATGTATTTTACTTTATTTCTCTGCAGATGTCCGATCATGTGCCAATGAAGACCAGAGGGAAGAGCCTCCTCCTTGGCTGTCAGTTCCTGTACCTTATTCTCGCCAAAATCCACTACACCCAGGGGGAGCAGTTCCTCGATCATGGACATAGGTTTTGTCTTACTCACAGCGATCAGCGTGACCTCATCACGATTCCTTCCTGCCCGACGGCAGGCTTCCTTTACTTTTTCTTCCACTGCAAGATAATTTTCACATACACTCATGTTTCATCTCTCCTTACTTTCCTGTCAATATATCCTCTTCCTTTACGCTCTCTCCGTCCTCCACAATCCTGTCAAAGGCTTCCAGACCATAAGAAGTATTGGTTTTTACGATACAGTATTCCTCATTCCGGTCTATGATGTCAATCTGCCGGAATACGGCATATCCCTTGTTCATACTGTAGACACCTTCCAGATAATCAATCTCGCCAACCACAAAGGTTTCCTTTGTCTCTGGTTTATACAGCACATCACCATCCTGGAAGGTTTGCTTGTCCACATAACAATATCCGTCCTGGGCAGCCGTGCTGTCCGAATTCCCGGAGACCTCCGCATCCTGGTTCTCCTCTGCCGTATTTTTGTAAATGGTGGCAGATACAAACTCTGTTGACTTCTCACCGCTCTTGGTGACTGCTTCCCGAAGGAACCCGGCTGAGTCTTCATTGCCGCCTTTTGTCAGATAAGAAGAAGGAATGATATAAAATTCTTTGGTGACAATAGAACTCATAGGAATCTTCAGTCCGCTCTGGGTGTTGACGACCAGCTCTATTTTTAAGAAACGGTCAGAGGCATACCGCACCATACCGTTTTTCAGTGTGATCTTTGCCGTTTTCTGGTCTCCCACATTCATAATGGAGAGCTGTCCTGTCTGTGTCTCGCCGTCCTTTAAAAATTTTACTTTAATGCTGCTGCGGTCCGCCAGCTTGGCTGCCAGTTTGTCAGAAAGAGGCACCATAAGAGTCCAGTTGTCATCTTTTACCAGCTTATATACCGGGTCTCCGGCTTTTATCTGTCCATCTGTGAGCAGATCATTTTTCTCATAGGCTTTCTGGTTAAAGTCTTCCTCTGTCAGGTCCTCCACAGTCTTTCCTTCGTACCCGTCTGTAGAATAGACCACAAGGCCTGCATTGGGCGTTGTATGTACCACCTGGTTGCCAAATGTCATGGAACCCTTGAGAATGGTCACATCACTCTCCTCCTCATCCTGGTCCTCCACAGCGTCAGCCGGAGCTGCCGAAGAGGTAGATGCCTGCTGAAAGATCAGCCCCTGCATCTCATATTTAAAGCTGTAGGCATCATAGAAATCCGTACCGCTGAAGTTGTTGGAAAAATCAGCGATCCTTTTGCGGACCTCCTCTAACTGGTCCTTTGTAAGGGTGATATCTGCCTTGACATTCTGTGTGTCACTCAGCGCATAGACATTTCCGTTTTTGCGTATCTTCATGCCTTCTCTGGCATAATAGCGCACATAGCCGGGACTGTCGGCTGTGACGATCTCCTCATCCCGGACAGCCAATGCTGTACAGACTGGATTTCTGGAGAGCGGACCGGCCGTCACCTGATAGGAGGTGACATGGGTGGAGGTAATATAGAGAAGAACTGTTATCAGCATGTAGATAAACAATGCTCCGAAAAGTAACGTGGCAATATTAAAAGTGAAAATCTTTCTGATGATCTTCAGAAGGTTTTTTATAAATGTCAATATTTTTTCTCTCAATTGGAATGAAAATCTCCTTTCATTATCGTTTTCCATTTTAACATTTTCAGCATTTAAGTACAATAGCCAATTTTATTGTATAAAAATTATAAATAATGCAAAAAATAGAAAAAGATAAAGGAGGAATTATCATGAAATCAAATGGATTAGATTATACCGCATTGGTTATTACCGTTATCGGTGCCCTCAACTGGGGATTAATTGGACTGTTCCGTTTCAATCTGGTTACCTTCCTGTTCGGAGACATGACATGGCTTTCAAGGATCGTATATGTCATCGTAGGAATCTGCGGACTCTATCTGCTGAGCCTCTTCGGAAGGATTACTTCTATGGGTGACCGCTGAGTATGCACGAAAAAAAGCCGCCGCACTCCTGTTTATCAGGGTGTGCAGCGGCTTTTTTTCTTTCGTTTATTTTATAATGATGTAACGATCATGTGTTTTACATCTTCAGGAAGATCCTTTTCGTCTTTTGAAAGGCTGATAATAAAGGAAATCTCATAAGCATTTGAAATCTTCTCAAGGCTGGCTAAAACTTTTGAAATATTTTCCGGGTTACACTCCAGTTTTGAAATCCTCAGGAAACCATCCAGGTACATTTGCTCAAGATCATGATCCTGGGAAACAATACCGCGGATAAAACCAACAAATTCATCACTGTTCTCAATACCGTATTCCATCACATCGATCAGACGGATTTTATTATTCAGCTCATACATATGTTTTGTACTTTTATCTAAGTAAACAACTGAGCCGTTCGCGTTCTTGACCTCAGCATTCGCCTTGTCTAGAAGAATTTTTGTCTTTCCTTTACCTTTTTCACCTACAATTAACTGAACCATCGCATTTTCCTCCTTAGCCGCACGTAATATGTATATTTACTAAAAACGTGGTTATCTTGGAATTAATTATAGTGCATTTCGTTCAAAAATACAATGGTAAAATAAAAAATTTCTGCTATTTTTAGAAATTTAATTTTCTTTAGGAACGATTCACTTTCTCCAGAAGCTGGTTCATACGTTCATACAAAACAGGTTTGTTTTCCGCGTTCAATACAATGGACACATAAGGCTCTCCATAGTTGTTCTGTACCATCAGAGCCAGGCAGGCTCCTGCCTTGCCGGTAGTGCCGGTTTTTCCGCCCAGGATGGTTACTCCTTTGGGTGCGCTGGACTCTCCTGTCAGATACTGGTCTGTGGCATCCAGCCACTTCTGCATGGCAGACCCGTCTGCTGATTTGTAATTAATCGTATAATTGCTTAACTGTGTGATATCTGTAAACTCCTGATGTTTCATCGCTTCATTGAGCATCAGATAAATGTCGTAGACCGTGGTATAATGGTCGTCATCGTGAAGTCCGTGAGGATTCACAAAATGTGTTCCCGTCATACCCAGATGCTGAGCTTCCTCATTCATCATATCCACAAAGCTCTCCACGCTGCCGCCTACAGTCCTGGCAATGGCCATTGCCGCATCGTTGGCTGAATAGACAAGAAGCGCATGGAAAAGCTGGTCCATGGATATCTGATCCCCCTCTGCAAGACCGCATACCTGGGAATCTGCCTCAAGCTGGATATCCTGCGCCTGTATGGTCACGATTTCATCCATATTGGCTTTCTCAAGGGCCACCAGTGCTGTCATGATCTTGGTGATACTGGCCGGATAGGATTTCTCATAAAGAGATTTTGAAAAAAGCAGCTTTTTATCCTGGATATCAAAAAGTGCTGCTCTCTCCTCCCCCTGTGTCTCAATCCCTTCCATGGGTGTGTCACCTGGGCCTACGCACAAATCTGCCGCTACGCCTTCCGCCACCAGGGAATCTTCACCTATGGTCTGGCCGAACACTTCCGTAGTCAGTCTGAATGCCATGGGCGCGTCTACTGCCTGTCTGCCCTTCAGCATAAAAATCCCCAGAACACCTGCTAAAAGCAGAATGACGAAAAACATGCCGAGAAACAGAGTCCGCTTGATCCTACGTTTTCTCTGTGCTTTTTTGGAAAGCCTTTTTTTAGGTTTATTTGTACATTTCACGCCAGTCCAACTCTCCTCTGTCAAGTGATTTGATCATCATTTCAGCTGTGGCAAGATTGGTTGCCAGGGGGATATTGTGCGTATCACACAGATGAAAAATCCTCTTTACATCCGGATCGTGTTTCTGTGGTGCCAGAGGCTCACGCAGATAGATGATCAGATCCATTTGATTCTGTTCGATCAAAGCCCCCATCTGCTGTTCCCCGCCAAGATGACCGGCCAGGAACTTGTGTACATTCAAATTGGAAGCCTCCTCAATGAGCCTGCCTGTGGTACCTGTTGCATAGAGTTCATTTTTTGACAAAACACTCCTGTAGGCAATACAGAAGTTCTGCATTAATTTTTTCTTTGAGTTGTGTGCAATTAATCCGATGTTCACGATTTTTCTACCTCCCTGTAGGTTCTGTTTTTCTGAAGACTGACATTTAATACCAGTCCCATACCGATATAAAGGCTTACCATGGAAGAAAGCCCGTAGCTGACAAAAGGAAGAGGCGTACCTGTGTTGGGGCCAAGTCCTGTTGCCACGCAGATGTTGATAAAACTCTGTACTGCTATAAGAGAAGCCATACCGTAGCATATGAGGCTGCCGGATAGATCCTTCGCCCTTCTGCCCGTCCTCATACATTCATAGATGATCAGGAAAATGAGCAGAATAATTGCTGTGCAGCCCAGAAATCCCAGCTCCTCCCCCGCCACGGAAAAGATAAAGTCCGTCTGGCTCTCAGAGACAAAATTTCCTTTGTTGGCAGTTGCCACTTCATTGTTGTTCAGGCCTTTTCCGGTCAGTTTTCCTGAGCCGATGGCCATGATGGAATTCTGCTGCTGGATGACATCATCTGAATACTCCTCCTCCTCAGGATAGAGAAATGTCATGATCCTGTCTCTCTGATAATCATTGATCAGCTTCTGGTCGGGCTGTATGACAATGAACAGAAACACGATCACCAGCGGTATGGCGATGAGCAGCGCCCCGCCTATGATCTTATAGCTCAGCCCTGCAAGATACAGCAGTATACAGAAAAGTATAGCAACTGTGATCGTATTTTTCAAGTCCGGCTGACTAAATACCATTGCCAGAGGAATGGCGATCAGCACCACAGATTTTAAAATTGTCTTAAACGTGTTCAGGTCTTCTTCATGCTCCATAAAAAAGCGGGCAAAAAACAGTATGATAATGATTTTCGACAGCTCTGTAGGCTGGAACTGGAATCCTCCGATACGCAGCCATCTGGCAGCACCTTTGGACTCTGTACCGAAAAACCACACAGCGAGAAGCATGAGGATATTGCAGAAATACATGATCCAGTAAAAATTCAGGATCCAGCTAAAATCCATCAGGGAGACGATCACCATGATCACAAGACCAAGGATCATACCCATGAGCTGTTTTTTCTGCAGATCCGGTTCCGCGCTTCCCACCAGAAGCACCCCCATAAAAGTGAGTACCACCAGAAACAGCACCAGTCTGAAATTGTAGTCGCGTAGTTTATATTGTTTAATCATGAAAACACCTAGTTTTATCCTTAAAGTCCTTTTTTACCTGTTCCTAAAAACCGGGATAGGATTCCTGTATATCTGCTTTCAGAGGAATCTTTGCCAAAACGGTAGTGGTATCCTTTAAATAACGGATTTCCACTTTTTGCTCCTGTACGGTGAAATATCTGCTCACGGCACGGACCATATCGTTTTGAAGCATGGTCATCATTTGTGGAGAACAATCCAGCCTCTCGGATACGAGGAGAAGCTTCAGCCGGTCTTTTGCTACATGACCGGAACGTTTATTCCGAAAATGAATCAACACGCAGGCCCTCCTTTACCTTATTATTTTTTAAAGATACCGGACAGCCTTTTGAATACACCCTGCTTTGACTGGAAGTTCAGGAAAGGTACGTCCTCTCCCGCTATCCTGCGGCAGATGTTCAAAAAAGCCTGTCCTGACATGGAGTCCTGCCCGCAGAGCGGTTCCCCCTGATTGGTAGCGATAACCACAGCCTCATCATCCGGAATCGCTCCCAAAAGCTCCACCGCCAGAATCTCAGTGACATCCTCCACGGACATCATCTCCCCGCGTCTTATCATATCCATGCGCAGGCGGTTGATGACAAGCTGTACCCTGGGCATTTCATTGGCCTGGAGCAGTCCGATGATACGGTCTGCATCCCGGATAGCGGATACCTCCGGTGTCGTTACCACGATCGCCCGGTTCGCCCCTGCAATGGCATTTTTAAAACCCTGTTCAATACCTGCCGGGCAGTCCAGCAGAATATAGTCAAACTCCTCTGCCAGGTCATCCGTCAGTTTGATCATTTGTTCCGGCGTGATAGCCGTCTTGTCTCTGGTCTGGGCTGAGGGCAGAAGGCAGAGATTGTCACACTGCTTGTCCCGGATGAGCGCCTGCTTCATGCGGCAGCTCCCCTCAATGACATCGATCAGGTTGTAGACGATCCTGTTTTCAAGCCCGAGTACCACATCCAGATTCCGAAGCCCGATATCCGTATCCACTACGACTACCTTTTTGTTGAGCTTTGCAAGTCCAAGCCCAAGATTCGCCGTAACGGTGGTTTTTCCGACCCCGCCTTTTCCGGAAGTCACTACAATAATTTCACTCATATCCTATCCTCCTAAATCCTTTTTGAAACTGCGGCATTAACCGCCTTTACTTTTCATGCGTATTTCAAGACTCAAAAAAGGTTTAGTCTGTCTGCTGTGTACTTCCGCCTGCGGATGCCGTTCCGGTTACTATCGCATCTTTATCCACAAGATTGTACTTATAGCTGATTACATCTTTTGCTACTGCTGCCGCATTGGTGGAACTGTATCCATTGGCAATGCGGACTGCCATGGCGATCTCCGGTTTGTCCGATGGGGCAAATCCGATGAAGAGTCCGTGGCTGGGCCGGGTTGTAACCTCCTGGGCGGTACCTGTTTTACCGGATACCGGATAATCAAAGTCCTGGAAGGCTTCATTGTTCTCTACTACTTCCCGCATTCCTGCATGGATAATATCCCACTCATGGTTGGGAATGTCCATAGTAGTCTTCAGCTCCGGTGTGTAGTCTTCGATGAGGGTTCCTTTGGAGTCTGTAACTTTATCAAGAAGGGACAACGAATAAATGTTTCCCCGGCTTGCGATTGTGGTGGCATAACGTGCCAACTGTGAGGTCGTGTAGTTGTTGGTACCCTGTCCGATTGCAGATGCCACGGCTGCTTCGTCTGTGATCTGTGGTTCGGCCTCTGTGATCTCTATTCCTGATTTCTGGTCAAGCTGGAACAGTTCTGCATATTTCCGCAGTTTTTCAAGTCCCAGTGAATCTGAGAAATTCCCATCGGAATCTGTGCCCATGTCATAGACTACCTGGTTAAAGAATGTATTACAGGAGTTCTTGATAGCCCCCTGTATTCCCAGATAGCCGTGCCCGGTATGCAGCCAGCATTTGATGGGAGGATTGACCTTGGTGAATTCACCGGTACATGTCACACCATAATTGTCGTCAACAATTCCCTCTTCCATTCCTGCAACCGCTGTCACGATTTTAAATGTGGAACCGGGTGCTGTTTTCTGCTGCGTAGCCTTGTTAAAGAAGGGCCTTGAGAGGTCAAGGGAAAGCTTTGCATAATAATCTATATCCATCTGATTGGCCAGACGGTTATTGTCATATCCGGGATAGGTGACACAGGCCAATACTTCCCCGGAATTTACATCTGTCATAACAAGAGATCCGGAACAGGGGTCAAGAGCCAACTGTGCCGGTGTGATCTCCAGATTGCTGATCTTCTCTTTTAGGAAATCATAGGCTTTTTTCTGTCCGGATGCAAGCGCATTGTAGGACGCCTCATCTGCTGCCAGGATACCCTGGTCATAGAGGACCAGGCAGAGCTGGTTTCCTGATATGGTATCTGACAGGATCATATATTTATATATGATCTTGGAGAACTCCGAATCATTTGTCAGAGATTCCGTCAGATATTCAGAGAGTGCATTGTACACTTCTGTAGAGTCCAGATAATCCCCCTCTGCATAAAACTGGGAGATATCGATCCAGTTCTGGCTTGCTGCATAAGTCAAAAATTCTTTCAGGCTTATGGAACTGTCTTTTGTCCACGCAATATAAGTGGGATCTGATGCGTCAATGGCGTCCAGAGACAGAATTCCCTTTTTGTTCATAAGGAAATCATTAACTATATAGCTCTGGTACTCCTGCATTTCTTTTGGAAGATCCTTATAGGCTTCCGGCGCGGCAGCGGTAAGCTCCTGCCGGATGGATTCAAAGACTTCTGCCTGTTTCTGGGTGAACAGGCCGTAAATGGTCTGCTCCGTCTCAGATGCGTCTTCCTCCTTGAAATGGCTGGTATTGATCACACTGTTGCCGATCAAAGCATTATATACGTCATAGATCGGTGTCCGTATATTGGCAGTATCGTTGTTGGTAGAATCCTGATCGAATTCCTTTGCCATGACAATATTGTCAGAGAGGATACCTGCGATCTTCTGCTCCAAAACATGATAGGCAACTTCCTGAAGATCTTTGTCAATGGTCAGGTAGACGTCGTCGCCGGATACCGGTTCTACCCGGGAGTCCTCATTGATCTGCAGAACTTTTCCCAGGTTGTCGACTGTCACCTGCTCCTCCCCATCTTTTCCCTGAAGGGTGGTTTCCATATACTGCTCGATTCCCGTTTTACCGATCACTGCATCCGTGGAGTAATCCGGGTGGTCTTTTTTCAGCTCCTCCAGCTCCTCCGCTGAGGCCTTTCCTGTATATCCGATGATCGGCGCAAAATAAACACCGTCATCATATACACGGATGGAGTCTTCCATGATATCCACACCCTGCAGCTTATCTTTGTTCTCCATTACCATTGCAACTGTTTCTTCGCTTACGTTGGTTGCGATAGTTGCCGGCACATACTTTTTAAAGCTGTTGGCAGACAGTGCATAGCGGATACGAACAACAGCCAGAGTTTCTTCCGGAGTAAAGGATTCCGGCAGGTTATGTTCTTTTAGCTCTTTGGCTGTATAGGGATCATTTTTATTCACCAGTCCGAAGCGCTCAGAGCTGCACAGATAATCCATGATCTTCTTTGGAGAAGCGTTGAGCTGGTCTTCTTTCAGGGAATCTATTTTCGCCTGTCCATAGACATCAGCTTTAAAACGGTTCAGTGTAAAGTCAGTTGCGTCAAAAGCGTATTCTCCGTTCTCATCCACCACAATGTGAAAAGATGTGTCCAGAGTTTCCCCATTGGTTTCCAGAATTTTCATCAGGGAATATGCCACATAATTGAGTGTCAGGTTTTTCTCCCTGTTGGAGTCATAGGTTCCATTGTCCTCCAGTATAATGGAATAGGACAACTGGTTGTGGGCCAGGAACTGGCCGTTCCGGTCACGGATATTCCCTCGGGTGCTCTTGATGGTACGCGTTTTTGTGGTGCTCAGATTAAAGTTGTCGGCGTATTCGTCGCCCTCAATGATCTGAAGCTTAAAAAGATGCTGTATCAGGATAAAGAACATGAGAATGAACGCCAGAAACAGCACTGTGGTACGTTTGATACAAATTTTTTTAAAAAAGTTTTTTATTTTCTTAGCCAAATAGAATCTCTCTCCTTCATTTCCAGTTCTGTCAGCCGCTTGTTGATGTTAAAGAGTAACCTGTAGAGAAGAACAGTCATAAGAATCGTATAGATCATTTCCGGAATGATGATCCTTCCGAAATAGTAGTAAAACTGTATACGTCCCCGCATCAGATACTGCATTCCATAGACCAGACCGCCGTAAACCAGATCACCGGCCGCTACAAGTATGATGGGAACACGAAGCTCCTCATCATAAAACAGTTTACAGCAGCAGCCTGCCGCATAGCCGATGCACAGATAGATCAGGCCGTAAAAGCCAAGGAGTCCGTCTGAGAGCAGGTCTTTCAGGATTCCGCATAAAAATCCGATCCAGATGCCATTCTTCTTGCCGCGCATAAAACCAAAGGAAACTGTCAGAATCAACAGCAGGTTCGGCGCAATAGAGCCGATGGAAAGCGCTTTGAAAAGAGTTCCCTGAAGGACAGCGGAAATCAGAATCAGAAGGAGGGTTACCACTTTCCTTTGAATTCTCATTTATGAATCTCCCTTCTGCTGTTTCAGTTCTTTGATCACAAGTACCTCCTGCAGATGTTCAAAATCTACCGCAGGTGTCAGGGTCCCTGTCTTTGTGAGATTGTTGGGGTCTTCTTTGATCTCACTTACATATCCTATCAGAATACCCTTCAGAAATTTGTCACTCACTGCGGATGTAACAATTTTTTCACCCTCCTGGATTTTGTCATCCTCATCCTTCAGGTGGATAAACTGCAGTTTTCCCTCATCAATGAGACGCATGTCGCCGGACACGATACATCTGTCGGAGGTGGTCATGGTCATGGCGCCTACATTACTGGTGTCATCTATGATGGAGCGGACCGTTGCCCAGTTTTTCCCGACCTCGGTGACTATGCCCACCAGTCCGCTTCCAGCGATGACGTTGCAGTCCTTCTGGATACCGTCATCGCTGCCTTTATTAATGGTAAAAGTGGAAAACCAGTTGCCGGAGTTCTTGCTGATCACCTCAGCGCCTACTTTATCGTATTCACTGTATTCCTTGTCCAGATCATACAGCTTTTTCAGACGGTCCAGTTCACTGACAGACTGGGTCAGACGGCTGTTCTCAGCAGTCAGCTCGTCCACCTTGCCCTGAAGCTTTTTATTTTCCTCTACCAGCTTTTTTTTGTTGCGGAAACCGGAGGTCATGTCACTCAACGCGGTTCCCACTTTATTGATGCCGTTCTGGAATGGTACGACTGCGTAGCTGGCAGCTTTTCTGACCGGTGCGGCCGGAAATTTTGACGCAAAGGTGAGGAGCATCAGGCTGATGCACACCAGAATCATTACAACCAGGATGTGTTTACTTTTTATGTTCCAATCATGCTTTTTCTTCATTCTATAAAACCTCAGCTTTTTATTCATGACAGCAGAGAGCCTGCAGGACATGTCCTCTGCTATTTAACCCATTTTCTGAGAGACTTGCTTCCTATGATCTCCTTAAGCCCGTATATGGTGCACAGGTCGTAGAAACGTGACAGGCATACCTTCTGCCCTGTCTGCCTGCTGATAAACCATTCGATATCCGGAATCTTTGTGGTACCTCCGGTGAGATTGATGCCTTCCCTGGAAATATTCTGCCGAATCTGGGGCGGTGTCCGTTCCAGAAAAAAGCGTATCTCTTCACAGATGGTGCCCAGCGGTTCCAAAATGGCCTCAAAAACCATTCTGGAGGAGACGATCCCCTCCTGGGGCAGACCGGTCAGGCTGTCCACGCCCACCACTTTCCGCGCCTCTTTTTTATCTTCTTTTAAATAGGCCAGGGAGAATTTCAGACGTCTGGCTGTACGGCTGCCAATATTCAAATTGCACCGGCGCCGCACCATGTTCTGGATGGATTCGTTTAACTGCTTGCCGCCAATCTCCACAATTTTGCTCAGTACCACCCTGCCCTTTTCGATGACAGAGATTTCACAGCTCTGTGCCCCGATGTTCACCACCATGGAGCCTTTCGTCTTGTTGATGGGTATTCCCAGAGCTACCGCATCAGCGATGGTCTTGTCAACCATGTATATCTTATTTTTTCTGTTGGAATTTCCTATGGTATAGTAAGCCCTCTTCTCTATCTCGGACAGATCTGCAGGAACTGCAAGGTACAGTGTGTTTCCAAAAACCGTACCGGCGCCTGCTTTCTCCAGAAGTGAATGCAGAACCATCTCTGTGTGATTGATATCTGCAATCTTGCCGAATGTCATGGGAGTGATGACCGAGACATTTGAGGGATTTTTTTCAAAAATCTCATAAGCATCATTGCCGGCAGCCAGAATCTGCTTTCCGTTCCGGATGGCAATCATGTTCTTTTCCGTTAAGATGGTGTCCTGCTGGCAGGAATAGATTTTCACCATACTGGTGCCTAAATCCACACCGAACGTTTTATGAAATGGCATATTGTGCTCCCCTTTTATTTATGACCAAGAAAGCCCGCGCAGCGTTCTTTCTATTATAATTATTCTAATAATCCCTGCTCCCGGAAGCTTATGTAACGGCAGTCGCCGATAATGATGTGATCCAAAAGCGGGATGCCGAGCATTGCTCCGGCATTCTGAACTCTCTTCGTAATGTTGATATCCGCCTGACTTGGGGACGGGTCTCCGCTTGGATGGTTGTGGACCAGCAGGATACCCACCGCGTGATAAGAAAGAGCGGCAAGAAAAATCTCCCGCGGGTTTACCAGGGACATGTTGACAGTCCCTTTAAAAATAGTCTCTTCCCCCAGGCGATGGTTTTTGCAGTCCAGCATCATACAAAGCAGCAGCTCCTGTTCCTGATGGCGGAGCTGCTCCATGTAGAAATTGGCAATGGATGCCGGATGATCAAAAGAAACACCCTTTTCTGCCACAGAGACTGCAATCCTCTTGGAAAGTTCACCGATGCATTTGAGCTGTACGGCTTTCACTGTTCCAATTCCCCGTATACTTTTCAACTGCTGGAGGCTCAGTTGGTGAAGGCCGGGAAGGCCCTCTTTGTCCCGGGAGAGGTGCAGCACCTCCCCGGCCAGCTCCAGTGAGGAGCTTCCGCTTGAGCCGGAGCGCAAAAGCACTGCCAGCAGTTCTTCATCAGTAAGTGCCTGGGCGCCGAGCTTCAGACACTTTTCGTATGGCCGGTTTTCATTTGGTATTTCTTTGATTTTTCTATTGTCATTCATATGATTTTCCACATACTCTCTTCAGCATGGTATGGGCATCATAAAAAAATTTAGCAGACTTTATTGTAGCACAGATTAAAAACGATGTATATGGCTTAACAAAAATTTATCACTTTTTTCATAATTGGTATACTTTTCATCGCGCAAAACAGGAAAAACGACTGCCGGATCAGAGGCTGCAGGCAACGGTGACCGCCTCTCCGATCTTCAGACCATCCATAGCCGCGGAGGTGATCCCCCCTGCATAGCCCGCACCTTCCCCACAGGGATAAATCCCTTGTATATTGCTCTGCATCCGGGAGTCTCTTTCGATCCGCACAGGGGAGGAGGTACGGCTCTCCACACCTGTGAGCACTGCGTCATCCCTAGAAAATCCTGGAATCATGCGGTCAAAATACGTGATTCCCTCCTGCAGGGCACTGCTGATATAAGAGGGAAAAAGCTCTCTTAAGTTTGCAAAGGACCAGTCTCCTTTCAGGCAGGGAGTGACCAGTCCAAGCCCGGTGCTTCTGCGGTTCTCTTTAAAATCACCGAAAAGCTGAAGTGGAATTTTGCCTCCGCCGAGACCATAAGCTGTTTTTTCCAGCTCTCTTTGAAATTCTACACCGGAAAGAGGTCCTTTATTTCCATAGTCATCCGGTGTTACTGTGACGATCATGGCACTGTTGGCATTCTTTGAGGCCCGGTCCTGATAGCTCATGCCATTGACTGCCAGCATGTTTTTTTCGGAAGAGGCATTGACCACATATCCCCCCGGACACATGCAGAAGCTGTATATTCCGCGGCCGGAGGCTGCTTTATGGGTCAGCTTGTATGCGGCAGCCCCTAAGGTATCATGTTCTTTGCATCCGTACTGATACTGGTTGATCAGTGTTTGGGGGTGCTCTATGCGAAGCCCCACGGCAAAGGATTTTGCCTGCATGGAACACCCTGTTTTTTCCAGAAGGGAAAATGTGTCTCTGGCGCTGTGTCCGATCGCCAGGACCAGGGTGGAGACAGGAAGCTGTTCCCTGTTATTGATCTCAATGCCTGTGATCTGTCCTTTTTCCACCTGAATACCGGTCAGGGCGCTTCGGAAACGGATTTCTCCGCCCATCTCTTCTATTTTGCCCCGCAGTTTTTTTACGATGGACACCAGCAGATCTGTTCCCAGGTGGGGCTTCTGTACATAGAGGATCTCCTTCGGCGCGCCGCATTCTACAAAAAGGCGGAGTACCTCCAGATTTCTTCCCACAGGGTCTTTGACCAGGGTATTCAGCTTTCCGTCGGAAAATGTGCCAGCGCCGCCCTCACCGAACTGCACGTTGGATTCCGTGTCCAGCGTACCGCCCTTCCAGAAAGACTGTACTTTTTCCATTCGGGCGTCCACATGGTCTCCCCGTTCGATCACAAGGGGGGAAAGTCCTGCACGTGCCAGGTAATAGGCACAGAAAAGACCCGCAGGGCCGCTGCCCACCACTACCGGGCGCTGTATCCCGGATGTTCGGTCTGCATGGAGATAAGTATAGGTGCTTCTACTAGTTGACATAACAATTTTATGGTCAACTCTTTTTAGGACAGCATTTTCTTTTTTTACCTCTGCGTCAATTGTATATACGAAAAAAAGTTCCGGCTTTTTCCTGGCATCCAGAGATTGTTTCCGGATCGTCCATGAGAGAAGCTCTTCTTTTTTTATTTTCAATGTTTTTAAAATCTTTTTTTCCAGGTCGCTTTCTGTGTGCGCCACCGGAAGCTTTAATTGCTGTATGGTAAGCATGTGTGAACCTTTCTATATGACCATTCCTGCGGCCTTTGCTTTTTTGCAGGGGCCGTAAAAATAGTTCCTTTTTGAAAACGTTTCAATAGGTGTGCGCTTAATGCGCGGTAAATGTCAGAGTGCAGCGTGTGTTCCCGCCGCGGCAGCGCTGGACCATGCCCACTGCAGATTATAGCCTCCGCAGATACCATCCGTATCCACCACTTCCCCCGCAAAAAAGATTCCGGGCTGAATGGAGGATTCCATTGTCTTTGGAGATAACTCCTCTGTGGAGACACCCCCTGAACATACCTGGGCCTGCCTGAGGGAGCGGGGGCTTTTGACATCCAGCTCCAGACATTTGATCTTCTGTACAAGGGAGGCCAGATCACCGGAGTTATCCTGGGTCAGCACATCGATGAGTTTTTTAGGAAACAGTCCCACAAGGCTTTCCTTCAGGGTTTTGTACGGACAGTTTTCCATACGGGTTTTTAAAAACACATGCAGGGATTCCTCAGTGAAATCCGGCATAAAATCAAGCAGAAGCCGTACAGGGACACCCTCATCCAAAAGGCGTGCGGCATAGCCGCTCAACTGGAAAACAGGGATTCCTGAGACACCGTATTCTGTGAGCTGTATCTCTCCTCTTTCCTCCCGGAAGATCTGGCGGTCAACTGCCAGAGAGACACAGCCCTCTGTGCGGACACCGGCCCACTTTTTGAAAAAACTGCCTTTGCAGGCCAGTGGGACCAGGGCAGGGAGCGGTTTGATAATGGTGTGTCCCAGTTTCTCGGCAAATTCATATCCGGATGTGCAGGAACCTGTAATTTCAGAGGCCGGTGAACCGCAGGCAATGATCACACTGTCTGCAGCGTACTGCCAGGACTGGGTTTTGACCAGCCATCTGCCCTGCGCCGGGTCTGAGGATCCGCAGATATCTGTCACCTGTTCCTTACACTTTATCTTCACTTTCAGGTAACGGGCTTCCGCCTCCAGGACTTCCAGCACACTGGAGGCCTGTCCGCTTGCTGGATAGAGATACCCGTCACGATTTTTGGTGTAGATGCCCAGTCTGGAAAAAAAGGCCACTGTCTGCTGCAGAGGGAACTGCTGTATGACTTCCCATGCAAATTCCGGATGTCTGCCGTGGTAGCAGGAGGGATGCTGAAAGGTATTTGTTATATTGCATTTGCCGTTTCCTGTTGCCAGAAGCTTTCTTCCCGGTTTTTCATTTTGTTCCAACAGAATGACGGACGCGTGATTTCTCGCGGCAAAAATGGCAGATACCAGACCGGCAGCGCCCCCGCCAATGATACAGACAGTCTTCTTATCCATGGATCTCTATGCCTCCTGTTTTGGCAATACTGCTATTTTTTTATCTATAAGTTTCTGTAAGGACATGAGTATTCCCAGTTTTGCGTGGTACCAGGTAAGCCCGCCCTGGAAATATACGGCGTAGGGCGGCTTGATGGGACCGTCGGCGGATAGTTCAATAGAAGAACCCTGCACAAAAGCTCCGGCTGCCATGATGACATCGCTGTCATATCCCGGCATAGCCCAGGGTTCCGGTTCCACATAACTGTCCACCGGTGCAGCCGCCTGAATGCCTTTACAAAATTCTATGACGCCTTCCGGCACACCAAAGGTAACTGCCTGAATGATATCATGGCGGCTTTCCACCGCGTTTGGAACTACGCCGAAGCCGAGACGTTCATAGATGTTTGCGGCAAAGACAGCACCTTTTAATGCGCCTGCCACCACTGTGGGCGCCAGGAAAAAGCCCTGGAAGAATGGCTGGGTCACGCCAAGAGTAGCCCCCACTTCTTTTCCGAGACCGGGGGAGGTAAGGCGGTAAGCCGCATTCTCTACATACTCCTTTTTGCCTGCAATATAGCCGCCGATGGGAGCCAGGCCGCCGCCGGGGTTCTTGATAAGGGAACCCACGATCAGATCCGCTCCCACGTCCGTAGGTTCTATGCGCTCCACGAATTCTCCGTAGCAGTTGTCAACCATACAGATGACATCAGGTTTTATGTTTTTTACAAAAGAGATCAGTTCTCCGATGCGTTCCACAGATAACGTGGGACGTGTCTGATATCCTTTTGAACGCTGGATCGTGACCAGCTTTGTCTTTTTATTTATTGCCTTTTTGATATTTTCATAATCAAAGCTGCCGTCAGGAAGCAGATCTGTCTGTCTGTAAGTGACTCCGTGTTCTGCCAGAGAACCTCTGGAGGGACGGATGCCGATAACCTCTTCCAGAGTGTCGTAGGGCTTTCCCACAGGGGAGAAAAGCTCATCACCCGGGCGCAGATTGCCGGAGAGCGCTACGGCAAGTGCATGGGTGCCGCAGGCTATCTGAGGGCGGACCAGCGCCGCCTCCGCGTGAAAGGCATCTGCATAGACCTCTTCCAGAGTATCTCTTCCCAGATCGTTGTATCCGTAACCGCTGGATGCATAGAGACATGCCTCGCTGACTTTGTTTTTCTGCATGGCCAGAAGCACTTTCATCTGGTTGTACTCCGCATTTTCGTCTATAGAGTCAAAACGTTCTTTAAGCTCTTTTTCTATTTTATTTCCATATGCCAGTACCTCACTGCTGATTCCCAGTTCCCGGTACACTGCATTCATTTCCTGCATCACAAATTCCTCTTTCCTTACATATTTTCAGCATGTATTCTAAAATGGCATCCTCATTATAGGAGAATTCCGGTTTGTTTACCCAGATCACATCCTTTTCTCTGCGGAACCAGGTGAGCTGCCGCTTGGCAAAATGGCGGGTATCTCTTTTCAGAATATAAACTGCTTCTTCCAGAGTGATCTCACCGTCCAGCCAGGATAGGATCTCCTTGTAGCCAAGTCCCTGCATGGAGACCATATTTTTTGTATAACCCATGTTTTTCAGATCCCGGACTTCCTGGATCAGCCCGGCATCCAGCATTTCATCTACCCGCCGGTCTATGCGCAAATAGAGCTTTTCTCTGTCATCGTTCAGGACAAAATAGGCGGTGTTGTATGGGGAAGTTTTTTCCGCCTCCCGCTCATTGTGTTCGGAGATCCGCTCTCCTGTCAGTTCATAATATTCCAGGGCGCGTATGACTCGTTTTACATTGTTTTCATGTATCTTTTGGGCAGAGGCAGGGTCCGCTTCACACAGGCGCCGGTGCATCCAGGCAGATCCTTTTTCCTGTGCTTCCTGTTCCAGACGCTGTCTCACCGGACTTTTTTCCGTGTCCTCGGAAAAATCAATATCTTTTACTACGGCCTGGATATAAAATCCTGTACCTCCGGTGAGAATAGGGATTTTACCTTTTGCGTAAATTTTATCCATGGCCTCTTTTGCCATCTGCTGGAACCGGACGACATGAAACTCCTCCCGGGGATCCAGCACATCGATGAGATAATGAGGAATACCGTCCATCTCCTCTTTTGTGATCTTGGCAGAGCCGATATCCATATGGCGGTACACCTGCATGGAATCTGCGGAGATGATTTCTCCGTCTGCCGCATGAGCCAGGGAAATGGACAGGCGGGTCTTGCCCACCGCCGTAGGCCCTGTCAGTATGATTAAAGGTTTTTTCAAGCTTTTCACCTACACAATCCGTTTGAATTTCTTTTCCAGTTCGTATTTTGTCATTGAGACGATCGTGGGTCTTCCATGTGGGCAGTGATAGGGATTTTCCAGGCCCAGTAGTTCATCGATAAGTTTATCCGCTTCCGCAACAGAGAGCATCTGGTTGCCCTTTACAGCGGCTTTGCAGGCGGCTGTGGCGATCCTGTGTGTGATCAGTTCAGGGGTCTGCTTTCTGCCCTCTGATTCCAGGCTGTCTAAAATTTCAATGAACAGCTCCTGAACCGTAACCCCGTACAGATTGGCCGGAACAGCGCTGATGCTGTATTCTTTTCCTCCAAAGGAAGAAATCTCAAAACCAAACTGTTCAAAAATTTCCATCTGTTCTTTTAAAAGCTCTGCCTCCTGAAGGCTGAGCGCAATGATCTCCGGCGGACTGATCATCTGGGAAATGATCTCCCGCTGGTCAAACTCTTTCATGAACCGCTCGTAAAGCACTTTTTCATGGGCGGCGTGCTGGTCAATGATATAAAACTTTTCATCATATTCAACCAGCCAGTACGTATCAAAAAGCTGCCCTATAATGCGGTGATGGAGCCGGGCTTTTTTTGAGAGGAGCCTGTCATCAAAAAGCTCCATCTGCTGGGGCTTTTCCGATATCACCGGATCCTGCGGCGCATCTTGGCCGGGAAGAGGGGAACTCTCTTTTAAAGCCTGTGCAGGCTGAAGGACTGTGGAAACATGACCGGAACTGATCTCCTGGGACTTTTGTCCCACGGGAGATGCTTCTGTGAAATCTGCTGTGCCAGAATCCGTACCGGCTAAAGGCATATCTGGGGTATCCGTCATTGCAGAACCTGGTTTTGCTGAATGTTCACCTGGAATATTCAGCACTGCAGACTCCGATTCCGCTGAGTGTATTCCAGGAATTTCCCTGTTTGCAGACTCCGATTTAGCTGAGTGTATTCCAGGAATTTCCCTGTTTGCAGAATTCGTTTCTGCCGAGTGTACACCAGAAATATTTCCGCTTGCAGAATCCGTTTCTGCGGAGTGTATACCCGGAATATTTCTGTTTGCAGAATCCATTTTTGCCGAGTGTATACCCGGAATATTTATCCTTGCAGAATCTGTTTTTACCGAATGTACACCTGAGATATCTGCTGCGGAATCTATTTTTACAGGACGCACGCCTGCCGTTTTTTCTTTTGTATTTGTGATCTCTGCGTTTTTCCCGAAATCGGATTCCTGGGTCACAGGAGCGCTGCCGTAAGCATACGGACTGCTTTTTTCTGCTATATGCCCGTTCTGCGGCTGCTGCCGGTAAAGATGTTCGGCATGCGGCTGCGGTGTATGAGAAAGGCCTGCTCTGCGCTTCTGTTCAAAGGGTTCCGGGCCGTTTATATTTCGGCCGGCATTTTCCCGGGCTTCCTTTTGGGTATCCCGGTTCAATTCAATGTCAGGTATCAGCTCTCTGTGAGCCAGCACAAAAGTGAGGGCCTCATAGGTGGCCTGATAAACTGCCTGTTGGTTCTGAAAACGTACCTCCATCTTTGTGGGGTGCACGTTCACATCAACCTCTTCCCCTGAAATATTGTACTGCAGGCAGACAAAGGGATACTTATGCTGCATCATATAAGGCTTGTAAGCATCCTCAATGGCTTTCATGATGACCTTGCTTTTTACATATCTGCCGTTAATATAATAGTTCTCAAAGGTCCTGTTGCCGCGGGCAATGACAGGCTTTCCGGCAAATCCTTCTATGGAAATACCGCTTTTTTCATATTTCACCTCTGCCAATTCCCTGGCAATATCCCTTCCGTAAATGCCGTAAATGACATCTTTCAGGCTGGCGTTGCCGGAGCTGTGGAGCTTTGTCTGTCCGTTTACCATGTATTTAAAAGAAATATCCTGGTGGGACAGGGCAAGCTGCTCCATATAGGAGCTGACATAACCGGCCTCTGTCATGGCTGTCTTTAGAAATTTGGCTCTGACCGGCGTGTTAAAAAATAAATTCCGGACAATAATGGTAGTGCCGCAGGGCGCTCCGATCTCCTCCAGGGATTTTTCTTTACCGCCCTCAATGAGATAGCGCACACCTGTGAGGGCTTCCGGTGTCTTGGTTATAAGTTCTACCTGCCCCACAGCGGCAATACTTGAAAGGGCCTCCCCCCGAAATCCCAGAGAGGATATGACCGTCAGATCTTCCACCTTTTCAATCTTGCTGGTGGCATGGCGCAGAAAAGCCAGAGGCACCTGTTCCCTCACCATGCCTCCACCGTTGTCGGTCACACGTATGAAAGAGATGCCGCCCTCTTTGATCTCCACAGTGATAGCTGTAGAGCCGGCGTCAATGGCATTCTCCACCAGCTCCTTCACCACTGAGGCGGGACGTTCCACCACCTCGCCTGCCGCTATTTTATCTATAGTATTCTGATCTAAAACAGCAATTTTTCTCAATTTTGTCACCATCTGTTCTTCAGCTTATTCTGAAGCTTATAAATTGTATTCAATGCGTCAATAGGTGTTAAATTAGAGACATCAATATTTTTCAGTTCCTCCAGCACATCGTCGTCTTTTACGGTGTCAAACAGGGAGATCTGTTCCAGATCCACCTCATCTAAATGTACCTGGGGTTTTGTCTTTGTCTTTTTATTTTCCGATGCGATGTCCTTGACCGCTGCCGTGATGTCAGCGCTGACCAGTTCCTCCACCAGCTCTTTTGCCCGCTCAATGACAATATCCGGCACACCGGCCAGCTTTGCCACCTGAATGCCGTAGCTCTTATCAGCTCCGCCTTTTACGATCTTCCTCAGAAAGACAATGTCATCTCCCCGTTCCTTCACGGCAATGCAGTAATTGTTCACGCCTGCCAGTTTGCCCTCCAGCTCGGTCAGTTCATGATAATGGGTTGCGAAAAGTGTCTTTGCCCCCAGAATCTTTGTGTTGCTGATATATTCAATGACTGCCCATGCAATGGAAAGACCGTCAAAGGTGCTGGTTCCCCGTCCGATCTCATCCAGGATCAAAAGACTTCTGGACGTGGCATTGCGCAGAATGTTGGCTACCTCTGTCATCTCCACCATAAAGGTACTCTGGCCGCTGGCCAGGTCATCGGAAGCTCCCACACGGGTAAAGATACGGTCCGCAATGCCGATGTTGGCCTTTTCCGCAGGAACAAAGGAGCCAATCTGTGCCATCAGGACGATCAGGGCAGTCTGCCTCATATAAGTGGATTTACCTGCCATGTTAGGTCCGGTGATGACAGATACCCTGTTTTTATTGTTGTCCAGATACGTATCATTTGGAATGAACATATCATTTGGGATCATTTTTTCCACTACGGGATGGCGGCCGTTTTTAATATCGATAATTCCCTTTGTGTTGATCTTCGGGCGTACGAAATTATTTCTGGACGCTACCAGAGCCAGGGAGATATAAGTATCCAGCTTGGCCACTGCCTTGGCTGTCCGCTGGATCCGCTCCACCTCTCTTGAGATAGTATTGCGCACCTCCACGAACAGTTCATATTCCAGAGCGTAGAGCTTATCCTCTGCGCCCAGGATCATATCTTCCAGTTCCTTCAGCCTTGGCGTGATATAACGTTCCGCATTGGTGAGGGTCTGTTTTCTGGTATAGTAATCCGGAACCATATCTTTGAAGGAATTTGTTACCTCCAGATAATAACCGAACACTTTGTTGTACTTGATCTTCAGATTACGGATTCCTGTCTTTTCTCTCTCCTGTGCCTCCAGCTCTGCAAGCCAGGATTTTCCTTTGGTCTTAGCCTCACGGAAATGGTCCACATTTTCATTGTAACCATCTTTGATGATCCCGCCCTCCTTCATGGCAAGAGGCGGCTCCTCCACAATGGCAGATTCCAGAAGTGTATACAGGTCCCTTAGATCATCCATGTCCTCATAAACACACTGCATCTCTTCTGTAGAAAAGCTTTTGACAAGCTGTTTGATGTACGGGATCATGGAAATGGAAGATTTAAAAGAAATCATATCTCTTGGGTTGGCCGACTGATAGCTGACACGCCCGATCAGACGTTCCATATCATAAATGGGATTTAAGTATTCTCTGATCTCCTCCCGGTCCATTTCCCTGGAGTTGATCTCTTCCAGAGCATCCAGACGGCGGTTAATGGCATCCTCGTCTATCAGAGGCTGTTCTATGAAGGAACGCAGCATTCTGGCTCCCATGGCAGTCTTTGTCTTATCCAAAACCCACAGAAGGGAACCCCGTTTTACCTTTTCACGAAGGGCTTCCGTCAGCTCCAGGTTCCTCCTGGAGGAGCTGTCGATCACCATGAAACGGTCTGTGATGTACGGGGTAATGGCACGCATATGTTCCAGGGAGTTTTTCTGAGTCTCCAGAAGATAAGTCAGAAGCGCGCCTGCACCGATTGTGGCACACTCATAATCCTTAAGTCCCAGTCCTTCCAGAGTACCCACATGAAAATGCTCTTTCAGTGTTCTTACGCACAGATCATCATCAAAATACCAGCTCTCCAGCGGATACAGGGAAATATTCAGCCGGTTCTTGATCTCATCCAAGTCCACGCCGCTCATGCAGAACGCTTCATTACAGATGATTTCCGCCGGAGAGAACTTGTATACCTCGTCCAGAAGGGTTCTGATCTTATCCACTTCCGTCACCATAAAATCACCGGTGGTCACATCCGCGATAGCTATGCCGAACCGGTTGGAGAGATAGACAACTGCCATAATATAGTTATTTTTTGTCTCGTCAAGAGCCTGGGTGTTTAAATTGGTCCCCGGTGTGACAACACGGATCACCTCTCTTCTGACCATGCCCTTGGCTTCCTTTGGATCCTCCATCTGTTCACAGATAGCCACTTTATAGCCCTTTGCCACCAGACGGTTTATGTAGACTTCTGCTGCGTGGTAGGGAACGCCGCACATAGGCGCACGCTCCGTAAGTCCGCAGTCCTTACCGGTCAGGGTCAGTTCCAGTTCCCGGGATGTTGTGACAGCGTCGTCAAAGAACATCTCATAAAAATCACCCAGGCGGTAAAAGATAATACAGTCTTTATTTTCCTCTTTTGTCTTCACGTAATGCTGCATCATCGGTGAGAGTGATGCAACATCCACGTCTTTAAATGTAAGTCCCATATTTTGTCATCCTACTTTCGTACCCATGTAATAAAATCCCCTGCACTCATCCAGCTGTACCTTGACCAGACTGCCGATCAAAGAGGCATCTCCTGGAAAATGCACCAGAATATTGTTGGACAGTCTTCCTGTCATAAGGGATTTATCATGCTCATTCTGTTCCTCAACAAGAACCTCCTGTACTGTACCTGTATCCCTGGACGACATCTCCCGGCCTATCTCCTGTACTCTTTTGAGAAGCCTGTCAAAACGGTCTTTCACAGCCTCCTCGGAAATCTGGTCTTCCATGACAGCGGCAGGTGTTCCGGTCCTCTTGGAATAAATAAAGGTAAAGGCGCTGTCATAGCGCACCTTTTCCACCACATCCATGGTCTCCAGGAAATCCTCCTCTGTCTCGCCGGGAAATCCCACAATAATATCTGTGGTAAGGGAAATATCCGGCACTGCGGACCGAATCTTCTCCACCAGGGTTAAATACTGCTCCTTATCATATCTTCGGTTCATCAGCTTTAAGATACGGCTGCTGCCTGACTGAAGGGGCAGATGAAGGTGTCTGCAGATTTTCTCGCTGTTCTTCATCACCTGGATCAGCTCGTCCGACAGATCCTTTGGATGGGAGGTCATAAAACGGATGCGGCGAAGCCCCTCTATTTTTTCAATCTCCTGTAAAAGCTGGGCGAACGTCATAGGTTCCTCCAGGTTTTTACCGTAAGAATTAACATTCTGCCCCAGAAGCATAACCTCCACAACGCCGTCAGCCACAAGCTGTTCGATCTCTCTTATGATATCTCTCGGGCTTCGGCTTCTCTCCCGGCCGCGCACATAGGGAACAATGCAGTAGCTGCAGAAATTGTTGCATCCGAACATGATGTTGACACCGGATTTAAAGGAATACTTCCGCTCCGCAGGCAGATCCTCCACGATTTTGTCTGTGTCTTTCCAGATATCAATGACCATGCGGTCAGACGTGAGCGCACTGACGATCAGCTCCGAAAATTTATATATGTTGTGTGTGCCGAAAATGAGATTGACAAAAGAATAGCTCTTTTTCAATTTTTCCACCACATGGGCCTCCTGCATCATGCATCCGCAGAGGGCTATCATCATATGAGGATTTTTCTTTTTCTTGGCATGAAGCTGGCCAAGGCGGCCGTATACACGGTGATTGGCATTTTCCCGGACCGTGCAGGTATTGAAAATGACAAAATCTGCATCCTCGTCCTGTTTTTCAACATATCCGATATTTTCCAATACACCAACCAGTTTTTCAGAGTCTCTGGCATTCATCTGGCAGCCGAAAGTATTTACACAGAAAGTCAGAGGCCGTCCCAGATCCTCGCTTTTTTCCTTTACAAGCATGCGTGCTTTTTTCATGAAATAATATTGGCGGTCCGGTTCAAGAACCGGCGCTTCGCCGCTTATATCTATATTTCCCAGAATTTCTTCCAAATTTTCCTGATTCATTCCATATCCTTTCCAAAATGCGTTATCAAAACATTCACGACTTATTTTACTATAACAGATTTTAATTTTCAATCATTAAAATTTACATAATATCGGAACAGAAAACGAAAAAAGGTCGGAATGTATCAAATTTTGTCATACATCCAACCTTTTTCCTGTGTTCTTATCTCTTTATCCGGACAGGGTCCTGCTCTTTTCTTTTATGTATAGGCAGTCATACTGCCTGATGCGTCTAATGTTTTGTTTTAAGCCCGTATTTAGCGCCCAGATTGGTGACAGTGCCGTCTTTTTCCTGGATGTCAATGTTGTCCAGCTGGGAGCGCATATTCATACGGATGGTGGCAATGTACTCTGTGCGAAGCTTTTTCTGCTCTTCTTTCTCCTCGGGGGTCAATTCTGTGACCTTTGACTTTCTTGCAAGTTCATTGATCCTGTCAATCTGTTCCTGTTTCATGTGTATAGTCTCCTCTCATCTGTTTATCAAGGGGCGGCATCAAAGCTTTTGGATAATGTCATCAAGATAAAAATCTTCTTTTTTGTCCGATAAAAACAAAGTGCCATGATTTCTTCCCTGCATAATTTTATGTATCACGTGGAAATCTTCGCCATTGGCGATGACCATATCAGCGCCCGCGCTGGTTGCTATATGGGCCGCTGTCAGTTTGGTTGCCATACCTCCTGTTCCCACAGAGCTTCCGCTGCTGCCCTTGGCCATTTTCTCCAGGTGGCTGTCTATCTTTTCCACAATATCAATAAATTCGGCATCCGGATTCTGATTGGGGTCATCTGTAAAAAGTCCGTCAATATCAGACAGCAGGATCAGCATATCCGCATTCACCAGAGCTGCAACCAGTGCGGAAAGCGTATCATTGTCACCGAACTCAATCTCATCTGTGGAGATGGTATCATTCTCATTTACAATGGGGATTGCACCCATGTCAAAAAGTTTATGGAATGTGTTCATGGCATTCACTCTTGTGGCGGTATTGATCATCGTGTATTTTGTCATGAGCACCTGGGCAGCCGTCTGATTATATTCGGCAAAAAGCTTCTGATAGATCATCATAAGCCTTGCCTGTCCAACTGCAGCACACGCCTGCTTTTCCGCCAGTTCTTCAGGACGCCTGTGAATGCCCATGGCACTTCTCCCAACTGCGATAGCACCGGAGGAGACCACGATCACATCCTTGCCCTGATTGTGAAGATCTGCCAGTTCCCTTACCAGGATTTCCAGTTTCGTGAGATTTAGACGGCCGGTGGCCTCATGGGTTAGGGAGGAGGAGCCGATTTTTACCACGATCCTCTTTTTATCTTTTAATTTTTCTCTTATGTTCATTGCTGATCACTCCATTGTTTTCATGTCCTCTTATATTACACCATTTTTATAGGTTCGTCCAGAGGCGCTTTTTCTTTAGCTGGAATAATTCTCAAGAAAACTATAAAGCTCATCTGTTCCTACAATCTCCTTGCCTCCCAGGACTTCAGCCTGTTCTTCGCTGGGCAGTGCCTCAAGGGGGATATCCGTGTATTCAAAGACTTCCTTCCCGTCCTCCAGATAGACAACAAGACTGCCGTTTTCCATACGAACACAGTAGTGTGTCTCCTTGTCTGAAGCGGTTACGTCTCCCAGTTCCTGCCTAAGCACCACCTGATCATCCGCATAGGAGGACACCCGGTAGCGTTCCTTGACCAGTTTCCCTGTCTCGGAATTAAAGGACTCAAAGACATAGTCACTGTCCCTGGAAAAGGGGTTTGCGGAAACCTGTTTTCCCATCAATGCGCTCTCCTGCTCCAGACGGTTCATCCGGTCCCTCAATGAGGAAAGCTGATAACTCAGGAAAAACCCGCAGCTCAGGAAAAAAATGGCAAAGACAAAGCCGATACTATAAAAAATTCTTTTCATGAAAGAATCACTCCTTTATTCATATAAACTATCTATGAATATTAGTATCGGCCTTTTTTTCCACTTTATTCAGTTATTCCCTGCAATTTCAAAACTCTGTAAAACTTTCTCTATAGAACCTGTTTTTCTCTATTGAACTGACGTATCCGCCGCACCGGAATCTTCCGGTATCTCTCCCGATGCTTCCGCTTGCTGGACGGCTTCCGGGTTTTCTGCTGCGTCCGGGTTTTCCGCTGTTTCAGGAGCAGCTGGTTCCGGTCCTGATATTTCCACCTGATCCGCATTGGTATCCTGAATGATGCAGATCCAGGTTTTTCCGGGGTTCAGGGTGATCTCATTGCCGTTTGCGTCATAGTAGTGGGTTGGCTCCCATTCGGAATCTTTTTTCCAGGTAATGTCAATGGCCTGGCCCTCTGTAATATATTTGCCGCTGCCACCGGCCATAACATTGATATTCAGATAACCGTTTTCATCATAATTTTCCCACGGGCAATACTGGAGAATCACATTTTTATAGGCTAGCTGGCCGCCGGTCAGCTCGTCGATCTGGGGCGCTCCGTACTGGGAGCGGTAATAGAGCTTATCCTCCGCATTATAGTCAAACCAGGGATCATTTACTGAATAGTGGGGCTTTATCAGTGTTGCCGGTGTTCCGCCTGCGGGAGCTGCCTCTTTGCCCACCCACGCAAACTGGAAATGACCTTTGTAATCGGCAGAATACTCCTGGCTGTAGCCATTGATTTCCATACCTTTCTGCAGTCCAGCAAAGCTGGTGTATGCATTGTGAGGTGCCACGCGGTCTGTGGTGCGGTAGTAAACTTCCGCGCCGTAGCCTGAAAGTCCGCTCAGATTGTTGACTTCCGGAAGTTCCAGATAAGGAAGGGCGTAAGCAGCCTGCCCGAAATGGGCATAGATAGCTTCAAATTCCATTGCGTAGAAAATATAATAATCCCTGCAGCTTCTTACGGAACCGATTTTCTCCAGATTGTCGTAATCCTCAAAAATACCCATAAGTCTTGTTATGCCTCCCTCCACCGGAGCTTCATACACCACGCCGGCATTGGCGATCCCCGCCTGGGGAACAGCCGCCTGAATATTATTCAGCATAACAGCCACAGGTCTTCTCTGGCCTATGGCGGGACTGACATACTCACCTGTGAGATAGCTTTTCATCATACCCTCAGGAATCTGTTCTGTCTCAGGCTCTTTGGGCTGCAGTACAATTTCCTTAACCTCTTCTTTTTCCTCAGGTTCCTTAACAGTCTCCTGTGGAATCTCTTTTTTCTCAGCTTCTTTCTTTTTCCCGCATCCTGCAAGCAGTGTGGATGCACAAACAGCTCCAACCAGCAGCCATGTGAGATATTTTTTTGTTCTCATAACATTCCTCCAAATTCTTATCTGCGGATTCCCAGCCCCTCAAGGATGGCTTCCTGTTTTGTTTCCATGACAGCAGCCTCTTCTTCTGACATATGGTCATACCCCATCAGATGCAGCATACTGTGGGCAACCAGAAACGCAAACTCACGCACAGACCCGTGTCCAAACTGTTTGGCCTGTTCCAGCATTCTGGGTACCGCGATCATGATATCCCCTAAAATCAGCTCCCCTGTTTCAGGATGGAAGGCGTCCCCGGATTCCTCCGCAAAGGAAAAATCTCCGGGTGTATCATAATCCAGCATAGGGAAAGACAGCACATCTGTCACTCGGTCTATCTCCCGAAATTCCCGGTTTGTCCTTTGAATGTCCTCATCCGTTGTGAGGACCAGGCTAACCTCAGCCTCATATGGGCAGTTCTCGGAATCCAGAGCTGCTTCCACAACCTGCCGGGCAATGGTTTCATAGTCAAACTCCACATCACCGGGATATTCCTTGTCAATATTCAGTGTCATACAATTTCCTCCCCATTATTCTCATTTGTGTAAATTTTCGGTACACGCGCAGTAGCTTTATTCTATTTTTTGACAATCTTAAACCAGTTTATTATACACCTTTTGCGGCTGCTCTGTAAAGCCGCATTTCGTCCGCATAAATCGCTTCCCGGGATAAGGAACAGTGCTCCTCCCAGTACAGCGGCCTGTGCGCTGTGATCCCTTGGAGATGAAAAAAAGTCCGGCAGACCGGACTTTTTTCTATCTTCTCTTTAACTTTGACTGCCTTGGCGCCTGACTCGGCTGCTTATCCGCCTCCGCCTTTTCAAAGGCTTTGACAATATCTTTCACGATCCTGTTCCTTACAACATCCCGGTTGGTCAGCCTTAAGGCAGCGATGCCGTCAATGGAACCCAGAATCTGAGCACATTTTTCAAGTCCTGAATCCTGGGCATGGGGCAGATCGATCTGGGTCACATCCCCGGTCAAGACCATTTTGGAACCTTCTCCTAATCTGGTCAGCGCCATCTTAAGGGTTGCAAGACTGGCATTTTGACTTTCGTCGATTATGACCCGCGCCCTGTTCAGGGTACGGCCGCGCATATAAGCCAGTGGAGCAATTTCGATATCACCCCGTTCACGGTACTTATCAGCTCTCTCTGCGCCCAGAAGATCATGAAGCGCGTCATATAAAGGCCGCAGATAGGGATCCACTTTCTGAGCCAGGTCTCCCGGCAGGAATCCAAGCCGTTCTTCTCCCGCTTCGATCGCCGGACGGCTCATAATGATACGTTCGATCTTGCCCTCTTTCAGTTCCTTTACAGCCTGTGCGACTGCTAAAAATGTCTTGCCGGTTCCGGCAGGCCCGATGCAGATAGTCACCACATTGTCCTGCAGCGCTTTTACATAGTTTTTCTGGCCAAAGGTTTTGCACCGGATCGGGACGCCCTTGTTCGTCAGAGCCACAATATTGTCCATGGCTTTAAAGGTACTGTCCAAATCTCCGTCTTTTGCCTCTTCAAGTATTCTGTAAACAATATCCATGTTCAGGGCTTCCCCGCGGCTGTGAAGTTCCATCAGTGAATTGACTACATTGGCAGCCACGTTCACATTCTCTTCTCCCTTGATCTCCACCTTTGAATCACGTAACCCTATAGAAACAGACAGGGCCTTTTCAATATTCCTGATGTACTCGTCCTGCGTTCCGAAAACGGCCTGTTGCTGGTCCATGGTGTCAAAATCTATCTGTTCTGTATGCAAATACATTCTACCTCGCTTTCCTGTTCGGATATAAAATCTTAAAGCAATGGTTCCGTACAACCCGGTCACAAGCAAAATGTCATCTGAGACTGCCCTTGGGGACGGGCGTTTTTCCTGGCTGCGAACGGTCTTTCAGTCAGTGCAGTAACCGGGCTGTCCTGCTGGAACCATTACATCTTAAATCTCATTATAATAAAAAAAAGCTGCTATTTCAAGTGCTGTATTTCTTCATGTTTGCCATTTGTGTTTACAGTTTCACATGTTTTCTATTATTGTACAAAAAACTACATTTTTAGCAGTCTGGAAAACAGGAATAGTTTTTTCTATAAATATTTTGCTTTATTGTTTGCAGAGGAATTGCTATTTATCCTTTTTTGGCCCTAGTACATCGTTCATTAAATAACTACCCTATTCACTGGCCTAATTTTCCGATAGTGCAGTTATTTAATTTACGATGTACTAGATTTTAATGAAGTATACCAGATAGAAAGCAGAGATGTGATCAATTCATAAGTAAAACTGCTATTTCAGCGGCAAGCAAAATCATCAAAGCAGGTATGACCGCCGGTACTGTGCCCACAACTCCGGCAAGCAAAAGCATAGCCGCAGGAACGATGTACTTTCTCGGATGATGCCATAGATCACTTTCGATTTTCCAGCCCCGGATGGGATAAAACCATTCCAGTAAAACAGAAAACACAGCACTTTGCAGTGAAAAGAAAACAGCAGTCGCTGCTGTCACACCGGTAACACCGCCGGCCTGTATCTGCAGGCTGCAGAGAAAGATCATATCCGCAGTCAGGCTGCACAGAAAAAGAAACAGGCAGTATGGTACACAAAATGCTTTCTTCTGGCCCGGCAGGAAGCGGACGGCTTGCTCCAGTGAAGGGTCACAGGACAGCAAAATGCAGACAGGCGTATTCAGAGACAGAATAGCAAAGCAAATAGGGACAAAGAACATGTTTTCCATCTTTCCAAAAAAGACAGGCAGCACACAGGCAACACACCACATGACTGCCGTATTTATCAGGAAATTTTTGTGGTCTTTCAGGTACCGAAAGAGATAACGCCGGACAGAATAATGCCTGTGGCTTTTTAGTGTTCGGCCGCGCACGCTCTCCCTAAGACAGAAGGAATATCCGTCCGCGGTTAGTAAAAGCAGAAATGCAGAGATACTATAAGCAGCCATAATGGGAAAAAAGCTGGGTTTCTCCCATCCAAAAAAAACAACGGCAGTGAATGCGGCTGCCCAAAGGACACCCATATACCAATATCTTCTCAATGGAAAAATACCCGCAGTCATAAGAACTGCATTGACGGCACAAAGGATAATTCCCATAAGCTTTGCCGCATTCCAAACCGTCACAGCCAGTAAAACTGCCAGAAGCACTGCTGTCTTCGTCAAAAGGGTATAGGTACCCAGAGCAGTTATATACGAAAAGACAAATGCCTTTCTATCAAAAGGAACCATAAGCATATTCTGCATATAAGCCGTGTTATCGTGAGAACAGAGAGCCTGCCACATGACACCGGCAGTAAAGGCAAAAACTGTTAAATACAAAATAACTGGTGCAATCTGTATCCTGAAACCGGAAATTCTTAATCCTGAAAAGACGATCAGACAGATGAGAAGTGTCTTTATCAACCTTTCATATTTCGCACCGAATAATTTTTTCGCAAACGCCTTAAACATCATATTCATAACGCAGGGCCTCCCGAATGTCAGCGGCATTGATCTCACCGCCCTTGAAAATATTCCGTACTGCTCCATCTTCCAAAACAAGAACCTTGTCAGAGGTCAGAGTGATACTTTCCAGAATGTGAGAAGAAAACAGGACCGTGCCGTACTCCTTATAACCGGCTATTTGCCGGTACAGATATTCTGTACTCTGAAAGTCCAGTCCGTTAACCGGTTCATCCAACAAAAGCAGTTCCGGCTTTAACGCAAAGGCAGTGATCAGAAATACCTTCTTTCGGCTGCCCGCTGAAAGGTCTTTCAACAAAACATTAGTGAATTCTTCAAAGTGAAACCCGTGCACGAGTTGAGATACATCTGGCAGTGCTTTTCCATAAGCCGCAAAGACATAGGTCAGATACTCCTGAAATGTGAAATACTGAAAGGAATTGTCCTCAGAAAATACAGTATAACGGCAGGTCTTAAAATCCTTGTCACGAAGTTTTGCGGGATGACCCAAAAACCGGATACTATCCGCCCGGAAGGTTGGGATCAGACCGGATAATGTTTTTAAGAATGTGGTTTTTCCCGCCCCATTCAGCCCGATCAATCCCACCACTTCATGGCTGTCCAGTTCTATATCAAAATGAGACAATACCATTTTTTTGTTGTCGTACCAGACATCTAAATTTTTGACTGACAAAAGAGGAGTTTTCATGTTATCTGCCCCCTTTGTCTTCCTTATCTTTTTTCCCTGTGGTATAAGCAGAATACAGGAAAATGCCCCCTAAAAGCAGATAAAGCCCTGCCATTTCAAGACTGCCGGATACCCCGCTTATGATCGCCGCTGCTATCCAGATCACACCTAAAGTCCAACGGATATATATGTGTCGCATGATCATTTCCTCCTTATATGATTATTTATTGTGTCTATATCATAGCTGAAAAAGAAGGTGTCTGCGAAAATGTCCGTATTCGGCAGGTTTTTGTCCATGAAAAAGCTGCAGGGCGTGTAAACGCTTTGCAGCTTAAAGTATATTTATTCTTTTGTCGTTACACCGTGGTAAGATAACGTGGCAACTGCCCGGAATGTACTGTCTGTATAGGAGGTCTGTACCGTGCCCTCATATTTCTCCGCGGCAGTCTGTGCGCTTTTCAGACCCCAGCCATGCAGTTCCCTGTCCTTTTTGGTTGTCTTCAGGGAACCATCTTCTTTTTTGGGCAGAACCGCAAAACTGTTTTCAACTTTTATGACCAGCATCTGATTGATGCGGCGAATGGTAAGCCGGATGAAGCGGTGTTTTGGATCCGCTACTTTCCGGGAGGCTTCCAGGGCATTATCCAGCAGATTTCCCAAAATCGCGCACAGATCAGCACTTTTTATATTGGTATGACGGGGAAACTCAACCTGCACCTGTAAGGGTACGCCGCTTACTTTGGCCGCAAGCGCTTTGCTGTTGATCAGATAGTCTGCGGTTTCATCCCCTGTCCATACGGCATCTGCCATCTCCTGCACCGGTGATTGTAATTCATCCAGATACTGCACTGCTTCTTCTGTTTTTTTATGAGAGAGAAGCTGACGGAGCACACCGATATGATTATGAAAATCATGAAACAGCTTCGCGTTGGCGGCATAGGCATTGTTCAGCGCAGTATAATCATGTTCAAGTAATTCGGCCTGTTGGGATTTTAACCGGGCAAGCTCCTTTTCTGCCTCGTAATGCCGGTTTATGTTAAATACCAGAACAGACATCATAAGTACAGACGCCAAGATCGTCCACATATACAGGGTATCATCTGCAATAGAAAGTACCGACTGTTCAGATAAAGTTATGACTGCAAGAAATCCCGCCAGGACGATCACAGAGGTACGTCGAAAAGCCTCTTTTTCTGTCATATCACGATGCCCGGAAAGATAAATTTCCAAAACGATCAGCAGTCCATGCAGCAGCCACACTGCGGTCTGACCCTCTCCTGTTCTATAGTCAAGATAAGCCGGGGAGGAAAACAGCACGCCCAGCCATGCAGCAAAGAGAAACTGCCAGAACCAGACTGCGATTTCATAAAAAGTCCCCACAAACAGACTCATCCTGATATCTGCCTTCTGCAGGCGGCCGGCGCAGAACGCGATCCAGACAGCCTCCAATGCCCCGCGGTAAAAATCAGGAAAATCTGTCACGGATGCCAGGATACATATGACAGTCACGCCCGCCAGTGCCGCTGCCGTACTTTTTTTCCCGGGCTTTTCCACAGATAAGAGCCGGAAAATAAGAAACAGACTGACATGAACACGAATGATCCCGGCGGCAATATTTGAGAGTAAAAAAAGCCAATCAGTCATATATGCATCCCCCAATATCCGTTGATCTGCTCTTTGACCTTCTGCAGATGAGAACGGCTTATGGGAAGCGACACACCATTTTTCAGAACAGCCATACCGTCCTTGATCTGCATAATATGTATCATGTTCACAATACAGCCCCGGTCAATATAGATAAACTCTTCTGTTCCCAATTCCTCATAAACCTGCTGCAGACTTTTACGTACCTTGGATATTCCTCCGGCGGTAATAATGCCGGCATTTTTTCCATCACGCTCGATATAATAAATCTCCCTGCAGGGTATCTTTTCAAGACGGCTGTTTGTCCGGATGGTATAAGTTTTTCCCTCTTCCAGCTCGATCAGCTTTACTGCGTCCCGTATGGCGGATGGGAGACGTTTTTCTATTTCATTTTTCGGAACATATCGGAAAATAGAAAGTTCAAAAGCATCTATGGCATATTCAATGTGGGAAGTAATAAAGATTATCTTTACGTTTGGCAGAAACGGCTTGATTTTTTCTGCTGTCTCCATTCCCGTACTCCCCGGCATTTCAATATCCAGCAGGATCAGATCAAAGAAAAAGCTGTCCTCAGTAATATCATAAAGCAGATTGTCGCTGGAAGTATAAGCGGCAATTTCTCCAATACTGCCATACTGCCTCAGACAGTCCTCCACAATTCCCTTATGGATCTGCACGGCGTCTTTATCATCGTCACAAACTGCTATGCGCAGCATAAGATCACCTCACTCATGAGATGTATTTTACTACTTTTTTTAAGAAGTTACAATCTAAAAGACCGCTTCACTGCCGGAAACGCCTATGGGAGCTACTTGCCTGCAGCAAAGACAGCAGCTTCTTTTACCCATCCCATAAGCTCCTCATCTATTTCTTCCATTCCTTGAACAAGAACATGATGGGTCCAGCGGTTAGGATATGGCTCAACTGCAGCATCAATCCGCGGTGACTCCATACGATATCCGAGACCAAACGTTATGACCAGATAAATTTCCGGTCTGTCTTTTGCTTTCCGAACCGGTATAAATGATACAAAAGCAAAGTTATGCCTGTTAGAAAAGGCAATCTGCGTCTTCTGGACCTTGATACTGACAGAACTGATCTCTGAAAGGACCTTATGTTCAAATGCTTCATATAATGGCAGAGCCTCTGGTTTTTTAGACAGTTCCCTTTTCAGCAGCCGGAAAGGTTATCCGGATCACTGCGACTTCATTGTCTGTTCCTACCCGCATAGGCGGCCCCCAGGTTCCCGCACCGGAAGTCACCACAGCCTGGGGACTCTCCGCGTTTTTCCGGTAATATCCGTAATTCACATCCATGGAAGCCTCATTGATCAGGTTGCCGGGGAAAAACTGTCCCCGGTGGGTATGTCCGCACAAGATCAAATCCGTACTTTTATGATACTCACCAATATTTTCCGGCTTATGATCCAGTACAACCCTGGGCAGTTCCTCTGTTTTTGCGGAAGCTTCCAATACTGTCCGTTTGCTGCCCTGATTCCCTATCGGACCGGAATCTTTTCTGCCTGCCAGAATTATCCGATCATCGATCAGCACCTCCTCATCCTGTAACAGATAAATCCCGGCCTTGTCCAAAAAATCCAGCATTTCCTCATATCCTGCTCCTGCATCATGATTTCCAAGACAGGCATACACCCCATAGGGCGCTTTGATCTCACGAAACAGTTCCTGTAGTACCGAAGGATTCTTAAGTGCTGTGATATCACCGTCAAAGATATCCCCTGCAATGCAGACAAGATCCGGTTCGGCTGCATTGATCGCCGCAACGATTTTTTCTACATGCTTTTCCTCGATCACGTAGCCCATATGGATATCGCTGATCAGGGCAATCTTCATGGAATCCGAGGCCCTTTTATCTGCCTGCAGCTCAATGTCATAATGTTGAGTTTTGATCACAGATGCATGGATCCCTCCGTAAAGGGTCAATACCGCAGACAAGCCTAAAGCTGCCGCTCCTGCAGTGACAGACACCCCTTGAGACAGAGGCACTGGAAGCAGACGGCACAGTTTAAGCAGGAATAAAATAAAGTCTGCAGAATTGACAAATATCACCACATAGACAGCCGCTCCCAAAGCGTAATGATCCACAAGAAAAAACACTCTGGGTATGGGGCTGTCCGGTATGCGGCTGAGTACAAAAAACACCAGGACAGCCGTCATGATCATTCCATATATAGCACCAAACACCAGTGGACTGGCACCTGCAAAAAGCGGCCGAAACCAAAGAAAGAGCTTTCGGCCCGTGTTTACGATCAAACCGATGACTGCTCCTAAGAGAATAAGTATCATAATAATCTGCATCACGTGTCTCTCCTCATATCTGTTCTGGTTGTTCCACAGGCTGTCTTCAGACTGTTTCTCCATGAAGTTCATCTCTATTGTACTGTTCCCACATAGACAAATCCCGACGGAGGTGTGGGTGCTCCCTCTTGGTTCACAGCAAACCGGAAGGGCCTGCCCTCATGTTCACCGGCCATTGCCAAATGACAGAGTGCGATTCCCACATCCAAATCGGTGAGGCTGTACATTTTGCTTAAAAGGCCTCCCAGGTTTTTCTTACAGTAAGTGTGTATCTTCCCGCCGTCTGCTATAAAATACCATGGCTGGCCGTTCATCCCGGATGGCGCCAGTCTTGCCGCTTCAAGGCGCGAGTCATTTCCTCTCGAAATTTCGCTGAGCGGCCTGCGTTTAAAATCATCGTGTTTCCTTACCGCCGGTTCTGCGGGCTTGCCGAAGGCCATTCCGATAATATGGCTTGCATCTGCTTCCTTAGGCTTTACACCGGCCAGCCAACGTGTGGCAAAACCCTGTGCGTATAACCACAGCTCTGCATGTTGGTACAGAAATCCCGCCGCCGTATTACGCAGCGGATGCTCTTCACCGGAAATTAACAAATAGTGGGGAGCTTTCGGCAGAGCCATGCCCTTGACCTCGTTACCGCTCACGATCCGGTGCTTTACTTTTATGCCGGTAATCAGCGGCTTTACTTTTGAAAGAAAATCCTCCAATTGTAAAAGCGTGTCAGCAGGAAGCGGTGAAGAATCGAATCTGCGCGTGGAAGCGCGGGTAAATATAGGTGAATACAGATCCATAGTGAATCCCCTTTCATGTGCTGCTCCAGTTCACAAAAGGATTTATGATCACGGAGCGTAATTGACAGAGAGTGTAATACCCAGCTCTTTTTCACTGGAGTTTTGTTCTACCGCATATCCCAGGCCCGCAGCGGAGATCGGTGTAAATCCTTTTGGTACGCCCAGCTCTTTTTGCAGTTCGGGGATTTGTGCAAGTACATTCACCGCACCCCAGAGATAGATACTGTCCACCTCCAAATCCGCAGCCGCCAGTAACATATTTTCCATAACACATCCCACATTCGCATACTGGACATTTGGGAACTTGGGTTCGGATGATGACACCAAAACAAGAACGGGTACGCCATACAGAACATCACGTTCCACTTTGAGCACTGCCTGCACCGCTTTACTGATCTTATCAAGTGTTTCCCTGTTTTGGATAACAGTGAGATGAAGAGAGGCATAATCCCCGGCTCCCACGGGCGCCGCACAGCCTGCTGCCAGAATTGCATTAAGTGTTGACTCTGCGACTTTTTTCTCGGGGTCAAAAGCTCTGGTTGATTTTCTTTTTGCAATAGCTTTCATAGTTTCCATAGAAATTCTCCTTTGACTAATTATTTGATCATGGCAGAATGTGGTACGGGCCATCAGCACCTTCTTGTCTTTTTCCAACACCTGTCGTATAATTTGCATTATACTCATCCCGGTCAAAAATACAACCAACACTTTGGGGATATCTGTCGTAAAAATAAAAGGGGGGATTATCATGTCAAAACTATCGCCAACAGCCAGCGCCACAAGAGAAGTCTTTATTGATACCTTTTGTGAATTATACAGGACGAAACCCGTAGAAAAGATCACGGTATCAGAAATCACCCGCAAAGCGGGTTATAACCGGGCGACATTCTATGATTATTTCTTAGACGTGTACGATCTGCTGGAGCAGATAGAGGAAGAATTGATCAACCATATTGGAGAAAAGATCACTAATACTATTTCCAACGGAAACTTTGCCAATATATTTTTGGAAGCATTCGATGATATGCAGAAAAATGCAGAAAAGTATTTCATCGTATTATTGACAGGCGAGCACTCCTCTAAATTTTCCGATAAACTAAAAAAGTCCATCATGCCTGTCATTATATCTGCGTTTCGCATACCAACCGACGATCTCAAAGCTGTGTATGCCCTTGATTTTTATCTATCGGGAATCATATCTGTTGTAAGCGAATGGCAGAAAAATGACAAGGAATTGAGTACAGATGAACTGGGGTCACTGGTGCATACACTCCTTACGGAAGGCGTATTAAAGGCCATCGGTCAAAAAGAGATCACACAACACAATGCCCTTTGGCCTGCAGACAGTTTTTCACCTCATTGATGCAGTCCACATGGAGGATCATGATCGGCATTCCTGAACTGCGGTTAAAAGACAGATAGAGATAATCCACATTGATATTACTCTCCAAAAGTGAGACTAAAAGCTTGTCCAGGGCACCCGGATCGTCAGTCAGCTCCACACCCAGGACGTCCGTGTCGCGGCAGATAAAGCCTTCTTTTGAAAGAGCTTCAAGTGCTCTTTCCGGGTCAGACACTACCATTCGGATGATGCCGTATTCGGCACTGTCGTTTGTGACTGATCCCATAATGTTAATATTTTCCTGTGCCAGGATACTGGTGATAGACTGCAGCATCCCTTTCTTGTTTTCTGCGAATATAGATATTTGTTTAAGCATGTACTTCCCTCCTGAAAGTGATAAAAATCATAAGTAAAATCTAAGACAAGTATATGTTCTCTTTTACAGTTCTGTCAATATCTTTTCCAAAAAGGCAGGAGGGGGCAATAATCAGCGAGGGGATACCGGCAGCTATTCCCGCTGCCGGACAAGTCTATTCTTCTGTTTCTTCAGCGTTTTGGACCGGTTGTTCCAGAATTTCCACAGGCTCTTTTTCCGTAGTTTTTTCTATGATAGTCAGCCGGCCTTTCACCACACACACCTTGTCGAGTACCTGTATTTTGACATTGTTTTCTTTTATCTGAACCTCTTTTTTGCGCAACGTTTCCAACAGAAGCTCCAACTGTTCCTGTGCCTTTTTTTCCGCACCTTCCTTTGTGTATTTGTATGGCTTTGTGACACTCTCGTAATCTGTGCTGTTCCCGTAGAATATGGGAAGGCGGAAGTTTTCTGTCACCCGTACCTGATGCAATTTGGTCACAGTATCGAATTGATCAAAATGATTTTTCCCTTTCAGACTGATAAAGTAATTCCCCAATTGCAGAACCGGCCCTTTTTTTGCGTCTCCGGTGTAGACATCCTTTTGAAAGTGCATATCAAACTCATGGTAATACTGCATCTGGGATTGTATATAAATGTCAGCATCAGACTCTGTGTATTCATATCCCACCACCTCTTTGCTGTCATTCATGATATCAACTCTGCCGGATACCAGTGTCTCCCCCTTTTCACATGTCTCCCCCACCTTTTTGCAGGGTGTGCCTTTTCTTGTGATCATAGAGACGATGGTACCTGATTTTCCGGCAATGATGCTGCTGGGATTTTCCTCCGTCTGTTTTATAATCTTGTTTGCCGTGGCGTTTTCTTTTACCTCCAGAATGAGCCGGGTGCCTGATATTTTTGCGGATACCCATGTGATATCGGGAAATTCCTTACGCATCTGTTCCGCTATGTAAGAGCAGTCCACATCCTTTTTCAATATACCGTGATGGATCTGAATGTCATCCAGATAATTGAGTATGGTCTGTGTGCTGTTGTGGCGGTTTCCCTCCACATGAATATTCCAAATGTGCTGGGATAGTACCATGAGCAGGCAGAAGCCAGCCAGAATGCCGATAAAAAATGCCTTTCTTTTTTTGTTTCGGTAAAAAAAGAAGGGCAGTCCGTATTTTTTTATGATCTTCACACGGGAACCGGTCTTTCGGCATATGGATCTCATCTGGTAGAATCCGGTGACACTCACATTCATTTCATAGAAACCGTCTCGGTTCTGCAAATCCCAGATAGGGATGTTGTGATGGGCGCACATGTTCAGGAAGCGTTCCGGACCCCTGCTTTGCAGCCGGATACGAACATAGCCTTTACAGTAATAATTCCAAGCCTTCAATTTTGTTACCTCCCATTTTCTTATAAAAAGGAAACACGGCAGATGCTTCCGGTTATTTTCATCTCTTCGTTGGTGTAGTAATCAATGGTGAGGTGGGTTCCCTCTATTTTTATGGCATCGCGCTTAGTGAGAAGAACAATGCAGTTGTCCTCGTATTGGCGAATGCATTTATAATTCTCTATGAAGAGTTCCCTGGAGCCGGTCATGGTGAAGATGGCCTCCCGGTATGCCAGGTCTTTGGGGATTTGGAGGGAATCAGCGATGCGGCCGGTAATAGGAGTGTTTTTTTTGCGCATGGAGTGCTCCGGGGTGATGTCTTACTATTATGAGTATGCAAAGAGGGGGAAAATGATGACAAAGGGGAGGTGGAAAGAGCCGGGACGATTGGAAAGTGCCGGCTCTTTTCACTGGATCATTCAATGAAGATGAGACCAAACCAGAGGATCTGTGTGGGGGACAAGGTGAAATCCAGGTTGTATTTTTCGGCCAGTTCACTGACGATGATGCCGTGGCTTTCCACACAGGGATGCATTTTCTCCGGGAAACGGCAGGGGGCTGCCGGGTAAGTACAGGTCTCACAGATATCACAGGATTCCGTGGAGAGTGCCATACAGCCGACCCCCTGGGATTTGATGAACTGTTCAATGGCAGCCGTTATGTTTTCATGCTCCCTGCGGGTGGACAGTGTCTCCTCAAAGTTAATAATATCGGACACCTCCGCAATGGTGGAAAACAGGAAGCATTCTTTGTAAGCAAGACAGCGGTGCCTGCACTCTTCCACGCTTCCCACAGCCGGCGGACAGGCCCAGGTAGTGTTGAAACGATCGCACTCTTTTTCACAGATCCATCTGACACGATAGGAAAAGTCAATCTCCTCCGGGCTGAAAAAAGCATACTGGTAAACAGGATACTGACAGATGAACGCTTCTAATTTTTCATGTGATATCATTTGTAACTCCTCTTCTTTCTCTTTTCTTTCCTCTATGATCATACATGTACTTTATGTATTCTGAATCTCAAAGGTCTCTGACTTAAAATTGCTGTAATATCTGCCGGTCTCGGCTGTAAACTTGAGAACACAGTAGTCCGGGTCAGTCACTCCCTTAGGATAATACATGGTATCCCCTTCCTGCCAGATCAAGTCTTTATAGGAACCAGTATAGCAGAAAAAGATCAGAGACTCAACTGCTGTCATGTCAAAAAAACGGTACAGCCGCTATGTGCTGTACCGCCTGATAAAGTCTCTGCTTTACTCTTCTGCCTCGATGGCATCTGTTTCTATGATGAATTTTACATTACTGTTCATGTTGTCTGCTTTTCCGCTGAAGGTGTCATAAGTACAGTTTTCTGAATTCAGGGCTTTTAATCTGTCCAGTACATCGCCCACTTCATCTTCAATGGTGTCCTTCATTTTTTTCGTACCCTTTTCATCGAACTCTTTCATGCCGTCCTTCAATGTTTTGGCCCCGTCTTTGAGCTGAGAGATGCCGTCCTGTACCTGCCCGCTGGCATTTTGCAGTGTATTGCTGCCCATAAGCAGTTCATCGGTTCCTGAGGTGAGCGAAGACGCGCCCTCACGAAGCGTGCTGCTGTTGGCGGAAAGTGCAGCGGCTCCAAAGGACAATTCTGTACTTAATTGGTCAAGACCTGAGCTTAGCTGGGAAGTACCTCCCTGGAGCGTTTGGACTCCCTGCACCAGGATAGGGGCATTTCTCTTCAATTCTGCTGCACCGTCCAATAGCTGTTTGTCTGCGCCTCCAAGAGCCTGAAAACCATCCAAAAGCGTTTGGATCCCCTTGCTCGCCTGGGGAAGTGTGGAAGTGTTCTGATCCAGAAGCTCCACGCTGCCTGACAGCTTGCCGATGCCGCCCTTTAACTGCTGCATGCCTGTGTTGAGAACAGAAACATTTTCTTTTAATGTCTGCATGGGAGCTGTGGGGATCTGGTCTTTTATGGATACAATACCGGCCAGCTTCTCCTGGATCAACGGCAGTTCGCTGCCGCAGAGTTCACTCACGGCTGCTTCCACTGTCTGATAAGCGTCTGTCATCTCTCCCATGGCATTGAGAATTTCAGAGGGATCAAATACAGGAATCTCCACCTCCACTGCAGGCGCCTGTACAGGCTGTAACTCCTCTACATTCTCCACGGATACGGATACACTGCCCAACTGGTTTTTTGCGGCTGTCAGAGCGCTTTTGACTGCCTCGTCATCCGCAGCGGCAATCTGCTCATCCAAAGTATCTCTTGCCGCCTGGAGCCGGGCATTGGCAGTGTCCTCCGCATTTTGAGCTGCGTTTTGTGCCGCAGAACGGAGTTGGTCATTTTTCTGGGCGATACTGCTGTTTACATTATCTGTCATAGTCTGCCCTGCCAGGGCAACGGCCTCTGATGTCTTTGTCTGGAGAGTGGTGAGGTAGGTCTGCAGAGAACCAAGGCCTGATTTGAGGCTTTTACCTGCAGCCATCATTTTACTGACTGGTACGGCAATCTTTTCCTGCATGGCGGAGGAAAGGCCTTCTGCCTCCTCTATCAGCTCCTGACCGGTGCCTGTCATCTGATCGATCAATTCCATCATTTCATTGATATCCGCAGAATCCAGGGTATCCTTTAACTGCTGCGTTCCTGATGCAAGTGTGTCAGCGGCAAGGCGGATGTCATCCGTGGTGCTGCCCTTTCCGTCCAGAGCGCTGTTCAACTGTTTCACGGCATCCTTTATTTCTGTCAGACCGGTTACAAGGGGCCTGAGTCCCTCAGCTCCGGCGGCGAGCTGTTTTTCCCCGCTGATATAAGCTGCTGTACCGTCCGCAAGCTGTACTGCGCCGTCTGTGTACTGTTTTACGCCGTTTACCACTGTGCTGACACCATTCACGTACTCTGTGACCTTGCCCGTCAGAACCCCGCTGCTGCCCAGATATGTCTGGATCCCATCATTGAGCTGATCCGCGCCGTCGGTATAGCTGCCGATTCCGTCTGCAAGCTGTGCAGCACCGCTGTTCAGCGTCTCAATTCCGCTCTTTAATGTATTGACACCATCATCGAATTCTTTATATTTGTCATCCAGAGTGTCAGCTCCTTTGGATATGTCAGAAGAGCCGTCCACCAGTTTCAGTGCAGCGTCCTCCAGTTCATTTAAGGAATCCTTTAATTTATCCATGTCTGTGATATTTTCTGTATTCAGCTCTTTCATAACATCTGTCAGTGCTATGGTAAAAGTGGGATCCATAGAGAAATTCTTTACATCCGCGGATACTTCCAGGCTTTCCGGCAGATGAATGCCCTCACTGTCACCGTCTTTGTTCAGGGCTTTGTCAAGTCCCAGGCTTTCTTTTAATCCGGGCATGGCAATGCCCAGTACAATGTTTCTGCTGCCGTCTGAGATCACCTTGCCGTTATCGATCACAACATTTGAGAAGGTCTCTCCCGGGAGGATCAGTCCTGTCATCATAACAAAGGGACTGTAGAGTGTTTCTTCTTTTCCTTCAACCTTCACGGTCTTTTTTGCATGGTTCTCGTAATTGATCCTGATCTGCAGATGTCCGCTTTTGCCGGCAAGCTCCTTGGGGGTCATTTTCTTTCCATCCAGGTAATACGTAAAGTTTACGGAAACAGGAAGGTCCTTTCCCGTTTTTCCCTGATAATAGATATCCTGCCCTTCTGTATTCCAGGTAAGGGAATTTCCGTTTTCGGTATACGTCTCATCACCCTTTACATTTTTGATCTCTTTTAAGTCCGTCTGATCCTTCAGAGCCTTCTTTGTACCTGCATTTTTTAACCAGTTTGACACTGTCACATTTTTTTCCCTGCCTGCGGCGTCTGCATTTACATAGACGGTTTCCTCTTTGGATACTTCTTTATCATTCTCCCCTGCTGCGTAGACCGGCATAGCACCCATAACGGCAGCCATGCTCACCGCAAGTCCTGTCATCATCTTATTTTTAAGCTTTCTGTTCCTGTTCATTCCTATACTTCCTTTCCTGATGAGCACTATTTTTTTGTCCTTTTCCCAGAAATCCTATGGATGTCTTGCAGATCACTTTGTCAAATATCATAAACATGGCCGGGAGGACCATGATGACCACTGCCATACTGATAAGGGCACCTCTCGAAAGCAGTGTACAGATCGAACCGATCATATCGACCTTGGAGTAGCAGGCAACACCAAAGGTAGCTGCAAAGAAGCTGCACCCGCTGGTGATAATGGAGAGCATACTTGCCTTATGAGCAATGGATATGGCCTCCTTCTTGCTGTGCCCTCTCTGCCGCTCCTTTTGATATCGGCTGGTCATCAATATGGCGTAGTCCACTGTAGCGCCCAACTGGATCGTCCCTATGACAATACTTGCCACGAAGGGAAGACTGGTCCCCTGATAAAACGGTACAGCCATATTCACAGCTATGGCAAACTCTATTACCGCTACCAGGATAACGGGAAGGGAAATGGATTTAAATACCAGCATAATGATAATAAAGATCGCGGCAATGGAAATAATATTAACATTGCGCAGGTCCACATCAGTCACATCCTGCAAATCTTTCATCAGGGGTGCTTCGCCGATGACCATAGCGGAATCATCATAAGATTTTACGATCTTATCAATGGCTGCGATCTGTTTATTTACCGTGGGTGTGGCGGATTCATATTCGGAGCAGACAAAGGCCAGTTCATACTTGTCGCTCTGCAGCATCTTCCTCACATCCCCGGGTATCATGGAATCGGGAATGGACGGGCCGAACAGGGAGTTCATGCCAATGGTCCACTTAATGCCGTCCACCTGGTCAACGGCATCTATCATGTCTCGTTTGTCCTTGCTGTCCATGTCTTTATTCATAAGTATCATGTGCATGGTACTCATGTCAAAATCCTCCTGCAGCTTCTCATTTGCCACATTGCCCGGGAGGGATGACGGCAGGGACTGGGCGATATTGTAATATACCTTTGTATGGTTGTTCCCGTAAATGGCCGGGAACAGCAGGACCAGAAATACCACCAGCCATATTTTATAGTGCTTTGTAATGAAACGGGAAGGTTTCTCCACATTCCGTATCAGCGGTCTGTGTCTTGTCTTCTCAATGGCCTTATCGAATATGAGAACCATAGACGGAAGCAGGGTGACACAGCATATCACGCCGATCACCACACCTTTTGCCATGACAATACCCAAATCCCTGCCCAAGGTAAAGGTCATACAGCACAGAGCCGCAAATCCCGCAATGGTGGTCACTGAACTGCCCACAATGGATTTAAAGGTATTCGAGATCGCATGCCCCATGGCTCTGTTCTTGTCTCCGGGAAAACGAAGTTTATTCTCCTCATAGCTGTTCAGAAGGAAAATGGAATAATCCATGGTAACTCCAAGCTGCAGCACTGCCGTCAAAGCCTTGGTGATGTAAGATATCTCCCCCAGAAATATGTTGGTTCCCATGTTGTATAATATGGCACAGCCGATACTGAGCAGGAAAAGCACCGGTACCAGGAAGGATTCCGTAGAAAGCTCCAGGACCAGAAAGGCGAGGCATGTGGCAATGACCACATAGATAGGCAGCTCCTGCAGAGATATATTCTTGATATCTGTGACGATTCCCGTCATACCGCTGATAAAGCACTGCTCATCTGCCGCTTTCCTCATCTGTGTTACTGCTTCCATAGCCTCATCTGAGGATGTGGTATTGTCAAACAACGCCAGCATCATAGTGGCATCTCCCCGGAAAAAGGCTTCCCGCAGGTCTTTTGGGATCATCTCCACCGGAAGGCTGATATCCGCCACATCGTCATACCAGAGCACATCCTTTACATGCGGTATCTTGCTGAATGTATCTTCCAGCTTCTGTGTGTCCTTTAGATCCATATTTTCCACGACCACCATGGAAAACGCGCCCATACCGTATTCATCCACCAGAATATCCTGCCCCTTTACGGTTTCCAGGTGTTCCGGCAGATAGCTGAGCAGATCGTAGTTAATTCTCGTTTTAGCCATACCTATTACGGATGGAACCAGCAGCAGAATTCCCAAGAGCAAAATGAGAACCCGGTGTCTGGCTATCCACTTACCCGTCTTGACCAAAAAATCATCCCCTATTCTGTTTATTTCTCGTTCGTAGCTGTTCAGTGTCCTTACCGAACCGTTACTCCCGCCTTCATTTCATCCTTCATTATATATGAAAATGACCAATAGTCAATATTTAAAACTCACAAGAATCCGCGATATAGCAAAATGAATTTTGGTCATTTTTTAGATATTGACTTTTAGTCATTTCTATAGGATAATGAGACTAATATGGAAATTCAGGTGTGCTTAAAAGTTACCGCATATGAAAGGTGAGAAAGCCATGGGAAAACTGGAGATAAACAAAAAACAGAAAAAGAATGCCCTCTTCCAGACGGCATTTGATCTGTTTACGAAAAAAGGTTTTGCCAAAACAACCATCTCTGATATTGTAAATCAGGCCGGTCTGGCAAAGGGAACGTTCTATCTGTATTTTAAGGACAAATATGATCTTAGGGATAAGCTGATCGCCTATAAAGCCGGACAGTTGTTTGCAGATGCGCATAAAGCTCTGTCAGCCAGGGAGGTTGCAGGCTTTGAGGATCAGATGATGTGGATGATGGACTATATCATTGAACGGTTTCAAAGAGAACATACACTTCTGCAGTTCATTGCAAAGAATCTCTCCTGGGGAATCTTCAAAAATGCTTTTGAAAGAACCGTACCGGAGGAATCACAGAAATTTTACGAATACTATCTGGAAATGATGAAAAAAAACGCGGTGGACTGTCAGGAACCTGAACTTATGCTTTTTACCTTTATTGAACTGGTGGGGTCCACCTGTTACAACTGTATTTTATTTGAACAGCCTGTGACCATGGACCAATACCTGCCATACCTTCACAAAGCCATTCACCAGATTTTTCTTGCCTATACAACAAGCTGAACAACAAAAGGGCCGAAGGCTGTCTGCATCACTGCAGGACATGCCTCCGGCCCTTTTGTCTTATCTCTAAAGCGTGCCTTTCCATTCCCCGGTCCCGGACTCTGTACAGTACAGGATCCTCTCCTGCCCATCTTCCTCCAAAACTCTGAAATGGACCAGATCGGCATACTGTTCTCTCAGCATTTTCTCAATTTTAACCATACGAGAATCCCAGATTTCTTCATAGGGCACCGGTTCAAATCCCTCTAGGGCCGGATGTCCGGTCAAGGTTCTGAGGATTCCATACCCCTTTTGGCTGGCCAACGCATTTTTTACAGCAGGGCGAAATCCAAAATCCAGATAGAGTCTGGCAGCAACCCAGGTATTTGTCTGCGTGGGTATCCTGATGGAGGGATATCCCAGTTCCTTTAAGCGGTGCAGTGTGTGGGAGATGAGGGCTTTTGCAATCCCCTTTCCCTGGTATTCCCTTTTTACTGCAACCCAGTGCAGCCATCCGGCACCAAAGAGATCCTGTGGATCGTAGAAGGCAGTTGCCGTGGCGGCTTTTTCCCCGTCTGAAGTCTCCACAAAAAACATTCTCTCCTCCAGTTCTTTTTCCTTTCCGGCATAATATCTCTTCCAGGCAGACTCCCCCTCTTCGGGAAGGATAAATTCTCTGGCGGAGGTCTCAATGGCGATCCAGTCCTTTTTATCCCCCTCCCTGTAATACACATAGCGGTATCCCTCCGGCAGAGGATAACAGGGAAGATCATCCAGACTGCTGCGCTCCAGAATCAGCTCATAATATTTCAGGCGCATATCGTGGTTATCGGGTTTTAGGTTTATCAGTTCTTCTCTGTTTTCCATTTCTGCTCCCTTCTATCTTTAAACTGCCTGACCAGACAGGATACTGTCAATTAACCGAGAAGCCTCATTTCTGGTCAGGGTCTCCGGATCAAAAGCCGGCTGCAATCCCTTCTGCTTTACCAGGCGCATGAGAAAATCCAGTTGTTTTTTCGTGGCAGGCGGGCATTTTTTTGCCGTGCAGACCAGGGGGCAGGGCTGAAAGATCTGAGGTTCTTTCTCCTCAAAATAATGTGCCATGGTCTGATACAGCTTGGCAGTAGCCAGTGCGTCATGATAAGCTCTATGGGCTGCCGTATTGTTGATCTGGTAATGACTGCACAGCTCTCCCAGACTTTTGGACGGCAGATCTCTGTGGACTGTTCTGGCAATTTTCAGAGTGTCAATGCCGTCCCTTTCAAAGGTGTATCCCAGGGATTCCGCACTCAATTTGACAAAACTGAAGTCAAAGAGCACATTGTGCCCGATCAGGATATCCTGCTCACAAAACTGCAGGAAATCAGGGATCACTTCCTCCCGGCCTCTTGCCTCTTCCACCATATCATTGGTGATGCCCGTAATGCCGGTAATATTGGGAGGAATAGGCAGTTTTGGTTTTATAAATTCCATAAAACGCTCCTGCACTTTTCCGTCACGCACCTTGAGTGCGCCTATCTCTATGATCTCATTTTCTTCTGGACTTAGACCGGTGGTTTCAATGTCAAAAGCTATGTATGATTTCAACATGTCGCTCTGTGTCTTCCTCACTTTCTCTTAAGTTTTTTTGGGTCACGGGCTGTCATCAGGCCCTGAATGTCCAGTCATAAAGGCCTTCTGCACGCACCATGGACTGAAGCATCGCCCGCAGGGACTCACTCTCATTATAGACGGCAATGCTCAGAGTTCCGCCGCTGATGCTGAGCATGGAGTTCTCCCTGGTCAGGAGAATATCAATCTGTCCTTTCCTTTTCAGGATTGTCTTTTTAATAAGCTTTACTATGGTGTCGCAGCGCTTATCCTTCAGCCAGCCTTCCCTTGTACGGATAAGCGGAATATGTTCCTGCACATACATTTCAAAAGGATAATAGCATAACAGCTTCAGCACAATGGAGATCACCTTATCACAGAAGTTCTGAAGCTGTTTATCCTGCAGATAATACTGTTCTACTTCTTCATATAATGTTTCAGCATCGTCGGAGACCCTTCCGGGCAGAAAATCGATCACCCGGTAATCTTCATTAAAAAGCTGGCTCATTTTCTCGTATCTTGTCATATAACCCCTTACTCCTTTCACCTGTATAAACTCTGTTTATCTCCCCTGATAAGTCCGTACCCTCATAGTTATCAGCAAAATCTCTCCCCTTGATATCTTACAGATCATAACTGCAAAGGTGCTTTTTCTTTTTCTTATACTCCGTTATTGTCTCTTCTATAGAGGTATAGTCCCGCTGAAACAGTTCCTCGCTGATCTGCAGCGTCAGAGTTTCCTTGGGAACCTTCAGCAGTATCTTGTCTATCACGAAGGCTTTGCTCTTTTCCCTGTATTTCGGCATTTTGTTCAGCTCCTGTATATGTGCCAGCTCAGGGCGCCATAAAATGCTGAGCTTTCTTTTTATATCCACTTTGGGATTGGGTGCCGGTTCACGCAGAGTATAAAAATCCACCGTACTGCCCGCTTTCTCAGCAGTCAGGATTCCCCACCACGCAGGCACGTGATCCGCAATGTGGAGCGCATGGGTGGAACCCACCACCACAAGGTTCGTGTCATAATAACGGTTATAATCTCTCACCTGTCTTTTCAGCCTGACATATGTGTCCGCGTCACTTTTTATCTCTATGCCGGCAACGGCGTCCGGCAGAACCATCACGATATCCGCGCGGGACTTTCCCATTTGTTTTTCTTCTATGATCCTGATCTTTCCATACCGTTCTTCCAGGAAATCGAAGAGCGGTTCCCGGATATCTCTGTCATACAGCATGATCAGGAGCTGGAGGATGAGGAAGCAGCCGCAGCGGCACTGGCGGCAGCGGCGGCGCAGATAGCGGCCTGCTGGGCAATGACCAGTGCGACTACACCGTTTAACGCTGCTGTCTGCATGGAATGCAGGTCAGGAACATAGTCACATGATGCCATCATCCCGGCATACATCAGTCTCTGCTTAGAGCCCACGCCGAAAGCTCCGAACCCTTTCTGGGATTTCAGGAAGGATTCCGCATCTGTGATATCCTGTACCAGTATATTTTTGTCCACATCAAGAAGCGTCAGCACCCCCAGTGTTGCCAGTTCATAGCCTGTGCCGTATTTCAATCCGCATGATTTCAGGGCATTAAATATATCCAGGGCTTTTCTGCACTTTTGTTCCGCGGAGGCCTCCCCAAGTGCCAGAATATGACTCAGGGACTGCACTGAATTTCCGGAGTAAAAGTAGGGCTTCAATAAGGTGTAGCACTGTTCCATCTCTCTTTCAATACAGGAATCATCCAGGCCCGACATGGCAAGAAGCGCTGCAAAGGCACTGTCCTCCCCGGAAGTAAGGAAGGGATGGGCATTTTTCATGCGGCTGTAAATGCGGCCTGTTTTGTCTATGATCTCCTCATATTCAGACGGCTCTGCCATCTCCGCAATGGTAGCTGCCGCCACGGTCAGGTATTCCGAACCCCAGAAGCATTCTTTTAGCTTGCCGTAAAGTTCCAGCATCTGCTCCATCATGATCTCTGAATCTGTGCGCAGAGAAAGCATGGCTATGGTGGCCAGTTTGGAGACACCCCTGAAATTGGAAAAGATTCCGGTACCGGCCTTTAAAATATCACGGCATTCGAGCAGGCGCTGCGCATCTGCATGGACACCCCGTGCTGTCAGTATTCCTGAACACATGGGATAGACATAGGCGCTCTCCCAGCCAAATGCGGATTTTATGATATCCCTGTTTTCCACAAATAATTCACATCGTCTTCTCAGCTCTTCTCTCATATTCCATCCCTCCCAAGACTTCTGTCGTTTACAAAAACACCTTTATACTGCTCCAGACCGAATCTGTTCACAAACCAGGAACATTTGCAGAGAAACATGTAGTAGATATTCAGTCCGCTGTTATTCAGCGTCTCAAAATTGCCCTGGCCTTTTGAAAGGATCACATCTGCATGGCTGATCAGATCCCTGGCCTCCTCTGAGATATCCTTCAGACTTGTGCCTGCAATTTTCGTGCCATTGCCGATCACAGGCACCAGGTCTGTAAGACCGATCATTTTGGCGTCCTCTATGGTGGCGTCGTTGATGACCGGCTCTCCCCGTACAATGACTGTGATATGTACCTGCGGATACTTCTTACTGAGCTGCTCGATCAAAAGTTTGTCAAGAACGATCTCGCCGCAGTTATCGGTAAGGTACACCAGGCTTTTGGCAGTCTCCATCTGCTCTGTGAACCGTCTGTATTCTGCCGGGTCCAGAGTCTCCTCCTCGGCTTTTTCTATCAGTTCCCGCAGCTTTTCATCACTGACACTTCCCATGGCCCCAAAATCAATATAATTTCCCACACGCGCATATAAAATCCCATGGTACACAGGGTCCTCTGCCCGGGCGATACGGGCGCCTATTCTGTCCTCTGCCTCCAGCATCATATGGTTGTAATCCTTTTTCAACTGCTCAAAGCTGTAGGCATGGCCGAAATATTTCTCATGCAGCACATTTATTTTGGCTATGAGGACCGGCGCGGTATCCTCCGGCAGGGCTGCGCCGATGATCTGAAATACTTCACGCATGTAGGCGGATTTCATTTCCTCTGAGGCTGTGTCTTTTAAACCTTCCATCTGACGGGTGATCAGACAGCTCATACATTGGGCGCTTAGCTTTACGTTAGTAGATATTTTCATAGTATCTCCGTTTCTGTTTACAGAGTGTGATGCTTATTGTTTTTTCTCAATATACGTTTTCATTATACCCTATTGTATGGGGATTTCCAATAGTAAAAAGAATCCGGCCTGGATACGCGCTCAAAATATGGACAAAAAAAACAGGGCATTTTTGTAAAATGCCACTGTTTTTCTCTATCCTTTAATTCCCTAAAGTCTGATGATATGAAGGGCTTAGAATGCCCAGAAAGTATTGCCCAAAGCCGTAGCATCATCAAAGCCCGACAAAACTATAAGCCCGTTTTGAGAACAGTCAAAGGTCAATGTATACTGCTGTCCGCGAAATACTGCAGTTGTAGAATCCGCATCTTCAAAAACGGCTATATTGTCCATAAAGATCTGCCGGTCACCTTCGCCTTCCGTATATCTGTAAATGGAAAAATAAAAGCTGTAGTCATTGATCCCCGTGATCCTTATGGTGGAGTATTCTCCATCATTGGAGTTTCTGTAATTCCCATCAGCGGGCATATATTGGGTGGTAACAGGCGCGAAGTCACCCTGAGGCCAGTTCAGCCAGAACCAGGAACTTATGGAATCCCCTGATATATCAAATCCTATAATTTTATTTTCTGAATCCGAGATATATTCTTTGTGGTCCGGATTGCTGTCACCCATGTTTCGGTAACCGCTCTGCAAAAGACTGCTCTCTGCTTCTTTGTACGGCTGTCCGCAGTAAAAGCCTTCCATACTGACACTGCTGTTATTCTCACATTCTATAGTAATGGGAGTACGGCCCCCGATTCCCTCTGTTTCAGGATGCCATTCTACTTGAATCCCGCCGCCTTCATACCGCTGCCCGACTTCGCCAAACAAAACCCCTTCTGTTTTCTGAAGCCCCAGGCTCTGAGCCATGGCAGGCAGAGAATCCTGATTCATAAATCCGCTTAACTCTGTACGCTCCTCTTTTGCCGGAACCGGTTCTGGCGTCGGTGTTTCAACCGGACTTTCTGTCTGCTCCGATCCGGCAGTGGGATCTGTCTTCTTATCCTCCGCCACAGGAGTTGTATTACTCTTTCCCTTGATAACTGTCTCTTTGCTGTCCTTTTCCTCTTTGCCGGATGGATCTTCCTCCTCCTTGGAATCACCGCTGTCTGTCATAGTTTCCGTATCTGTATCGTTCTTCTTTTCACCGGAGTCTTTCAGGGAACAGCCGGTAAATATATTTGATGTAACTAAAATGATGGTAAAACAGATAACAGGAAGGATGCCGCGTTTCATTTTTCCTGCCTTCATAATATTTACCATTCTTTTTTTGAATGTGAGGAGACCGTCATTCAGGCTGGTAGACAACTCATAGGAGGGTCTGCCCAGTGCTGCCGTTTTCAAAATGAGCTGGTTGTACCGAAGTTTATCCTCCTGGTTCCTGCCCTTCATGACTTTCTCATCACATATAAACTCTATATCACGCTCCGCCTCTTTTTTCATAAAGTAAACTGCAGGGTTAAACCAATAAACAGTTGTTACGCATATCATGAGCAGTTTATACCACAGATCCCTGCTGCGGTAATGGCACAATTCATGCCTGAAGATCAGCTCACATTCCTCCTTGGAATACTCCCGTACAGGAAGATAGAGATATGTGTTCCTGATCCCTGCCAAAAGCGGCCCTGACAGTCTGCTGTCTGCCACAAGCTTAGGCGCTTTTTTCATATGCAGCTCTTTACACAGTTTATCATATTCAGCAAGCCTCTCACGATCCGTGAAAGGAATCCTCCAACGGCGCAGTTCACGTCTTCCTGCTCTTAAAACAAACACTTTATATACCGCTGCTGCGCAAATACCCGCTCCCCAGATAATTGCCGCGATCCATGCAATGGTATCCACTTTGATGTTTCTCTGCCCCGCGCTGTCCTGCATGTCTGCTTTTTTGTCTGTATCCTTTAACGGCTCACTGCCGTTTTCTTTGGCATTTGCCGGAATCTGCAGATTCTCCGTATTGGGCACAGCCGTACTTCTGTTGACTTCTGCCCGTACGATTTGTTTTGGCACCTCAATGTTCAGCCCACCGGCATGGGATGGAAACTTGACCGGAATGAGAAGAAATACGGAAACAAACAGCCATATGAGGTATTTCCATCTGGAGGAATATTTCTTGTCCAACAGTTTTGATACTGCCAGCACAATAAAAATGATGACAGCCGACAAAACATTCACTTTAATTATGTGCAGCATAAACTCTGCCATAAACTATTCCCCCTTCTGTTCCAATTCCTTCAAAAACTCTTCCAATTCCTGTATATCTTCCTCATGAATCTGTTTTCCCTGATAAAGAGACGCGACAAAGTTCTTCAATGAATTTCCATACAGTTTCTCCAGCACGCTTTTCCCCTCCTGCTGCTGGTATTCGCTCTGTGTCACAACAGGGCTGTAGAGATTTGTCTTTCCCTCTCTTTTTACAGAGACAAAATTCTTGTTTTCAAGCCGGGTGAGCATGGATAGGATGGTGGTAGGTGCCAGTTCCTTTTTTTGATTCACAAAATCTTCCACCTCAAGCCTGGTCATATCCGGATGACCGTTCCATAAAGCCAGCATCACATCCAGCTCTGAATCAGGTAGTTTTTGAATACGCTTTTTCATCTTATCACCTCCTGTACTGTCTGCAGATACCGAATTTACACATTCAGGTTAGGTTACAGAGTATTTTTCTACAATTGTAGTACCTACTGTCATTTTACATTAGTAGTAGATGAATGTCAATGCCTTTATGGAAATTCTCGGATATATTTGCAGCAGTTCGTCACTATTCACAGCCGGTGTCCCGTGAGGCGTTTTTATGTGCCTGCGCTTTTGGCAGTCTATGAGAGTAAAACAAAAGCGGGGAATGCTCCCCGCCTTCGTCTGCTGTGAATGTCTGTTAAAAGTCCACTTCTGTACCATAGTAAATACAGGTGAACAATTTTTCCATTGTTTCCGGGTTGATCTCCCGGGGATTGGAACCTGTGCAGGCATCACCCACTGCAAGGCACGCGATTTTTTTGATCTTTTCTTTAAATTCTTCCTCTATAATGCCGAATTCTTTTAAATTCTTTGGAATACCGAACTGTTTATTCAGTTCATCGATCTTAGTGCACAGGCTGTTGATCAGAGCTTTCTCAGATGTACCGGAAAGTCCCATTCTCCTGGCGATCTCCGCATAACGCTTTGCTGCCGTAGAATCTTTTGCGTTATATTTGATCACATAGGGAAGATACATGGCATTGGCGCAGCCGTGTGTGATATGACCGGTGGAGAAGGCTGCTCCTGTCTTGTGAGCCATGGAGTGCACGATTCCCAGCAGCGCATTGGAAAAGGCCATTCCTGCCAGGCACTGTGCGTAGTGCATCTGCTCTCTTGCTTCCATGTTGCAGTTGTAGGACGCAGGCAGATGATCCAGCACCATCTCAATGGCCTGAAGTGCAAGGGGGTCTGTAAACGGGCTGTTCAATGTGGAGACATAAGCCTCAATGGCATGAGTCAGCGCGTCCATTCCTGTATAGGCAACCTGCTTTATAGGAAGCGCCTCCACCAGTTCGGGATCCACAATGGCTACATCCGGGGTAATGTTGAAATCCGCCAGAGGATATTTCACGCCGCTTTTGTAATCCGTGATAACAGAAAATGCAGTTACCTCTGTGGCAGTGCCGGATGTAGACGGAATCGCCGCAAATTTTGCTTTCTGACGAAGTTCCGGAAAATTAAAGGGGATACAAAGCGCTTCAAAGGTTGTATCAGGATATTCATAAAAAGCCCACATTGCCTTTGCCGCATCAATGGGAGAACCGCCGCCCATGGCCACGATCCAATCCGGCTCAAATTCCTGCATGGCCTTTGCTCCCTTCATAACTGTTTCTACAGACGGATCCGGCTCAACCCCTTCAAAAAGCTGTACTTCCATACCCGCTTCTCTCAGATATCCGGCTGCTTTATCTAAAAAGCCCTGGCGCTTCATGGCGCCGCCTCCTACTACAAGAAATGCTTTTTTGCCCTTCAGATTTTTCAGTTCTTCCAGGCAGCCTTTTCCATGATAAATGTCTCTCGGTAATGTAAATCTACTCATAGTATGCATCTCCTTATATGTATTATCGTTAATTTATTGACAATGTCATTATAACTTATTTGAGTAAATTAATCAATAATAAAAGGATTTTAGATTGTATTTAATGAGATACATCATGGAATTCCCAGGTAAATCAGAAGATGCTATAAGGAATTTCCGGTATTTTCCCGGAATCATCTCTTTTTCAGTCTGTATCGGTCATGTTTTCGGTAGTTTCCGGAGTAAAAGTTGTGATATTTTTAACGGTTTTAAGGAAGCTGGCTTTTCGTACCACATCAGACTTTTATATCGATCACTGACCTGTCTCCAAAGTCGAGGATCTCTCCCATCTGTATTTCCAGCTTATGTTTAAAAATAGGCCCATCCACGGCTATTGTATGGTATTCTCCGTTTTCCCCGCAGATATCAATTCCTCTGGCGGCCATGACCGCCACGGTTTCCGAGTCTAACGGTTTGCCTAAGATATCTCTTGGCAGGAGCCGGTTATTTATGGACTTAATGATACAGCGGTAACCTTCTGTGATAATTTCTTCTACTATCTTTTTGCGCCCCTGCTGCCACAGAGGGAATTCTGCCTTCAATCCTGCTGCATCGCATCGCTCCTGGCACCATCTGCGGTTGTTTTCAATGTCTATATCACCAAATCCGGCCATCTGCGCCCCCAGTTCCATGGCCCTTAGCAGTCCTTTTTCAAATTCCAGATGATAGTCCTCTCCTTTTGACGGGCAGAGGAGCAAGGGGATCTCCAGGGATTTTGAAAACTTCTCCAACAGCATATCGTCTGCTCCGTGAAACCAGGAACGATTTATATCTCTATTGACCATGACCAGCAGACCTGCCGGCTCGTGGCCGGCTTTTATCAGTCTGTGAAGCGCAAGGGTGCTGTCCTTGCCGCAGCTATATGACATAACAAATTTCATTTTGATATCCTCTCTTCTGCTTTTATGTGTAATGCAAAAAACAAATCCCCCCTTTTATTTCTGATTTGTTTTCGATATAATGATAATGTACCTGTGAATTGATACCTCATTTAGGAGTGTTGTTATGGAAAAACAAGTAAAAAATGATGTTCAAACCTATACAGTTGTCAGTCAGATAAAATGTCCAAAGGACAGTGGAGATTCTATACATACTATAACATATAAAAAAGCCACCTGCACTCGTGTAGATAATATTATTCTAAACTTTCACTGCAGCCGGAATTCACAATGTCTGGATTGTCAGCAGGATTATTTGTAGTATCCTCCTTTCGGATCTTGACATCCGAAGTTCTATGATATTCTATAATATCTCCCGGCTGACAGTCCAGTACGTCACAGATTGCCTCCAATGTGGAAAAACGTATGGCCTTTACTTTGCCTGTCTTCAGGTTGGACAGGTTTACATTTGAGATTCCCACTTTTTCTGATAATTCATTCAGAGATATTTTTCTATCGGCCATAACCCGGTCTAATCTTAATATAATCGCCATAATATCTGCTCCTAAAGGATTTCATCCATTTCTTTCTGCATTTGTATACCTTCTTTGATCAGACTGGTAAATACGAGAAACAATATGCCTATGCCAAGCATATTTCCATCTATCAGCACAAAATCGCCGAACTGCATAATGACAAAACCACCTATGTGATAGGTTGGAAAATGTGTGATCGTAAACGCCGCTCCTACCGCTATCCAACCGATACACATAAAATATCTGCTCAGTGTACGGATAAAAAATTGCCTGCTGGCATAAATTCGTATCATGGAAATGAAAATCATGATATTAAACAGATATGCGATCAGGTTATAGGCCACAATTCTAATATCCTTACTTTTCCATGTTTCCTCCTCTAACATTTTAAACACATTAGCTGTCCCCGTTAATGCAAATATACCCGTAAATAATATGGCAAGAATCAAAAGAAATTTCATTTTTTTTGAAAACTTCTTTTTCGTTACATTGACATCCGTTATAAAATCATTTTTCTCCATACCTTCACCCTCTCCTTTTACAATGGATCCTGATTCTTTTCCGTTCTCAGTTTCTAATTCCTTTATACCATATACCGGAAATATCGTCAATGATATTTAATGATTATCGTTAAATTATATTCAAATATCATTAATAGTCGATTGTTTTTCTCTTGTACACAATGCAATATAAACATCCAACTTCTACAGTCCTGCAGAGATGACGTACCGGAAGAACGATAATATACCAAAAGACCAACAGGCATCTGCATTGTGCAGAAACTTGTTGGTCTTATTTTGAAAACAGAGCTTATTTTCTATTTTACAAGCCGGAATCTAGGCGTGTGACAATTGGGGAAAGCACAACTTTTCTTTCTCAATACTTTCCAAATCTTTTCCACGATAGAACAGGCGTGTATCGTTTCTGTCATCGCAGACAGATATTTCAAACATATCACGGTCTCCAAAAGCAGGCGGGAAACCAAGTATCAGAGAATTATACGGGATATCCATATGTGACACAGCATCTTTCATTGAGATATACTGTTTACTTATAATGCTTTTGAGGATAAGCGTATCTTTCCATTTTTCTATGACGGCAAAACAGTCCATATCGTCTGCATAATATACATCGTGCAGATCAGCAGTGTAGAACATCTGCAGACCAAATTTGTTGATGTGTTCCAAAGCTGAATTTACGGCACTGTTTCTTACAGCATCCATATATTTCTGCCTTAACTGTTCGTCCTGCTCTGAGATTTTTCTGAAAGCAGCGCCTTTTTTCACACTGCATGACCAATCCTTTTTTAATGAGTATTGATATTGATCACTTTCTTTAAATCCCATTCTCCGATAGAAGCCTAAAGCGTCCGGATTACTGAATAAGTAGACTCCATGGCATTTGTCTTCATATTCCTTTAATATGTGTTCGACCAGCTTTTTTGCAAGTCCCTGTTTTCTAAATGCCTCGTCAGTCATTACGGTTCCAAGCTGTATGTAATACTTGGGGACTCCTTCTTGAATAAAGTGCATTCTGTTTACTGAAACATTTGCCAGGATTTTTCCATCCTGCATAAATGAATACGGAATATAGTCACCTTCAAAATATCCTCCGGCCATCCAATTTTCAAAATCAAACCCATAAATCTTCTGCGTTAAAGTATTTAACTTATGCCGCAATATGTGATTTTCCATATAATCAAAAATGAATTCCATAGTTCCCCCCGTAGTCGAGTAGACAAGCGGCTCACGCCGCAAGCCCCTCACAGATCCGTACGTGCGCCTTTCACGCATACGGCTCTTCATAGTAACATTCACTTTTTTTTAGAATAACCTAACATATATCTTTGGTTTGGCAAGCGGATACACTTTCAGCATATCTATAAATCCATCCCATGTGTAGCTTTTCATCTGACTTCGTCTGTTTAATGCCTTACACAGATATCTCTGCGTATAATGGAGAAATGCAGTTATCTTCTTGCCGTTGAACGAAAAACCATAGTAACGATAGTGTCCTATCAGTTTCTTATTCAGCTTTGCAATCAGTTCTTTCACAGACAGGATTCGTACCTGTTAGGTTAATTGCCCTTTGCTAGGCGCACAACTCAAAGTTACCGGTATCATAAGCCCTGGACTTTAGCTGTAGTCCAAGAATGCGAATGTATTACACATCCAGTTATAAAATTTCTCTTTTTCCTCAAACTGAGGATAATGGGCCGAATCCTCAAATATAACCATTTCCCGCGTAAATTCTCCGTTTAGACTGCAAAGATACTTCTCTGCTGCCGTTGGCGAAGTCATACAATCATATTTGCCCATAACAAAGTATACAGGAACATTAATTTCTTTCACAACATCAGAAATTGGAGTGCTTAGGGCCTCCATAGTAAGTGTATCCTGATACTTACCACATGCCACATATAAACGAACTGCATCAAGTAAATTATATTCACTGCCAAATAGAAATCCTTTTAAATAGTCTGCATCTTCATTAATATTTCTAGCGGCAAATCCATATTTCCGCACATATTCCCGTGGAATGATTCCCTGCCCCTGGGAAATATCCCCTTCCAATCCGCTTAGGTATGTAATATCATCTTTATTTCCCTCTGCTTCCGCCGCTTCAATGCATTTTTGCAGCCCATTCAGTTCACTGTTGATCGTATTGGACATTTGGCCGATTCCAACATAAGCACTATACAGATTTGATTCTTTTGCTGCAGCCATCGTCGCAATATATGTTCCATAGGAATGCCCAACCAAAATCACTTGCTCCTGATGAAGATATTCTTCTATATATTTCGTAAGCCCGATTAAATCATCTACATGAGTAGACGCTGTTACCTTTGAGTAATCTGTTCCGAACTGATATGATTTGCCGCTTCCACGCTGATCATAATGAACAATCGTAAAAGATTCCTCTAACAAATCCTGATATTTTTTCACATAGGGTATTTCAGAGCAGCATGGACCGCCGTGAACAAATAAAAGAACAGGATTATCACGGTTCTTCCCACGGATCATAATTTCAAGAGATATATTGTTGATCACAGCTTTTCTCAATTCACTGATGCTGATCTCACCGGGTATTTTTGGTGTCCACGTCGGATGAAACAGACCTATCATGAGCAGTATCAATAGCCCTATTGCAAACCATTTTACTGCTTTTCTAATCTTTACTTTGATAATAATTTCCCCCGTTCTCAGTAACCTTGTCCGGTAGACCGCTGCAATTTTACCTGTTTTGCTTCAATACAAAATATGAATTGTACTTTGTTCCATCATGCCCAATAAGTTTTTCTGCTATAAGTTCAAATCCTAAATAGTTCAATGCCGTGATACGTTCTGTCGCTGAGGGAATTGCTTTCGTAGCAATTTTGTCACAATGAAACAGAGTATATGCAGGTTCAATTATTAATCCTAATATTTTGATAATCTCACTTGCTATTTCATGATCGCTCCGAATATCCATTCTAAGCAAACCACAGTTCGTAAAATAATCCCCGGCGTTTCTGTGAAAAAGTTCTATTGTCCCTATGGCCTCCTTAAGTGTTTTTGATATGATAGTCCATCGGACAAATCCTTCTCTGTTATACTCAAAAAGCCAATAATCAATCGCTTGCTCCATTCTGCTTTCAGTTGTGTAATAGAAATCATCACCGCCGCAATTATCACTATTCATAAAAGCCACAGCCTTTTTGTCCGAATAAACTTTAAGTAAATCCAGTTTATCTTCTTTCCTGACCATTCTCAAAATATAGTTCTCATTCTCATATTTAGGACAATTTTTATAAACATCTTCCATACTTAAATCCTCTTCTATAACTTCAGATTTTTCTACCGGATAAACTGAATTTTATTCTTCCGAATAATCAATAACCACTTTCCTGTACCTGACGAGCACTCTGCACTACTCCACTTATCATTTCCTTGCCGCAATACGGACATTTCATTTGATCACCGCCTTTGTCAAATTCCGATTTTCCGGATAAACCGGAAGTCACCTCTCAGACAAGCTTTTCTGGATGTTGTACATAAGAACGAACAATAGTTCCACATTCTTTACAAATCACATGGATAACGTTTTCTCCAGCTGATAAAGTAACTTTTTTAGCTGGCTTTACTCGACCGCGGTCTGTTTGTACCCCATATACCATTTTATCAGAACCGCACCAAGGGCATTTATATTTTTCCTGCATAATGATATCTCCTAATTTTTCATCACGATAGGCATTAATTTTACTGTGTTATGGTTAAAAACAGATCAAATACTGCCTTTCAAAGCATCATAGGCCTGTTTTGTAAAGCGGTGATACTGCAGGCCAAACGCATCCTGCTCCAGATAATAGACGTAGGGGTCAATTTCCGGATCCTGAAAGGAAATTCCCCATTCTTCTTCATTTATTTTTTCGACGGTCACATCCCGGGAAAAGGTTCTGAAAATGTTCACAATATCATCCACAGTATTTCCGGGTTTGAATATTTCATTTAAAAAGGCTTTTAGAAATGGACTGTCCTTCACATTTTCATGGACATATTTTACTCCCGCAGACGGAATATGAATACAGTACCGTCCCTTTTCCTCTGTCTCCTTAATGGTCACGTCACCTAACTCCTGCGCTGCCAATCTGCAAAATGCTGCAATCTCCTCTGACAGGTGTTCCTGATCAGCCAAAAGCAGTTCCATTAAAGATTCCCGGGGATAATACAGATTCATATCCTCTTCCCGATATCCGATTTTCATTTCACACTCTTTAATATTATCAAAAAGGTTTCTTTTTAAGTCCATACGGTATGCTCCTTTTCTCCGATATAAGACGCACATTCAAAGGTTACATAGACATGGGAACGTTCCCTGCAAATGCTTTTGTGATCTGCATGTTCTACAGACTGTCCACCACATCTGATATAGTCGCCAAAAAATTTTCTTCCCCAATTGTATTCACTTTAAAAAACAATGCCTGGCTTCCGCCGGAAGTGATGGCAGACAAATAGTATTCGCCTCTTCCTCCGACTAAGGTAATGGACAGGCTCACCCTGTTGCTTCCCATAGCACTGTAACGTTCATAAATTCTCACAGCACACTGAAAATCTCCGCTGCTGAAATTACTGCCGTCTTCATATGAGGCAGACATGCTTCCATTCATCACAGCGTCATGCAGCTTGGTTATGATCTCATCAAAATCACCGTGAACTACTTTTTCAAATTTTGCCATATGACATCTTCCTTTCACCTCAAGACTTCTGATCCTTTGATACCCGCTCTGTTTCATGCGGCTGTAACACTTATCACAGACTTATTATATAGTATATTGAAATATCTGACAATCATTATAACATCTCAGCCTCACTCTTCTTTAATCGAAACTTAACATCCCAGCCCGGAACTTCACTCCTATTTAATGACCAAACTGCTATAATTTCCATAATCTAAATTACAAAGGTTCAGGAGGTCATAAATTTTGAAAAAGATAATTTTTAAAGGTGTGGGAACTGCTATTGTCACTCCTATGAAGGAGGATTTTTCTATTAATTATTCTGTTTTTGATAATTTGCTGGATATGCAGATTGCCGGAAACGCAGATGCAGTCGTAGTTGCAGGCACAACAGGAGAAAGTTCTACTCTTACAGATGATGAGCATATAGAACTGGTAAGACACGCTGTCAAATATGTAAATGGACGTATTCCGGTAATCGCCGGAGCCGGGAGCAACAACACCGCACACGCTGTATATCTGTCAAAAGAATGTGAAAAAGCAGGCGCCGACGCGCTTCTCCATGTTACACCATATTATAATAAAGCCTCACAGCAGGGATTATTTCTGCACTTTTCCAAATGCGCTGGTTCAACCGGTCTGCCTATTATTTTATACAATGTGCCATCCCGTACAGGAGTGAACATCTATCCGGCCACCTATAAACGGCTCAGTGAAATAGAAAATATAGCAGCGGTAAAAGAAGCCAGCGGTAATTTTTCCCAGATGGCCAAGATTGCCAACCTATGCAAAGAGGATCTGACCATCTATTCCGGCAATGATGACCAGATCACATCTTCCATGGCACTTGGAGGAAAAGGTGTGATCTCCGTTCTGTCCAATATTCTCCCAAATGAGACACATGCTATCTGTGCCTCCTACTTCCGGGGAGACAGCCAGGAGAGCGACAATCTGCAGCTAAAATATCTGGAGCTGATCGAAGCGCTGTTTTTAGATGTGAATCCTATCCCTGTAAAACAGGCAATGCGTGCCATGGGATACGATGTAGGTCCATGCAGGCTGCCGCTCTGCGACATGGACAATACCCTGGCAGAAAAACTGTATGCGGTACTGGAAAAATTCAGTCTGACAGAACCGGCCAGGCGCAAAAGTTCTGTAACTGTTCACATGCCGGGGAACACAGGTACTGTTCTCAAACACAATGTATGATCTTATTTCCTGCGGGTGGCTGTAAGAGATTACCCTGATCCCATCCCTAAAGGCGGTTCTGCATGATATTTTTAAATACAAGAAGGAGATTCCATATGAAGGACGCATATATCATATTCAGAAATCAGTATCCACAGACCAGGCGAGAAGTTCTTGCCCTGATCAAAGAATTTTGCCAAAAACATGATCTGCATTATTCCGAACCCGCAAATACAGATTCTTTGACAGTGAATATTGAAGGGGAAATATATACCGTGGATGTCCACGAAGAAAAAGAAGAGTCAGGCAGTGTATACTGGATCATATATTGTCTGCGGAAAAAGCATCTGTACCTGTTCAGAAATATTCTGGAGCCTGTTCACGCGAAAGGTTGATCAAGTCACCCACATTAGAATTACTGTTTTTAGCCGTTCATCTCTGAACGGCTATTTCTATATATAGCTATTTCTATATACAGCTATTTCCATATAGGGCTATTTCCATATGCGGCTATTCACACAGACGCTACCCGGCTGCGTCTCATAAAAGTAATTCAACTTCATTTAAATCATGTATCAGAAAATCAATCTTTACGGTCGTATTGTTTTCCAGGTTCTCAGGATTATACCAGCAGCAGTGTATCCCGGCATTATTACCTCCCTGCATATCGCTTGTCAGGGAATCACCTACGATCAGAACCTCCTTTTTATCATAAATGCCTGTCTTTTTCCATACATATTCAAAAAAACGGATATCCGGCTTTTCAAATCCTATTTGGTCAGAAATGAAAACATCGTCAAACAGGACATCAAGACCCGAATTTTCAAGTTTGCGTTTCTGCGCAATATAAGTCCCGTTCGTGACCGCATATTGCTTTACTCTCCCGTTCAGTCTTTCCAGAAGTTCTTTACTGTTGTCATTGAAAAATATTTTATCTCCCAGACGTACCTGGTACTCAGCATTGAATTCTTTCACATGATCACAACAGATATTTTCCTTTTGGAAAAATTCTGAAAACCGATCCAGCAGTACCTGCTCTTTTGTGATTTCTCCCGCTTCAAGACGTTTCCAATAACGTTTGTTTATTTCTGCATATCTGGAAATCATGGCATCTGTACATTCTTCCAGATTGAATTTTATAAAGCACTGCCGCAGAGCATATTTCTCCGCCTTGTCAAAATTGAGAAGTGTTCCGTCTACATCCCATAATATTACTTTAAACATGTTTATACCCCTTTTCTAAAAAGAACCTTACTATTCAGCCTTTCGCCTCATAGCAACAAAAGCATGTATACAGACTGCAAAAACCGCTGCCCGGCGTATGGCTACCTCGGGCTTGCCTTGCCGATCAACTTTCCAGCTTTTCAAGAATCTCCTCAACCGTATCATAAGCCCCCAATTCATATCCCTGTTTTGCTTTGGAGGTATCATACACCTCATTCAGCGCGCTGTTATAATCTTCCTCTGTCATTTCAATACCATTCCAAAAGTATTTGTAGATGAGATTCCCGTTTTCATCCTGTTGGAGGTTGGTATGATCCTCAGCTCCGTAGTTTCCCTCTGCGATCAGCGTCAACTGACCATCTATGATACAATATACCAGGTCATAATATCCGTCCATCACTCCGTCAGAATTACAGAGCAGATTTTCTCTTTCAATATACGTAAAATATGTCCTGCAAAGCTGCTTCTCATAAATCTGTCCATTGGCATAGGTGATAATCCTGCTGCCCGCTGCCTCACAGATTCCTATGACCGCCAATTCAGGGATGTCATCATCATCCACATATATGAGCTGATAGCCAGCCACGCCTTGATCGTAGGAATTTCTTATATAATCAGCATATGCCTGTTTCCAGGCTGTATCCGTCTGGGAATCCTCCGGCACATCTGTCTGGGCATTTGCTGTGGAATCCGCGTCCTGATAAATGGAATCCAGTATGCTCTGGATCGTCTTTTCTACGACTTCCCCATTGACCTGTTCTGACAGATCAACATCCAGAGTGAAGCTGCCCTCTGCGCTCCCGAAATACAATCTCGCTTCCGAATACACGCTTTTTGTCCTGTCGTCCGGTATATAACTACAGATAATAATAATATCCGTATAACCATCTTGGTTATAATCCCGGAAGGAAACTGCCTCTACTTTATGAAAAGTTTCCTCTTTTCTGGTATTAGACTGGTTCATTCCCGAAAGTACAGTAATCACCTGCTGATTTTGTAATAGCTTAAATTCAGCATCTCCATATGGCGACTGTGTTGTATCAGGCGCATAGGAGGCAAATCTCACATTTCCCAGTGGTGTCAGTTCCGTATCAAAGGTCTGGTCCTGAATCAGACGCTCTGCTTCCGTTTTTTCGACCTTGGGAGCAGTTTTTACTTCTTGTTTCTCCTCTGTCTTTTTCTTTTCTGTTTTATCGGTATCCTTTTCTCCCTTCTCCTTCTTATCAGCATCCTTGTCTTTCTCTTTTTCGGGTGCCTCTGCAGCAGGATGGGGTTTCTCCGGTTTTTCTTCTTTTTTCTGTCCGCAGGCTGATAAGATACAGCAGAATACCAGAGTGCAGAATAACATCTTTTTCTTTTTTCTCATACTTCAGCCTCCATTATTTATGATAAGGCTGCCCGCTCATGATCCGGTAGCTCCTGTAAATCTGTTCCAGCAGTATCACCCGCATCAGTTGATGGGGAAATGTCATTTTGGAAAAGCTGAGGGCAAAATCCGAGCGTTTCAGTACCTCTTTTCCAAGCCCGATAGAACCGCCTATGACAAAGATAATATGGCTTTTTCCCTGTATCCCAAGGCTCTCTATCTTTTGTGAGAGTTCCACAGAGTCCAGCATTTTCCCGTTTATCTCCAGTGTAATGACATAGGCATCCTCTCTGATGTATTTCAGAATACGCTCTCCCTCTTTCTGACGGATATTCTCCTCCACTGTCTCACTGGCCGCATCAGGAGTTTTTTCGTCTGCCACTTCCAGAATTTCCAATTTACAGTATTTACTCAGACGTTTTGTATACTCTGAGATGGCATCTCGATAAAATTTTTCTTTGATTTTTCCCACGGTAAGTATTGTGAGCTTCATTTTCCTGTTTCCTCCCGTTTCCATTTCAAGAGTCTGTCTTTTTCCTCTTTTGACACCTTGTAGGATTCTCTGATTTTTTGAATGGATTTATTATGTGTAAAGGTGTCCATAGTGTCTGTCTGCAGAAATGCGGCAGTCTTCTCCGGGAATTTTACATAACAGACGGAAACAGCCCAGGCCGCAGCCATCTGTACATAATAGGCATGGCTGTCTATATGGTTGAAAATGTTTAGCAGTCGGTCTATATACTCCTCTGTCACAAAATGATCCAGCATGGATACCAGGGCAAAACGGATCTCATATTCTCTTTCCGAGTTGAGATAACGTTCCAAAAAGGCAAACCAATAGGAAGTATCCTTTCTCATAAACTTATAGGTGATGCAGCTGCAGTCACAAATGGCCCAGTTATTAATTTTAGGCACAAAATGCTCTAGTGCCCGGGTCTGCTCCTCTCTCTCCATTTTTGCATACCCGATCACAATACCCTGGAGCATCAGCTCTTCATAACAGGTGTCATCCGCTTTTTCCAAAAAAGCGGCATAGTCACCCCCTGCGATCTTCTTTGCCATTTTCCGGAGCTGCGGCATTCGGACTCCCATCATAGTCGTCAGGCCCGGGATCAGGGATTCCTGAAATCTTTTGTACTCCTTATCGGCTGATTGTCTCAGCTCTTCTCTAATCGCTTCTATCATGATTTCCCTCGTGTTTTACATTTTCCTTCCTGCAACTGCAAAAAGAGCCGCCACATCCGGTGGCGGCCTTTTGTATGTTTAATTAATTATTTTTTCCTTTGATGAATTCATCAATTCCCTGTGCGGCAGATTTTCCTGCGCCCATGGCAAGGATAACCGTTGCAGCGCCTGTTACAGCGTCACCGCCGGCGTAAACACCGTCTTTTGTAGTCTTGCCGTTTTCTTCGTCAGCGATAATACATTTTCTCTTGTTTGTATCAAGACCGATGGTTGTGGAAGAAATCAGCGGATTCGGGGAAGTTCCCAGGGACATGATAACAGTATCCAGTTCTATCTCGAACTCAGAATCCGGAATTTCTACAGGACGTCTTCTTCCTGATGCATCAGGTTCGCCCAGTTCCATGCGGACGCATTTCATGCCTTTTACCCAACCGTTTTCATCTGCAAGGATCTCTGTAGGATTGCACAGAAGATCAAAAATAATACCTTCTTCTTTTGCGTGATGTACTTCTTCTGCTCTCGCGGGAAGTTCTGCTTCACTTCTTCTATATACGATATGTACCTCAGCACCAAGACGGAGCGCGGTTCTGGCAGCATCCATTGCCACATTGCCGCCGCCCACAACAGCTACTTTTTTGCCCATTTTGATCGGGGTGTCGTGATCGTCACGGAATGCCTTCATCAGGTTGCTTCTTGTCAGATACTCGTTGGCAGAGAACACACCGTTGCTTATCTCACCCGGAATTCCCATAAACATAGGAAGACCTGCACCGGAACCGATGAATACAGCTTCAAAGCCTTCTTTTTCCATAAGCTCATCAATGGTGGTAGACTTACCGATGATCACGTTTGTCTCAATTTTAACACCTAAGGCTTTTACATTTTCAACTTCCATCTTCACCACTTTATCTTTTGGAAGACGGAATTCAGGAATACCATATACTAAAACACCGCCCGGCTGATGAAGGGCCTCAAAAATAGTCACATCGTAACCCATCTTAGCCAGATCCCCGGCACAGGTAAGACCTGCAGGGCCGGCACCGATAACAGCTACTTTATGTCCGTTTTTCTCCTTCGGAGGCTCCGGTTTGATGCCGTTTTCTTTTGCCCAGTCGGCAACAAAACGTTCCAGTTTACCGATAGAAACAGGCTCGCCTTTGATACCGCGGATACACAGACCTTCACACTGTGTTTCCTGAGGGCATACACGGCCGCAGACTGCCGGAAGGGCGCTGGACTGGCCGATCACTTTAAAGGCCTCTTCAAAATTGCCTTCTTTTACTTCTTTGATAAATCCGGGGATATCAATATTTACAGGACATCCTTTGACACATTTTGCGTTCTTACAGGTTAAGCAGCGTGCTGCTTCTTCCATTGCCTCTTCTTTATTATATCCATAGCAAACTTCTTCAAAGTTTGTTGCTCTCACCTTTGGGTCCTGCTCTCTTACAGGAACTTTCTTTAATACGTCACCCATTATTCGTCACCTCCGCAGTTTCCGCATCCGCCGTGATGAGTATCCCCCTCACGAAGTTTTAATAATGCTCTTCCTTCTTCTGTCTTGTACATCTGCTGTCTCTTCATTGCCAGATCCCAGTCAATCAGATGACCGTCAAATTCAGGACCGTCCACGCATGCGAATTTCACTTCGCCGCCGACGATAACACGGCAGGCACCGCACATACCGGTTCCGTCAACCATGATCGGATTCATGGAAACGATAGTTGGCAGGTTCAGTTTCTTAGTTGTCAGGCAGCAGAATTTCATCATGATCATTGGACCGATCGCAACACATTTTGTATAAGTCTTGCCTTCTGCGGTTAAGTCCTCAATCACCTTTGTTACCATTCCGTGACGTCCATATGTACCATCATCTGTGGTGATGTATAAATTTCCAGCTACTTCTTCCATTTCTTTTTCCAGGATGATCAGGTCCTTTGTCTTGGCACCTACAATGACATCTGCATCAATGCCATGCTCATGCAGCCATTTCACCTGAGGATATACCGGTGCAGTACCAACGCCGCCGGCTACAAATAAAAGTTTTTCTTTTTTTAACTCTTCCAGATCTTCATTAACAAATTCAGATGGACATCCCAACGGACCTACGAAATCTTCAAAGAAATCTCCTGTCTGCATTTTAGCGAATTTTTCGGTGGAAGCACCTACCGGCTGGAACACGATCGTAACAGTTCCTGCCTCTCTGTCATAATCACAGATGGTAAGCGGAATTCTCTCCCCTGCATCGTCTTTTTTTACGATAACGAACTGTCCGGGTTCACAGTGTTTTGCAACCCTTGGTGCGTCAACAACCATGAGATATACTATCTCATTAAGCTTTTCTGCTTTCAGAATCTTGTACATAATGTCCTCCTCACAACTCCAAATATGGTAATTCTATTGCTATAGTCGCTCTTTTTAGTATAGAGCAAAATTAACAAAAATTCAATCTGAATTTTAGAAAAATTTCCAATTTACTTTATAAATCATTGATAAATGACATAAGTTGCACTTGCCGGACTGCTTATCTTTCCGTTTTCATCCACTATAATAGCGGAAAAGATATTCTCTCCCACCGGCATGGAAACCGGGCCTGTATATTCTGTGCTGTCTGTGGTGGGCGTTCCGTTAAATTCATAATATGCGGTGCACCCGCTGGGCACATATACTTTAATTGTCATGGAATCCTCATACTGTCCGGAGGCAGGTGTGATCCTGGGAGCGTCCGGCGCCTTGAATTCTATGGTATAGGACATAAGGCCGATATCACTTGGGATCCCCTTGGCATTATATGCCACATACTTCAGGGTATAGTCCCCCTCCTTATCCAGCATGATCCCTCTGGAGGAATCATACAGACTGCTGGTATTATCCGGGTCTTTCCCATCCAGAGTGTAATATACCTTGGTTCCGTCTTCTATGGCGCTGAAATCCACTTCCTCTTTGCTGTTATAAGTCCCACCATCCAGGGAAATGACCGGAAGGGTACTTATATATGAGGAATAGCGCTCTTTGACTTCAGCACTCTCGCAGTCATCCATAAGCTCCTTGATCTTCTTGACTTCGCCCTGTTTTTCATAGAGGCGCAGCAATTCTCCATAGGCACTGACACTGTCAGGAGCCTTGGCGATTGCAGTGATAAGGATCGCAAGAGCCTTTTCCTCTTCCCCGTCTTTCAGATATATCTTGGCCTGCAGAATGTTGGCTTCTGTACTGTCAGGCTGAAGGTTCAAAGCGCGTTCCAGATATTTCAGGGCAGTGTCATAGTCCTTATTGCTGAACTCAGATTCGGCCTGCGCCATCTGGAAATCAAAAGAATTGTACTGCTTTTGATAAAAGACAACACCGGCCCCAACAGCCAGCACACATACGCCTGCCGCTGTCAGGCCCACGGCCATACGTCTTTTCTTTCTGCGTTTTAATTCCTGTTCCTGTCGTCTTTTTTCTCGGAGCGCATGCTCCTCCTTTTTCTTCTTCTCTTTTTCCTGTATTTCACGCTGCTGGATGATCGTCTCCAGCGTATTATATTCCGGCACCCATTGAACTTCTTTGCCGCATACGGGGCAGAACAATATGCCATCTTCAAATTCTGTACCGCAGTTCGCACATTTCATGTAAATACCTCATTTCTCATCTATATCAACATTTTACAAACACTCTTCTATATATTGTTCAAATTCTTCCATGGACATAATTACCTTTCTGGGTTTGGTACCTTCCTCCTCACCCACAACACCGGCCTCACAGAGCTGGTCCATGATCCTGGCAGCACGGTTAAAGCCAATCTTAAACACACGCTGTAGCATACCGATGGAGGCTTTGTCCTTCTCGATGATGAACTTGCCGGCGTCGGTAAAGTAGGCATCCCGGTCATTGCCGCCGGATGCCGCGCCTGCCTGATTGACAGAAGCGTCTTTCGCCGCTTCGATTTTGTCCTGGATTTCCTGGCTGTAGGCATGGGCAGGATTCTGCTCAGATAAAAATTTCACCACAGCCCCCACTTCCTGGTCACTGACAAAAGCCCCCTGAACACGGGCAGGCTTCTGATAACCCTGTGGGTAAAATAACATATCGCCTTTTCCCAGCAGCTTTTCCGCGCCATTCATGTCTATGATGGTCCGGGAGTCTACACCGGAGGATACGGAGAACGCGATCCTGGAAGGCATATTTGCCTTGATCAGACCGGTGATGACATTGACGGATGGACGCTGTGTGGCAATGATCAGATGGATTCCCGCTGCACGGGCAAGCTGAGCCAGGCGGCAGATCGCATCTTCCACCTCACCTGGAGCCACCATCATAAGGTCTGCCAGCTCGTCCACAATGATAACGATCTGCGGCATCTTTTCCTGCTTTCCTTCCTCTTCAATGTCCTTGATCTTATCAACCTTAGCATTGTATCCTTTTAAATCCCTGACGTTGTACTCTGCGAATTTGTTGTAACGGTCTGACATCTCCGCAACCGCCCAGTTCAGAGCGCCTGCTGCCTTCTTGGGGTCTGTGACCACAGGGATCAGGAGATGGGGAATACCGTTATAGACACTCAGCTCCACAACCTTTGGATCTATCATGATCAGCCGGACCTCTTCCGGGGTGGCTTTGTAAAGGATACTCATGATCAATGTATTGATACACACAGACTTACCGGAGCCTGTGGCACCTGCTATGAGCAGATGGGGCATCTTGGCAATATCCGCAATGACCGGCTGTCCCGCAATATCTTTTCCCGCTGCAAACGCCAGTTTTGATCCGCACGCGGAAAAGGCTTCGGACTGTATCAGTTCACGAAGCATAACTGCACTGTTTGTGGCATTGGGTACCTCTATTCCCACAGCGGCCTTACCTGGAATAGGTGCCTCAATACGGATATCCGTTGCCGCCAGATTCAATTTAATGTCATCTGTCAGGCTGACAATTTTGCTAACCTTTACGCCTTGTTCCGGCTGAAGCTCATAGCGTGTGACCGTTGGACCGCAGCTTACATTCGTCACTGTGACATTGACACCGAAATTGTGCAGTGTCTCCTGCAGCTTTTTCGCTGTGCTGCGAAGATGGGTATCAGAATCACCTTTTCCGCCGCTTCCTTTTTTCAGCAGTGAGACAGGAGGGATTTCATATTCCTTTTTTATCTCCTGTTCTTTGTCTGCGATCTCATCCTTTATATTTTCAATACCGTCCGCGATCTCATCCTTTGAGGAACGCGTTTTCTTTGAAGAACCTGTTTTGTGGGGCTTTTCCTCCACAGCCGGTTCTTCCGGTATCTCTTCCACGATTTCTTCCACCTCTGCCGGCGCCGTGTCGGAACGGTGGATAGGGAAAGCATTTTCAGGTTTCAGAAGGATATCCTCTGCCGGGATCTCTTCGGCAGGTTCTATAACAGCAGCCTCCGCCGCAGCCGCTTCCTTCTTGATATCACTTATATTTTCAGCAGCCGGATTCGCTGCAGCATTGTCTTCGTTCTTATTTCTTCTTGTTTTCAATTTTAAAAGTTCGGATTCTTCGGTTTTCTCTCCGTGTTTTGCTCTTCTTCCGGAGACAGGTCTATCTTTTTGTTCTGCCGCGTATTGTTTTCTGCGGGCATGTCCTGCTTTTGCACTTCCGTATACACGGGTGCTGCCCTTTTTGAGAAGCGCAAACATGGATTTCTGTGTGATCAGGATCAGAGCGATGACCATTGCAATGACAACGATCACATATGTTCCAATGATGCCGAAGGCTTTCCCGAAGATATTACAGAGGAGACCGCCTAGGATACCGCCGCCGGTCTGGTACGCGGAGGAGTTTTTGTAGTAATCCATAATGGAAGTCCCGTCAAAATAACCGTCTGTCAAAAGCTGCATCAAAGCGCAGGCAGAAAGGAACAGCAAAAGAAAGCCTGCCATTTTCCGGTAAGCTTTCGGATTCCTGTTATTTGATATGACAAAGGATACGGCCAGGAATAAAAAGATAGGAAATATGTATGCCACCAGGCCAAACAGACCGAAAAACACTCCGCTGACGGTCTTTCCTACCAGGCCTCCCATGCCAAAATTGCTCAGTAACAGCAGGATGGAACCTGCCAGTGTTATCCATAATATGATCTCAGTATACAGGCCGATTCCCTCGTCCTGTTTTTTCTTATTTCTGCTTCCAGAGCGGGTGCCCGTCTTTTTTCTTGTGTTGTTTTTTTTCGTCGCTGCCATTTTCTTGACTCCCCTTAAAGTTCCTGCGGTTTGTACCTACAGGACAAAATTACACGTTACAGCAGCAATTCCCATAATAAAACAGTAAATACTGAAATACCGGAATTTCTTGCGCTGTATAAGCCGCAGCATTGTCTTGATACAGAAGTACCCCGCTGCTCCTGCAAGAGCTGCTGCTGCCAGATATTCCCCAAACACAGGAAGTGTGACTCCTGAGCCGGGTATGTCCTTAAGTTCCAGGACTGCAGCCCCCAATACAGCCGGAATGGACATGATAAATGAATATTTCACTGCAAATTTTCTGTTGAGACCGCAGAGCAGGCAGGCTGCTATGGTCATACCGGATCTTGAGATTCCGGGGAAAACTGCGATTCCCTGGAAAAAGCCGATAGCCAGTGCGATCCAAAATGATACGTCTTTTGGAATCTTATTACCTGCCGGGAAGAAATCCACCACCAAAAGCAGAATGCCTGTGATAAAAAGTCCAACCCCGGGTGCCAGCAGATTGGCGCTGGCCGTCACCACCACATTCTGCAAAAGCAGACCTACAACCGCGGTAGGAATGGTAGAGACAACAATAAGCAGGATAAATTTACGGTAATTGGTGGACACGATTTTTTTATAACGTCTGGCATCGTGTTCCCTTCTGTTATGTGACCAAATCTTACAATTCTGAATGATGTCATAGATCATTCCACAGCCGTCCAGAATCAGCTTCTTAATGTCTTTCCAGAACGCGATAAAAATAGCAGTCAGCGTTCCCAAATGTAAAATCACATCGAACAACACGCCTGTATCGGTATTGATGTTTAATAGATTCTGCATAATAGCCAGATGCCCGGAACTGCTCACCGGAAGGAATTCTGTGATTCCCTGCACCAGTCCAAGCAGAAGTGCCTGTAATAATGACATGTGGTCAACCTCTTCATATGTATTTTCTCCATCTGATTTCTGTGTACAGCCAACAGATGGAGTAATAAACTTTATCAAATGTTTATTCTATCATAAAATTGCATTTCACACAACTTAAAAGTCTTTACAAAATTTAAGAAATTTCTATTGTTCCTCTTTTTTTCTGTTTTCTTCTATGAGTTCATACAGTTTTTCCAGTGACTGGGATATACCGCCGACTTCGTCGATCAGGCCTTCCTTAACTGCTTCTTCCCCCTCCAGCATAGTTCCCACATCTTTTACAAGCTGGGTAGGGTCCAGCATCAGCTCTTCGATACGCTCCTGGGACATTTTTGAATGGGAGGATACAAATCCTGTAATGCGGTCCTGTATTTTTTCAATATTTTTATAAGACTGCATGACTCCAATGAACATGCCGTTGCTCCGTACCGGATGGATCACCATGGTTGCAGATGGGACAATAAAAGAATAGTCAGCGGAGACAGCCATAGGCACACCGATGGAGTGGCCGCCGCCCAGTACCAGGGAAACAGTTGGCTTGCTCAGGGATGCGATCATCTCCGCGATAGCAAGTCCTGCCTCCACATCTCCGCCCACAGTGTTGAGCAGGATCAGAAGGCCGTCCACATCCTTGCTGTCCTCGATCACGGCAAGCTTTGGAAGGACATGCTCGTATTTTGTGGTCTTGCTGTTGTTCGGCAGGGATTCATGGCCTTCCACCTCTCCAATGATGGACAGAAGATGGATATGATACTGTTTTTCATTGTCGGATAAATCTAACTGCCCCATATCTTCTATCTGTTCATTTTGTTTTTCTGTTTTTTCCAGTTCTTTTCTCTTTTCTTCAGACATAAAACTACCTCCAAGAATTTATTCCTGGAGGTAGGATGCGTAATCTGGTGATTATTATACATATTCTCCGGTTGGCGCCATGACATATCCACAGTATTCTGCCTTCCGGCTCATAGAATTTACCAACGTAATTATTTTTTCTTATCCCGGCCCGGATTAAACCATTGTTTGGAAGAAAATCGCTTTAAATATCGATTGATCACTGGATGAAAATTCATGAGCAGACAGCATAAATATGCCGTCACTACAAAAAACACGGTAAACCACGGTGTTATCTGAAGTTTGGAAAATATTTCTGCGTACTCTTTTGTTATCCAAAGCGCAAATGCCCCTCCAAGCGTGGTAAATATTGTTCCTCCAATTTTATTCAATCCGCCGATATATTCCCCTCCGATCACGGCAACAACCAGCACCAGCGAGGTGAGAGGGTATGACCTTCTTCCAAAATGAACTGTTCGTTCTCCAATTGGATATTGAATCCCTATTTCCACTGCACTAATCACCAGACTTATAACCCAAAGAATCAGGAGAATACTTTGAACGATATTAAATATGGAGATAATTCTACATATTTTTTCCGTATGAAGATCAACATATTCTATTTGTTTCTGTTTATTATACTCATCTACCATACGCTTAATTTCTTCCGGTTCATAAATGAGTCTGTCTTCAGGTTCCATTTGTTTCTTATCATCCGCCATTTCATCCCCCCCATTCTTATCCTCCCGCGGAAAATAAAATACTTCTTTTCAATAACTCGGATACCTGCTTTTATAATACCATTTATCCGGAATCACGTCCAATGGATATAAAAAAAGATACCTCCCTGCACGGCTCTACATGCAAAGAGATACCTGTTTTTATTGTTTGGAACGTATCTTACTCGTCCCAGTTATGCCATACATACTGCACATCATCGTCATCCTCGAGCAGATCCAGTGTTCTCTGCAGGTTCTTCACATCCTGCTCATCGGAAAGCTCCACATATGTCTGAGGGATCATGGCCACATCCGCCTCTGCCATAGGGATGCCCTCTTTTTCCAGGGCTTCACGGACAGCGCTGAAATCATCAGGAGCCGTGAGAACCTCGAAGCTGTCCTCCTCCTCAGAGAAATCTTCTGCCCCTGCATCCAGGGCGATCATCATCAGGTCGTCTGCTTCCATCTCGCACTCTTCCTTGTCGATGATGATCTGTCCTTTCTTATCGAACATAAAGGATACACATCCCGGTGTTCCGATATTACCGTTTCCTTTTGTAAATGCGCTTCTCACATTGCTGGCTGTACGGTTCTTGTTGTCCGTCAGTGTCTCCACAATAACAGCCACGCCGCTTGGGCCGTAACCTTCATAGGTGATATATTCGTAATTGTCTGCATTGGCATCCCCTGCCGCTTTCTTGATACCGCGGTCAATGGTATCATTTGGCATGTTATTGGCTTTTGCCTTGGCGATCACATCACGCAGTTTGCTGTTGTTGGCAGGATCCGGGCCGCCCTCTTTAACGGCTACCACGATTTCCCTGCCGATCACAGTAAATATCTTACCTTTTTTAGCATCATTTTTTTCTTTTTTATGCTTTATGTTTGCGAATTTTGAATGTCCTGACATCTCTCTTCTCCTTCTTCCTGGGGGAGTTTTTCCACCCTTACTTTTTGTATTGTATTATTTCCCACCCCAAGGATGGTAAATAAATATCCATTTGCTCTGACTTCTTTATCTTCCTGAATATTGGGAATATGTCCCAGCAAAGAGGTCAGATATCCATTTAAAGTCTCATAGTCTTCATCCTCAAAATCAATATCCAGCACTTCCCCCACCTCTTCCAGAGGGGTGAGTCCTTTCATCAGATAAGAGTCATCAAGCTGTTCCACAATAAAATGGTCATCTTCATCATATTCGTCCAGAATATTGCCTACGATCTCTTCCAGTATATCCTCCATGGTCACAATGCCTGAAGTCTGTCCATATTCATCCACCACCACAGCCATATGGATCTTCTTGGCCTGCATCCGCTTGAACAAATCATTGATGCTTCTGGTCTCCGGTATATAGGAGGCCTCACGGATCAGATCCGGGATCTGGCCCACAGGGACATCCCCGTTGTTCTCAAAGGTCATCTGTTTCATGGCATCCTTCAGATGCAGAATGCCGATAATGTCATCCATATCTTCCCTGTATACCGGGTATCTGGAATTACTTCCGTTCAACATATAAGAAAGAGCTTCCGCCAGAGGCGTGTTCACCTCAATGGCGCTGACGTTTTTCCGGTGAGTCATGATATCCTGGGCTTCCTTGTCAGAAAACTCCATGATATTCTGGATCATTTCTGCCTCATTTTCCTCGATCACGCCCTGCTCATGGGCATCATCCACCATAGAAATTATCTCTTCCTCCGTCACATCCTCTTCGTTGTGATGGGGATCCACACCCAGCAGGCGAACCAGTCCGTTGGACAGCTTCATGATCAAAAACGTAATAGGATAAAACAGCTTCACGATCAGCCGTACCAGTCCTGCTGTACGATAAACCCATTGATGGGGATTACAGGTAAACAGTTTTTTGGCGGAAATCACGCCCACAGCAACCAACAGTATCAGCACCAGCAGCACCACGATCACAACACAGATTCCGTGCAGCAAAGCGTCCGGTATGTAAGAGAATGAGGAAACCTTATTCAATGCTCCATACATGTGAGGCACGATTTCACGGATTCCCACATATCCGGCCAGGATACTGAGAAGTGTACCTACTGTGAGGATAGTATTGACCACCATGATCGGATCATTTACCACTTTCAGAAGCCAGCGGGACCTTTTGTCGCCTTCCTGCTGCCGCTTCTCCACTTCACTTTCGCTTACTTTCTGTATGGCAGAGCCAAATCCATATAAAATCCCGTTAATGATGATGAATAATAGAAAAACCATTACCGCCCATAAAGGACTACTCCCGTCATCCATATGATTAAAAAATTCCTTCTTTCTTCCCTCATATTTGCCCTGTTTGCAGGGCTGTCCTATAATAAGATACCATTTTCGTGCTCAGCAGTCAAGAAAAAAAGAGGTACCCGGCAGGCTAGGGGCATATGGGCAGCAGCCTGTGTGTGACAGCCCGGAAATTCCAAGATCAAATTTTGAATAAATCATTGTTTTTATAAAATTCTGGTGTATAATGAAAGTAACTACTATTGGATGGGAGGTTTTTATATGACGCCAAAAGAAAATTTCAGAAAATTTTTCCAACACGAACGGGGGGAATGGTTTCCCAGTTTTTTCACAGACGCCAATCTGGCGGTGTTTATAACGGGAATGGATGAGCGTGCACCCCGCAACCAGTCAGGCAAGGATTTCTTTGGATGTACATGGGTGTTTGATCCGGTGGGTAACGCGGCAGTTCCCGACACCAGTGTACCCCCGATTCTGGATGACATCTGTGACTGGCGGGAAAAGGTGGTATTTCCTGATCTGGATGCTGTAGATTGGGAAGAGAGCGCAAAGGCAGACAAGGTGGACCAGTATGACCCGGACAAATTTAATTATACCATGCTGCTGGAAGGCCCGTTTGAGCGTCTGCACACACTCATGGGGTTTGAAAATGCACTCTGTGCCATGCTGACAGACCCGGAGGAGGTTGGTGCCTTTTTTGACCGGCTGACAGATTTAAAGTGTAAAGAACTGGAAATCCTGAAAAAATATTACCACACAGAGGCCGTATGCTTCCATGATGATTGGGGCACCCAGAAAAATATGTTCTTTTCTCCTGACATCTGGCGCAGCCTCATAAAACCACAGATCAAAAAAATCACTGCTCACTGTCACAGCCTCGGTATGTTTTTTGATATGCATTCCTGCGGCAAGATGGATCAGATCATTGCGGAGTTCCCGGAAATCGGCATAGATTCCTTCCAGGGACAGGGGATCAATGACATTGTGGGGGCAATGAAAAAGACAGGCAGAAGCCTGTCCTATAACATCACACCAAAATATCAGGATCTGGAAGCCGCAGCAGCGGCAGAAACCCTGACAGAAGAGGAAGTCAGAAGCCGTATCCGGGAAGAAGTTTTATCCTGTGCGAAAAACGGTATCTATACAACTGCCTTCGTCCCGGTAAAGACCTGGTGGTTCCCCATCGCCATGCAGGAGGCGAAAGCCTGCGAAAAGGAAATTTTCACTATGTAGTGGGAAGTTCCAGGCTCACGCACAGGGCATGATTGACTTTCTTCAGTATTTCCGCATCCAGATGGCATACCTTGTCTTTTAATCTTCGTTTATCAATCGTGCGAAGCTGCTCCAGCAAAATGACAGAGTCCTTTACAATGGCGTAAGAGGACGCGTCAATCTCTATATGGGTGGGCAGCTTCGCCTTATTCATCTTCGATGTTATGGCCGCACAGATAACTGTGGGGCTGTGTTTATTGCCGATGTCATTTTGAATGATCAGTACCGGACGAATCCCGCCCTGTTCGCTGCCGACTACCGGCCTTAAATCCGCGTAAAAAATATCACCTCGTTTGATAACCACACATTTCACACTCCGATTTTTTTCTGTTCAGATATAATTCTTCCCAATTCTCTCGTGTGTATTCCATGGTTTTTCTTGTTTTTTACTTTTCTGAAGCCCAATCCCCGGAAATAACCGTCGGATCTTCGTTAAGGCACGTCCACCTGACCGGCTCCTGACCAGAAATATAAAGGCGCGGCACACGTTTATTTATACAGCAGGCAAACTCATAGTTGAAGCGGCCGGAGATATCCCCCAGCTCCTCCAAGGTGATGCAGTCCTCCCCGTCTCTTCCGATCAGCGTCACTTCGTCCAGCTCTTCTGCTTCCGGAATATCCGTCACATCCACCATGAACTGATCCATACAGACCCGTCCTATGATAGGCGCACGTTTGCCGCGGATCAGCACACTGCCTTTCCCTGACAGAGCTCTGGCATATCCGTCCGCATAGCCCACAGGTATGGTGGCAACCCTGGTAGGCCGCTTTGTGACAAATGTGCCGCCGTAGCTTATCTCCACACCGGGTTCCACTGTCTTTATGTATACAACTCTGCTTTTGAGAGCCATAACCGGTTTTAAAGGCACCGGCTCCTTTTCCACCTGATCAGATGGGTACAGGCCATACAAAATGATACCTGCCCTCACCGCATCCATATTCGCCTCGGGAATACGGATGATACCCGCACTGTTGGAACAGTGCTTTATGGGCACGTGAAGCCCCTTCTCCTCCAGGGCGCGGACAAATTCCAGATATCTTTCGAGCTGTACATACGCCGGTTCCCTGTCGCTTTCATCCGCTCTGGCAAAATGCGTGAACAGGCCCTCCACTTCAAGGCCCGGCATTTTGGAGATCCTCAGGATCTCCGGCACATCGTGCTGCAGATTGCGGAAGCCGATACGCGTCATACCTGTATCCAGCTTGATATGTACCTTTACTGTCTTGTTCAGCCGTCTTGCTGTATCTGATAACTCCTCAGCCATCTTCCCTGTAAAAACAGTAGGCCGGAAATCATTTTCGATGATCGTCTCATAGTCTTCCTTAAAGGTATATCCCAGAATCAGAATCGGTTTTTTGATACCCCCTTTTCTGAGCGCAGCGCCCTCTTCCACACAGGCTACAGCAAATCCCCAAATATAGGGAAGCGGCTCTATATGCTCCGCAATGGGAAGCGCTCCGTGTCCATAACCGTCCGCTTTCAGCACTGCTATGATCTTGGTATCTTTATGGATATTTCTCTTCATACTTTCCAGATTATAGGAAACCGCATCCAAATCTACGGAGACGTAGATCCTGCTTGGTGTATTCATAAAACTGCTCCTCTTTTCTTCAAGATTTCCGCTGTCTGTGTAATGATATCACCGGCTATCATGCTGTATTCTCCCTTTTGGGCAGCAGCCATATCTCCCGCAGCGCCGTGAAAATAGACCCCCAAAGACGCCGCATCTATGGCGGAAAGTCCTTGGGCGAGAAGTCCCATAAGGATTCCCGAGAGTACATCCCCGCTTCCTGCTGTTGCCATACCGCTGTTGCCGGAGGTGTTTATAAAGATCTCTTCACTGCCGTCGGAAATGACCGTTCGCGAATCTTTACACACAACGGTCAGATGGTATTTATGGGCAAAGCGCTTTGTGAGATAAAGAGGGGCTTCCTTCCACTCCTCCACTGACACTCCTGAAATCCTGCTAAACTCCCCAAGATGCGGTGTCACAATGACCGGTGCCGGATACTGGGCCAGCACCTCCATTCTGCCCGCTAAAAGATTCAGACCGTCAGCATCGATGAGCAAAGGTTTTCTGCCCTCTGCCAAAATGGTGTACAGGATATCTTCCGCCTGCTGTCCCGTGCCCATTCCAGGCCCCACTCCGATGACATCAGCCCAGGCAAGTCCTTCCCGGATCTGTTCTTTTTCTATCTCCTCATCATCATAGAAACTGTACATGGCCTCCGGCAGCATTGTGGTCAGTGCCTGTCTGTTTTCCTGCCTGGTATGTACCTTGATCATACCCGCGCCTGTCCTGAGTGCTGCACAGGCAGAGAGGTATGCCGCACCGCTGATATCACGGCTTCCGGCAGCCAGGAATATCTTTCCGAAGGTTCCCTTATTCCCATCCGGCTTTCTGACGGGGATCCGGAACAAATCCTTATCCTCACAACTCTGGATGGACAGTTCAAAATCATTCTGAGGCGGCATATAGATCCCGATATCGGCTGTTTTTATCTTTCCCGCGTAAGAAGCACCCGGATAAAATAAAAGGCCTGCTTTCTCATAGGCAAAGGTTACGGTCACATCAGCTTTCACTGCGCAGCCCAGCACTTTTCCCGTGTCTGCACTGATTCCGGAGGGAATATCTACTGCCATGACCTTGGCATCTGACCGGTTCAGAGCTTCGATGGTGTCTCTGTAAACCCCGCCCACTTCTCTGGACAGGCCTACGCCAAAGACAGCATCTACTATAGTAGTATATTCAGCAGGTACGGCATTCTTGACAAAGGATATGTGATAATTTTCTGCAATATCCACTTGTTTTCTCATTTCTTCTGTATAATGATCCTTTTTCCCAAGTATACAGATATCAACGGAAACCCCTGCCGCATGAAGCATCCGTGCCACTGCCACGCCATCCGCGCCGTTATTGCCGGTACCGCAGAGGACCAAAACTTTTTCCAGGGGAAATTCTTCCTCCCGAAGCGCCTGACAGACACTCAGGGCAGCCCGCTCCATGAGTACCAGAGACGGAATCCCCATTTTTTCAATGGTGTAACTGTCCAATAGCTTCATCTGTCCGCCGGTTACGATTTGTTTCATGTCATACACTCCTCTCTTTTTGCGTATTACAGAGCAAAAGGCCGCCGCAAAAGTTCCGCAGCAGCCCTTTCTTACTTTTTATGTTCCGTCACATAACAATTCAGATTATAAGACAATCGCATGAGGCTTTCAGAAAGGTGTACATTTTCCACAATGACATCCTCCGGAACCTCCAGATCCAGATGTGCGAAATTCCAGATGGCCTTGATTCCGTTTTCTACCAGTAGATTAGCTGTCTCCTCTGCGTTGTTCTTCGGCAGAGTAAGCGCTGCTATCTGAACATCATTATCCTTCAGATACTGGGGAAGCTCATCCATCATAAGGATTTCATTCCCACGGATGGAGATGCCTTTCAGAACCGGATTCACATCAAAAATGCCTACCACTTTAAACCCGCGCTTTTCAAACTGTACGTAATTTGCAAGTGCCTGTCCCAGATTACCGGCCCCTATGATGATCATGTTGTGAGTCCGGTCAAGCCCCAGGATCTTACCGATCTCTGTGTACAGGTACTGTACATTATATCCGTATCCCTGCTGCCCAAACCCTCCGAAATTATTCAGGTCCTGGCGAATCTGGGATGCTGTCACGCGCATTTTGGAGCTGAGCTCATTTGAGGAGATACGCTCCACTCCATCCTCCAAAAGTTCTCCTAAATATCTGTAATATCGGGGAAGTCTTCTGATGACTGCTTTTGATATGCATTTTTCGTCCACGACTTTACCCTCCTTATGTCTAAATTTTCTGTTTCATATAGGAATATTATATATAATTGTTAAAATAAAGTCAAATACAATTCCAGTTATTGTTGTTTTTATCTGTTGTCAAATTCTGAATTTCCGATATAATAGGAAGGGTGAACCTAAAGTAACTGACCGGATATCCGGCCAGTTACAGCCTAAAGATAAAGGAGACTCGTAAAAAATGATACTGGCATGTCAAAACATTGAAAAATCATTCGGGGGCATAAATTTGATCCATGATGCCTCCTTCCATATAGAAGAACGCGAAAAAGCCGCCCTAGTAGGCATCAACGGTGCCGGAAAATCCACCATGCTGCGCATTATCATGCAGGAGATACCTGCTGACAGCGGCGAGATCATTTTATCAAGGGGCAAGTCCATCGGTTATCTGGCCCAGCACCAGGAACTGGACAGTGCCCTTACCATCTATGACTCTCTGCTCCAGGTCAAACAGCATATTCTGGATATGGAGCTTCACATGAGAGAGATTGAAAAACAGATGAAGCACGCTTCCGGGGAAGAGCTGGAACGCCTTATGGAGACCTATTCCCGTCTGACCCATGAATTTGAAATGGAGAACGGCTACGCATATAAGAGTGAACTTGTGGGGGTTCTGAAAGGCCTTGGCTTTCCTGAAAGTGACTTTGAAAAAGAAATCTCCACTCTGTCGGGAGGACAGAAAACACGGGTTGCCCTAGGTCGTCTTCTCCTGTCAAAGCCGGATATCATTCTTCTGGACGAGCCTACTAACCATCTGGATATGGATTCTATCTCCTGGCTGGAGACCTATCTGCTGAACTATCCGGGAGCTGTGCTGATCGTCTCCCATGACCGGTATTTTCTGGACAGGATCGTGACAAAGGTCATTGACATTGACAACGGGAAAGTCAGCACCTTTACAGGGAATTATTCTGCCTACAGCGAGAAAAAGGCACAGCTTCGCAGGGACGCTTATCAGGCCTATCTCAATCAACAGCAGGAGATCAAACATCAGGAAGAAGTCATTGCCAAGCTGAAACAGTTCAACCGGGAAAAGTCCATCAGACGGGCAGAGAGCCGGGAGAAAATGCTGGATAAGATCGATGTTTTGGAAAAGCCCGCAGAGGTGAACGCCTCCATGCGCATTTATCTGAAACCTCGTGTGGAGAGCGGTACAGATGTGCTTGCCGTGGAACATCTCACCAAATCTTTCCCCTCACTCCCGCTGTTCTCTGATCTGAACTTTTCCATCAAGCGGGGTGAGCGGGTGGCCATCATCGGAAACAACGGAACCGGAAAAACCACTATCCTTAAAATTTTAAATGAACTGGTTCCCGCTGATGCCGGTGTTTTTCATCTGGGTAGCAAGGTCCATATCGGCTACTATGACCAGGAACATCACGTGCTGCATATGGAGAAAACAATATTTGAGGAAATCTCTGATGACTTTCCAAAGCTCACCAACACAGAGATCCGCAATCTGCTGGCAGCGTTTCTCTTTACCGGAGATGATGTATTTAAGAAGATATCCTCTCTGAGCGGCGGTGAGCGGGGACGTGTATCCCTGGCAAAGCTCATGCTCTCAGAAGCCAACTTTTTGATCCTGGATGAGCCGACTAACCACCTCGACATTTTGTCAAAAGAAATCTTGGAGGAGGCGCTCCGCAATTACACGGGAACTGTACTGTATGTGTCTCATGACAGGTATTTTATTAACCGGACTGCCACCAGAATCCTGGAGCTGACCAACCAAAGCATGGTAAACTATATCGGCAACTATGATTACTATATGGAAAAAAGGGAAGAACTGACCCGCATCTATGCCCCGAAAGAGGCGGAGGAACAGGCGGAAGAAGCCGTCTCCGCCACCAAATTGGACTGGAAGCAGCAGAAAGAGGAACAGGCACGTCAGAGAAAGCGTGAAAATGAACTGAAAAAGACAGAGGAAGCCATCGAACGCCTGGAAAGCAGAGACAAAGAGATCGACTGTGAGATGGAAAAGCCGGAAATTGCCGTCAATGTAGCAGAGTGTGTCCGGCTTGCCAATGAAAAAGCGGAAATAGCGGAAAAACTGGAAGAACTTTATGAAAAATGGGAAGAGCTGGCATAGTGCCAGTTCCTCCCATTTTTGTTATAAGGGCAGGTCCCGTTTGCTGAACCGTACGATCCCGATCCCCATGAAGAGAATACCCGCTATATACAGTATTCCGCACATTATCCACGCTTTTCCGTCTCCTGCGCTGAGTCCTTCAATGTCAAACAGGGTCATAGGCGTGGCATATTTTATTTTCTCGAACTTATCCCCCACCTGTGATATCATCTGTATGAGAATGGAATATACCACCACTGCCGTACTAACTGCGGAGGAGATTTTTGACTCATTGCTGAAGCAGGACGCGCAGAAACATGCGCCTCCGAAAAACACAAGGATACCCAGCAGGCCCACATTGATCCGAATAAATGCCGCTGTCTCCATTTCACCCGGAAAAAGCACTTCACTGACAACCAATACCAGGCAGGTCACATACGCCACTATGACGATCAGAGACACCAGCATGAAGATACACTGTGTCAGCATGATCTTCCAGCGCTTCTGGGGTACAGCAAGCAGATAGGCCATGGAACCGTTATCCACGTATTTCGCTGCCAGCCTGTTTGAAAGGATTATGATGAATACTCCCGGAAATGCCACATACAGCATTCCGTATAGATAACCTGATACAAAATCCAGCAGAGTTTGGCCCACATCAGCCATACCGAATGCCGCAAACAGATCCGGCATGCTGTCAGCCATCATCTTCAGGCTGTCTCCCATTTCCGGATTATACATCATAGTGATCATGCTTCCGTAGACACTGAGCACTGCAAGAAAGATCACCAGCAGCAGCCAGTTGGATTTGATTTCTTTTTTAAATAAGGTAGCGTTCATTCTTTTGCTGCCTCCTCTCCATAAAAATGCATAAAGAATTCCTCCAGGCTCTGCGCGCGCACATTAAAATCCGTAACCGTATACGCACCTGCTTTCTTGACAAAAGCATCCAGGTCCTTTCCCACCTTGGCAGTGACAGTCTTCCCTCCTGCCTGATAAGCCGCCTTTGGAAAGGCTGCGGCGAATGCCTCCGCCATGGCAGCATCCCGGAAAGTGACCTCTATCACTTTCTGCCGCCCCTCTTTCAACTTCTCTATCTCCTCCACTGCCGCCAGACGTCCGTCACGGATGATTGCCGCACGGTCACAGGTCCGTTCCACCTCCTCGAACATATGGGAGGACATCAAAATGGTTTTCCCTTTTTTCTTCTCAGAAAGGATCAGCTCCACGAACCGGTTCTGCATCAGCGGGTCCAGTCCGCTGGTAGGTTCATCCAGGATCAGAATACTGGCCAGAGGGTTCATAAAGGCACAGACAATGCCTATCTTCTGTTTCATGCCCTTTGACATCTTTTTCAGCTTGCCGGATGCGTTTAATTCAAACATCTTCATCAGCTCCTGCGCCCGGCCCATATCTCTCATATTCTTCATCTTTGCCACAAAACGGATAAATTCCATTCCTGTCATGGAATCAATAAAAGCGATTTCTCCCGGCAGATATCCAAGTGATGTCTGGATCTTATCCGATTCTTTAAAACAATCCATATCCAAAATGGACAGACTACCCTTATCAGGTTTTATAAATCCCATTAGCTGACGGATGGTAGTTGTCTTACCGGCACCGTTTGGCCCTAAAAAGCCCAGCACCTCTCCCTGTTTTACAGAAAAACTCACATCAAAAACGCCACGGTTCTGTCCATAGTCTTTGGTTATATGGCTGATTTCAATTACGTTCATTTTGCCTCCTTCCAACCATTTCGGTCAGATACTTCTCTGTGTATGTAATGCACTTTGGCATCCACCGTATCAGCAGATTTTATGTTTTACCGATTCGGTTAATACTCATTATAAGAAATTGACTATTTTTTTCAACCCCTGTCTGAATTTTTTTACAAATAAAAAATCCATGTACGAAGGACTTATAGGTCCCTCTTACATGGACTTTTCAAAAAAGCAAACATTCGTAACTACGGGGATACTGAATGTTCACAAGAGTTCTATTTTACGCATACAAAGTATCCAGATTCTTTTTGACAGCCTGGATGAATTCGCGGCTGTTCAGCACAACGGGTGCCTCCAGAGAAGTGATAAGCGCAAGATCTTTTGTCATCTCACCTTTTTCAATGGTGGTGAGAGTTGCTTTCTCCAGATTGTCGGCAAACCGGCAAAGGCTGCGGTTCCCGTCCAGTTCACCGCGTTTTCTAAGGGCACCGGTCCAGGCAAAGATGGTGGCTACGGAGTTGGTGGAAGTCTCCTCTCCCTTTAAGTGCTTATAATAATGGCGCTGTACCGTTCCGTGTGCCGCCTCATACTCAAAATATCCGTGAGGAGATACCAGAACAGACGTCATCATAGCCAGGGAACCGAAGGCTGAGGATACCATATCGCTCATAACATCACCGTCATAGTTCTTGCAGGCCCAGATAAATCCGCCCTCCGCTTTCATGACACGTGCCACTGCGTCGTCGATCAGTGTATAAAAATATGTAATACCGGCTTTCATAAATGCATCTTTGTATTCTGCGTCATAGATGTCCTGGAAAATGTCTTTGAAGGTGTGGTCGTACTTTTTGGAAATGGTGTCCTTTGTGGAGAACCATAAATCCTGTTTTGTGGAGAGCGCATATTCAAAGCAGCTTCTTGCAAAGCTCTCAATGGAATCATTTAAATTGTGCATCCCCTGTGCCACACCTGCACCTGTGAAATTGTGCACCAGCTCTCTTGTCTGTGTGCCGTCAGCAGCCGTATATACAAGCTCTACTTTTCCCGGGCCGGGAATGACCATCTCTGTATTTTTATAGACATCTCCATAGGCATGTCTTGCCAGGGTGATGGGCTTCTTCCAGTTCTTTACACAGGGTTCGATGCCTTTTACCACAATGGGGGCACGGAAAACCGTACCGTCCAGCATGGAACGAATGGTTCCGTTGGGGCTTTTATACATCTCCTTTAAGTGGTACTCGTCCATACGTGCCGCATTCGGAGTGATGGTGGCGCATTTTACCGCTACCTTATATTTCTTTGTGGCGTTGGCAGCATCCACAGTGACCTGATCATTTGTCTCATTTCTGTATTCCAGTCCCAGGTCATAATACTCTGTATTCAGTTCCACATATGGCTCAAGCAGATCCTCTTTGATCATTTTCCAGAGGATCCTGGTCATCTCATCCCCATCCATTTCCACCAGAGGTGTTGTCATTTTAATTCTTTCCATTGTTGTCGTTCTCCTTTCCGTATTCTTCCCGCAGAATTTCTTCCAAATTATAATGTTTCAGATTTTCAACCGTATTAAAAATATGCCTTGCCGCCACCTGCTCCGCCAGATCCGGGTCTTTGCTCTTGATCGCCTCCAGGATCTCTGTATGCTCATTGCCTGATTTGTTCAGGCGAAGGCGGTTCATGATGGATACCTGCCGCACACGCTGTACATACTGATGAAAATCTGACAGTGTGTGGGAAAGCATCCGGCTGCCGGAGGCTTCATAGAGCAGCTTATGGAATCTGCCGTCCATCTCACAGACCTGTTCATAATGTTCTTTTTTCGCGTGGTAGTCAGACAGGACAATGGCTTCCTCCATGGCTTCCAACTGATCCGGTGTAATATTCTCCACAGCCATCCGGGCGCAAAGCCCTTCTAACCGGGACCGGATCAAATAAATATCAGTCACATCCCTAGCGGATATCCCGTTGACAAATGCACCTTTGTTTGGAACCAGGCGCACCAGCCCCTCCAGTTCGAGCTGCCGTATGGCCTCCCGCACCGGAGTTCTACTGACTCCCAATTCTTTTCCTATGGTACATTCCACCAGTTCGTCTCCCTGCTGGTAACGGCCTTTCAGAATATCTGAGCGGATCTTGTCAAACACCTGGCCCCGCAGGGACTTTTCTCTAACTGCCATTTTACTTCCTTCCTCACATGTTATCGCCTTATAAAGTTATGTTCAGCCTTGTGCAGCTCTCCTCAATGACAGATATCAGTTCCTCATCTGTCAGGACCGTAACGCGACCCTCCTCATACTGGGCATCTACCCAGGCCTTTACCATCTGTACCAGTTCACTGTTCTTCTGCACCTGTTTGTCACCGGCCAGACGGTAGTGATTATTGATCCAGTGGGCAATGCCTGCCAGACCTGAGGTGTTGGAGACAGCCACCTGAGGGGGACGGCCCAGGAATTTATCTGTGTCAAAGATATTGTAAATCTCTTCGTTCTTCAGCAAGCCGTCTGCATGGATACCGGCTCTCGTCACATTGAAAGCGCTTCCCACAAATGGCGTAGTTGACGGCACCTTATATCCAATCTCTTTTTCGTAGTATTCTGCAAGTTCTGTGATAACCCTTGTGTCCATACCATCCAGAGACCCTTTGATCTGTGCATACTCAAACACCATGGCTTCAAGAGGTGTATTACCTGTTCTCTCGCCAATACCGAACAGGGAGCAGTTTACACCGCTTGCGCCGTAGAGCCATGCGGTGGTGGAGTTGCTCACAGCCTTATAAAAATCATTGTGACCGTGGAACTCGATCAGCTCTGAGGGAATTCCGGCATGTGTCAGGATTCCATAGATGATACCCGGAATGGAACGCGGGATCACGGCACCGGGATAGTTCACCCCATAGCCCATAGTATCGCAGCAGCGCACCTTGATGGGTATGGAATACTCTTCCATCAATTTATTCAGTTCCAGACAGAACGGGATCACATAGCCGTAGATATCCGCCCTGGTAATATCCTCCAGATGACATCTGGGGCTGATCCCTGTCTCCAGGCATTCACGGATCACGCTTAAATAGTGCTCCATGGCCTGTTTTCTTGTCATTTTCATTTTATAGAAAATGTGGTAATCCGAACAGCTTACCAGGATACCTGTCTCTTTCAGTCCGATGTCCTTTACAAGCTCAAAATCCTTTTTGCTGGCGCGGATCCAGCTTGTGACTTCCGGGAATTTATATCCTCGTTCCAGACATTTATATACGGCATCTCTGTCTTTTTTGCTGTAGAGGAAAAATTCGCTCTGACGGATTCTGCCGTTTGGACCGCCTAATTTGTGTAAGTAATCGAAGATGGTTACAATCTGTTCTGTGCTGTAAGGAGCCCTTGACTGCTGCCCGTCACGGAACGTGGTGTCGGTGATCCAGATGTCATCCGGCATATGATGGGGCACGATCCTATCGTTAAACGCGATCTTCGGTACCTCTGTGTAGGGAAAAAGATTGTGAAACACATTGGGGGTCTGCACATCCACCAGCGGATACATATGCTCTTCCAGTTCCAGTAAATTTGTATGGTAATTCATTCTGACAGCTCTGTTTATCATTTTCGTCACTCCTCATCTTAACTTCCGGGATATCCCGGCATCACATTTTTTCAATATGCTATCACTTTATCTCAATGAATTTCTTGTATTATTGTATACAATGATACATTGTTTGTCAACTATAAATTTCAAATCTTTTCATCGTACAAAAAATGCTCTAATTGAAAAAGCCCCCAACCCTGCAGGTTGTGGGGATAGCCTAAATCCTTTGCCGTCTTCATCAGTCTTTTTTTAATTTCCAGATTTGACAGGGATGGCTCTTTTTCCAGAAGCAGAGCAATGCCGCCTGACACCATAGGCGTTGACATGGAGGTACCGCTTTTTACCGCATAGGGCATACTGCCGCTTCTGTTTGCGCAGGAGACGATTGCATTACCCGGTGCCACAATATCAGGTTTAACGATACAGTCACCGGTAGGCCCTCTCCCTGAAATCCCCTGATGACGCACCAGCATGTCGGCAGATCCCACAGTGATGACCTTCCGGCTGCTTCCCGGCGCTGTGATACTGCCCTGGCCCGGTCCCATATTTCCCGCTGCGGCCACAACGATAAAGCCGTCGTCCCAGGCAGATTCCACCGCGCAGATCAGATCCCGGTGTGATTCCTTCTGGGTAGTGCCCACGGAGATATTGATGATCCTGATATTGTATTTTATTCTGTTGGCTTTGATCCAGTCCAGTGCTTCGATGACCTGTTCTTTGTTGCCGTTGCCGCCCTCATCAAGCACCTTTATGGCGATGATGTCACACCCCGGCGCCACACCTTTGTATTTTCCGTTCAGGGCAGTCCCGCTGCCAGCCAGTATGCCGGCCACGTGAGTACCGTGTCCATTGTCATCATAGGGGAAAGTTTTCCCGTGTACCATATCCAGAAAAGCACGGATTCGGCAGTCAAAATCTATATGAGGATAAATCCCGGTGTCCAGGACAGCGACACCGATATTTTTTCCGGTAAGCCATTTCTGCATCATTTCCCAAAGCTCCGTGTGATCGTTCTTCTTTATGGTATTCAGAAAACATCTTTACTGCCAATATTTTCCCTGACTTCCTCATAGACTTATTAAAACAGACAGTATGGATAATTTTTATGGCTACAATAAATGAAATGATCTTGTCTGAGGATTATGCCGATTACATCCTCCCCATATATCCCCAGTTTCTGGAAGATTACCGGGATTTTGGGGCTCAGCTCTTCAACAATTATTATGGAATGATACACGGACTTCTCCCCTCTTCTGATATCAGGGATTATTTGGCCAACGGACTCTTCTATAATACCATCCCTAATCTCTACTCGCTCCTGGATACAGTCAGCCTGGAGGTTTCGGGGATCACTGCGGTTCAGAATCAGCCGGCCCTTAATCTGAGAGGACGCGGTATCCTCATTGGATTCATTGACACGGGAATTGATTACACCCACCCTGCATTTAGACGTTCCGACGGAGGAAGCCGGATCTACGGCCTGTGGGATCAGACCATCCAAAGCGGCACGCCGCCTTTTGACATGCAGTATGGAACCGGATATACCCATGAAGACCTGGAAAACGCACTGGCGGCAGAGAATCCATTGGAATTGATTCCGTCACGTGACACCATTGGCCACGGTACCTTTCTGGCCGGCGCTGCCGCGGGAAGCAGCCTGCCGGACAATGACTTTATCGGGGCAGCCCCGTCCAGTATGCTGGCAGTTGTAAAGCTGAAAGAGGCGAAAAATTATCTGAAAGAGCTTTTCTATCACACCAGTGATGATCCTGTTTACCAGGAATCGGATATTATGATGGGTATCCGCTATCTCCTGCTCCTCTCCAATGAACTGCAGGCTCCCCTTGTCATCTGTATTGGTTTGGGGTCAAACCAGGGGGCACATTCAGGACAATCCGCTCTGGCAGTGTCTCTCACCGTATCTGCCAATTACTGGGGCGTATATTCCGTTACGGCCGCCGGAAATGAGGCGGGCAAGGCTCATCATTTCTTTGCGGATGCACCTGCGCCCAATACCAGCACTGCAGTGGAAATCCTGGTACCGGAAAACACAAGGGGATTTACTGCGGAGTTGTGGGGGGCGCCTCCTGAAATTTACTCGGTAGGATTTGAGTCTCCTCTTGGTGAAGTCATACAGCGGCTGCCCACCCGCATCAACTACTCCGACACCATACAGTTTGTATTGGAAGAAACAGAAATCTTTGTCGCTTCGGAACTGATCCAGACCATATCCGGGGATCAACTTATTTTCTTTCGTTTTTCCAATCCCACACCCGGTTCATGGAAGATCAATATATATTCCAGCTCCAACAATGCAGGGAATTTCCATATCTGGCTTCCCGTCTCCGGATTTATGAAACCTGATGTCACATTTTTAAGACCGGATCCCAACACTACCATCACTGCCCCTTCAGCGGCGGAGGTCTCACTCTCCACTGCTGCCTATAACGGATACAACAACAGCCTGTTTGTCAATTCCAGCAGAGGATTTACCCGCACAGGTCTCATCAAGCCCGATATCGCCGCTCCCGGTGTAAATGTCTTCGGCCCGGCTCCGGGGGGACGCTTTACAACCATGACAGGTACTTCTGTATCTGCGGCCCTCACTGCGGGAGCCTGTGCACTGGTGATCGAATGGGGCGCGAAAAGAAATCCGCCTAAGATATTCAATAACGCGGAACTAAAATCCCTCTTTATCCGAGGGGCCAGAAGAAGCCAGGCACAGCTCTATCCCAATCGTGAATGGGGATACGGTGCTTTGGACGTGTACCGAATCTTTTCAGTTTTCACGGATATTTAAAATTTTTTGCCAAAAGCTGCACCAATTCCTCCCCGGCACATATCATGTAAGTGTAATCAAAATTCTTTGGAGGATACAAAATGAGTGATTTAGCTGCTACAAACTGTGGTTGTGGATGCGAGGATAACTGTGGAGGAGGATGTGGAGTTTCCCGTGGATTCGGCGGCGACTGCAGCTGTATTGTATGGATTCTTCTTCTTCTTTGCTGTTGTGGAAATGGAAACGGCGGCTGCGGCGGCTGTGGAAATGACTGTGGATGCGGCGGTGGATTCGGCGGCGACTGCAGCTGCATTATCATTATCCTGCTGCTCCTCTGCGGATGCGGCGGACACGGATTCTGCTAATCAACAGAAAATGAATCAACGGAAGAGAGGCTGTCTTTTGGCAGCCTCATCTAAAAGAGCCGGGGTGATAAGCCCCGGCTTTTTATTGCTTTTTATTGCTCTTTACCCTATTTTCTAGTTCTCTTTTGTCCTGTTCTTTTCAAATGCCAGCCTTCTCTTCTCATCTGCCTCCATTGCCCTTTTTGCTGCCAGTTGTTTTCTCCTGACACAGTCCATATCTATCTCATAAATGGTGTTGTCTTCCTCCACCAGTCTGATTTCATGCTGTTCCATTTTTTACACCCCTTTCCTTATTATACTATGGCAGAACCGCTTTTTCGTCATATCCTGTACTGAGGAAACATATGGTTTAGAAAGCGGAAGTTTTGGAAGGAGCCAGAATGGAAGAACATAATATACTGGACGAAATGATATCGGAGGATCAGGTGGAAATTCTGAAAGCAGCCATGCCTTATCTTCCGGCGCAGGGTCAGAGATTCATATCCGTATATGCCAAATTTCTGGAATTATCCAATACCATACGTCTCTTCTCACGGCCGCAGGCAGATATGCAGATGCATGCCCAGGAACAGTTTACTGCAGATCCTCTCGAAATGCTGTCTGCCTGCAGCAAAGTATGCCGCGGGCCTGCCAAGGAGCGAATTGAGACTCTCATCAACACCATGGCCATGCTGCAGCTCTTTGAGCTGTCCCAGGATGTGCCAAAACAGTAAAAACGGAGGTAAGTATGAATAATCAGAATTACAGGCAGAACTTCAAAAATTCTGCCGGAAAGCCGGGAACAGACGAGCAGGCGAAAACGCGTGCAGGCGGTCCCAGATATCCCCAGGGGGTTCAGCAGCCATATCACGCCGGACCGCAGCCCGGTTCACAGACGGAATCCCAGCCTTATCAGAATAATACGCAGCAGAGAACCGGGACTTATCAAAATAACGCTCAGCAGGGACCAGGGACTTTTCAGAATAACTCGCAGCAGGGACCGGGGACTTTTCAGAATAACTCGCAGCAGGGACCAGGGACTTTTCAGAACAGACCTCAGCAAGGACCGGGAACTTTTCAGAACAGCCCTCAGCAGGGACCGGGAACTTTTCAGAACAACTCTCAGCAAGGACCGGGAACTTTTCAGAACAACTCTCAGCAAGGACCGGGACCATATCAGAATAACTCTCAGCAGGGCTCAGGAACTTATCAGAACGGCCCTCAGCAGGGACCGGGTCCATATCAGAACAACCCACAACAAGGAGCCGGCCCTTATCAGAATAATGCTCAGCAGGGAACCGGTTCCTATCAAAGCGGACCCCGGCAGGATACACAGCAGCAGGGAAATCCTCAGGACAACTGGATGAATAACCCCAATCTAAAAGGCATGGACCCTGAAAAGCTGAAAATGCTCAACAATATAGCCAGTCAGGGAAGCCAAAAGGGTATGAATGAACTGCTGCCCTTTCTCATGTCAGCAGTCTCTCAGAACAAAAGTCAATCCGGGGGACTTGATTTTTCGCGTCAGGAGATGGACACCATAATCGAAGTGCTGAAAATGGGAAAGTCACCGGAGGAGGTGGCCCGCATCAACCGTATGATGCAGATCGTCAAAATGATGCATTAGACAGCAGACAGCCGTCCGGCATAGAATACCGGGCGGCTGTCTGTATGACATTATTTTGTGTTTTCCTCATTGCGGCGCTCAAAATTCTCCAAAATACATTCTCTTAACAGGATCAGCGCATAGGTTACTGCCTGTTCCCTGATCTTACTGCGGTCTCCGCCAAAGTGGAATTCCCGCACTGCCGTTTTTCCCTTTAAGCAGCACCCGATAAATACAGTGCCCACAGGGGCCTGTTCCGTACCACCGTCCGGTCCGGCAAACCCTGTGATCGAAATGGCAGCGTCGGAACCTGTGACAAAGCATCCGCCTTTTGCCATTTCCTTTGCACATTTTTCACTGACGGCTCCATACTCTTTCAGGGTACTCTTCTTTACCATAACATATTTTCTCTTGGCACGGTTGGTATATGTGACGAATCCCTGCTTCAACACATCAGAAGCACCGGGAACATCCACGATCCTGGCTGACAGGGCACCTCCTGTACAGGACTCCACTGTAGTAAGGGAGATATCCTGGTTTCTGAGCAGGTCTACCACAGCGCTCTCCAAAGATTTGTCCTCATCTGTAGTATAGATATTGGCCCCGAAACGTACCTTCAGTTCACGCACATAGGGCTTGATCAGCTTTCTGGCTGCCTTTTCGTTCTCTGCTTTGGCCGTTACACGCAGATGCACTTCCCCGGTTTTTGCATAAGTGGCGATCGTAGGGTTGGACTGCTTTTCGATCATGTCGGATATGTCAGTCTCCACCTGGCTCTCTCCGATGCCGCACACCTTCACCATCTCAGAGGCTATGACCTCCGGCTGTTTTTTCCTGAGATAGGGATATATCTTCTCTTCAAACATAGGAATCAGTTCATTTGGCGGGCCGGGAAGCAGAATCATAATGGTTTTGTTCTCCTCCATTATAATTCCTGGTGCGGTTCCGTTTTCATTGTCCACAGCAACGGCACCCTCCGGCAAAAGTGCCTGTTTCCAGTTGTTGTCTGTGATCTTAGTGCCCGGATGGCTCTTTACATAGTTATCCATATAGGCCTGGATCCGCTCTTTCGTATGCTCATCCTCTTTCAGCTCTCTTCCCATAACTTTTGCGGCCGCTTCTTTTGTCAGATCATCCTTGGTAGGTCCAAGGCCACCGCACAGTATCACCACGTCTGAGCGCTTTACCGCTGTGCAAATGGTCTCCTCCAAACGTTTGTCATTGTCACCTACAATACTCTGATGATACATGGAAAGCCCAAGGGCGGCACATTTCTTCGCCAGATAGGCCCCGTTTGTATTCACAATATTACCCAGAAGCAACTCTGTTCCCACACATATCAATTCCGCTGTCATATGTTTCTCTCCTTCCCAGGCAGCATAGCCATACTTTCTCTTTCTTTAGTCCTGCATGCTCAATACACTTTTATTCTTGGCAATGTAATCCACAAGAGAAATCAGGGTAAGTGCAACTGCAATTACCACAAAAATCTGGATCAGGATCTGGAATGCCTGATTCTGGATGTCCATGATCATAAGAATGATCATGATCATCTGTGATACGGTCTTGAACTTGCCCCAATAGCTGGCGGCGATAACGATACCGTTGTCCGCAGCCACCAGACGAAAACCACTGATGATAAACTCACGGGCGATAATAATAATGGTGATCCATGCCGGAAGTTCGCCTAAACCGGTAAAACAGATCAGTGCAGAGCAGACTAACAGCTTGTCTGCCAGCGGGTCCATAAACTTGCCGAAGTTTGTCACCAGGTTATCTCTCCTGGCCAGATATCCATCCAGAGTATCTGTCAGGCTGGCAATGATAAAGACAGCCAGAGCGATCCACTTACCGGCACTGCCCGCAATATCATACATTAAAAAAGCCACAAAGAACGGAATCATAACGATTCTTGCGATCGTCAGTTTATTCGGTGTATTCATCTTTTAACTCTCCTATCAAATCATATTCCAGAGCGCCGGTTATATGCACCATGCATAAATCTCCTGAGATAAGTTCCCTGTCCGTATTCACAAAAATATATCCGTCCACACCCGGCGCGTCTCCGTATGTGCGTCCCACATAGGCGTTCTCATCCGCAACTTTTCCTTCGATCATGACGAGCACTTCCGAGTGGATCTTCTCCTGGCCCTTATCCAGGGAAATCTCCTGCTGAAGCTCCATAAGCTCTGCCTGGCGCTCCTTCTTCACTTCCTCATCTATCTGATCCGGCATAACAGCGGCAGGGGTATCCTCCTCAGGAGAATAGGTAAAGACGCCGAGCCTGTCAAACTCCATCTCGTCGATAAAGTTTATCAGTTCTTCATGCTCCTCCTGCGTCTCACCCGGGAATCCGGTGATCAGGGTCGTACGCAGTACAATGTCAGGGATTTCTCTGCGGAGTGAGCAGATAATGTCCACAAGCTCCTGTCTGGTGGTACGTCTTCCCATCCGTTTCAGGATCCTGTCATTACAGTGCTGTATGGGCAGATCCAGGTAGTGGCAGATCTTCGGCTCCTCTTTCATCACCTGGATCAGTTCCGGATAGATTTCTTCCGGATAACAATATAAAACACGGATCCAGGCAATGCCGGGGATGCGGCACAGCTCTTTTAAGAGCTTGTGCAGGGATTTCTCCCCGTACAGGTCACAGCCGTATATGGTAGTCTCCTGTGCCACAATGATCAGCTCCTTCACACCCTGCTCTGCCATGTAGCGGGCCTGCTCCACCAGTTTTTCCATGGCTACACTGCGGTACCTGCCTCTGAGCTTTGGAATGATACAGTAGGTGCAGTGCTTATCACAGCCCTCCGCAATCTTCAGATATTCATAGTAACCGCCTGTAGTGATCATTCTCTTTGTCTCAATCTCCGGCAGATAGGAGGTGTCCTTGAACTCCAGATATTTTTCTCCTCCAAAAGCTTTATCAAGGGCTTCGATGATATCGTCAAAGCTGGTGGTTCCCAGAACGGCATCCACCTCCGGGATTTCCTCAATGATCTCCTCCTTGTACCGCTGTGCCAGACATCCTGTCACCAGCAGCACTTTCAAAGAACCTGTCTCCTTATACTTTGCCATCTCCAGAATGTTGGAAATGCTCTCCTCTTTGGCGTCATGGATGAAGGCGCAGGTGTTGACAACAGCCACATCAGCTTCGGTCTCATCATTTACGATGGTATAGCCGTGCTCCACAAGCATACCCAGCATTTCCTCAGAGTCTGCCAGATTCTTGTCACATCCAAGAGATATAAATAAAACTTTCCTCATGTAAACTCCTTGTCAGTAATGGTAGAAGGGACTGCCCGCGTCTGGCGGCAGTCCCTGTAAACATTTTTAGTTTTCTGTTGTCTCCTCTTCCTCCTGGAAGTCTTCAGGCAGAATTCGCACTTTGCCCTGATAGATTTCTTCCACTGCTGTGGACAGAGGTTTCTTTCCTGAAGAGTGAACCATAGCCTCACGGCCTGCAATGAGCTGTCTGGCTCTCTTGCTGGTGGCAAGCACTACAGAGTAACGGCTGGTTACTAAAGGTTCGTCCTCTATATTGCCCTCCTCGTTGATTGCGTCCATTAATTCTGTGTAAGACGGATGTATCATATCTCATTCTCCTTTCGCAAATACTGCTACTTCACTTGTTATTTTTTCTATAAAAGGCGCACTGTTTTTTACAGTGTTGTGCTGGCTCTGAATAATACCGTGCAGTCTGTCAACGCATTCTTCCAGATCGTCATTGATGAGCACATAATCATAAAGAGGCATTCCCTCTGCCTCCTCAGAGGCTCTGCGAAGCCTGGATTCTATAACCTCCGGTGTCTCCGTTCCTCTGTCTGTCAGACGGCGTTTCAGCTCCGCCGCCGTAGGCGGTGTTACAAACATCAAGAGGGTATCCGGCATTTTTTCTTTCACCTTAAGAGCACCCTGGATCTCAATTTCCAGGATCACATCCCTGCCCGCTTCCAGCTGCTTCTCAACATATGCCTTTGGTGTACCGTAATAGTTTTCCACATACTGGGCATATTCAATCAACGCATCCTGGGAGATCAGCTCCTCAAACTCCTCTTTTGAATGGAAAAAGTATTCTCTTCCATGTTCTTCTCCATCCCGCGGTGCCCTGGTGGTTGCGGAAATGGAAAGAGAGTAATTATCATATTTCTCCAGAAGACGCTTCATCAGCGTCCCTTTTCCCGCACCGGAAAATCCGGAAACTACGGTTAAAATTCCTCTGTTATCCATCCTGTTCCCCTTTTAAATCATTTTCGTAAAACGTACCAAAACGCTTTGCAATGGTTTCCGGCTGCAGCGCGGATAAGATCAGCATATCACTGTTGGTGATGAGCACTGCCTTTGTCTTTCTGCCCTGGGTGGCATCAATGCATCTGCCGGACTCCTTTGCAGACTGTACCATGCGCTTGATGGGCGCGGCGTCCGGGCTGACAACTGCCACAACTTTATCTGTGTTCACTACATTGCCGAAACCAATATTGATCAATTTAGACATATTCTTCCTGCCTTTATTCAATGTTCTGAATCTGTTCGCGGATCTTCTCTATCTCTGTCTTCAGGTCAATGGCAAGATTGGAGGTCTCCAGGTCATTGGCCTTGGATAAAATGGTATTGGCCTCGCGATTCATCTCCTGGGCGATAAAGTCAAGCTTTCTGCCAATGCCGTCCTCCTGCTCCAACACATCTCTCATATGGGAGATATGGCTTTTCAGGCGTACGGTCTCCTCGTCCGTGCACATCTTATCTGCAAAAAGGATCACTTCCGCGGCAATGCGGCTCTCCTCGATCTGTGCATCCTGAAGAAGTTCAGCCACTTTATTCTCCAGCTTTTCCCTGTATTCACGGAGAATCTCAGGGGAACGCTCCTCCACCTGTTCTACTTTTTTGTACATGCCGTCCAGCTTTTCCAGAATATCGTTCTTCAGATGGCCGCCCTCTTTGATCCTGGTATCCACAAACTGACGGGCTGCTTCTCTTAACACTTCCTCCAGAGAACTCCAGAGTTCTTTCTCATCCACAGTCTGTTCTTCCATGGTGAACACCTCCGGACATCCCAGAAGCCTGGACGCTCTTATGTCATTTTCCAGATGAAATTCTTCACTCATCTGCTGTAAGTATTCTAAATACTGTCCTGCGATTTCCCTGTTGTATTTCACGGAAACACGGGACTGGGTGTAGTCCTCATAGGCGATGAAGAGATCCACCTTGCCGCGCTGGAGATATTCTTTCAATACGGCACGTATGGAAGCCTCAAAACTGCTCAGCTTCTTGGGCATGCGCATATTGATATCCAAATAGCGGTGGTTTACGGATTTCATCTCAACCGTAACTTTCTTTTCTTCGTCAATCACCTCGGCTCTTCCAAAGCCTGTCATGCTCTTGATCATGTCTTTCTCTTTTCTGCTGTTTATTTGCACATAGCATAATAATGTGTAACTGTCCGGTATCCTCACAGTTACGGACAAAAATGTTACCATCCACAGATGCTGTCCCTGACAACTTCGTGAATAGTGACATAAACATACATGGTTATTATAAAGCAATCACAATTACCAGTCAAATCTTTTTTTCATTTGCTTTGTGTTTCTATTTCGTATATAATCGTGATAACGGAATCGGAAGGAGAATTTATATGGCATTTGACGGAGTTACCATTGCAAATATAGTCAAAGAATTAAATGATACCATTGTGGGCGGCAAGATCAACAAGATCGCACAGCCAGAGGCGGACGAGCTGATCCTCACTATAAAAAACAACAGGACACAGTACAGGCTTCTCATATCGGCCAGCGCTTCCCTGCCCTTGATCTATTTTACAGATAAAAACAAAGTGAGTCCCCTCACCGCTCCTAATTTCTGTATGCTGCTGCGCAAGCATGTGGGAAGCGGCAAGATCACCGCAGTGACCCAGCCGGGGCTGGAGCGTGTCATTGAGATCAAGATCGAACATTTAAATGAACTGGGCGATCTGTGCTTTAAAACCCTGGTGGTAGAGATCATGGGCAAGCACAGTAATATTATTTTCCTCAATGAGGAGCGCATGATCCTGGACAGCATCAAGCACGTGTCCCTGAATATGAGTTCTGTCAGGGAGGTTCTTCCCGGAAGAGATTATTTTATTCCGCAGACCCAGGACAAAAAAGATCCTCTGACCATCACAGAGGAAGAATTTTACCGGACGGTATACCAAAAACCGGCAGGCACAGCAAAAGCCATCTATAGTTCGCTTACAGGGCTGAGTCCCATCGCCGCTGAGGAGATCTGCACCCGGGCACTGGTTCACGGGAGCAGTCCCACTGAAGAATTGTCCGATCAGGAAAAAGAACGGGTCTACCGGGCATTTGCGGGCTTTATGGAAGATATCCGAAAGGGACACTTCACACCTAATATTGTATACAGTGAATCCGGGGAACCCGTAGAATTCGGAGCGGTTCCTCTCACCCAGTACACAGATTTTGCAGTTAAAGAATATGATTCCATATCCCAGGTACTGGAACAGTATTATGCCCAGAAAAATATCATCACCCGCATGCGACAAAAATCCGCTGATCTGCGCAAGATCGTCCAGACAGCCCTGGACCGCAACTGGAAAAAGTTTGACCTGCAGACAAAGCAGATGCAGGACACAAAAAAAATGGACAAATACAAAGTCTACGGGGAGCTGATCAACACCTATGGATATAATCTAGAGGATGGCTGTAAATCCTTCCGGGCGCTGAACTACTATACCAATGAGGAGATCACCATCCCTCTTGACCCCACCATGACACCGCAGGAGAACTCCAAAAAATACTTTGACAGGTACAACAAGCTGAAACGTACCGCCCAGGCCTTAAAAGAACAACTGGAGGATACGGAAAGCGAGATCCGCCATCTGGAATCCATTCAGGCCGCTTTGGATATTGCCCAGCAGGAAAGTGATCTCTCCCAGATCAAAGAAGAGCTGACAGAATACGGATATATTAAAAAGCACTACACCGGGGGCAAAAAGAAAATGCAGTCCAAGGCAAAACCCCTGCATTATATCTCCAGTGACGGCTACCACATATATGTGGGAAAGAACAATTACCAGAATGAGGAGCTGACCTTCAAATTTGCCACAGGCAATGACTGGTGGTTCCACGCTAAAAAAATGGCAGGTTCCCACGTGATCGTAAAATCCAACAATGAAGAGCTGCCTGACCGCACCTTTGAGGAGGCCGGCCGCCTGGCAGGATATTATTCCAGCGGACGCACTGCACCCAAAGTGGAGATTGACTATATCCAGAAAAAACATGTGAAAAAGCCCAATGGCTCCAAGCCCGGCTTTGTAGTATATTACACAAACTACTCCCTGATCATAGAACCTGATATCACAGGGATAAGACTGGCAGATGACTAAAAACAGGAGAGTCCGGTATGTTTGTACCGGACTCTCCTGTCTGTGTCAAAGGCTGTCCCTGCGGTAAATGACCTCACCGTCTTTTATGGTGGACAGTACCCTGATGTCTCTTATCTGCATCTTTTCTTTCTCAAGGGGATTCTCTGACAGGATCACAAGATCAGCTCTCTTCCCCGGGGCAATACTGCCTCTCTCCCGCTCCTCAAAATACTGGTATGCCGTATACAGAGTGACTGCCTTAAGGGCATCCGCTGCAGATATGCGCTCCTTACTGCCAAGTATTTTTCCGCTCTTTGTACACCGGTTTACCGCACACCACACGGTCTCTAACATATCCGGCTCTGTCACAGGGGAATCCTGGTGAAATGTGTAGACAATGCCTTCCTTCAGAGCGGAAGCCGCCGGGCTTATATGGGACGCCCGCTCCATGCCGAAATTGTCTGCGTGGATATCTCCCCAGTGGTATACATGACCTGCAAAGAAGGAGGGGATCATTCCCATGGCTTTGACTTTTGGTATCTGGTCAAGGCCCAGAAGCTGGGCGTGTATCATTACCGGGCGGATATCTGCGGGAAGCACACCGTCTCCCATGGAAACAGCTTTCCTAAAAGCTCCGATATACTGCCCGCAGGCCGCATCCCCGTTGCAGTGGGCCAGAAGCTGCATGCGCTCTTCCATAGCACGCCGCACAAATGCGCAGACTTCCTCGTCTGAGTGCGTCGGATACCCCCGGTATCCCTCCCCTTCCGGTCCAAAGGTGTAGGGTTCTCTCATCCAGGCAGTCCTCCCCTGAGGCGAACCGTCCAGAAAGATTTTGTATCCTCCGATTTTAAAATGCCGGTAAAAGCCTTCCCTGTGTCTCTTCATAGCAGCCGAAAATCTTCCGGCACCTGCCATGTCCAGATATCCCACCACATCCAACTTCAAAATACCCGCCTCCAGGATTTCCTGATAGAGAGGAAACATTTCATCTACCACCATTCCCTCCTGGACCAGAGTGATCCCATGGGACGCGTATTTCTCCTGGGCTTTTTTTACAGCACCCAAATATTCTTCCGGAGATGGCAGCGGAATCTTCTTTTGAAACGCCGCAAATGCATTCTCTTCCATGTAGCCCGTAGGGATACGATCCCGCACCGCGATCTTTCCACCTGATATATTCGGAACCGTTCCGTTCCTGTCCATGGGTATGCCCAGACGGATCAGAGCCTCTGTGTTAAAGACACCCATATGACCTGACTGATGCTGTATGACCAGAGGATTGTCAGGCGCGGCCTCATCCAGCAGATGCCTGTCGGGATGAGCTTTCTCCTCCAGGAAATTATGGTCATATCCTTTTCCTGTCAGCCATACTCCTTTTTTTACATGCCTGCTGCCTATATATTCCCTCACCCGGTCTGCTATCTCCCTGAAGCTTTTGGCGTCGTCCAGGGAAATCTGCAGCTCTCCGCTGGCACAGGCCATAAAATGACTGTGAGCATCTAAAAAGGAAGGCATCATGGTCCGCCCCTCTAGATCCACTCTCTCCGCATTCCGGGAAGCAAAGGCTTCCACAGCCTCTTTTCTTCCGACCGCTGCGATCCTGCCCTCTCTGACAAGCACCGCTTCGGCATACATCTGCTTTTCCATTGTCAGGATCGTGCCGTTTACATATAATTTTTCTCCCATTTTCATACCTCCGGGTTATTATAGATTGTCCTCTTCTACCTCTTCCATTACCTGGGAAAGATGTTTCGCCGCTTCTTCTATTTTACCCCGGTCTCTGGTATTTAACACCATTTCAAATTTCTGCAACTCATGTTCCATCCGGCGCCGGTTGTCTCCCACAGTCTCCTCGTAGAGACGCTCTCCCCTCAAAAGCAGCAGCCTGTTTTCTTCCTGCTCCCTGGGATGGATCTTCAGATAGGACAGCTCTCTCATCCGCTCCTCGATCTCCCTGTCCGTCATCTCATTTTCGCGGCCCTTTATGATCTGCCGCTGTCTCTGCCCGCTGGATGTCACACATACCTCCACCTCCAGGATCGAGTTAATATCATACGTATAGGTAACATCAATACTTTCTTCCCCCGCTTTGTTCTTGGGCACCTGGATATTCAGTTCCCCCAGCAAAAGATTATTTTCCGCATATCGACTCTCTCCCTGCAGGACACAGATACGGACACGCTCCTGATCGTCGTGCATGGTGTAAAACCGTTCTGTACGGCTGGCCGGAATAACGGTATTCCTCTCTATGATAGGGCAGAAATGTCCCTCGTCCATTTTCCCATTCTCCAAGCGCACAGAGACCTCTGTTCCCAGAGTAAAGGCACACACATCTGTCAGGATAACTTCACGAACTGCTTCCCGCCTCTCTTTCATGGCTCCCTGGACAGCAGCTCCCAGAGCGACGGCCTCGTCAGGATCCATAGCTGTGTCTGGAAATTTTTTGAACATGCGGATGATAAAGTCTCTTATGACAGGAAGTCTGGTCGCTCCGCCTACCAGTACGATCTCATCAATATCCGAAAGTTTCACATGGGCATCCGATAAACTTCTCTGTACCGGTCTCCTGATCTTTGTAAGCAGCGGTTCACACATTCTTTCATACTCTTTCAGGGAGATCTCCAGTTTCTTCTCCTCCCCGTCTATCCTGCAGTTCATGATGCCGCATGCCGCCTGGCTGTAGGATCGTTTGCACGCCTCCGCCTGTTTTCGTATCTGCCCAAGTGTCTTCTGTGTAAGCTCTGCGGATTTTAGATCCATCCTGTCCATATAATGCTGGACCAGCAGCTCCGTGAAATCCTCGCCGCCCAGATAATTGTCCCCGGCCACTGCCCGGACTTCCAGAATATTCTCAAAAAGTTCCAGAACAGACACATCAAAGGTTCCGCCGCCCAGGTCAAAAACCAGGAATTTAGTATTTTTCTGCTTCTCGTATAGCCCGTAGGCAATGGCTGCCGCTGTAGGTTCACTGATAATTCTCTCTACTTTAAGCCCTGCCAGTTCCCCGGCCCTTTTTGTGGCTTTCCGGCGCTTATCGTCAAAGTATGCCGGTACACTGATGACTGCCTCCTCCACAGTCTGTCCCAGATATGCCTCCGCATCCTCCTTCAAAGTTCGCAGAACAAAAGATGACAGATCCTGGGCCGTGAATTCCTTCTCACCCAAGGGGTACTTCCTGTCACTTCCCATGTGGCGCTTAAATACAGAGGCGGTCATCTGAGGATATAAAAACCCCCGTTCTTTTGCTGTCTCTCCTACGTAAACCTGATCATTTTCATCCACGCTCACCACTGATGGCGTCAGATGCCGTCCCAGACGGTTGGGGATGATCCTCGGCCCGTCCTCCGAAAAATATGCTGCCAAACTGTTTGTTGTACCCAAATCTATTCCTATGATCACTTATCTGTTCCTTTCTGTCACTGTAGTCTTCTGCGCCCGTAATCCGCCGGTATGTTTAAAAAGCCGCTCTGTATAAGCTTTGTATAATGGTCCGCCGCCTCCTGTCTCTTTCCTGTGGATTCACAGATAAGAGCCAGAAGATAAAGAGCTTCCGCGCAGGTTCCTCCCTGTTGTCCGCAGCAGATGCCCTCACACTTGGGAGCCTCCGCCATAAGACGTGCCTGTTCCAAAGCCTCCCGTGGCCTGCCTGCAAAGAGATGCAGAAGTCCCAGCTCATACAGGCGCTTTCTGCGGTACTTCCATTTTTTAAGACTGTCATCTCCATACCGGCTCTGCCATACAGACAGGAGCGCCTCTGCTGTCTTTTTCGTTTTTGCTTGTTTCCCGCTTCTCATATATATTTCAGCCATCAAAAAACCTGCCCGGAAATATTCTTCAGAACCTGCCTTTGTCTCTTTCAGAACACTTTTGACCATTTTAAGAGCAGCCCTCTCCTTGTTGAGAAGATAGCAGGCGTTATACGCAGCCAAAAGCCTGGTCCTGCACAGGCTCTCCCTGTCTTTTAAAAGGTCCTGAAGACAGAGGCGGGCTTTCTCCCCCTCTCCCATTCTGTAATACACTTGGGCTTTCCTGTAGAGAACCTCCCCTTCCTTTTCATAGGCCTGTCCGATCCAGTAAAAGGCTGAATTCAAATCTCCCAGTCTTATATATACCTCTGTGAGGGATTCTTTCGGGGAACGGCCGTTTGGAAACTGTTTCTGGTGTTTTCGGTAGTATTCCTCTGCCTGTGTAAGATGTCCGGTCTCCATACAGCAGTCCCCGAGGCTGCCGTATACCCGGACCGTATCCTGTTCTCCCAGTACAGCTTCTGCCTTTTTCCCGGCTGCGATGGCTTTCTCATACTCGCCCATCATTCTAAAACAGATACAGGCATTGTTATACGCATACACATTCTCAGGTTCCAGACGTGATGCCTCCTCAAAGTCCTGCACAGCCCTGCTGTAATATGCGGCAGCCATATGAAGCAGCCCCCGTTCCACATAATAATATGCCTCAGGCTGAAGCTGTATCTGTCTGTCTGCATAAAAAAGGCCCTTCTCGTAGAAATCCATATCCTCCTTCTCATCCAGGAGGTCCCTGTAGATCTCTGCCAGCTTGCTGTTGGCCCGTCGGTTTTGGGGATCGATCTCCAGAGTCCTTTTAAAATATTCCGCGGCCTCTTCCATCCTGCCCACCCTCTGATAACATTCCCCGATCCGGAACATGACCATATCACCCTCAGGAAAATCTTTTTCGCAGGAGACCAACACCTGCATTGCCTCCTGAAATCTTTCCAGATCGAACAAAATGTTTCCTTTCATCCATTTAAAAATGGGTCTGCCGTCCTGGGCCAAAGCTCTGTTAATATACGCAAGTGCCGCTTTGCCGTCACCCATATTGTTCTGTATCCTGGCAGCCTCGGCATAGATTTCCCCCCGGATTTCAGCATTTTTTCGGGTATCTTCCAGGTCTGCGAGTACCTGGGAGGCGTCATCCAGAACTTTTTCCGCTTCCCCTATAGTCTTTGCCTGTCTGCTGTTTGCGCGCAGACGAAACAGAGACAGCCTGGGCGTAGATATCTTCTCATTCTCTGCCTGTTTTATGATATCCAGCACATCCTCGTACTGTCCGGCACTGTCAAAGACCTCTGCTGTCATTTCGTATAAGGGAGGATAAGACACAAATATTTTTTTAGCCCGGTAAAAGTCGTCGATAACCCCCTGCCCTTCCTTTAAAGCCAGACATGCCTCCATTCGGTTCACGTATCCCCAGAAATTCCCCGGTTCCAGCTCCAGAAGCCGGTCACAGGCTTCCCGCGCATCCCGGTTCCGCTTCATTCTGTTCAGAAGAAGCGCTTTCTGCAGAAAGGTATCCGCATTCTTGTCATAAAAAGAAATGGAGGTATCCAGAAGCTTCAATGCGTGGTCATCCTGTTCCATGGTCTGCATCCATGCTCTTCCCATGATATAATAAGCGGCTGCGATCCGTTCCGGTACATGCTGCTTTTCCTCCCGGGAAAGAGAAGGCTCCTCTCTTAGGATACTCTGTATCCAGGCATTCCCCTCCTCCTCAGACTTTTCCGGCATACCGGCAGCGAAATACAGCCGTTCCAGCACACTGTGGTATCCCGCCTCATTCTTCTCATCCGGCACGATACCGGTGAGATAGTCTATCCCGGTCTGACACTCTTCATTTTGCAGACAGCACCATCCCAGTTCAATGTAATCCTCTGTATCCGCTGCCTGAAGGCTTATCTTTTCTCTATACTCCTCTATCAGACGACTGTTGATTTCCCTTAGGCATTCCAGCATTTCTTTATCCTGGGCGTTGACACGGCTGGCATCGGTGATAAACTCTTTTGCCTTTTTGTATTCTTCTTTTCCGGCATAATATTTCCCCAGCCGCAGATTTGTCACAAAGTGCTGGGGGAAACGGCTGTGAATCTTTTCATAGCAGGACGCTGCCCTGTCCAAATCCCCACATTCCCACAGGATCTGCCCTCCCGGTATCAGGATCCTGATTTCATCCGGATACTTTTTAAGAAGAAGAGATGCCATCTCACAGGACTGTTCTTTTTCCCCCTCAAGCAGCAGGATCCTGGCTTTTTCCATATCCGCCAAAGGATGATGGATTTCCAGATCCTCCATACTCCTTAATAGCTCTTTTGCGCGGACCGGATCCTTCTTCTCCACAGCCTCATAGAGCTGAAAATAAGTGGCAGTCCAGGTGTCATAATCCCCGTCATCCCTGCCCTCAAAATATTCATACGGAAAATGTATCTCCCCGTGTATCTGACTCAGCATATACCGGACAAATTCGACGGGCAGATGCTCCTCAAAGTCCGCCTTCTCCTCCTCAATGAGGAAATGCTCATCCAGTATCTTCCAGATATCCGGCAAAAGCCGAAAATGCCCTGACAGAAATCCAAAGAGCTTTGCCCTTACTTCTTCCTCATCTGCCAGACTTTGACACACATCTGCCCGAAGAAGTTCCCGCCAGCACGCAGGATCCATTCTCCTGGAAAAAGAGCGGTAAACCGCCTCCACCTGCTCCATCCAGACATCTGTCTCTGACTTTGTCTCCTGCGTCGGTGCACTCTTTTCTGTGCGTACATACTGCAGTGCCGTCTCATAGGCTCGGCGAAGCCGTTTAAATCCTTCCGGGTCGTCTTCCGGGTTATTTTTTGTAAGAAGCTTCCTGTAAGCCTGCCGGATGTCTGTCTCATCCCCGGAAGGCTCTGTGCCCAATATGTGAAATGCCTGTTTATAATCCATATGTCTCTCCTGCTGTCTCTTATGATTCGTAACTGTTCCAAACCTTCACAGTTACCATGATCCTTCTTTTGCCAGTTCCTGCTTCATCTGCATCTTACATGCGTACATTTTTTTATCTGCATATATGAAGGCCTTGTCTATGCCTTCCTCTTTGCTTCTCACATATCCGTAGGCAGCAGAAAAGGAAAACTCATATTCCTTGTCCGCGTCTTCCACCTCTCTGAGGAAATGCTGGACACGCTTTTCAAAGGTCTCATCCGTCTCTCCTTCTGCCAATACACAGAACTCATCCCCACCGATACGGTACGTGCGAAGCGGCGGCCCGAAATGCCGGTCCAAAAGCTGCGCTATGCGGATGATCGCCAGATCTCCCGCTTTATGTCCATATGTATCATTGATCTCTTTTAAACCATTTAAGTCTACGATCATAACCATAGGTTCCTGATCCGGCTTCTCCGTTCTGTAATACTCCATCCGATTCTCAAACGCCGTTCTATTCGGAAGCTTTGTAAGGATATCCATATAGGCTATTTTTTTCAGCGTCTTGTTTTCGATCATCTGAGTCTGTTCTTCCGAGGACTGTTTGACAACGGAATATCCCAGAGAACAGACAAAGCAGATCAGTCCTGCCTGTGTAAATCCCACATTGCTCTGCATGGTCTTTTCAAAATAAAACCGGTAAATATCCACAGCACCAAACCCGGCAAAGGTAAAGCAGGCCACAAAGACAGGAATATCCTGGATCTTTTCTCCTTTTAGCTTATTCCTGATGCAGATTCCTGCCATTTCGATCACGATCAACAGAAAATTTATATGGTTCAGAGATACCGTCTGTGTATAATCCATCACATCTGAAAGCTGCAGAAACTGCATGGCGAAATAACTTGCAATGGTAAACCAGTAAAGTCCCCTCATAAACTTGTTCTTTGAAAAGCTGTCAAAGGTCAGAAGAAAGCTGATGGTGAGAATGGGCATCAGACCAAACAGCAGATAGAGTATATTCATACTCATTAATATATTTCCCGTAAAAATCTGCCCCACTCCTGACTTCAGCAATATCCAGGTGCTGGTCACAATGGCAAAGATTCCGAGATACCGGATCCTGCCTTCCGTATGGGCTGCCCTGAAAAAAAAGCTGCTTATGATCAAAAGTACCCCCATAATAAATAAAAACAGATCCACCAGCAGAGAGATCAGCTTCTGCTTTGCCACCATAAAAACAAGGGATGTTTTGGTTCCCAGATACACCGTCTCCTGGTTGCCGGAATAGGAATCATATACCCCCTTGGTTTCAATACGCAGTTCTTTCCCCTCCCAGTCCTCGGGAAGACGGGTATACTGCCACGCACTGCCCACAGAGGCGCGGACAGGCGTACTCTGCCCATACCCAAACGTATAGAGCAATTCCTCATCCAGATATATCTTGATCCGCTGATGGGAGGAGTGGAACATGATCATATTGCAGTAGGAATCCTGCTTTTCCAGTATTTTTATGTAGGATACCGCCTCTCCTGCCGCCGCACTGTCGTCCACAGGCAGGGTTACGGGCTTCGTCTCCTGCCCCCGTTCCATGGTCCATCCCTCATCCAGTACATATACATTCTCATTGTCAAATCCAATATTGTTTGCCGCGGTTTCCCCATTCATCCAGAAAAGGAGCACAATAACCATGGCTAGTATGAGATAAAGGGCAAACACCCTCAGTCTTTCTTTGCTCTTCTCCTTCAATTCTTCTGCCGGTTCTTTCCTGTTCTGCAGATTCCTCATAGGCTGCTCCTTCCGCTGCCGTTTACACAGTTTATTTCTTAACGCCGTCTGGGCTTTTCTTATACATTATATCATAAGGAAAAATATAAAAAAACACCAACAGAGTCAGTTTTTTCTCTGTTGGTGCATCAATGTCAGGGGTAAAAGACCATACTCTCAAGTGTCCTGGCCACATCAATAACGGAAAATAATTTCTCCTCATATCGGTAAAGCCCTTTCTCTTTCCAGCGGTCAGAAGCTGCCGCCCCCAGAGGATTTGTTATCTTGTCGGCAGCGGTATAGGAGATAATATAGGGTTCCCCGGAAAGACGGATACCCAGAAGATACTTCTGATGTTTTACGATGACCACGATCACACGGCTTTGGTCCCCGTCCTCCGTCTCCTGTATCTCCTGTTCCTCTTCTATCCTTATGACAGGGATCATAACTCCCTTATAGCTGCACACACCCTCAAAATCCGGAGGCATGCAGGGGATTTTTGATATCTTAAAGTCATAGCTGATTTCCACCACACAGGAGAAATCCACCGCATAATTTTTCCTGATACCGGGAAAACACAGAATTTCATTTATCTCATTCTCGCTCATGGACTGCCTCCTTCGTGAATTTTTCAATCATGGTTTCAATATCAAGAGCCGCGCAGATTTTGCCATTTCCCATGATACTGCATCCACTGATGCCTGTGTGCCTCCGAAAGCCGGGGCCAAACAGCGCCGGAAGCTGTTTTACCACGATCCTCTTCTGCTCATACATGGAGTCAATGATAATGACACCCTCTCGCTTGGCACTTTTTACATAGACCAAAAGGGCCGTGTCGGGATAATCTCCCTCTATCTGATAAGCTTCCCTTAGATCCACCAGAGGGAGCATCCTGCTGTCGTACAGGATATATTTCCTGTCGTTTCTTCGGTGTACAAAATTCCTGTTCTCCTCATAGCTTAAAAAGCGCTGTACATATCTGGAAGGAACAGAAAAACGGCATTCGCCCACCCGGAATCTGGTACACTCAATGGTCGCCAGGGAGAGGGGGAGCGTGATGGTAAAGGTACTTCCCTTACCCGCCTCGCTCTGGATATACAGATGGCCCCCTGCCTCCTCCAGAATATTCTTCACCACATCCAGGCCTACGCCGCGGCCGGAATACTCTGTGACCTTCTCATTGGTGGTAAATCCCGGAGATAAGATCAGCTCCAGGATCTCCTGGGGATCGTATTCCTCCTCCGGTTTTGTCATGAGGTGCTTTTCTCTTGCCTTCTCCAGTATTTTGTCCCGGTCTATGCCTCTTCCGTCATCTGTGACAGAGATCATCAGCTCGCCTATGGTATTTTCCGCGCTGAATGTTATGCTTCCCTTGGGATCCTTGCCCGCTTCTGTGCGCTCTTTCGGAAGCTCCAGGCCATGATCTACTGCGTTTCTGATAATGTGGAGCAGGGACTCCGAGACATAGTCCACCACGCTCTTATCCGCCTCAATGTCTCCGCAGTTCACGATCAGCTCCGCTTCTTTTCCTTGATCCCTGCAGATATCCCGGAGAATTCTCTTAAGCTTTGGGATGACCTTTGACACGGGAACCATGCGCATCTCCATAACGGTGCGCTCCATCTCCTCGATCAAGCGGTTGACCTGATAAGCGGTTCCTTCCCTGACGTCATCCATCCCCTGGCTTTTCAATTCCTCATCCAGTGTGAGCATCAGGATCAGCAGCTCTCCGGAAAGATTTTGAAGACGGTCCAGACGGTCCGTCCGTACATTGAGGAATTCTGCCTCCTTTGTCTCGGCATGGTTGTCTGCTTTTTTCTTGTTCTCTATGACCTGTGGTTCCGGCTTCTTCTCCTCATCCCTCAGAACCTCATAATCCTTTACAAAAAGCCCGCGTTTGACGGTTTCCAGGACTTGTTCTTTTTTTTCACTCTCAAAGCGGATAAAAACTCCGTTTTTATTGATATATTCCGCTCCCTGCTGGGATTTTTCCAAATCTTTCGGATAGCTCTCCACACTGCTGCAGAGATTTCCAATCTGTCTGAAGATCATAAACGCGCGGATATTCTCCATACGGCAGCCTTCCTCAAAGCGGACCCGTATGACAACACCGCTTTTTTTCAAAAAGCTCTCCGGAATTCCTGCCTGAACAGGCTCCGTTTTCTTCTCTTCTTTTTCTGTCTGTAAAGGGGAATTCTCTCCCAAAACCTGTTCCTGGGCCGGAAGCTCCTGATCTACATCTGTATTCTCCTCCAGACTTTGCAGATACTCCTGTATTTTATTCTCTATCTCTTTTGTATCCTTTGGCGCATAGCTCTCCTCCGGCATCTGCGTCAGTTCACTCTCCACAAAGTCAGACACCTTAAAAAGCAGGTCAAACAGCTCCGGTTTTATACGGCTGATCTCCCCTTTCTGCTCCCTGTAATAGGAAAACAGATCTTCCAGCTTATGTGCCATGCCGGACAGGGCGTGAAGCCCCATCATGGCAGAAGAGCTTTTGATCGTGTGCATGATCCTGAAAACCGTATTGATATCGTCCTCTGAAAATGTCTTATTCCTGTCAGCTTCCAACAAAACCCCGTTCAGCTGTTCCATAAGCTGGCGTGTCTCTAAAAGATACACCTCCAGCATTTCTTCTGCATCCGCATCGAAATATCCCATATCTGCTCACCGCTCACCGTATGTCCTTATACCAGACACTGCAGTTCTTTCCGTTTCGTTTCCCATAGTAAAGTGCCTTATCCGCACAGTTGACGCTGTCCTCTATCCTGTCAGGCTCATGGTAGGTATGAAGCCCCATGGTCAGAGTACAGGAAAATTCCCCGTCCGGATGATAAATGCGGAACGCCTCCACTTCTTTCCTGATGCGCTCACTGATCTCAAACGCCTCCTCCTCCGTAACGGCAAAGAGTACGATAAGAAATTCCTCTCCGCCCCAGCGGATGACTCTGTGTTCCCTGCACTGTTCCTCTAAAATATTGGCAATGCACACCAAAGCCGCGTCTCCGGCATCGTGGCCATATGTATCATTGATCTTCTTAAAGTCATCAATATCCGCCATAATGAGCACTTCTGTAGCCTTTTCCGCATTATGGTCTTTCATGTCATCCATCAGGTTCCCCACCACGTACCGCCTGTTATACAGACCGGTAAGACCGTCTCTGAAAGCCATAAAGTTCAGCTTTTCCATATTGGTAAGCAGTTCTTTATTCTGTCTGTTCAGGATGTCCTTCTGCTTTTTCATTTCAAGATGAGCGTGTACCCTGGAACGAAGCTCTGCTGTGGCGAAGGGCTTCTTGATATAGTCACATGCCCCCATGGAAAACCCCTTTACCACATCCTCGTCCCTGTCTTTTGAGGTGAGGAACAGGACTGCCGCGTCCTTCTGCCCCACCTCCTTCAGTTTCCCGATCAGCTCATATCCTTCTATATCGGGCAGTACCACATCCAAAAGGATCAAATCCGGCTGATACTGCATAGCCATATCCACTGCCTCCTGCCCATTGTGTGCCTCACAGAGAAAAACAGGCTCTTCTTTCAGCGCTGTCTGAATCTGTTTACATACCATCAGACTGTCGTCTACAGCCAGAACGATATTCTTACCATTAAAATCCATATTTGCCTCCCATGCTTCTATCTATATTATAATATCACTGTTTTTCTTTTCACTGTTTTTACTTCTACTTTGCCGTTTTCTGCGCAAAATTCAAGTGTTCTGCCATAATTAGCTCCTGTGTCCTCAGCTATAATATGGATCCCTGCCGAACGCAGCGCATGCCTCACAGCGGCGGTGTTCTTTTCACCGATATCCCAGGCTAAATGGCTTGTGCTGAACATTTTGGCTCCCCCGGCTATCTTTGCTGTTATTCTTCTCTTATCAGCACCATGTCTCTGCATCTCCATGACCAGTGCAGAAACCCCGCTTTTTGCAAACTTATAGGGATTGCTCTTTACGGCAGCGCTGCTCTCGTCCGGCAGCACGATATGAGCCATTCCGGCTATTTTTATTTTGCTGTCGTACAGGCAGATACCTACACAGGAGCCTAATGCATAGGTGACCAGCACCTGTCCTCCAACAGCTATTCTGCCTTCCGCAATTCCTACTGTGATCTTATCCATCTCACAACTCCTCAAGCTTCCTAAGCAGTACCTGCAGAGAATCCATTTCCGGAAGGAACAGGATGCGCCCCGAAAAAGTACCTATGTCCATACGGAACAAATTGTCTATCATTAATAACTCATCACCTGTTCTTAGAAAACGCAGCGCGGCGTCCGTTAGGATTGCCCCGCCCATATCTATCTTGATCTGAGGGACGGACACATCCATCTCTACATCCAAAAGCTGGGACAATGCTCTGATATAAGCGCCGCACATGATATTCCCCAACTCCAGGAGCAGAGATTCTTCCATCTCTGTAAGGCTCATAAAGTCCCACATCTCCACACCCAGTGCAAGATGTACGATCTGTCTCGTGAACGTCTCATCTAACAAAAAGAGAAACATGCCCTCCACTTCTTTGAAAACTTCCACCATAATTCCTGCCAGCGGGGTTTCCGCCTCGGTAAGAATTTCTGTCAGCTGCTGAAAAGGCAGTATACGCAGATTGGGCGTATCAATTTCCAGCGGACAGTTCAGAAGCTGCGACAGGGCATTGACCGCGTTTCCGGTTCCAATGTTCCCAAGCTCCCTCATAAAATCTTTAAACATTTCATCCAATTCCACTTCACGATCCATTGTGTTCCCCTTTGTCTTTGAAATCTTGTAACTGTCCGGCACCCTGGCTAAATCTCAAATTGTTCCACCAGTTCCTTCAGCATCTGTGCCTGCGCGGACAGTTCCTCACTGGCAGCAGCACTCTCCTCAGAGGACGCGGAATTTCCCTGCACAATATCAGAGATCAGATCCATGCTTCTGCGCACCTGCATGATGGCATCTGCCTGCTGTACAGACACTTCTGAAATTTCATCCATCATCTGATTGACCTCCTGGGCCTTCTCCACAGATGTCTGTAAAGACTCGGCTGTTGTATGGACGGTATCCATTCCCACATTGACTGCCTCTGTATTTTTTTCTACCAAGCCGGCAGTAAGCTTGGATGCCTCCGCTGTCTTGGATGCCAGGCGGCGTACCTCTCCTGCCACCACGGAAAAGCCCCTGCCGGCTTCTCCGGCCCTGGCAGCCTCCACCGACGCGTTAAGTGCCAGGATATTGGTCTGGAAGGCGATATCCTCAATTTCTTTTACGATACCGGTGATTTCCTGGGAATTGTTTTTGATCTCTTTTATGGCTGACAGCAGCCTGCGCATCTGCTGGTCATTGCTTTCCAGGCTGCATCCCACATTATTTGCCAGCGTGCTGGATTTCACTGCCTTATCCGCATTGCCGCTGATACTTTCCGTGATCTCGTTGATGCTGACAGCCAGTTCTTCGATAGATCCTGCCTGCTGGGAAGTACCCTGGGCCAGGGCCTGGGCAGCATTAGACACCTGCTCTGCGCCTCCTGCCACCTGCTCCGCACTGCTGTTGATCTGCTGTATGGCATTGCGTAGAAGACCGCCGATCTCATCCAGCGCTTCTCCCAGAGCTACAAAGTCACCTTTAAACTTCACTTTGGTGCGGTAGTTCAATTTTCCGTTTCCAAGGGCTGTCATTCCTGCCCTGATCTCTGTCACATAGACATTCAGCGCCTTTGTGGTCTCCCGGATACTCTGGGCAAGCTGTCCCAGTTCATTATTGGACACATAGGACAGATCTGACTTGAGTTTTCCCTCTGCCACAGCCTGCGCTGCTTTTTTTATCTCATTTACCGGTCTCAGAATACTTCTGGTTATGGTGATCCACAAAATGCAGGTGATCAAAATACAGACAAGAGCCAGTACCAAGATCATGATCCTGACATTGCTGTTAAAGGTCAGGGAAGTGTCCAGCATATTCTCCGCATCATCTACGCACTCGCCTATGACCTTGGAGAGAGTATCGTTCAAATTTTGCATTTTGGGTCTGTATTCATTTATGTACAGGTCAAGTGCCTCTTTTCCTTTATTGTTCTCCAGCAATGATACGATCTGGTCTCTCGGGATTCCCATCTCCGCAAACTGTTCACCCAGTTTTTTTATCTGCGCGGTTTCACTTCCGTATCCTGTCTGAAGGAATTCCAGATCATTGAACTCCTTCTGGATCGCTGCTTTCGTCTGTACCAGAAGGGCATCCTCATCCATCACATCATCCGTGGCTGCCATGAGGATCATATTTTTCCCTACCAAATGAAGATTGGATACCATATCCATAGATGCTTCCACATTAGAAAAAGGCTGATTATATAGATTGTCCATCTTTTCCGACATGTTCTGTATAGTATGTACAGCAACCAAAACTGTGATTATGTATAAAACCAGAATAGAGGCAAATGCAGCTATCAGCTTTGTTCCTATCTTTAAGTTTGAGAAATACTTTTTCATTGCACTTGTCCTTTCATTCCTCTATTGGAAAACAGCTGTCCACGATCCTTAAGAATTCATCCTTCCTGAACGGCTTTACGATAAAGTCCCTTGCCCCCATTACTACGGCTTTTTGTATTACCGATTCCTGTCCCATAGCGGAACACATGACAACAGAAGCCTTTTCATCCTGTTCTAAAAGCTCCTCCAGTACCTCCAGGCCTGATTTCCCTGGCATGGTGATATCCAAAAGCACAAGATCCGGGCTGTATTCCCCGTACAGGGCAATGGCCTCCTCCCCGTCTCTGGCTTCCTCCACATTCGTATATCCCCCTTCAGACAAGATTTTTCGGATGGATTTCCTCATAAACAATGCGTCATCCACGATCAAGATTTTCTTTTCCATATACTCACCTTTGCTTTTCTCTATATTTTTTATATACAGCCGGAAAGACCGGTTCCAGCTCGATCTCGCCTCGGTTCAGAAGTTCAGCGTGCCCTATCACCAGATAGCCTCCTGTTTTCAGACCGGCCTCCAGTTTCTTCACCAGGGTTTCTTTTGCTTTCTTGTCAAAATATATCATGACATTCCGACAGAAGATTAGATCAAACTGTTCCGTCCCCGTATAAGGCGATAACAGATTCTGATTCTGAAAACGAATGTTCTGCTTCAGCCTGTCCGCCGCACAATATGTTTTTGCGTCTGTTGCCTGGAAATACTTATTCCTCCACTCGGCTGGAAGCCCCTCTGTTTCTTTTTCTGTGTAAATGCCTTTTCGGGCTTTTTCCAGCACCTGATTGGAAATATCCGTTGCCAGTATCCTGTAATTCATCAGATTCCCGGTACGCTCCTTATAATCCTGCAGGATCATGGCAATGGTATAACATTCTTCCCCAGTAGAACACCCCGCACACCATACATTCAGAAAACCTCCGCTGCGGTTATCCAGGAGGTCCGGCAGGATACGTTCACGCAGGATAGTGAAATGTGCCGGCTCCCTCATAAAGTACGTATAATTGGTGGTCAGCCGGTTCACCATATTGGCGGCAGTCATCCCTGACCTGTCCCTTTTTAAAAGCTCCATATACCTGCCAAAGGAGTCCGCCCCCTGTCTTTCCAGTTCTTTGGACATACGGCATTCGATCAGTGTCCTCTTCTTCTCCAGATTGATGCCGTAATTCTGACGCATATATTCAACTATCTCTGTAAATTCTTCTTCCTTAAGCCTGATCACTTCTTCTCTCCCATATCCCTGGTACCACTTCTGTCAGCTCTTCCCGGTCAATCTCTTCTTCTCCGGCCACTTCTTCGGCAGCCACCCCCACAGCCATGTCACCCTGTGTTTTCATAAGGATCCCGCACTTTGCATCTCTTTCGCTGCCCAGCCGGTAGTACACAGCAAGACGTCCTTTATAGACAGAGACTCCCAGTATCTCTTCACCGGCTCCGGGGATTTTCCATATTTTCGGGTTCATAAAAATGGTTTCTGTCTTTTCTTTCTCTATATACAGAACCCCGCTCCTGGTCTTTACTGTTATAACTTCCATTGTCTCTCCTTCAGAATTTCCGGCTTCAGCACATAGGCCAGCACCTCATCCCCCTGCTCTGTCTGCAGTATAACGGCCGCTTCCAGATAACGGTTAGTCTCATTTAATACCGGCTCCTTCAGAGAGAGGAACGCCCTTTTATCAAGGGTCTGTATCCCTAGCACCTTGTCCGCCGAAAATGCAGCCCGCTCTTCATCTGCAAGAATCAGATATTCCTGCTGCTTTCGCTCCTGACCGCTGCCTGTGAGTCCTGCAAAATCTATGAGGGCGGTTCTCCCTTTTTTTTCCTTTCTCTCACTGATCCTGTCCACCCAGGACAGTGGAATGAGATAATGCACCTCATCCGCAAGAAATACAAGATATTCCTGCTGCTGGTCTCCCATTACATTTCCGCCTTTCAAATTAAATTCCTATTACTTCTATAATACTTTATTGTCACAAAAAACACAATATAAATACCAAAAGAATCCTGCCAAATAGGCTTTTTATGATATAAAAAACGGGACGGCCCGGAATCTCTTCCGGCCGTCCCAAATCATGAAACGCTTTATTTTTGCACTATATTGATTATCTTTCGAGGAACATAGATCTCTTTTACAATGGTTCCAGTCAGTTTATCTGCAATTGCCTCTTTTCCTACGGCGATAGCCTCCTCCTTGGATGCCTCCGCGCTGATGCTGATGACAGCTCTCGTCTTGCCGTTGATCTGAACCGGCACTTCGATCTCATCATCCTTCATGGCCTCCTCATCTGCTTTTGGCCATTCGGTATGGAATACGGAATCTCCATGTCCGTATGCCTCCCAAATCTCCTCTGTCAGATGGGGCGCAAAAGGCGCCAGCAGCTTAACGAAGGTTTCTATGGTCTCTTTGTCAATGCCGCCAGTCTTCTTGACAAGCTCGATGAGTTTATTGTTGTATTCCATGAATCCGGAGATAACCGTATTCAGGCTGAAGCTCTCCAGACGCTGGGTAATGTCGAAGACAAGCTTATGGCGAAGCTTCACCATCTCTTTTGTCTCAGATACCCCTGCCTCCAGACTGTCCATAGCCAGCTTCCAGAAACGGTTCAGGAAACGGTACACACCGTCAATACCTCTGTCATCCCACTCTGCATCCAGTTCCGGCGGGCCTACAAACAGTTCGTAGAGTCGCAGGGAGTCACAGCCGTAATCTCTTACCAGATCATCCGGAGAAACCACATTTCCTTTTGATTTGCTCATCTTAATACCGTTCTTTCCGGTGATCATACCCTGGTTGAACAGCTTCTGGAACGGCTCATCAAAGTCAATGGCCCCGATATCATATAAAAACTTGGTATAGAAACGGGAGTACAGAAGATGGAGAACCGCATGCTCTACTCCGCCGATATACATATCCACCGGCAGATATTTATCTGCTTTTTCTTTTGAAACAAGGGCTTCGTCATTTTTATTATCCACGTAACGGAGGAAATACCAGGAGGAGCCTGCCCACTGAGGCATGGTATTCGTCTCACGCTTTGCCGCTGCTTTGCAGACCGGACAGGTGGTATTGACCCACTCGTCAATGGCCGCAAGGGGTGATTCACCGGTACCTGTAGGCTCATAGGATTCCACCTCCGGCAGTGTCAGGGGAAGCTGGTCTTCCGGAACCGGAACATTGCCGCAGTGCGGGCAGTGGATAATGGGGATCGGCTCTCCCCAGTAACGCTGACGGGAGAAGACCCAGTCACGCAGTTTATAATTGACGGTTTTCTTACCGATACCCATTTTTTCGATCATGACCGGCGCTTCTTTTTTCAGGACAGAGGACTCCATGCCGTTCCATTCCCCGGAATTGATCATGGTTCCGCTTGCCTCTGTGTAGGCCTCTGTCATATTCTCAATCTCTTTTCCGTCTTTGGCGATAACCTGGATGATCGGAATATTGAATTTTACAGCGAACTCAAAGTCACGATCATCATGGGCAGGCACGCACATAATGGCACCTGTGCCGTAGTCAGCCAGTACATAGTCGGACAGCCAGATGGGAACCTTCGCTCCGTTTAACGGATTGACAGCGTAAGTCCCTGTGAACACGCCTGTCTTTTCCTTGTCCTGGAGACGGTCTACATTGGACTTCATGGAAGCATCATAGATATACTTCTCCACAGCCTCCTTTGTCTCCGGTGTTGCCAGAGAAGCGGCCAGCTTATGCTCCGGTGCCAGTACCATAAAGGTTGCGCCGTGAAGGGTATCCGGTCTAGTGGTGTAGACCGTGATCTTCTCATCTCTTCCCTCAACTGGGAAATCCACCTCAGCTCCGTAGGACTTTCCGATCCAGTCAGACTGCATCTTTTTCACTTTCTCCGGCCAGTCCAGCTTGTCCAGATCACTTAACAGACGGTCTGCGTATTTTGTGATGCGGAGCATCCACTGGCGCAGGTTCTTCTTGGTCACAGTGGAACCGCAGCGCTCACAGCATCCGTTTACTACTTCCTCGTTGGCAAGACCAGTCTTACAGGAAGGACACCAGTTGATGGGGAACTCCTTCTCATACGCAAGACCCTCTTTGAACATTTTTACGAAGATCCACTGTGTCCATTTGTAGAAGCCCGGGTCTGTAGTGTTGACTTCTCTGTCCCAGTCATAAATGGCTGCAATATCATTGATCTGTTTTTTGATATTTGCCACATTCTGTGCTGTGGATTTTGCGGGATGAACCCCCATCTTGATAGCGTAGTTCTCAGCCGGAAGGCCGAAGGCATCCCATCCCATAGGGTGGATCAGATAATAACCCTGCATCATCTTATAGCGGCTCCACACATCAGAGATCACATAACCTCTCCAATGGCCTACGTGAAGACCGTTTCCTGACGGATACGGAAACATATCCAGACAGTAGTATTTTGGCTTTTGGCCGTCATCTGTGTTCACCGGTTTTTCTTCCCAGTTTTTTCTCCATTTCTGTTCGATCGCCTTATGATTATAAGGTACTGCCATAATTTCATTCCTCCTGGTTTTCATTTCTCAATACCCCGCCGGGCACCTTCTGAATATATGCATAAGCATAGAAAAAGCCCTTTAGTCACTATATTTAGAGACGAAAGGGCTTATTTTTCCGTGGTACCACTCTAATTCATCCGCAATGCCGGATGCACTCATTCAGGTTCTGTAACGGGAACTCCCGCCCGCACCTACCTGCATACGGCTATCAGTACGGGGACTCCGAGGCCAGTTCAAAAACTTCTCTATACTGCCTCACACCAGCCGGCAGCTCTCTGGAATAGAGGATGCTCTTTACTACTCCTCTTCACAGTCTCTTCAATATTGGCTATTTGTTCATAGACTACCTGTTATTCTACCGATATCGCCAGATTTTGTCAAGACTCTAAGTTGTTTCTTCCCAAAAAAATCCTATTCCTGCAGGGAAATCACCGTGCAGACCGGCTCACCCTCGGTATATTCAATGGTAAGGGTATCTCCCACGTCATATTTTACGATCTCCGGATACTCTGTGACCGGTACGTCAAATACCAGATCCTTGTTCTCCAGCACCACATAGAAGTGGGAATTCCCGTCAATGACTGCCTGTGCCACACGCTTGATCTTACCGGATAAGGTCTCCATCGTAAGCTCTCCGCCTTCGGAAGAAATGCCATTTGCTGACAGCAGCTTCACATAGGCCTTCTCACATTCTGCCACAGTATCTCCGATGGCCACATTTTGATACTTTTGTATATTGACCATGGCGTATTTTTTCACCAGGCCCGCGCCGTCCTTCAGCGCCATAAAATATGTTGGCTCCCCGGAAATGTTCAAAAGCAGAGGGAAGGCTGCCGTGTATTTTAAGTTCTGTACCTGCCCTTCTGCCGATTCCATAGCGGAATACTCCTCAGCACCGGCACAGGAATAATATCTTGTCTCCATGGTACGCTGGTTCATCAGGACAAATCCCACGTTGGAACGGTCGCCGCTGACAGAGGTGATGCCTGTGTATACCCATACGTCATCCTCCAGTGCCAGATAATTATAGCCGTCTGTTGTCTTAAGACAGCCCTTCTGTCCCAGAATACTGTTGAAGAATCCGTTTTTCAGCATTCCGTGATAATTGTAGAGCTGGATCAGAAGATCTGCCGGATAGGCACGGTCTACCCACTGGGGACAGTCCTCTATCTTGTATTCTTCTGTTTCGCCTGTGACAGCGTTGCAGAGAACCACCTTTCCGATGGTCTGGCCGCCAAAAAGACCGATGTTAAACTTCTTAACAGGACAGATCCAATAGGGAACTCCCTCGTCGTTGATCTCAAAGCTCAACTGGTCAAACATGTAGGTTGGATAATTGAACCGCAGATGCCTGTAGATATTTCTGTTGAAATATTCGGATTCGGAATATCTAATCCCTTTTTCCAGCTTCACAAGCTCTGTATTCTGTGTTGCCATGTCAATCCGGATATAGGCCGGAATTCCTTCCTTCTGGTTTGTCAGCCACTTAATGGGACTGGCATAGACAAGAGGCGTCACTCTGTAAGGCTGTCCCTGATAGTTGATCTGTGAATAGATGTTGCTGACCTCAAACTGGGAAACCATATCCACCATGCTTCCCATCTTTCTGTTTCCCAGAAGCTCCGCGGAATCTTTATCAAGAAGAGGAATCTGATTGTAGCTGATCTCCTCAATATCTTCTGTAAAATCCCTTTCTTCAGGTGTTGCAAGCTGCTGATACTTGTTGGCGTTAATGATAGGGGAAGAAAGAAGGCTTCCGATGGCATACACAACAACGATGGCTGCGATCACCAGAATTCCGCCTTTCATGACTTTATTCTCTTTCACATCCCCCAAACTGTGGAAGCGTTTTCTGATTCCGTACACTGCCAAGATCACCACTACAATAGCTGCCAGGAAGAACCAGAAACCACTCTCGTGGATATTAATGGCCGGCAGCGTAAAATAGTAATAGAGGAATGCCAGGATCACCACAGCAAAACCTGCTGCAATTTTTTTCTTCATACTTTTACCAAATCCTTTCTGTCTGTTTAGGGTACAGTTTACCATGAGAAAAGACGGGTTACAAGTTTTTTCATAAAAAAGCCCCGGAAAACCGAATTGATCGGTCTCCGGGGTAAAAATATCTGATTATTCATTCTCTTCCGCACTTGCGCGGGCTGCAATCTCTTTTTCCTGGATATCGGAAGGAGCCTGCTCGTAGCGTGAGAACTCAAAGGAGAAGTTTCCGCTTCCGCCTGTCATGGAGCGCAGATCTGTAGAATATCCGTAGATAGAAAGCATAGGTACATCTGCTTCCACTACCGTGCATCCTTTATGGTCAGGATCCGGATTCATGCCCAACACACGGCCGCGGCGTTTGTTCAGGTCGCCCATAACATCGCCGGTATATTTGTCAGGAACCATTACTTTCATGGAGACGATCGGCTCCAGCAGAACCGGAGAAGCTTCCATGAAGCCCTTCTTAAATGCCTGGACAGCCGCTGTCTTAAATGCCATCTCGGAGGAGTCTACCGGATGGTAGGAGCCATCGTAGAGCACTGCCTTCACACCTACTACCGGATAGGCAGCCAGAGGTCCTTTCACCACAGAATCCTGAACACCCTTTTCCACTGCCGGGAAGTAATTCTTAGGAACCGCGCCGCCCACTACGATCTGCTCGAATACGTAGGGCTTCTCCAGATCACCTGACGGCTCAAAGGTCATCTTAACATGACCGTACTGTCCATGTCCACCGGACTGTTTCTTATATTTTGCCTCCACGTCCGCTTTTTTGCGGATGGTCTCACGGAACGGAACCTTTGGTTTTGAAAGTTCAATATCTACTTTGTAGCGCTCTTTTAACTTGCTCACCACAATGTCAAGATGCTGTTCACCGATACCATAGATCAGTGTCTGACGGTTGGCGGAATCATTCTCCACACGCAGTGTCAGATCTTCCTGCATCATCTTGGACAGTGCCTGGGAAACTTTGTCGTCATCGCCCTTGTTCACGGTCTTATATCGTTTGTATGTATACGGAACGGAAATCTCGGTCTTGCCGAATACAAGTGGTGTGCTCTTAGTGGACAGAGTATCGCCTGTGGCTACGGTGTTCAGTTTGGCAATGGCACCGATATCGCCGGCATGGAGCTCCGGCACTTCGATGGGTTTGGAGCCTTCCAGCACATACAGTTTATTTAATTTTTCCTCGGAATCTTTTGTTGCGTTATATAAAGTGTCATCACCTTTGATAACGCCGGAACAAACCTTGACCAGAGAATATTTGCCCAAAAACGGGTCAACGATGGTCTTAAACACATATGCGGATTTGGCTTTGGCGAAATCATAATTGGCCTGATAGATCTCATTTGTCTTGGCATTCATGCCGGCACATGTTTTCTGGTCCGGGCTTGGGAAATAGCCGCAGATATCATCCAACAGGTTGGCAACACCCTGAACATTCACAGTAGAGCCCATACATACGGGAATGATGCTGCCGTCTGAGATGTTCATCTTAAGAGCCGCGGAAACTTCTGCCACGGAGAACTCTTCTCCCGCAAAGTAACGGTCCATAAACTCTTCACTGATCTCTGCTACGGACTCCATCAGGATGTCATGGTACTGCTCCAGATATTCCTGCAGATAATCGGGAACCGGGCATTCCTTCTTCTGGCCTCTGTCGATGTATCTTCTTCCGGCTTGTTTTACAATATTGACATAACCTACGAATTCTTCATTTTCACGGATCGGCATATGGATCGGCGCAATTTTCTTTCCGTACAGCTCAGTCAGGCTTTCCACTACTTTCCTGTAGCTTACATTGTCCACATCCATCTCGGTCACAAAGAACATGCGGGGCAGATTGTACTTTTCACACATCTCCCAGGCTTTCTGGGTTCCCACCTGTACCCCTGATTTTCCTGAAACCACAATGATCGCTGCATCGGCCGCCGCTACTGCTTCCTCCACTTCCCCTACAAAGTCGAAATAGCCCGGGGTGTCCAGTACATTGATTTTTACTTTTCCCCATTGAATCGGAACCACAGATGTCGAAATTGAGAATTTTCTTTTGATCTCCTCTTTATCATAATCACTTACCGTGTTACCATCTGTTACCTTTCCCAAGCGGTTCGTAATACCTGACAAGTAAGCCATTGCCTCCACCAGACTTGTCTTTCCGGCACCGCCATGACCGAGCAGGACCACATTTCTAATTCTGTCGCTTCTGAAAACGTCCATATGTAATACCTCCCAATTTTTGATATGTATATATTTTACTAAAAAGGAAGCAACAATTCAAGTATTTTATTCAAATTAGACAAGAAATTTTTCTTTTTTATTGGTCAAAATTACGTTTTATCGCTTTAAAGTGCAAAATCGTTGACAATTGGCGCTCCTTGTCATAAAATAATACTGTTTGGCGGACATAAGATCCGCCGTTTATTACAGCAAAAGCTTCTGATACAGGCTTTTTTGCTGTCACAAAAAGAAGAAGGAGCATATTTCAATGGAAACAACTACGATTGGCTTTATTGGTCTCGGTTTGATCGGCGGCTCCATAGCCAAAGCCATCCGGAAATTTCATCCGGAATACCAGATCCTCGCTTATAACCGGACCAGGGACACTTTAGAGGACGCCGTCTTTGACGGTATTGTGGATATTGCCTGTGATGAGCATGATTCCAAATTTGCCCTCTGTGATTTTATTTTCCTATGCGCCACCGTGGACTATAATATAGAATGTCTTCCCTGGCTGAAACAGATCATAAGGCCCGGCTGCATTCTGACAGATGTGGGAAGTGTAAAGGGAGAGATACACAGAGAGATCACCGCTCTCTCCATGGCCCCTAATTTCATCGGCGGTCATCCTATGGCAGGCAGTGAAAAGACCGGTTATGAACATTCCACGGACCATCTGATTGAAAATGCTTACTATATCCTGACACCCTCAGAGGAAGTAGGGCTTGATAAGATAGGAGTTTACACAGAGCTTGTAACCTCCATCGGTGCTCTGCCCATGATACTTACCTGGGAGGAGCACGACTACATTACCGCTGCCGTAAGCCATCTTCCCCACGTGGTTGCAGCCGCCCTTGTGAATCTGGTCAACAAGCTGGATTCCCCCTCACAGCATATGAAATCCATTGCCGCCGGCGGTTTTAAGGATATTACCAGGATTGCCTCCTCTTCCCCTTACATGTGGCAGCAGATCTGTATGGAAAACCCGGAGAATATTTCCCAGGTCCTGGATGAATTCATCCGCCTGATCGTACAGGCAAAATACCTGGTGGACCAGCGCGACGGGGACGGTCTTTATCAGATGTTCTCAGATTCCAGAGAGTACAGGGATTCCATCAGCGACACCTCCAGCGGCCCCATCAAAAAGGAGTATGCCCTCTACTGCGATATCATTGACGAGACAGGTGCCATTGCTACCATTGCCACCATACTGTCCATGAACAATATCAGCATAAAGAACATCGGCATTATCCACAACCGGGAGTTCGATGAGGGCGTACTGAAAATAGACTTCTATGATCAGACAGCCCAGCAGGAGGCAGCAGAACAGCTTGGAAAGCGGAACTACATCATATATGAACGTTAGGAGCCATTCATGAAATTCAAAAAAATAAATGCCCTGAGAGGCGAAGTTACCATTCCCGGAGATAAATCAATCTCCCACCGTGCAGTTATGCTGGGAGCCATCTCCGAAGGCACCACCCGGATCACAAATTTTTTGAGAGGCGCCGACTGTCTCTCCACCATTGCGTGCTTCAGGAAAATGGGAATTGACATTGAGGAATCCCCGGATCAGATCCTGGTGCACGGAAAAGGCCTGCACGGTCTTCAGGCGCCTGCGGACATTCTGGACGCGGGCAACAGCGGAACCACTACAAGACTCATATCTGGTATCCTGGCAGGACAGTCCTTTGAAAGTACCCTGACCGGAGATGCTTCCATTCAGAAGCGCCCTATGAAACGGATCATCACTCCTCTCACCATGATGGGAGCTGATGTGGAAAGCCTTTCAGGTGACGGCTGTGCCCCCCTGAGGATCCGCGGCAGTCATCTGAAAGGGATCGACTATCACTCCCCTGTGGCATCCGCTCAGGTGAAGTCCTGCATTTTGCTGGCCGGGCTGTACACGGACAGCGTAACCAGTGTCACAGAACCTTATGTCTCCAGGGACCACTCAGAGCGTATGCTGTCAAGCTTCGGCGCTGCCCTTAAGACAGACGGCTGTACTGTGTCCATACAGCCGGAGCCGCGGCTTATGGGGCAGGAAGTAGCTGTACCGGGAGATATCTCCTCTGCCGCTTATTTTATCGCCGCTGCCCTTTTAATTCCCGGCTCTGAACTGCTGATCAAAAATGTGGGCATCAATCCCACAAGAGACGGTATTCTCCGCATATGCCGCCAAATGGGTGCTGACATCACGATCCTGAACCGAAGGGAACACGGCAGAGAGCCTGTGGCTGATCTGCTGGTGAAACACAGTCCCCTGAAGGGAACCGTCATTGAAGGGGCAGTCATTCCCACACTCATCGACGAACTTCCCATCCTGGCCGTAATGGCAGCCTTCGCCGAAGGCAGCACTGTCATCCGGGACGCACAGGAGCTTAAAGTCAAGGAATCCAACCGGCTTGATATCCTGGTACATCATTTAAGCGCAATGGGTGCCGACATCACAGGCACGGAGGACGGTATGGTGATAAACGGAGGCAGACCACTGCACGGTGCTGTACTGGAAAGCCACCTGGATCACAGGATCGCCATGTCCTTCGCCGTGGCCGGCATTGCCGCACAGGGCGAGACAGAGATACTGCAGGCAGACTGTGTGGACATCTCCTACCCTGGCTTTTACAGGGATTTACTGAAGAGATAACTGCTGCTGCGGAAAGGAGCGGAATATGTCGCAGACCACAAAACGGGCACTGGCCCAGTCTCTGAAACATCTGATGGAACAAAAACCCCTGGAAAAGATAACGGTGGTGGATATCTCGGAAGACTGCGGTGTGAACCGGCAGACCTTTTACTATCACTTCCAGGATATTTATGATCTGATCGAATGGATCTACATCAACGAGGCGGAAAAGAGACTGGGGGAAAAGACCACTTATGACACCTGGCAGGAGGGATTTCTCCAGATCCTCTCTTACATTTTAAGCAACCGGAATTTTGTCAAAAACACATACCACTCTGTCAGCCGGGAATATCTGGAGCATTTTCTCTTTCAGCAGATGTACCGCCTCCTGCTGGGCGTCATTGAAGAAAAATCAGAGGGTATGTCTGTCCGTGACACAGACAAACAGTTTATTGCCAATTTTTATAAGTACGCTTTTGTGGGTCTGATCTGTGAATGGATCGAAAGCGGCATGAAGGAAAAACCGGAAGCCATGACAGACCGTCTGAGTCTTCTTGTGCACGGCACCATTACCGGGGCATTGGAACGTTTTCGGACAGATAAAAGGCATTGAGCAGGCGTTTTACGCTTACCCATGAGAAGCCTTATGCCGGAAACACAAGTGCCCCCATATCTTTTTATACATTTTACGCGCAGTGTCTAAACTTTTGACACTGCGCTTTTTCTGTGTATAGCAATCTTTTCTCTCCCCGTTTATAGTAAAGACAGATAAAAAAGCAAATAATGATTCCTATAGACAAGGAGGTATTCATATGTATTACAGCAATGGCAATTATGAAGCATTCGCACGTCCCGTAAAACCCGAAGGTGTTGACCGCAAATCCGCATATCTGGTAGGTTCCGGTCTGGCTTCCCTGGCAGCCGCCTGTTTCCTGGTGAGAGACGGGCAGATGAAAGGGGAACATATCCACATTCTGGAGGAGCTGTCCCTGCCCGGCGGTGCCTGTGACGGCATAAAGGATGCACAGAAGGGCTTTATCATCCGGGGCGGTCGTGAGATGGAGGATCATTTTGAATGTCTCTGGGATCTCTTCCGCTCCATCCCCTCTCTGGAGGTGGAAGACGCCTCAGTCCTGGACGAATTTTACTGGCTGAATAAAAAAGACCCCAATTACTCTCTCATGCGTGTGACAGAGAACAGAGGCCAGGATGCCCACACGGATAATAAATTCGCTCTCAGCGACAAAGCAGCTATGGAGATCATGCAGCTCTTCTTCACAAAGGATGAGGATCTGTATGACAAAAAGATAAACGACGTCTTCACAGAGGAATTTTTCAGATCCAATTTCTGGCTCTACTGGAGAACCATGTTCGCCTTTGAGGATTGGCACAGCGCTCTGGAGATGAAGCTTTATATCCAGCGTTTCATCCATCACATCGGCGGACTCCCGGACCTGTCTGCGCTTAAGTTCACAAAATATAACCAGTACGAGTCCCTGATCCTTCCAATGGTGAAGTACCTGGAGGCCCACGGCGTCCAGTTCCAGTATGACACCAGAGTCACCAATGTGATTTTTGATATCACACCCAAGAAAAAAGCTGCCCGGAAGATCATGATGATCCACAATGGTCAGGAGGAATGTATCGATCTTCTGGATGACGATCTTGTCTTTGTCACCAATGGAAGCTGTACGGAGAACTCCAGTCTGGGAGATGATGAACACGCGCCTGTGTTCAACGACACTCCCGGCGGGTGCTGGGAGCTGTGGAAAAATATTGCGTCACAGGACCCTTCCTTCGGAAATCCTGACAAATTCTGCAGTGAGACGGATAAAACCACCTGGGAATCCGCTACCGTTACCACCCTGGATGACAGGATTCCGCCCTATATCCAAAAAGTCTGTAAAAGAGATCCTTTCAGCGGAAAAGTAGTTACCGGCGGTATTGTGACCTGCAAAGATTCCTCCTGGCTGATGAGCTACACCCTGAACCGCCAGCCCCACTTTAAGGAGCAGCCCAAAGACCAGCTTGTAGTCTGGGTGTACGGCCTGTTCACGGATGTCCCCGGAGACTATGTGAAAAAGCCGATGCGTGAGTGCACAGGACGTGAGATCACAGAGGAATGGCTGTATCATCTGGGTGTTCCCGTGGAGGAAATCCCGGATATGGCCGCTCATTCCGCCCGGTGCATCCCCTGTATGATGCCATATATCACTGCATTTTTCATGCCCAGGACTGCAGGCGACAGACCCAAAGTGGTACCTGATTCCTGTGTGAACTTCGCATTTATCGGTCAGTTCGCAGATACGGTCCGGGACACGGTATTCACCACAGAATACTCTGTCAGAACCGCTATGGAGGCTGTTTATACCCTCCTCCAAGTGGACCGCGGTGTTCCTGAAGTCTATGCCTCCTGTTACGATATCCGCGCCCTTTTGGATGCCACCTCAAAAATGCTGGACGGCAAGAAAGCCATTGACATGAAAGTGCCCTGGATCATGAAACTGGTTGAAAAACAGGCTCTGCGGAAAATCTCCGGGACCCTGATCGAAGATCTTCTGAAAGAATATAATGTAATCTGATACAGAGACTAGGAGGCAGGTGATCCATCACCTGCCTCCTAAATTTTCTAATCTCTGTCCAATTTTAATATATTTTTTGTATTGTTATACGTAATAAAGAAATAAGAACCATACACCAATATAAACATAACAGACGCAAACAATACATTCTGGGCGATCACATCTGCAGGAACATTTCCCAGCTCCGTGTACATGACACGGATTCCCACAACAGAGTAGAGAAGTCCCAGCACAAGGGGCACACCGAAATATACCAGAATCTGAGTCCGCAGTGTTTTTCTCATGGACGATTCTTTGGCTCCCAGCCTTCTCAGGGTTTCATAACGGGCTGTATTGTCAATGGCATTGGCTGTCTGCTGCAGTGCCAGAACCGCGCAGGCACATATCAGAAAAATAATGCCGAGATACACGGCAATATAGGAAAGCGTCATGCTGGTGGATGTGATCTCTGTGATGATCAGTCTCTTTGTAGCAATGCGAAGTCCTGTATCATTCAGTTCCATCCAGGCATCCATAAAAGCCTCTTCCATCTGCTCTGAATTTTCCGTATACATGCAGTTTAAAAGGGAACGAAAAGATTCCAATCCCTCTGCCGCCTCATCGGGCACGATCAGAGTTCCCATGTCTGAAAGCACATTTACATTCTGATAAGGCATCTGATAGACACCGTTTTTCATAAGAGAGAGGGAATGTCCGTTGATCTCTATGGGCGCCTCCCCATGCTCCGCAAAATACTCATATGCCTTACTGATCTCAGATACATCACAGTTGATCAAAAATTCCTGTCCATCCATGTTTATAGGTTCAAGGCCTTGCTGCCTGCGCAGATCATTGAACGCGGAAATCTTCATCACATAAAGCGGCTGATCCATATTTTTGTATCTGTCCTTCAAAAGCTTTTCTTTTCCCGGTGTTCCCGGAAGGAAAAAGCTGCTGATAGAGATATCAGACTGCTCATACAGATCCACTTCCACAGTGCTGGATGTCAGTTTTTCAAGGGGAAATCCAAGCTGTTCCAGCTTATCCTTGACAGATATCTCCTGCCCCGAATTTTCACGATAGCTTTCTATCACTGCATCTGCAGATGTCATTTTAGAAAGTCCTTTGGACACGGAAACACTTATTCCCAGTCCTACAGAAATAGTGGTAAATGACAGAAACAGAAGAAGGCAGATCACGGACAGCACTTTGTTGGTGGAATTGATCTTGCTGCTCACCTGATGGATGGAGAACATATTCAAATCCTTGTAATACAGCCTCTTCTTTTTGTGCAGCAAAAACAAAAAGATTCCTGCTACCGAGCGGAAGAATAAAAAGGTTCCGATAAAAAGCACCACCACACTGGCAGAGATATACTTCATATTGAATCCGTCTATGACAGAGATAACGGAGCTTACCGCCATACAGATCACAGAGGCTGTCAGCATGAAGAATTTCCCGGCCAGCTTCTCATCCGGAGCCTCCTCATTTTTCTTATCTGCGTAGAGGAGTTCTACCAGACTGTGCTTTGCCAGCATTTTTTTATTTCTCCAATTCATAAAAAAGAAGATCAGAGAGTAAAACACAAGGCATTCCACCACAGCCAGAGGAGAGATGACAAACCTGTACTGTGCCCCTTCTATCTGTAAAAATTTTATAGTGATAAGGGACAGTCCCTGGGAGAGAAAAATCCCCAGTAGTATCCCCCATATAAGAGACAACCCGCCTATGATCACGGTCTCCTTTACCAGCATCCTGGATATATCCTTCTGTCTCATCCCAAGAGTGATATATATTCCCAGCTCCTTTTTTCTTCTGCGCATCAGGAATTTATTGGCATAGACCACCAAAAAACCTAAGATCAGACTGATAAACACGGAGACGCTTGCCATCATACCCGAAGAAAAGGCCAGGTAGCTTCCTCTGTCCGACATATTCAGCATGGAAAACTGTGCGCCGATAGAATTAAACGTATAGAGCATGGAAACGCTGAACAGAAGCGTGATAAAGTAAATGAGATAATGGCGCATATTCTTTTTTACATTATTCCTTGCCAGCCTTTGGAACATAACATCCGATACGTTGTTCTTCTCAGATAACATTGCCATGGTCACCTCCCAGGAATGTCACCACATCGATTATCCTTTCAAAGAACTGCTTTCTGCTGTCATTCCCTCTTGTTATCTGATTAAAAATCTTTCCGTCCTTGATAAACAGGATCCGTTTGCAGTAGCTGGCTGTAAACGCATCATGGGTAACCATTAAAATAGTGGCTTCCAGTTCCTCATTCAGCTTTCTGAAATTTTCCAGCAGCATGCCGGAGGACTTGGAATCCAGAGCGCCTGTCGGCTCATCTGCCAGTATCAGGGACGGATTTGTTATGACTGCTCTTGCGCAGGCTATACGCTGCTTCTGTCCCCCTGATATTTCATAGGGGTATTTTTCAAGTATATCACTGATCCCGAGAATATCCGCTATGGACGCAACCCTGGCCTCTATCTTTCGGGGCTTTTCCCCAAGAATAGCCAGCGCCAGCGCAATGTTATCGTGGGCGTTAAGGGTATCCAGAAGATTAAAGTCCTGAAAAACGAATCCCAACTGTTCTCTTCTGAAGGCGGAGAGCTGTTCTTCTTTCAGCTTTGTGATCTCCTTTCCTCCCACATAGAGCTTACCCGCGGTAACGTTGTCTATGGTGGCAATGCAGTTTAACAGGGTGGATTTTCCGCTGCCGGAAGCTCCCATGATCCCCACATAATCACCTTTTTCCACCTCAAAGCTGATGTTGTCTACCGCCTTGGTAATACTGCCTTTATTTTTATAATATTTTTGAATATTTTCTGCTTTTAATATTGTCTGCATATCTGTACCTCCTTACTCTACACCTATGATACTTTAGTTTTTCCGGAACATCCACAGATATGTCTAACATTTATATTACATTTTTGTTATGTTTCCTTTGGCCCACAGTTTGGAAAACCAATGCAGATACTGGTCCCACGGCCCTGTTGTGAATCAATGGCAAGGCTCAGACCCATTTTAAGACAAAGCTGTCTGCACAGATACAGTCCCATGCCTGTGGCATTTGAGGTTTTTCTGATATTCTCTCCCGTATACCCCCGGTCGAAGACTCTGGGCAGATCCCTGGCGGCAATGCCTATGCCGTTGTCCTCCACATATAAAAAAGTCTCTCCCTCCTTCTGCCGCACGTAAAAGCGGAGTTTGGCATCAGGGCCGCAGTATTTTACTGCGTTTTGTATGAGCTGTCCCAGGATAAAGGAAAGCCATTTTTCATCCGTCATCACAGTGCACTCTTGGACCTCTATGGAGGGCATAACCTTGTGGCTGATAAGGTCTCTGGCAAAACGCTTTACCGTCTGCCGGATCACCGGCTCCAGATTTGTCCATTCCAGATGATAATCCTCCTCCACGTTCTCACTCCTGGCATAATAGAGGACCTGTTCCACATAATTGTCAATCCTGTCCAGCTCCTCCTCCAGACTCAGAGTCACTTCATTTTTGTGGTTTTCAATCAGCAGTTTGGAGGAGGCAATGGGAAGCTTTACCTCATGCACCCAGGATTCAATGTAATTTTTGTATACCCTGAATTCCATTTCCTGCTTAATGGCCTGGTCATTCATGTCCTTTTCCATTTGCCTTAAAATGGAGTGGCATATCTTTCCCTCCAAAAAAGACGGCCTTTCCACCGTTTCAGATAAATATCTTTTTTCATCCAAATCTTCAAATACCTGTAACAGGGATTCATAATATTCCTTTTTCCTGCTGTGATCCAGATACAGGCACAAGAAAAACACAAAGAAAAACGGCAGCTCACACATAAGGATCACAGGCAGCTCTGCGGAGAGTACCAGAAGAAACATACCGGCCGCGATACCTGTCCCTGTAAACAGGATACACTCCATGCTCTTATCTCTCAGATATTGGGAAAACTTCATGCTCCATACTCCTTTACACTTGATAGCCATGCCCTCTTCTGGTGACCAAAAAATCAGTAACCCCCATATTCTCCAGTTTCTTTCGGATTCTGTTAATGTTCACCGTAAGGGTGCTGTCCTCCACAAACTCGTCCTGTTCCCACAGGGCTTTGATGATTTCATTCCTGGGGATTACATTCCCCTTATTTTCCATGAGGATCCGCATGATACCCAGCTCGTTTTTAGTAAGGTCAGCCTGTTTGCCGTCATACTCTATACGGGATTTCAAAATATCCAGGACAACACCTTTGTGGGTCAGACGCAGATCAGGCTTTTGCTGGCCGCCCCAGCGTTTGAGAAGTCTCTCCATACGTGCCAGAAGCACATGGATGTTATAAGGCTTTGTAATAAAATCATCTGCTCCCACATGGAACCCGAACACTTCATCCATATTGGTATCCCGGCTTGTGACAATGAGGATTGGCACCTGGGAGGACTGCCGCACTTCCCTGCAGATGCTGAAGCCGTCACAGCCCGGAAGATTTATGTCAAGAAGGACCAGATCCGGCTCCGCATCCAGGATCTCTTTTGCCATATGCTCATAATTTTCAGAGCTGACACAGCTATATCCGTTTTTTTCAAGAACTGCCATAAGCTCCCTGCAAAGCTTCCGTTCATCTTCCACCACAAATATCTTATCCATGTAATTCCTCCTTACAGTCCCGCCTTCCCGGACAAGGGGCAGGCTCTCTCTTTGAGCCTGCCCCTTGGACAGAAGTATTATTCCGCGTCCATTCAGTCTTCCTTTCTGAAAATAAAGTCATACAAGGTCTGAAACAGTCTTGCCGGATCTATAGGCTTTGCCAGATGAGCGTTCATCCCTGCCGCCTTACTTTTTTCAATATCATCATCAAAGGCATTCGCAGTCATGGCAATGATCGGAATAGTCTTCGCGTCTAAATTGCTGAGATGACGGATGTTGGTAGCCGTTGTCAGTCCATCCATGAGAGGCATACGGATATCCATCAATACAGCATCGTAATACCCCTCCTCTGATTTGCTGAACAGCTCCAGGGCACGCAGACCGTTCTCCGCAGTCTCCACAGTAAAGCCTTTCCCCTCCAAAAGCATAACCGCGATTTCCGTATTCAGAGGATGATCCTCTGCCAAAAGCACACGTTTCCCTGTGAAATCATAGTCCATTTCCGCATCTTTTTTCTTTTCCTTTTCCTCTTCCTTTTTACCAAGGGCCTTGGAAAAGGCGGATATGAGGGAGGACTTAAACATAGGCTTGCTGATCAGCAGATTGACACCGGCCATCTTTGCCTCATGCTCAATAGAACTCCAATCATATGCTGTCACAATAATGATCGTCACCTCAGCCCCCACAATGCTGCGGATGCGCCGTGCAGTCTCTATGCCGTCCATCTCCGGCATCTTCCAGTCGATCAGTATCATATCAAAATATTTTCCGTTGTTCCACAGATTCCGTACCCGGGTTACGGCTTTGGGACCGCTGTCCACCCACTCTGCAGATATTCCCATCTCTTTCAGGGTGACCATGGCACTCTCACAGACAGCCACGTCATCATCCACAACCAATGTCTTGAGATTTGAAAAATTATAATTCTGTTTTTTCTGGCTGTGATGCAGCTTTTCCTCCTCTGTGATGCCAAGCTTCACATCCACAGTGAACTCAGATCCGATCCCTTTGATAGAGCGCACAATAATGCGGCCGTCCATCATATCCACAATATTTTTGGAAATAGCAAGCCCAAGGCCGGTACCTCCGTAGAGGGCCGTAGTCCCTGTACTCTCCTGGGAAAAGGGTTCAAATATATGAGGAATAAACTCCTCATTCATGCCTACACCGGTATCATTGATGACAAACCGGAGAACCGCATCGTTTTTTGTTCTGCGCATCTGGGCAACAGAAAAATTTACTTTGCCGCCCTCACGGGTGAATTTAATGGCATTGGACAAAATGTTGATGAGCACCTGCTGCAGCTTCATGGCATCCCCCATGTAGTAATCATCCAGCACGGGGTCCACAATACACTCGTAATCCACGCACTTTGACGCGGCCTGGGCATTGCAGATAGAATTGACCCCATTTAAAAATTCTTCCATGGGGATCTTTTCATTCTTCAGCAGCATCTTGCCGCTCTCGATCCTGCTCATATCCAGAATATCGTTGATCAGTGACAAAAGAAAGCGCGATGAGATTCCTATCTTGGCAATACAGTCTGCCACCTGCTCATCGTCTCCTATGGACTGGGCCGCTATGGCACTCATACCGATAATGGCATTCATAGGCGTACGGATTTCATGGCTCATACGGGAAAGAAAATCTGACTTTGCCGCGTTTGCCTGCTCTGCCGCCACCAGAGCTGCTGCCATTTCTTCCTTCTGGCGCTGCTCCTGACGGACCACATCTGTCACATCCGTTCTTGCCAGGCAGGCCCGTCCCAGTTCCCGATCTATGTAGAAGACCTCGCAGCGCTTGACCCGCGGCTCCTTGGCCTCATTTTTCATCTCTACAATAAAGGAATAGGATTCACATTCCTCCAGCCGTTCCTCCATATAACTGTATTCCAGGTACTTCAGATACGATTCACGGGCTGCTCCCTCCATTGTGCTCTCTGCTATCTCCCTGACCTCCTTTTGGAAGTGCCCGCTCTTTGGCAAGATTCCGTATGCATCTTCGTCAAAGGATATCAGTTGATAGGTATCGCGGCGGATATCAATGTCAGCGATAAACTCAAAGCCAAGATCCGTTATCTTTTTTAAGATCTGTTCCTGGGTTTTCTGCTCCGTCACATCAAATGTATAGAAGAAAACCATAATATCACCGGTCTGGGGATTCTGCTGGAAACGAAAGTTGGTATTACTCCAGAACACACTTCCGTCTTTTCTCCTTCTCAAAAATTCAAACCTGTGATCCACTTTTCCTGCACTGTAATCTGCTAATACCTTCTCCCTGTCAAGGGCACTGCTGATCTTTTCTCCATACTGCCAGTCCACAGCGGACTGGGACATATTCCGCACCGTCTCCTCATAGGTGGCTCCCACATGGGTTATGGCATCGTCAAGGGCAGATACGTAGCTCTCCACGCAGTTTTTCGTCACGTTCATCCGGCCGCGGAAATTTTTCTCGGAAGAGGACAGCTCCGCAAAGTAAGCCATCTCTTTTTCAAATAATTCCCTGGATTTCTCCTGGATCTGCTTTTCCTCAGTGACATCCACAAAAACACAATAAAAATACTGTTCTCCTGATTTTTCAGTAAAGAGCTGGGCCTTTATGGAAATCCATTTGATGGAACCATCCCTGCAGACCAGCCGGTTTTGGTTATGTATGGTATTGCCGTACTTTAACTGCTCCTTCAGTTTCTCCGTCATGACTGCCAGGTCTTCCGGATAGATAACAGAAGACATCTTATTGCCCATGGCGGCGAACTCCTCTCTGGTGTATCCCAGAAATTCAAAAAGGCCGTCATTCGCTTCAATGACGGAAAAGGAGTCATCAAATCTGCAGCAAAATACAGCTCCAGGAATATTGTTATAGATATGCAGCTGCTCCTCCTGGTCACTCTTAGTATCTAAAAGGCAAATGCTTTTGATCCGCCACCCTTCGCTCTGCAGCGCCAGGGTGAAATGCACCCGCATCTGCCAGGCGTACATCTCGTTTTTTAAATCCACCCTGCAGGAAAGGCTTATGATCTCCTCGCTCAGAGGCTGTTCATCGATAACAGAAACTTCCGGATAAAATGCATCCCTTATATTATGTATGTCCTTACAGAAATAATCCACCACCTTCTGTTTTCCACACGCATATTCCCTGTCTCCTGCCCCTGCAAAGCGTACATCACTGTCCAGAAATTCTGCAGCCAGCTCCGGTTTCCTAAGCATAAAACAGGTATTGCAGAATTCTTTGACAGCACGCCCGGCATCCATTGTCTTTCCCATTCGTTCAATCCTCTCATTACAGCAGCATTCCTGCTGTTTCTCTTTTTTGCCTGTTCATTTTATCTTAACACTTATCGAAAATAATGTAAACTACGCATAGCCCTTCAACAGACTATTTTCTTTCACGATCTTCCATTGCTTTTTTGGGTCCCATCTTTTATGATGTAAATGATCAGCGCCTCAGCGCATTTTATGTGTCACAAACATGTAAATTTCCTGTCTAACTTAATAGGAGGTAATTATAATGAATATAAAAAATAACGAAGAACTGACCGTACTGATTGAGAAGGCAACTGCCGGTCACGAAAAATCCCTGGAAACCATTATTTTAAGCGTACAGGATCTGGTGTTCAATCTGTCTCTCCGGATGCTGGGAAGCTTCCCCGACGCTGAGGACGCCACCCAGGAAATACTCCTGAAGCTCATCACTCATCTCTCCTCCTTCCGAAGAGAGAGTTCATTTACCACATGGGTTTTCAGCATTGCGTCCAACCATCTGAAAAACTATAAAAAAAGTATGTTTTCCCGTCACCCGCTCAGTTTTGAATTCTACGGATATGACATTGAACATGGCAAAGCCCTGGATATCCCGGATCCGGCTCAGGACATAGAAAAGGCCGTGCTGGCTGAGGAGCTGAAACTGTCATGCACCAATGTCATGCTCCAGTGTCTCGACACTGAGAGCCGCTGTATTTTCATTCTGGGCACTATGTTTAGGGCAGACAGCCGTATTGCAGGGGAAATTCTGGGTATCAGTCCGGAGGCATACCGGCAGAGGCTCAGACGTGTGCGTAAGAAAATGGCTGATTTCCTGGAAGAATACTGCGGAGAATATGGCCGTGGAACATGCCGATGCAAAAACAGGGTCAGCTATGCCATTCAAAACCACCGAATCGATCCGTCAAAAACAGAATATACCTCTTATGCAGAAATCCCACCGGATACACTTATGGAGGTTAAAAATGCCATGGAGGATATAGACGGACTGTCAGGGAGTTTTCAGTTCTGTAAAGCCTACAGGACCCCTGACCATACAAAACGCTTTATTCAGGATTTCTTAAAATCCACGCAGATATCCACCATTATAAATAACGAAACGGAGAATGTATAGATGAATACAGAACGAATATTGACTTATCTTACCGATCTGGAACAAAATAACTGCCGGGAATGGTATCACGCCCACAAGGAGGAATACAAAGCCGCCGGCGCGGAGTTTGAAGAACTGATCAGAGAACTGATCCTCAGGATCGGCTCCACTGACACCAGTATCCTCCACAATGAACCGAAGGATCTGACCTTCAGACTTACAAGGGACACCCGTTTCAGCCATGATAAATCCCCCTATAACCCTGCGTTCCGGGCACATATTGCCCCTATGGGAAAGCTGCCTGTACCTGTAGGGTATTATCTCATGATAAAACCGGGAGGAAGCTCCTTTTTAGGCGGCGGACTGTTCGCGGATATGTTCAAAGAGGCCACTTCTATGATAAGAGAGTACATAGCGGATCACCCGGAACAATGGGAAGCCCTCATCACGGATCGGGACTTTACTAAATATTTTACCGTCAGCGGAACTTCCCTTAAAAATGTTCCCGCCGGCTACGACAAGACACATCCCCAGGCTGAATATCTAAAATATAAGAGCTGGTACCTGGAATATCCGGTAAGTGATGAACTCATCAGATCTGCAGATGATTTTCTGGATCTGGCGGAGGATGTATTTACGAAGATGCAGCCCTTTAACCGCTTTTTAAACACTGCATTGGAGGGATTCCAAATGCCCAGGAAACCTTGAGTTTATAAGATTCCCATAAAGGAAAGCCCCATATCCGCAAACCGGATACCGGGCTTTCCTTTTCCGTGTAACTCGCAGATAATAAACCGCCAAAGACTGTACACGGCAATTTAAGATTCTGCTCCCAGGAACTGATACAACAATTTATCCAGCGCATTGATATCTATGGGCTTTGGAAAATGCGCATCCATTCCTGCATGCACAGCGGCCTGGGCATCCTCAGCGAAGGCATTGGCTGTCATGGCTATAATGGGTATTTTCTTCACATCCCTCCGGTCCATTCTTCGGATCGCTTTCGCAGCTTCATACCCATCCATACGCGGCATCTGAATATCCATCAGGATCATATCATAATACCCTTCCCGGGAATCCATAACCATCTTCACAGCTTCCACACCGTCACAGGCTTCCTCTATTTCTGCCCCTGACTCGCCGATCAGTTCCCGGGCTATCTCCCTGTTGATCTCATTGTCTTCCACAAGAAGGATCCGTTTATCCGAATAATCCATTCTGTCAGAAGGACGTCTTATCTCTTCCTGTACGGTTTTGCCGCTCAGCTCACCCAGGAGATTACAGAACTTAGCATGATAGAATGGTTTTGCCAGGAATGCTGTTACACCCGCGGCCTTTGCTTCACTTTCTATCTCTGACCAGTCGTAGGCAGTCAGCACGATCACCGGCGTATCTGCCCCTATGACCTTTCGGATGCGGCGTGTCACTTCTACGCCGTCCATATCCGGCATCTTCCAATCCACGATCACCAGACCAAAGGGATCCGCGTCTTTCTCTGCCTGTAGGACATTTTTAACTGCTGTTCTCCCATCTGTGACAAACTCAGCCCGAAGGCCCATGTCGTCCAGAAGTTCTACCGCGTTTTCGCAGATCTTCCTGTCATCATCGACCATGAGGCAGCGTACCCCCAGCCACTCATGAGGCACTTCATCTCCCCCGGTATCCTGCAGTTTTAAGGGGAAGGTCACTGTAAATTCAGAACCTGCTCCGGGTGTACTTTCCACCTGGATGCTGCCGTTCATCAGATCAACCACATTTTTTGTGATAGCCATGCCCAGACCAGTTCCAGTAACTTTGCTCTTTGTGGAATCCTGGGCGCGTTCAAAGGGCTGAAAGAGCCGTTCGATAAACGCCTCGCTCATGCCGATCCCCGTGTCCCTGCAGCAAAACACATAGTTCAGATATCCCTTCCGGCCTCCTGCTTTCTGCGTCACAGATACCCGGATACTTCCCCCTGCGGAAGTATATTTTATGGCATTGCTCATAATATTGATACACACCTGCTGAACACGCAGAGGGTCTCCAATGACTTTTTCGTTTTTCAGCCCGGCAAGGCTGACCTCCAGATTCAGTCTTCCTGCATCTGCCTGAGGCTTCAAAAGCTCTGTCAGATCAGAAATAAGCTCCGCGAAATTAAACGGCTCATATCTCAGGGAGAGCTTGCCGCTCTCGATCATTGACATATCCAGCACATCGTTGATCAGACTGAGCAGATGTTTGCTGGAAAGACCGATTTTCTTCAGACATTCAGACACCCTGTCCCTGTCGTTGATATGGGCCGCAGCTATGGCTGCCATTCCTACAATGGCATTCATAGGTGTACGGATATCATGGCTCATATTAGACAAAAACCGGCTCTTGGCGCTGCTGGCAGCCATGGCATTATCAAGGGCACTCTGAAGTGCCTGGCGCTGCTGCTCCTCCTCGTGGCGCTGTTCATCAATACGGCGGGAAATGAGGATTGCCAGCCTATCCTCTGAATAGGGATTATCCACATGGATGATCTGCGTGGAGGTCCAGTGATATATATTATCCGTAAGCTTCTGCTTTGCTTCCAGGAATATCTCTTTTTTCTCCTCCAGTATCTCCCTGATGTTATCAAGGGCAAACCGCTCCATATAATCCTCCATATTGTCTCCATGGATGGTATGGCGCATGTCTTCAAAAAGCTCACTGTATGTTTTCTGTCTTCCTATGCCCAGCATTAGATCCGGATCGATATAGATAAAACCCAGAGTATCTTTTGTAAGATTGATGCTGATGATCACAGGATATGCATTAGAAATTGCTCCTACCAAGGTGAGGCGCTCCTGCAGTTTTGCCCGCTCTTCTGCCTCTGCCCTTGCCTTTTCTTCTGTCACATCGCGGAAGGCAGCGATCAAAACCGGAGAATCATTTTCATCCAAGGTTTTCTCCACAATTCCGGCTGCCCAGAAATAACTGCCGTCCCTTTTCATCACCCTGTTTTCAAAAACATGCTTGTTATCCCTGTCTGGTTTCTCTTCCGAGATCCGCATTACCTGTTCCAATTCATCCGGATGGATAATGTCACGAAGGCTGATACCCTTTGGCGCATCATTGGACGCACTTTCAGGATAGGACAAAAGACGCAGCCCTTCCCGGTTGAGCTGAAGCAGATGATACGGCTGTTCCACTGTCATAAGGGCAACCCCCTCGGGTATGGCGTTATATAGGTGGCCGATGTAATTCGCCTGGCTTCTCAGTCTTTTATTGACTTTGTTCACATAGTACAAATAGAAAGCCACCAACAGGAAAATCCCAGCCAGTATACTCACGATCAACGCCATGGAACGCATCAGGATCACATTTGTCTGCGCGTTCACCACACGCTTCGGTATGATAGAGATCAGATACCAGTCTGTATCCAGCTTCAGAGGTGTATAGCTGAATACTGTATCCTCACCCTGATAATAAAAGACCGCCCATCCCGTGCGCAGTTCCTTCAGAGACTGCCTGAAGCTGGTTATGCCGGCCTCCTCATTTCTGGTCAGAGGCAGCATATCGAACAAATTCTGCACAGTCTTATTGCTGTTTGGGTGAGGGGAACGTATAAGTACATTTCCCTTCGTATTTACAACATAGGAAAATCCCGCATTGTTGTAAAAGGACAGGCTGAAGCTGTCCACAATACTCTCCACCTCATACTGCTTAATGAGATATCCTGTGGTCCCATCTTTAAGCTCTGTCCTGACAAAAAGATCAAAGACATTGACGCCGGTGGCACTGCTGATATGGGGATCCAGTATGCCGGAATCCTTGTCTATATTCTTAAGTGCATCCTCCACGCCCTTATCCTTCTGTGATGCCTCCGGGATACAGGTGCCGTCCGACAGATAGAGATACACACCGTCTTCTATATCACTGTAATTTTCTATCAGTCTGCCCAGCTCTTTTTTCTGTTCTTTTGTAAATCCCTCCGCATAACCGGCTACGGTATCCATAGATTCAAAATTTTTACGCAGCTGCACTTTAAGAGTGCTGCATCCCTGCCGGGTACTTTCCATGATCGTATTGATGGATTGTTCCCAGAGCTGTTTTCTGACCCCCTGCACAAAAAGAAAGGTAAAGAGGAAAAGGACGCTCCCTACGATCACTGCAGCCAAGGCTGTCTTTCTCTTTATGCCGGAAGTTTCTTTATTCTGACTCACCGCATACCCCTTTCCTTTTTATTTTCTTCATCCAGCCATTCCATTGCAGAATCCAGTTTCTCACCGGAAAGCAGTTTGACTGAAACCTCTTTTGTCCATTCCCATATGGGAAGTTCCAGCAGGCCGTCCGTTCCGATCACAGTTCTTCCTGACTGGTAACAGGATACCAGCGGTTGGATTTCCTGGACAGAAGAAGGACTTCCGTTGTTCAGAGGATTAAAGGAAGACTGCTGGTCCGCGAATTTCTGGACGTTATCAGGTCTGGTGAAGTATTCCACGAATTTTAATGATGCTGCCATGTGTTCACTGTCAGCGTTTACACTCAGCCTGGTATCTGCATTGATGACCAAAAGGGAGCCGTCTTCCAGCACCGGATACGGAACCACCTCAAACTCAAGATCCGGCTCCATACTCTTTACCCTTCCCGCAGCCCAGGCTCCGGTCAGCATAAAAGGGGACTCTCCCCTGGCAAATTCATCTAAATCATCTGAGGTCTTATTCGTTTTTAATGTGTCCGCGGCGCTGACATATCCCTTTTCGATGAACTCCTCAGCCAGAGAAAAACCGGGGTACAGATATTTGCTCAGCATTTCTTTTCCCTCATTGAGCTGCGCAAACACTTCCCTCTGACTATCCTCCTGATATGTATAATAGAACCCTTTTCCGATTGCCAATGTTTTCAGCGAAATATCATTATTGGCTATCACAGGGGTGATTCCCTCTTCTACAAAATGCTCACAGATCTGTTCCCACTGGGCCAGGTTCTCGGGAATCTCCTGCTCATGATCTCTCAGCAGTGTCTGATTGCAATACAGACCAAAGGCGGACACTGTGGTGGGCACCCAGTAAATATCCCCCTGATCCTCCATCTGACTCAGCATGGTATCTGTATAGTCCGTAATAATATCCAACTCTGAAAGCTCCGCCAGTTTCCCCTCTTCTTCCAGTTCCAGCACAATATCGTGATTCACCATAAAGACATCATCACCTTTACCGGCATCCATTCTCTTACGGAGAGCCTCGAAATATTCATTTCCCTTCAGGCTCTCATAGGACACACGAATATCCGGATTCTCATCCATGAATCCGGATATTATCTCTTCGATCACAGTGACATTTTCAGGTTCGTATTTGTTGCCGAAAAAGGTTATGGAAGTGATATCCTCCGGCAGATCCTGATAGTTTGTCACTGTATTCCTCTCACCGCATCCCACAAGCGTACAGCTACCCATCAAAGTCACTGCCAGTAGCAGCGGCTGTTTTCTTTTTTTCATCTTGTCGGCACTCCTCTGCCCCATATACCCTGTATATGCACGGCAATTTTCAAGTTTCTGCAAACCTTGTTCACACTCGTTCTATCTTAACATAAGAAGAAGGAATGTGCAATCGCGGCTCTGCTGCTCTCTGTGCTCATCTCTTCTGAGTCGGGGCAAAATAAAGGCGTTCAAATTCACGGGCACATACCGGCCGTCCGAATAAATACCCCTGTATATAGTCCGGGGAAGCCTGCATAACCGTATCAAATTCCTCTTTCGTCTCTACACCCTCCACGCAGACTTTTAGGTGAATGATATGCGCCAGTTTTACAATATATTCCAGAAATATGTACTCATAGCTGCCTTTGCTGAGTCCCTTGATAAAACTGCGGTCTATCTTGATGACATTTGCAGGGAGTTCCTTTAGATGGCTCAGGGAGGAATACCCGGTTCCAAAATCATCTATGGCAATTCCGTACCCCATCTCATGCATATCCCTAAACTCCTGGTTCAGAAAATGAAGATTTGGCACCCAGCAGCTCTCTGTCAGTTCCAGAATGAGATTCTTTGCGGACACTTTTGGCACGTGCTCATTTTTAAGATATTCCAACAGGGCATTTTCTTTTAACTGGACATAGGAAACATTGATGCTCATAGTAAAATCAGGGTCATATTTCTGCCACTCCAGACATTGCTTGGCGCCCTCCTCCAGAACCCATTTTCCAACCTGGATGATCAGGTGATTCTCCTCCAAAAGAGGAATAAATTCAATAGGAGAAACCTCCCCATGCTTTGGAGAATGCCAGCGCAGCAGAGCCTCCGCCCCGATAACCTTCTGGGTAGAAGTGTCGATCTGGGGCTGATAGAACAGCTCAAATTCACTGCACCCGTTGTTCACACAGGCGTGCAGGCTCTCCTGCAGCTCCATGATCTTCCGCCTTCTGTTGTACATTTCTCTGGAAAAGAACACAAGCTGGTTCTTTCCGTTCATCTTTGCGATCTCCACTGCATTTTCCGCATGTCTGAATAATTTCTGATAAGTTCTTCCGTCTTCCGGGATCACACAGGCACCTGCTGAGATAGATATCAGCAGCGACTGCTCATCCACTGTGAAATGATTGGCCACAAACATCTGTATATTTTCATAGATCTCCTGAATGATCTCCCTGGTACCGCCCTCCATCAAAAAGGCAAACTCATCACCGTCCAGACGATACATCTGGCATCCCGGAGGGAGCAGCTCTTGGATCCGGGTGGAAATCATATTCAAAGCCCTGTCTCCAAAGGCATAGCTGTACTTCTCATTGATATTTTTAAAATTGTCAATATCCAGTACCACCATAACACCCTGCATACGCTTTCCGCATTTCAGGATCTGGCAGACATCATGCTCAAACTGGTTTCTGTTCATCAGCCCAGTGACGTTATCAAATTTGTTCTGCTTGCCAATATTGGAAATCCTGCCTATCATAAAAAGGGGACGGTTCTGTTCATCGGTCTTCACCTTGCCCCTGCAGGACACCCATATGATCTGGCCTGTCTTTCTGTAGACTCTGTACTCCATATCATGATAATCCTTGACGCCGGCCTGGATTAGCTGCAGATCTTCAAGCCAGAGCTTCAAGTCTTCGGCCACCATAACACTTCCCCATATGGTCAGCACATCGTTCTCTATGCTGCGGTCAATACCAAAATCATCATAAGCGTTTTCCGATACGTAAAAAGTCCCGTTCTGAATGTCCCACATATAAAGGTAATCATCCGTTGTCTCAGACAGCAGGTCCAGAAATACACCGGCAGAAAACATTGCTTCTTTGATCAAATTAGGCATACCAACCTCCTGTGTACCTTGATAGATATATTATAGCTTAATTTAAATGTCATTACCAGGTGGTTTTGTGTAATATTTTGCCCTTTCGCGTACAAAAAAGAGCAGAAAACACTTGTCAGCCATTTTCTGCTCTTTCTAAAAAATCATAAACTTAATTACTGTTCAGGATTTCGGCGATATCCCCAATTCCTTTTTTGCCGAAAAACACCTTCTCATCATTGAGGATCAAACAGGGAACACTCATCACTTTATACTTTTCTTTCAACTGCGGGAAATGGGCAAGATCAAACATTTCCGCCTCCACGTATTTTGAAACGGCTGCTGCCTTCTGTGCAGACATGACCGTTTCCGGGCACATGGTACAGGACAGGGAAACCAGTACCTTTAGATTGACCGGATGATCCAGGGCTTCCAACTGCTCTCTGATCTCCTGCCGGATCTCCTGTCCCGGTCCGGCCACATTGTAAAGGGCTATGATAAAGGAATTAAACTCATGTCCTCCCGGCACCCCATGAAACTCTATGCCGCTGCTTACACCGTCAGGATAACACACTTCAATAGATGGCAGAATGCGGCTTTCTGCGTTTTCCACATCTTTTGCTTCTTCCCAGGTCAGCATATCCGTCATTCCTTCTAATTCCCGCAAAAATCCGGTGATCTCTCCGGACAAAGGCTCTTCATTCAGCCAAGCCTTTAGCATCACAGGCTGACTGAATTTTGCAAATATACTCTCGAGCTGTTCCCTGACGGTATCGCTTAAAAATCCTTCCGCCTTTCCCTCCGTTCTTTTCTTCGTCTCTGCCGAAGGCTCCGCCTTTTTTGCCTGGTGCAGCCTTCTCTCTGATACCAATTCAGGGATTCCCAACTTTGTGTGAAGCTCAGACACTGCTTTTTCAAGGGCAGTTGCCGCGGCAGCTCCGTCCGAAACAGCGGTCACAACCTGACGTAGATTTTTCACACACACGTCTCCTGCCGCGTAGACTCCGTCCAGATTTGTCTTCTGGTCGTGGTCTGTGATCAGATAACCCTTAGCGTCCTTTTCCACGTCATCCCCGATCCAGTCCGTATTGGGCACATACCCGGCAAACACAAAAACACCGAAGCCCGGATCCTCCCCTGCTTCATGAACCCACTCTTCCTGTGTACGGTTATTTCTGAATCTGGCATAAGACACCATATCCTGACCGCCCACCTCCAAAAGCTCCGTCTCGAAAAGTACCCGGATCGTCCCGAATTCTTTCAGCCGGTCAGAGACTGTCCTGGCACAGGAAAATTCTTTCTTCCGCACAACTATGGTCACCTTCCTGGCGTATTTTGTCAGAAACATAGCTTCCTCCACAGCGGCAAATCCGCCTCCGATGACAAAGACGTCCAGCCCGGAAAAGAATTCCCCGTCGCAGGTGGCACAGTAGGCGACACCTCTTCCCTGAAACTCCCGCTCACCCTTAAATCCCAATTTACGGGGATTTGCGCCGGTTGCCAGCAGCACTCCCAGAGACCTGAATTCTCCTTTTGTGGTATAGAGAGTCTTGATCTCACTGTCAAGCTTCATATCCAGTACCTCTGCGGGTGCGAACTCGGCACCGAAATTCTGGGCCTGACGGAACATATTCTCTGTCAGCTCTTTTCCGCTGGTCTTCTCCACTCCCGGATAATTTACAATCTCTGAGGTTATGGTGATCTGTCCGCCGATCTCTGCCTTTTCCAGAACCAAGACCCTGTACTTTGCACGTGCCATGTAAAGGGCTGCTGAAAGACCCGCCGGGCCGCCGCCTATGATCACAAGATCATATAGATTCTTTTCTGTATCCATGACATCTCCTTTCTTTTGAAAACCCTCCGCATCTCAAAGGGAGATGGGAGGGTTCCTTTTCATTATAATTCCTAAATCAAGCCAACCAGATCAAGGCTTGGCTTCAGCGTCTCTGCTCCCGGCTTCCACTTTGCCGGGCAAACCTGGTCTCCGTGTTCTGCTACAAACTGGGATGCCTGAACGCGGCGGAACAGTTCATCCGCATTCCTTCCCACATTGCCCGCGATCACTTCATAGGCCACGATTTTTCCTTCCGGGTTCACAATGAAGCTCCCCCGCTCTGCCATACCATCGGCTTCGATCATCACTTCAAAATCCCTTGCCAGAGCGCCGGTGGGGTCTGCCAGCATGGGATAGGTGATTTTTTTAATGGTCTTGGATGCATCGTGCCATGCTTTGTGCACAAAATGTGAATCACAGGATACACTGTAAATCTCGCATCCGATACCTTTGAATTCCTGGTATTTATCAGCCAGATCTTCCAGTTCTGTGGGGCACACAAAAGTAAAATCCGCAGGATAGAAGAAGAACACACTCCACTTTCCAAGCACATCTGCTTTTGTTACTGTTTTAAACTCTCCGCCTGCATAGGCCTGAACTGTAAAATCTCCGATTTCTTTGTTTATCAATGACATATCTATTACCTCCTTGTAATGTACCGGCGTGTGTCTTATTATTATTTTCGGCATGCTGTACGTTACAATCTGCCGTGTTGAATCTGGAGACACACTATAGCCTTATTATTGTCTGCATGGTGTCAAATCATTCCCGCTGTCTCTTAATCCATTCTTATTCTTTCCGCATAAGCTGTTCAGCCTCAGCGGCAATAATGCCAAATGGATGATACCTGCTTGAATTTTGCATAGTTAGTTATCACTAACTATTCTCAATATAACAGACTTCCATGAAAAAATCAAGTAGAAAAAACAGGAAATACAAAACCAAAACTGCTGTCTGCTGCATTTACCTGCACAGCACCATGACAACGGAAATTCCCAGCATCACCAGTGCTGCTAAGACTAAAGGCACCATACCGTCATAATAACCGGCCCGGCTGTCCAGGCGGTAATAGAGTACATAGCAGACCAGACTGATAACTGCCGCGGCCACGGCTGCCGCAATAAAAAAAGCCGCCGTTCCCCAGGAAAAGCACTGATAAAAATACAGTGCGTTGATCTCCGCTAATGTAAGCATAGCCCAGCCTACGATAAGCATCAGCTCTGTGGTCACTGGTCTTTTAAAGAAAAACAGGGTGACTGCCACTAATAGAGCATACACCGCGATACCGCCCCACAGCACAACGCTGTCTGAAAATGGTTCTCTGCAGCACTGGGAAACTTTTATGCCTCTAAGGATCACAAGAATGGCTGCGATACCGGATACTGCCGCTGGTATGAGCAGCCACCCCGTCTTCATTCCCTTGACAGCATTCTTTGGCCTAAATGCCAGCAGCCACCACGCCAGATAGAATATACAGCAGACTATCAACAGAACATTTCCAAATAATATTTGTCTCAAATACGTTTCATAACTGATCAGTCCCAAGCTTGATCACCCTCCTCTTTTCCTGCACATATACAGAATATTTTCTGTGGTGTGCTGTAATGTCTGTGCCTGTTATTTCCAGTATATCACATTTCAGCACCCATCGGCTCCAAAGAAATCTGATATCATGTGCAGTAATGAAATATTTAAAAATAAAAGTTAAGAAAAGCAAAAGTTGTTCTCCCGGTTCTATTGATTTTTTCAATAAAATGTTATATTCTTTTATAGGTTAGCAAATTCTAGTATTCACAAACATAATACATATTTTACCAACTAACAGAGCAGCCTTTCTGCACATTTCATTTCAAAACCACCGGCATTTTTTTGCTGACTTTAGACATATGGCGGCGGGCTGTTTCTCTTATGAAAGGAGCAATCATTTATGCACTGCACGCGAAAACTCAATGACTCGATCAGCTGGATGGGCGGCAATGACCGCAGACTGGCACTTTTTGAAAACTTATTTCCTATACCGCGGGGTGTCTCTTACAACTCCTACCTGATCACAGATGAAAAAACTGCCTTGATCGACACTGTGGATGCCTCTATCTCCCACCAGTTCCTGGAAAATATTTATTCAGTTCTGGACGGACGTTCTCTTGACTATCTGGTCATCAATCACATGGAGCCGGATCACTGTGCCAATATCGAAGAGCTTTTGCTTCGCTTCCCGGATCTGAAAATTGTAGGAAATGCCAAAACTCTGACATTCGCAAAACAGTTTTATGATATGGATATGGAGGGCAAGACCATAACTGTCAAGGAAAATGATTCCATCTTTCTTGGGTCACATACACTTCGTTTTTATTTTGCACCTATGGTACACTGGCCGGAGGTTATGGTGACTTATGAGGAGAGCGAAAAAATCCTCTTCTCCGCAGATGCCTTTGGAAGCTTCGGGGCACTGAACGGTCATCTCTTCAGCGATGAGGTTGACTTTGACAGAGACTGGCTGTCCGATGCACGCCGGTATTACAGCAATATTGTGGGAAAATACGGCGTTCAGGTCACATCCGCACTGAAAAAGCTGTCCGCGCTTGACATCCGCATGATCTGCCCTCTGCACGGCCCGGTCTGGAGAGAAAACCTGGATTATCTTCTGGATAAATATTCACATTGGAGCAGCTATCAGCCGGAAGAAAAGGCTGTCGCACTGTTTTACGCCTCCATGTACGGAGATACAGAGAACGCTGCCGATATTCTGGCTGCTGGTCTGGCTGAAGCAGGCGTAAAAAACGTTGCCGTCTACGATATATCCAATACGCATGTTTCCACACTGATCGCAGAGTCCTTCCGCTGCAGCCATCTGGTCATTGCCTCCCCCACTTACAACGGCGGCATATATCCGGCCACACTCACTCTGCTGCATGATATGAAAGCGCTGAATCTTCAGAACCGGACCATCGGACTGATCGAAAACGGCACCTGGGCGCCAACCAGCACAAAGCAGGTGAGAACACTGCTGGAAGAAATGAAAAATATGCAGATCCTGGAACCGGCGGTCACCATCAAATCCGCTCTGAAGGGAGATTCCATGGAACGTCTGAACGAACTGAAAAACAGCATTCTGGAATCCCTCCAAAACGTTTCCCTATAAGCAAAAAACATCCGGGCACCCTGTTTTCTGACAGAATGCCCGGATAATTTTTTCGGAATCTATTCCACCTTATTCATCTGCTCCATGATCTTTTTTGTCTTCCAGTCCTTTGACAGATGGCCTGCCAACAGGATACACAAAAGAACTGCCATGGCAGAGATCATGAAAAATGCAGGATAGTCAAAATGGTATTTATGGCCGAATGCCCTCATATCCGACTGCTCATACAGATACTTCAGTACAGGAATGGAGCAAAGATATGCCAGAGCCACACCACAAAGTCCCAGCACAGTATTTTCAAATATCATCATCCGGCGGATCATTTTTACACTCATGCCTATGGCGCGGAACATACAGATCTCCTGGGTCCTTATCTGCATCCGATAGCTCAGATTGTTTATCACATTGATCAGCACCAGGATAAAAGAGATCACCGCGATTCCCACCACATATACCATCTGTTTCCTGAAAAGCGTCTCATTTTTCTGGATGTCTGACAGCATACTGCGGGTGGAGATTCCCTGAAACTGGCTGCCCAGCCGGATCAGCTTTCTCTCCAGCTTCTCCCTGCCTTCTTCCGTCAGATTCTCATCCCCGTCCATGTTCAAACGCTGTATGTGGCTGTCCGGGCACAGCTTTTCAACCTGGTCATCACTGGTGATCAAAAGCGGATACACCGTAATATTGCAGTCATACATATATGCGAAAGAAACGATCGCCGCCACTTTATATGTTTTGTAGCAATACTGGGCATCCGTGTCTGCCAATTGCTCATACGATAGATTCCCGGTGTCAAAATCCTGACGGTACTTGACCTGGATCCGGTCTCCCGCCCGATATTCCATAAGCGGGGTTCCCTCTTTAAAGCTGCCGGGATACGGGTTCTTCTTCCTGGCATCATCCATGCGCAGCACGGAGAGTATGATCTCATCGTCTTTCAGCCCATTTTCATCAAAGTCTCCCTCTATGATATATTTTTTCAATTCCGTCAGTGCATTTTTATTATATCCGTAGATGAGGGATTTATAAATCTGGTCCTTTCCATCATTCCCCGCAAGAGGATATCCCTGATGTGTGAGGTACCCCTCGTTCATCTCCTCATAATATGCCTCATTCCGCCCTACCTCTTTATCATCGATCACACGGACAGGTATCCCTGACTGCGTCTTCAGATCACGGACCTCCTTAAGGGAAGCGATCTCCCCGGCAGCCTCCCTGGATATACCGTCAGATGTACTGTCTAACCGGAGCGTTCCCATATCATACTCCCCATTCAGATAATACATTTCCGCAGTATCTTCCCTGTAATTTTCAGCTATTTTCTTTTGATAGGCCAGACCGGTAAACAGGGTAACTCCGGCACAAATGGTAAGCACAACAAAAACAGAGGTCTTTTTCTCCTTGAAGATATATTTGTTTCCAAGAGAGAACAGTGTATATGCTCTTCCATGCCTGTCATCATTCTTTTTCCAATGAAAATGCCCCATGGGAAAAGAATTTTTATTCTCCTTGTTTCCGTAATTGGCGATCAGATCCGTCACCGGTTCCCGCACCATCTTCTTTCCTGTAAAATACCCCACAAGGCCGATCAGCAGCCCAATGACGATCATACAGATGCCAATGGGAAGAACAGGGATCACCGGCGCAAAGGATACTCTTTTATTGTTCAGATAGATTTCCTGGCTGCTGTCTCCCGACAAATAGGAAATGAGCAGCGCAATCGCAAAGCCCAGGATTCCCCCTGCGGGTATACTGAACAGAAAAATTTCATATAATTCGGACAGGATCAGCCGCCGAAGCTGCCCGGACTGCATGCCTATGGCCCTTAGGATGCCGTATGGACTTCTCCGTGACATCATAGTGATCTGAAAAATCCCATAAAAAACGATCATAGTGATCACCAGCAGAACACTGGAAAACTTCAGATCTGTCAGCCATAGTCCCTGGAAATCTTCCCTGCCCGGACATTTCTTTACCTGCTTTTTCTCTATATCCAGATTCCTGCAGACAGCACTGACTTTCTTTTCATAATCCGTTTTGTCCTGAAAACGGACAAATACGGAATAGTTATCCTCTTCCCCTGATTTTACAGGCGCATAGAGTGTTTTAAGACCGTATTTTTTGTTGCTTGGCACATCCGACAGGATTCCCACTAATTGATGCGTCTCCGTATGGCCGGCATTCTCGTCGTATATCTCGATTTCCTGTCCGCATACCGGTTCGATCCCCATATTCAAAAGTGTCCAGCGTTCCGCCACGATCTCATTTTCTGACTTTGGAAGTCTTCCTTTTTCTACCACGGTGGTCAGTGTTATATACTGGTTATCCCCCCGTTCCAGACGAACATCCGCTGAATTTTTTGCGTATTCAAAATTATCAAGCTGTGTCACGGCATACCACACAAGGTCCTGATCAGAAGCCAGTTTTTTCACTTTGCTGCTGTCGATTTCATTGATGCTGCAGTCAGAATCCGTAAAAAGCATCTTTGCCTGGATATTTTCCATCCTGTGGTTCGTATGGACCAGGATCAGCAGGGATGTGATGAGCGTTATACTGAACACAAAGCAGGAAAACAGCGCAAGCGTATTTTTTTTATAGCTTTTCATAAAGCGATGCCGCAGACCGAGCCTGCTGTCCGCTTTTTCTCTTATTTCCATCGGTATCCTCCCATCACATAACTATTTTCCCATCCTCAATACGGACAATGCGGTCAGCCATCTGTGCGATCTCTTCATTGTGTGTGATCATGACAATGGTCTGACAGTACCGTTCACTGGTCACCTTCAGGATTCCGAGCACATCCTGACTGGTTTTGGAGTCGAGGTTTCCGGTTGGTTCATCTGCCAGAATAACAGAAGGCTTGATCGCCATTGCCCTTGCGATTGAAACCCTCTGCTGCTGCCCTCCTGAAAGCTGTCCCGGCAGACTGTCACACTTCTTCTCCAATCCCAAGATTTCAATGATCTCCTGGATATATCTTTGATCCACTCTTTTATTATCCAGCTTCAGGGGCAGGATAATATTCTCCCATACATTCAGCATAGGGATCAGATTAAACTGCTGGAAAATAAATCCTATCTTTCTTCTTCGGAAGATTGTCAGTTCATCATCACTGAGTTGTTCCAATTGTTTCATATCCATGATCACACTTCCGCTTGTGGGGACATCCAGACCGCCGAGCAGATGCAGAAGGGTGGACTTGCCGCTGCCGGAAGTTCCTACGATGGCTGCAAATTCTCCTTTTTCCACGGAGAGGTTTACGCCGTCCAGGGCTGTCACCTCCGACTCCCCGCTGCCGTACACTTTTCTTAAATCTTTTGCCTGTAAAATTACCATAATGATCTCCTTCACGCAAAATAGCCTGTATTATTACAATACAGACTATATCATAGAAATATTTCCACCCGGTGTCAGGAATATATCAGTTCTGACACATTATCCCCTGTACAAAAAAATCGAAAATGTTGACCCTTTTTCCGGTTCTGAAGCCAACTTGATATACCCTTTTTCCCTTCTTACCACTTCTCTTGCAAAATACAACCCAATCCCCACCCCCGGCTGTCCGGATACTGTCCTGGAACGGTAAAACCGTGTAAAGACAGATGCCTGTTCCTGCTCTGGAATTCCGATCCCCGTATCCGTCACATCCAGGCGCAGGAACAGGGAATACAAGATCACGCGCAGCCATACCGTTCCGCCCTCCGGTGTATATTTTAAAGCATTATCTACAATATTTCCCACCGCTTCTGTGGTCCACTTCAGATCAAACACTGCCTCTTCCACAGAATCTTCTATTATAAGAGTGACACCCTTCTGCTGTGCTTTTTTTGTAAACTGTCTGCGAATGGCAGTCAAAACCTCCCGGATACAACAATTGTGCGGCTCCAGCTCCAGGATCCCGTTCTCCAGCCGTGACAGCTTCACCAAAGATCCAATGAGAAAATCCAGCTTATCCACCTGGTCTATGACAGCGTCAATTTCCTCAGCGATATCTTCCTTTACAGAACAGTCTCCTGCCTTCCATTTTTCCTGCTGCTCCTTCAAAAGCTCCGCATAGATTTTAATGTTTGCGATGGGTGTAACCGTCTGATGGGAGATATCAGAGATCAAAGACTGTATCCGCTGCTTCTGCTCCGCCTGCTGTACAGAGGATAGGCGGCTGTCATTTAAAAAACGCCACATGGCGCTCTCCAGCTCTGAGATTTTGGTATCCTCAAGCTTTCCCTCTAAAAAAGTGCCCGCAGAGGCATCCTCCAGCATCTCCTGAAGACGCCTCAGCAATTTTTTCTCCCGTGCCCTGCCCGCTGCAAGAACTATGAGAAACGCTGCCAGAAGACAGAGGATCACGAACACACAGATTCCTGTCATAATATTTGTTTTCATACCTGCGTTCCCTTTTCCTGCCGTTCCCACACATAGCCGATGCCGTAAACGGTCTTGATATAGGCTGCCTTATGCTCCGTTTCCTGCAGTTTGCCCCGCAGCCTCTTTATCACCACAGTCAACGCGTGTTCTTCCACATATTCGGAGTCACCGGACCATATCTCATCTGTGAGGACCTCCCTGGTCAAGACCACACCGGGATTCTCCACCAGCTTTCTCAAAAGCCTCTGTTCCGTCCGGCTCAATTCCACACCGGTTCCGTCTACCCGGAAATCCATTTTGCGGAAATCAAATGAATAGTTTTCGGTCTGAAATATTTCTGCACTTGCTGTCTCATTTTCTCTGAGCTGTACTTCTATTCTTGCGCGAAGCACCATCAGGCTGAAAGGCTTGGTGATATAATCATTTGCCCCCAACTTCAGACCAGTGACAATATCCATCTCCATATTATTTGCCGAGATCAGGATCACTGGCACCGCGCTTTTTTGCCGGATCTCCGTCAGCCAGTCCAGTCCGTTTCCATCCGGCAGGTTAATGTCCAGCAAGATCAGATGTATGTTCTCTTTTTGGACTGCTTCTCTTCCGGAAGAGACACAGTCACACTGGATGCAGTCATACTCCGGACCTTTCAAGGCCAGCCGGATGCCGTTGTTCAGTTTCAGATCATCTTCTACGATCAATATATTTTTTTTGGAATGAGTTCCCATATGATATCTGTTCCTTATCTCCTTAGTCAACTGTTGTAGTCACATATCTGCTTCTGCCTTGTTTTTTTGCCTTATACAAAGCAAAATCCGCCTTTTTGTAAAAAGTCTCAAAATCTGTCCCCTGTCCCTTAGCAACAGCCACCCCTATACTGGCTGTGATATTGACGCCCTCCTCTGTTCTCCTTCTGAGTGCTGTCAGCAATTTCTCCGCCTGCTCCTCTGCTGCTGCCATATCTTTGACGGCCAAAAAGCCTATAAACTCATCCCCGCCGATCCGGCCCACAACCGCATCCTTCTCAAATGCACCTGCCAGCGCCCGGGAAAATTCCACAAGCACCTGGTCGCCTGCCGCATGTCCGAGCTGATCATTGACCTCCTTGAAATGATCAATATCCAGGATGAAAAAGGCATATAAACGCTCCGGCCTCTGTTCCAGCATTTGACGGACATGCTCCTGCGCAGCTACCTTGTTGTACAGTCCGGTAAGAGAATCCCTCTGCATCTGTTCCATCATGTACAGTTCATGGCGTTTCTGCTCATCTATATTCTGGCGGTATACCAGCATCCGCACAGAGCCATCTTCCTGCCAGCGGAAAATATGAGCCGTAATGCGCATCCAGTAATACGTCTGACCGTCTGAGGTGATCATGAAATCATACTGCAGATTTTCCTTCCCGCTTTCAAAGGCTTCCAACACTCTTTCCGGATGAAAGGTATGGATATATCCCTCCCGGTATTCCTCCTTGATCTGTTTTTGCGCGATAATGCGCAGGGCTTCATCAAAAGGAATATCCGGTGGAGAACCAAGACTTTCAAAATACCCTGCCGTGGATTCACTTGCTGCCCGGTTATGGGTAATGTCAATCTCATATATATTTTCATAGAGTTGTTCTGTTGCCTCCTGGAACACTGCCTGGTGCACCTTTTCTGTAGCCACAGTCAGCTCAATGATCTTTTTATTATATCTGCGTATTACAGATGTGATGGTTATCAGCACCAAAAGGATCGTGGCTGCCACGATCAGGATTTCTCTTAAAAGCTGCAGCGCAAGCCTCTTATTGAGCAGGGTTGTATCGTTGTCTATGATCAAATACCAGTTGAGATTTTCAATAAAACGGCTGACAACATATCCATCACTTTTTTTGGAGGAATACCACAGGTCCTGTATTCCTTCACGGCTGCCCAGTATGGAATCTCTAAGCTCTGAAAAAGCACAGGTGTCAAACAGACTGCGGTCGCCCTCAAACCTGGTATAAGCGCCGGAGATCTCCACATTTCCGGATTCATCCACCAGATAGGCGTTGACGCCAAAATCATCCTCATACGTCTGAAGCAGAGACTGGAGAGAGTCCACCCGGAACCCTACGCCTACCACCCCCATTGCTGCCCCGTCCTGGTCGGTTATCCGGCAGTTGATAAAAACAGTGACCTCATTCCCGGCACCCTCCACTTGATCATTGTCAATCTGGATCCCATAATCTTTCTCTTGTTTGAGAAAGTTGTAAAACCATAGGTTTTCCGGATCTTCTTCATCCAGGATCCGGTCAAAGCCATTATAATAATAGTAATTTTTTGTTTTTACGGAAGCCAGGAACACAGAGTCATATCCATACTTATCCCGATAGGTATTCAGATAATCCCGCATGGTATCAATAAATTCCTGATCTCCTATATGCTGTTCTTCCCCTTCCAGGAAATCTTTCAACAGGCTGTCATTTGCCATGGTCAGCGAGATATTGATGGGCTTCGTAAAAATGGAGTCGATCTGATGGTAGATATCCTCTGATGTCAGTCTTGATACACTTTCCATATCTTTTCTGAAGATTCCCTGATTTGACTGGTAACTGATAACTGATGTGACCACAAATCCAATGACGATCACAATACAAACCAGAAAATTCGTCCGCACTAAAACATTTTTCTTCATTCTGACATCCTCTCCGCCCTTTTTTCCTGTTTCCGGCTGTATATTCTTCTGCCAAAATACCGCATTCTGTCTTTCTGTCCGGGATGAAAGCCTTTCATATCCTCTGTCCATTATATCTTTCTTCCGGCACTTTTAAAAGTATTTTTTCCATCAAAGCCATTTATCCAGTACCATCTGCAACTGTTCCATGTCAATGGGCTTTGCAAGGTGTCCATTCATCCCGGCCTTTCTGGTTTTTTGGCGGTCATCCGCAAAGGCATTGGCAGTCATGGCAATGATAGGGATCGACTTCACATCTTTCCGGGGAAGCATGCGGATTTTTTCAGCCGCTGTACAACCATCCATGACCGGCATCTGCATATCCATAAAGATCAGGTCATAGGTACCTTCAGGGGATTCTGTCATTTTCGCAACAGCGGCTTTTCCGTTTTCAGCAGTCTCCACAGCCACACCTGCGTCTGACAGGATTTCTACCACGATCTCCCGGTTCAATTGGTTATCCTCTGCCAGAAGCACCCTTTTCCCGCTGTAGGATCCCCGGATCACCGGACGGGAATCCACCTCCTTAAAACTGCCGTCCGCAAACTTCTTCAGTTTATAGATCAGCCGGGAACAAAACAAAGGTTTTGTGATGAATCCATTGGCGCCCGCCCGTTTCGCCTCATCCATCTGTTCAGACAGATCATAGGCAGAGATCATGATGATAGGAAGCTCATTTCCGACTTTCTCACGAATCCGCCGTGTGGTCTCTATCCCATCCATGTCAGGCATCTTATAATCTATGATCACAGCAAAGTAGTCCTCCCCCAACTTTTGTGCCTTTTCTATCTTTTCAATGGCCTCCTCACCCTTGGATGCCCATTCTGTTTTAAGTCCGAATTCTGCCAGACGTTCACAGGTATTTTGGCAGATAAATTCATCATCGTCCACGATCAGCACGGAAAACCCTTCCAGCGCGCGCTCATCCATAGGCTCCTCCTGGATCTGGAGGCAGACCGATACAGTAAACCGGCTTCCTTTTTCATAAGTGCTCTCCACCTGAATGGTGCCTCCCATGAGTTCTGCAATACTCTTACAGATGGAAAGTCCAAGGCCCGTGCCCTGGATGGATTGGATCTGCTCATCATCTGCCCGCTCAAAAGGTTCAAAAATACGATTTAAAAATTCAGGCTTCATTCCGATTCCCGTATCTGACACCACAAATTCATAATAGGCCATATCTTTTTTGGGTGAAGGCGTCTCTTTGATCTCCATGCATATACTGCCCTTGGAGGGTGTATATTTTACCGCATTGGACAGCAGATTCAGGATAAGCTGCTGCAGACGCTGCATGTCACTGATCACGATCTCATGGGAGAGGTGATCCACATAGGTTTTGAAGGTAAGGTCTTTGCTGTGGATCTGGGGCTGTACCATTGTCACAACGCCGTGTACCAGCTCAGCCAGGTTCACTTCCTCCTCCGCCAATACAATGCGCCCACTCTCTATTTTCGACATATCTAGCACTTCATTGATCAGGCTCAGCAGCAGCTTAGAGGAAACCGTGATCTTTCCCAGACAGTCCTGAATTCTTTCAGGATCATGGATATGGGACTCCGCTATGGTAGTCATACCCAGTATGGCATTCATAGGGGTACGGATATCATGGCTCATTCTGGACAGGAAGTCTGACTTTGCACTGTTTGCTTTCTCAGCTTCCTCCAGGGCTTTTTTAAGTGCCTCTGTCTGTTCGGTCAGTTTCTTCTGCATTTCCCTAAGCTCCGTGATATCCGTGACATCAATAAAGATTGCCAGATAAACGGGACACCCCTTCTGCCAGTCCACACAGGCGGCATTAACCTGCAGCCAGAGCATCTGGCCCTCTCGGTTCTTCACATGCATAGTGAAATGAAGCGGCTTTCCACTCAGGATATTCTCCCGCTGTCTCGTGATGCTTTCCATATTGTCCTTAATATTTCTCTTATACAGGCTGTTTTCACCTCGTTCCGCTTCACATCCAAAATATTCTGTAAAGCGGGCATTTGCCTCCAGAAGATTCATGTTCAGCTCTTGGTCGATCCGGTATTTTGCCACAAAACCGGGAAGGCTTTCATAAGTGACAGACTGTTCCTTTTGGATCTGGACCAGGTCATCAATATTTGTTATCACTGTATATCCTACCTGATAACCGTCCACATATTCATCGGCAAACCTGACAGAGAACTGAACCCAGATATGCTCTCCATTTTTTCTCCTCATACGTGTTGCGAGCTTGTAGCCTTTTTCCCCACTTCTCATTGTTTCCATGACTACTTCTGTGATCCGTTTCCACTCCTCCCGGTCATTTGCATAATATAGATCAGGTCTGTTATGGAACACCTTTTCATATTCTTCTTTTGGCCATCCGATCAACTGGTAATAAAAATCATTGGCCCAGATGAGAGTAAAATGCTCATCCAGCAGATGTTTGCTCACACTCACCCCCAAAAGCTGCATCAGTGTACTGTATTCGTAATCTTCTGCTGTCTGTCGTTTCACCTGCACGCCGTCTTTTTCCTCATTTTCCCACATAGATTTTATCCCTTTACCTTCTCTAAGTTCTCCGTATCCACGTAACCTTGTTCATATTAATCCTTTTCATCTTATTATAATTCAGAGCTATCAAATACGCAATGTTTTTACTCCCTATCTGTGCTGACAATGAAACCTTCTCTCAAAAAAAGAACCGGAAAGACCATACGGCCCTCCCGGTTCTTTTTTTCGCCTGTGTATCAAAGCGGCGATCATGAGCACGGTAATGTCAGGGAATATCAGAGAAATGATTCCCGTTTTTCACATAGACGTACACGTCCGCCTATTTTCATAGATCAGTGGGTATGATCCAGTATCCGAACATCATCTCCCACTGCTTTTTTCACTGCCTCCATCATTGCGGAAGCTGTGGGACACGGAAATCCTATAGGCGTCCCTTTTTTGATGCAGGACGCAAAGGCTATGGTATCCGCCCCCCGCTTCACCAGTTCTTTTGCCCGCAGGACAGCCTTTTTTCCGGGACATCCGCCGCAGTTTATAAAACCAACGATCTCAATATCCTCCTCTATTCCAGCAAATACCCCCTTATGGTCCTGGATCATTTTAAAATCAGCAGTTCCCGGGCAAAAGTCCTCTGTCTGCATACAGCGGATAATTCCAATCTTCATGATCATTTCCTCCCTTTGAATACGCTCAAAATAACGTGCAGAATACCATTCTTCAAAACAGTGTATACCCGCATTAAAACTTTGACACGTGTATGTCTTTTTGATATAGTATAAACACGTAATATGGGATTGTCAATCCATCCATGGCAAGTTTGACATATCCGTATAAATGTCTGATTTTTGGAAAAGGAGAAAATAATATGTACCAGGGCAATAATCCATCCGCTCTGCGCTCACGAGAAGAAATCGTGAACGCTTTTATGACGCTTCTGCGGCATTCTTCCATTGACCGGATCACCATTAAACAGATCATGGATACCGCCGGTCTTTCACGGCAGACCTTTTACCAGATTTTTTCTTCCAAAGAAGAAATCCTGGAATATTATCTGGATTCTGTATTCGGAAAATTCACCGCGCACTACAGGATAAACACAGTTCATAATCTTTGTGATGCGGCCAGGCTGTTCTTTGGTTTTTTTGAGGAATACAAGGATTCTCTGGGAGTTATCATCCGCAGCGGAAATAACAGTGTACTGCAAAGCAAATGCCGGGAGTACCTGCAAAGAGAAAAATTTGTGCATTACGCTCTCCGTGAAACCCGCACAGAGCAGGAGCAGGAATATGCCGCTGCCTTTGTCATATGCGGCATGGTGGCAATGCTGGAACAATGGATTCGGGAAGGCGCCGAAAGCAGACTGAGCGCCCAAGATCTGGCGCTGCTCGTCTGCCGTATTACCGGATCATCTAAAAAAGGGGATAAAGAAAATTAAGCTGCTATCTCACAGCGGCAAATCTTTTTTAGAAAATCTGACCGCTCCGATGGTATAACAAACAACTGCCACTGCAAGCAAGATCAAAAGCTTCCATACAAAAGCAGTGTCCACATTACTTGTTCCCACGGTTGCCAAGGCATCTACATCATATAATCCCACCAATGTGAGTTTGTTAAATATACTGAGTTCTTCTACACCCATACCGGTATTGACCATATTCTCTGACCCGAACAGGCCGATCATGGACGCCAGGAAAAACCAAACCGCAAATCCGCCGCCAAAGGCCATTGACTTTTTGCTCTGTGAGAACAGGCAGCTTCCCATATAGCACAGCCCGCATACTGCTTCCACCAGAATATACATTCCGCCAAACAAAGCCAGTATTCCCGGTACATTCACTTCATCATAAAACATAAAGGTGGTTCCTATTCGTGTCGCACATACAACGGCGATCATGATAAACGGAACAACAAGCATAAATACCATCTGTGTTATGGCAACAGCCGAGCGCTTTGTGGGCGTGGAAAGCACATATGCCATGGAGCCCCGGTCCACCTGGCTTGAGATCAGGGAATTTGCCAGAATGACAATAAGGATAAAGATGGGGAGCAGACCCATTGCGGTATAATACATCTGATTCATCATAGAGGCTGGATTCATTTCGCTCATCTTCTCAACCATTTCCGATGAAACTCCCATCATATCAAGCGTAGTCGTGAGCATTTCCGAAATCGTCAGCTCCTCTTTGTCAAACACACCTTCCGACTGCTTCAAAGCATATACATATTCAAACTGCTTTACATATTTATCAAGGCTGATATCAGACTTAGACAATCCGTCGATGGATGCCTGAAAGCCCTCTGTGCTGAGGTTCATATCAGACTGGGCATTGAGCATCTCAAAAGCAGCTTCATACGCAGCCTCATTGTTCCCATTTACAAAGTCATCGTAGGACAGCTCCTGCTGCGCCATTGTGTCATAAGCAGCCAGCGCACCCAGATATGTGTAAAAATCTTCCTGGTACGATGTAACATCAACATCTGACTTATCTGTTGCCATCATGCTCATAGCATAGTTCATAACATTTCCGAGAAGTACCATGATAAATAAAATTGCAAGGCATAAGGTCCAGTTGGCCTTGATCGTCTGCCCCATTAAAGGCTTTGAAAAAAATCGAGCTGTTTTCTTATTTGTTTCCATTTTGGTTTAGTCCCTCCTTGTATGCTCTCATAAACTGCTGCTGCAGTGAAAGATGAATTTCCCGTAAATTTGTAACAGAGTAGTCCTTAAGTACATGGAATAAGATATCCAATTCATCAACCGAGCATTGAACGGCACAGGTATTGGACTCTGTACTTTCGGTTTTAAACCGGATCTTTTCAATAAACTGCTGTTTCTGCCACATTTCCTCAAATTCTATGATAAAATTTTTTATCGTGGGATGACGCAGATCATACAGTGATGATGTGGCGATGATATGTCCGTCTTTTATCATGGCAACTCTGTCACATACAGATTCAATCTCCTCAAAAATATGGGTGGACATGAACACCGTATGGCCCTTTTGCTTTTCCTCACGGATCAGCTCCAAAAAAGCCTCCCGCATCAGCGGGTCAAGTCCGGTGGTCGGTTCATCTAACACGAGGGTCTCTTTTTCTCCCATTAAGGCGGCGACAATGGCGGTCTTCTGCTTCATCCCCTTACTCATCCTTTTCAGATTTGCAGTGGGGTCCAACTGGAGCAGTTCGATAACATGATTCATATATTTAAAGTCCGTGACTCCCAGATATTTTGCCTGGGATTTCAGAAACTCAGTACCTGTTTTCAGCGCAGGAAAAGCAATCTCGCCTGGGATATAGCTGACATTTTTCATGATATCCGCGGATCTGCTCCACGAATCAAGGCCGTTTATGATGGAATTCCCGCGGTCAGGCCGGATAAATCCCATCATATTACGGATGGTTGTGGTCTTCCCTGAACCATTTGTTCCCACAAAGCCAAAGACTTCTCCTCTGTGGATCTCTAAATCTATATCGAAAATCCCACGGCCTTGGCCATAGTCTTTGGTCAGTCCTTTTGTCTCTATTATGACATCACGCATCACTTCACCCCCTCAAAGATTTTATCCTCATGATAAAACTGCATAAAATAATCCTCCAAAGAAAAGGGAAACTCTGTAAAATCACAGATATGATATTGGGCAATATCTGCAAGAAAGGATGTGATCTCGCTGTTTTTCAATTGGATTCTGGCCCGCAGTTTTCTTTCATTTACAGACGTAAAATGATAGGTGTGCGAGGTGAATTCCTGCCACTGTTTTTTCTCTCGGAAGGCAACTCTGTAGATCTTGTCACTCTCTTTTTTTAACACTTCCGGATCAAATTCCGACACGATCTTTCCGTCTCTGATAATGGCGATCCTGTCGCAGGAGGCGTCTACTTCATGGAAGATATGGGAGGACAGAAATATGGTTTTTCCCCGTTTCTTTTCCTCGAGAATATATTCGATAAAGATTTCCTGCATAATGGGATCAAGCCCGGAAGTCGGCTCATCCAGGACCAGGATTTTAGGATCATGCATAAACGCGGTGACCACCGCCAATTTTCGCTTAGTTCCCAGGCTCATCTGCTTTAATCCGATATTGGGATTCAGTTCAAACTTTTTCAGCAGTTTATCTATATAGGACGCGTCAGTGACACCTCTCATTTTCTTCTGCATTTTCAAAAACTGTGTGCCCGTCATTCCGGCAGGCAGAGCAATCTCTCCCGGCAAATACCCGATTTCATGCTGAAGCTCTGCTGAATATTCCCAGCAGTTCTTTCCATCTATGACAGTAGTTCCGCTCTGCGGCTTTGAAAACCCCATCAAATGTCTGATGGTCGTGCTCTTGCCTGCCCCGTTTGGGCCAAGAAATCCAAAACACTCTCCCTCGTCCACATGAGCAGATACGTCGAACACGCCTCTGCCATGTCCGTAGTCCTTTGTCAAATGATCGACTTCTATAACTGACATTCATATCTCTCCTTTTGCTTGATTTATGCAACAATGCGTCGTATGATGTGATTATATATAAGATGATATGGTTTATCAAGCAACAATGTTGAACGCATTGTTGCCTGATAATGCGTGATATTTTTCAAAATTATTATGAAAAAGGAGCTTGTTCTATGAAAAAACAACCGGAAGTAACAGCAGCTACAAGACAAAAATTGATGGATGCATTCTGGACTCTCTACAAGGAAAAAGCAATTGACAAAATATCAATCGCTGAGATCACAAATATTACGGGAAATAACAGAGGGACTTTTTATCACTATTTTAAAGACGTCTATGGGGTTTTAGAGCAGATTGAAGACGATCTGATAAAAGAAGTGCACATGGAAGTGAGTAATGCTTTTCGCATCAATTCCTTTGAAACGAGTTTAAAAGATTTGAATCTGCTTTATTCCATCAGTATGCCGATTTTCAAAAAACATGAGGAGAAACTTTTTACATTGATCGGAAAAAACGGTGATCCTAAATTCACAAGCAGATTCCGAGAAAGTTTTCAGTCTATGCTGATCCAGTTCTGGAATTTGCCTACTCAGACAAAATACCTGGATTATCTGATGGAATATACCTACTCGGCCATGGTTGGTTTAATGACCAAGTGGTATGAAAATGGGAATAACCTAACTGATGATGAATTTTTTAAACTGGCACAGGGTTTGGTCGCAAATGGTGTTTTGGGATTCTCCATTGAGCAGGATTGTTGATTTTCTATATCCTGCATTTGCAAGGCAATACAGAGGCAGCCACGCGCCAGACTGCGATTTTTGCAGTCTGTGTGCATGCTTTTTACAGACAACATTCTTTTGGACAGTACCTTTAAGCTTTTCCCGCATACTTTATTTATAGGCAAAGGGTTAATTCCTGCTGCCATTTCTATATAAAAGGAGTTATGTTTATGTCTAAAATAGAATTTGTTGCTGCCTCTGTACAGACAAAGGCAGATATGCCGCCAACACGGCCATTTATTATATATCCGGGAACAGATATCAGCGGCACGGCAACCGGCAATCCCAGTGTGGAGAGCTATTGTGCCCTGGATACAACAGAAAATTCCAGATATCGGCTGAATCGTGATGATCACAATCAAATCTTTCAGTTTTTTCTCACTTCCCAGGGAAGTACGCGTATGGCATACTGTCTGGACAAATTTGCCGATGGCCCTTACGGGGATATCCCCTATCAGAGCACATCATTTGAGTCTTTATTTCCTACAGCCACAGCCCGTCAGAAAAAAATGCTGGCCTGGATCATGGCCAACGCTTTTCCAACCGTCACAGCAGACCAGACCTTTTCCCTTGTAGGTGTAGACAGCCAGGAGAGTCCTGTTCTGGATGATAACGATGCCTATGCTGCTGTTCAGGTGGCACTTTGGGTTCTTTTGGGTCAAATCGCCCCGTCCGAAGTGGAATTTTTAGACTGCGGCTCCGACGCGGAACATCCGAAATCACAGCGTATGCGTGCCGCCGTACTACGGCTGTTGGAAATGGCAGGCAGATTTGCCGATGAAGCCTCCAGTGCACCCTCTGTCTCTCCCTCAGCCAACTCCTTTGGCAGCAGGAACTGCTGTACTCAGGATTTTCTTCAGTGCTGCAACAAAGGTGTGATCCCTGGTGACCCCAGCATTCCCTATGTTGTTTTTCATGGTTGTCCGGACGAAGTCCGTACCATCTGCGGGCGCCTTTTGATCGGTCCGTTCCGCCTTCAGTCCTCTTTCACAGGAACTCCATCCATCACCGTTGAGCCGCTCTGCTCCTGTGAAAATGGATTCTCTGCTTCCTTCGCAGACTTCTGTGGAAATGCAGTCTCCTCACCCAAAATAGGTGATGAATTTTATCTGGTAGTACGCGCAGTACGCAAATTTATGTGCTTCCAGATAAACGTCTCTGTTACCGGAAATGTAACACGCGTTGTAACTATGGAGCCAAATGCACAGAACTATCAGCCTATAGGGGCCACTTTTGAAAACACAAATACCACTGTCACGACCTCTATCTGCTTATGCGTCGCTGTCCCGGAGCCTCCGGCAGGTACCTCTCATTCCTGTCAGAGTATATCCATCAACAACAGCAGCCAGTCAAACAACAGTAATAATAGCACTAATAATAACAACAATAATAACAACAACAATAATAACAACAATAATAATAACAACGATAATAACAGTAGTAATAACAACAATCATGCTAATAACGGTGGATTTCCCGGATTTGGATGTATCCCCTGCTTTAATTGTATGCCCATATACCCGCCCCAGTGGCCATACCCGCCGATACCACCCTATCCTCCGGTACCGCCTTATCCTCCGGTACCACCTTGCAGCTCGGGACAGCCCTGTCCCCCCATAAGACCCTGCTATCCGGAAGCACCTTATCCATCAATACCGCCCTGCTGCCCGGAGCCTCCCTGTCTTCCAATACCGCCTTGTCCTCCGAAACCACCCTGCCCTCCGAAGCCGCCTTGTCCTCCAATACCTCCTTGCCCTCCGGAGCCTCCCTGCCCTCCGAAGCCTCCTTGCTGCCCGGAGCCTCCATGCCCCCCAATGCCTCCTTGCTGCCCGGAGCCTCCATGCCCTCCAATACCGCCTTGTCCTCCGAAACCACCCTGCCCTCCGGAGCCTCCTTGTCCTCCAATGCCCCCTTGCCCTCCGGAGCCTCCCTGTCCTCCGAAGCAATGCTTTCCCTGTCTGCCAAAACTGCCCTGTCCATGTTGTAAACACCAATAATAGACAAATGCGGTAAAGATACAAACGTAAATATTTACACCAATGATCTATTCCGAAGACACAAACAGCCAGAAGATTAATTCTTCTGGCTGTCTTTCACCGGCAAAATGTTACCATATTTATTTCCACAAAGCACTTCCATCATAGGCCCCCATGGCGGCCTCAAAGTAATCCAGACGCTTACACTCCCTAATTACCAAATGATATATACTCTGAAATGCTTCCGCAGTCTTTTTAGAGAATTCTTCATGCTTTCCTGCGCACAGCAGATCTACCGCTTCTATACATTGCTCATGGATATTACAGTTGGCATCGGTCTTATCTGTATTGAGCAAACCCGGAATACTGCGGCCGATCCGAAGATTTCTCTGCAGGAGCGCATAGACTGCGTTCAGTGCCTCAATCCCTGTATGTTCGATTATGAGATCCAGAAGCACAGCAGGCGTACGTCCATATAAGTATTCTTCGTCCCACAGCAGATGGATCTTTGTTTTTGCAGCTTGGATTTTTTCCTGTGTAACATGGGGCGCGGCACAGGCGGACGTTCCCTCAATGGTCAAAGCCAGCAAATCCAGGCTGTCCAGATATCGCCTGACCTGATTCGCGATCAGATGTGAGGGTATTTGAATCTTCTGCAATCCGGCTGAATCCATCACAACGAAAATGCCGTTCCCTCTGACTGTTTTTACGACACCCCATTCCTGCATCAGTTGGATGGCCTTTCTCGTCGTATCCACACTGACATGGTATATCTCCTGTAGTTCTTTGTGGGAAGGGAGCTTATCCCCTAACTTATAACGCCCCGCCGCGATCAGTCCCAGAATATCCATATACACTGCCGCATATCTGACCTCAGCATCTGTCAGGAGTTTTTCCAGTTGTTTTCTCCCAAGGACCACAGGAGAATCAGAGGGCGCGTGAAATCCGGGTTGTGTCCCACACGTGAGTCCATATAACACAGACATATCATCAAAAGGAACACTTTCCGGAACGCCTCCGCTTTCTACGACTCCCATGAACTCCTGAAGCTGTTCATAATACCTGGTTCTGCTCTCCATCCCATCCCGTAACGGCCTGATATCCGAAAGTCCCATATTACGCGCTACCCGGAAACTCAGATCATTCTCATTTCTTGCAACGAAAAATCTCCAGAAAAGTTTTGACAATTTCCAAAATTCATCTGCATTCCTGATCCGCATATTGTCCAAAATTCTGCGAGGTATTTTCAGATCCTCTTTGCCGCAAAGGGAAATCCCGTTTTGGATCAATGGATAACACAATATTTCGCCGGCTTTCAGCACATCCTTTGTGATCGTAGTATCTATTTTCTCCGGTGCAAGCGCAGTTATCTGTGTGTCTTCATTAAATGTATATCGTACAACAGGACGTCGTCTCTGCTGCGTTTTGATGAGACCATTTTCTTCCAACATCTTCAATACACGTCTTATTGTCTTTTCAGAAGTTCCGAACTCCTCACATAAATTACTGCGTGACGGAAGGCTTGACCCCGCCGGCAGTAGTCCGCATTCAATTTTATTTTTTATAATCTGAAATACCCGCTCATACATCATCATATCGTAATTCTAACCTGTCTTTACCTTTCCTGCTCTGCTGCTTCTTTTTCCAAAGCATTTCTTGGTACCTCAGTATATATTATACACGCCCAGGTTATAAAAACAAGAAAATTCAATGATGCGGCGGCAAGCTCTCACAATATGTTTCTTTCTCTCATGCTCCTTCTCCGCCCAAAAAGGAAATTAATTTAGCTCCCGGCATAGGGCGGGCATAGTAATAGCCCTGTATAAACTGCACACCGGAAGAGGCAATGATCTCTTTCTCGGCTCCTCTCTCTACCCCTTCCACCACAACGATCAAGTCATTGACCAAAGACATGCCCACAATGGACTCCAACAGAGCATACTGCTTTTCATTAGTCAGTATCTGTGTGGTCAGAGAACGGTCGATCTTGATGATATCTACTGGCAGATTGGATAAATAATTCAAACTGCTATAGCCCACACCGAAATCATCCAGCGCAATATGGATACCTGTCTGACGCAGCTTCTGAAGTGTCTCAGCCGCATGATCTATAGACTGGATCAAAATACTCTCCGTGATCTCAAGAGTGATCCGATGAGGACTGACCCCTGTATCTGAAATCAGCTTCAACAGATGTTCCGCACTGTTCCCGACCAAAAGCTGCTGTACGGAAAGATTGATGCATATGCGCTGCAGTCCCAGCAAATCCCCGTATTTCTTCATAAACGTACAGGAATGGATCAGCACATAGTCGCCAAGCGCTTCCACTCTTCCATTGCGCTCGGCCAGTGATATGACCTGACCGGCAGAGAAATAGCCGCCTTTTCCGTTTGGCAGACGAACCAGCGCTTCTGCTGCCTCATAACGTCCTGTTGTCATATGCATTAACGGCTGATACCACACCTCCAGGGTATGCTGCTCGATCGCGTCGTTCAGACGATGCAGAATATCAGCTTCTGTACGCAGCAGTTCATCCAGCGCATCGTTGTAAATAACAAGGTTTCTGCCTGACGTCTTGGAAAAGTTCATGGCCGATTGAACGCGCTCAAGCAATTCACCAGGTGTGTTTCCATGTTCCGGATAACTGCAGGACACAAGGCGAACCTGCAGAGGGATCGTAAAATTACCCACCGTGACAGGTGTTGTGAATAATTGTCGGAGGCGTTCTGCAAAACTCTCCGGATTCTCTTCTGACAATGATATCCCCAGAAATACATCGCCGTTGATACGATACAGATAGGAGCCGAAAGGCCTCGCAAGGCGCCGCAGCATCTCATGGATGATCTCGTCACCCACATCGGCGTTAAACAGTTCATTGTACTGACTGAAGCCGCAGATATCAACGCAAAAAAGACTAAACCGTCTCTTGTGGTCATAAGAGATCAGCATATCTGTATCCCTGAGGTATTTTGGCCGGTTTCCCACATTAAATACCGGGTCAAAGTAGGCTAGCTGCTCCACCTGTTTCCGGTAACGGTTAAAGGTCTTGGATAGCTCTGTCATCTCAAGATCGGTATATTCGTCAAATGCAACGTCGTTTTTACCCTCAATGAGCTGTTCGCATTTTTCCCTCATTGTGCGTACCGGGGATTCCTGCATGATCCTGTTATAGTAATCCTGGATCAGCGAATTGATTTCCTCCTCTGCACGCCCGCTGCCCGGCTGGCATTTCACGCATTGATAGTGTGCCAAAAGGAATTGCTTTTCATTGTTGATACGTACCTTCAGCATCATCTCCAGCGACAAGCCTTTTGCAAACTCTAGACGCTGAAGCTCGTTCATGTCGTCCATGAGAGCAAGAAGAAAGTTCCCCGCCCCCAGGTATCCTGCAAAAAACGGGCTGTGAATATACTCTTTCAGATGTCCAGGAATGCTTTTTAAAAAGGCCTCCTCCTGTTTTGGGCCGATCATTCTGGCAGCCTTGCTATAGCCCTCTATGGAAAAATAAAACAGCATGACAGATTTCCTGTTTTCGGAAAGCCGCCGTTCCAATTCCTCTGTAAAGCCCCTGCGGTTATAGAGACCGGTAGCCTCATCTGTTGTTTTGAGCGCCTTGACGCTGCGTCTGCAATGGTAATGCCGGCACACATAATAGGCCAGCACTGCCAGCAGGCCGGTGAGCAGCAGACAGGTCAGGGTAAGCCCTCTTCTCTGCGACGGACTGAGCCAGCCGTCTGTTGGCTGGATACTGAGATTCCATTGGCTCGGCAGATAGAAAATGGTTTTTTCGGCCGTGGAGAAGTCTACATTCTCCCCTGTTCTGGCAATAACCTCCTTTGCGCCTTCCTGGGGTTCTACCCGCCAAAGCTCATAATCATACCCCTGAGCACTTAAATCCTCCAAACCAAGCTGTTTCAGAACATATTCCCAATCTACAGCCACAGCCGCCACGCCTAAATAGGTTTCGTCCTTCATAACAGGCTGCAGAAACACAAAAACTTTGGACTGTTCCGGATCAACATCCAGTATACACGGCCCTTCCACGACCAGTTCACCCACAACCTTCGCCAGTGTAAATGCATAGGAAAAATCCTGCAGCTCCCTCCCTTTCAGGTCTTTATATTTTTCTTCGGGCTGTGCACTCACCAATTTATCTCCCTCAAAAAGGCCGGCAAAATGTACTTCTTCCCGTGCCAAAAGCGGTTCGGCCGCATGCTTAAACCATTCCGGCCCGCTCTGTCCTGCCACCAGGGCAGTCTCCGCCAAAGCACCGGCATCATTCATAGTGCCCTGGAGCTGCAGCACAATTTTTTCATTATAATAGAATAAAACATTCTTGGCTTCTCTTTGCCGTATCCGTATCATTTCGCTGCGCAAACCTATTCCTATGGCTGTAACCACAGCGAAAATGGACAGTATCACACCGGCATAGAGGAAAATTGTACGTCTGTTTCTTTTTTTCATTCCATTCCTCAATTCTGATGGATATGGTAATATCCTTTTCCATTCTGTTTCACATAATAGAGCGCCTCATCCGCATTGGAAATCATTTCCTCCAGTTTCATTCCCGGCTGGTAAATGGACACACCGATACTGCACTGTACCGGAATGTTCTGGCCGCCGGACTGGATTTTAGATTGAAGCTGCAGGATCAGTCCATCCAATACGGCGCGCAGCTCCTTTTGGTCATCCAGACCGGTCAGAAGCAGTACAAATTCATCGCCGCCGTACCGCCCTACCACACCGTCATATTTCTTTTCATATTCCCTGAGAATATATCCCACACTTTTTAAAGCGATATCCCCGCCGTCATGCCCGCAACTGTCGTTGATGTATTTCAGATTATCCATATCCACAAAAAGCAGTGCCTTAACCTTTTCCGGATCTGCATTTTTCAGGTGGGCTTCTGCTTTATTGAGAAATACAGTCCGGGTGACTACGCCAGTCAAGCCATCAGAGAGGCCATCGCTGGTCAGGCGCAGGATTTCCTGAAAATCTACACTTTCAGGGCGCTCACTCTGATAGACTCGTTTTTCCAGTTCTCCCATGGACTGCACCAGGGTATCCACAACCACCATCTGTTTCGCTATGTATTTTCTAATAAATACCATCAGGCCGATACATGCCAGCATGGTCATACTGGCCACAATGCACAAAAACGGAAATACCTGGGAAAAAGCAGTTTCAAATCTGACTGTACACAGAATATCCCAGTTGGTATTGTCCACACGCCGATAAGCAGTATAGCAAAGACTTCCGTCTTGAATGCTCCAGTAAGTACCGGGCTGAGCGGCAAGCATCAGTTCCTCCAGCCGGTCTGAAGTGACACCAAATAGTGTGTCGTCCCTCAGCGCCTCCATCACTGAGTCGCCATAAGTCAGTCCTGCAGTGGAGGACATGATCTGCCCCTTGGAGCCGATCAGGGTGGCATCCGCACGCAGGCTGCCCGCTGACTCCTTCAGGATCTGCACAGCTTCATCAAAGTAAATAGCGCAGAAAAGAGCGCCTGTGATATTCTCCTGCTGGTCTTTCAGGGGAACAGCCACCGTATAATTCAAAGTCGTGCCGTCTGCACCTGCGGCAAAACTATCCGTGACCTGTCTCTGACCAGTGGCAAAAAGCTGCTGCATATAGTCGCGGCTTGCAAGACTGGCCGGCTCGGCACCATCCGAATAAACTATAATATTTTTATCCACATAGCATATCATCATGTATCCAAAGTATGGACTAAGCCGATCCAGCCTTTTTACCTTATCAATTGGCGAAATCTCCGGGTCATAGTAGTCCGGTAAACTTGCCAGAGATTCCAGGAGATTTATGGCTCCGGTGACCCGTTGTGAGATCTGCGCCTGACTGCTGTTCAGAGAAGCCTTGGCGTCTGATCTCATCCGGCTTACCGAGAGCAGCGCTCCTCCAAGCAAAATGAACGCTGTGACAAACGCACAAAATACCAGGCTGTATCGGATGATGGGGGAAAATGATACCTCCCATTGGCTGCCTTTTTTCTCTTTTTTATTTCGTTTCATATTGCTTACCGACTTTCCTTTCAAATTGTTGATGGCTTCTGTAAATCGCACTTGGAACCTAATCCATATTATTATAATACAAACTGCCTGCGTTTTCAACATGAATGACAATATTTCCATGTATAAAAAGAAGCCGGAGGCATAAACCCCTGGCTTCTCTATTCCCTGTTATTTTATTTTGAAAGTGTTTGACGGTATTTTCAGTGAACCGCTGCTACTGGATCAGCATGGCATCCCCAAAAGAAAAGAACCGATATCTCTCCCTCACTGCCTCCTCATACGCCTTCATAATATTCTCTTTCCCCGCCAAAGCCGAGACAAGCATCAGCAGTGTAGATTCCGGCAGATGAAAATTCGTGATCAGTCCGTCAATGATCTTAAACTGATATCCCGGATAGATAAAGATCTCTGTCCATCCACTTTTCGCCTGAAGGTTTCCATCCTCGTCCGCAGCGGATTCCAGGGTACGGCAGCTTGTAGTCCCCACAGAGATGATCCTGCCGCCGTTCTTTTTGGTGTCATTGATCAGTTTTGCCTGGTCTTCCTCCACCACATAGAACTCAGAATGCATATGATGCTTCTCCACGTCATCTACCTTTACCGGGCGGAAGGTTCCAAGCCCTACATGCAGCGTAACATGGGCGATATTGACACCCATTCGACGTATCTCCTCCAACAGCTCCTCCGTAAAATGCAGACCTGCCGTAGGCGCCGCGGCACTGCCTTCGTTCTTCGCGTAAACGGTCTGGTATCTGTTCTTGTCTTCCAGTTTATGGGTGATATATGGAGGCAGTGGCATTTCGCCCAGCTTATCCAGGATTTCCTCAAATATCCCTTCATAATGGAATCTGATCAGGCGGTTTCCCTCTTCCACCACATCAATGACCTCACCTGTGAGAAGTCCGTCCCCGAAACTGATGACGGTTCCCGGTTTTGCCTTTTTTCCCGGCTTTACCAGTGTCTCCCACACATTGTCACCTTTTCTTTTCAGAAGCAATATCTCAATCCCTGCATCTGTTCCCACCTTACTTCCGTACAGGCGGGCCGGAATGACCTTCGTGTCATTGATGACAAGGCAGTCCCCCGGGTTCAGATATCTAGTGATATGTTTAAAATCAGTATGTTGGATTTCTCCTGTTTCCCGGTCCAGATGCAGCAGCCTGGAAGCGGAACGGTCGGCAAGGGGGTCCTGCGCGATCAGTTCTTCCGGCAAATCGTAATAAAAATCTGATGTCTTCATTTTTTCTCCTTTATTTCTGCCAACAGCAGATGAACCGGACATGTCCGCCGGCAGCTTTTAAGTAAACGGCTTTCTCAGCCAAATACTACATCCTCTTCCAAAAGTTCTGCTCTTCCATCTGCAACTTCCACAATATTCACACCGCAGTTTGGCGGCACACAGCCGTGCCAGAAATTTTGAATCGCCGCGTCGGAGTAAACATTCTGCAGAAGTGCCCGCACAGCACAGCCGTGGGATGCAATGAGCAGGGTTTTATCCTGCAGCTTTTCCCTGCATATAAGCTCCTGGAAAAAATCCTTTGTCCTTGTGCAGATTTCCCTGATACTCTCCCCGCCTTTCGGAGGTTCGTAGACCTCTGTATGATGGAAAAAGTTGTCCAGCATATGGGCAGGCAAAAGGGCGGAATCCCGCCCTTCCCATTCGCCGAAGGAAATCTCCCTGAGACGTTCATCGTCATATATAGGGATATCTCTTCCTGCCAGTATCAGTTCTGCAGTCATTTTCGCCCGTTTTAACGGGCTGGTAAAGCAGAGATCAAAAGGGATTTCTTTTAATGCTTCCCCGGTCCGCTTTGCCAGAGTAATACCGTTTTCATTCAGATCCGTATCCGAGGCCCCCTGAAGCCTTCTCTGGACATTCCAGGAGGTTTCCCCATGACGGATAATATAAAGCTTCATAATACCTGCTCTCCCAAAATTTCTGCAAACCGCGTACTTTTTATTTACGCAGCTCTATACCAAGGCTTTCCAGCCCGTTTAAGATTTTCTTCATAGCAGCTGTGATCTCATTTTCCTCCAGTGTCTTGTCCTTTGCCCGGAAGGTGATGGAGTATGCCAGGGACTTGAACCCGTCTTTGATCTGGCTTCCCTCATAGATATCGAAAAGATTATAGCTCTCCAGGATCTTGCCGCCGCGCTGTACAAGAACGCGCTCTATCTCTCCTGCCAGTACATCTTTCGGCACTACCATACTGATGTCACGGCTCACTGCGGGGAATTTTGCGATCCCTTCGTATTTTCTATCAAAGGTAGCGAACTCCAGGATGGCCGGAATCTCCAGCACAGCCACATAAGCTCTCTCACCAATGCCGTAAGTGTCTGCCACAGCCGGGTGTACCTCTCCCAGATAACCGATCACGGTTCCCTTGTATATAATATCAGCCTGGCGTCCGGGATGCAGGAAAGGTTTCCCTGATTTCGGATCATACTCCTCTTTCTCATGCATTCCGATCTTATCCAGGAACTCCTCAACAACGCCTTTCATGACAAAGAAATCACCGGCACCGTACATGCCCAGAGTAAACATCATTCTCTCCTCCGGCAGATCCTTCAGCGGCAGTTCTTTCGGCAGATATACATTGCCCAGCTCATAGAGACGGACATCTTTATTTCTTCTCTTGTAGTTGGTTCCAAGAGACTGCAGCATACCGTTTAGGGGAGTTGTCCTCATAATGCTGAAATCCTCACCCAAAGGATTGGAAATAGTGATCACCCTTCGCAGTTCATCCTCTGCCGGGATCAGCAGCTTGTCAAATACTTTGGGGCTTTCAAAGGAATAGCAGTATCCCTGTGAAAATCCGTTGCATTCCGCCATATCTCTTGCCGCCTGCTCAATGCGCAGCTTAAACGGCAGCTTTCCTGTGGTAGCCTCTCCCTTAGGAAGAGTTGTAGGAATATTGTCATATCCGTAGAAACGTGCCACTTCCTCTGCAATATCCGCAGTACGGAAAATATCTGCGCGGAAGGTAGGTGCTACGATCTCATTTGTCTTCTCATCATATGCCAACTCTACTTTTGCGAGATAAGAGAGCATTTCCTCTTTGGAGAGTTCTGTACCCAGCAAATCGTTTATCTTCTCCGGCTCAAAAGCTACACGAACCGGCTCTTTCACTTTTGAATACACATCAACCATTCCGCCTACGACTTCACCGCAGCCGAATTCTTCGATGAGCTGGCAGGCTCTGTCAATGGCTGCCTGGGCATTGTTGGGATCAAGTCCCTTCTCGAACTTGCCGGAGGCATCGGTTCTGAGTCCTACTTTCTTGCTGGAGAGACGGATATTTACACCGTCAAAGCAAGCGGCCTCGAATAACACCGTGCTCACGGTATCTGTGATCATGGAATTCTCTCCTCCCATGATACCTGCAAGTCCTACAGGCTTTTTACCATCGCAGATCATCAGCACAGAATCATCCAGATCACGTTCCTGCCCATCCAGTGTCACAAATTTTTCTCCTTTTGAGGCACGGCGCACAATGATCTCCTGTCCTTCGATGGTGTCCATATCATAGGCGTGCATGGGCTGTCCGTATTCTTCCATCACATAGTTGGTGATGTCCACCAGGTTGTTGATAGGACGGATGCCGTTGGCAGCCAAACAGCGCTGCATCCATTTGGGTGAAGGTCCGATTTTTACATTTTTTACAACCCTTGCGCAGTAGCGCGGGCAGAGGTCTGTATCCTCCACGGTCACCTTGACGTAATCATGGGCATCCTCCTGATTTCCCTTTACCTCCACTGTAGGGGGGATAAACTTCTTATTGAAGGTTGCCGCAGCTTCCCTTGCAATACCGATCACACTGTAACAGTCCACACGGTTTGAGGTGATCTCATATTCAAATACCACGTCATCCAGTCCAAGTGCATGGATGGCACTCTCACCAACCACTGCGTCCTCCGGGAATATATAAATGCCGTATTCCGGAGCTTCCGGGTAAAACTCCCTGGTGGAACCCAGTTCCTCAATGGAGCACATCATGCCGCAGGATTCAATGCCGCGCAGCTTGCCTTTTTTGATGCTGACACCTCCCGGTGTCTTTTTGCCGTCGTGACCGCCTGCAACACGGCCTCCGTCCAGAACCACCGGAATTTTGTCTCCCTCTTTTACATTGGGCGCGCCGGTCACGATCTGAACTGTCTCGGTTCCCACATTGACCTGGCAGATGATCAGCTTATCAGCGTCCGGATGGCGTTCAATCTTCTCAATCTGTCCGATAACGATTTTTTCCAAATCCGCATCCAGCTCCTCAAAGCCTTCCACTTTCGTTCCGGATAAAGTCATTGCATCTGTATATTCCTGTGCCGTGACGTCCAGATCCGGCACATACATTTTAATCCATGATAAAGATGTATTCATTGTTGTTCTCCTCTATAATTAATATTCTGCCTCAGGATTTCCCGACGAGTCATTTCTCTTTGATCAGAACTGTTTCAGGAATCTGGTGTCGTTTTCGTACAGAAGTCTCATATCATCAATCTCATATTTCAGCAGAGCGATACGCTCCAGTCCCACACCAAAGGCAAAGCCTGTATATTCCTCGGGATCAATGCCGCACATTTCAAGAACATGGGGATGTACCATACCACAGCCCAGGATCTCGATCCAGCCGGAACCTTTACAGAAACGGCAGCCCTTGCCACCGCATTTGAAGCAGGAAACATCCACCTCTGCGCTTGGCTCTGTGAACGGGAAGTGATGGGGACGGAATTTTGTCTTTGTCTCCGGTCCGAACAGCTCTTTCGCGAACTCTTCCAGAGTACCTTTTAAGTCGGCAAATGTAATATGTTTATCAATGACAAGGCCTTCGATCTGGTGGAAAGAAGGAGAATGGGTGGCATCCACCTCATCAGAACGGAACACGCGTCCCGGTGCGATCATACGGATCGGCAGTTTGCCCTGTTCCATGGTACGGGCCTGTACCGGGGAAGTCTGGGAACGCAGACAGATCTTATCGTCAATGAAGAAAGTATCCTGTTCATCTCTGGCAGGATGTCCCTCCGGGATATTCAGTTTTGTGAAGTTGTAATCCATGTACTCCACTTCCGGGCCTTCCACAACCTCATAACCCATACCGATGAAGATACGCTCCACTTCCTCCAGTGCTATGGTGTTGGGATGTCTGTGGCCGATTTCCATTTTTTTTGCAGGAAGTGTAACGTCGATCACTTCTGTTTTCAGTTTTTCCTCCATAAGGGCAGCTTCCAGCTTTCCTTTTGTATCTTCCAGATACTTTTCGATCTGGGCACGGGTTTCATTTACCCACTGACCAACCTTTGGTCTGTCCTCAGCGGCTACCTCTTTCATGCCCTTTAAAACTGCTGTCAGTTCTCCTTTTTTTCCAAGAAAAGCAACACGTACATCATTTAATTTGTCCAGGGAATCCGACTCCTGGATGCGCTTTGCCGCTTCTTCCTGAATTCGCTGTAATTTTTCTTTCATGGCTATCTCCTTATACTTTTATTTCCGGTAACTGTTCATTACCCTCACAGTTACTGTTTTTGACAATAAAAAAAGACCTCACCCCAAAAGGGACGAAGCCTGTTAAGTCCGCGGTACCACCCTTGTTCCCGTCTGTAAAAATACAGAGGGCACTCGTATCTGTTTAACGCACAGTGACGTCATTTCCTACTGCTGTTTCAGAAATGCAGCTCCGGTGGGAATCTCAACGGTTATCTGAACTGAGAGGAGCTTGCAGCCGGTGACTCCTCATCTCTGGCAGAAGATAAACATCTACTGACACCTTCATAGCTTTTTCATGTATTGTCTGTAACCCATTTTAGCCATTAATTCGCATTCTGTCAAGAAGGTTTGTCAGCTTTTGTTTCTTTTTCTTCCGATTTTTTTGAAAAATCTCCCATATCCTCCTCATCTTCATCGTCTTCCTCATCGTCTCTCCCGATGAGCTGCTGATATTCTCTCTTGAGGGTTTCGGTTGCCACCTGGTGTACCCATTTGAATTTCTCCTCAAAATAGCAGTTGATCTGTGCGCCTATCATCATGATATTCATACAGAAGTACATCCACAGGAGAATCAATATAATAGTGGTCATGCTTCCGTACATATTGGACGCTCCCTCATAATAGTCAAAGTAGAGAGAAAATCCAAAAGAAAAAGCAGACCAGCTCACCGCTGTAAACACAGCACCGGGCATCTGGCTTCTGAAGGTTGCTTTCCTGTTGGGCACAAATTTATATAGAAACAGGAACACCACACACAGGGCCAGCAAAGTGATGGTCACTCTCATACTGATGATCATGGACACCAGCTTATCGAGAAACGGCAGGCGCTTGCTCAGTTCCCTCTGCAGGCTGTTGCCGAATACCTGAAGGATCAAAGTCAGTATAATGGCAATGACAAAGACAAAGGTGTAAAATACAGACCGGATCCTTGTCACAATGTAATTCCTGGTCTCTTTTACCTGATAGATACAGTTAAAGCCATTGGTCAGGGACTGGATTCCCTTTCCTGCCGACCACAGAGCAATAAAACCGGAAAGCGGCACAACCGTCAGGGATTTCTCATACACTTCATTGACAATGCCCTGGATAAAGGTCTCAAAGCTCTCAGGACAGATCTGCATCACTGCATTGATCACTTCCTGCCTGTTAAGGGGAGTATACCGCACGGAAGTCATGAGAAGGAGCATAAACGGGATAAAGGAAAGTATGATGAAATAGGCAGCCTGCGCAGAATAGGCTGACACGTGATTCTTATTCATTTTTTCCATAAATCCGGTGACTGTGTTCACCATACTTTTTATAATTTTCATTTTATCTGTACCCGCATGTAATTTACGCATTATTTTCCCATTATAGCATGTGCCCCTTCGGATGACAAGTGTCCCGCGAGGTGTTGCCTTGCAAATGCAATGCAGTCCCAAGGCAGCCACGCACCATATGGACAGTAACGGCTAATCCGCCATATCAGCCAGCTCTACATCCTTATAAAAATAGGCAAGTATCTCCTGGTAACTCATCCCCGCTTCTGCCATTCCTTTTGCACCATTCTGGCTCAGACCCACGCCGTGGCCGTAACCGCCGCCGCTTATCACATAGCCTGTGAGGACATTATTTTCATCCCGCTGTTCTTCCAGTGTAAAATAAGCGCTTGGAAGAAGCGTTGACCCTTTCACCACGGAACCATCCTGTCTCGTTATGGAAAGTCCGTCCGGAGACAACAAGGCACGTATATCGTACTCATTACTGATATTGTAAACTCCTTGGTCTGTATCAAGAGTCAGATTCATGACAGCACCGCTGTCACTTGTCTTTGACGCGTCAATATCATGGATTTCCTGTACCCCCGCATATTTAGCCTGTATGGCTGTCAGCATACGTTCCGCCGAAAAAGCAATACTCCACTGATGCCATGGTTCCTGCGCGTCATAACTGCAGTCCACACTTTTCAGATAAGAAGCCGGAGCTGAAACCTCCCACACTTCATCTGTACTGGTCTTTCCGCTGGAAGTAGAAAAGTAGTATGCGGTGATAGGCTGGCCTCCGCTCTCCAGGATTTCTCCTTTTGTCTCATCCACAGCATCATTGGCCTGGGCAGCCTCTCCGCCGTTTTGATAGACCTGATAGGCCACACTGTCATCCACATCCGCACCGAGATCAGACAAGGCACTCTTCTGCATCTGTACACAGGCGTACGTTCTGGCACAGACGGCCTGGGCTTTCAGAGCTTCTATATGGTAAGACGCAGGCATTTCACTGGGTACCACACCGTACAGATACGCTTCCAGAGGCAGTGTATTTACGATACGCAGACCTCCCGCCTCCTGATAGACAGTAAAATTGCCCCTATAAGCAGGATTGCCCTGCTGCCTTTCCACTGACAGCAGGGTCGCCCTGTTTTCCGCTCCACTTGCCTGAAGTTCCAGCTTTCCATCCCCAAAAAGGGGACTGTCTGCAGTCAGCTCCAATGTCTCGCCGTCTGCATAGTCCATCTCCTGGCTGCCCAGAAGATGATAACTTCCATGAAACTGTAACTTTACGCTCTGGTGTGTATATCCTTTATATCCGTCTGTCATAAGAAGTACCGAAATCTCAGGCTCCTGCACTTTTGCTGTTGCCGCTTCACTCTCTGTATCCTCGGCGCCTTTGCTGCTGTCCTGAGCTGTATCATCAACTGTATCATCAGCTTGGGCCTCTGTATCCCCAGAAGCTTCCGCACTCTTTTGTCCTTTTTCCTCTGTGTCATCGGTGGAGGAAGCCGGCAATGTCACACCGGCACTGGCCCGCTCATTTTCTTTTATCATATTCTCCTGCAGGCTCTGTGTTCGGTAAACTTCCTGTCTTCTCACTCCAGCCCTGTTCGCCTGCCATACGATCAGGATACCGATCACGGCAAGCAGTATGATCAGCATTTTCCATTTTAGTTTTTGTTTCCAGTCCATATATTAATATATGAAAGAAGAAAAGATTTCATACCCTGGAGAGCGTTTTCCATGCATATTTTAAATTAACCCAGATACAGTTCCCGATAATAATCCAGTTCTTCCCCGATGATCTCATCCAGAACCTTCATACCCAAAAGCTCCACAGGAGCCTTATCATCTGTCAGGATCCTGTCTTTCCCTTCATAATCGGAAATTTCTGCTGAAACTGTCTCCATCATGCTCTTCAACTCCCCCTTTGGAAGTTTTTCCGTATTTTTCTCAAGCATTGCGGGAAGCCCTGCTTCATTGGAGGCAAAAACCTCCATATTGGTACCACCGTCCACCGGTACAGTGTACACATATTTGAACACGGAGGCTATGGTATCACAGAGATAATCATTGATGGAATCCTCAGAACTGGATTTCATATTCATGTTGACCACCATCACTCCGTTATCCTTTAAATGGTTTTTAACCTGACTGAAAAATTCCACGGAAGACATCTGAAAGGGTATGGTGATATCCTGATAGGCATCCACCATGATCACGTCATAAGAATCCTCAGAGGCTGTCAAATAGGCTCTTCCGTCCTCCACTGCTACCTCCACACTCTCGGGCAGCCCGAAATAGTCTGTGGCAATATCAGCAATCTTTTTATCAATCTCTGCCCCCTGGATTTTTGTTCCCGGGAAATACCGGTCACAGTAGTCGGCAAAGGTACCGCTTCCAAGGCCCAGTATCATCACCTGGTTGTCCTCTTTCGTGTTAATACCAGCCATGACCGGAGCTGCCAGCGCATAGTCATAATACATTCCAGTCAGCTCCTGGTTCTTTGTCTTTATGGACTGCACGCCGAAAAGCACGTTGGTGGACAGGATGGTCTGTTTCTCACTGTCTTTGACCTGCAGATAATTATAGATGGATTCGTCTTCCAGTGTCACATCCTTTTCCCAGAAGGCAAAACTGAAGCCGGGTGTCAGCAGGGCCAAAATGAGAAGTACCGCTGCTGTTCCTATGCAAAGCCCTCTTTTTCTCTTGACTGTCACAAAATAAACCACTGCTATTGCTGCCAGAACCGCTGAAAATATCAGGAAGGTAGCCGCTGTTCCAACTGCCGGAATGGTGACAAATGTTGGAAGAAAGGTGCCGATAATACTACCGATGGTATTTAATGCCCCCAATTCTCCCACTGTTTTTCCGTTGTCATCCAGATTGCTCACAGAAAATTTCACAAGGGACGGAGTTACAGTTCCCAACAGTACACAGGGAAACGCAAAAATTGCCAGACAGGTAAAAAGCGCTGCCCACACAAGAAAATTTGACTTGATAAAAATTGCCAAAAGCAGGGAGATTCCCGCGATCAGATATCTGCCCACAAAGGGTATCAGCGCGATCCACACTGCCGCGATCAAAAGCCTGCGGTAGAGCCTGTCCGGATCATGACGCTTATCTGCAGAGCGCCCGCCCCATACATTTCCCATAGCCATGGCGATCATGATCACACCGATGATCACGGTCCATACAATCTGGGAGGAACTGAAATAAGGCGCCATCAGCCTGCTGGCTCCCAGCTCCACAGCCATCACCGACATACCGGAAAAAAACTCAGTTACATACAAAAAATATTTGTTTTTCAATAATCTGGACTCCATTTTTGCCTCCTGTTGTCTCTTGATTTACCCCACCTTCTTATGCGGCAAAAAAACAGACTGCCCCAAGGCCGTCCGCGCCGCGATCCGGCGCCGGCGTACCTGCCCAAGGCAGCCCTTTTTCCTTTTATGCCTATGCTTCTGTCATAAACTGATAAATTGTGGTAGTATCGTATTCCTCTCCGGCTTTCAGAACAGAGGACTGGAAGTTTGCCTCATTGCAGGCATTGGGATAATACTGTGTCTCCATACAGAAACCGGCACGCTTTGTATAGACACTGCCGCCCTTTCCATTCTCATTATTGATGAAATTGCCGATATAAAACTGCATTCCCGGGAGATCTGTAAATACCTTCATGGTAATGCCTGTCTCATGGCTGTGAACTGAAGCAGCCTCTTTTACATCACCCTTTTCTCTGGAGAGTGCGTAATTGTGGTCATAGCCGCCTCCGAAAACAAGTTGTTCATAGCTGTCCTCCACATCCTGTCCTATCTTCTTTGGAGAAGTAAAGTCCATAGGAGTGCCCTCTACTTTTAAAATTTCCCCTGTTGGGATAGCTTCTGAGTCTGATACCGGCGTAAACTCCGGTGCATGGATCTGAACTACATGGTTCAGCATGCTCTCTGCCCCCGCATTATGGCCTGCCAGATTGAAATAAGAGTGGTTGGTCATATTCACAACAGTGTCAGCGTCTGCGCTGCCTGTGTAATGCATTACCAGTTCATTGTCCTGTGTGAGCTTATACGTCACATATCCTGTAAAGTTTCCCGGGAATCCCTGGTCACCGTCCGGGCTGAAGATACGGAAGGTAATACTGTTTTCCTGTTCCTCCACTCTCTCCACATCCCATACACGGATGCGGTAGAAGTCCGGGCCGCTATGTAAATTATTTTTGTTATCATTCTGAGCCAGCACATACTCTTTGCCGTTTATGGTGAATTTAGCTCCGCCGATGCGGTTTCCGTTTCTGCCGATAGGGGAACCAAAATGAGGTTTATTCTCGTAGTATCCCTCTACATTATCATAACCGAGAACCACATCTGTCAGATTCTTATCCTTATCCGGAACCATCACACGGACCAGTATGGCACCGAAATCTGTCACAGAAACAGACATCCCATTTTCATTACTCAGTTCATACAAAAATACATCTTTTCCTTCAGGGCTTTTTCCAAAGCTTTTTTTTGTCACTCCCATGTCTTCATCTCCTGTTTTCATGATTTACTGTGTTCCTATTGTTGTAAACAAAAAGAGTCTGATTTTTCAGACTCTCGCACCAAATGCGGCGTTCCTGCTGCAAATGTCCACTATTCAATCATATATACAGCCTGACTGCTGTTATATTTATAATCCCAGGATGCCGTTTCCTACTTTCTGACTCCTAGCCTAAGCCAGGTGGGCAACCGCAACTGTTCTTCTGCCTTCCGCTGCGCAATGACGGCCTGACATCTGAACAGAAATATAGGAATCCCGTTTAAAGAAATGTAGGTTCAAAAACTGTAGGAGCATCGCACACCCCAGGATTACTTCGTATCTTTATTATACTCTAGTATATGAACTTTTTCAACAAAAATGCACACACTTAATAAATTTTTTCTTCAATATAAATATTACAGATAGAACGCACTTCTTCCATATCTGCCTTTGTCTTTGCATTCCCATATGGGATGCGGTCTATGTTCCGGTTCATGTAATCCTGTTCTTTAATGTACAGGAAACTGGAACGGAAGTTGAGATCAAAGATAAACGCCAGATAAGAAATCCACATATCCATATGCGTGGTCCTGTCCCCGCGCCGGATGCACCGGTGCTCTCTCACTGCATTCAGAATATTTTCCGAGACAGGTTCAAGACCTACCTCTTCTGCCGAAATTCCAAAGATGGCTTCCGTATTCTCTGTATCTTTTACTCTGAAATTATCCAGTTTATCCGCGTCCCTGATGATCTTGCAGTGAAAAAGCTCTCTTCCCTCAATTTCTTTTGGTATCTCATAGAGGGAATGACAGGCGATGGCTGTCCTGATAATACTGTCATACCTGTCTTCTTCTATAAAGCTTCTGATCATACCCTCTTCAAAAAGGACTTTCACACCAAATTGGGCATGGTCAAACAGATCATCGTCATAGCTGTGGAAGGTTTTCAACTGCTCAAATCTTCCGATGTCATGAAGCAGTGCAATGAGAAGCGCCAGTTCATGATCTTCCCCGGAAATGTTCTCCTGTCTGCAGATAAGGTCCGCCGCGTCCAGGACACAGAACGTATGGACTTCCTTCAGCAGGATCTTGTCATCGCTTCTGTCGTAGTTGCTGAGATATTGCCGGAAACTCTCTTTTGCATATTCCAAATCAATCATATTCTCATCTCCGCTGTCCTAGTAGGCCATAAAGTGTGTAAGAAAACCCATTCCGGCAAAGTGTAACACATAGCTTGCCGAAAACAATTAAAATGCTCTCTCCAAGTAAAGAAAACGGACCGTCTATACTGACGGTCCGCAAGATTTCTATAAAATGTCTGAATTATTTCAGCTCATCAACAACTTTCTGGATTGCCTCTAAAGCATCAGCAGGAAGTTTGTCATATCCATCTTTCTTGGTCTCGAATGCTTTGATCTCATTTACGCGGTCATTCATACGAGCTTTGAGCTGATCAACGTAGTCAGCATCATTCATATCCGGAACGAATCCTTCCCAATCGAAGATTTCGATATCGGAGAACGGTCCCCAAGGTTTGAACTCTGCTTTTTTCTCTACGATTGCTTCCAGGATACCTAAAGTATCTTTCGGCTGAACTTTCTTGCCCATGAAATCGCCTGTGTTGATGATGTAGCAGTCTACATTTTTCTCTTCAACCAGTTTTTTGAATTTCTCGTAGTCATCAGCTAACGGATATGTTCTGAACGGGTTAGCGTAAGGAACAACAACCAGCTTATTCGGGTCAACACCTGGTGCCAGACGCTCTGCTGTAGAACGTTTTGTAGCCAGAGTAGCGCCCATTACGGATGCTAAGGAAGCACCTTTTAATTTAACTACTGGCGGAATGGTCGGGTCTTTCATGATCCAGAAGATAGCGTTAACCGGCTCGTCGATCTTATCAACACGGTTCGGTGCCCACAGTTTGGATTTGATTGCACGTCCGTTACCATTTCTGATATCTTCTGTTACAAGCTGGATGTTTCCATCCTCATCTAATGTAGCAGAGTTATTCATGGATGTCAGGAGGAATTTGTTGTCATCACATCCTGCCGGATAATCCTGTGTTTTATCGAAGTATGTAGGCTCTAATGCTACGGAAGCACAAGTATCTGTGTTGATGATGAAAGCGTCATCATGCAGAACTTTGATTTCGTATTTGCCATTGTGTTTTGCGTGTGTGATGGTGGATTTACCTGATCCTGACAGACCGTATACAGATGCAACGTATTTGGAACCATCAGCCAGTGTGTATTCTTTCTGTCCGCCGTGGCATGCTGCATAGCCGTTTCTGTTGGCAATTGCCCAAGCCATAGTCAGAGTACCTTTTTTGTGCTCACCGAAGTATCTCATACCAAGGATACAAGCACAGTTCTGGTCTGTGTTGAAGTAGCACAGAGTCTGCGGATCGCTTAAGCAGCTGTAGTCAACACCCGGAGTGCTTGCCGGTGACCACTGAGGATCTGAGAAGATGTAAACATCTGCCTCTTTTCCTTCGCCTACAGGCTGAGAATTTTTATACATTTTAACATAGTCATCAGACATATACTGGAAGTTCAGCATCCAGGAGTACATGATGTTCTCTTCACCTTCCGGAATCAGCAGGTGAGCTTTTACCATGAATTCAGGATCCAGTCCTACATATACCTCTGCGTGGTACATGGTTTTCCAGCGAGCTTCATAAATAGCATCCATAGCCACTTTGTCAAGAGCTGCGCAGTCAACACCTGGTTCTCCGGCAATGCGGCGTGCAGCTGCGTAACGTCCTGTGATAGCACCATCGTTAAATAATAAAACTTTAGCATCTCTCTCAAGACCAAACTCTTCGCCTCTATAAACAGGCATATCTGTAACGACTGTTCCAGGTGAGTTTTTCGCTAATTCATATGCCTCTTTTAATGTGTTAACCTTAACAACATTGTTGCCATAGAACGCTGCTTCAATAATGGAACGAGTTTTGCTGAAGCCAGTTTTGCCTGCTCCAATCTCGTTGATTGGGTAATATGCTTTTGTTGACATATGGTTTCCTCCTTAATCTTATCTCAAAGTCAATTCATTATCTCATGTTAGTTTTTAAAAGTCAATACTTTAACAATGTATTTTCTTGACGTTTTTTTTACATTTAATAGAATTTTTATATTTTCAAATTCGAAGAACATTTTTTACCGCTGCCGGCATATCCGGAACATCCACAACCGTATCGTGCAGAACAGGTGCTGTACGGATTTCCTCGATGGCATTGGGCACCTTCACATTTGCAATTTTGGACAATTCATCCACCAGCTCGAAATCACCCATGGAATCGTATTTGCTGTCAATGGCATCCATAACGCTTCTTGTGAATTTAAAGGGGCTGGCTGTAGATGCAATAACTGTTTTGGTACTGTCTTTTGTGTCTTTCACGTATTTTTCATAGACACAGGCCGCTACGGCTGTGTGGGTATCAATGACATAGCCGGTATTCTGATAAAGAGCTTTTATAGCATCGGCAGTCTCCTTCTCTGTGGCAAAATTGCCGTAGAAATCTGCGAGCTGGCTGCGCATTTCCTCTGTTATCTGATAGATTCCACCCTTGGAAAGCTGCTCCATCATCTCACGGTTTTTGTCTGCATTTTCCCCTGCAATGCGGTAAATAAGCCTTTCCAGGTTGCTGGATATAAGGATATCCATAGATGGGGAAGAGGTCAGGATGAAATCACGGTTCCTGTCATAGCTTCCCGTGGAGAAAAAGTCAAAGAGAACTTTGTTCTCATTGGAGGCGCAGATCAGTTTATCAATGGGCAGACCCATATTCTTTGCATAATAGGCTGCCAGGATGTTTCCGAAGTTGCCGGTGGGCACAGTTACGTTAATTTTTTCACCATCTTTTATCTCACCATTCTTGAAAAGATTCACATAGGCGTAAACATAGTACACTACCTGAGGCACCAGACGGCCGATATTGATGGAGTTGGCAGAGGAGAACTGGAAGCCTGCCTTGTCAAGTTCCTCCTCCATTGCCTTGTCATTGAACATTTTTTTCACTGCGGTCTGGGCATCATCAAAATTGCCCGTGATACCCATTACATATGTATTATTTCCCTTCTGTGTCACCATCTGTTTTTCCTGGATGGGGCTGACACCGTTCTTGGGATAAAAGACAATAATCCTTGTACCCGGCACGTCTGCAAAACCGGCCATGGCTGCTTTTCCTGTATCGCCTGATGTGGCGGTGAGGATGACGATTTCATTTTTCACATGGTTTTTCTTTGCGGAGGTGGTCAGAAGATGAGGCAGAATAGAAAGCGCCATATCTTTAAACGCAATGGTTGCTCCGTGGAACAGCTCCAGATAATACGCGCCTCCTGCTTTTACCAAAGGTGCGATCTCCTGGGTATCAAATTTTGAATCATAAGCTTTGGCGATACATGCCTTTAACTCTTCCTCTGTAAAATCTGTCAGAAAACGGCTCATGACCTCATACGCGATTTCCTGATAAGACATCTCTGCCAGTCTGTCCATGGAAATGTCCAGTTTGGGAATCGCTGTGGGCACAAACAATCCTCCGTCTTTTGAAAGCCCTTTTAAAATTGCTTCAGATGCCTTTACGCATTCCCCTGTTCCTCTTGTGCTTTTGTACAAAATCTCCATCTTTCTATGTCCTTTCTTCTTTACGGATACGTGAAAAAGTCATGTACCCCATATTGGAATAAAAATTTTAAATCCTCTTTAAACCATTTAATATTATGCTGTTCAGCATAAGCCTCTTCCATGAAGAACAGCGCGCCCTGGGAGTAATCCTCCCCGTCAATGGCCCGGTTGACTGCCTCTCTGGTCCCCTCTGAAACGGTAACCGTATCGATTCTGCCGTCAACGGTAGGTGAAAACTGGGGGCTTCCGTCCGAATTCTCCCACACTACATCGTGAATGCTGTTGGGGAAGTCAGGGCTTTTCACCCGGTTGAAGATCACGTTAGCCACCAAAATACGGCCCTTGATATCTTCACCTCCGGCCTCCGCCTCCACAATTTTCAGAAGCGTCTCATAATCCTGATCCGTCATCCTTAGAAGACTCTCAGAAGCGCCGATGGAGTGATTCTCCAGTTCAGCCACACTGCTGGCTGTCTCCTCGCTAAAATCGAAACGTGATTCCTGCACCTTTTTTCCTGTTCTCTGTCCTACCAGCACTGCCTCACAGGAGGTGCCAAGCCGATGTACTTCGCTCTGGGTATCCTGACTTATCAGTACGCCTGAAATAATTGCGTCCAAGCCGTACAGTTGTTCCTCCTCCGGCTCATCTTTCTCTTTCGGCGGATCTTTGTCGTCACTCACAGATGCATATACATTATTTTTTCCGCCAGCATGAAGCCCGTGAAAGGTAAATGCCACGGCAGCGATCACCACTGCCCCTGTCACAACCAACGCACAGGTCCTCCGGCTCTTTTTAGATATCTTCCGGATCAAGAATAAAAATCCGGCCGCAATCGTACGAATAATGTCCATACCTTTTTCCTTTGCCTGTTTTCTTAAATCGAATAGACATCAGTTATAACACATAGTTCAATTTCTGATGTCATGAATTATATGGATTATAAAATATTTGGGCAATGGAAGTCAATAAGCCGGGGCCTCTTTTAGCTAATCTTCACAATATTATCTTGTTTAAAGAAAGATATTTTATCTAATTTTTTGTGCTTTTTTCCTCTATTTCACTAAAATCAATAATTATCGGCTCTCACTTTTATTCTATCTGCTCATGACACCCGGACATGGACCATACGATCGGAACCATTGGACAGCTTTGGACCATGAAGTACAGCAAGTCTTCTTATTCTGTCATATATATCTGAGACGCTATTTCATCTAAAGTAAAGCATTCATCTTCTGCACCCGGTAAATGGGCATTTTCCTGTATTTCAGTATTATTCCAGTAATCAGTAAATGCTGCCGCCTGCATAAAATGATCACCTTCAATCTCCACATACTCCCCCTCAGGTCCATTCAGTCTTGCATATGTACCATCTGTATTGTAATAGTTAGACTTCTGCAGAAAATAGATACTTTTCTGGCCGATTTCCAGCATGATATCATTTTTCTCTTTTTGCTGTATGTAAATATGCTTTTGCTCTTCAGCGCTGTACTGTTTATATTTCTGGCGCCAATCTTTCTTTTCCTCCCTGAAATACAGAGAATCTATATAATCCTTTACCGATACATATCCCTGGTCTTTTACTAATTTCATTTTTTTCCCTTCTTTAAGATCCCCTTTGAAGGAGCGCAGGACTTTAATATCCGCTTTTGTATGGCACATGCCAAACCAGTCGATATAATAGCGCAGCTTTGTTGTTTCACCATAAATAATCTCTTCGCTGTCGCCGGCCAGTGCCCCAATATCAGGATAAGAATACATATATTCATAGAACATTTCATTGTCAAAGGATACAACCGTATCTTCCGTAATTTCATCTGCATTTATCTTTACCCTTCTGATGCTGCCGCAGCCTGTAAGACATATGGAACAAGTTATCAGTAGGAATATCCATTTTCTTATCTTTCTCACCCCTTTTTAAAACATCTGCTGTATCTCAATATATTTATAAGCAAACAGGGCTGAAGGAATACTCTGTGATATTCATTCAGCCCTGTTACTTCTCATCTACCTATTGCTCTTTAGCTATTATTACTCTTTAGTTATTATTACTTTTTAATTATTACTTTTTAATTGTTATATTTTATCTTATCTGTTATTAATGGCTGTCACCAGTGCGTCAATGGATGCCCGTATGATATCGGAATCAACGCCTGCTCCCCAAGCCAGGCTGCCATCCGGTTTGCGGATTCCCACATAGGCAATGGCTTTTGAACTGGAACTCTGCTCTAAAGCGTGTTCCTGGTAAGTCACCAGGTCATACTGGAAACCGTATTCCTTTTTCAGCGCATTGCTGACCGCATTAAGACGTCCGTTTCCTGCTGCCTCTGTCGTCACTTCACGCCCGTTAAAGCTGGACGTCACCTGTGTGGTGATTCCGCCATCCTTCTGCTGGAAATGAACACTTTGGATCTCAAGCGGGGAGGTAACATTCTCAAATGTCTTTTTAAACAGCTCGAAAATCTGTTCAGGCAGCAATTCTTTCTGTGTATGGTCTGAGACAGCTTTTGCTGTATATCCCATAGCCTCCCGCATCTTTGCCGGCAGATTTAAACCATATTTCGTTTCCAGAATATATCCGACACCGCCTTTTCCTGACTGGCTGTTAATACGGATAACATCGGCATCATAATTTCTACCCACATCTTTCGGATCAATGGGCAGATAAGGAACCGTCCAGTGTTCCGGTTTCTTTTCATCCAGCCAGTGCATGCCTTTTGCGATGGCATCCTGATGGGATCCGGAGAAGGCCGCAAATACCAGCGCGCCACAGTATGGACTTCTCTCACCGATCTTCATGCCGGTGAACTCCTCGTATTTCTCACAGATAGCGCCCATATTAGTGAAATCCAGATTCGGCTCAACACCCTGTGAATACATGTTCAGTGCCAAAGTGATAATATCTACATTACCGGTTCTCTCACCATTTCCAAAAAGTGTTCCCTCAATACGGTCTGCCCCTGCCAGAAGCCCCATCTCAGAATCTGCCACACCACATCCTCTGTCGTTATGGGGATGAAGGGATACGATAACATTTTCTCTGTATTTTAAGTTTTCACAGATATATTCCACCTGGCTCGCATATACATGAGGCATGGAATGTTCTACGGTTACAGGAAGGTTGATGATCGGCTTTCTGTCTGCTTCAGGCTGCCAGATGTCAAGCACTGCATTACATACCTCAAGTGCATATTCCGGCTCTGTTCCTGTAAAGCTCTCCGGGCTGTACTCAAACCTGTAATTTTCTCCTGCTTCCTCTGTGAGCTGCTTTAACAGCTTTGCACCTTCCACTGCAATCTGCAGAATCTCTTCCCTTGACTTCTTAAACACCTGCTCACGCTGAGCAACAGATGTGGAATTGTATACATGGACGATTACATTCTTAGCCCCTTTTACTGCTTCAAATGTCTTTTTGATAATATGTTCTCTGGCCTGAGTCAGAACCTGAATGGTCACATCATCCGGGATCAAATCCTCCTCGATCAGCTTTCTGAGGAACGTATACTCTGTCTCTGAAGCTGCCGGGAATCCAACTTCTATCTCTTTAAATCCAATTTCCACCAGAAGTTTGAAAAACTCCACTTTCTGTTCCAGATTCATAGGGATAACAAGTGCCTGGTTGCCGTCACGCAGGTCAACGCTGCACCAAACGGGAGCTTTATCCACATACTCTTTTTCCGCCCACTTCATGCATTTTACCGGCGGCATGAAATACTGTCTCTTGTACTTACTGCAATTTTTCATTCTTTTTTCCTCCTGACTTTTTTGGATACCTATATCTAAGCTTTTATAACAGGTAGTCTGCACAGACCTTCGGGGATTTTGGAGCTTCCCAAACGGTACAAAAAAAGCCCTCCATCCTTATTACAATATGCTTGTAATAGAGACGAAAGACTACTGTCCTGCGCGGTACCACTCTACTTTATGAATATACTTCATACGCTTAATAAGATACAGATATGTACACCTTATATCTTTCCCTTCTGATAACGGCAGGGTTCCGTCTGCGTCTACTATTTCCTTAAGAAAGTTCGGGCAGCTGCTCCAAGGGCAGTTCCAGATTCTGCGTCTGCCGCTTCACACCAGCCAGCGGCTCTCTGAAATCCGATATGAATCTGTACTAATCCTTATCTATGCATTTATCTTATTGCAACAGTTAATTACTGTTGTGTTAAAGTTACGATACCATTCCTTACAGAAAATGTCAAGTGATAAACGTATGTATTTTCCAAAAACTCATTGAACTGACAGGTAAAACACCATGTTTCACACCCCTGCAAAAAGCAGTTCTGCAGACAGTGCCCATTAAACTTCAATCCATTTGTAGTGGTACTGGCATTTTCTGATATTTTCGCATAAACATTTGACAATGACACCGTGTCCGTCTAAAATCGCCGTTCAAATCTTCTGTCTTTAACAAGTTCACCTCCTTTTTTTCTGAAAATAACACTTCCTTTTTTCTGAGCATTTGCTATAATACTGGTATAGGTGTAAAAAATGTCACTCTCACAAAGGAGGTCTATTTTATGCGGGAAATCTATGATTTTCTAAAGAAATGCGGAACTTATTATCTGGCAACCACAGAAGGCACTCAGCCCAGAGTTCGTCCTTTTGGAACTGTTGACATCTTTGAAGACAAACTCTACATCCAGACAGGAAAGGTCAAAAATGTTTCCAGGCAGATCCTTGCTAATCCTCAAATAGAAATCTGTGCATTTGACGGCGGACATTGGCTGCGGATCGAAGCCACTGCCGTGTTGGATGACAGAATAGAGGCACAGAAGCACATGCTGGACGGCTATCCTAACTTACAGTCCATGTATCAGCCCGGTGACGGAAATACCCAGGTGTTCTATCTGAAAAATGCCACTGCCACATTTGCGTCCTTTACGGATGAACCGAGAGTGATCCACTTCTGAAGTGATTCTCAATGATTTTACTTCACGTTAATTCGGAGGACTGTTAAAGTGAGAATCTGCAGTCCTCCGAACAGGAAACTGCCTATTTGCCGCCTATACTACCCATATATCGGTGCATTTACCCCCTGTATATCAGAGCAAAATGTACGTTTTTTTCCCTAAATATATTTTAAACAAAAAAAATTAAACTTTTTTTCTATTTTTTCTTGCATTTTCCAAAAATTCTGTTATAATTAATAATCGTTACGGGGTATGGCGTAGCTTGGTAGCGCGCACGGCTGGGGGCCGTGAGGTCGCAGGTTCAAATCCTGTTGCCCCGATTAGAATTAAGATGCTGGAAGCTTATGAAGAATAGGTTCCGGCATTTTTTGTATTTTTTAACTGATTCTCTTAAAGACAGTTAAAGATACTTTTTATCATTTAGTAAGATTTAAAACCCATCCATGAAACGAAAACACTCTACAATATAATAAATTAATATTTACCATCATAATAAATGCTCATTTGAAGTAAAAATCAAGAAATGATGACCTTACCCCAAACAAGCCCTTCTTCTGATCATATATAAATCATAATCCGGTAACCAGACCATCAATACAATTTACGTAATAGGTTCTCCCATCTTCCATTTCATAGTACCAAAACGGTATATACTCTTCTTCACCATTATCTGCAAAAACCAACTCAATCTTATAGACGGATCTTGCCTCCTCACTATTTTCATCTAATCCCAATTCTTTATTTTCCTTGGTTATTGCATTTGCCAATAATATTTTTGATTGCTCAAAATCAACTTTTTTAGCAGTTTTTGTATTTTCCGGCAAATCTATTTTTTTGTATTGATTCCATTCTATCCGTCCGTGCAGTACGCCGGAATCATCAAGCAGTACACTGACGCCCTCATATTGTATTCTAACACCGTTATACTCGTTTGGGTATTCAATTCTGTATCCGATAACGGATTCCTCAGATTCATCCCCCAACTGTGTTTTACGCATATCTCCCACTATAGGCTTTATATTATCCAACAGACTTATATCAAACCCTATAAATGCTGTACCGATCCATTCATCCGCCTTTGCAACAGCCTGGTTTTCATTCATACTGACAGCTTTGTCTCCTATCTCACCATATGATATACTGGTCAGACCTTCGCTTTCTGTATAAATTCTACCTCCTACTTCTTTGTTTCCTTCATAATGTTTTAAGATTTTCTCCAGTGCATAGTCCGGAACAGTCTTTTCAGTCAGCTCTTCCATGTCTGATTTAAATATCAATTGTTGACCAGTCAATTCTACATCCGGCTTTTGCGGACTTTCTTTCTGAACTTTCTCTTCAGATACCTGCTTATCAAGCGATTCCGGATTTACAGCACATCCTGCTAAAATGCCGCCCATTGCAAGAATCAGAACAGATTCCGCCATAGCTTTCCTCATTTTTTTACTTTTCAATATATCAACCCCTCATAATACTATCCTTTTCCAGTTATAGCATCAGCTTTGCGCCCATGCCGCATATTGCTCTTTGGATATTGCTCAACATATTGTACCTCATTTAATAAAATTTTTCATTACTATTCATTCAGGACGTATTTATTGCTAAATCCCTTCTTCTCAATAATACCAATTAACCCTTTGGTATTTTTGATCGAATAACGCTTTCTCTGTAGAGGTGCATTTTTCCCAGCACAATTCCCACGGCAGTCCGCTTTATACATTTTATTTTACCAGCCTCCCGTCAAAAAAGCCACCGGATTTATTCACCGGCAGCTTTCATTTCTAAATATTCAGATTAAACAATATGTATCCGTGTATAGACTGATTTTACCTATTCTGGAGATTCGCGTAAAACTGCATCCCGTAGGAAAAGTGTTCCTCTAAAAAGGGTTCCACAAACTCAAATGTTCCGCCAATAGGGTAAATGACATAGCTTCCTCCCGGCGCCAGGGAATCAATCACTCTTCGGTATTCCTTTTTAACTGCTTCCGGTGAAACACCCGGCACATCCAGAACATTCATATTGTTAAAACCGCCGCAGAATGTAATCTTATCTCCATATTTTTTCTTTAGTTCTGCTGTATTTTTATTGCATGCCTGAAAGGTATCAATGGCGTCACAGCCGATTTCCACCAAATCAGGTACTATTGGCTCAATAAAGCCACAGCTATGATGCTGATAAAGCATTCCCGCATCATGACAGGCCTCTACCATTCTCGCCAGCTCCGGTTTGATCAGACTTCGCCACAGATCCGGAGACATGAACATACGGTCATTGCTGCCATAATCATCATGGGCATTCAGAATATCCATATCATAATATTTTCCTATTTTCTTAAAATATTCAATCTTCCAGTCCGCCATGGCGTGAAAATATTCTCTGCAGGAGTCAGGGTCTTCAATCAGTGCCATCAGCGCGTTTTCAAATCCCATGCACGCATGCATACGCTCGAACATGCCGTTTAAAACCATACACACTCTCGCTCTGTCATCATCATATATGGACTTTCCATCCGCTCTTGGATGCAGACCGTATCCCATAACAAACGCCAAAAAATCTGAATGTATATCAATATCCGCCTGTTTTTCCCAGTCTATGGCTTCCAGATCCGGAAACTTCATATTTTCTTTCCAGTCTGCAATATCTGTAAAGAGATACTTTCCCGGTGTGGTAATACAGGCATGGATATTGTCTTCATAGATCCATTCACATCCCCAGTAATCTTCCCCCCGTGAAAGCCCCGTATACCTCTCCATCTGCGGACAGGCCTGTATCAAAGCGATATCTGTAAAGAAGCAGGGAATATAAGCAGGTGTCTTGTGTTGATATGCCAAAAGGCAGTTCTCTCTGTTCGTCATAAATAAAACCTCCCATTTCAAAACCACTTACTGTTTTCTTCTTCATTATATGTATTTTTTGCAATACAATCTATGTATGATGTGCTAAAATAGAAGAATATAAAGTCATTTCTGATTTGTATGAAAAGTACAAATCAGAAATCCGGAGGTGCAGCAATGAAACTATCTATGTGGATACTGGCCGACTGGCTGAAGAAATATAATCCTCAGATTAATATCAAAGATGGCAGACGTACTCTGAGAAATGTCCGTCTGCTCTCAGAAAATGTGAAAATGGAATCCATGGACGTCTATATGGGAGCCATGAAAAATTTTGTGGACGGAAACAGCGCTCAGGTGATCTGTGTTCAGGGCCATGACATGATACTGCTGGATACGGAAGACACAGATCAGATCTTCAATGAGATCCTGGACGCTTTTGACTACTACAATGGCTGGTCAGACAGACTGAGAGAAATGATCCGAAACGGGGCATCCCTGGATGATCTGCTTGGATCCAGTTATGAAATTTTTGGTCAGAAACTGATCATCACGGATCCCGGATATCTGGTAATTGCACATACAAATCTAGAAGGAGGGCTGCCTAATAAAAATTTAGATGCCATGAAGCAGACCGGAATCATGCCCCTGAAAACTATTATGGCAATCAACAATGATCCACGGATACGTGAAAAGAATCCCCATTCCTATATCATGGATTACGGCGAATTAGGCGCTCCCTGTTTCTGCCGAAATCTATTTTCCAGAAACCATCATATCGGCTGGGTTCTGGTGATCCTGGAAGAACATCCTGCGACAGAAGGAACAAAGCATTTGCTGGATGAACTTGGAAACATTATAGAATACTGGTCAGATATGCATGAAGACAGGCTCCAGCTTTTGTCCTATACTGATATTTTCCAAAAAATCCTCTCGGGTGAAGAGAAAGACAAAAGGCAGCAGGATACGCGGCTTCGTTCTATAGGCTGGTATCCTGAAGATGAAAAACAGATATACATCTTAAATGGCGTCCATACAGGTGCCAATATGCAGGATTTTTTTCATCACAAACTGGAACGCCTTGCTGACGGATGCTTCACCATTTGCTGGGAGAATAAAACGGCTCTGATCGTCAATAGAAAGATCGTTCTATACCGGGATTTTCTCCTGAAACTAAAGGATTTTATGCTCCAGACAAAGACTTACTGCGGCACAAGTCCGGAATTTACAGATATATTAAGCCTGCAGGAATATTTTAAAATGGCAGAAATATCTGCTGCATATGGTGATAAAACACCCGGCTGCATCAATGACTTTGAGTCCTGTGCTGTCTCTTATACAATAGAACTGATACGGAATCATGCCCATGTAAACATTTCCCATCCAGCACTATCGGTCCTTGGCAGATATGACCGTAAAAACCATACAGAACTCAAAAAAACCCTGAAAGAATATCTGAACTGTGAACGAAATTATGTAAAGACCGCAGCCCGTCTGTATATCCACAGGAATTCCCTTCTATACAGACTGAAAAGAATCGAAGAACTGACGGACATTGACCTGGAGAATGAAGAAATCCGTCTGCATCTGTTACTTTCCTATCTGATTGAAGAACGAGACGTAAAATAGCTATATAGACCGTGTCCTCTCCGGCATCTTTTCGGAAGAAGAATCAGCTAAAGACACCTTCCAGCCTTCAATCTGTTCTCATAAACAGTTATAAAACTGCATAGTATTAAATAATTGCCGGTGTGTGGAGTATATTACGGACATGAATAAAAATAACAGAAGCGCTTTGGTGATCTCCATTCTTATTCCACTTGCCATTGGATCTTTGTCCACAGTGATCAGCAAAAACAGGTCTATGTATTTTTCAATAAATAAGCCCGCGCTTAGTCCTCCGGCTTTTATTTTTCCGGTTGTATGGACAATACTTTATGTTTTCATGGGTATTTCTTCCTATATCATTTATGAATCAAAGTCACCGGATAAATCCAATGCACTCAGGACATATGCAGTACAACTGTTCTTTAATTTCTTCTGGAGCATCATATTCTTTGGTTTATCACAATATCTGTTTGCTTTTTTATGGCTGTTGGCCTTAATCATCCTTATTGGCGTTATGATTTATCAGTTCTACCAGATCAGCCCTGCTGCTGCCTATTTACAAATACCTTATATTGTCTGGTGCATATTTGCGGCATATCTAAATTTTATGATATATATTATGAATAAATAAACGGAGGAACCAAAATGCAGACAGTCACTACAAATACCTTGAGTGATACTATGTACTATAATGAGATACCCGTATTCACCTACAAGATCAATTACCCTTCCTTCACCACAACATGCAGTGATAATGCCGGTAAATCCATAAACGCTCATTATGCCCAACTGGCACGGAAGACCGAGGAATACGGCAGAAAAGAACTCTACACGCAGGCCGCAGCAGATGCTAAATACCCTAAAAGCCCCCGGCCATTTCCTATTTACACGCTGGATGTCGTTTATCAGATCACTTATAATACAGGATGCCTCGTCAGTTTATACACAGATACTTATACCTATGCGGGCGGTGCTCACGGCCAAACGCTGCGCACCTCTGACACCTGGGACTTTAGCACAGGAAAAAAACTGCGCCTCACAGACTTCTATCCCTTTACCCCAGCCTCCTTGTATCAGCTTCAAAATTCCATGGCGGAACAGACGGCAGAAAGGCTAAAGACAGACCCGGGTATTTATTTTGAAGATTACAGAAAGCTTCTGCAAGACACCTTCAATGCAAATAGTTTTTATATACAGCCGGGAAGGGTGGTCATTTATTATCAGCAGTATGATATAGCGCCTTATTCTACGGGATTGCCTGAATTTTTTGTTCCATAATAAACCGCAGGATATCCTGATGCGTCTCTGCGATATTCAGACCGGACAATTCGCTCATACTCAAAAAACGCAGTTCTCTGGATTCTTCACTGCATTTCAGTTCCTTGAAATCCTTTACGAAAACCTCATATACCGCTGTGATGATACGCACAATGTTTCCATCAGGGTACGCGGCAATTCTGTAAGGATAGGAAAATACATCCAATAATTTTAAATCTTCCACTACCAGACCTGTCTCTTCTCTGATTTCTCTCTGTACGCACTCCTCCAATGACTCTTCCATTTTCAACCCGCCGCCGATGAAAGCCCACCTCTCAGAATCTGTGCGTCGTTCCAGAAGTACCTTTTCATTCTTTCTTATAATACCTACCGCTCCCATATGTATGGGCCGATTGGGTTTTGGAGCATTGGGAGAATTATAAAACTTTGTCTGTCTTTTCATACGTATCCCCTTCCCGCCGGACTGGAAAAACGGCCCATTCTGCTCTTTTTTGCAAAATGAACCGTTCTTTGTCCTGCTTTTTACTGCTGACTATTAATATAGTTGATCAGACCTTCAGCCTTGATGATCTTCTGCATGAATTCCGGGAACGCCTGGCCTTTGAAGCTGGTTCCTTTTGTCTTGTTGGTAATGATCCCGCTGTCGAAATCCACTTCCACCTCATCTCCTGCCTCAATGTTCTGTGCCGCCTCCGGACATTCAATGATAGGCAGACCAATATTGATGGAGTTTCGGTAAAAAATGCGGGCAAACGTCTCTGCTATGACACAGCTCACCCCTGCCGCCTTGATAGCAATGGGCGCATGCTCACGGGAGGAGCCGCAGCCAAAGTTCTTGTTCGCCACAATAATATCGCCTTTATTAACCTTTTTCACAAATTCCTTGTCAATGTCTTCCATACAGTGCTGTGCCAGTTCCGCAGGATCAGAAGAATTCAGATATCTTGCCGGAATGATAACATCCGTATCCACATTGTCGCCGTATTTAAAAACTGTTCCGTTTGCTTTCATGTCTTCCTTCCCTCCTATAATCCAAGTTCTTCCGGCACGGAAATTTTGCCGGTCACTGCGCTTGCTGCTGCTACGGCCGGGCTTGCCAGATATACTTCAGAGTCCACGTGTCCCATACGTCCCACAAAGTTTCTGTTTGTGGTGGAGATACAGCGCTCTCCTTCTGCCAGGATTCCCATATATCCGCCCAGGCATGGTCCGCAGGTAGGAGTGCTGACAACAGCGCCTGCTTCGATAAAGATTTTCAGAAGCCCTTCCTCCATTGCCTGAAGATAGATGTTTTGTGTTGCAGGGATAATGATACAGCGCACACCTTTTTTCACTTTGCGGCCCTTTAAGATCTCTGCTGCACAGCGAAGGTCCTCGATCCTGCCGTTGGTACAGGAACCGATCACAGACTGGTCGATCACAACATCCTCTGTGATCTCATCCATTGTCTTTGTATTTTCCGGCAAATGCGGGAATGCGATGGTCGGTTTAAGCTGGCTCAGATCAATGGTATATTCTTCATCATAAACCGCATCCGCATCTGCCTCGTAAACTTTATACGGGCGTTTGGAATGTTCTTTCATGTATTCTACAGCCTGCTCATCAACCGGGAAGATCCCGTTCTTTCCGCCTGCCTCAATAGCCATGTTGGCAATGGTAAAACGGTCATCCATACTCAGGTTTTTGATGCCCTCTCCTACAAACTCCATGGATTTGTAAAGAGCACCGTCCACGCCGATCATGCCGATGATATGTAAGATCACGTCTTTTCCACTGACCCATTTGGCCGGCTTGCCCACAATATTGAATTTGATGGCTGAGGGCACTTTAAACCATGCTTTTCCTGTCGCCATGCCTGCCGCCATATCTGTACTGCCCACACCTGTGGAAAAAGCGCCCAGCGCTCCGTAAGTGCATGTATGGGAATCCGCTCCGATCACCACATCACCTGCCACTGTCAGGCCTTTCTCCGGAAGCAGCGCGTGCTCTATACCCATCTCACCCACATCGAAATAATTGGTGATCTCATTCTTACATGCGAATTCACGCACGCATTTGCAGTGCTCTGCTGATTTGATATCCTTGTTCGGAATAAAGTGGTCCATAACCAGCGCGATCTTGTCTTTATCAAATACATTTTTAACCGTCATTTTATCCATCTCGTGAATTGCTACAGGAGATGTAATATCATTACCCAGCACCAGATCCAGATCAGCCTCGATCAACTGTCCGGCTTCCACTTTATCAAGTCCGGCTGCTGCAGCCAGAATTTTCTGTGTCATTGTCATTCCCATGGGTATTCCTCCTTGTTTTCTTAATTTGTGACTGTTTGTGACTCTTCACAGCCACCTTGATTTCATCTATTGCTATCATAGCATATCTTTTGTTATAATAGAAATACATATTAAATATATCTACCATAACTCCAATTTATATAGTTGCCGATCACAGAGAAAACTGCAACTGTATATGGAGTCAAATGCAAAACAGAAATGAGGTTCTACAATGGAGCAAAACTTATCCCTGTACCGCGTTTTCTATACAGTTGCCAACGCGGGCAATATTTCCAAAGCCGCTGAACAGCTCTACATCAGCCAGCCGGCCATAAGCAAATCTATCCGCAAATTGGAGCAGAGTCTGGATGTCACTTTATTTTCCAGAAATTCCAGAGGCGTACAGCTCACCGAAGAAGGGGAAATCCTCTATGACTACGTGCAGAAAGCATTCTATTCCCTGCAGATGGGAGAATCCCGCATTAAAAAAATAAATGACCTGGGGATCGGACATTTACATATCGGTGTCAGCACCACCCTCTGCAAATACATGCTGCTGCCCTATCTGCAGGAGTTTATCAAGCTGCATCCCCACGTGAAGATCACCATAGAATGCCAGTCCACCAACCACACCCTGCAGCTTTTAAAAGAGAACAAAATTGACCTGGGACTTATCGGAGAACCGGAACGGCTGCACCATATACATTTTGATTCTCTTGGAGAGATTGAGGATATCTTTGTCAGTACCAGTTCCTATCTGGATAATCTTTCCCTGCGCACCAACCGCAAGGACGATATCTTCCACACAGCCACTCTGATGCTGCTTGACAAGGAAAATATGACCCGGCAGTATATTGATGACTACCTCTCCATGCACCATATTGAGACAAACAATCTTCTGGAAGTGTCCACTATGGATCTGCTGATCGAATTTGCCAAGATCGGTTTAGGAGTGGCCTGCGTTATCCGTCAGTTCGTGGAAAAAGAACTGAATGACAAAACCCTGGTGGAGATTCCCCTGCCCTTCCCGATCCACAAGCGGAATATCGGTTTCGCCTTCCTGGATAACCTGCAGCAGACCACCGCTGTCAAAGATTTCATTGACTTTTACAACAGCAAGCGGCCGTAAAGACGAAACTGCCTGTCCAGCTCATAAAAACCGCCGGGAAAAGGATTTCTCCTGCTCCCGGCGGACTTTTCTTCTCACATAATGTTCACAAATGTGGTCTTAGTTCTCGATCAGTTTGCCTGTGTCATTCCAGCTGTATAATTTACGCAGCTCTGCTCCGACTTCCTCTAACTGATGTTCTGTCTCTCTTCTTCTCATAGCGCCGAAGTGCATACAGCCTGTCTGGTTCTCTGAGATCCAGTCTTTTGCAAAAGTACCGTCCTGGATATCGGACAGGATCTTCTTCATGGCTTTCTTTGTATCATCTGTGATGATCTTCGGTCCAGTGATGTAATCACCATACTCAGCAGTATTGGAGATAGAATAACGCATGCCCTGGAATCCGCTTTCGTAGATCAGGTCAACGATCAGTTTCATCTCATGGATACACTCAAAATAAGCATTCTCCGGTGCATATCCTGCCTCTACTAATGTCTCGAATCCGGCTTTCATCAGTGCGCATACACCACCGCAGAGAACTGCCTGCTCGCCGAACAGGTCTGTCTCAGTCTCAACTTTGAAAGTAGTCTCCAGTACACCTGCTCTTGCTCCGCCCAGTGCTGCAGCATAAGCCAGTGCTCTGTCTTTTGCTTTTCCTGTGTAATCCTGCTGTACAGCAACCAGACACGGAACACCTTTACCTACCTGGTATTCACTTCTTACAGTATGACCTGGTCCTTTCGGAGCGATCATGGTAACGTCAATGTTTGCCGGCGGTTTGATCTGTCCGAAGTGGATAGCAAAACCATGTGCGAACATGAGCATATTACCCTCTTCCAGGTTCGGCTCAACGTCGTTTTTGTACATAGCTGCCTGTTTCTCATCGTTGATCAGAATCATGATGACATCAGCCTGTTTTGCAGCTTCTGCTGCTGTATAAACTTTTAATCCCTGTGCTTCTGCTTTTGCCCAGGATTTGCTGCCTTCATAAAGTCCCACAATAACATCCACGCCTGACTCTTTTAAGTTCAGAGCATGTGCATGTCCCTGGCTGCCGTAACCGATGATCGCAACTTTTTTCCCTTCCAAAAGTGCCATGTTGCAATCTTCCTGATAATAAATTTTTACTGCCATTTTAATTTCCTCCTAGCATATTGTTTTATCTTAGGGAATAAAAAATCATTCTCTAGCTAACGTATGTAAAATTACTCTTCGTCCTCTTCTAAGTAGAAGACATCATCAATTCCTCTGGAAAGTCCGGTGATACCCGTTCTTGCCAGTTCCAGGATCTCATAGCCGTCCAGCAGGTCAATAAACGCTTCCAGCTTTGACTTGGTACCTGTCAGTTCAATGATCATGGATTCCTTGCCCACATCAATGATATTGGCCCGGAAAATATCCACGATAGAAGAAATACTCGGTCTCTGCTCAGGTTCCACGCGGACCTTCACCAGAATCAGCTCTCTGTTGACACTCTGTCCATCCCTCAGGACTTTTACTGTAAGTACATCCTCAAGCTTTTCCACCTGTTTGGTGATCTGCTCTAAGATCAGTTCGTCCCCGCTGCAGACAACAGTCATACGGGAATAATTCGGATCTGTCGTGATGCCTACGGAAACGCTGTCGATATTATAACCGCGTCGGCTGAACAAACCGGATACCCGGCTCAGAACACCGGCCGTATTTTCAACCAGAATAGACAAAATTCTTTTGTTCATACAGCACCTTCTCCCATGCTCCTTCGTTTTAACGAAACAGCTTAACTTTTCTTGTAATTCTATCAACTATTCAAATTTTTGTCAATGCATTTAAAGCGTTATAACTAATTAGTATGTAAATCATAACCGAAAGCTATACCGGCAGAACCATCTGCAGAGAGGTGTCGGAAAAGAAGGTATTGGCATTATAAAGATACAATACTTCCTCTATCTCCTCCGCCTGTATCAGTTCTTCCAGATCCCCGTAGTAATACCTGGGGTCCACTACTACGATCTTCCTGTACGAAGCTGCCAAAAAAGGCAGGTAACAGTTGGCATAGGAATCTTTCAGGACCAGAAGCGTCTTATCTGACTGCGTAGGCGTCTCAATGCGAATCAGGGGATGGTTGCCGCCCAAAAAACAGGCATATCCATCTCTGGTGTCCAGCTTTTTCGTGTCATAAAAACTGGCTGTCTTTTTCTGTTCATCCACATAATTGACAACAGAGCCCGCAGCCCCGTCTTTTGGAAGAAACACCTCCAGCTCTTCTTTCTCCCCCAAGCGAAACCCGCTCTTTGCAGACAATGTCCCCTGGAACCGCCCGGTCACAGGCAGTACGCTGTACTCTGTCTGGGTCCCCTGATATCCCATGGTCTTCCCAGCCTCCAAAAATGCCAGATATGCCGCTTCTGTGGTCCAGTGATGATCGGTCTTGTAGTAAAGCTTTTTATCCCTGTTCTTTTCCAGAACACTGCGCATATCCAGAAAAGAAATCCCCTGCTTTTCTAAAGTTGTTCCAAGCTCATCCAGATATTCTCCCTGGTCTGCCCCAGGTGCGAATGCAGGAAGTTTGTCGGAAAGGATCTCCACCGCATTTGGAACCACCATGGCATATTGTTTTATATCCTTATGTCTTTCTGCAAAATCCCCCATGGCACGGCAGGTTTTCTCCAGATTTTTTTTATCCGGTTCTGTAAAGCTTTCGATCAAATATCCATCCTTCCCCAGATAGACACCGTTAGATTCTACTTTGCCGGTCAGCCGGTCAAAACCGGCCTTTATCTCGATCCACATATCCCGCAGCAGGAACTGGTCACTGAAATATGTCTCAAATTTCTCCTCATATCTACCGGACACGATCTGTCCCGCATTTATCTTCGGTGCTTTTTCAAGCATTCTGTTCTCTTTTTCAGAAAAGGTCCTGTCTTTTGCGGCCAGGCTGCCCAGAAAGAAAAAGGCTATGACAGCTATAAAAACCCAGCCTGTGATGATTGCCGCCCTCCTGTGTAAGTTTTTATTTCTTTCGCTCATGAGCTTCTCCGTTCCATGGCCGCAGTGCGCCTGCGGCATCTTTTATGATCTCTATTTTACCTCAAAAGTAACGTAACTATAGACTGCTTAACAGTTATCATCTAATAACACATTCCACGTCACCTATCTCTCCGGGACCTGTCTAAAAACGCAGATATAAAAAAGGATGATAGGAACTGAAGACAAGGCTGGCTGTGCTCAGAAGGAACAACGCTCCGTACAAAAGCGCAGAACCCACAGCGGAATCATGGATCCTGCTCTCCACCCACCGGAAAAAACCAGGTCTGCAGGCAGGTATGCAAAACAGGAAGATCAAAAAGTTTGTCTTCAGATAGTACAGTGCCATCCCGTCCGCAAAGCCCGCAGCCCCGATCCCTGCCAGACGCTTCAGATAAATACCCGCGTCTCCCAGAGACTCATGGGAGAACAGCATCCAGCCCACCATCACGAACAGCATAGTGTAAGCCCCGGATATCCAGCCGGGAAGTTTTTTCAGTCTGCTTCCCAGAAAATATTTTTCCCCTATCAGAAGTATGCCGTAATAAAGCCCCCATACAGGAAAATTCAGCGACGCTCCGTGCCACATTCCTGTAAGGCACCAGACAATAAGGATATTGCGTATATGCTTTCCAATGCCTGCGCGGTTGCCGCCCAAGGGTATATAGATGTAATCCCTGAACCAGCTCCCCAGGGAAATATGCCATCTCCGCCAGAACTCAGTAATACTTTTAGATGTATACGGATAGTCGAAATTCTCCTTGACCGTAAATCCCAGCATCCTGCTGATCCCAATCGCCATATCGGAATACCCGGAAAAATCAAAATATATTTCCATAGTAAAGGCAAACATACCGATCCACGCGGTGAGCACGGAAATGTCCCCTTCTCCGGCACTGATCTCTCCATAGAGGGACGCCAGTGTATCGGCCAGAAGCACTTTTTTTGCCAGACCCAGGATAAACCTTCTTGCTCCGTAACCAAGCTGCAGCGCATTTACCCTGCGCTTTTTTATCTGCCTCTTCACATCCTCGTACCGCACAATAGGCCCGGCAGTCATGACAGGGAAAAATGCCCCGTAGGCGGCAAAATCCGTAAAATTCTTCTCTGCCTCCGTTCTGCCGTAATAGATGTCGAAAAGGTAGGACATATTCTTAAAAGTATAAAAGGACAGCCCTATGGGAAGCGCCAGTTCCCTGACAGGGAGCTGTGTATGCAAAAGGCTTCCTAACAGTTCTGCTGCAGGTCCGAAATACTTAAAAAAGCAAAGCAGGAACACATCTACTCCTGCGGCAAACAGAAGATCCAATTTCTGCCGCCTTTTTTCCTGTGCTTCCCTTCCAATCTGCTGTCCCATAACGTAATGGAAGACCGTGGAGAAAATCAGCAGGATAAGATAAACCGGGTCTCCCCAGGCATAAAACATAAGGCTGGCTGCCAGAAGAAAAAGGTTCCTTCCCCCGGCAGGCAGCACATAGTACAGAAACAATACAACCGGTAAAAATGCAAAAATAAAAAATAAGCTGTTCAGCAACATATCTATTCTCCCCTGATGTGGGCAGGACCATATCCTGCCTTTTCCGCTATTTGATCAAATCCAGAAATTCCTTTCTCCACTGCTGTGCATAATTTCCGGACGCGTACAGAACATAATTTCCCCTTATTTCCACTGCTGCCTCCGAGAGGAGCTTCGTCTGCGACACCCCATATCCCTCAAAGCTTTTTTTCTGTTCCTCCAGATGCTTTTCCGCACTGTCCAATATCTCTTCTGCTCCCTGGGGACTCTCTGCCTTCACAACCAGAAATTCATCCACAGACATGGGGGATTCTGCCTTGTAAAAAAAATACCCTTCAAGATCACCTGTCTCCAATCCATAGAATCTGCTCAGTTCTCTTGCCCCGCACTTTTCCATGGAGGTGATCGTCTCATCCTGCTCCAACTCTGAAGCTATTTTATCTATAGGAATATCCCTCGCCCAGCCTCTTGTACATAAAAAGCCAAGATAGACCGTCAAAAACACAAGGGTTCCCGCTTTCACCCATCTTATTTTCATCCTCTTATAATCCTGCCGTATCCGCCAGATAAGACAGCCATGCCGGATAATAACTCTTAACCACATGGATGCCGTCTGGCTCATAGATTCCGTCTTTTCCTTCTATTAAAAAAGAACAGTCCGCATAGGTATACCCATCCTCTTTGCACATAGCCTGAAGCGCTTCATTGAACTGCCCGCAGTACGCATAGCTGGGGGTCTCTTCCACTGCCTCTTTTGTGGCAGGCAGAATACTGTTGATATAGACTGCAGCATCCGGAAGTCCTGCTTTCAGCCGTTCGATCTGACGCCTGTATGCCTCAATAAACTTTGCACTGTCCCCCTCACAGATTTCCATGTCATTTGTTCCGAAGACAAAGAACACTGCCGAGGGGCGCAGAGAAATGGCCTTGTCCACAAGTTCATCTGCCTGGCTCACACTGAGTCCCCGTTTGAAAAGGACAACATCTGTATCCAGGAAACCATACTCTACTATAGATTCCGAAAAAGAATCTCCCAGTATCACGGCATTTTGAAATACCCTTTTTAATTCTGCCGTATCCCGCTCCTCGCCCTGACTGTTTTGGGAATCCTCCCCGCCATTCAGCTCCTTTAACGCACGCTCCGTCTCAGAGATATCCGCTTTTTCCAATGCGGCTACGGTCTTTCTGTTTTTTTCATATGGAATTTCTTCGGCGTTTTCAACCTTTTTGAAGATAACAACAACGGCAATGATGACTATCAGCACCACTGCCAGGAGAACCCAAAAACGGGTTTCAGATATGTACTCTTTGATTTTTTTCATTTTCCCTTCAAATCCTATGTCCTTTTCCCCTATTCGACAGATTCCCCGATTCCTGTCGTTTAATAAATTATAGACGCTGAAAACTGAAAGTTCAAGTTGATTATCCCATCTTTTTTATATTTAAAAAAGCTGTCACAAAATCGCCTGATTTTTGTAACAGCTTTCCGATTTCTTTATTTTTCCTGATCCATTTTGATGATACGGTCACTGACATGCATGACCATGGGGAGGTCATGGGCAATGAGCATAATGGTCAGATGGTGTTCCTCCTGGAGCTTTCTGAACAGGTGCATGATCTGTGCCTGAATGGAAATGTCCAGGGAGGAAATAGGCTCATCCGCCACAATAAACTCCGGCTCCACAGTCAAGGCTCTGGCAATGGCAGCTCTCTGGCGCTGGCCTCCTGATACGTCATAAGGATGACGTCCTCCAAGAGCCGGGTCAAGCTCCACCTGCTCCATCAAGCAACGCACCCGCTCCTTAAGCTCCTGCCTGCCTCTGCACAGCTTCTGTATTCTAAGCGGTTCCCCGATGATCCCCTCCAGTGTCATATGAGGATTAAAAGCCGAGGAACTGTCCTGGAAAATCATCTGTCGTCTGTAGATACGGGCAGTATCCCCATGGTAGAGGATCTTTCCCCCGTCCGGCTCATAAAGCCCTACTATACATCTGGCAAGCGTGGATTTTCCACAGCCGGAAGGCCCTACCACCCCCAGGATCTCCCCTCTGTATACATCCAAGGAAAAATCTTCAAGGACACGGGAAACCGTATGTCTATCCAAACGGAAATTCTTGGACAAGTGCTGGATCTCGATCAGTTTTTCCGGTTCCGGCTCCTTTAACAGCACTACCCGGTCATCCCGGACTGTCTTCTCCTCTACCTGGACAGCCGGATGGGAAATATCCCCCTCCACCCGGGGATGCATGTGATCGTGCGTGCCGCCATGGGTATGGGGCATACCATCGTGGAAGTGTATCCTGCCATGGGTGTGTCCGATGCCCTTTCCGTAATTCCGATATCCCAGCAGTTTTATGGTATAGGGATTCTGTGCGTGTTTAAAAATATCACCGACACTGCCGCTTTCCACGATTTTTCCCTGATACATGACATAGACACTGTCCGCCACATTTTCTACCAGACCCAGGTCATGGGTGATGAATAAAATAGCAACTCCTGTCTCTTTTCTTATCTTTGCCAAAAGTTCCATAATCTGCTGCTGAGTATCCACGTCCAGCGCAGTGGTAGGCTCGTCCGCCAGCAAAAGGCCCGGACTGCAGGCAAGGGCTATGGCGATGGCCGCCCTCTGCCGCATCCCCCCTGAAAACTGGTGGGGATACTGGAAAAACCGTTTTTCACATTGGTCAAATCCGGTGAGTTCCAAAAGCTCCAGAGTTCTGGCTTTTGCCTCTTTTTTTGAAATCTTTTCGTGAAGAAGGATCGTCTCCATGATCTGCTTTCCGATAGAGATCGTTGGATTCAAAGACAGATATGGGTCCTGAAACACCATGGAAATTTCCTTGCCGCGGAACTTCTGCATCTGCTTTTCCGTGTATTCTAAAATATTGCTGTCCCGGTACAGAATCTGACCGCTTTCCACACGGGTCTTTTTTCCGAGAAGCTGTAATATGGTTTTGCACAGCACAGTCTTTCCTGAACCGGACTCCCCCACAAGGGCGGCCAGTTCTCCCTTTTTAAGCTGAAGGTTCACGTGCCTTGCGGCACGTGTTCCCTCCACATCCTGAAAGGTAACAGACAGGTCACGAATCTCCAATAATGTCTCCATAATATTCTCTCTTTATCTAATAATGTAGTAAAGGTAACTGTTACATATCCCAGTCATATATATTCCAGAAGATGCCTACGCCGTGATGACCGAGTACGGTATCTTTTGTCAGCCCGGTAATATTGTCCTTTGAGACATACATGGCGTCAATGTATGCGATAAAAGTATAAGGAAGGTCTTTTGACAGTTCCACCTGGAATTCCTTATACAGAGGAAGTCTTTCCTCCTGGGTTTCCAGTTCCCTTGCCTGCTGCAGCAGTTCATCTACTTTTGCATTGGAATAGCTGCTGTAATTGGCTCCTTTGTCTGTACCGAACACCTTATAGGTATGGTCATCCGGGTCAAAGGGGCTTCCCCATCCGATCAGGTACGCGTCCTGGTTTGCCCAGTCTGTCTCTGCCACCACTTCCACTTTGCAGTTCACACCAATGTCCTGCAGGTTCTGCGCGCAGATATTGGACATATCAATACGAACCTGGTCTGCCTGACCGTTGGAGATGGTAAACGCGAGCTGGTCCCCGTCTTTTTCATAATATCCGTCATCACCCATCGTCCAGCCATTCTCTTCCAGAAGCTGTTTGGCTTTTTCCGGATCATACTCATATTTTTCAATGTCAGGGTTATTATAAGGCCCCATCTGCAGAGGAGAGTATGCTGCCTGACCATGGCCTAACAGCACGCTGTCCACAATAGACTGGCGGTCAATGGCATAGCTTAAAATATTGGGCAGTTCCCTGTGTTTGCCAAAGAACTCACTTCCAAAATTATAAAGAATACCTCTGTAATCTGCTGTTTTCATAATATCCACAACAAATCCATCCGCGTTCTCAAACTGCTCTGCGTCCTTGGGCGTTACCTGAGCCAGGTCCAGCTCCCCTGATTTTAGCTGAAGGGCTCTTGCCTGTGTATCCTCCACGATTTTAAATACCACTTTATCAATCTTGGGGGCTCCGAGATAAAAGTCATCGAATTTTTCAAGGGTGATGCTCTGTCCTTCATCCCAGGAAACCAGCTTGTAAGGACCGCAGCCCACAGGGTTTCTGTTGAAGTCATCTGTCACAACGTCCTTTCCCTCCAACAGATGTTTTGGCAGGATTCCGATAGTCAGATAATCCAGCATGGCAACATTGGGCGCTTTCAGAGTGATCTTCACTGTGCTGTCATCCGGAGTCTCGATCCCTGTGATATCCTCATAGTTGGATGCGATCTCAGAGGCATTGTCAGGATCCATGATCGTATCCAGTGTAAACTTCACATCTGCGGAGGTAAAGGCCTCACCGTCATGGAATTTTACATCTTTTCTCAGATGGAAGGTGTAGGACTTTGAAGTCTCATCCCACTCCCAGCTCTCTGCAAGGGCAGGCACCACTTTATCCTCTTCATCGTGGGCGGTCAGGCCTGCAAATATCAGGGAATTGATCTCTCCATGCTCGTAGAGCGCAGGATTGATGTTAGTGTAGTCTCCGCTTCCGTAGACAAGAGTTTTCTCATCCGTACTCTTTTCCGCGGACTCTGACTTTGTCTCAGTGTCACCTTTTGCTTTATTATCCCCGCTTCCGCAGCCCGCCAGCAATGCGGCTGTCATAGATGCTGCCAGAAATAATGTCAGTATTTTCTTCTTCATGTCTGTTCTCCTTTTCGCTTACTGCCGGATAACCGGCAGCGGCTTTTTTTATAGATTGCTGTGTTCTCTGTTATTTCTCAGGCGGATATACTCGCCCACATTGGTGATACACACAAGGGTAGTCACCAGGAAGATTCCGGGGATCAGAATGATCCACCAGGAATTGGACAACAGCGCCTTTTGGGACAGAGACATCATACTTCCCCAGGAGATGATCTCCATGGGAAGGCCGATTCCCAAAAAGCTCAGGGTCGCCTCCGTTCCGATCGCCGCGCTTACATTTGTGACGATCATGAACATGGTGGAGGAGATAAAATTGGGAAACAGATGTTTCCGCAGTATGTAGAAAAATTTTCCTCCGGCCAGTCTGGACGCCAGGACGAAATCACTGCTCCGTATCTGACGCACCTCACTTCTGATCACTTTGGAAATGTTCATCCAGCTTGTAAGTCCTATCACCACAGCGATACTGGTAGCTGTGGCCTTCCCGAGAAGTGCCTGCAGGAAGATCACAAGCAGAATGGATGGAATACTTAGAATGATCTCCGTGAAACGCATGAGCAGATCATCCAGCGGATCCGGCACAAGACCGCTGACGCAGCCGTATACAATGGCGATCCCGGAGGAGATCACAGTTGCCAGTATCCCTATATACAAGGATACCCTTCCGCCCTCCCATATCATGGAGTAGATATCTCTCCCCATGGTATCTGTGCCAAAATAATGCGCACCGCCGGGCGGCAGGCTGACCTCTGTCAGGTTCATATAAAAAGGGTCTCCTGTTGCCAAAAGCTTTCCAAACAGGCATCCAAGGATAATAAGCCCCAGGATCACCAGGGAGAAAACAGGGAATTTTTTCTTTTTCATACTGCCTTTTCCCCTCTTTCCTGTTTCATTCTCGGGTCTATCCATTCACTGATGATCTGCCCCGCCACATTTGCCACAATGACTGCAAAACCTGTGATAAGACTTAATACCATCAGCATGTTATAGTCATGGTACTGGGCGCTTTCCATACTAAGAGTTCCCAGCCCCGGATAGGAAAAGACACTCTCTGCAATGTAGGTTCCGCCGATAATATGGGGGACGGATATGGCCATGATACTGATCAGGGAAGGCAGTATTTTTCTCAGGCAGTGGGTGAACATGATGCGGCATTTTCCCATGCCCTTTACCTTACACAGAAGCACATAGTCCTCGCGGATCTCCTCCAAAAGTTTGTTCCTTACCATATATGTGTAATACCACAGATGGGATAACACCATAACCGTTACAGGCAGGATCAGATGCACCAGCCTGTCACCCAGGGAATGCTCTCCTCCCAGGGCATAAGCCCCGCTTGTGGGAAGCACGGCCAGATTCACACCGAAGATTAGGATCAGCACAAGCGCCACAAAAAAGGAAGGGATACAGTTGGTCACTGTCCCAATCTTACATATGCACCTGTCAATAAAGGTATTCTCCCGCATGGCGCAGAAAACACCCAGCAAAACAGCGAAAACAAAGGTGAGCACATAGGATAAGCCCCCCAATATCAGAGTATTGGCATATACCTTCTCTATGACTGCCCCCACATCCTGCTTATACTTATAGGAAATCCCGAAATCCCCGTGCAGGGCATTTTCCACCCAGCGCACATACTGTACCGTCATAGGCGCATCCAGGCCCAGACGTTCTCTGGCTTTCTCCTTCTGGCCCTCATTCATTCGCTCCACACTCTCTCCGTAATAGGATTTCAAAGGATCCCCGGGAGAAAGGCGGGCAATAAAAAATACCAATATGGACAGAACCAGCATAGACAACAGGATCTGTATGAGCTTTTTCAGTAAAAATTCAAACTTCTGTGGTGTATTCAATGTAGTTTCCTCTTATCCGGTAAGTTTCTGTTATTTTTTTGACTATCCATAGTATAGCAGACAAAAAATCCCCCCACAAGCCACGTGGGGGGATATAAATTCAAATTTTGATAACTATGATCAGATATGGTTTGCCACTTCAAAGGCATCCCAGATTGCGTACATAATATTGGAGACTTTTTTGGCGTCACCCAGGAGATAAATTTCCGGTATATCAAACTGGAGGTCATTGTAGAGTGTATTTTCTTCTCTGTAACCCACAGATAAAATGACACTGTCACAGGAAATTGTCCTCTCTTCATTCTGTACAAGATATGACAATTCTCCATTCTGAAATCCTGACACTTTTGCGCCGGTCACCACATCCACACCGTTGTAGGGGATCAGGCGTTCCAGCATATCCTTGTTGGCATGGCACAGAGGGCCGTTGACTGCCATCAGCTTATCCAGCGCCTCCACGATCGTCACTTTTTTTCCGTGCTGCGCAAGCCACAGAGCCGTCTCACAGCCCACCAGACCGCCGCCCACTATCACTGTACTGCTGCCGCAGTCCTTCTCTTTTGTGAGCACCTGCGCCGCAGTGTATACATGTGCATCATCACCCAGAGGGAACACCTTAGGACTGGAGCCGGTGGCAACAATCACTGCGTCATAGTCTGCCTGCAGTACATCCTCTTTTTTAACCTCTGTATGGAGATGCACCGGAACTTCCAACTTTTTCAACGCAGTTTCATACCATTTTGCCAGTGCCAGGTCGTCTTCTTTAAACTCAGGGGCACCGCCCGGGATCAGATTGCCGCCGAGACATCCGGACTTCTCAAACAGCTCCGGCCTGTGTCCCCTGACTGCCAACACTCTGGCCGCTTCACAGCCTGCCACGCCGCCGCCTACTATCATTACCTTTTTACTTTTTAATATAGGCTCGTAGGCAGTCACCCTCTCACGGGCAGCCTGGGGATTCACTGCACAGTTGATCATGGAATATTCCTGTACTCTTCCCATACACCCTTCCTGGCAGGAGATACAGGGACGGATATCCTCTCTGCGTCCCGCCCGGAGTTTATTCACATAGTCGGGGTCAGCCAGAAGAGGGCGGCCAAGACTAACAATGTCACAGGTTCCATTTTCCACAGCCTCAGAAGCCATATCCGGATCATCCATACGCCCTGCACAGAGTACAGGCACGTCCACCACTTCCTTTACCATTTTACAGTAAGGACGGAACAGGCCTTTCTCCTGATACATAGGGGGATGATTCCACCACCAGGCATCATAGGTTCCAACGTCAGTGTCAAGAGCGTCGTAGCCATAACTGACAAGCAGTTTTGCGGCCTCCAGGCCTTCCTCTATATCACGGCCCTTTTCCTCAAAATCCTCACCGGGAAGGGCGCCCTCTCTCCAGTCTTTTATCATGCTTTTTACGCTGTAGCGCAGAACAACCGGAAAATCCTCTCCACAGCGGGATTTGATCTCCTCCACCACTTCTCTTGCGAAACGAAGGCGGTTCTTAAGAGATCCGCCGTACTCATCCTCTCTCTGGTTAAACATGGAGATAGCAAACTGGTCAAGCAGATATCCCTCATGTACGGCGTGCACCTCAATGCCGTCAAAGCCTCCGCGCTTGGCATTGTAAGCCCCGTCACCGAAAGATTTTACAATGCTGCGTATCTCCTCTTTTGTCAGGGGACGGCAGATCTTGTCCAGCCATCTGTGGGGAATGGCGGAGGGCGCTACCGGCGGGAACTCTCCCAAATTGGTCGGAATCGTCACACGTCCGAAACCACCGGACATCATAAGAAATATTTTGCTGCCGTATGCATGGATCCGCTCTGTCATCTCCCTGCTGGTACGGATAAAATGAACGGGATTGTATGTAGAGTTTGGACAGTTTGGCATACTCTGCGTCTCTACCTGGCAATCTGAGAAAGTGACACCTGTGATGATCAGGCCGGCGCCTCCTTTTGCCCTCTCTGTGTAGTAATCAATCCCTCTCTGGTTAAATCCTCCCTGAGCATCTGCCAGACCTAAGGGTCCCATAGGCGCCAGCGCAAAGCGGTTCTTAAGAGTAACCTTGCCTATGCTGACAGGGGTATATAAGTTTTTGTACTTCATTGTGTCCTCCTTTTTTACTTGATTCTTTATCTTTTAACACCAGTATACAAAAGGACAACTGCATCCTGCCAGCAACCTTTGTTTGTCAGGTGGAAACTTTTTGTTTTAGAAAGCTGTCAAACCGCCGTATGGTCTCATAATTTTTCGTATCTTCCTTATAAACACCGAACACATCCCAGGTCAGGTGCTCTTCAAAGGGGATGGCGCGCATATGCTCCATTCGGAAATCCTCCAGCATAAATTCCGGTATAACTGCCAATCCGACTTTCTGACGGCAGAGCTTGTAAAGTACAGCTCCGTCGGAGGTCTTTGCAGTGATGTTTGGAGAAAACCCCTTCGCACGGCAGACAGCGGTAAAATCGTGGAACATATGGAAATGTTCATTCATGAGAATCATGTTTTCGTCTCTGAGCAGCTCCGCGTTTACCTTTTCTCTTTCGTACAGAGGATGGCCTTCATAGACCAGCAGAAGAATTTCCCTTCCCTCCAGTTTATGCTGTATCATGCCTTCCCCCTCATGTCTTCCCACAATGAAGCCGTATTCCAGTTTGGAATCCGCCAGCATATCCTTGACTTCCTCATTGGAATATTCATTCCACTCTGCCCGAATATTGGGGTTCTCCTCTATGAAATTCAAGATCAACTGAAAAGGAAGAACATTAAAGACACCACAGGCGCATCCGATACGAAGGACTATCTTTCTGTTCTCCAGCTGTCTTAAGCCGTTTTCCAGTTCCTCCAGCTCCTGTATGATCTTCTTTGTTCTTCCATAGAGAAAATCCGCGCTCTCTGTTGGGCACACACCCTGTTTGGTGCGCTCAAAAAGAACGGTTTCCAGTTCTGCCTCCAAATTTCTGATATTTTTTCCCAATCCCTGAGGTGTGATATAGAGACGTCTGGCAGCCCTGCTGATACTATTTTCCTGATAGACGGCCTCAAAACATTTTAAATCTTTTGTATTCATGTGTTCGCCTGCCTTTTCTCCCGTGATACTCTTATTGTATAGGGAGAGAAAACCCTCTGTCAACTGCTGTCTGAATGTCACTGTAAAGTTTTCTGGTCGCCGCGTCATCTTTTCCGTTCAGCACCACGATCCCCTGCTCTGTGTCCAGCACCACAAACGTATCACACGATGTATAAGAATACAACATATAATCGCCAAACTCTCCGTTTTTATAATGGCCTGCCTGCAGCGTTGGGCCTCCCACACCGTTTTTCCTGCTGCCGCGCTGTAAATCTTCTGCTAACTTAACGGATCTGATGGAATTATAAGGCACTTCTTTATCCGCCCAATAGGATACCTGGATCTCAATGGAATCCTCATGCATGACCGGGGTTACATGACCGGTAAAAAGCATAAAAGTAACTCCTGCCAAAATGACTGCGGTGAACAGAAAAGAACCATACATGTAAATCTTGTCTCCGGCTGTTTTTTTCTTTTGAACACTTCCGTCATTTGCCTGCGCGCGGCAGATGGTATTGCTCAATATCTGTATGATGATCACTGTGACGATCGTGACAATAAGAAAAACGGATACGGGGAATTTTTCTCCCATAAATCCCCAGCCGATCAGCATAAGAGTGATAACACCCATGCCTCCGCCCACGACCCGGCACAGCTTTTTTTCATCATATTCTTGTTTCTCTTCTTTGCTTGAAGTATTATATCCCGCGATCAAAAAGCTTCCTTTTCCCATCAGCAGAACCACTGTCAATATACCCATGAAAACCGCAATCCCCCAAATGATCAACATAGAAATCCCCCTTTTCTGAAAAAACTTTATACTCTCTGTACATCTGTACTTTCCTTTAAAAATATTATAACAGAATAAAAAAAGATTGAAATCCATTTGCATGGAATACACTTTTTCGCACCTGAAAAACAGGAGTTTCAGAATGTTTCTCGTTAGTTGATTTTGTTTCCCAAAGTATCGCCGGAATCCATTGATAATTTTCTGTTACCTGCTTATAATCACCATATAAGGAGGTTAAAAAGATGAGTATTCTAAATTTTTCCAATAATATTGTAAATTTACGTCATAAAAAAGGGATCACCCAGGAAGCACTGGCTGATTTCATCGGTGTCACCAAAGCCTCTGTTTCAAAATGGGAGACAAAGCAGAGTATGCCGGATATTACGCTGCTGCCCCAGCTTGCCGCTTTTTTCGATGTGACTGTGGATGAACTTCTGGGGTATGAACCAAATCTCAGCAGAGAACAGATCCGGAAAATTTATTTTGATCTCATGGCTGAGTTCGCAAAACAGCCCTTTGAGGAGGTGATGGCCAAGAGCCAGCAGATGGCAAAAAAGTATTACGCCTGCCACTCCTTCCTTTTTCAGATTTGCATACTCTGGCTGAACCATGTTTCGCTTACCCCTGACCCTGCGAGACAGACGGAAATTCTGGAGGAGGCATCCGGCCTGTGTACCCGTATTATCACCGACAGCAGAGATATTGGTCTATGCAACGATGCTGTTCTTTTAAAAGCCAGTATTGACCTTTTGTGCGGCAAGGTTCCTGAAGTGATCGACACGCTGGAGGAACTTCTGAATCCTTACCATTATTCTTTCCAGGGAGAAACGATCCTGGTTCAGGCTTATGAGATGTCCGGCCAGAGGGAAAAAGCCAACAAGTACAGCCAGTACGGCATGTACACTCACCTGCTTGCCCTCATATTCGGAGCTGTGCAGTATCTGTCCCTCCACGCAGACAATCTGGACACCTGCGAAAAGACCATTGACCGCATAGACCGCGTGATGGAAATTTATGATCTGGAGAACCTGCACCAGAACACAGCCGCCCAGTTCCACTATCAGGCTGCTGTCGTTTACTGCATACATCAGAAACCAAAGATGGCTCTGGAACGTATACAGAAGTTTGCATCCATAACAAAAGCCCTTCTGGGGCGGGATAAGATTTACTTACAGGGGGACAGTTATTTCGATTCCATTGACGATTATTTTGAACAGTTGGATCTGGGCGGGAACCTGGTCCGGGATAAAAAAGTCATCTCCGGAAGCGTGGTTCAAGCTCTGGAAAATCCTGTGTTTGACTCCATAAAAGACAAAGAAGAATTCCGAAAGATCAAAAACATTTTTACAGCGAAAGGAGAATCCCTATGATATTTTCTGACCTTTTACCGTTTCTCATTCCATTGGCCGTTGTGCAGTTCCTTCTGCTTTTTATAACCCTGCGGCACATACTCACCCATAAAAATTACAAGAGAGGCTCACGGGCCTTGTGGCTGGTCATTACCATCATCGGTATGGAATTTATCGGTCCGGTACTGTACCTTCTGCTGGGAAGGGAGGACAGCTAAATGGATATGCTGACCCTCTCCCATTTATCAAAATCCTTCGGGAGCAAAAAAATCATAGATGACCTGAGCTTTACCGTACCGGAACACTCTATTTTTGGATTTATCGGGCAAAACGGAGCGGGGAAAACCACCACTATGAAGATGATCCTGGGACTTCTGCAGGCAGACAGCGGAAAGATCACGGTAAACGGGGAAACCGTCCGCTACGGTCAAAACAGGACCAACCGTTTTATCGGCTATCTTCCAGATGTCCCCGAATTTTACGGATACATGACCCCTTCTGAGTATCTCCGGCTCTGCGGAGAGATTACAGGAATGCCCTCAGACAGAATCCGCCGAAATTCCCATGAGCTGCTGGATCTGGTGGGGCTGGACAAAGAAAATAAGCGTATCCATGGCTTCTCAAGGGGAATGAAACAGCGTCTCGGAATCGCTCAAGCACTTTTAAACGAACCCCGGCTGCTGATCTGCGATGAGCCCACATCCGCCCTGGATCCCCTGGGCAGAAAAGAGATCCTGGATATCCTCCTCTCTGTGAAGGACCATACCACAGTTGTCTTCTCCACACATATCCTCTCAGATGTGGAGCGGATCTGTGATGAGATCGCTCTTCTTCACAACGGACGTACTGCCCTACAGGGTACCCTGGAAGAAATAAAAAACAAACGAAAAGGCACAGGATTTGATATGGAGTTTTTCAATCCACAGGATGCCGATGCCATAGCGGCATCCATGCCCGGCAGCGAGAGGATTGGCGCTGTCCACCTGTTTTTCCCCGGAAAAAATGAAAGAGATATGACAAATGCCATGAGGCTTCTGGCGGACAATGAAATCTGTGTCCAGAAGGTGGAAATGCGGGAAGCCACCCTGGAAAATCTGTTTATGGAGGTGGTTGGAATATGAGACAGCTCACAGCATTTACCAAAAAAGAATTTCTGGAATCTCTGCGCACCGGCCGAATGCCTCTGCTTGTGATCCTGTCTGTTTTATTTGGGATCATGAATCCTCTGACTGCCAAGCTGCTGCCCTGGATGCTTAAAACCTTTACCGGTTCCCTGGAAGAAAGCGGCATGGTATTGACTGAAATCAAGGTGGATGTCTTTACATCCTGGACGCAGTTTTACAAAAATATTCCGCTGTTTCTGATCATTTTTATTGTCATCACCAGTGGGATCTTAACTACAGAATATCAGAAGGGCACTCTGATCAATATACTCACCAAAGGCATGCATAGGTGGAAACTGCTCCTCTCAAAATCCATCGCCGCCTTTCTTCTCTGGACCGGCTGCTACTGGATCTCTTTCGGAGTCACCTATGCCTACAATATGTATTTCTGGGACAACAGCATGGCATCCCATATATTTTTCGGGGCCTTCTGTCTCTATATGACAGGAATATGGCTGATCACGCTTATAATGCTCATGTCCGCCCTGTGCAGTACCAACTATATGGTATTGGCCGGTACCGGAGGCACCTTTTTTGTTTTCTATCTTCTGGCATTTATCCCTGCTCTGAAAAAATATCTGCCTGCACAGTTAATGGCCTCTTACAGTCTGCTTCCGAAGACAGCGGATATCTCTGATTTTACTTATGCAGTGATAGTTACTGCCATTCTCTCAGTGGTGAATCTGCTGCTATCCATTCTCATTTTTAATAAAAAGTCCTTATGATATCAAAGGATCCTATGCTGCCGGGAGTGCGGTGGGTGAATGTAAACATTCGTCCGCTGCATTCCCGGCAGCGGTTAAAAAAAGAGACGAGGAACATTTCCTCATCTCCTGTTAAAACAACTTATATATCATGCTTTTTCGCCGCTTTCATACGGGCCATGGCTCTTGCAAGGGATGCCTTGGATACATAGTATTCCTGCAGACTTTGCTGCTGCCTGAGCTGTTCCTCAGCGCGGTCCAGCGCATCCTGGGCACGCTTCAGGTCAATATTTTCAGGGTATTCACAGCTGTCTACCAAAACTGTCACACGGTTATTGATGATCTGCGCAAACCCGTTTCCCACGATCGCTGTCTTCCACTCCTGGCTGTCAGAGGGTTTAAAACGCATTTCACCGGGTACAATGGCGACCATCATATCCGCATGGTGGGCCAGAATGGAAATCTGTCCGTCCTTTGCAGGAAGCATGATACTGGTTCCTCTGCCGTGATAAAAATCTTTATCACTGGAAACGATATTCAGTCCGAATGTATTCATATACATGCACTCCTTTTCCGCCCGGCATTACTGCTCGGCTTTTGCCTTCTCCACCACCTCGTCAATGCTGCCCACATTAAAGAATGCATTCTCCGGATATTGATCCATCTCACCGTCCACGATCATCTTGAAGCCGCGGATTGTCTCTTTGAGTGGTACATATTTTCCGGCAATACCGGTAAATACCTCAGCCACATGGAATGGCTGTGACAGGAATTTCTGGATCTTTCTGGCACGGGCAACCACTTTTTTGTCCTCCTCAGAAAGCTCTTCCATACCGAGGATCGCAATGATATCCTGCAGCTCTTTGTACTTCTGCAGATACTCCTGCACCCTTCTGGCCACTTCGTAGTGTTCTTCTCCCACCACGTCAGCCTCCAGGATACGGGAGGTGGATTCCAGGGGGTCAACAGCCGGATAGATACCCTGCTCCACGATCTTTCTGGACAGAACCGTAGTAGCGTCCAGATGGGCAAATGTGGTAGCCGGAGCCGGGTCAGTCAGGTCATCGGCAGGCACATAGACAGCCTGCACACTGGTAACAGAACCGTTCTTCGTGGAAGCGATCCTCTCCTGAAGCTCACCCATCTCAGTAGCCAGAGTGGGCTGATAACCAACGGCTGAAGGCATACGTCCCAGAAGTGCTGACACCTCAGAACCTGCCTGGGTAAAACGGAAAATATTATCAATGAACAGCAGCACGTTCTGGTGCTCCTGGTCACGGAAATACTCTGCCATGGTCAGTCCGGTCTCTGCCACACGCATACGCGCTCCAGGCGGCTCATTCATCTGACCGAATACCAGGGCAGTTTTCTCCAGAACACCTGACTCCTTCATCTCTGTCCAAAGGTCATTTCCCTCACGGGAACGCTCACCTACACCGGTGAAAATGGAGTATCCGCCGTGCTCTGTGGCAATATTGCTGATCAGCTCCTGGATCAGAACGGTCTTGCCTACACCGGCACCGCCGAACAGACCGATCTTACCGCCCTTCGCATATGGTGCCAAAAGGTCAATGACCTTGATGCCGGTCTCCAGGATCTCAACTACCGGGCTTTGTTCCTCAAAGCTTGGTGGATCTCTGTGGATTACCCAGTGCTCCGCATTCTCAAGCTGTTCTCCGTTGTCAATGGTTTCGCCCAGCACATTGAACAGACGTCCCAGTGTCTCTTTTCCCACCGGTACGGAAATACCTGCTCCTGTAGCTGTGACCTCCATATCTTTGCAGAGGCCGTCGCTGGAAGCCAGCATGATACAGCGCACCGTATTATTTCCGATGTGCTGTGCAACCTCCATCACAAGCTTCTTTCCATTATTTTCCACAGTAAGGGCATCTTTGATATACGGAAGGTTCTGGTCTTCAAATTCTACGTCTACAACAGGTCCCATGACCTGTACGATTTTTCCTTTTTCCATAACGATTGCATCTCACAGTCGTGAGGAAACCTCCTTCCTGTTCGCTAGTTTTTATTCTTCTGCGCCTTAGCGCCGCTGATGACCTCAGTGATCTCCTGGGTGATCGCAGCCTGACGCACACGATTATATTTTATTGATAAATCTTTCAGCATGTCTTTTGCGCTGCTGGTAGCTGCATCCATGGCCATCATACGGGAATTATGCTCACTGGCATAAGACTCCACCAGACAGCCGTAAATGATACCGTGCAGATAATTGGGAACAATGCTGTTCAGGACTTCTTCTGCGGAGGGAACCATCTCGATCTCCTCCTGATGAATATCCACCATCACCTGTGCCGGTGTATGGAAGCTTGCCTTTTTAAGGGGAAGAAGCTGCTGCATTTCTGCCACCATATTGGCGGCATTGGCCATTCTCGTGTAGATAATATACACTTCATCCAATTCGCCGGTCAGATAGCTGGCGATCATCTTCTCTGAGATCACCCTGGCCCGGTGCATTGTGGGCTTCTGTACCGTGAACCGGAAATTGGTATCCACATCCACATTTTTCTTGTAGAAATACTGCCTTCCCACCTCGCCCAGTACAAAGAGCTGAGGATGCGCGTCTTTTTCCATACATTCTTCCGCTATCTTAAACACATTGTGATTGTAAGCGCCGGCAAGACCTTTGTCTGCAGAAACTACGATGTAGCCTGTTCTGCGTTCCTCTTTTGGTACGGATGACCGCTCATCAAAGTAGCGGTTTCCCTCCGTATCGGGAGGCATATGACGAAGGACCCTGCCGATCGCAGACTGCAGAGCGTAAAAATACGGTTCTGTATCTGCCAGCACCTTCCTGGCTCTCTTTAATTTGGAGGAGGATATCATATACATGGCGTTGGTGATCTTCATCGTGTCCTGGATACTATTTATACGGCTTTGTATCTCTTTTGCACTTGCCATCTCATCACCTGCTCTTATTCTTAAATTCCTCTGCCACTTTTAAAATCTTCTCACCCAGCTCGTCAGAGAGGACTTTTTTCTCCTCAATCTCCTGACCGACTTCCGGATGGTTTTTCTCGAAGTATGCAAGCATATCTGCCTGGAATGCCTTCACGTTCTTAATTTCCACATCGGAAAATACCTTATGTGTTGCAGTCCAGAGGGTGATAACCTGCTCATGGTTGGAAAGCGGATGGCACAGAGGCTGTTTCAAAAGCTCCATCAGTGTCTTTCCATAGGAGAGCTGCTCTTTCGTGGCATCATCCAGGTCAGACGCAAACTGTGTAAACACTTCCATTTCCCTGTACTGTGCCAGGTCGATACGCATGCTTCCGGAAGCCTTTTTCATAGCTTTTGTCTGGGCTGCACCGCCTACACGTGATACGGAGAGACCCACATTGACCGCCGGACGGTTGCCGGCAAAAAACAAGTCGCTCTCCAGGAAGATCTGTCCGTCTGTAATGGAAATTACATTGGTCGGTATATACGCGGAAACATCGCCTGCCTGGGTTTCAATGATGGGCAATGCTGTGATGGAACCGCCGCCTGCCTCGTCGCTCAAACGGCTGGAACGCTCCAGCAGTCTGGAATGCAGGTAGAATACGTCACCCGGATATGCCTCACGTCCCGGAGAACGCTCCAGAAGCAGGGAAAGGGCTCGGTAAGCCACCGCGTGTTTTGACAGGTCGTCATAGACGATGAGCACATCCTTGCCCTGATGCATAAAATACTCTGCCAGAGCTGTTCCCGAGTAAGGAACAATATACTGAAGGGGTGCACAGTCGCTGGCCGTTGCGGCGAAAACTGTGGTATAGTCCATAGCTCCGTATTTCTCCAGGGTGCCGGTCAGTTTTGCAACTGTAGACGCTTTCTGTCCGATCGCCACATAAATACACATGACATCCTTGCCCTTCTGGTTCAGGATGGCATCAATGGCGATCGAGGTCTTACCTGTCTGACGGTCACCGATGATCAGCTCACGCTGTCCCCGGCCGATAGGAAACATGGAGTCAATGGCCAGAATACCTGTCTCCATGGGAACAGAGACGGATTTACGGTCAATGATACCGGGTGCCTCCTGCTCAATGGGACGGTAATCTTTTGCTTCGATCCCGCCTTTTCCATCAATGGGCGCGCCCAGGGCATCCACGATCCTTCCGATATAGCCTTCACCAACCGGGATACCTGCTCTTTTCTTTGTGCGGACCACTTTTGTGCCCTCTTTGATCCCCATGTCTTTTCCGAATATGATGACACCAATTTCATTTCTCTTGATATCCTGCACCATACCTTTGACACCGTTCTCAAACGTCACGATTTCTCCGTACATCGCATGGTCTATTCCATAAACAGTCGCAATTCCGTCACCGACCCAGATTACGTTTCCCACTTCACGGACACCCGTTGTCATATCGAAATTCTCTATTTCTTCTTTCAGAATGGAAATAATCTCCTCTGAATTGATTGAACTCAAAGCGTTCACCTCCAGGTCAATTTTTGTTGTAGTGCATTGATCTTGCCTTTCAGGCTGTAATCAATCTCCTGGTCACCTACGCGGAGGGTAAATCCGCCCACCAGGTCTTTTTCTTCCTGTAACTGAAATGCTACATCCTTTACGTGGTATTGCCTGCAGAGAAATCTTTTGATTCCTGTAAGCTGCTCCTCTGTAGGAAGTACCACATAAGACAGAGTTGCATTTAAAATATTGTTTTTTTCGTTGTAATATTCCTGATATGCCTTAAAAATCTCCTGTGCCTCACCAGCTTTGTGGTATCTGCACAGTATTTTCATAAAATTATGTATCTCTCTCGGAAAAATCCGGTCTACCACTCTCTGCTTCGCCGCCAGGGATACAACAGGGCTTGAAAGCACTTCCGACACCTGGGGAACTTTCTCTAAAAGTTCTCGTGCGCCGGCTGCAGATTCCGGTGAAATATTCAGCTCATACAGCACTTTCCCGTAATTATTCAGACTCTCTGTCATCTGCATCACCCGCTTCTGCTAAAAATGTATCGTAGAGCATTCTGCTTCCCGCTTCGCTTCCGCCTGCAAGCATCTTCTTAGCTGCTTCCACAGCAAGACCTGCAATCTCGGATTTTGCGCCTGCCAGGGCATTTTCCTTTTCCTGTTCTGCCGTCTTTCTGGCACTTTCCAGGATTCTTGCTGCCTGCTCATTAGCTTCCCGAACGGTACGCTCTGTCAGGGTCCTTGCATCGGCTTTTGCTTCCTCGATGATCTGTGCGGACTCGGATTTTGCACCGCTTATTGCCATTTCATACTGGCCTTTCAGCTCATTCGCCTTTCCTTCTGTCGTTCTGGCATTTTCAAGCTGCTGTGCGATGAGTGTCTTTCTTTTTTCCATGATTCCCAGTAACGGTCCGATCAGGAATTTTTTCAGTAAGAGATAAAGAACTATCAGGTTAATTATGGTCCAGATAAGGCCCCAGCCTAAACTCAGCACCTGTCTTCACCTGCCTTCCTTATTTTACGAATAAGAGTAATAAAGCGATTACGAAACCGTAAATAGCAGTTGCCTCTGCCAGTGCACATCCAAGCAGCAGTGCTTTGCTGATCTTTCCCTCTGCCTCCGGCTGCCTTGCGATCGCTTCTGTTGCCTTAGATGTTGCAAGACCGATACCTAAACCTGCTCCTAAACCTGTTAAAACTGCCATACCTGCACCAATTGCTGTTAACATATCTCTGTTCTCCTTTTCCTAATATATTTTTAATAATCACCCGCAGCTGTTCGCTGTTTTCACAGTTGCGGTCACTCCTCTATCTGCTCCTTTATAAAGAGCGAAGTTAAAAAAACAAATACGTAGGCCTGGATCAGACCATCGAAAATGTCAAAATAAAAGCTGAACGGAATGGGTAAAACAACCGGTAAGATCATTTTGATCAATTCCATTACAACAAATGATCCGATCACGTTGCCGAACAGTCGCATACACAGCGACACCGGACGGATGAATATCTCCATAATGTTGATCGGCGTAACAATGGCCATGGGTTCTGCAAAACTGTGCATGAACCGCTTAAACCCTTTCTGCTTCCATCCTGAATATTCAATCAGGAAGATGCTTATGATCGCCAGCCCTGCTGTCACGTTTAAGTCCTTTGTGGGCGGTTTGAAGCCCAGAAGACCAATTAAGTTAGCCACGCCAATATAGATGGCAGCGGTAATCAAGTAAGGAATATACTGTTTTCCTCTCTCGCCCAGAATATCTGCGAAAAAGTCATTCAGAAATCCAATAGCTGATTCCAGAGCCAACTGTTTCTTACCGGGATTTTCCACCTTCAGATTTCTGACAAGAACGATCGATATTATCGTCAATGCTGCCATAATGATCCAGGTGACCACCACAGACTCCGTGACTGGTATCCCGCCAAAAATTGGGATGGTAAATACGGTCTCGCAGTTCAGCTCTTCCGTAATCCTATCCGCTATAGTTCCCGTAGGACATCCTCCCTTTCTATTTTATGATTTTTTAACTTCTCCTTTCTTATTTATTTATGATTCCAGAAAACATTACAGCTAATTTTTTCATTTGTCAATCTTTCTTTATATTTTTTTAGATGTGGCTTTCTTATGATTTTCGAGACATTTTTTCAGACATTTTTTCAATTTCTTTTATGGTTTTCTCTCCGTTTTTGGAAGGTTTTCGTGTACCAATCGGTATACGGAAAAATACAACTGCTTTATTTCACAAATACAAGTTGTATTTTCGTTTAATTTTTGTGAAAAATGTGGTCATTTTCTCAAAACCCACATCTAAAAAGCGCCCCATTCACGAAAAACAGGGCGCTTTTTTGTTAGGTTTTCATATTAATAGCCTAGTTTAGTAAAAATATTTCTCGGCTCATCCCAGATCACAAGGTCTGCCCTGCTGTCTGAGTGGTGGTGCTCTTTATGGATGATGACAAGATTCCTTCCCTCAAAGTATTTGATATACTTGGAAAACACCTCTGAATCCAGTGTCGTCCCAAGGAGGATCAGTGTATCCGCATTCTCAATCTCCCAGGTTGCCTTTGTCATGAGCCGGCTGTCCATCATCTCGCCAAATAGAGCTACCTGCGGGCGGATAACACGGCTGCAGTCCTCACACAGAGGTACTTTCTTTGATGCCTTTATATATTTCAGCGGATATTTTCTTCCGCAGTGGGGACAGATATTCTCATAAATACTTCCGTGCAGGTTGATCACATTGCGGCAGCCTGCCTTCTGCGGATACTCATATATATTTCCGGTAATGATACACTTAAGTCTTCCCTTCTGCTCCATTCTGGCGGCTGTCCGAAAGGTTTCACTGGTATCCACATCTCCCTGAAGGACCTCATTCCTGTAAAATTTAAAAAACTCTGCCGGCCTGTTATTGTAATACACACTGGTAAAAATATCCTCCGGTGACACGCCGTATGTCTTTTCAATCTCATATGCCTTTTCCGGCGTCTTCATTCCCATGTATCCACACTCTGCCATCATGCCGGAACCGCTTAAAATAACTGTATAGGCGCTTTCATCAATGATTGCCCTCAGTCTTTCAATCTTTTTTTCCTCTTCCATCAATTTTTCCTCCTCCCGGCGTTTCTTGATGTTTATATTGTACCATTTTTCTCTGTTTTTATAAAGGATTTTTTCTTATGTAACCAGGTCACCAACAAAATCTGTGTCTTTTGGTAAAATCTGTGATAAGATAAGAGTAGAAAGAAAGGAAGTGCCTGAATATATGGAAAAACTGATCATCGCCGGCGCAGGTCCCGCCGGTATCTCCGCCGCATTATACGCAGTACGCTCCGGCATCACGCCGCTCATCATACACAAGGGTATCGGTGCCCTGGAAAAAGCCGCAAAGATTGAAAACTATTACGGACTGCCCGACCCTGTTTCCGGGCAGGAGCTGTATGAAAACGGACTAAAGCAGATCAAGGCTTTAGGTGTCCCGGTTGTAGAGGATGAAATGCTGTCTGTGGAGTATGACGGCGACTACACAGTCCACACGATTCTATCCACTTATCAGACAAAGGCATTGATCCTGGCCACAGGAACAAAGCGAAACACCCTTGCCCTGAAGGAAGCCCGTAGATATGAGGGCAGCGGCATCAGCTACTGTGCCATCTGTGACGGTTTTTTCTACCGTCAGAAAGATGTGGCCGTGATCGGCAACGGTGAATATGCCCTGCATGAAGCAAAGGTTCTGGAACCTCTGGCAGCAAAAGTCACCATCCTCACCAACGGTATGGAGCCGACTTTTGAGAAAGAAGCCTTAGGAACGATCCAGGTTGAGACAAGAAAGATCATTTCTGCCGGAGGAGATCCCACTCTGAAATGGCTGGAACTGGAGGATCATGAAAAGTTTCCTCTGGACGGACTTTTCGTGGCGCTGGGTACCGCAGGGAGTACAGATATTGCGAGAAAATTGGGATTAATGATTGAAAACAATCATATCATGGTAGAGACCGACACCAGCACTGCCCTTCCCGGACTTTTTGCTGCAGGCGACTGTACCGGAGGCCTGCTCCAGGTATCCAAAGCGGTCTATGAAGGGGCGCTTGCAGGAACCAGAGCTGTGAAATACTTAAAAAAACATCCCAGCACAGTGTGACACAGTCACAGAAAAACAAACCGGCATCTGATAGAATATGCCCATAAAGACGAGTAACCAAGATCAATCATAGAAAATAAGGAGTGTATAATTATGGCAATGGTATTTAATGAGAAAAATTTTAAAAGTGAAGTTCTGGAATCTGATGTCCCTGTAATGGTGGATTTCTGGGCCACCTGGTGTATGCCCTGCCGTATGCTCGGACCGGTTATCGAAGAAATTGCAGCGGAATCCGAGGGTGCGTACAAAGTAGGCAAAGTAAACGTGGATGAGAATCCGGGGCTTGCTTCCTCCTACGGTGTTATGAACATTCCAACCGTGCTGGTGTTCAAAAACGGAAAGGTTGCGGAAAAATCCGTGGGTGTTGTTCCAAAATCACAGCTTGTAAATCTGCTGAAATAAGAGCAGTGAGAATATGACAAAAGGGTGTGGCTGAGTGCCGCACCCTTTTGTATATGGCAGGAAGCCGTCAGATTTTGCTGTTCACAGCTCCGCAAAAAATGCAGTTCTGTGGACAGCAACACGCTTCGCGATGTACAGAAATGGCGCATTCTGCTCCATTTCGCGCTGGCTGCCTCGGGATTTTCATGCACTGGCACATAAAAATGTCTCGCGGGACAGTGGCTGTGTATAGTAGACATCAGATCACTGTCCGCAGTGTCTGCTTTAAGGCAGCATTTCATAAAGACTGCTCTTATTTTCAATCCTGATCCCGCCGCGGAACAGGGAGATATCCCCCTTTTTAACCATCTGTTTCAAGGTTCTGCTCACCGCTTCCCTGGCGCTTCCGATAGCTTTCGCGATTTCCTCATGAGTCATACGGATGCTGTCATCCTTCCTCTGGGCGGATTCGTCGATGAGAAAAGCCGCGACCCTCTGGGTCAGGCTCAGGAACATGATCTGCTGCAAAGCCTCCACAACGCTTGAAAAACGCTCCGTGGCAATCTTGTAGGCAAAGTTCTCCACATAGATATTATCTGCCGCAAGAGCGGAAAATACAGGTGCAGGTATCAGCAGGACTTCGCAGTCAGCTTCCGCCTCTATCTCCACATCAAAGGTAATGGCCGACAGGGCGCAGGATGCTGTGAGTACACAGGTATCCCCTTCCCTGATCCGATATATTGTCACCTCTTTTCCCTCGTCAGACAAGAGATACGCACGGATGACACCTTTTAAAATAAATACGGTTCCCAGACATTCCCTGGTAGGGGAATAGATCAGACTTCCCGCGGGATACTGCACTACTCTGGAATCCCGGCACACCCTCTCCTGCTGTTCTTTTGTCAAATGTTCCCAGAAGGGTGTCCGCACCAGAACTTCTTTTATTCTATCTTCCATTTTTATATCCTTCCCTTGCAATTCCATTTTTTAGCCCTTACAATAAGATATGCCTGCGAAATATGAAAAAAGGAGAAAAATTCCTTTATGAGACAAAAAAAATTCTCTAATCGCCTGCTGTGCATTGCCGTTCTTTTGGCAGTCATACTCTCCGCTCTCTGGCTGGACCATTCCTCCCAGACACGAATTGCCTGTGTGGGGGACAGTATCACATACGGTGCCACGATCAAAGATAAAAGCCATGACAGTTATCCTGCGCAGCTTGGAAGTCTGCTCGGCCGCAAATATACTGTGAAAAATTTTGGTGCCAGCGGATACACACTTCAGGAAAGCTGTGACAGACCTTATACGAGCCATAAACGCTACAAAAAGAGCCTGGATTTTAAACCTAATGTGGTCCTGATCATGCTGGGGACCAACGATACAAAGCCTTACAACTGGATCAGCACAGAAGCCTTTCAGGATGACTACCGGCAGTTGATCCGCTCCTACCAGGAGCTGTCTTCCAGACCGGACGTGATCCTCATGTCGCCCGCCTCTGTGTTCCCGGAGAATTTCAATCCCGCAAAGCCTTATAAGATACAAGCTGACACGGCCTGCGAAGCGGCAAAAGCAGTCCGTGAGCTTGCAGAAGAGCTTGGACTGCCTTTTATCGATATTCATGAGGTGACTGCCAAACATCCCGAATTCTTCCTCCAAGACGGTGTCCATCCCAACGAACTGGGAGCAGAAGCCATTGCTCAGACCGTTTATGAGTCACTGAAGACTTTGGGCTATTAAGGCTTTGGGGTATTACGCTGTCTCCTCTTTTTATCATCAATATACCATATATCCGGAAGTTATTCCAGTCCGGAATATTTTTGATTGTTCTGTTTGTGATTTTTCAATTAACTGCTTTTTCAATTAACCGCTTTTTCATTGCTGTTCACAGTATGCTAAAAATATAGTTTTTATATAGTAATACGCTTCGAGGCGCACAGTTCTGTCCTTTTTTGGGGGAAAATGCAGTGAACTGCATTTTGGCGTTGACGAACTCGAGGGCGCTGCGCATCGCACAGTATTCCCTTGATGAAAATGCCTCCGGGGATAGTGGTCTATGAACAGTAATGTTTTGCCGTCTTCACGAGGAATTTAGGCATTTTTTTATTTAGGTGATAAAACAACATGAGTACAAAGCAGAGGGCAACACAGATAACAGGAATCCAGTTATGGACGCCGGAATACTGAACAGCGAAAGTGTGGAAACTGCCAGGGGAAAACACATGCAAACCAAGTGGAATCCGGCCTAGCCGTGTCTGAATGTGGTGAAGTCCAAGATTCCGCCCATGGATCGGATTGCTGATGCGGTCATATACTTTTGACAAAGTAATGATTGTGCCTGCCACACATGCATCCACAAAGGATACGTTGGTTAGATAGATCCTTAAAAGGCTGACATGATGACGCTTACCTACCCTATACCATAGCTGCGGGTTCCGTAGCCTATGTGTTCGCTCCAGCCTGGTTTTGATTTTTTGTCTTTATATTTTGATGTATAACTAAACATTTATCTCTGAATTTTATTAAAGAAAGTTGTGTATGTTGGCCCTCCAGATAGTATGCATTCAGTGCTTTGATGCAGGCTTAATAGGCTTGGTAATCATCTTTACAGATATATGGAATGGAACTGACTATTTTGCTGCATTTTCTTCCAGACTGTATCGTAGTTCTGCGTATTGACGTAAACGCTTGTAAGCCGAATATTTTTGTATGAAGCGGCGTTATTATCCTTAAAAAGAATATACCAATGTACTGAAACTCAGACAGGTGTGCCAACAGATATTGTGGGGGTGTTTTTGTTTATTTTTTGATTGACTTTTCCGCATAGTATCAGACCTTCTTTTGGTATTTATTTTGCTGATGGTTTTTCCGCCGCCTGTACTAGAAATAGATTTTCTTTTGACGCCGCAAAGTCTCAAGAAATGCCTGACAGCCTTCTACAATGTCGGAATAGGTTACCTCGAAATTGCCTGTATACCATGGGTCTGCGATGTCTCTTGGATGCGCAGAAAAATCCAACAAACGACAGATCTTATGATCCGGATCATGGCCTGTAATACGATTCATATTGCGGATATTCCACTCATCCATACCTATAAGATAATCGTATTTTGCATAATCCGATTTTTTCATCTGTACTGCATATTTACCCGCTGTAGAAATGCCTACCTCGCGCAGTTTATTTCGGGTTCTGTGATGTACCGGGTTGCCGATTTCTTCTGTACTGGTGGCAGCGGATGCGATGTAGAACTTGTTCGATAGGTTTTCTTTTTGGGTTATGTCTTTTAGGACAAATTCGGCCATGGGGGAACGGCAGATGTTGCCGTGGCAGACGAATAATACTCTAATCATACTTAAAAAACTCCTTTAAAATACTGATTTCTCTTGATTTTACGCCACTTTCCGGCATTTCCATAACAGAAATACTTACTTTGGCTTCCTTCTTCTGGCAAAAATATGCCGGAAACACTCTTTTACTTCCGGTGTTATTGGCACAATACGCATATCGCTTTTGTTTCGATCACATACATCATGTCCCTTCTCCTCTGGTGCTGATGGTCCACAACAATTCTTTTGTTTCCCGTATCAATATTTTTTATAGTGGGTCCTGCAAACTCAAGGATTCGAAGACTTGTATGGAAAAAATATAAATGCCTTCATAATATTTGCCGAAATGATTATCATTTTTTATAAATTCCAGAAAATCTTTTTCCTGTTTCTTTGTAAGCCAAGAGAATTAGAAGAACCACCAAATACGAATTGTCTCTTGTGGTCTTTCAGATGCAATTATTTCCGGTATTTCAATAATCCAGTGGCCTTGCAATTTTTGAAAAATATTCTCATCATCCAATTTTTACATATCATCGGAAAACCAGTCCTTCTTCACTGCCAGAAAGCCAAAAAAGACGTAGATTCCCCAACTCACTGTCCTCCTGTCAGGCAAAGCATAACATCAAATTTGACACCCGGATGAAAGACTCTTGAGATTGCCCCCAACGCAAAAAGTAAAGTCACCTCGTAATTATAATCACTGATCTCAGCATGGTCAGAAGATTAATGCTGAATGCTCCTTTCAGTATAGTATCATGCAGAAAAATAATTTTGTAATTTCCTGGAATGTTGGCAACTTATCCTTTCTGATTCGTCTTCAGCATTTTCTTCACTTATTCCGTAGTTTCTTCTATTCCGATTTTCTCTGCTGCATGCTTCATTTACGTATACTTCCTTGTTTTATTTTCCCGAAAAATAATTCAACAAATATCTACGCGTAACTTCATCCTCTACATAAATAAATGTCTTTTTCTGTGCTCTTGTCAGTAAAACTCTAAAAGCATTAATGATCATCTTATGTATTTCTTCATTAATGTTATGCGCTTTGATATTTAGATCCGGATTAGCTCTTCTAAATTCTTCTATCTCTTTGTAATAGTAATATATCTGCCCCGCATTTCTGGTATTAACGTCCCAGCCATTATCAATTCTTTTAATTCTTCTACCCCAAACAAAATATACATAATCAGTTTCTAGACCTTGTGCATTAAACTCTGTTGCAAAGTAGTCCATTTTCGCTCCTAAGTCATTCATGAAAAAATCAAACAATTGTGTGTTTTTTATTGCTACCTTTGGAGTCTCGAAATACGTGGAAATATCTTTCTGATCATATGAATCAATAAAAAGTCTTTGCTTTGCTTTCGGGTCAGCTTTTTTAATAGAGAAGTATTTAGTATTTAAGTCTTTCTTCGTACCTAATACTACAAATGGAATGTTTCCTGATGTTGTAATTTTTTCATTATTTAAAAGAGCATCAACCATGGCACCTGCTTCACAGCACATCTTGTTCCTTTTTTCAGAATGTAAGAATAGCCCCCTGTTTTCTTCTGAGCTATCTTGAATATTTGCACCAAGAGCTTCATATTGTTTCGAAGAGTAAACTCTTGTAATTACTTTATTCTCAAATAACTTGCTCACTACATCAATGGCCTGAACAATTTGATCTTCTCCGAGTTCCTCCCCAGTATAGTTTTCTTGTCCATTACCAATTAGAAAAAGCACTGTTTTTGTTTTATTACTTTCTAACGCCCCTTTATAAATATCTCTAAGTACCATTACGGGTTCAGACAACCCATTAGCTAAAACGGTTCTTCGGTCATAGTGGTACGTGTTAATATACTGATCCCCGACCTTTTTAGAGCTATGATCAAAGGCTATTTTCTCTGAAGACCACATACGCTGCGCTTCATCAATTATAATAATATCCTCTTTTGTTTTTGCACGGTACTCTAAATGGCCTGACGGATTATTGATAATGTCATCTATCTTATATAGTTCTCGTATTCTCGAAAAAACAAATGCCGTTGTTCCAGCCGTTTTCTTGTTCCTAGCAGCTTGATTAAACAAGGAATATAAATTACCATTCCCTGTCGCGTATCTTATTCGCTTCGATGATTTTCCATCTATCCTTCGTTTGCAATATTCAGAAACAAGCGATAATGCAACACCAGTTTTTCCAGAACCTGGTTTTCCATTAACAAAGATGATATTAACTTTTGGAACAAAAATGTTCTTGACTTGAGCATCTTTGTCTTCATCGATGATATCTATACATCTATCTTTGCAAATATCGGGAATATAAATTCCATCAAGCACTTTTTCATCTAAAACATTTATAAAAGCACTTAAAGTTGATGAATCAAGATCAGGATCAAAATTCATCACGGCTGTTTCCAAAACGTCATCCATAGTTCCGCTCAAGCCATCAACAACCTCAGCAAATTCTTCACAGACCTTAACTATTTTTTCTTGAAAACCTATGTTTTTCATTTTCTCACTTGTATATACCAGAAAACCTCTTGCTTGAAGACCTTTTTCAAATTGCTGCCATACACTTACATTTGCATGCGACATTTTATTACAGTATGCATCAAGTTGTTCCTCATAGTCGCTTAAATTATCTTCATTTGTACTTTCACCACTCTTAAACTCAAGAATCGTGATTCTATTATTATCTAGAACAACAACATCGAACCAGGCATTATCTGGTGTATGATACTCAAAGCATAATTTCACACCATACAGTTCCGATTTTCCAGCAAAAAATCTCTGTAAAAACTCCAGGCAGTCTATCCAAGACATTACCTTTTTCTTTTCATCAGATGTGTTCGCAGCATAGGTTACACGCTGATTTTTATAATACGTTTGTACCAAATTCAAAAGAACACTATCCTGAATTATCAATCTCTTTTCAGAATGTTTAATGAGTTCTCTGATAAAATCTACAACCCTTTGATGAGTATTTATTTCTAATAGCTCAAATACTGTTTTACGCACATAATCCATTTTCAAACACCACCTCAATTGAAGTACCTTTAATAGCCGTAATCGCGCCAAGACCAAGTGACTTAAACTTCGCCTGTTTGCCTACAATATTTGTCGGTATCACTACCAAAGACTTAGGTTCTAGCTTTGGTATAACCAGCGCAACATATACAGGTTTCTTTATTCTTTGCATCAGCCATCATCTTTGTATATTCAGCATCAACATTCTCAATGAAATGTGCATATGCTTTTTCAAATGCCTCATCTGTTACCATTCGGCTTAATTCACTTGTATGTTGTTCTTCTGTGCCACGAACATTACAAGTCGTTGTACCTCACCAATACATTCATCTATTGTTTCTAGGTAGTAGTACCAAGTTCCATCTTCAGCAGAATCACAATGATATGATGTACAATCCACCCAATCGGAAATAACACTATAGATTTTGTAAACTTCCTCCTCAACATTTACCCCGCAAACAAACAGCTCCTGAAAACGAACTAGAACGGCTTTTCCAGATGTAGCTACTGTAACAGGAATTGTTTTAAGAGCTGTTTTCACCCCACTCAACAAATCATTCAAACGCAATTCCGTTGTACCGGCAATTGGTATACCTGCTTCATATACGCCATTGGTCCAAATGCCGCAAACACTATCTTCAGTTTCTCCTCTTCTCCTATAATACACAGGCCCAGAATAAGAATAATCTTCTCCTAAAATGAGATAGTTACCTTCATCAGTTCTTGCAAAAAGATGAACATGCTTCTCGAAATCAATACCTTCATTAGTTCTGTTATAGCAATAATCAGCTGGTAAAAAACTGTTCTTATTCATCGGATAATTCGCTGTTACTAATTGATACAGCTGTTCTCGATTCATTTCAGACGATGTTCCATTAGAGCTGACATAGTCGTTGATGACCTCTGTTACTTTTTCTTCTATTTTCATACTCAGTCACCTCCAGTTTATTTTTCAATTCTTCCAGCGTTTCTTCAATATGAGCAACATCGACAAAATGTAATCTCACTGTTGTTCCATCACCAGATTCAAATTTAATCTCTGAATGTCCGCGCATTTCATCGTTTAACGGATAAAGAAGCCAAATCTCTGATGTTTCATATTTCTTTGAGTAAGCATACATCTGATACATGTCACTCTGAGAGATACCATAGTTAGCACGTTCGCTACTGATGAGACTTTTCCATTTTGTATCCATGATGACCGCTCTATCACCACGTTTACAAACGATATCTGGTCTAAGCGCAAACTGACGTCTCGGTTCCGTAAACAAGTAGTAACCCTTGTCCTGACTTGAAACCTCCCATCCCGCCGGTCCTAAAACCTTTTTCATCTGATGTGCAACGTAACTTTCATACACACTCTCCATCGGGAAAAGAAGTGCTCTAGATGTATTCTTACCGGAGAATGTTGTAAATGATTTATTCATTAGAAATACCTTTGACCATTGCATTAACGTCTCATAATCTTTTGTATTTCTATCTATTTTTATCTGGGAAAATTCCTTCATATGATTTGTTGAAGGTTCCACCATTCCAAATGCGGTTAAAAGTTGTCTGATCTCTTTTGAATTTTCTGCACTTGTGGTTAATTGCTGCAATTTAAGCAATGTCGATTTAACCAATTTATTCTCTGGTCTATTTGGATGAAACTCATCATAGGCAGCATAGAATCTTTCTTTATGTGTCATATTCGTTTTTATATGCTGACTAGTCAAAAGCTTTCCTTTATAAAATTTCAGATTATCCTCCTGTCTAACATACGCAGACTTAATTCCACGCTTTACCAACTGCCTTACTTCCTGAAGATACATGTTAATAAAAATCTCATAGAGATTCATGCGATCCACTTTTAGACTCGCATCATTAAACACCTTACTTGGAAAATCTTTCATGCTTTTTAGCATTTTTAGGAATACTCTTTTTGTATCTTTGTTTCCTGTATCATCAACAGAATCAAAACTGATCTTTGGAAGCACTTGTACTTGATATCCATTCCTCATTTGAATCAAGCCAACATAATTCTTAATGGTTACAACATCACCAACATTACGTTTATAAGAGATGCGCATGAAATCCAATGCATCAGCATTTTCTTCATCTCCTGAGAATTCATGGATAAATTCTACAAGGTCATGAAAAGCTGCTGTATCAAGATATTTATATTTTTCATCACTTTTAAAGTCAGCGTTTCCGGTGATCGTATCGAACTCTCTCACCTCTAGCAATTTATCCATTTTCTCACCACGCTTTAAATAATCTGCTTATAGCTTTCAAGGTTACCAAATGCTTCTGTATTGATGGTGTATTTCTTTTCTGGCAGATCAACCACGTCATCTGCATTACCCTTGAATATATTTTTTACCTTTACCACTTCATCAAGAATGAACTTTGTTGAAGGGTCAGTTTTTCCATTATCTCCAAGAACCAATTGAATCTTCTGGTAGTCTTCATAAAAGTATTCCTGAAGTAAAGGAATTACTGATTTTTCAAAGATAGATTTCAAAGTCACTAAATCATTATTGCCTGCAAGCTTTGTAAAGAATGCATGACCTATTGTATGTTCTCTGTCGTATAGGAAGGTAATTCTCTCATTGATCTTCTCAAGCATTGCAGCTACATCAATATCCTCTACAAAATCAGCGCCAATATCCCTAAGAACATTTGCATCTGGCATCATTTCAACAAACTGGAATCTTCTGCGAAGCGCTGTATCCATCAATGCAATTGAACGGTCTGCAGTATTCATTGTTCCAAGAATATATACATTAGATGGAACACTAAATGGCTCACCAGAATAAGGAAGTATAGCAGAGGTTGTTTCCTCCATACCAGCACGCTTCGTTCCCTCAATTAACGTGATAAGCTCACCGAATATTTTTGAAATATTACCTCTGTTAATTTCATCAATAATAAAAACATATGGTTTTACGTTTTCTACAACCTCTGTTGTATTATCACTTAAAGAATACTTCTTTGCCACTTCAAGAATATCCTTCAACTGCATATTAGGTACTTTTGCAAATGTCATTCTATGAAGAAGTTTATCTGCATTAATGTTTGTTATATCCTCATCGATATTTATTGCAAGCCAAGTTACTTTACGAGAAAGTTGATAAGTATCCTTTGTAGTCAACTCTTCAATTTCACCAGTTACAACACCAATGCCATCAATTGTCTTTCTAGTTTTAAATGACAAAATAATATCACCAAGTGCCACATCTTCAACGAAAGCTCTAGCATCTGGAGCATCATAATCGAATCCCATTCTGGCATTTCCTTCCTTGAAGCATTCCTGCTTTATCTGATTCATCTCCCCGCTCATAATTGTTAACTTCCAAATCTGAGCATGAGCATTTATTAATGTGCCAGTTTCATTACTATCAATTGACCTTGCATCATCACAGAATTTCTTGAAAACACCTGGTTCTACTGTATACCCAATTTCGTTCTTTGTTTGATCTACAACTGGTTTTATTCCTTCGATGAATTCCTCATATCCATATGACTGATGGAAAGTGGTAAAGGCCACCCTATTTTCTTTCTTCAATCTATCGTATGTATCCATGATATGACTGTATGGTTCGCTTGCAACATCCGAAATAGTTCTACCTGTACAAATAGCAACTGCATAAATGGCAGTATTATATGTCTTTCCAGTTCCGGGAGGGCCATAGAGAATTATGTTCTTATCAAATTCTGTGGTCACGTCTTTTTTATTTTCAATGTCTATTGAGGATAAGTCCATCTCTTTCAACGCCTCCTTTAGCTCAGTTCTAAACTTCCATGAATATCTTGTTTTCCCTTTTTCTATAACGTTTCTACCTACAAACGGTATTGTGTAATAACGCTCGCGATCTTCATCAACGTATAATGGACATTCTGTCTTTTTATGCACTCTTTCACTAAATGCTCTGCCTAAGCCGTTATAAAAACCTGCGGTACCTCCGTATGTTTCAGCCAAGTTCGCACAAGTAGATTCACCACCTAATTCAAGCATCATCTTAAACATTCCAAGATTCTCCACAGCGGCAACCTCAGAATCACTTAATAACTCGGTCCATCTTTCTTTTGTGATACCTGGATCATATTCTTCTAAACTAGGCCAATATGTTACTTCGTCTGCTTTCTTTCCAATAAGCTCAAGCCACATCTTTTTCAGTTCTGGTAAGACGCTTGGTTTAATTTCAATACCAGATCCCATCGGACTCCATTGCTGATCTGGAAGTTTATCTTTTAAGTCATCCTGCATTAACATTGGTTCTGAGTTGTAGTCCTGAATCCAATCGTATTCTGCATCAATATGATTTGACTTAACACCCTGTGCCACTTTTGCTGGATCATAGTGATCAGATTCATAGGCTTCCTTCGATACGTATCCATGAGCAAGAATACCTCTAGGCTTAGCACCAGTCTTAATTAAGAAAATCTCATCGCCTACCGCTGGCTGCTTGCTGGAACAAGTCCAAGGTTCTGTGTGTTTATTACCAAGTTTTGTATCTGCACACCACTCTTTATAATCCGCCCAATACCAACTTGCAGGATTCCATGTCAAAAGCCATGCTCGTCCTGTTGCTGGCGCCTTTAATGTTTTTCCAATAACATGCTCGTAATATGGAATAATCCTTTTTACTGCGTCCATCACATCAGCATCATACTGTTCATTTGTTTTATCTGCTGACGATTCAACATAAATACAAAGCTGAACTTTTCGTATTTCTCCAGAATCAATCTTCTTTTTGATCTTGTCTACTGTTTCTGTAATAATATCTGGGTTCCCCCATTCATTACTACCAGACACATATATCATTCCATCTTCCTTCGGAATATCCAAATGAGAATGGTAAATAGCCATTGTCTTCTTATCAGTACCATCATTCTTTATTTCCAAACTGATGCGATATCTGGCCACATCACCGTTTTTCTCAACGAATAAAGATACGCTAGTAGGATTAGCTGCATAATCCTTATATTTCATCTGTGCCCAGAGATACTTTCTCGTTTTTGTATTTGAACCATCCAACCATGCAATAGGTAAGCACTTATCAAGGCCATATAATTCCTCGCAACGTGCTGCAATCTTTTTCATTTCTGCAGCTGCCGCTTGTCCTTTTTCCTTAACCTTTAACAGTTTAGCCTTAACATCCTGTGCTAAATTAGGTGCTTCCGGATTTGAGTATGGAACTTCCTGGTTATTAGCCAAGTAATCCAACACACCTGTATAATCTATATCTATTTTTTGCATCTTCTTTATCACCTCTGGGTATTGCTCCTTTACAAAGAAGAACCATTCTTCCATTGTCATTTGGAGTCACACATTTCAAATTCATCTGACATATCTAATCCCTTAGGATATGCTTTATCAATAAATTCATCATCACGAGTCTTCTTGATGTGAATCCAACATCGAATCTACACGTAGATAATTTAGGGTATGCTTTTCATTGTCTGCATTAACCCACCATAATACTCTGGCAGAATCAACCTTATTTTTTACACTTGTTGATTTTCCTCTGACACAAATTGCCCCATTTTACTGCGATAATTCCGCATTATGCGCCAACGCCGACTCGCTCGCCATGGCAAATATAATCCCAAACCTCATACCCCTGCCGTCTTGCCGAATCATAAACCGGCCGCATATTTTTCCACAGGATATTACAGAACTCTTCTCTTGTATTCCCCGGCCGGTACAACTCCTGTCCCGCCCAGATAGAATGTAGATTATCCCGGTAACATGCTTCGAATCTCTTATGCAGTTCTTCCTTTTCCTGAATCACCTGGTACATCAGATATTGATTTTCCCAAAACACTCCAAAGAATGGATCCCATTTGGGCAGCTTATTGCTTTTTACTGAATTTAGAGAAGATTCCATCGGCATCAGGTTCCACAGCTCATCATTCATTACAAAAGACCATGGGATAAAATGATCTACATCGTACTTTTTTGCAGCGATTGGGCGATCGGTGAATACATCTCTCACCTCTCGAATATCCAGGATCCCTTCCCAGAGTCTGCGGACACGGCTCAGCTTACGCACCTTCTCATCCATTGGCGCCAGCTTATAGATCAGGCCCGGGACTTCTGGATTATTGTTCTGCAGCCATTTTACCTTTTCAAACTGGATCCACCCTAGTATGTTTACCGTATTATCCTGAATCATCCGCATCCATTCCTCATTGAAATAGACTTCTTTTTTCAACTTACTGCTGTCTCCGAAGATATAGGGAAGCCGGGTCAGTGTGCTGTCTATACGGCGAATGTATTCTGTCAGTCTGCGAATACTTCCCCACGGTACTTCTTCATGGCTCTTTGCAAAAAATCCTGCCAGGGCACGCCCCGGAACCATATTGGTGAGCTGTTCCTTACATTCCTTTAACTCCTGATTGTATTTTGTAATCTCATTCTTAATTTCAACTTTAGAAGCATTGGCAGAAAGGCCGCTCAGCTCCGTCAACCGCAAAATCACCTTCTCCAGACCATCTCTTACCACTCCGTCTGCTAGTAAGCCGCTTAAATGAATATGGTATTCCCGTACCGAATACCATGCATTGCAGATCATTTCATCAATAATTGCGTCAAAGGTTGTATTCTGTATTCCTTCTGAGATAAGATCTACAATGGCTTCCAGCCAATAGAATTTATAGCAATAGGATGGATCTTTCATCATCTGAGAGAATCCTTCTATATCCAGTGTATTATGATATTCTCCCTCAAGAATCAGCGAATATCCTTCTTTCGAAGTATGATATTGAGCCATTTCTCTTCACCCCTTTCAGGTCTTACATCACCGGTAATCCAGTACTCTTCCACAATCAGACCCGGAACTTCTTTGATGAAATTTCGAAACGATTCTTCTGTAAAATCTGTAAAAAACCTGCCATTTCTCTCTCCTTCAAACCTACCGTATTTAAAGGATGTATAAATCACACCGGACATTTTCAATGCATTGCACATTTTTTGAAAGACCGATAACAATTCCTCTTTTGGCAAATGCAGAATCGAGGAACAGGCCCAGATTCCGTCATATGTCTGCATATCCCTCAACTCCTGAAACAGCATCTCACGCACTTCTATTCCTGTGTATGCGCGGGCCAATCGAACGCACTCCTCCGATCCATCCGTTGCAATAACGCAATATCCTTTCTCAAGAAAATACTTTGTATCTCGTCCTGACCCACAGCCAAAATCCAGAATGGTATTCCCTTCATTCAGCAATGCAAGAAACTTCTCCTGCAGTAGATGTATATCTGCCTGTCTGGTGTTTTCTACGTAAGAAGCCGCGTTATGATTATAATAATCTAATGTATGGCTCACAAATTAGTCCTCCTACAAATGTCTGTTTAATACGAGTTTCTCTTCCGCTCCATTAACATACACATATAAAAGATGTGTTCTATCAAATACCGGCTGCTTGGGCCACCAAATGTGAATATGTTCTGTCCTTCAATTTCAAACACCTGCCCACGCATCATATGAATAACTAACGGTCGTATCTTATGAACCTTACACCCGTGCCATTCCTCTACCGGATATTCATAAAGCCGGTCAAAATTCTCATGGTTTCCGTCTACAAATTCCATCCTTTCCAGACATTCGGCTGATACCCTACCGTCGCCTGTCCTCCATTTCTAACAACAGGAAGCTTGATAATTTTCTGATTCTCCAGGATCTTTTCCACCTTGTCCTCTTCAGCAATGTAGGTGATCAATGCAAGAAGATCCTTGTCCTTACAATTCTGATCGATCAGATTCTGATATCCACCCACAACCTGGCAAACCGAGTTGAACTCACCTTTGCTCATTCCCTTTTCCTTCATATCGATAAACTGTACTTTGATTCCACGCTCCTTGAAATAGCGCTCTGCTTTCTTGGTATCAAAGTCTTTCTTACTTCCGAAAATCTGTATATTCATATTCCTCTCCTAATTTCAATTATTACCTTTTTTATATGAAACACCAGGTAACGAAACCCGCATACCACCATCCATATCACCTGTTTTTGCCAATTCCCCACATATTCTTATTTTTACAAATCAAAAATAATTCTTTCATACCAAATCCTGAAATGCTCCAAATAAGCTTTATACTTATCCTGTGCCGTCAGGCATGTATCTATCAGATATCCGTTTTCATTGTCCCACTCTTCTGCCTACGCGTCACTTTCATTTTTTCTGTCACGCACTCTACTTCTAGCTTTATAGAACTTTTCTTTATTCAAAAATCAAAGTCCTATACAAAGATTCGCATTATGCATATATTTTATTATTCGCTTGCCAACATGCTACATTTCCACTTTAATCTTTTCAATCAATTCCAAATCCGCAGGCAACCATTCCACACTATCCAATTCATCTTTTGAAAGCCATTTCGCAGCTTCATGTTCTTTCAAAACCAAATCTCCGGAAATTATTTCAGCCCAAAAACATTCCATGGATAGATGAAAAGTCGGATAATCATATTCGACACAATCCAATTTTTCTCCTACGGAAATCTTTGTGTCAAGTTCTTCCTGAATTTCTCTAATCAATGCGCACTCTGGTGTTTCACCTGCCTCCACCTTACCTCCCGGAAATTCCCAACCATCTTTAAATTCACCATAACCTCGCTGAGTTGCAAATATTTTGTTATTATTTCGTATGATTGCCGCAACCACCTTTACTGTTTTCACGATCTCTTCCTTTCCGTAAATATCCTTCAGCAAATTGATCCCCATACTTCGTCGTTTCACTAATATCATCAGATTTGTCATAATTTATAAACACTGGGAAAGTTTTCGTCTTTTCATCGTATTTGTATCCACCCACAATAAAGCCCAATAAAAGCTTTTATTTTATAACTTTATTTATCCTTTAATTCCGTATACTTCTCCTTACTCCCAAACGCCTTTTCTACCGGATATTTTTCATTATTCAATTTCACTTTTTCTTGAACGATCTCATCCAGATCCAATCCACAGCTATCTGCCATAAGGATACAGTAATTCACTACATCTGCAAGTTCTTCTCTTATCTTATCAATCTTATTTTCGCACACTACATCCTCAGCACTCCACTGGAACACCTCCAACAATTCAGCAGCCTCCAGGCTGATGGAAATTGCCAGATCCTTGGGATTATGGAATTGTTTCCAATCTCTATCATCCCGGAATTTCAACACTTTGTTTATAGTATCCTGAGTCATTTTGCTATACCTCTTTTCAAATTATACTGTATCTACATACTGTGAAATATATTTTCGTAACTCCTGGTCACATACATATAAATAAGACCCTCGTATTCCTCTGGTCATAAGAACATAATATATGTGCTGTATGTATTCCTTAAGTTCTTCATACCCTACTGTCTTTTTACCGTTTTGATCATAATAGTTTTCAGGCCGGATCATTATTTTCTTCTTGACCGGGTCATATCCGATTTCATCGCCCAGAATGATAAAGGCATAATTCAAATCATAACCCTGCGTAGAATGAATACATCCCACCTCGTTAATTGCTTCTTTTGAATGGACCCAGCCCTCCGTGCAATGATTCCATTGTTTCTTTATGCCCTGAATTTCAATATCAAAAACGGTTTTATCGTTCTTACTGATCCACTCCCAGGCATATCCAGCCACCATTCTTACAAGCTGCACCTCTTCTTCCTTTTGGTACATCAGATCATTAAATGCCTTAAAATCCGTCATCAACTTAAATTCATAATTTTCAAAGTTTTTCTTTTCTCTGACTGTTCCTGACAAAATATTTTTCACATATTCAATATAATCATTGCCGCCATTTACCCGCATCTGTGTAAATAAATTATAGTAAGTTATCATACGTTTAGCCTGTTCAATTTCCATCTTCTTATGAAATCTACTCACATCAATTCCGGACGGCCCAACCACCTGCATCTCATCATAAAACAGTACAGGGCATTTACATTGATGAAGTATCCAATCTAATTCATCACTTTCTATTGTCAATCCAATCTTTTCACAGTTCTTTTTAAAAGCACCCATATATGAAATATTTTTATATTGGTGCAGTCTATGCGCTTCATCCACAAGCAAAATGTCATAAAATTGTTTTGTCACATCCGATGGGGATAATACATCCGAAGATTTGAGTCCGTAAATGCTCCTGAAAATTCCTTTTAGCGTCTTTCTTAGAGAAGTCTGCGGAACAACAAAACCAATCTTTTTATCCTGAAACTCTTCACTGTCCCGCAAATACTTAAGTAAAAAGATTGCAACAATCGTCTTTCCGCTTCCCGGCCAGCCATTTACAATGACTGTCTGATTCTCATCTTGCTTTAGTGAAGTAATGATCTCTTCTACAGCGGTCCTTTGATCATTATTCAGCTCCTTATACGGCGAATACTTAAATAAATCAGAATTCTCCAATTCTTCCAGAGAATGTTTTACTATTTTTTCACGTTGTAATCTTCTCCAGAGGACTTGGAATTTTTCGTCATATTCTTTTTTGCCATAATATTCTTTTTCAGCCATTCCGGCATTCTTATTACGAACTTCGTAAAGTTCATCTGCTACAATATACTGAATAAGTTTTGACTCATAATCAAACGTAACCGATTGATTAAATTTGGATGAATAAATAAAATGCACCTTGTCAAAAATCCTCTTATCCAAAGAACCGTGGTGTTGAGACATTCGGTTTTTAACATGGTTAGACTCTCCAATATAAGCTTGCTTCCCATTATCCAGTATATAAAGCATTGGCCAATTTGACAGATAGCTTTCCTCTCCGTATCTCTGGTTTTTAAAGTCACCTTCTGTAATTTTAAACATGTTGATCTTCCTTCAAATAATGATTGATTTTTATCAAATCCGAATCTTCGTTTAGATATGTATATCTGCAGTATCCGGTATTTCTCTCATGATTTGTTACACTGATTCATGTTCTATTAAACTAAAACTATTCAATTAAATTTCAGAATCATAATCCAGAGTATTTCTTTTACCATTCCAATCATGTATAGACAGATAACTGTATCACCTTTCGGCAAGTACCTTTTCACACTGAGCACTTTATATGATCCTTTCCATGCAGTCAAAGAATGTCCATAATATCGTCCAATTTACAATTCAAGGCCTCACATATCTTAACTAAAACACCCACACGTACGTCCTCATTTTTCCCGAGCTTTGCCATAGCATTGGTACTGATTTTTGCAGCCTTGATCAAATCTGTTTTTAACATTTTGCGTTCTTCAAGGATTCCCCATAATTTATTGTAACTAACAGCCATTGATCCACCACCCCATATTTTCTGTGTAACCAACAAGTCATTACTAGTATTTTAGCATCTTGTACTGTTAAAGACAATCAAATAATTGAAAATTGCAATCTTCAATTTAAAAGTATCTTGTTATGCTCCGGCATATTGACCTTTACCCGTTACTTTAGCAAAAACAGACATTTATTATTTTTTCTGATACAATTGTAAATATAAAAATGACGTGGAATACGAAATCTTCCATGTTATCTCCAAAACAATATTATTGAGGCAGAGTGTGTTTATTTCTGTTGCTGCTCCTATTGCCCTTAAGCCATTTAAAACAATTCTTTCAGCCAAAGACAATTCTCTTAATTCTTAAACAATCCTACTTATAATAAGTCATCAAATTATAAACCACCTAATTACGTACCATCTATCTTTCAAAACGATGTGATACACTTTTCAGTATTATAAAAAGGGCGCCCTGCATATGCAAGGCGCCATAAATAAACCTTTCCCATATAATTTCTTAGATGGTTTAATTTTAAAGCTGTTCAATTCACAGACTGCTCAATCCGCTGGTTGCTCAATCCACAGACTGCTCAATTACAACCTATCCAATTCACATACCATCCACTATAAAGATACCGGAAATTGCCAGGCTATCCTGTTCCGCTATAACTGACACGCCATTTTAAACGAATTCTCCACAGCCCATAAAAAAATCAGTGTGCTGCATCCGCCGGCTGACAGTTCTCCAACAACAGCCCTCTGTTCTCATGTTCCTGTGCTTCCCGTATCTTCCGATTCAATTTTTTTACGGAAGGAATGACAAAGCAGGCTACAATGACCGCAGATCCAATATCTGCCACAGGTCCGGCATAGAGAATGCCATCCAATCCGAAAAATCTGGGCAGGATAAGTAACAGCGGAATCAAAAGGATCAACTGACGCATCATAGAAAGAATGGATGCTTTAAACGGCTGTCCTGTTGCCTGGAAGTAATTAGTTGACACGATCTGGAAGCCGGCACAGAAAAGTCCGCCCAGATAAATTCTCATGCACTTCACAGCAAACTGCGTAAACTGTGCGTTGCCGCTTCCAAACAGTTTCAGGATCAGATGAGGCATTGTCTGGCAGATCAGCCACCCCACAGAGATGGACACCGTTGCATAAACGATAGCCTTGAAATAAGTGGTGCGTATACGTTTATAATTTCCCGCTCCATAGTTAAATCCCAGAATAGGCTGGGAACCAACACCAATACCAATACAGAAGGAACCCAGAATCATCACGATCTTCATGACGATACCCATTGCGCTGAGCGCCACATCCCCGGTCACTTCGCTCTGATTTCCGTAATAAACCAGGGAATTATTCATCACCACCTGCATTGCACAGGCAACCAACTGGGAAATACCTGAGGAGGCTCCCAGGGTAAGGGATTTCTTGCAGACACGCGGGACCAGCTTCATGAGCTTTAACTGAAAGCGCATATTCCCCCGCTTCCAGAAATAGTGGCAGAGAATACCGGCTGACAAGATCTGGGACGTTATAGTTGCAATGGCTGCGCCTTTCACACCCCAATGGAAGACAAATATATAGAGCGGATCCAGAATCGTGTTTAAGACTGCGCCAATCAGGATTCCGTACATGGATAGACGGGGATTCCCGTCGGTCCTGGCCATATTTGACATTGTGATTCCCAATACACTGAAAGGTACCCCTGCCAGTACAATAGAGGCGTAATCCTTTGCATAGGGCATGACTGTCTCCGTAGCACCAAACATTTTGAGAAGCGGCTCCAAAAAGATCAATCCCAGTACAGCGATGAAAATCCCCATGATAAGAGACATGGTAAATAAATTGTTCAAGGTCAGGTTGGCTTCCCGGTCATCCTTTTCTCCCAACTTGATTGCTGCGTAGGCACCGCCTCCAGAACCTGCCAGTGTGGCAAATGCCATCACAATGGTCATCATCGGGAAAGAAACCGTCGTTGCGGCGTTTCCCAGATATCCTACCCCCTGTCCAATAAAAATCTGGTCCACAATGTTATACACAGAATTGACCAGACAAGCAATGATCGAGGGTACAGAGAAAGACAGCAATAATTTGCCGATCGGTTCTGTACCCAACGGATTATTTTTATGTACTATTGTATTGTCACTCATTCTTATCTAACTCCTTTCATTCATATACCTCCACGCATTTTGTGCCATTTTGTCAAGTAAACTCTCTGCTTCTGTGCATTCATCCGGTGTCAGGCCATTCACCAGAATCTCATTCCACTCCTGACGGATGTCATAGAGCTGTTCTATGATCAAGACAGCTTTCTTGGTAGTATATAAACGCCGGAGCCGCTTGTCTGCCTTGTCTGTCTCCACTCGGATATATCCCTGTTCTTCCAGCTTCCGCATTCCTTTTGTCACAGTTGCCTTGTCAAAATGGCCCAGACGTGCCACCTCATACATACTGATCCCCTCATGTTCATGAATACATACGAGAAAAGAGAGCTGCCCGCTGCCGATATGGTATTCTGCCAGCTTTCTGTCATAAAACCTGTGCACCTGCCGATACATCATAGATATATGGCTCATTATGGTATACTCTTTCATTATGTTCCACCATTCACCGTGTAATTAGTTGGATAGTCAACGAATAAAATATAACACAAATCAGTTGGATAGTCAACTATCTTTTTCTGCTGTTTACCCTGACGATTCGGACTATCCTGATTTATCATCTGCTCAAATCAGCTAATATCCATCTTCAACCTAAGTTTCATTGAAACCATTTTTTAATAAGCTTTTACTTCGCCTATTCAATTATACGTCATGGATCAAACGCACTATATGGCTTGGAATACGGAAAATTTCAAATCATTGCTTATCCCTGTATTTCTTTTAACTACTGGATATTTTTTTCATAATGAAAAAACATTAATGTCATAAAATGTGATATAATCAAATAATACTTGGAATGAGAAAGGACTCTGCTGCCCTTATGAATACTGATTGTGAAAAAGACACCGGCGGTAAGGCCGGGTTTATTAAAGACAAAAATACATATACTTTGTATAAAACAGACATTCAAAAACGCAACTATAAAATGTTGTTTTATGTAAGCTTCAGTCTGCTGTTTTTAGGAATATTATTTTTAACTGTCAATTCATTTTTCCACATATTTAACAGCGGTACAAAATACATCTATCTTTACTGGGTGGGTTCCTCCTGCTGTATGTTCCTGCTCTGTCTCTGGAAGAAGCAATGGATACTCAATCACGCGATTGCCGTATTATACATATATTTAGCCGGCATTATGATTTCCATGATCATTTCCGGCACCTATTTTTACAGAGACAGTGCTTCCGCTGTCATGATCGGATGCATTGCGTGCATGCCTATCCTGCTGTTTGACAAACAATGGCGCTTCTGTCTCTTTGACATCAGTATCTGCTTATTGTTTATTATTTTTTCCTTTATGGCCAAGGATTCTTCCGTTGCTTTGATCGACTGCGTCAATGCATTTAGTTTCTGCTTCATTTCCTGTTTGATCGGAATGTATACTATACAGTTAAAGTTCTTAGATATCCGGACAAAGTATATGATCCTGGAACAGTTAGAGACCGATTCCCTCACAGGGCTTATGAGCAGAAATGCTGCTATAAGAGAGATTGAAAAATACTATCGCTCCCCAAGTTCCGGTATTGGTGCATTATTTATCATAGATATTGACCATTTTAAGGATATTAATGATACCTATGGGCATCTGGAAGGGGATCACATCCTGATTGAAGTCGCACACATTATCAGGGACAGCTTTCCTGAGACAGACTGCAAGGCAAGACTGGGCGGCGATGAATTTCTTGTTTTCATGAAAAATGTGGAGGATACTGTCCGGATACAGACATATGCGGAAAGTCTGAACCGCAATGTACAGGAAGGCTCCTTCTCGTTCAATAAAAACCTGCACCTTACTGTCAGCATTGGGATTTCACTCTGCCGGGAATGCACAAGCTTTGAGGAGTTGTATGTTCAGGCTGACACCATGCTCTATGAAGTAAAGAATCAGAATAGAAACGGATATAAAATATATGATAAATAATTTATGTTTGTGACTATTCAGTAGGTCTGCGCATTTACTGCGCTGACCGTAAGAAAACGATCAGCAGCCAGGCAAAAATCCCATCGCCAACGACGATTTGCATGGATTTCTGCTCGTAACTGTAAGGGTACTATTTTCTTACAGTCCGCATAACAAATGCGCAGACCTGCAAAACAGTTACATTTTCTTTACAACCAAGAGATATTGCCGGCTGCACAGGTGCTTAAGGGCAGTTTGGGGAAAATAGACAGAATGTAAGGCATCATTTTGAACTCTAAAATGATGCCTTACATTCTTAAAATATTTATATTTATGCCAGCAGATTTTCTACCATTTCCGCATCAAAAACCACTTCTGACACGCGATTTACTTCTATCTGATACAGCGCATTGGCTGCCATATGTTCTGCTGCCTGCTCCAGATCACGGATTCCGGTTGTGTCCGCATATTTTTCCACAACTGCGTCAACGGCCTCCGAAGTTATGACACATTCATTCTCCTGCAGACCCATACGCCTCAGGACCTTAGGCAGAGCATACCGTGAAAATATGATTTTCTTTTCCTTTGCTGTGTAATCCGGTATATCAATGACGGCAAATCTTGACATGAGGGGCGCGCTGATCTGATCTTTATCATTAGCTGTAGCTATGGGATACACACCCACAGTCGGAACCATACATTCAATATAGTTATCTGTAAAGCCCAGATTGTCAAGGAGAGTCAGAAGGACATCTGCGGGATTTCCATTGCCTTTTCCTGCGGACGCTTTGTCCAGCTCATTGATGATAAATACAAGATTGGACTCTCCTGCCATTGAGAATGCTTCCATAATGATTCCCGGTTTTGCATTGGCATAGATCCGGGAACTGCCTGTCAACTGTTCCGGATCATTGATGGAGCTCATATCCAATGTTGTCCATGGCAGTTTTAAAATACGGGCAACCGCATATGCGATCTGAGACTTTCCTGTTCCGGCAGGCCCCACCAGCAGAATGCCATACGCCGGAAGGGTATGTGTACGGTTGATCTGTATGATAGTTTCCATGATGCGCTGTTTCACCCGTTCCATACCGTAAAGTTCTTCATCCAGAATCCTGCGTGCTTCCTGAGGATCAATGGCTTCAAAATAATTATTTTTCCATTGGATGTTCATCATAATAGAAAGCGCGCGCTGGGCGTGGCGCCTCTCTTCAGGAGAAACCTCATGAGAACGGGCAACTGCCAGATTCCTTCTTGCCCAAAGGCGGATATTGTCGGGCATTGTTTTGCCCGCGCAGGTCATAAAGTCTGTAATGCTCTGCAGACTTGTGAGTTTCATGCTGTCACCGGCTTCATCCTGATCCTCGTCCTCATTTTCCTCTGCAGGCGCACTGCCTGACAAAAGTCTTTCTATCATAAACTGAAGGAAACCGTCCTCGGCGGACAGCTTCGTTCCCCCTCCAAAAGCGGTTTCCCGAATCTTGTATACTGCATAGCCATCTTCCCTGTTTTTGCCGGACAGACGCACATTAATATGGTTTTCGCCCAGCCAGTGAAGAAGGCTGACAAAACGGGCATCTATCTGCAGAATATCCGCGCTAAATGTCCCATCCTCTTCCTTAAACTCAAAAGCCGTCTGCTTGTCCTGATTGGCAAAAACACCACAGGAATGATGTTTCCATGTCCGCTTATGATTGTCCAAAAGCAGGATGGGTTTTTCCGGCGAGGCTGCGTTCTCATTAGAACGGAATACGGTGTACGTGCACTGAAATTCATTATTCTTTTTCTCATCTGAACTGTTGCTGAAATCAAATACTGGCATAATTGCATACTCCTTTTATTAATTAAAACCTGATTTCCCGGAAACATGGGAGGAGGCTTTTCTCTTTTTGTTGAATCTTATGATTGTATCTACTATTATTTCTTATTTCTTATTTTTTTTATTACTATTATTAACCTCTTTTTTAGATTCCTTTATCAAACATTTTGTCAAGTTGGGCACCATTTAAAGCATCGCAGTCCTTCTTTTCAGCCGGCGCACACGAATCGTTTAAAGCTTATTTGAGGCATGGTGATATGAAGTTTATAGCCGTAACTATCCTGCTCTTCAAGGCAGGTTCTTATGATTCCTTTCAGGCGGTCAAAATATCCGATCCTCAACCACAGATAAATGGCCCTATTATCTTAACTTCTGAAAGCAAGCGCAGCCGTCCTGTCAGTTTTACAAATAAGGCATGCTTAAATCGGTCCGGCACCCTTAGTTTATTACTCGCTTTCCAAATCCTTTTTTACTCTATTATAGATTGTTATGAACAATACAGCCCAGAGCATAGGAACTGTTGCATATCCCGCACTGACCTGCCCTTTGTTTAGCAATATATATACAGTTCCCAGGAAAGTTAATACTGTGAAAAGGATACTTAACACAAAAAGAAATTTCTTTAATACTTTTTTATCCATATATTGTCCTCCATAAATGACTATTGAACAAAATCGCTGCACGATGGCCTTCCCAGTCTGTGGCACAACTACGGAGTAGGAGTAGAATAAGCATTGAAAATAAGAGCTTTACCGGCTTGATTTTCAAATAGCAAGGGAATTATACCTTTGCACTTGAAATCAACCTTTAACTGCATAACATTTCAAATACCATAAATCTGCTATTCATTGTTAGACAGCTTTTCCATTCCTTTCCCAAAATCCGCCGCTGAGAAAAAGGACTGCATAAGTTCCGTAGCAAACATAGGAAAAAGGTACTTTTTCCATAAAAATTTCTCTTTCTCGTCTGCGGGAGTAAGAGAATTTTTCTTATTGGAAATATTCCAAGCCCTCCTTCAAACTGTAATTTATAGCGATAGTCCCGCGGTAAAAATCTCTTCTACCGGAAATGTAATTTTCACCAAACCAATAGAAACAAACTTTCCCCACATCTTTTTGAACTCGTGCAATATATAATTACTTGCTTGAAAAAATGCTTCACCATCATCCTCCTTTGTAAGCGCTATCGTACAATGCGGGACCCAATGGTCAGGATGATACCATTCCCATCCGTTGGTATCAAAATTCTTTAAACTATCATGCAGCTCACGTTGAAATTGATACATGCCACTGTTCATTACAGGCGATACAAAAATTGTCTTCGTGTCATTAAACATTCCTATTGAACCAATATAAGCAGGCATTACTTTATGACTTTCTGCAAATTTTTTTATTTTTTCTATACATAATAACTCATCTACATCATTGAAACAGGCTAAAGTAAGATGCGGCCTTGTCTTCCACTCCAAAAACTTTGTGCTGATTTTCTTATCTGCAATCCCTTCGGATAACTGAAATAATTTATTTTCAGTATCTTCATCATAATATAATTCTATTGCATATTGCATGATTTCACCTCCATGAGATTCCGATTTGTCGATTATATGTTCCCTTATATCTGCCCATATCATCTTAGAAAATCCGGACTCCCTTCGGGCACCAAAGCATCAAAAGTCTTTGTTGTTCTAAAAAAACTTTTCGATACCGCAAAATCAAATACTATTTTTTAATTTTCCGGAGCAAATTTCTTTTGTGATCCATATATTTCACTTCGCAACAGTTCACTAACTAAAAGAACATCGCTGCACAGTGAGAACCTTCACATTTTAGCGCTCCTGCAAGTATGTAGTATAACGATTTTTTCATTATTTTACAAGCTCATTCCCCTCTCCTGTTAAAATTATCCCTTATAGCCAATTTCCCCTTATAATCGATTTTACTTTATTATTGCAATTTTTACCACAACAAATATTTTCAATTTCTTCTTGACATTCTGATTTTCATGTGATAAGGTGTAGAAAGTGTTTTGATAAAGCCTTGATTTCGCATATATCCGTAAGTCATTCTTTTATTAATGATTTATTGCTATATGCTTTTTTTGTTTTGTAAAATGCATATAAAAATTAGGAGGTATCTTTCATGAATAAAGGTACAGTAAAATGGTTTAACTCAGAAAAAGGATTTGGATTTATCACAGGAGAAGACGGATCTGATGTATTCGTACATTTCTCAGGAATCAGTTGTGACGGCTACAAATCTCTTGAAGACGGTCAGAGCGTAACTTATGATTTAACAAGAGGAAACCGCGGTATGCAGGCCGTTAATGTGTGTGCAGCTTAAACCAGAATAATCATTTCACTATTTTCTTAATACCTGTAACCCTCGGTGACAGGCATTAACTGTTCCGCAGGTCTGTACATTTACTGTGCACCCCTGTGAAAAGTGAAAACGCTCATCAGCCAGGCAAAAATCCATGGTCAAAAGCAATTCGGCATGGATTTTTGCTTATAACTGTGAGGGTACTGAAGCGTTGAAGCAGGTATTGAGAACCTGTATATTAATTAGTCAGAGCTATGATTAATCATTACAGCTAAGTCGGCGGGGTTTATCTTATTATTCCTTGCTGGCTCAACCTAAATTTACAGTTAAACTCAAACGTATCATTTATACAGATTATTTATACAGATCGTTTATATAAAATCTTACACTTATACAATTCTTTAAACCAAAATTTTTCTTTATTCCCCCCAATAACCCAAAGATACACTGGCATTTTTTAAAAGTCCGCATATAATAAGACCAACAAATAATGTTCAGGTACACATATTATGAGTAATGACCCACGTGGTACGATCATTCAGCAGGGTAATATCATGCGCATTGACAATGCCCTGGTGGAAGAAGTTTTTTGTTATGACAATTCTGTCGGACATATTCTGATTTCTTATGCTGTTCGCGATGCTGATCAAGTCACCTCTATACAGACCTTACGTCTGAATACAGGCAGAAATACAGTTATTCTGAATATGTTCGGCAGGCGCATCAACGCATGTCAGCTCAGAAAAGGCATGTGGATAAATGCTGTATTCTCTTCTCGAATGACCAGGAGCATACCTCCCCAGGCAAATGCTTTTCTCATTATTGTCAAAAGAAATCCACGCCCGCAGAACAACACCACAGATGGAAGGATCGCGTCCGTTGACCCTCGAAACAGATTCCTGATCACAGGAAATCCGGATGATATCAACAGCCAGATACGATATACAATTTCAGATGACACCGTTATATTAAACCGTTTCGGAAACCCTATCCCCCTGCGTGCGCTCCGCCCCGGGCAGATGGTCAGGATCACCCATGCAGACTTCCAGACAGCCAGCATACCGCCTCAGACCGCTGCATACCGAATACAGATTATATAACGAACACTGTCATCTTCTCAGAAGCCTTGTCACTGACAAAAAAGCTGGCATTTCACACAGAAATGCCAGCTTTCCACTGTCCGCAAACCAGATTCTTTTTATCAAAGAACAATTCCCAACACTTCTATCAGAATTCCCCAGAACACGCCTGTTCCGTAAAGAATCCCAATGAGTCCCAGATTCTCTTTCATTCCCTTATTGGTTCTGCAAAGAACCAGGATACCCACACCGGCTCCTACCAACAGTCCCGCCATCATCTGCCCGGCTCCCAGAATGCCTGTGAGATAGAGCTGAGTTATAACAACGGAGGACGCGCAGTTTGGAATAAGGCCGACCAATGCCGCCAAAAATACTCCGATAAAGGGCTTGCTGCTGATAAAATATCCGATATTATCACTTCCAACCAGCTCCACGCAGAATCCAATAGCCAGAGATACTAAAAATATAAAAACGGTGATCTGCAGGGTGTGCAGAAAAGCAGATTTGATAATGCTCCCGTTCTCACAGTGGCAATGTTCGGATTCACACAGATCGTGGATATCTTTCTCATGGTGTTCCCTGTGTATATGCCTGTGTTCCTCCCGTTCTCTTCTCTTCCTGCTGCTGAAGCGCCATAATATATCTATGACAAAACCAGAGACAGCTCCCAACACTATTTTCAGTCCCAAGATCCGCAAAATTGTTCCCAAAGCTACAGATTCGGAGATAAAGATAGGAAGCATCTCATCAGAGGTGGAGAGAAAAATGGCCAACAGGGTACCCGCGGATATAACTCCGCCGGAATAGAGGCTTGCCGCAGCGGCAGAAAACCCGCACTGAGGAAACGCACCTGCAACGCCGCCTATAAGAGGGCCTAAATGCCCTGACTTCTGCATGATCTGTTTTGATTTATTCTTTGTCTTGTGTTCCAGATATTCCATGACCAGATAGGTCAGGAACAGGAAAGGGATCAGCTTCGCCGTATCCAGCAAAGCATCTGAAATCACATCAAGTATCATTAACACAACTCCCTTCCGCAGCAGAACCCATTACTTTCTCTGCTTAAAATTACCGACGCCTGCAAAGTTCTGCGCCAGTTTCTAATGATAGCACAAAACCGCAATAAACTCAACGGCGGATTGCAATATTTGCACTGACTGTCCAAAACGCAAAACGGCAGCAGAAGTTTTACGTATTTCTGCTGCCGCACAGTCTATGCGTTCAAATAACCTGTATATTCATTTGTATGAAGTAGTCTGTTCGCGTTCTCCACCCGCTCTTTTGTGGGAGGTTCGATTCCCTGCAGGGGATACGGGATACGCATATCCTGCCATTTGAAAATTCCCAGTGTGTGATATGGCAGCACCTCAAAGCGCTGTACATTGCCCAGGCCTTTAACAAATGCATCCAGTTTCATAAGGTCTTCGTCATAATCGTTCCGCTCCGGTACGAGAACGTGGCGAATCCATACAGGCTTCCTGATTTCAGCCAGATACTTGGCCATATCAAGAATGTTTTCATTTTCGCATCCTGTCAGAATTTTGTGTTTTTTACTGTCAATCTGCTTTATATCAAGGAGCAGCAGATCTGTGACTTCCATAAGGCGGTTGAATTTATGAAAAAACGGGTCATGTCTGGAAAATGGATTGCCCGAAGTATCCAAAACTGTATGCACTCCATTCTCCTTTGCCTTAGTAAACAGCTCCAGTAAGAAATCCATCTGGAGCAGAGGCTCACCGCCGCTGACGGTGATTCCTCCTTTGTCTCCCCAGTATGCCTTATAACGCAGAGCCTGGCTTAAAAGCTCATCGGCTGACATCATATCCATGGAGCTGGTGCTCCAGGTATCAGGGTTGTGGCAGAACTGGCAGCGCATCCTGCAGCCCTGCAGAAAAATCACAAACCGGACACCGGGTCCGTCCACAGAGCCGAAGCTTTCTATAGAATGGATGGAGCCTTTTCTGGAACTATATGCGCTCATGTGCAGAACGAGCGATCACATCCAACTGCTGCTCGCGTGTCAGATCAATGAATTTTACCGCATAACCGGATACACGGATGGTAAAGTTTGCATACTCTTCTTTTTCCGGATGTTCCATGGCATCCACCAGCTTTTCTATGCCGAATACATTTACATTTAAGTGATGTGCACCCTGATCAAAATATCCATCCAGGATGTGCACCAGATTGTTGATTCTCTCTTCCTCGGAATGTCCGATGGCACCGGGATTAATGGTCTGTGTATTGGAGATTCCGTCAAGTGCCCACTCATACGGAAGCTTCGCAACGGAGTTCAGGGAAGCCAGAAGACCGTTTTTCTCTGCGCCGTAGCTTGGGTTTGCTCCCGGTGAAAGAGGTTCCCCTGCTTTTCTGCCGTCCGGCAGCGCACCTGTCGCTTTTCCGTAGACCACATTGGATGTAATGGTCAGGATTGAGGTTGTAGGCTCTGAATTGCGGTAAGTCGGATATCTTTTCAGTTTTTCCAGGAACGTGTGGAGCAGCCATACTGCAATATCATCGGCTCTGTCATCGTCATTTCCGTAACGCGGAAAATCACCTTCTGTCTCAAAATCCACTGCCATGCCTTCTTCATCCCTTATAACCTTCACTTTGGCATATTTTACAGCAGACAAGGAATCCACCACATGGGAAAATCCTGCGATTCCTGTTGCGAAAGTTCTGCGGACATCTGTGTCTATCAGTGCCATCTCCGCAGCCTCATAGTAATATTTGTCGTGCATGTACTGTATCAGATTAAGGGTATTTACATACAGTCCTGCCAGCCAGTCCATCATGATCTCATATTTACGGACAAGCTCATCGTACTCCAGATACTCGGAGGTAATGGGTTTATACTCAGGTCCCACCTGCACTCTTGATTTTTCATCCATACCGCCGTTGACTGCGTATAAGAGACATTTTGCCAGGTTTGCGCGTGCTCCGAAGAACTGCATCTCTTTTCCTGTCTGGGTAGCTGATACACAGCAGCAGATGGAATAGTCATCTCCCCATACAGGGCGCATCACATCGTCATTTTCATACTGAATGGAGCTGGTCTCAACAGAGATATACGCAGCATATTTCTTAAAGTTCTCAGGCAGCCTTGAGGAGTAAAGAACAGTCAGATTCGGTTCCGGAGCCGGTCCCATGTTCTCTAGTGTGTGGAGAATCCTGTAGTCTGTCTTTGTCACCATGGAACGGCCATCCTGTCCCATACCGGCCACCTCCACAGTAGCCCATACCGGGTCTCCGGAGAACAACTGATTGTAAGAAGGTACACGGGCGAATTTGACCATTCTCAGTTTCATGATAAAGTGGTCAACCAGCTCCTGTGCCTCTTTTTCTGTCAAAGTGCCGTTTTCCAGATCCCTCTGAATATAAATATCCAGGAAAGTTCCCACACGGCCAACACTCATGGCAGCGCCATTCTGTGTCTTGATAGCAGCCAGGTATCCAAAATACAGCCACTGAACGGCTTCCTTGGCATCCACAGCTGGTTTGGAAATATCATATCCGTAGCTCTCAGCCATCTTCTTCATATCGGCCAAAGCTCTGTACTGCATGCTGATCTCTTCTCTCTGACGAATGATCTCATCTGTCATGATACCGCAGCCGCAGTTATCGTAATCTTCTTTTTTCTTTTCCATCAGGAAATCAATTCCGTAGAGAGCCACTCTCCTGTAATCGCCCACAATACGGCCACGGCCGTAGGTATCCGGAAGTCCTGTGATAATTTTGTTATGACGGGCTTTTTTCATCTCCGGTGTGTAGGCATCGAAAACACCCTGATTGTGCGTTTTGTGATATTCTGTAAAGATTTTATGAAGTTCCGGAGCAGGTGTGTAGCCATTGGATGTACAGGAATCCTCTGCCATTTTGATACCGCCAAAAGGCATAAATGCTCTCTTCAGCGGCTTATCGGTCTGTAATCCTACCACCTTTTCCAGGTCTTTTAATTCTTCACTGATGTAGCCCGGCCCATGGGAAGTCAGTGAGGATACAATTTCAGTATCCATATCCAGAACGCCGCCTTTCGCACGCTCCTCTTTCTGCAGTTTTGAAAGTGCAGACCAGAGTTTTTCCGTGGCTTCGGTAGGTCCTTCCAGGAACTCCTGATCCCCTTCATAGGGTACATAGTTATGCTGGATAAAGTCACGTGTGTTGACTTCTTCTTTCCAGATTCTACCTTTAAATCCATCCCATTGTTTGAAGTTATTCATCTTTGCAAGTCCTCCTTCTAAGACAATAATTGTGTCGGAAACTGTCCTGTAATGTGACCGGATTCATTAAAAAAAGCCGGTCCTCTCCAGACAGCTTCTGCCCAGACGGTCGGCTAAATCAATGTTATACTCCCTGTGGTTCATTCCACTTCCGTCAGTCATATAACACTTGTAGTATAAAGCATTTTTTTAAGGATTGTCAATAAAAGGAATGGAATTTTATGTTCTTTTTAGTATACATTGGTACTGTTCACAGCCCTCAAAAAAGCACAGTTCTGTGAACAGCAGCTATGTATGGCCTCAGAAATAATTACATATTACCGAAACGGATAACCATTGGCAAAAGGCGGTAATCTGTACATATGATTCAAGGGACCTCTGCCATGCCCCAGATCAAGTCCGTCCTGCAGCGCACCGGTCAGATACTTTTTAGCATTCCTGATTCCTCTTTCCAGAGAATATCCAGCGGCAAGACTGCAGGCAATGGCTGAGGACAGGGTACATCCTGTTCCGTGTGTGTTAGGATTTTCTATCCTCTTTGAAGAAAACCAGGTATATTTTCCCTTCTCGTACAGGAGATCATCTGCTCCTTCTGCCAGATGCCCGCCTTTTAAAAGAACCGCACCGGAACCATATTTTGCTATTTTTTCTGCTGCGCCTTCCATTTCCTGCCGGACAGAGACAGAAAATCCACAGAGCGCAGCCGCTTCCATAAGATTTGGTGTCACCACTGCTGCCAGAGGGAAAAGCTCCTCTTTCAATGCCTCTGCTGCATCCTCGGACATAAGTCTGCTGCCGCTTGTGGATATCATCACCGGGTCTAAAACCACATCTTCTGCCTGATATCTCCTCAGTTTTTCAGCGATCACCCGAATGATTTTTTCATTGGGTACCATACCGATCTTTACTGCGTCAGGACGTATGTCTGTGAAGATACAGTCCATCTGATCTCCCACAAATTCTGCTTCTGCTTCCCGGATTCCATATACACCTGTTGTATTCTGCGCCGTCAGCGCTGTGATCACACTCATTGCATACATTTTATGAACAGTTATTGTTTTAATATCTGCCTGTATCCCAGCGCCTCCGCTGCAGTCCGAACCGGCAATCGTCAATACTTTTTTCATTTTTTTCGCTCCCAATCTTCCCAACTTTCAAGGTAAATATCTGCCAGTTTAAGCAGTTTATCTCTGTCTTTTTCCGAATAAAAATCACGTATGACTGCCAATAAAAATCCGGCTTTTTTCGCGGTTTCTGCCGCAAAATATGCATCTTCCACCACCAAAGTCTCTTCTTTTTTTGTATCTAAAAGTTTCATTGCCATCTGGTAAATACGCGGATTTCTTTTGCCGGCTCCTGCTTCTGTACAGGTAAGTATCCCATCAAAATACCAGTTGATCCCATTATGCCTAAGCGCTGCTTCTATCAGTGGTCTCTCCGTTGAAGTGGCGATGCACATCCTGACACTGCGTCTCTTTAAATCCTCCAATACCGGCAGAAGCCCCGGCTTTATCCGGATTTCCTTCTCATAGCAGTCGAATATCATAGAATTGATCTCTTTAATGATATCTTCCTGTTCAAGTTCAATCCCGTAACTGCTGCGAAAATATGCCGCGGACTCTTCCATTGTCATGGTTTCCAGCCTCTCACGGATGTCTTTTCCGGGCCGGATTCCCTTTCTCCGCAGATATATCTCCCCTGCCTGATCCCATAATCCCATAGAGTCAAAGAGCGTGCCGTCCGCGTCAAATATGATCCCTTTTATCTCTCTCATTTTTCTGTCATCTCCCTTGCCAGCACCAGCAGTTCTTCACAGGCTTTTCTGATATCCGGCTGCCCGTAAATACCGGATATGACAGATACCCCTGCGGCTCCGCTTCCGGTGAGCTGCATCATATTGTCTCTCCTGATCCCTCCGATCGCCACAACAGGAATGGATACAGCCTGACAGATTTCCTTTAGGGTGTCCCGGGATATCACATCCGCGTCCTCTTTGGTGGAAGTGGCGAAGACTGCACCCACACCCAGATAATCTGCCCCCATTTTCTCCGCCTGAAGAGCCTGTTCCACAGTCCTTGCAGAGACACCCAGTATCTTGTCCGGCCCCAGTTTCTGTCTGACCCTTCCCGCTTCCATGTCGCTTTGTCCCACATGCACGCCGTCTGCGTCCGCTTCCAGAGCGATCTCTACATTGTCATTGATGATAAACGGCACGTGATAGCTGTCTGCAAGAGCTTTTACATCCTTTGCCTCTCTCAGAAATTCATCATACGCCATACCCTTTTCCCTGAGCTGCAGAAGGGTGATTCCTCCGTCCAGAGACGCTTTCACCTGTTCACAAAATGTCATTTCTCCCACCCAGGAACGATCCGTGACAGCATATAACAGCAGGGCACGCCTCACCCATTCTCTCTTCTCACCGCAGTTCATATCTTGCTCCTCTCTCCAGCTCGCTGCCGGTCAGTTTGTAGACCTCATCGATCAAATGATTTCTGCATCCCGCATTACCGCTGTTCTCTTTTTTCATCCTCTCATATGCCTTTTCCCCGCACAGACCCATGGAGATAACAGCGGCTGCCACAGCCTCCAGTCTTCTCTTTGGATTGGCTGCCAGATATGCTGCGGTGAGGGAGCTTAGCATACAGCCGCAGCCTGTGATCCTTGTCATGATAGGATGTCCGTTCCTTATTATGTACGTGCGGGTTCCGTCTGTCACGATGTCAATGGCTCCGCTGACGGCGATCACAGCACCGCTTCTTTTGGAAAATTCTGCGGCAAATCTTATGGCTTCTTCCAGATTCCCGCTGTTTACCGCATCTGACGCATCTGCGTCTACACCTCTGGAGCGGTTTTTTCCTCCGGCAATGGTCTTGATCTCAGAAATATTTCCCCGAATGGCTGTAAAAGGAATTTCTCTGAGCAGTTGTTCTGCCGTCTCTCTGCGGTACGTGGATGCCCCTGCTCCCACAGGGTCCAGTACAATGGGATGGCCGCAGCTTCCCGCACTTTTTCCCGCCAAAAGCATAGCCTTTACAGACCGCGGATGCAGAGTTCCCATATTAATATTGAGGCCGTCACAGAGACGTCCCATCTCTTCTGCTTCCTCCTCCCCGTCTGACATGGTTGGGGAAGCACCGCAGGCCAAAGTAATATTGGCACAGTCGTTTGCAGTGACATAATTGGTGATGTTCTGGATCAAAGGCGATCTGCTTCTGACATTTTCCAGTATTTCTCCCAGCATTTCTATTCTCCTCTCTGTATTTACTGACAAGGCTTCCGAATGAAAGGAGGTTTAAAGAACTTTTTACGCTGCAAAAAGGGAGACGCCAACACGTCTCCCGGAATTGTCCTTCTCTCCCTACGCTGGCATTACCCATATCAGGTTAAAGGGTCGAAGTTGATTACTTCCTCTCAGCCTGCCGCTACAGGCTCCCCTGATGATTTAACTGCTACAAGGATACCACACTCGTCTCTTACTGTCAAATCTGATAAAAAAATATCGCCTTGTGCAGGTTACTATTCAGCCTTACGGCTTCATAGCAGCAAAAAATGTTCTGTGATCTATGCATCGTTTTCACTATATACCCGGAAGGAACGTTTTCCTGCCCGCTTTGCCTGATAAAGAGCCTCATCCGCACGCCGGTACATCTCTTCATAGGAGAGCTTATTCCCTGTCTGATAAGATACACCTGCGGACAGTGTCACATTATACTGCCCCACACTCTCATCCTGCAGGGTATAGGAGACAAGCTGTTGCAGCCTTTTCAGACATATTCCCTTGTCCCTTACATCCTCCAAAAACACCATAAATTCATCTCCGCCTATACGGGCACAGATATCATTTTTCCGGAAAGTAGACTGCAGAGCACAGGCCACCTGCAGCAAAACGTTATCACCAAACGGATGCCCATATGTGTCATTGAGCATTTTAAATCCATCCACATCCAGCATGATCATCATGCAGGAGGTATTCTGTCCTATGCCCTTCAGCCGCCGTTTGATAAACCGTTCCCCGGATCTTCGGTTGTATATCCCTGTCAGGCAGTCTTTTTCCGCACCCTGGCGGTAATAGATTTCACGCATGGTCTGTTCATGGGTATCAAGCATACGGCCGATTTTTCTGTCATATCCGCTGTCACTGCCCTTAAAATGAGCGATCTGGCATCTGGTCCACAGATTATTGCCTTCCCCGTCCACCACAACCACATCCTGATCTTCCTTGTCAAAATTCTGTTCTTCCATGGAATAACTGTGCACAAAAAGTTTCAATTCTCCCTTTTTCTCACAATTTTCACACATAAACGGGATGAAATCCTTCTTCCCCGGCGGTCTTCCGAAACGCTGCTCAAAGCTGCCGTAGACATCAATGGTACAGTCCTTACAGTGAATGTCAAAGTCCACATCATTGGCCAGTGTGGTGAGAACTCTCTGCAGGTGGTCCCTTCGGTTTAAAAGCTTTCTCAATTGGATTTTTTCTGTGGCATCCACAAGAAAGACATAAAAATAAAGCTTGCCGTTCTCTTCCTCCACCAGACGTCCGTAATCTTCAACCCACAAAATAGTTCCGTCCTGGCAACAGATCCTATATTCCACATAGTCATACGTGTTTGATGCGATCTGCTCTTTGATCTCATCTTCCACCCGCTCCAGATCCTCCGGGTGCACCATTCCCTTAAAGGAACCGTTGGTGAGTGACCAGAAGGCCTCCATATCCCTGCACCGGTAAAGCTTTAATACATTCTCATTGACATAAGTGATCCTCTCATCACCGTCTGCCTCATAGATAAAGAAGCCTCCCGGCATACGGGAAAGGTATTTTTTCGGCAGTTCCGGCACAGACGGCATTTCCGGCTGCCATCCCCGGCATACGTCGATCCATCCCCGGCTTTTTGAATACTTTTCCATCTCCTCCGGTGTCAGTTCTATGGCACTGTTGGCACTTCCACAGGCCGGAAATACCGTCTCAAACCGCTTCATGGAAATATCTAAAAACACTTGCACATCCTCAGGTATCCCGAATGGGCATACACCGCCCACTGCATGTCCAGTCCTGGCTTCTGCCTCTTGGGGAGAAAGCATTTTTGCCTTTGTGTGGAAATGCTCCTTGTACTTTTTGTTGTCTACCCTGGCATCTCCAGCCATCACTACAAGGACAGCTGTGCGGTCAACCAAAAAGGACAGGGTTTTTGCAATGCGTTCCGGTCCGCACCCGGCAGCCTCAGCCGCCAGCTCCACGGTGGCTGAGGACTGTGAAAACTCCATGATCCGGTCCTCTATGCCAAAACCTCTGAAATACTCCTTTACTTTTTCAATCGCCATCTCTGCACCTCTTTTTTACAGACCGAGCTTCTCCATCCACTCTTTTTCCTTAAATCCTGTAACAACAAAGGATTCTCCCACCAGTACCGGTCGTTTCACCAGCATACCGTCTGTGGCAAGCAGGTCAAGCTGTTGCTCCTCGCTCATATCCGGCAGTTTCTCTTTCAGATTCAGCTCTTTGTATTTCATACCACTGGTATTGAAAAAACGTTTCAGGGGAAGACCGCTTGCGTGATACCAGGTTTCCAGTTCCTCCCTGGTAGGGTTTTCTTCTATAATATGGCGGTCCTCAAACGCTATTCCCTTTTCTGTAAGCCATTTTTTTGCCTTCTGGCAGGTGCTGCATTTTGGATACTCTATAAATAACATATATTTCATGCCTCCTTTTCATAGTTCTAGTTTAACATTATACTTTGACGCTTTCAACTGCCAAAAGCCTTCTTTGCCTCCTCTTATTGTATTTTATTCAATACTTTTTTAATCCAGATTGACAAAAGGCCTTCGACTGTGATATTTATATAGCACAGGTAGTTTTTTGTATACAATATACAATTTGGAAATATCTGGAAACTTGTTTTTTAAGACTGTCTGCACATAATTTTGTCAGCATTGATCCATGATCACAGCAGGAGGTAATTACTTTATGAGAACAGAATGGAAATCCTTTACAGGCGGTGCCTGGGAAAAAGAAATCAACGTGCGGGATTTTATCCAGCAAAATTATACACCATATGAGGGCGATGGCACCTTTTTGGAGGAAGCCACAGAGGACACAAAGGACTTATGGAAGCAGGTTCTTTCCCTTACCAAAGAAGAACGGGAAAAGGGCGGGGTTCTGGACATGGATACTAAAACCGTATCCACCATCACTTCCCACGGTCCGGGATATCTCAATAAGGACAAGGAAAAAATCGTCGGTCTGCAGACAGACAAGCCTTTAAAACGCTCCATGCAGCCATATGGCGGCATCCGGATGGCTGTTAAGGCCTGTGAGGATAATGGCTATCATGTGGACCCTGAGGTTGTGGAATATTTCACCACTCACAGAAAGACACACAATGCCGGTGTATTTGACGCTTATACCCCTGAAATGCGTGTCTGCCGTTCCAATCATATCATCACCGGGCTTCCGGATGCCTATGGCAGAGGACGTATCATAGGTGACTACAGAAGAGCAGCACTCTATGGGGCAGACCGTCTGATCGAGGAGAAAGAGGAAGAAAAAGCCACCACCCGAAGCATCATGTATTCTGATGTCATTCGTGAACGTGAGGAGCTTTCCGAACAGATCCGCGCTCTTAAAATGCTAAAGGAACTGGCCCGCATTTACGGCTATGACATCTCAAAGCCCGCCAAAAACATTCTGGAGGCAACACAGGCACTCTATTTTGCTTACCTGGCTGCGGTAAAGGAGCAAAACGGAGCTGCCATGAGCCTTGGCCGCACTTCCACTTTCTTAGACATCTATGCGGAAAGGGATCTGAGAGAAGGAACCTTCACAGAGAGCCAGATACAGGAGATCATTGACCAGTTTATCATGAAGCTCCGTCTTGTCTGTTTTGCCAGGACACCTGACTATAATCAGATTTTTGCAGGGGATCCAACCTGGGTCACAGAATCCATCGGAGGCATGGGGCTGGACGGCCGTCCTCTGGTGACAAAAATGTCTTACCGTTACCTTCACACACTGGACAACCTGGGCGCCGCTCCGGAACCGAACCTGACCGTTTTATGGTCCTCTGCACTTCCGGAAAACTTTAAGGAATACTGTGCCGGAATCTCTATCCGCCACTCTGCCATCCAGTATGAAAATGATGATATCATGCGTCCGGTTCACGGCGACGACTATGGTATTGCCTGCTGTGTATCCTCCATGCGTATCGGCAAAGAAATGCAGTTCTTCGGCGCCCGTGCCAACCTGGCTAAATGTCTGCTCTATGCCATCAACGGAGGTGTGGATGAGATTTCCGGGCAGCAGGTGGGACCCAAATTCCGTCCTGTCACATCGGAATATCTTGACTATGAGGAGGTCATGGAAAAATACAGAGACATGATGAAATGGCTGGCCGGCGTGTATGTAAACGCGCTGAACATCATCCATTACATGCACGACAAATACAGCTATGAGCGCCTGCAGATGGCTCTTCATGACAAGGAGGTCCGCCGCTGGTTTGCCACCGGAATAGCTGGATTTTCTGTTGTTGCGGATTCTCTCTCAGCCATAAAATACGCAAAAGTAAAACCGATCCGCAACGAACAAGGAATTGCCGTGGATTTTGAGATTGAAGGGGATTTTCCCAAATACGGAAACGACGACGACCGCGCAGACGAGATTGCCCAGGAGGTGCTCCACACCTTTATGCAGTATATCAAGGGAAACCACACGTACAGGGGAGGGGTTCCGACCACCTCTATTCTGACCATTACCTCGAATGTGTCCTACGGCAAAAACACCGGCTCCACCCCTGACGGAAGAAAAGCCGGAGAAGCCTTCGCTCCGGGAGCTAATCCCATGCACGGACGTGATACCCATGGTGCTGTTGCCTCCATGGCTACAGTTGCCAAAATGCCGTTTATGGATGCCCAGGACGGTATCTCCAACACGTTCTCCATCGTTCCGGATGCCCTGGGCAAAAATGGAAGTGCCGAAAAAAATCTGGTAGCACTGTTAGACGGCTATGCCGCAAAAGGCGGTCATCACCTGAATGTGAATGTATTCAACAGGGACACGCTTCTGGATGCGCAGAAACATCCGGAAAAATATCCTCAGCTTACCATCCGTGTATCCGGTTATGCCGTAAACTTTATCAAGCTTACCAAAGAACAGCAGGACGAAGTGATCTCCAGAACCTTCCATCAAAATATTTAAGGGAAAGGCAGGTGTCCACATGAAAGGATATATCCACTCTCTGGAAAGCTTCGGAACCGTAGACGGCCCGGGTGTCCGCTATGTGGTGTTTTTCCAGGGCTGTCCCATGCGCTGCCTTTACTGCCACAATCCTGACACCTGGAAGACAGAGGAAGGCCGGCTCATAGATACAGATGAGATCATAGCGTCTGTAAACCGGAACCGGGCTTTCTATAAAACAGGCGGGCTTACCGCTACGGGAGGAGAACCGCTTCTTCAGCTTCCCTTCCTGACAGAACTGTTTGAAAAAGCAAAGGCCCAGGGTATCCACACCTGTCTGGACACCTCCGGGATCACCTTTAGAGGAAGCAGTCCCGGATATCTTGAGAAGCTGGACCGTCTTCTCGCGTCCACGAACCTTATCATGCTGGATATTAAGCATATCCACAGTGAAGAACACCAAAAGCTGACGGGACATGCCAATCACAATATTCTGGAATTTGCCAAATATCTGGACAAGCACCGGATTCCCCTCTGGGTCCGTCACGTGGCAGTCCCGGGTATCACCTTTGCCCCGGAGCCACTCTATTCCCTTGGAAAATTTCTTGGTTCTCTTCATAATCTGAGAGCTGTGGAGGTACTCCCTTATCACTCCATGGGGAAAGTCAAATACGAGAATCTGGGGCTTGCATATCCCCTGGGTGAAACAGAACAGCTTACAAAAGAGGATGCGCAAAGGGCATACAAGATTATTCTGGATGGAATGGAAAGCGTGACCCACAGCAGATTCATCTCTGATTTTACCTGACACAACAGCCTGCCGGACTTTTCTTTTCCGGCAGGCTGTTTTCCGTAACAGTTCGTAACAGTTCAGCCTTCCACTGTCCCGCGAGGTGTTGCCTTGC